>Ga0256404_1000114_pt1 | contig 188504 bp, 152 predicted proteins | sample RumenRJG_01DNA_FD_185990 | JGI IMG/M metagenome (GOLD analysis project Ga0256404, IMG submission 185990) | Bovine rumen microbial communities from Lethbridge, Alberta, Canada - RJG_01 | ecosystem: Host-associated > Mammals > Digestive system > Stomach > Rumen | place: Canada: Alberta...
TGTGTTAGGCACGCCGCCAGCGTTCATCCTGAGCCAGGATCGAACTCTCGTTAAGATTGTTGATCTTGGATCCGATGAGCGTCAGCTTTCGCTTGTTCTCTCGTTTCCATACTTACTGTTGAGATTTAGTTCTCATTTCAAAAGATTCTCTGCTGCAAAGAAACATCTCTTGCGCCGCTACGCGGAGCATATAGATTCCATTGCATCCGCCCGTGCAAGCACGGCGGCCGCATCTGAAATCCGTGCGTTCCTTTGCAGATCCAGAACGTTCGGGTTTTGTATGTGTTTCACTGTTCAGTTTTCAAGGAACTGTGTGTTGTTGTCTCTCATGAGACAGCTTGTTTATTTTAGCAGGTTGTCTTCACCTTGTCAACAACTTTTTATTTAATTTGTTGTCCCTCTCGGAACAGCTCAATTACTATATCATTTCCAGAGCTGGTCTGTCAACAGCTTTTTTTTATTTTTTCGAATTATTTCGTTACTATTCAGCATCCCCCGACTCGGAACGCTTTGCGTTCCTCGTTGTAGGCGGACAGAGCGGCTTCGCCGCTTGTCCGCCCCTCGGAAAACTTCTAAAACCATTCGGCGAGCAAGCTCTCCGTCCGGATTTCATCAGTTTTCCAAGGGAATGCTGAATAATTACATTATTTCAGCCGGACTGTTTCTACGACCTGGTCTGTGACCAGAATATATCGGTTTGGCCCGATCTTCAGGGCATCGCTCACATTGCCGTCCTCTACATTTCCGGAATATTTCAAATGCCCACCTGTCGTGTAGACACTGAAGTCCGATGCGGAGCTGAAAACCACCTGACTGCCGCTCATGTGCACGCCGGTGTAGCTCTGATCGATATAAGAGCTGGATTTCAGTCTCCCTCCTGCCGTGTAGATCTTCATGCTGTAGGCATAATCTTCCCCCGAGCCGGCAAATGTAAAGCCGAGGAGCTTGTCACTGCAGAAAAAGCTGGCGATATCACTGTCAAAGTCGACCGATCTGGTGACAGACGGCTTCGACGCTCCGCTAAAAATGAGAAACCCGTCGTCACGGACCGCTGCAAGCTCTGACCCCTTCATGTACTGGATGACCGGGATCAGAACGCCATCATATGTTTTGGACAGAACAAGGCATTTATCCGCCTTCTTCTTTGACGAGGAAAAATCATAGAAGCTGAGCGTGGTTCCCACAGAGCCCGAGGCTGCCGTCACATAGGATACGCAGGCCTCCATACCGTCGTCCGAAATGTCAAGGGCCACCGGACTCCCGGTGTCTCCAATTGCCGATATGCCGGAGGCAATGACATTTCCATCACTGTCATAATAGCAGAATTCCGTGCTGTCTCCGTCGTCAAGCAGGGCCGCCACCGTGTCCTTCCCCGAGATTTTCGCCGATATGATCGGAAGCTCCGTGGAAAATGAAGAGACCTTCTTCTTTTCGTTGAATATCTCTACACTTGTCCCGTTTCTATCATAGACAAGGATCTCGCTGCCGCACGAATCCGCAGCCGCATTTGTCATCGTATAGGATTCATCCCACACAGTGCTGAGGTCCGATTTGATGAGCGCAGCTCCGTCCGCGGAGTACCGGAGGACATAGCTGTCCACGTTCATATATGAGGAGACGCTGTCCGCTGCCTGCCCGGATTTCACAACCTTGTATGAGGAATACCGCCTCAGGCCGAGCAGCCCCCGCACAAGCAGTGCGATGAGTACAATGGCAAGTATTGCCGCAATGACTCTCCATCTGCGGTCGTTCATTTTCTTCCGGAGCTTATCCAGTATCGGTTTCACGGTCTCTCCTGTCATTCCTGCGCTGTATCACAGCTCCGTTCGCCCCTCAAGGGCGCGGAGCAGTGTCACCTCATCGATATTTTCAAGATCGCCTCCGACCGGCACACCATTGGCAATTCTCGTCGTCTTAATGCCGGTGGGCTTGATCAGCTTGCTGATATACATCGCGGTCGTCTCGCCCTCAAGTGTCGAGTTCGTCGCGATGATCACTTCCTTCACATCTCCCTGGAGCCTTCTCATCAGCTCCTTCAGCCGGATGTCGTCAGGCCCCACGCCCAGCATCGGCGAGATCGCGCCGTGCAGGACATGGTAGACGCCGTTATATTTTCCGGTTCTCTCATAGGCCGCGAGATCACGTGTGGTCTCGACGACCATAATCGTAGAGTGGTCCCTCTTCGGGTTGCTGCAGATCGGACATTTCTCGGAATCGGTCAGCGTCTGACATTCCGAGCAGTAGCGCACATTCTTCCGGGTCTCGACAAGCGTCTTCGACAGCTTCTCCACCTTGTCGACCGGCATGCTCACAATGTAAAATGCAAGCCGCTGCGCCGTCTTCGTCCCGATCCCGGGCAGCGTGGCGAGCTGCTCGATGAGCTCGCCCATTCGTCCACTGTAATAATTCAAACCTCTTCACCTCACACAAAAGCCGCGGGCAGACATCAGGTGCAGCGCATGAGGCCGCTCTCTCATCCTGTCCTTAATCAGAACAGTCCGCCGAGGCTGCCGCCCATGCCGCCTGTCAGGCTGCTGACGGAAGCTGCCTGCTCCGCATCGATCTGACCGAGCGCATTGGAGAACGCCGCCTTGATCATGTCTTCAAGGTCCTCCACGTCCTCCGGATCAAGCGCCTCCGGATCGATCTTCAGCTCGACGATCTCGCGCTTGCCGTTCATTTTCAGGGTGACCATGCCGCCGCCGACGGATGACTCGAAGACCTTCTCCTCGAGGGCCTTCTGCTGCTCCTCCATCTGCCTCTGCATTCTCTGTGCCTGCTTCATCAGGTTGTTCATATTTCCCATTCCGCCGTACGGATTGCTGCGCTTTGCCATGATTAATCCTCCTCTTCGATGACAGGCATGCCGATTTTTTCGAGGCAGCTGTCAAGATCTACTGTTTTCAGGTTGCCGCTCCGGTTGTCCTTCCGGTGCATTTCAAATTCTACATGCCGTCCGCATGCCCTGTCCAGATAAGCTCCGAATGCCTCGATTCTGTCCTTGTCCCTGAGCACGACATTGGCCGCCGGACTCGGATCAAGCTCGATGTAGAGCTTATTTTCCAGTGTATCCGCATTATACTGTACGGCCGCGTGATCTTCAAGCTGTTCCCGGAAAAGCCCCTCCTTCAGCCCGCGCACAAGCTTGTTCCAGTTCGCGCAGATCTCCTTCAGGTCCTCCGGGGCCGCATCCGGAAGAGGCTCTCCGTCATCCTCACTTTTCTCCGGCAGATCGGGAGCAGGCAAACCTTGCCCGCTCCCCGCCTGTCCGTCTCCGCCTGCCGGAACAAAGCCGCCGGCCATAAGGTCCGCGACCTTCGCCTCCAGCTGGCGCAGCCGGTCGAGAACGGAGTCGTCTCCGGTCTCGGTCTGCGGCTTCGCCATGCGGATGAGGGCGATCTCCGCGAGCACGCGGCGGTTCGTCGCATAGCGCATGCTGCTCTGCAGCTCACTTAAAATGCGGATATAGCGCATGATCTGGTCAGGGGTCACTTCATTTGTCATCTCATTAAGGTCGGCCATCTGCTCCGCCGAGACATCGACCATCTCCTCTGCATCCGCGGGGGAGGAGGTCGCGACGAGCAGCAGGTTCCGGAGGTACCAGATGAAGTCGGTCATAAACTGCCCGATCTCAATACCCCGCTGGACCTGCTTCTCGAAAATGCGGACCGCGGCGCCTGCATTTCCGTCCTGGATATAGCGGACCTCAGTTGAAAAGACGGTTGTATCCGCCTCGCCCAGGGCCTTCAGCGCCTTCTCATAGGTGAGCTCCTGGTTCATGTAGAACGCGATGCAGCGGTCAAGCAGTGACAGGGCATCGCGCATCGAGCCGTCGGCCGCGCGCGCAATGAAGCGAAGCGCCTTGTCCTCGGCCTTTACGCCCTCCTTGTCCATCAGCTCGCGCATGCGCGCGGTGATCGTCGCCGTGTCGATCCGGTGGAAATCATACCGCTGACAGCGGCTAAGAATCGTGATCGGCACCTTGCCGACCTCTGTCGTCGCAAGGATGAAAATAACATAGGACGGCGGCTCCTCGAGCGTCTTCAGCAGTGCGTTGAATGCTCCTGTCGAGAGCATATGGACCTCGTCGATGATATAAACCTTATATTTTCCTTCTGCCGGCCGGTACTGGACCTCGTCGATGATCTCGCGGATGTTCTCGACGCCGTTGTTGGACGCGGCATCGATCTCAATCACATTCATCGACGTCCCGGAGGCGATGTTCCGGCAGGTCTCACACTCGCCGCACGGGCTTCCGTCGACGGGATGCTCACAGTTGACGGCCCTCGCGAGAATTTTGGCAACGGACGTCTTGCCCGTTCCGCGGGTGCCCGTGAACAGATAGGCGTGCTGAAGCCGCCCGGTCTTCACCTGGTTCTTCAGCGTCGTCACGATATGGTCCTGGCCCTTCACCTCGTCGAAGGTGCGCGGGCGGAATTTTCGGTACAGTGCTACGTATGACATAAGTCTGGCTCCGGAAGTAAAACATGAAAATCACTCAGCACATATCAAAAACAAAGGTTTCCGAGTCTTGGGTGCTGACTGCTGACAAAATATGCATCTGTCATCATAATGCAAATTCCCGCAAATGAAAAGGGGGCCGCCTCACCGGACGTTCCGGATGAGACGGCCCACGGTTTTTCAGATATGATCAGTCGCCGAAGCTGATGCCCATGAACTTTGCGAGCTGGACAGTCTGATCATTCGGATCGACCATCTTCAGCTTGCCTGCACACTCAGAGAGCTTGACCTTCTTGATCTCGTTGTTGACTGACGCGACCATGATGCCATACTCCTGCTTCAGGATGCACTGCGACGCGTAGACGCCGATCTTCGTTGAAAGAACACGGTCGAACGGATCCGGCGAGCCGCCGCGCTGTACATGGCCCGGAACTGTGACTCTCGTCTCATAGCCGGTCAGCTCCGTGATATCGGCAGCCAGCTTGTAGGAGATGGACGGATACTTGCTCTTGATCTTCTCCATCGCCTTCTTGGCTTCCTTCTTCTCAAGCTTTGCGATCTCCTTCGGGATTGCGCCCTCCGCGACCGCAAGAATCGTGAACTTCTTGCCGTTGCTGTGGCGCTTCTCAATCGCGTCGCAGACCTTTCTCGTGTCAAACGGGATCTCCGGAAGAAGGATGATGTCCGCGCCGGACGCAATGCCCGCGTTCAGTGTCAGCCAGCCGACCTTGTGTCCCATGACCTCGACGATAAAGACGCGGCCGTGTGAGGAAGCCGTCGTGTGGATCTGATCGATCGCCGTCGTCGCGATATCGACTGCCGACTGGAAGCCGAATGTAAGGTCCGTGCCATAGATATCATTATCGATTGTCTTCGGAAGATGGATAATATTCAGTCCCTCTTCACTGAGCAGGTTTGCCGTCTTCTGTGTGCCGTTGCCGCCGAGAATGACGAGGCAGTCGAGACGAAGCTTGTGATAATTCTGCTTCATGGCCTCGACCTTGTTGAGTCCGTTCGCATCCGGTACGCGCATGAGCTTGAACGGCTGGCGGGACGAGCCGATGATCGTGCCGCCGCGTGTCAGAATGCCCGAGAAATCAGCAGCAGTCAGCAGGCGGTAATTGCCGTAAATGAGCCCCTTGTAGCCGTCCTCAAAGCCGTAAACCTCAAGGTCCTTGACATTGTTGCTCAGTCCTTTGACGACGCCGCGCATCGTTGCGTTCAGTGCCTGGCAGTCGCCCCCGCTTGTCAGTAATCCGATTCTCAACATAATGTCTCCTCCTGTTAAATTTCACCAATAAGCTGAGATAAATTATACACCGTCATAGTAGTTTTGACAATTACAGACCGTAAAATCGATTTCATATTTCTACACGTCCTTCACCATATCTGATCACACCGCCCGGTCATTCAGTTTTATGCTGAGCGAACTTCGGCCCATGCGCCGCTGCTCCATTCGTCCCTGACCGCCGGGATTGACAACCGTCCGGTTTTCGATTATACTACAGGAATCCGTGCAGCCGGGGCATTAGCGGGGCCCTGTAACCTGCAATCCGCTACAGCAGGGGTGATGCCGATCCGAGGACTCATACTGGTGGAGCTGCCTTTGTTAAGCGGCGCTGACGTCTGGGTCCTGCGCAACGGAAACCTGTGAACCGTGTCAGGACGGGAACGTAGCAGCACTAAGCAGGACCTTTCGTGTGTCGCAGGGGTGCCTGGGCCGAGCTGGCTGGCGAAGTAACGTCTGTTGGCCTGCGTTCGGAGTGAGGCGCACGGTGTTTTATTATCACAAAAATGAAAGAAAATGCAGGACTGCCGCGCCCATTCCGGCGCGGCAGTCCTGCATTTTTCGTAAGTATTCATCGCCTGTTCCGCGAATCTCCCTGCCGGTTATTCGGCCGGCCTCCGTTTCCGCGGTTCTGATTGTTCTGATTCTGGTTCTGGTTGTCGAGCTGCTCTCTCCAGTTGCTCTGCCACAGATACGGCTGCGTGTCCTGATTTCCCATCGTCTGCGTATTCTGCGGACGTCTGGTCTCCTGCCGCTGTCTCTCCTCCGCCTGCCGTCTTGCATTTTCCCGCTCGGCTCTGGCAGCCTTTTCCGCCTTTCTTCTCTGGTTCTGCTCTCTGCGGAGATGCTGTCTGCTGCTCATGAATGTGAGCACGAAAAGCCCCAGGTTGAGAATGATAAGGAGCACGAGAATAATCGGAAGTGCGTTCAGGCTCTTCCCTGAGGAATTCAGCGAAGACAGCGCCGAGCCTGTCGATGAGGCAGCTGACTCCGTGCCCGCTGCCGTACTTGCAGCGGATGAACCCGTGCCGGAAGCCGACTGCGCGTCGCCGTCCGTCGATCCGCCTGTCGCAAGCACCTGTACGTTGAGATCGCTTCCGCCGACCGGAAGGTCACCGTAGTTGTAGGTCACAACAGCCGTGCCGTCGTCGAGGTCATTTTCATTTCTTGTGAGGCTTGAGACATCGATGCCGTCCGGCAGATTGACCGTCGTGCCGTCATCGAGCGTCTGCTTCGAGAAATTGTTGAAGCCGTAATCAAAGAGGGACGCCATGTCCGTGAAATCGGACTTGTCCGCACCGTGCAGCGTGACGCCAACGAGCGTCCGCCCGTCCTTCTCCGCCGCACAGATGAGCGTTCTCTCCGCCTCGTCCGTGAAGCCGGTCTTGCCGCCGATGCAGTACTGATAGTAGTACTCGCTCCCTGAGTCGATCAGGCGGCAGTGGTTCTTGTATGTACGCTCCTTCTTCGTCTTGTTCGTCGCCGGAACTGTATAGGACGCCGTTGAGATAATCGTGCGGAACTCCGAATTCCGGAGGCAGACCGCCATGATCCTCGCCATGTCCATCGCCGTCGTGTAGTGATTCTCGTCCGGCAGTCCCGTCGGATTTGTAAAATGAGTCCCCGTACAGCCGATTTCCGCTGCCTTCTCATTCATCATGTCTGCAAATGCATCGACACTGCCCGCGACAGATACAGCGAGCTGCTGCGCAATATCGTTCGCGGACTGCAGCATCATCATGTACAGGCACTGCTCGACCGTGAACTCCTCGCCGTTGACCGTCGACGCGTTGGTATAGCCTGCGACCGCGAGTGATGTGCCGTTATCATCCATCGTGACCGTGTCCGTGAGGTTCGCGTTGTCCAGAACGACCAGTGCGGTCATAATCTTCGTGATGCTCGCGGGGTACATTTTGTCATCCCTGTTGAGCGAATACATGACACCGAGGTTGTCCGCGTCGATCACGCACGCCGCGTCCTCATTGATATCCGTCATCTGCGGCCAGCCCTCCAGATAATTCGTCAGCGGGTCAGACGCATAGGCACCGATAGGAAATGCCGCAGCGATCAGACACGCCGCAGCCAGCACGCACACAATTCTCCTGAGAAATGACTGCAGTTTTGTCGTTTTCATTTTCATACATGTCCTGCCTGTGATTTTATTGAACCAATCCGATGGTTTGCGTTCACATTGTATCACAAATGAATTTCACACGCTACAGTGAGATAAGCCCGCATGAGCGCATAAAAGGCCGCCGGAACACATGAGCATCCCGGCGGCTGCATAAACACGCGGCGAAGGGGCGCCTCGTGGATGTGCCATATAAATTCAAAATGAAAGAATTCTCTGCGTGCAGGAAAATCGCGCAGGCAGCGGACGCCGTGTCAGCGGTACATGAACGATCCGCTCACTCACTGAGGACCGTGCCGTCAGCCAGCGTGATCGTGTAGCCATTGTAGTTGATGGTGCCGGAGTTGCTGACAGATGTCACCGTGCAGTTGCCGGTCAGCGTCCATGTGCAGCCCTCGCCGATCGTCACAACCGCGTTGTTGTCGACCGCTGTTCCGCCGTCGGCATTATCGACGATATTGATCGTTCCCGTAAATGAGCTGCCGTTCTTCAGCGTCATGTCCAGTGTGGAGATACTGTCGACCGAGATATTGCCCTCCAGCGTCTGACCGTCGCAGGTGAGCGTGACATTGCCGCCGTTTGACCCGGCAGTTCCCCAGCCGTGGCTTGCGTCATTGCCGGCGATTGTCATCAGGTTTCCATCTGAGTCCTGGTTATTGATCGTCACGCCGGACAGCTCGATCGTGCAGGCTGTATTCGTGATGTAAAACATATCGCCGTTTTCGGCCGTGAGGCTTCCGCCTGTCATCGAGAAGGAGGACGTGCCCTCCTCCGCGTCGCCCGACTGCGACTGATAAATCATGACGTTGTGGACATTTGTGTCGGAGGATGTGCCCTCCGTGTCGGACATATTGCCCGTCACATTGCAGTCCGTGAGCGCAATGGAATTCTCGCCCTCGATAACCAGCGCCTCGGAATTGTTGGCCGTGAGCGTCGCGTCATCGACCGTGATGTCCGCTGTCGAGTAGACGGCCGGCGAGTTATACCCGTTCGTCGTGTATGTTCCGCCGTTAACAGTCACCGTGCCGCCGCCCCGGTCAGAGCGGATCGCCGCGGAAGAATTGCCGGACGTCGTGACCGTAAGATTCTCTGCATTTGTCGTGCCTCCTCCGGTCGTCTGAATGCCGCCCGAGTTGTCCCCGGTCGTCGTAATCGTCGAGTCAGATATATTGACCGTCGTCCCGTCGCCGTAGCTGAAGACGCCGTTGCCGTTCTGCGCGGATGTATTCACAGTCGCGTTTTTGATCGTGACCGCCGCACCGTCTGTCGCAAGAAGTCCCGCGTTCATGCCGTAGAAGTCACCGGCCTCCGTATTTGAGGAGGAGCCGGCCGTCTTGTCAACCGTGATGCCGTCAAGTGTGACCGTCGCGCCGTCGACGCGGAGCGCATTTTCATCGTCGCCCGTCGACGAATAGGACGTGTCGGACACCTTGCTGTCCTCAGAGATCGTATTCGCGGCCGTTCCCTGATCGACAGACTGCGCGTCAGAGCCGAAGCCGCCGCCCTGCGACGTAATTACAACCGCCGTCACATTGCCGCTGTCATCGAGTGAGAGCTCAAGGATGTCGCCCTCCGAGATGTCATCGACGCTCGCGGACTCTGTCTGTGCGGACGGAGCGCCCTGACCATCCGATGAGCTGTCCGTCCCGCTCTCCGTGCCCGACGGCTTCTCCGGCGGCGTCTGACCATCCGATGAGCTGTCCGTCCCGCTCTCCGTGCCTGACGGCTTCTCCGGTGGCGTCTGACCGTCCGTCGAGCTGTCCGTCCCGCTCTCTGTGCCTGACGGCTTCTCCGGCGGCGTCTGACCGTCCGAGGAGCTGTCCGTCCCGCCATCCGAGCCGGAAGGCGCCTGGCCGCCCGGCGCGCCGCCTCCCATCGACTCCTTCGTGATCGTGGCATCGCTCAGGTCGTAGGTCTTCGTATCGCTCCCCGCCGTAAATGTCGACGGGCCTCCGCTTTCGCTCGTCTCCATGGTGCCGACCGTCACGGTGACGCTGCTGCCGTCGACCGCCGTCACCTTGCCGTACACCGTCTCCGCAGCCGCGGATTCAGCTGACGCCGACGTGGATGACCCGGATGAGGACGCGCCGCATCCGGCCGCGGAAAATGCAAGTGCCATGCTCATAAAAAGCGCAAGTACGACTTTTTTCTTCATGTCTGTTTCCTCCGTATATGCTGTGTATCCCTGCCCGCAAGGGATTCATTTTCTGCAGGCAGGAGATATCTCTGTCCCTCTGACAGCTCGAAGCATACAGGAGAAACCTTAGCTGAAGCTTAAAAACCGGCCCCATAAGGACCGGTTTCACACAAGATTCACACATCGTCACTTCATTTCCCGGAGATGGGCCTCAAAGACGATCATGCCGCCGCGCACCTCCGCCGTTATACTGCCGCCGCCCTGCTCCGCGATTGCCCTGACCGCCGACAGGCCGATGCCGAAGCCTCTTTTTCTTCCGCGCTCCGAGCTCTCCTGCGTCCGCGCCTGATTTTCCCGGTAGAAGCGGTCGAAGAGCTGCTCCGGATGGTCCGGCATGTGCCCGCAGGTATTCCGGAAAATGAGAACAGCCTCGCGTCCCTTCCTGTATTCCTCCGCCTCAATGCGGCCGCCCTCGTCGACGTAGGTGACCGCATTGTCCGCCAGAATCGAGACGAGCTGCTCAAAGCCGGTCCGGGAGAAGCGGAAGCTCTTTCCCGGCTCTGCTTTTACAGTAAATGTCACATGCCTCGTCTCCGCGCGGTGTGCAAAGCTCTCTGCGGTCTCCCTGAACAAGACACCCGGGTCAAAGGAAGACGCCGGAAGCCCTTCATTTCCATCCTCATCCGCGCGGGCAAGCGTCAGCAGATTTTTCGTGAGCGCCGAGAGGCGGTCCGTCTGGTTCCGGATGTTGTCGATCCATTTGTTTTCGCCCTGGTGCAGCGCGAGGACATCCGCGTTGGCACGAATGATCGCGAGCGGAGTCCGGATCTCATGCCCGGCGTTCGTCACGAACTGCTTCTGCCGCTCCATGTTCTCGGCGATCGGCCGGATCGCGCGGCCGGACAGGCGGATGACGAGGACCAGCGCGATCAGCCAGCAGACCGCCCCGATCACGGCCGTGATAACCACCATGCGGAGAACGGCCCCGATTTCCTCCTGATCGTCAATGAAGGCGTAGACCGCCCCGCCCGTCGTCTCCGACACGCTCTTTAAGAAAATGAACCCCGCGACATGGCCGCCCGTCTTCCCCGTCGCCTCCGCCCGGCCGCAGAGCTCCCGCGCCTTCGCCTCATCGACAGAGGAAATATGCGTCAGGTCGCTGTAAATGACCTGCCCGTCTTCCGTCACGCGGACAAAAAAATACCGCTCGGAATTAAGGAGATCATTAATCCCGGCCTGCGTCTCATTTCCCGCATCCGCAGGGCCCGCCGGAGCCGTATCATCAGACGATGAGGACGGGCCCGTCTGCTCCGAGATACCTGCATTTCCCGCCGGAAATCCCGCAAAATCAGGTCGCGCCGAGGCGGAATTTGCGACAATAATCTTCAGCGTTCTTGTCATCTCACGGTTTGTCGTCCACAGGTTTGAGATATTGATCGCGAGAAGAAACACGACCATCAGAAGCGTCGCGGCAAGCATCGCGATCCGGATAAATTTTCTCTGCAGGGCCTTGATCATAATTCACTGTTCTCCTGGACGGGCATATAGCCGTGGCGTTTAAGTTTTGGTGATGAGCAAGTCATCCGTCACGTTTTCTCCTCAAGCATATATCCGATGTTTCGTTTCGACTGGATGGTCACGCGCGAGCCGATCGACTTCAGGCGCTTTCTGAGGCCGGATATGTACACCCACACCGTATTCACGTCCGCGTCGGTGTCATAGCCCCACACCTTCGCGAGCAGGGTCTCCGCCGAGAGATAAATTCCTCTGTTCTCGATCAGCGTCTCGCAGAGCCTGTACTCAAGATTGGCAAGGGCCACGCTGTCCGTCCCGCACGTAAGCGTCGCATCGGCCGGGTTCAGCGTAATATCCCCAAATGCAAGCACCTCAGGCCTGTACTCGTCCCGTCTCCGCAGCATCGCGCGGACGCGGGCCAGAAGCTCCCCCATCGCAAATGGCTTCGGGAGATAGTCGTCGGCGCCGAGATCAAGGCCCTCGATGCGGTCCTCCACCTCAGACCGCGCCGTCAGCATGAGCACCGGCGTCCGCACGCCGCTTCTTCTGAGCTCCGACAGGACCTCGAAGCCGTTTTTTCCCTCCATCATGACGTCAAGAATAATGCCGTCATAGCGGGTGTCTTCAGCGAGCGCGAGCGCCTCGTCCCCGTCCGCCGCGACATCGACCGTGTATTTGTGAAACCGCAGGATGTCGGCGACTGCCTCCGACATCTCCGGCTCATCCTCCGCGTATAAAAGTCTCATTCGTTCCTCGTCTGAGTGTGCTGAATTTTATATATGCAAGAGCCCCTGCTCCGCCCTGACGGGCTTAAGCAGGGGCTCTGCGGCCTTACTAAATCCGATCGATCAGAGCTGTCCGATGACGGAGACCGCTCTGTCATAGTCCTTCTCAACCTGTTCCATCAGCCCGTCGGCCTCCGGCTTCCGCCCGTTCCAGAGCGCCTCTGTGAGCGCGCTGACCGACCGGCTCAGATCGACCAGTCCCAGATTCAGGCAGATTCCCTTCAGCGTATGGACCGCCTCGAACGCAGCCTCATCCTCATGGGCCTGAAAATGCGCCTTCAGCTCTGCAAATGTGCCGTCCGCCGGGAATTTCTTCAGAAATTTTGTCATCAGGCTCTCCGAGAACATTCTCCCGAGAGCCTCATCATATCCGCCGCCAAGCGCGTCATAGCATTCTCTTGCTGTCATTTTCCTCTCCTGTCTGTATAACGCGGCTCCTCGCTCAGGATACTTCCTCGACCTTGATCATGTTCGTGTTGCCTGATTTGCCGAGCGGAATTCCGGCCGCGATCACGACCTTGTCCCCCTTGGAGATCAGTCCTGTCATATCCGCCTTCGCGACAGCGGACTCGATCAGCGCGTCGCCCTTCTCCTCCATGCCGATAATCAGCGGCACGACGCCGAACAGAAGGTTCATCTGGCACGCGGCGCGGACGCTTGTCGTGCAGGCGATGATCGGAACGGTCGGGCGGAGTCTCGAGAGACGTCTCGCCGTGAAGCCTGAAATTGTGACCGCGATGATGGCGCTCGCGTTCGTGTCGTCAGCAACCATGCAGCACGCGTGGCAGATGGCCGCCGTCGTGTCGTGATTGACGCCGTCCTCCTTCAGGATGTGCTCGCGGTGCTTCTTATAATCGACCTCGTGCTCAGCGCGCTCTGCAATTCTTCCCATGATGCGGACTGCCTCGACCGGATACTGGCCTGCCGCCGTCTCTCCGGAGAGCATGATCGCCGTCGTGCCGTCATAGATCGCGTTCGCGACATCGGTCGCCTCCGCTCTTGTCGGTCTCGGGTTGTGGATCATGGAATCGAGCATCTGTGTCGCCGTCACGACGATCTTGCCCTTCTTCTGTGCCTTCGCGATGATTTCCTTCTGGATGATCGGAACGTCCTCAAGCGGTACCTCGACACCGAGGTCGCCGCGGGCAACCATGACGCCGTCCGCCTCGTCGAGGATCTCATCGATGTTCTTCACGCCCTGTGTGCTCTCGATCTTCGCGATGACCTGCATATTTGAGCCGTTCTTCTTTAGGATCTCCCGGATATCGCGGATATCCTGCGCGGTTCTCGTGAAGCTGCACGCGATGAAGTCAAAGCCGAGATGGCAGCCGAACTCAATGTCCGAGCGATCCTGCTCGCTGATGAACGGCATGGAGAGCTCCGCGTCCGGAACGTTGATTCCCTTCTTGTTGGAGACCGGACCGCCGTTCTCGACAACGCAGACGATATCGTGGCCCTTTACCTCGAGGACCTTCAGTCCGATCAGACCGTCATCGATCAGGATGTGCGTGCCGGGGCCGACGTCGCCGGGCAGGTCCTTATAAGTAATAGAGGCCCGCTCTTCATTTCCCATGACCTTATCCGTCGTAAGTGTAAAATTCTGGCCGCGCTTCAGCTCAACCCTTCCGTTTTCAAAGTCGCGGAGACGAATCTCCGGTCCCTTTGTGTCGAGCAGTGTGGCAATCGGAAGATTCATCTGGATCCGGATCCTCCGGAGACGCAGGAATTTCGCCTCGTGCTCCTCATGGGAGCCGTGTGAAAAATTAAATCTCGCAATATTCATGCCCGCGAGAATCAGCTCCTTCAGCTTCTCCTCACTCTCACTTGCCGGACCGATTGTGCAGATAATCTTGGTTTTGCGCATAGCAGCCGTTTCCTCCTCTTTCATGCAGCCTGAGCACGGAGACGCGTCCTGCAAGCGGCCGCGCCTTCGCGATACCTTGTCCGAATATGAAAAAGGCACAGATTGCCTGTCAGACAGCAATTTGCAGACTTCCTCATATTGAAAAAATTATAGCATGCCCGCACCCTGCACGCAATCTGTAAGTCCATCCGCCCACAAAAAGTAACTGTTCATTGTCCCAGGCCCGGAACGCTCCGAGGGGTGCTGAACAATCATAAAAAAAGAACAGACCGTCCGAAGACAGTCTGTTCTTTACGCGGAGTTGAAGGGATTCGAACCCTTGTACCCCGAAGGGCCTATCGCATTTCGAGTGCGACCTCTTACGACCTCTTGAGTACAACTCCATACATATATGAAAAGCTCCGCTACATTGCTGTATGGAACGCTCTTCCTGAATGAAAATCAGATACCTGACGATTCCGCCTCTTCACGCAGCTTTCTGTCCTTCTGCTTCTTCCGAAGCTCGCGGAAAAACTCCTTCAGAATCCCGCTGCATTCCTCCTCAAGCACACCGCGCCGCACCGTAACCTGGTGATTGAACCTCGGCATCTCGAGCAGATTGACAACGGACCCCGCGCATCCGGCCTTCGGGTTCATGGCCCCGATCACGCATTCCGGAATTCTCGCCTGAACAATGGCCCCCGCACACATCGGGCACGGCTCCAGTGTCACATAGATCGTGCAGCCTTCCAGCCGCCAGTCACCGATCACCTTCGTCGCCCTGCGGATCGCTGTGATCTCCGCGTGGGCAAGCGTGTTCTTGTCCTTGTTTCTGCGATTGTAGCCCCGCGCGATAATCGCACCGTCATAGACGATGACGCATCCGATCGGCGTATCTCCGATCTTCGCGGCCTTCTTCGCCTGCTTCAGCGCCTCGCGCATGAACCGCTCGTCTGTATCCATACCTCGACATTATACATGACCGTTCCATGAAAATCAACGGGCGTTTTCCATTTTTTTCCTGTTCGCGGCCGCATGCGGCTTTATGTGGATGCTGAATAGTTATCAAATTTTCCCAGATTGTTTACAGAACAGACCAAAGCGCTCTGTTATAATAGTGGTCAGGAATTACGAAATGACAGGAGATCTGATAGTTTATGTCTGATACACAGGAAAGTATATACGCCGGGCACCTGCCCGCCATGCAGGCCGTCATGGATGAAATGCTCGCCCGCATCGAGCAGTACCGCACGGAAATGAAAGCAAAATACGGAGATGCCGACCCGGTCGACCACGTCCTCTCCCGGATCAAGTCCGAGGAGAGCATGCGCGAGAAGTGCCGCCGCCGGAACCTTCCGGAAAATGCGGACTCCGCGCTTCACCAGCTGAGAGACGCGATCGGCATCCGCATTGTCTGCACTTTTCTGCGGGACGTCTACACGCTGCGGGACTTTCTCGAGCATTTTCCGGACATCACGGTCGTCGAGGAGAAGGATTACATCCGTCACGCCAAACCGAATGGATACCGTAGCTTTCATCTGATCGTCATGACGAGAGGGTACTACGTCGAGTTCCAGATCCGCACGATTTCAATGGACACCTGGGCCGCACTGGAGCACCAGATGAAATACAAGAAGCAGATCCACGGCAACCAGGACCTGATCGTCAGTGAGCTGAAGCGCTGCGCGGACGAGATGGCCTCGACGGACATCTCCATGCAGACGATCAGGGACATGATTTACGGGGAGCTTTCCGAGGACGGCAGCTCCTACCAGCTGCCGGAGAAACGCCCGGCGAAGTCTTTGACTCCCTGATCCCGGCACGGACCGAAGGAAAGAGTTCCGCCAGGATAATCCCCTTGCGGCTCAAAGGCAGAATAGCTCCGGCTGCGACCGATATTGTTATGACTCATAACCATGAAAGGAGTTCTGATATTATGAAGCTTCTTCTTGCTGAAGATACACGAGACCTGAACAGGGCCCTCTGCGCCGTTCTGCGGCACGAGCAGTACGACGTGGACCCCGTTTTTGACGGCGAGGATGCCCTTGAACACATCCGGAGGGACAGCTACGACGCAATCATTCTCGACATCATGATGCCGAAGCGGTCCGGGCTCAACGTTCTGAAGGAGATCCGCGCAATTAATATTGTGACGCCGGTCCTTCTCCTCACGGCGAAGGCCGAGATCGACGACCGCGTGTCGGGGCTTGACGCGGGCGCGGACGATTATCTGATAAAGCCGTTCGCCATGAAGGAGCTCCTCGCGCGCATCCGCTCCATGACAAGACGGAGAACAGAATACAGCGCGAAGGAGCTTCATTTTCAGGACCTTGTGCTGTCGGCCGAGCGCTTTGAGCTCGCGTCGCAGAACTCGGTCCGCCTCTCGATCAAGGAATTTGAGCTCATGCAGACGCTGATCCTGAATGCAGGCAAGGACCTCGACACAAAATATCTGCTCGATCATGTCTGGTTCGGAGAGCCGGACGCAAATGAGGACACCGTCTGGCTGTACATCAACTATCTCCGCGCAAAGCTGACATCGATCGACTCCTCTGCATCGATCAGCGGCGCGCGCGGCGGAAGCTACAGACTGGAGGTGGGCCATTGAATCCACGCACGATTCAGAAGCTGAGACGGAAGTTCATTTTAATCGCGACGAGCACCTACTTCTTTGTCATGGTGTTTATCGGCGGCTGCATCAATATCTCAAACTACGGCCTGACGCGCACACAGATCTACAAGATTCTGGACTTTCTCGTCGAATATAACGGGACGGTGCCTGATAGTGCGAGCAAGGACTACCTGAACGATTTTTCGCCGGAATTCACGCACTCGGCGCGCTATTTTACAGTCTCCTATTCCTCGGACGGCGATGTCGATGTCACGAGCACGAGCCACACGGCTGAGGTATCGGATGACGAGGCGGAGAGCTACGCACAGAGGGCAATCAGGCGGGGCAAACAGTACGGCCGCATGGGCGACTACTACTACGAGGTCGCCGACACGGACGACGGACAGCTTGTCGTCTTCCTGAACTGCCTGACGCAGATCACCCAGAACAAGAAAATCATGCACATGACTGTTCTGATCTGTCTGGCCGGTCTCGTGATCACCGTCATTCTCGTCAATATTTTCTCCGGGCGCGTCGTGCAGCCGGAGATCGAAAACATGCGCCGGCAGAAGCAGTTCATCACCAATGCAGGCCACGAGCTGAAGACGCCGCTCGCCGTCATCCGCGCAAATACGGAGGTCGAGGAAATGATCAATGGCGAAAATGAGTGGACCCAGTCGACGATGCGCCAGGTCGACCGGATGGACCACCTCGTCCAGAACCTGATCACGATCTCTCGCGCTGAAGAAAATGAAGACAGCTCCATGCTTGCGATTGTCGACATCTCGAAGGCCGTAGGCAGCGTGGCCGAGTCCTGCCGTGAGACCGCAGACAGAGAGCAGAAAACACTGATCATCCATCTGCAGCCGGGGATTCACGCATTTGTCAACGAAAGCCGGATCCGCCAGCTGGTCTCCATCCTCACCGACAATGCGCTCAAATACTGCGATGACAAGGGAACGATCTCTATCTGCCTGGATACCGTCCGGCACGGGCGGCTGCTCCGCCTTGTCGTCTCCAATTCATTTGCGGACGGGAAAAATGTCGACTACAGCCGGTTTTTCGACCGCTTCTACCGTGAGGATGAATCGCACGCCCAGGACAGTGAAAAGGGCGGATATGGGATCGGGCTCTCGATCGCCGAGAGCATCTGCCGCCAGTACCGCGGCTCAATCGATGTCTCGTGGAAGGACGGGGTCATCTCATTTACCTGTCTCTTGCACCTGATCAAAGGACCTGCCGCAGTCTGAGGCCGAAAGAATCCTCCGGCCCGGCCTCTTACAAAATCTTGAATTTTCTGTTAGAATAGAGTAAGAGGTGAAATGCTATGCAAAAATGGAACATCGGAGATACTGTCGTGCATGGTCGCGACGGCGTGTGTGTGATTGAGGACATCACGGAAATGACAGTCGCAGACGGTTCCCGTCCGTATTACGTACTCTCACCTGTTTATGACAAGGGCGGGAGGATCTACGTGCCCGCGGACCGGGACACCGGAGACGTCATGCGTGCTCCTCTCTCGAAGGACGAAATCAACAGCCTGATCGACTCGATTCCGGATCAGGACAACGCATGGATCGACAACGAAAAGCTCCGTCAGAAGGAGTATTCCAAGGTCATCTGCGAGGGCGACAATGCCGACCTGATCGGCGTCATTTCCGCCCTGTTTGAGAAGCGGACGGAGAAGGAGCATGCCGGCCGGAAATTCCACGCCGCTGACGAGCGGATGCTGAGCGAGGCTCAGAAAATCCTTCACGGCGAATTCGCGTACGTGCTCGGCATCAGTCCGGAGGATGTCCCCGGATACATCCACACGAGGCTTCACGCAGACAGCCATTCATGAAGACAGAGCGGCATTCCGCCGTCCTGTTTTCACACACAGATGCTGACACGGGCGGAACGCATGGCAGATACAAAGGCCTGCGTTTCGCAGTGTCAGCCGGAATCTGAAAAATGCGGACAGCACCTGACCATCAGATGCTGTCCGCATTTTTCTGCGCTTATCCGGCCAAAGGCTCATAAGCTTCCGGCCGGTCTATTGTCCTCCGGAGGACTTAGGCCTCCTGCTGCGGCTTGAAGAGATGCTGCCTGACCGGCTTCAGCGCCGAAATCAGGATCTCTCCCAGTCCGTAGCTGCTGATAATCTCACCCGCCGCGATTGCGGCTGCCTCGAGCCACAGCGGAAGGTTCACGCCGTAGCCGTAGCGAAGGACCAGAGGCACGATAATTGTGTTCGAAAGAATTGTCGGAATCGGAACAAGCCAGCGGTTCCTGCGGAGCAGCCATGCACCTGCCGCCCCCAGAAGGGTTGCCAGGGAACCGAAGATGATGTCCCAGATCACGCAGCCACCGAGCACATTCGAGAGCAGACAGCCGACGAAAAGTCCCGGTATGGCCGCCGGCGTGAAGAACGGAAGCACGGTCAGCGCCTCGGAAATTCTCACCTGCACCTCGCCGTAGGAAATCGGCGCAAAGACCAATGTCAGTACCGTGTAGAGCGCCGCGATGACGGCCGCCTGTGTAAGGAATGTAACTCGCTTATTCATAACTAAAATCCTCCTCAGTTTTTTATCGTGGGTTTCGGGTACCACTTTCTGTTTTTTTACCGTGGGTCTCTTTGTACCACTCTGTTTTTTTACCGTGGGTTGCTTTATACCACTCTCTGTTTTTTTACCGTGGGTTGCCTTGTACCACTCTTGCTTTATGCGGGTTCTGACGGCAATGCATCATATCCCGGCCGCGGATTACTCGCCGAGGCACTCGTCGAGTCTCTCCTCGATCACATCCTTGTCCATCTTCTGGCCGATGAACACCAGCTTGATCATCCGGTCGCCGTACTTCGGGTCCCACATCTTGCGGACCTGCGGATATTTGCTCAGAATCGTGTTGATCTGGGCCTTCGGCGCCGATGCGAGGAACCGTCCCTGCGGGGATTCCGTGATCTGACGGCCTGCCTGCTCGAAAATGAACGCCGTGTCGGGCTCCTCCTCGTACCAGACCATGCCCTTGCAGCGGATGACGCTGTGTGGCCAGTAGTCGCAGAGCTCCACCAGCTTGTCGTGAACAAACGGGCGGCGTCTGTAGTAGACGAACGTCTCAATCCCGTACTCGAGCTCCTCCTCGGACTCCTCCGCATCCTCCGGATGCTGAATGGCCTCGACCCAGCCGGCAGATGCGGCCGCGCGGTCAAGATCAAAGCGGTCCGTGTTGAGCAGCGACACAAGGTCAACATTGCCCTTCGTCGTCTCGATCATTTCCGCTTCGGACTGAAGCTTCCGGATGATCGTCTTCAGCTCTCCGAGATCCTTCTCAGAGACAAGGTCGGTCTTGTTCATGATGATCGTGTTGCAGAACTCGATCTGCTGGATCAGCAGGTTCTCAACGTCATCCTCGCCGATCGCCTGACGCATCAGCTTGCGGCCATTTTCGAATTCCTGCAGCATGCGCGCGCAGTCAACGACAGCGATGACGTTGTCGAGCTTCATCGGAATGCCGTCTTCCGCATTCTCCTCGCAGATCTGCGTGATTGTCTGCGCGATCGGCAGCGGCTCGCAGATACCGGACGCCTCGATGATAATGTAATTGTACTTTCCGGACTCCGCCAGCTCCGTGAGCTGATCGGCCAGGCTGCCGCGGAGCGTGCAGCAAATGCAGCCGTTGGACAGCGGGATCAGGTTCTCGTCCTTTCGGGAGACGCCTCCGGACTTCTCGATCAGATCGGCATCAACGTTGACCTCACCGATATCATTGACGATGACAGCCGCGCGGATCCCCTCCTGATTCGCGAGAATGTGATTGAGCAGCGTCGTCTTGCCTGCTCCGAGATAGCCTGTGATCAGGCATACTCTTACCATTTCTCTTTTCTTTCGTGCCATAAATTTCCTTTCTGCTTCCTCCGGCGCCACGGGATGGACGCCGGGTGAAAACATTCAACATTGTAGCATATACCGGGCGGCTTTGTAAACGGGTGTTCCACATGGAATACCACAGCGTCGACGGCACGGACACGCGCCATATACGTTGGAAAGCAGCCGCAGATATCAGGACGGCTTCGGGCAGACTCCGTCCCCCTCAGCTTCCCCTCGTCGCTTTCAGCTCCTCGGGGTGATCTTCGGGCTCCTCCGTATAACGCCCTCTGCCGTACCTGATACTGCTGACTGCCTTCAAGGTCTGATGGCGCGTGTACATCCCATCGGTGTTGATGTAAGTTCTTCACACGCTTCATATTTACTGGTATGATTTTACACGTATAACGACATAAAAAGTGCGGGTGCTTCGCCCGAGTAAGGGGAGAAGTCCCCGCGGAAAGGATACATATGGACCGGGATATCAGACACATTCTGGAAGAGGTGCAAAATGGCGGCATGTCCGTCGACAGCGCCTATCTGAAGCTGAAGGAGGAGCCGTTCGAGGACATCGGCTATGCCAAGGTGGACCTTCACCGGAAGATCCGGCAGGGTGCCGGCGAGGTCATCTACGGCGCCGGCAAGACGGCAGAGCAGATCTGCGGCATCTGCGACGCAATGATCCGCCACAGTCAGAGCCGGATCCTGATCACACGGATGGACCGCGAAAAATCTGATGTGCTGAAGGCCCATCTCGCAGATCAGGCTCTGCCCTATACCTATCACGAGGATGCGCGCATCGGCATCATCGGCTCCATGCCGGAGCCGGACGGCATCGGCCGCGTCGTCGTCGCGACGGGCGGGACGAGTGACCTTCCGGTCTCCGAGGAGGCCGTGCTCACCGCTGCATTCTATGGAAATGAGGTGCTCCGCCTCACGGACGTCGGCGTCTCGGGCCTTCACCGCCTCCTCCCTCATCTCGATGAGATTATGAGCGCTTCCGTCATCATCGCAGTTGCCGGCATGGAGGGCGCGCTCGCGAGCGTCATCGGCGGTCTCGCCGACTGCCCTGTCATCGCGGTTCCGACGAGCGTCGGATACGGGGCTTCCTTCCACGGCCTCTCCGCCCTTCTGTCCATGCTGAATTCCTGCGCGAGCGGCGTGAGCGTCGTCAACATCGACAACGGCTTCGGCGCGGGCTTCCTCGCGAGCCGAATCAATCACCCGAAGCTCCGGGATTCGAAGGAACGTCCAACACAGGAATCCTGACCGGCTCAGACTTCTTCAGGATTCCCTTTATCAGAACGCGAAAGCCGCGCGGCAGCTGCCGCGCGGCTTTCTGTGTGTTTTGTACCGGTTATTACTCGGCTGTCTTCACAGCATCCTTGTACACGCGGTTGATTGCAACCGGGTGGAACTCGACGCCCTTGACATTGCTCTTGATCATCTCCGCGTTGCACTGAGTGTACAGCGGGAAAATGACTGCATTGTTCATGATAATGTCTTCTGCCTTGTAGAGGGCGTCCCAGCGTCCCTTCTGGTCGAGGGCCAGATCGCCGGTCGTGCACTCCTCGAGGATCGAATCGTAGGTGCTGTCAGAGAACTTGCCATAGTTGTAGGTGACGTCCGTCTTCCACATGCCGAGATATGTCATCGGATCATCATAGTCCGGTCCCCAGCGCGTGAGACCGAGATCGAAGTCGCCATTGTACATGTCCTGCAGACGCTGCTTCTTCGGCTCCGGCTCAAGATTGATCGTAAGTCCCGGAAGCGCCGCCTCCAGCTCCTCCTTGATGACCTGTGCGACCTTCTGCGGCTCGTCATCGGCATCCATCTTCATCGTGAGCTCGAGGCTGTTGATGCCGAGCTCGTCGAGGCCCTTCTTCCAGTAATCCGCAGCCTTTGCCGTGTCGTACGCGCACACGCTGCTGTACCGGCTCTGATCTGCAGAAAATGCATTTCCATCCGGCCCCGTCGCAAAATCGACAGGCACGGCCGTGTACGTCGGCACAGAGCCGTCACGGCAGACATCATTGCAGATCGACTCCCGGTTGAGCGCCATTGTCATCGCAAGACGAAGGTTGAGGTTCTGCAGCTCCTTGACGCCGGAGATATTCGGAGCGATATACCACATATACCCGGAGCTGAAGGACGTGTAGTCCGGATCGTCCTTGACCTGATCGACCTGGTCGCCATTGACAAGCGTGAGATCAAGATCGCCGTTCTGATAGCTCATGAGAGCCGTCTGGGAATCCTGAATGACGCTGTACTTGATGCCGGAGAGCTTGATCCGGTCCTTGTCGTAGTAGCTTTCATTTTTCTTCATGTGGATCGAGGTCGCCGCCGGCTCATAGTCATCAATAACGAATGCGCCGTCTGACAGGATCGTGTCCTGGCTGGAGCCATATGTGCCGTTGCACTTATTGTAAAAATCCTCATTGACCGGATAGAATGTCGGGAAATACATGAGGTTCAGGAAATAACTGACCGGCGCATTCAGCGTGACTACGAGCGTGTAGTCGTCCTTTGCCGTCACGCCGAGCTCGCTCTTGTCCTTCTTCCCGTCAATAATATCCGCCGCATTCTTGATCTGTCCGATGTCGCTCAGCATGTATGAATAGATCGCGGCTGTATCCGGATCGACGGCCCGCTGCCACGCGAAGACAAAATCCTTCGCCGTCACGGGCGTTCCATTTGACCATTTCGCGTCCTTGCGCAGATGAAATGTCCACGTGAGACCGTCCGACGACTCCTCGTAGGACTCCGCAATCGCCGGCACCGGCTCGCCGTTCTTATCCATCTGCATGAGTCCGTCCATATAATCGGCAATCACTTCAAATGAAGTTCCGTCCTCTGTCGTCTGCGGATCGAGTCCCTCGACCGGCGTCTCGATCATGACATTCAGGTCCCCGCCGTCGGAGACCGCGCCGGAGGAGGCCGCCTCTTCTCCGGAGACTGTGGTCCCTGTCCCCGATGCCGTCGTCACAACGGAGCCCGATGCCGCCGAGCTGCCTGTTCCCTTCACAGCCGTACTGCCGCAGCCGGCAAGGCCAAGCGCCATCACGGCAGAAAGTAAGATTGCTGTCACATTTCTCTTCATAAAACTCCTCCTCTCATATCTGAGCAATACATGCCTGCCTGTAAGAGTTAGTGAAAGCTTAGTCCGTCACAGCCTTCATGTCAAGAAAGCTGTCCTTCAGCCGCACATCTGTCCGAATTTGTCATGATTTCGTCTCTGAATTCCGCCCGCAGGCGTATACATTGTACAGATATGCGTGCATTTCCTGTCATCGCTTCGCCGCAGGCGGGAGACGCTCTCGCAATATAAAAAGAGCTCCCCGCCCGGAGACACATGGTCTCCAGAACGGGAAGCTCTTATTATAATTCACAGTTGATCCTGCAGCCTCTGCGGGTATATTTACTGGATGATGCCCGGACCCTCAAGAACAGTTCTCTTGCGGACATACTTCGGAAGAAGCTTCGGGGATACAAGCTCTGTCTCGATGCCTGCGTCCTTGATCTCCTTCTCGAACTCTGTCGTGTGAGCCAGAGTCAGCTTGCCGACCTTGACGTCCTTGAATCTTGCGCCGGCAGCCTTGCCTGCGTCACGGCCGAATACGATGACGTCGAGCAGAGAGTTGCCCATCAGTCTGTTTGTGCCGTGAACACCGCCTGTGACCTCGCCTGCTGCGAAGAGGTTCTTGACACCTGTCTCGCAGTTCGTGTCGATCTCGACACCGCCGTTCTGATAGTGCAGTGTCGGATAGACAAGGATCGGCTCCTTTGTGATATCGATGCCGCGCTTCTCGAACATACGGTACATAGCCGGGATTCTCTTCTTGATTGTGCCCTCGCCGTTCTTGACCTCGATGATCGGAGCGTCAAGCCATACGCCGTAGCCGTGCTCTGTCTTCACGCCGTTGCCCTTCGCGCACTCGCGGATGATGGCAGCAGCCTCGACGTCACGGGTCTCAAGCGGGTGAACGAAGATGTCGCCATTCTTGTTGACGACCTTCGCGCCGAGAGAACGAACCTTCTCTGTAACGAGCGCGCCGTAGATCTGATCCGGGAATGCAGCGCCCGTCGGATGATACTGCAGCGTGTACTGATAGAGAAGCTTTGCGCCTGCTCTGTAGCTGAGGACAAGACCATCAGCTGTTGCGCCGTAGTGGTTCGATGTCGGGAAGCCCTGATAATGCATACGGCCCGCACCGCCTGTAGCAAGGATGACCGTCTTCGCGCGGACAACGATCAGCTCCATTGTCTCCATGTTGAGGAGGACAGCGCCTGCCGCGTTGCCATTCTCGTCCTTGATGATTTCAATCGCGGAGGAGAACTCGATGATCGGGATCTGACGGTTCAGAACCTCATCGCGGAGTGTACGCATGATCTCCATGCCGGAGTAATCGCGGCATGCGTGCATTCTCTTGCGGGATGTTCCGCCGCCGTGTGTCGTGATCATGCGGCCTGTCTCGTCCTTATCAAACTCGCAACCGAGATCGTTGAGCCACTTAATGTCCTCCGGAGCCTCTGTGACGAGCTTTGCGACAAGCTCCTTCTTCGCCATGAAATGGCCGCCGCCGTACGCATCAAGGAAATGCTGTGCCGGGGAGTCGTTCTCCTTGTCAGCAGCCTGGATGCCGCCCTCAGCCATCATTGTGTTCGCATCACCGGTACGAAGCTTTGTGGAAATGAGGACCTTTGCGCCGGCCTCATCTGCCTCGATCGCCGCAGAGCAGCCTGCTCCGCCGCCGCCGATGATCAGGACATCGACATCATATGCCGGATGCTCAAGATCGACATCGCCCTCGTGTACACGCGGATGAGCCTGCAACATATCAGCGAGCTCGTGAGGAGCCTTCTCGCCCTTGTTCGGGCCGATCTTCAGCTCTTCGAACGCGTCCTTGTTATAATCCGGATGATACTTTCTGAGCAGCTCATCCTTCTCGTCAGCAGTCATGCGTCTCGGCTCAGCTGCTGCATTTGCCTGTCTCTTCTCCGCGACCTTTGCAAGAGATTCCTGAAAACTATCTGGATACATATTCTGTAATCCTCCTTATTTCTCAATCTCACGAGTATTGTATTTCTCGCGGATGTCTGCATCACTGAGTGACATAACAGCCTTCATTGCATCGTCGTATTTGCCCTCGGAGATCTCCTTGACTCTGTCGAGAAGGTGCTGCGCCTGCGGTGTGAGGTACTTGCCGTTCAGACGTCTTGCGAGCATAGCGACCTGCGGATGAGAAATGCCTGCCGGGCATCTGGATGAGCAGACGCCGCACATGACGCAGTCAAATGAAAGATCTGCACATGCCTTGAAGTCGCCTCTCTGTGCGTACGCGATGTACTGCATGACGTTGAGGCCCTGTGTGCAGGCCTTTGTGCAGGCGTTGCAGCCGACACATGCGTAGATCTCCGGATAGAGCTGCATCATGAGCTGCTGCTCCGGCTTGACCTTGTTGATGTCATAGACCTGCTTGACAAGCGGGAAGAACGGAAGAGTCGCAACATACATGTTGTTCTCGACCTGTGTCTGGCATGCGAGAGCCATCTTGAGCTCCTGCTGTCCCTTGATTCTGTAGATCGTAGCGCACGCGCCGCAGAAACCATTGCGGCAGCCGACGCCGCGCACCAGCTGATAACCTGCATACTCCATCGCTGTCATGATGGTCAGGTTTGACGGCACTTCATATTTCTTTCCGAAGAAATAGACATTTACCATATCTGCCATGGGATTTATATCCTCCATTTAAAATGAGATCATCTGTTGTACTCGATATAAGAAAGGGCCGGGCAAGCGCTAAAACACCTGCTGTCTGCCTTGCATCCAGCCCAGCCGCACTTCGGTTGCTTCAAGCCAGGCTCGGCCGCAAGCGGCCGTTGGATTTGGTGTCCTCTGGCCGGGCTCGGACTTCGAATTCCTCTGACCAGGCTCGGCCGCTAGCGGCCTCGCTAAATTACCTGCTGGCTGCTCGACGGCACCCCGCTAAAGCGGGTGCCTGTCTTCGCATCCAGCCCAGCCGCACTTCGTGCGTCTGCTCGAATCCTGCGGATTCGAGGGTAATTAAAACTCCGGCGGGAGTAAATCGAGCTTGTCGTACCGGAACACCGGGCCGTCCTTGCAGACGTACTTGTCGCCGATGTTGCAGCGGCCGCACTTGCCGATTCCGCATTTCATGCGCATTTCCATTGTCGTGTAGACCTGTGATGTCTTGAAGCCCTGCTTCTTCAGGCCTTCCAGCGTGAAATGGATCATGATCGGCGGTCCGCAGATGATGATGATCTTGTCAAGGGAGAGGCCGAGCTCGGAAGCGTATGTCGGGACGAATCCGACATGGCCGTCCCAGCCTTCCTCCTCGCGGTCGATCGTGAGATAGACGGAGCAGTGCGGATCCTTTGCCCACTCCTCCTCGATCTCCTTGCGCTTGACGAGGTCCTCCTTTGTGCGGGAGCCGTAAATGATATCGAGGTGACCGTAGTTCTCCGGGTTGGCTCTGCAGTAATTGATGATGGAACGGAGCGGAGCAAGACCGATACCGCCGGCGATGAAGACGAGGTCCTTTCCTCTGAAATCCGTGTCAACCGGGAAGCCGTTGCCATACGGTCCGCGGACCAGAATCTCCTGTCCCTCTTCCATGTCGTGCAGCCAGCTCGTGAGATGTCCGCATTTCTTGATGGAGAACTCATTGTAATCCGGGTTCTGCGGCGCGGATGTGATCGAGAACATACCCTCGCCGACACCCGGGACGGAAACCATCGCGCACTGTCCCGGGATGTTCTTGAAGATCGGCTTGCCGTCGAGACCCACTACGTGGAAGGACTTGACGTCGCCCGTCTCCTGGACGATTTCCTTGACCACGCCGATCTGAGGAATTAACTCTTCTTTATTCATTCCGCATCCTCCTCCAGCGCTTTCATGACTTTCACAATATTCATCTGAATCGGGCACTTCTTCAGGCAGCGTCCGCAGCCCACGCAGCTGTACATACCGTCATTCTTGATCGGATAGTAGACCAGCTTGTGCATGAATCTCTGACGGAAGCGCTCCTTCTGCGTCTTACGCGGTGTACCGGCAGCCATCATGGTGAAGTCATTGTACATGCAGCTGTCCCAGCATCTGTAGCGCTCGATCGTGTGGTTGTTGCCCGTGAAGTCCTCGATGTCGAAGCACTGGCATGTCGGGCAGACAAATGTGCATGCGCCGCAGCCGAGGCAGTGGCTGGAAAGCTCCGCCCACTTCGGGCTGTTGAAGACCTCAAGCTCCTTGTCGCGGTTGTCGACCGGCTTCACATCCTTCAGCGGAAGGCGGTCAAGAATCTCATGGATCTTCTCGATCTGTGCGTCGACCGCTGCCTGATCGCCCTCTGCGAGGACGTCCTTGATGCTGTCGATCAGCTTCTGGCCCTTCTCCGTCACCGGCTCCATGCAGAAGTCGTCGCCGACGATCCACGCCTGAACATCGCCTGCCGGCTTTGCCGCATCGATGCCGAAACTGCCGCAGAAGCAGGTCTCTGCCGGGCGGTTGCACGCCAGAGAGACGATCGTCGCATGCTTCCGTCTGTTTTCATAATATGTGTCGACCGGGTCTGCGAGGAATACGTTATCCAGTACGTCAAATGAACGGACATCGCATGCTCTCGCGCCGAAAATGACATAATCCTCTGACTCGGACCGCTCATCGAAGATATCGATGTGCTTGCCCTCGCGGCGGAACTTCACCATCGGCTGAACCTGCGGGAAGAAGAAATCCTTAGCAGAGCGAAGCGTGTTCAGCTGCTTTGACATCTGAACGCCCTCCGTGTACGGCTTGAATTCCGCCTGACCTGCGGCATTGTCGACCGGCAGGTAGAGCTTTTCATTTGCCGAAATCGCGTCCAGAACCTTGTTCAGATCAGAATAAGCTACCTTGACGATCATTATTCAGCTCCTCCTTTCTGAACAACAGACGCCTCAGCGTCCTTATCCTTCGTGTAGTCGACGACAGGGCTCACCTGGCCAACCTCCGCGCCGGCCATGAACGGACCGTACAGCTCGTTGTAATCCTTGATGAACTTTCTGTTCAGCAGATGAAGCGGAATGTGCTCCGGGCATACGCGGGAACACTCGCCACAGTCTGTGCAGCGTCCGGCGACATGGAACGCGCGGATGATGTGGAACATGCTCTCCTCGAAGCTGTTCGCCGGAGCCTTGTTGAACGCACCCGAATCATAATTGTCGAAGACGCATTTCTCGCATGTACATGCCGGGCAGACATTTCTGCAGGCATTGCAGCGGATGCACTTGGACAGCTGGGACTGCCAGAACTTGAAGCGCTCCTCAGCGGACATCTTCTCGATCTCCTCGACCTCATCGAACCGGTGGGAATCAAGGACCTCGCCGTCCTCGCCGATCAGCTCGTCGTAAGCGACATGCTTCTTGGACTTGCAGTTCAGGCATCTCTCAGCCATGACATCCATCGCCGGAACAGACTCCTCGCCGTAGATCGTGCTGATCTTCAGCGTGCCGTTCTCATTTTTCACATCTGTGATGCAGTCGATGCCCTTTGCGCGGAGCTTCTCGACATCAGCCTTGCCGTAGCACTCGATGCCGACCGCGTATACGTTGTCGCGATGGATCTTGTACTCCGTGAGCAGCTGGTTGAAGCTGTATGTATCGCACGGCTTCAGGAAAACGAGGACCTTGCCCTCCTTCTCAGATTCTGAGCGCAGATACTTGGACAGGTTTGCGCCGCAGAAATCATTGTAAACGAAATTATTCTTGACTTCCTCTACGCTCGTGAAGACAGCCGGTGTGATGTCGTACACGAACTGGCCCTTCTGCCAGCCGAGTACCCGATTCACCGTACCATCCTCAAGAAGCTCACAGGCACGCCTTATCAGTTCGTCTTGCATCTCAAATCCTCCAGTCTGCGATTTTCACCAAGCTCCTCGATCGTCTTCGTGAAATCTGTGACGACCTCGGCAAATCTTGCACCCTCTGCGGCAGATACCCACTCGACGCGGGTACGCGCGCTCTCGACGCCGAGGTAATTCAGCATAGAGAACAGAAGGGTCATGCGCCGTCTTGTGTGATAATTTCCCGTTGTGTAATGGCAGTCACCCGGATGGCAGCCCATGACGAGAACGCCGTCGGCGCCTCTCTGGAACGCTCTCAGGATGAACAGCGGGTTAATACGGCAGGAGCACGGAACGCGGATGATCTTGACGTTATCCGGATAGGACGCGCGGTTGTTGCCGGCCGTGTCAGCACCGGAATAAGAGCACCAGTTGCAGCAGAACGCCACGATCAGCGGCTTCCACTCTTTGTTTTCATTTACTGACATATTGCATCTACCTCCGCCATGATTTCCTGGTTCGAGAAGCCTCTGAGGTCCATAGCTCCGGACGGGCAGGTAACCGTGCAGGCACCGCAGCCCTGGCAGACAGCCTCATTGACCTGAGCGACGCGGCGAACCTTCGTCGTGCGATCCGGCATTCTGAATTCCTTCTCAACGTATGTAATCGCGCCGTACGGGCAGACACCCTGGCACTGTGAGCAGCCGTTGCACATCATTTCATTCGGATGAGCGACGCAAGCGTTGTTCGTCAGCTCCTTCTTGCAGAGGAGACCGATGACCTTTGCTGCTGCCGCAGAAGCCTGCGCGACTGTCTCCGGGATATCCTTCGGTCCCTGGCACATACCGGAGAGGAAGATACCAGCTGTCGCCGACTCGACCGGACGAAGCTTCGGATGAGCCTCTGTGAAGAAGTCATTCGTATCCATCTGCGTCGTGAGCATTGTCGCGAGCGGTCTTGCCGTCGGGCTCGGCTCAATGGCAGCGGAGAGGACGACCATGTCCGCCTCGATGTGGACCTGCTCACCCAGAAGGAGATCAGAGCCCTGGACCATCAGCTTGCCGTTCTCCGGCGTGACCTTGCCGACCTGACCCTTGATGTAGTGGACGTTGTACTGCTCAACCGCGCGGCGGTAGAACTCATCAAAGTTCTTGCCCGGCGTACGGACATCGATATAGAAGACGTAGAGGTCTGTATCCGGATAGTGGTCCTTTGTGAGGATCGCCTGCTTTGCCGTGTACATGCAGCAGACCTTGGAGCAGTACGGCTTACCTCTTGCCGGACCCTTGGTCGGATCGCAGGTCTCACGGGAGCCCACGCACTGGATCCAGACGATTTTCTTCGGCTCCTTGCCGTCAGACGGGCGAAGCAGATGGCCGTTTGTCGGTCCTGCCGCGTTCATGAGACGCTCATACTCGAGGGATGTGACGACATCCGGGCTCTGGGAGTATGCGTACTCATCATACTTGTCAACCTTGATCTGCTCGTAGCCTGTCGCAACGACGATTGCGCCGTACTTCTCCTCGATATACTCGTCCTTCGCCTTGTAGTTGATGGCGCCGGCCTGGCAGACCTTGGAGCAGATACCGCACTTGCCCTTGTTCAGCATGAGGCAGTATCTCGGATCGATTGTCGCGACCTTCGGGACAGCCTGCGCGAACGGGATGTAAATGCAGGACCTGTTGTTCAGGTTATGGTTGAACTCGTTCGGGATCTTCTTCATCGGACATTTCTCTGTGCAGGCACCGCAGCCCGTGCACTTGTCCTCGTCGACGTAACGAGCCTTGCGCTTGATCTTCACGTCGAAGTTTCCGACGAAACCACTGACCTCTGCAACTTCCGAATAGGAAAGAATACGGATGTTCTCATTCTGGCCGACATCAACCATCTTCGGTGTGACGATGCAGGATGCGCAGTCAAGTGTCGGGAATGTCTTGTCGAGCTGTGCCATCTTTCCGCCGATCGACGGGTTCTTCTCGACGAGGTCAACCTTGAAGCCGGCCTCCGCAATATCGAGTGCCGTCTGCATGCCGGCGATACCGCCGCCGATGACGAGCGCTCTCTTTGTAACCTGTGTCGTACCGGATGTCAGCGGGCTGTTCAGGACAACCTTTGCGACTGCCGCGCGGGCGAGGACAATTGCCTTCTCCGTCGCGACCTTGATATCCTTCGTGACCCAGGAGCACTGCTCACGGATGTTTGCGATCTCGAGCATGTACGGGTTCAGGCCGGCCTTTGCGATAGCCTTCTGGAACGTCAGCTCATGCATGTGCGGAGAGCAGGAGCAGATGACAACACCTGTCAGGCCATACTTCTTGATGGAATCCTGAACCAGTGTCTGTCCGGCCTCGGAGCACATATATGTGTAATCCGTGGAGAAAACCACACCCGGCTCTTTTTCCATTGCCTTGGCCACTGCCTTGACATCAACTGTCGCCGCAATGTTGGTACCGCAATGGCAGACAAATACGCCAATTCTTTGCATTGTATTTCTCCTTTACTTTGTATACTTGCGGAATGCGCTGACCAGAGCCTGCTGCGGCAGATCCGGGTCAAGCTTTGCCGGAACATCGTCCGGGATGAGGTGGTTCTGCCCCTGCTTGCGGATCACCGCGAGGCGGATCGCCTCAACAAGCTTTGCGGGCTCAACCTGGCGCGGGCATCTCTCGATGCAGGCCATGCAGGACATGCATTTGTAAATGGACTTCGATGCCATGAGCTTGTCGATCTCGCCGCGCTCAACCATGAGGACGAACTGGTTCGGATGATATTCCATCTCGTCATAGGCCGGGCATGTGCCGGAGCACTTGCCGCACTGCATGCACTTGAGCGGGTTGACGCCGCTGATCGCCAGAATTTCGTCTTTCGTAACTTCGTAATTAGAGGCCATTACATTTCCTCCTTTACGCCGAGTGCCTCGGCAAGAACTTCCGTGAAATATCTCACGGTGACGCCCGTGCCTTCGGAGTGCTTCTTCAGATTGTAGTAGCAGAGCGGGCACGCTGTGACGACCGTGTCAGCACCGTTGGCCTTCGCATTTTCAAGAATCGACTTCACGCGCTTTTCCGGAACAGAGCTGTCCTCCATCGTGAGGTACGCTCCGCAGCACTCGTTGCGCTGTGCGTAAACAACCGGTGTCGCGCCTACAGCCTTGATCAGGTCCTCAATGATGGTCGGATTCTCGGCATTGTCCATCGCCATAACCTGTGACGGACGAAGCAGAAGACATCCGTAGTACGCACCGATCTTCTGGCCCTTCAGCGGATTCTTGACAGCTGCCTTGACCTTGTCGTAGCCGATATCATCGCGAAGCAACTCCAGGAAATGAATGACGCGCGTCTCGCCGTGATACTCAATGCCGTCTGCCTTGAGATAATTGTTTGCGCGTGTCGAGACATATTCATCATTCGCCATGTCGTCGTTTACCCGCTTGATCACGTTGTGGCACGCGGAGCAGATGGTAACCAGATCATGTCCGGCGTCTCTTGCGGACGCGAGGGCACGGACAGACGAAAGCTTGATCGCGATCTCGTCGTGGCTCAGCGGATATACGCCGCCGCAGCACTGCCATTCCGGAATTTCTTCCAGCTCAGCACCGAGCGCCTTTGCGGCCGCACGTCCGTACGCGTCCAGGTCCTTGGCTTTGTTCTTCAAAGTGCAGCCTGGAAAATAACTGTAGACCATAGTTTGATTTCCTTTCTACAATTTGGTTGTCTTGTATGTATATAGAACGCATGTCATGCAGTGCATGATACGGGGTTCTCTATTGAATCCGGCGCCGCCGGACAGGTCCCGCGGCGCCCGGACGGGGCTTACGCCATGTTTTCCGGATGGAAAACCTCATCAAATTTTTCCGGTGTCAGGAAGCCGAGCTTCACGCATGCCTCCTTGAGAGAAATGTTCTCCTTGAACGCCAGCTGGGACGTCTTCGCAGCCTTCTCATAGCCAATGTACGGGTTGAGGGCTGTGACGAGCATCAGTGAGTTGTGGAGGTTGTCATGCATCTTCTGCTTGTTTGCCTTGATACCGACGACGCACTTGTCCTTGAACGATGTCATGGACTCAGCGAGGAGACGGCAGGACTGCAGGAAGTTGTATGCCATGACCGGCATGAAGACGTTCAGCTCGAAGTTGCCCTGAGATGCCGCCATGCCGACTGCGACGTCGTTGCCGATGACCTGAACAGCGACCATCGTGACCTGCTCGCACTGTGTCGGGTTGACCTTGCCCGGCATGATCGAGGAGCCCGGCTCATTGGCAGGGATCGTGATCTCGCCGAGGCCGAGACGCGGACCGGAAGCGAGCCAGCGGACGTCATTTGCAATCTTCATCATATCGCAGGCCATAGCCTTGACCGCGCCGTGCGCGAATACGATTTCATCCTTGGATGTCAGCGCGTGGAACTTGTTCTCTGCCGTGTAGAAATCCTTGCCTGTCAGAGCGGAAACTCTCTCCGCGACAAGCTTTGCGAAGCCCTCCGGCGCATTGAGTCCTGTGCCGACAGCCGTGCCGCCGAGCGCCAGAGCCTTGAGCGGCTTCAGCGCGAGCTTTACAAGCTCGACATCCTTCTCAAGGGAGGATCTCCAGCCGCTGATTTCCTGCGAGAACTTGATCGGAACAGCGTCCTGCAGATGTGTGCGGCCCGACTTGACGATGCCCTCATTTTCCGCCTCAAGCGTCTTGAACGCATCGATGAGCGCCTCCGCTGACGGAAGCAGCTTGTCCTCAAGGGCAATGACAGCCGCGATGTGCATGGCCGTCGGGAACGTATCGTTGGAGGACTGGCTCATGTTGACATCATCGTTCGGATGGCAGAGCTTCTTGCCTGCGATCTCGTTCGCGCGGTTCGCAATGACCTCGTTCGTGTTCATATTGGACTGTGTGCCCGAGCCTGTCTGCCATACGACGAGCGGGAAGTTGTCGTTCAGCTCTCCGGAAATAACCTCATCGCATGCCTTTGAGATAGCGGCGAGCTTCTCATCCGTCATTTTCTCCGGCTTCAGGCTGTGATTTGCCTGTGCCGCTGCCTTCTTCAGAATGCCGAAGGCGTGTGTAATCTCACGGGGCATTGTCTCAATGCCGACGCCGATTCTGAAATTTTCGTGGCTGCGCTCGGTCTGGGCACCCCAGTACTTATCTGCCGGCACCTTTACCTCTCCGAGTGAATCATGCTCTAAGCGATAGTCCATTGTTTTTCTCCTCTTTGCCTGAATTGACAGTTCATATACCGCTGCGGGAGCTGCTTTGAAAATGAAAACGAGCTCTCTCAATGTCATGTCTGTTCCCAGAATAGCACAACCGCTTTTAGTTAAACAAGGCAAACCTGTGAAAATATCGATATCGTAATATCGATTAAATCCGACTATTTCAGTACGATTTTTGCGGGGCAGCCTTCATTTTTTCCCATATTTACTGTATTTTTCGGCACTTTTCCTCGCTAAAATTCAAAAATGCGGAGTGCACCATTTGGTGCGCTCCGCATCCGTCCTCCCGGGCATGTGCCAAAAACAGCAGAAAATAAATTTCTCCGCTATTCGATCCAGCTCTCTCCCATCTCATTTGCCAGTCTCAGATGCTGCGACAGCATCGCCAGAGAGGACGCGAGGTCCTCATTCTGCACCAGAACGTGCTCCGGCACCTGCAGCTTCACAAATGCAAAATTCCAGATCGCCTGGATCCCGCCGTCCACGAGCCGGTTTGCCACGTCCTGCGCGGCCTCTGCCGGCACAGTAATGATTCCGATCTGTATATTCTGGCGAAGGCAGAAATTCTTGAGCTTTGCAAGCGAATAGACCTCTACTCCGTTGATTTTCTTGTGGATCAGACTCCTACGGACATCGAAGGCTGCTACAATCTTCAGCCCGTACATATCAAACTCCCGGTTTCGGAGCAGGGCCTTGCCAAGAGACCCGGCCCCGACAAGAACGGTCTCCTTCGTCGTATGATAGCCCATGTACTGCTCGATGTCCCGGATCAGTGTGCAGACGTTGAAGCCGGCCTTTGGTCTTCCGCCTGTCGAGCTTACTGCCGCAATATCCTTGCGCACAAGCACATCATTGAGCTGAAGCTCCGCGGCGATCGCCGAGGCCGAGACATCTGTCCGGCCCTCCGCCTTCGCCTTCTTCAGATACTGCAGATAGTAGGGCATGCGCTGCAGCGTCTGTATGGTAAGATAACTGTTTTTTGCCGGTGTTTTATCCTTCATAAGCCTTCCGCCATCTCCATCAACCAGTCTGATTTATCTAAAAGTTATTGTAGCATAAAACGGCGTGAAATTGCAGTCGCGTAACGGGCGTGATATACTGTAAGATGTATACACTATTGTACAGTACCTCTGACCAGGAGATTTTTCATGGGACTTTTTCACGAATCAGACCAGTATGATCAGGGAGACAGCGCCAACGCCGAGCACAATCCCGAGCTTCGGAACCGCGAGAGCGAGCAGACGGACCCCTTCTCAGACCCGTGGCGCAGCTCCTTCCTGAGTCCTTACTCCGAGTCGCCCTTCGGTGATCTGGACGGGACCGGCCACTATGAGCAGGACCCGAACCGCTTTGACCCGGAGATCCGGAGAAATCATGAGCCGAACGGCATGGCAAAGGCCGCGCTCCTGTGCGGCATCTGCTCTCTGCTCGGCATTATATTCGGGACCTCCATATTTCTCGGAGGACTCGGCATCATCTTCGCGCTTCTTTCGCGCCGCAGAAAGCTCAGCCCGATGGCATCCGTCGCGCTTGCCCTGAATGCGGCCGGCATTCTGCTGTCCGCCGCCGTCATCGCTGTCAGCGCCGTCACGCTCGTTACGACCGGAGTCTGGGACTACGCGGTGAAGGAGGCGCAGGTGACCGATTTTTCCGATGCCGACTCCGTATCGGAATTTGAGACAAATGTAGAAAACCGGCTGTATAACGCGCTGACCGGGCAGTCGGACGGGTCTGCAGACAGCTCTTCCGAGAGCTCATCCTCTTCGGACAATGCAGCCATTGGCGCGGATTCCTCCTCAGAAAGCGCCGGCCCGTCCGAGGGCTCAGCAGACTCTTCATCCGAAGGCAGCTCATCCTCCGGTGCTTCTTCAGACGGCACGCTTTCATCCGGTCTTGGAGGGCTCAGCGGCGACGCAGGGCTTGTCTGAAACAGAGCTTATCTGACGCAGGGCGGGCAGATTGCCGCAATTCCCGCTGATGTCCGGCGGAAGCCCAGAGCCCGTCTGACGCAGGGACAGCTCACTTGACCACATAAAATGAAAGGTACAGACGGTAACGATCCGATGAAAACAGATACAATCAGTCTTTTAAAGGAACAGAGCCGCGGCGCGCTTGAGGGCCGCTGGGGCGAGAGCGTGGCTTATCCCGCCGTGCTGATCGCGCTTCATATGATTGCGACGGCCATCCTGGCGTCCGTGATGAAATCCGCCGGCATTGCAGAGGTCATATCTGGAGCAGGAATCGCATTTATCCTGCAGGTCCTGATCTCTCTGTTCGTCTGGGGAGCCGACTTTCATTTTCTGCAGATGCTGCGCAGACGGGAGACCTCCTTCAGCGATCTCCTGGCTGTTTTCCGGATGCAGCCGGACCGGTTTGTTCTCTTCGGCATCATCCGGGGCGCCGTGCAGATTCTTCCAGCCGTTCCCCTTCTGATCGCTCTCGGACAGGCAAGGAAGCATCCTCTGACGGCGGTTATTCTGGCTGTAATCGGAGCTGCATGCCTCATCGCGGCGCTTATCTTTCTTCTGACATACGCCATGACAGGGTTTGTTCTCCTTGAATTAAGCGGTGACATTTCTCTTCAGGGGGCAATGCGCAGGTCGCGCCTTATGATGCACGGACGAAAGGGAAGGCTCTTCCTCACCTGCGCAAGCTTTATCGGCTGGGTGCTCCTCGCCGTGATCACACTCGGCCTCGGTCTTCTCTGGATCACACCATACGTCCTGACGACGCTGTGCGCATTTTACGAGAGCGCAAAGAAAGGCCCGGGCCTGTCCCTCTGAACCTGCAGGTTCGGGGCAGCCCCGGGTCTTTTTCAGTCGTGCCTGTAGAGAACGACCGCCTCATAGGCTCTCATATCCAGTGTCAGGATGCCTGCGATCACATCATGCTCGACAGGCTCCTCGGACACACCGTCCTTCCACGTCGTGAGGAGCTGCGTCATCTTCGTATTGGACGTGCGCGTGACGCCGGTCTCCCAGACCGGAATCTCCAGCGCAATCGGCTGCTCGCCGGAATTCACCGCGATCACAAACTGCTCCTCATCGGAGAACCGTCCGTAAACGACGCTGTGATAGCCGCTGCACAGGTCCTTCGTGGACCCCTCGGAGAAGGTCTTGTACTTCTTGTGGAGGCGGATTGCGCGCTTGTAGAAGTCCAGCATTTCCTTGTCCTCGTGGCCCCACGGGTATGTGCGCCGGTTATCCGGGTCCGTGAACCCGACGACGCCCGCCTCATCTCCGTAGTAGACGGTCGGCGCCCCGACAAATGTCATCTGCATCAGGACGGCCTCCCGCATGACGGCGGGATTGATATTGACGGACGCAGCCTCTGCTCCAAGATGGTTGACCCGGCCGACATAGTGGTTCGTCCGGGTGAGGAATCTTGAGTGATCGTGGTTGTCGAGCTCGTTCATCGCGCACTGGATCGACGGCGCCATGAAGCTCGCCATGTGGTATGTCATCGCGTCGCGGAACGCCTCTCCATTTCCGAGAAGGTCCTCGCGGAACTGGTCGCTGTGCTTCTCCATGCCCGTCAGGAACCAAGAGACCGGCTCCATGAACGCGTCATAGTTCATGACAGTGTCCCACTCATCGCCCTTCAGCCAGTCATAGGTCTCGCCGTAGTGCTCGGCGAGAATAATCGCGTTCGGGTTCGCCTCCTTGACCGCCTTCCGGAACATCTTCCAGAAATGATGGTTGTACTCGGCACTCATGCCGAGGTCGGCCGCGACGTCAAGTCTCCATCCATCGGCACTGTACGGCGGAGAAACCCATTTTCTGCCTATGTTCAGAATATATTCGACGAGCTTCGGGCTGTCCTCATAATTCAGCTTCGGGAGCGTTTCATTTCCCCACCAGCCGTCGTAGAATTCGTTGTATGGCCATGCGTGCTCGTTATTAAACCGGAAGAATGTCCGATACGGGCTGTCCGCGTCGATGAAGGCACCCTTCGCGTAGCCGCCGTGCTGCTCGTAGATGCGCTCCCGATCCATCCATTTGTTGAAGGAGCCGCAGTGGTTGAAGACGCCGTCCAGAATAACCTTCATCCCGCGCTTATGAATCTCCTGACACAAATGCGCGAAGTAGGAATTCGACGCGTCGAGGTTAATCGGATCGGTCACGCGCTGAATGTACATCGTCGCGTCTCCGTTCGACGTGTCGCCGTCCTTCAGAGGCTCGCCGCCATCCTTGACAATGCATGCAAAATGAGGATCCACATGGTCGTAGTCCTGGATATCATACTTGTGGTTCGACGGGGAGACAAAGATCGGGTTCAGGTAAATGACCTGCACGCCGAGGTCCTGCAGATAATCAAGCTTCTGCTCGACTCCGAGGAGGTCTCCGCCATAGAAATTGCGCACATCCATGTTGGACGGGACCTGGTTCCAGTCATCCACGTGACATGCGTAGCCGCCGAGGTAAAAATACTCGTTGTCGACAACATCATTTGCCGGATCGCCGTTGTAGAACCGGTCCGTGTAGATCTGGTACATGACCGCTCCGCGCGCCCACTCCGGCGTCGAAAAGCCGGGGCAGATTCTGAAAGAATTCCGCGTGGCGAGGTCCCGGGTGATCCCGAGCTTATTGTAATAGCAGGACATATTGCCGATCCTGAGCTCAAAATAATAAGAGATGGGATCCTCTCCGACCGGAAGCGTGTATTCGTAATAGTCAAAGCCCTCGCTCGTCTCGCCGACGTGCATCAGCTCGCGCATGGCGCCGCTGATAAACCACACCTCATCTACATTATTCCGCAGGGTCCGGATCCTGACCGTCACATTGTCGCCCGGCTTCGGTTCGAACGGTGTCCTGTAAAAGCGGCTCTCATCGCTGAAAACCGCCCGTTTCTTGAACAGAGGGCGCATCAGGGACACATACTGCTGGACTTTCGATACGCCGTCCTCTGCCATATCTATACTCATGGCACTCCTTCAATATCAATTCAATCAGTTCTGAAACAGAGCCTCGAATTCTTCTCTGCCGATTTTCTCTTTCTTAAGCAGCAGCTCCGCGCTCGCGTCAAGGACATTCCTGTGCTCGCTGATAATCCGCTTCGCCTCGGAATAGCATTTCTCGAGGATCTTTCTGACCTCGTCATCAATCTCCTCCGCTGTGTGCTGGCTGTAGCTCTGTGTCTTCTCAAAATCCCGGCCGATGAAGACTTCGCCGGAATCATCGTAGGAGACCGGGCCAATCACCGATGAAAAGCCATACTTCGTGACCATCTCCCGTGCCTCCTGCGTCGCCTGCTTAAGGTCCTGCGATGCGCCGGTCGTGATGTCATCAAAGATCAGCTCCTCGGCGACGCGGCCTCCCATCGCGACCATGATGTCCTGCATCATCTTTCCGCGGGTATTGAAGATCTCATCGCGCTCCGGAAGCGGCATCGTGTAGCCCGCCGCACCCATTCCGGTCGGAATGATGGAGACGGAGTAGACCGGTCCGACATCCGGGAGAAGATGGAACAAAATCGCGTGGCCCGATTCGTGGTAGGCGGTAATCCGCTTGTCCTTCTCGGAAATAACCTTGCTCTTTTTCTCCGCGCCGATTCCGACCTTGACAAATGCAGCCTTGATATCATCCTGACGGATGAACGGCCGGTTTTCTCTCGCGGCTCCGATGGCAGCCTCATTCAGGAGGTTCTCGAGGTCCGCCCCCGAGAATCCGGCTGTCGTCTGTGCGATCTGCTTCAGATCAACATCGTCGGCGAGCGGCTTGCCCTGCGCGTGAACGGTCAGGATCTCCTCTCTTCCCTTGACGTCAGGCATACCGACGGAGACCTTGCGGTCAAAGCGGCCGGGACGCAGAATCGCCGGATCCAGAATGTCGACCCGGTTCGTCGCGGCCATGACGATGATCCCTTCATTTGCCGAAAAGCCGTCCATCTCGACGAGCATCTGATTGAGGGTCTGCTCGCGCTCATCGTGACCGCCGCCGAGACCTGCGCCGCGCCGTCTGGCCACTGCGTCGATCTCATCGATGAAAATGATGCACGGATGATTCTTCTTCGCTTCCTCGAACAGGTCGCGGACACGGCTCGCACCGACGCCCACGAACATCTCAACAAAGTCAGAGCCGGAAATCGAGTAGAACGGGACACCGGCCTCGCCGGCGACCGCCTTCGCGATCAGAGTCTTGCCCGTCCCTGGAGGGCCCACCAGAAGAACGCCCTTGGGAATTCTCGCACCTACATTGGTGTACTTCGTCGGATTCTTCAGGAAATCAACGATCTCCTCAAGGTCCTGCTTCTCCTCCTCAAGTCCTGCCACATCCTTGAATGTGACCGGATTCTGCTTGCCGTCCATGCGCTGCGCGCGGCTCCGCCCGAAGTTCATCATCTGGGCATTCGCGCCGCCTCCGCCCTGTGCCCTGGACATCATGACGAAAAACAAGATCATGAAAATGACCACAGCTGCAACCGATATCACGGTCATAAGGACCGGGAAATTGGACTGAACGTCCTCAACATACACGGATACGTCGCTGTAGTCGTTCTCGAGCATCTCCTTGACCGAGTTGACATCCGTGTCATAAAAGCTCCGGCTCCGTCCGTCTGAGAGAACCGCAGTCACCTGACCGGTCGGCACCTCAGAGTTCGGCCGTATCGTGACGGAATCCACATCTCCGGCCTCAAGCGCCTTTGTAAACTGCGCATATGTATAATCTGACGTTGACCTCGTGCGTCCTGAGAGATAGAAAAATCCCGCCAGAAAAATGAGGATCAGCGCCAGATACAGCGCGATACTCCTGGAAGGTCTTGTCTGGTTCTGATTCTGATTCAATTCATTTACTCCGTTTCAATAACTCCGATGTATGGAAGATTCCTGTATTTCTGCGCATAGTCCATGCCGCAGCCGACGACAAAGAGATCATCGATCCGGAATCCCTCATAATCCACCTTGACATCTCTGACTCTTCTTCCCGGCTTGTCCAGAAGCGTGCAGAGCTTCACAGACGCGGGCTTTCTCTCCGCGAGAAGGTCCATCAGGTAAAAGAGCGTATGCCCTGTGTCGATAATATCCTCCACGATGATCACGTCCCTGCCCTGGATGCTCTCATCAAGGTCCTTCGTGAACTTGATATGGCCGCTTGACTCCGTTCCATTTCCGTAGCTTGAGACCTGCATGAAGTCAAATGTCACAGGGATATCCTCGGAGATGTACTTCGACAGCTCCGTCATGAAGTACGCGCCGCCCTTTAAAATAGAAATCATATGGATGGATTTTCCCTTGTAGTCCTCATTGATCCTGTCTGCGATTTCTCTGATCCGGGCATCTACTTTCTCCGCGCTGATCAGGACTTTGATCTTGTCGTTCATATCGAAGGTTCCTCTTTTCTTAGATTGATGTATATTGTTAGTCCGTGCGAAATCCGCCCTCTTATGAAACAGCTGGCAAAAGCCGCCGGATTTTGTAAAACCGATTTCAGTTGGAGCTCTCCTGTTCCGCCGTCACCGCAAGGACTCGCGCAGTCTCCGGCCTGACGCGGAACCGGTAGCCGATCCGCATACCGACGATCCAGATAATCTCCTTCCCGTCTGCAAGAACGGGAATCCTGTCTCTCATCCGCGCCGGGACCTTCTCGTCCGTAAAATAATCGGACAGCTTCTTCCGGCCTCCCTCCGCGTTCACCGTCAGAAAATCACCGGGCTCCCGATACCGGAGGGTCATGGAGAACGTGTTTATTGTATCATAGTCAAACCATTTCGTATATCTTTTTTCCGGGATCGCTCCGCCCTTCCGCGGGATCACCTTCGCTGAAAATGAGTACCCGCCAAGCCTCCCCGTTTCTCCCGGAACAAGAGAAAATGCATGTCTCTCCGTGCCCTCTTCCCGGTCAGCATCTGCAGAAGCCCCCTCGGCCTCCGGCTCCCTTCTCCGGAGATGCACGCAGCCTCTGTCCCTCTCCGCCACAATTCCGTATGGCAGATTAAGGACCGCTCCCGCGTCATGCCTGAAAAGCTCATCGACCTCCCCGATGTGGACCCGCGCGATGTCCTTCAGCGATCCCGTGAGGCGGAAAAGGGCCTGCCTGATCATCTCTCTCCTTAAAATATCCGGCTCTCCCAGGATCCCGTCGGAAATGACAGCAAAATCATGCCCAGTACCCCGAAATGAGTTCTCCTGCAATAGATTTTGCTGATGCTCCGACCCGTGTTCATGATCTTCCGCCCGGAAAGAGGCCTCTACCGATGCGCTCTGAAGAAAACCCGACATCTTCCCACAGCTTTCCCCGCTGCCATAAGAAATATACCGCGCGGCCCGGCGCGCAGCCTCTCCGTGAATAAAATCGGCAGCCTCTGCGCAGTCCGCGGCCTCCGCCGCGAGGTGAGAGACGGTCCCCTCATTTACCTCACGGATCAGGTACGGGATCACGTCGTGCCGGATCCGGTTCCTCACGGCATCGTTGTCTGCATTTGTCGAATCCTCCCGCCACGAAAGGCCTTTCTCAGTCAGGTACGCGACGATTTCCTCCTTCGTCACGGCGAGAAGGGGACGGATCACATTGCCCCGCACCGGGCGGATCGAGGCCATCCCGTCGAGGCCGCAGCCTCTCGCCATCTGAAAGAGCATCGTCTCCGCCGCGTCATTCTGATGATGCGCCAGCGCGATCCGCACGTCTCCGTCTTTTCCCAGCTTCCGGGCCTCCGCACGGAATATGGCATACCGCGCATGCCGCCCCGCCTCCTCAAGCGTCATTTTCTGCTGACGGGCATATTCCGGAATGTTCCTGCGGCAGACTGTCAGCGGCACACCGTGCTCCGCGCACAGGTTCCTCACGAACTGCTCATCGCCGTCCGCCTCAGCGCCCCGGATCTCATGGTTGACATGGACGGCATGCAAATGAAAGCCGTACTCGGGCTCCAGATGCTTCAGGACATAAAAAAGGAAAACCGAATCTGCTCCGCCCGATACGCCGGCAACGACGTACCGGCAGTCCCGGAGCATACCGGTTTTCCTGATCAGCTGTTTTACCTTATCCAGTGTTTCCTTCATGAATCATCCGCCCTGAACAAAATCTCATCGCTCTCGGCTAGACCAAGCCGCTCTCTTGCCTCCTGCTCGATATACTCGTCGCTCGACATCTGCTCGCGGAGGGACTCGATGCTCTTTGTCCTCTCTTTCTCCGCCTCGATCTGCGAGCTGAGCTGAGCATTTTCCGAATTCGCTTCACGAATCTGCTTTCTCAGGTGACAGCTCTGCACAGCCAGAACAATAAACAGCAGAAGAACTACGCCGGTGACGACCAGCATGGTGACACGGTTTTCCCTCGTGACCCGCATGCGGGAGGAGCGCTTCCTTCTGCCCTTTTTCGTTTTCCCGGAGGATGCGCGCCTTTTCTCCGGATCTCTCGCTCTGCCCATATCAGACGTACCTGTACATATCGGCAGCGTTTTCCTTCTTGGTCGTGTCCTGAATATCCGTGACTGCGACGCGGACCGTCTTCTCGCCAAAGCGGATCTCGATCACATCGCCGACCTTCACGTCGTAGGACGCCTTGACCGGTCTGTCATTGACCGTCACACGGCCGGCATCGCATGCCTCATTGGCCACGGTGCGCCTCTTGATCAGTCTCGACACCTTCAGATATTTATCTAATCTCATGTCATTCTCCTCGCCGTCCGGAACCGTTCTCATCATTTTTTTGCGCCTCCGGCCGGTTTTTACTGTTCAAAAAAGAGCTGTCGTCACAGGCGGCAGCTCTTTACTTATTTCATCTATGACTTACTCGTTGACAGCGTCCTTCAGTGCCTTGCCGGCCTTGAACTTAGGAGCCTTGGATGCCTTGATCTCCATGGATGCGCCTGTCTGGGGATTGCGTCCCTCGCGGGCTGCTCTCTCAGAGATCTCGAAGGTTCCGAAGCCGACCAGCTGAACCTTGCCGCCCTTCTTCAGTTCTTCTGTAACGACATCAACGAATGCCTTAACAGCTGCCTCTGCGTCCTTTCTGGAAAGGCCGGTCTCATTGGCAATCGCTGCACTTAATTCAACTTTATTCATAATGTATTATATCCTCCTGAATAATTCTATCATTCCTGACAGATAATAACAGACTCTATATTTATAGCGCACGGTCCCCCTGCTGTCAAGCGTTTCATCCGCGATGCAAACGGGGGCTGCCGCATTGCGGCAGCCCCCAAAATTCTAATCATTCAGCCTCCTCGGAAAACACGCAGCGTTCGAGTCAGGAGTGCTGAATAGAGGTACTCTTTTCAGCTGAGAAGCGGTCCAATCGCCTCTGTCAGCTTGTCCTTCTCGGCCTGAGCCTCCTCGAGGTTCTTCCCGAGCGTTGTGAAATATGTCTTGATCTTGGGCTCTGTTCCGGACGGACGGATGACAACCGTCGCGCCGTCCTCCAGACCATAGGTCAGAACGTTGGCCTTCGGAAGACCTGTCGTCTCCGGCTTGGAGTAATCCGTGACAGACACAACCTTGTCGCCTGAGAAATCCTTCGGCGGATTCTTGCGGAGGTTGTCCATAATGCTCTTCATCTTGTCCATACCGGAAAGTCCCGGGAATTCATAGCTGTCGACCTTGTTCAGATAGCGGCCGTACTGCGCATAGATCTCCTCGAGTCTCTGCTTGATGGAGGAGCCAATGCTTCTATAGTACGCAGCCATCTCGCAGATCAGCATGGAAGCGACGACCGCATCCTTGTCGCGGACATACGGTCCGGCCAGATATCCGTAGCTCTCCTCAAATCCGAAGATGAAGCGGTCAACTTCGCCATTCGCCTCGAGACCAGCAATCTGATCGCCGATCCACTTGAAGCCTGTGAGCGTGTGACGAAGCTCGACGCCGTAGTGCTCCGCGACCTTGTCCGCGAGCGGTGTGGAGACGATCGACTTGACCGCGACCGGATTCTTCGGCATCGTGCCCTTCTCGATTCTGCCCGCGCAGATGTAGTCGAGAAGAAGGACACCCATCTCATTGCCGGAAACCAGCTCATAGGAGCCGTCCGGGCACTTCATCGCGATACCGACGCGGTCTGCGTCCGGATCTGTCGCGAGCATCAGGTCCGCGCCTTCCTTCTTCGCCAGCTCAAGGCCCTTCTCGAGCGCCTCAAAGATCTCCGGGTTCGGATACGGGCACGTTGTGAAATAGCCGTTCGGATATTCCTGCTCCGGTACGATGGTCACGTCCGTGACGCCAATGTCCTTGAGGACATGCGTGACCGGTACAAGACCGGTGCCGTTCAGCGGCGAGTAGACGAGCTTCAGTCCCGCTGTCTTCGCAAGTCCCGGGCGGACCTGGCACTTCTCAATCGCCTCATAGAAGGCTGCCTTGCAGTCATCGCCGACAAAACGGATCAGTCCTCGCTCAACGCCTTCCGCGAAGCTGATGTACTTTGCACCCGTGAGAACGTCTGTCTTCTGGATCTGATCATAGACAACCGCCACTGCGTCGTCTGTCATCTGGCAGCCGTCCGGGCCGTATGCCTTGTAGCCGTTGTACTTCGCCGGGTTGTGGGACGCCGTCACCATGATGCCGGCATTGCATTTGTAGTAGCGGGTCGCAAATGAAAGAGCCGGAACCGGCATAAGTGCGTCATAGATGCGGACCTTGATGCCATTCGCCGCGAGAACGCCTGCCGCGTCCTTTGCAAATGTAGATCCCTTCAGGCGGCTGTCGTAGCTGATGGCAACCGTCTGTGTGCCGCCCTGTGTCTTGACCCAGTCAGCAACGCCCTGCGTAGCCTGACGGACTACCCAGATGTTCATGCGGTTCGTGCCGGCGCCGAGTGTGCCGCGGAGACCCGCCGTACCAAACTGAAGCGCAACAGCGAAGCGGTCCTTGATCGCGTCGTCATCATCCTTGATCGTTTCAAGCTCTCTCTTCAGGTCAAAGTCCTCGAGGTCCGCTGCAAGCCAGCGCCTGTACTCATCCTGATACATATTGATTACCATCCCTTCTGTGTGTAATTATTTTGTGAATTTTCAACGACAGCCCCTTGGTTGCGCGGGCTTTTCGTATGCATAATCACCTGCTTAAACTATACGTTCCGCGCCACGGGATGTCAAGGTTCCAGTGAAGGGTACTTTCCGGTGTCACAGTTCACACGCACCTGAAATCGCGTGCGGTCGCGAATATCAGGGCGGTATCGGGCAGACTCCGTCCTCCTCAGCTTCCCCTCGTCGCTTACAGCTCCTCGGGGTGATCTTCGGACTCCTCCGTACTTACACCATGCAGAGGAGATCTGAGAACAATGTATAACGCCCTCACCGCTCCTGATATCGCTGACCGTCTGCCAGGGTCTGACAGCGTGTGAGCTGCAACCGGTGACGGCGGCTCACTCCCAGCTCAGTCGGTGCAGATTTCCCTCGGTCTGCATGCCCGGGAAGCCGAGCTGGCGAAGCGCCTCAAACAGGACGATCGAGACGGAGTTCGACAGATTCAGTGACCGTTCTCCCGGCATCATCGGGATCCGGATGCAGGAATCCGGATGCTCCACGAGAATCTCCTCCGGAATTCCCGCGCTCTCCTTGCCGAACATAAGAAAATCACCGTCGTGATATGACACATCTGTGTAGGACTGTCTGGCCTTTGTCGTCACATACCAGACTCTGGCCCCGGGATGTTTCTCCATAAATGTCTCGTAGTTCATATAGCGCGTCACGCTGAGCCGGTTCCAGTAATCGAGCCCCGCCCGCTTTATATACCGGTCCGTCAAATGAAATCCCAGCGGCTCGATCAGATGGAGCGCTGTGCCGCTGCACACGCAGCTCCGCCCGATGGTTCCTGTATTTCCCGGCTGCTCCGGCTCATGCAATACCACATTCAGCATATGTATCTCCTATATCGACTTATTTCCTCGTTCAGGCTGCTCCTTCTGCTGCCTGTCTTTCTTGCTTCCGACAGGTCTTACTCTGCCTGTTCCGAGACTCCGGTTTCAATCGCGTAGCGGCAGATATCGCGGAGACAGCATTTTCCGCACTGCGGGCGTCTTGCGATACAGACCGCTCTTCCGTGGTACACGAACCGGTGGCAGAGATCGCTGCCCTCCTCGGGCGGAACAATCTTCCAGAGCTCCCGCTCCACCTTGGCTGGCTCCTTGATGCCGTCAACCAGCCCGATCAGATTGCTGAGGCGGATGCAGTGTGTATCCGTCACGATCGCCGGCTTGCCGAAGACATCGCCCATGACGAGATTTGCGCTTTTTCTCCCGACTCCCGGAAGCGCAAGCAGCTCCTTGAATGTATCCGGGCAGCGGTCATTGTATTTTTCATGGAGCACCCGCATGCACGCGGAGATGTCCCTCGCCTTGGAGTGTCCAAGACCGCAGGGCTTCACAATCGCCTCAATGTCCGCCGGATCTGCCGCCGCGAGGGCAGCGACCGTCGGGTATTTCTCATACAGCTTCGGTGTGACCATATCGACCCGCTTGTCAGTGCACTGGGCTGCGAGCCGCACGCTCACGAGCAGCTGCCACGCGTCATCATAGCTCAGTGTGCACGGGGCCAGCGGATATTCCTTCTTCAGCCTCCGGATCACCTCGAGACAGAGCTCCCTCTTCTTTTCCAGGTCTCCGTCTGTCTCCTGCTTTGTTTTTCTGACTCCCATTCTCAAGCCTCCATCCAATCTGTTACATGTTCTGTCTCATGGCCTCTGCTGTCTGCATTTCCTGCACCGCAGCAGAGGCGCCCCGGCGAGACGCATGTTCCCGCCGTGCCCGGTGATATCTCATGCCCTCAGAATCTGCTCGACCCGCTGCCGGGCATACATCATCAGAAGCTCATGGTCGTTCATGGCCGGGTTCCGGAGCACGCACATGAGGCACGCCTCAAGAATATTGCCCACCTCTTTGCCCCTGATCCCGATCTCCGTCAGGTCGCGGCCGTTGATCGCAAGGTCCCGGATACTCAGGCAGTCTCCGTCCTCAATGATCTGCCTGTACACGTCGTAGATGCGGCTCAGCTGTCTGAGCGCCTTGTCCCGGATATAGCTGCTCTTCGCCATGTTGTCGGCCCACTGCACGGCCAGGAAATCCTCAAAATTGTCCGGGCCGACCGTGTACATGGTCCGTCTCACATCGGCAGGCTCCGGCTTCGGCCTGAGGTCGTGCCAGCGGATGAGGTTCACGCATTTCTTTCGCGTATCGTTGTCGAACTTCAGTCTCCGCAGAATCCCGTCCGCCATCTCTGCGCTCACACGCGCATGTCCCTTGAAATGGTCCCGCCCGAGGCTGTCCGTCCATCTGACATTCGGCTTTCCGATATCATGGAGCAGCATCGTGACGCGAAGCACCGTGTCCGCCGGCACCTCGCACATGGCATGCACGATATGCTCTCCAACGTTCCAGATATGGTAGATCGAGTTCTGCGGCGTGTGCATGCATACGTCAAACTCCGGGAGGATCACGCGGGTCATGCCGAGCTCGTAGAGGTCCATGAACCGCTCCGGATGATCGGAAATGAGAAGCTTCACCAGCTCCACACGGATCCGCTCCGCGCTCACCTTGTGAAGCTCATCCGCGTGTGAGGCGATCGCGTCGTAGGTTGCCTTGTCTATGCGGAAATCAAGCTGGGCCGCGAACCGGACCGCCCGCATGATGCGGAGCGCGTCCTCATCAAACCTCTCATTTGGATCTCCGACGCAGCGGATCACGCGCTCCTGCAGGTCCTTCATGCCGCCGTAGAGATCGACCAGTCCGTCCTCCTCGTTGTAAGCCATGGCGTTGATCGTAAAATCGCGCCTCTGCAGGTCATCCGCGAGCCGGCCTGTAAATGTCACGCTGTCCGGGTGCCGCCCGTCGGAGTACTCGCCGTCGATCCTGTACGTCGTGACCTCGAACGACGAGTCGCCGACGAGGACCGTCACCGTCCCGTGCTGAATGCCTGTGTCGACTGTCCGCCGGAAGCACGCCTTGACCTGCTCCGGGAGCGCAGACGTCGTGATGTCCCAGTCATTCGGCTCCTTCGCAAGGACGGAATCGCGGACACAGCCGCCGACGACATACGCCTCATATCCATTCTGGCGCAGAATGTCCAGTATATATTTCACCTTGGCCGGTAATTTCAGCTTCACTTTCTCTTCCCTCCGATAACGCTTGTTTCTTCGCCTGTACGCTCCGGACATCCTGTCCTGCTTCGCAGAGCTCCCCATATATAAGCTCCAGCGGCTTGCCGCAAAAACGAGACCTGTACCGTAAAAAAATCCCGCCGCACGGGCCGCCATCTCTGGCAGCCGATGCGCGCGGGACTGATCGCGGGATCAAGTGGAGCACAGCATCAATATGCCTTGCCCCAGTAAACCATCTTCTTCGCCGGCTTTCCGCAGCAGACGCATCTCGCGCCGTCCTTCGGAATTCTGCTGTCGCCGAACGGGATGCATCTCGATGTGACGGCGAGGTCTTCCTTGATCTTGTTCTCACACTCGACATCACCGCACCACGGTGCGAAAATGAAGCCCGGCTTGTTGTTCGCCGTATCGACGAACTCCTCGTAGGTATCCGCCTCGTAAATGTGCTCGTCGCGGAACTTCTTCGCGCGCTCGAACATATCGTGCTGAATCGTATCGAGCATCTGCGCAGACGCGGACGCCGCATCCTCGATCTTCACAACCGTCTTCTCGCGGGTATCGCGGCGGACAAGAACGCACTGGCCCTTCTCCATATCCTTCGGGCCGATCTCGATGCGAAGCGGGAAGCCTCTCATTTCCTGGTCCGCAAACTTCCATCCCGGTGAGCGGTCGGAGTCATCAAGCTTCACGCGGAGGCCTGCCTTCTTCAGGGTGTCAGCGATTTCGCCCGCCTTGTCCAGAATGCCCTCTGCGTTCTGGCGGATCGGAATCACAACGACCTGTGTCGGAGCGACCTTCGGCGGAAGAACAAGGCCGTCATCATCGCCGTGGACCATGATGATTGCGCCGATCATTCTGGTCGTCATGCCCCAGGATGTCTGGTAGACGTACTTCAGCTTGTTGTCCTTATCCGTGTACTGAATACCGAACGCCTTCGCGAAGCCGTCGCCGAAGTTGTGGCTCGTGCCGGACTGAAGTGCCTTGCCGTCGTGCATCAGCGCCTCAATCGTGTAGGTCGAGACAGCGCCCGCGAACTTCTCCTTGTCTGTCTTCTGACCACGAAGCACCGGAATCGCAAGGAAGTCCTCCGCAAAATCCGCATAGAGGTTCAGCATCTGCACAGTGCGCGCCTCAGCCTCCTCAGCTGTCGCGTGCGCCGTGTGGCCCTCCTGCCACAGGAATTCTCTCGAGCGGAGGAACGGACGAGTCGTCTTCTCCCAGCGAAGGACCGAACACCACTGGTTGTAGACCTTCGGGAGATCTCTGTAGGACTGGATGTCCTTGGAATACAGGTCGCAGAACAGAGTCTCGGATGTCGGACGGACGCACATTCTCTCAGGCAGCTTCTCAAGACCGCCCTCTGTGACCCACGCGACCTCGGGAGCGAAGCCCTCGACATGCTCCTTCTCCTTGTCAAGAAGGGACTCCGGAATCAGCATCGGAAGATAGACGTTCTGGACGCCGGTCTCCTTGAACCGTCTGTCCAGCTCATTCCTGATGTTCTCCCAGAGCGCGTAGCCGGCGGGCTTGAACACCATGCAGCCCTTGACGGATGTGTAGCCTGTCAGCTCCGCCTTCTTGACCACGTCTGTGTACCACTGCGCGAAATCCACATCGCGAGCGGTAATCGACTCGACCATTTTCTTGTCTTTTGCCATTTTGAAAAACTCCTTATGATTTAGTGACCTCCACACCTGATTCAGGAGGCCCTTGTATGGGAAACCGCGGATTTGCGGCAGACATACCCTTATAAAAAATGAAATCCCCTCAGACCGTCAGTCTGATCTCTCTTCCGGTCCTCGTGTACTGATAGTACCGGACCCCGGCCGCGTCAAACATGCGCTTCGACGCGATCGTGCTGTCCTCATTTTTATACTTGTCGCTGTCATAGACGACGGTCCGGATTCCGGCCTGAATAATCGCCTTCGCGCACTCATTGCACGGAAACAGCGATACATAGAGCTTTGCGCCCTCGAGACTGCCGCCCCTGTAATTCAGAATCGCGTTCAGCTCGCTGTGCGTCGTGTAGAAATATTTGTTGTCGAGCGGCGCTCCCTCTCTGCTCCATGGAAAATCATCGTCGGAGCAGCCCTTCGGGAAGCCGTTGTAGCCCATCGACAGAATCTTGTTGTCGCGGCTCACAATGCAGCAGCCGACCTGCGTGTGCGGGTCCTTCGACCGCATGCCGGACAGAAACGCGACGCCCATGAAATATTCATCCCAGCTCAGATAATCCGTCCTCTTGTCGCTCATAAGACATATCCCTTCTTCGCGCCTCCCTCAACGCGGAAGAGCGCGCCTCGTCCGAATTCCGCCGGCACCTGTCCGGCAGAGTCCGGACAGACATTTATTTGGTTCCGAAAATACGGTCGCCGGCGTCTCCGAGACCCGGGACGATATACCCGTCGTCATTCAGATGATCATCCATCTCGCCGATGATGATGTCGACATCCGGGTGCTCCTTCTGAAGTCTCTCAAGGCCCTCCGGCGCCGCGATGATGCACAGAAATGAGATCTTCCGGCAGCCATGCTTCTTCAGCTGCGAGATCGCATCGCAGGCGCTTCCGCCGGTCGCGAGCATCGGGTCGACGACGAATACGTCTCTCTCCTCGATGTCCGCCGGCAGCTTGCAGTAATACTCAACCGGCTTCAGTGTCTCCGGATCACGGTACATGCCGATGTGACCGACCTTCGCAGCCGGAAGAAGGGCCTGCATGCCGGAGACCATGCCGATACCGGCTCTCAGGATCGGAACGATCGCAAGCTTCTTGCCCGCAAGCTCCTTGACCGTCGTCTTTGCGATCGGAGTCTCGATCTCCACGTCCTTGAGCGGCAGATTTCTCGTCGCCTCATAGCACTCGAGCATGGCGATCTCCGAGATGATCTCACGGAACTCCTTTGTGCCCGTATTCTTGTTTCTGATGATGCCGATCTTGTGTCTGATCAGCGGGTGATCCATGAATGTAACCTTTCCCATACGCCCTCCTGTCTTAAACCCTGATAAGCTTCTGTCCGGCCGCTTTTTTCAGCCGGTTCATAATTGCCATACCCATCCGCGGCGTCTCAAATGCCTCTGAGAAAATGACATCCACTCCGTCGTCATCAAACTGGCGGAGCTCCGCAAAGAGATGTCTGGCGATTGTCCTGTCGTCATCGCGTGTTCCGATATCGCGGATATCAACGCTGCCCCTCTTCTGTCCGTCCGAAGAAGCTGAGGCGCTCTGCCTTGCCTCCGCAGACGGGTCTGCAAAGTCAGCGTACGCATTCTCCCGTTTTCCCGCAAGATACGGCCGGAGTGCGTCCGCATAGCGGCCGCCCGTCGCGTCAGTCGCGATGATGCCGACCTTCTTTCCTGCCTCCGCCGCCTCACGCGCAAGCGACACGATCTTCGCTACGACCGCATTTTCCTCGCCCTCAACGATCGTCATGTCCGCCTTCGGCGCGTAGTGCCTGTAGCGCATGCCCGGCGCCTTCGGCCGGATGCCCTTGTTCGCATTGGCATCGATAATGCCCGGATCAATCTTCACCTCTCCGAGCACCTGCTCCAGCATATCGAGATTGATATATCCCGGACGCAGAATCGTCGGCACGCGGTCCGTAAAATCGACAATCGTCGACTCGACGCCGATCTTCACGACACCGCCGCCGTCGATGATCATATCGATTCTGCCGTCGAGATCATCAATGACATGCTGTGCGGTCGTCGGAGACGGACGTCCCGACGTATTCGCGCTCGGAGCTGCGATATAGCCGCCCTCTGCGCGAATGAGCGCCGCCGCGATCGGATCGGACGGCATGCGGACAGCCACCGTATCGAGGCCGCCCGTCGTCTCGTACGGCACAATCGCCTTCTTATTAAAGATCATCGTGAGCGGTCCCGGCCAGTAGGCCGCGGCCAGGCGTCTCGCGTTGTCGGGGACATATTCCGCGATCGCCTCCAGATGCTCCATGTCCGCGATATGGACGATCAGTGGGTTGTCGGACGGTCTGCCCTTGGCCGCGTAGATCTTTCTGGACGCGTCCGGATTCAGGGCATCTCCGCCGAGACCATAGACAGTCTCTGTAGGAAATGCAACCAGACCGCCCCGCTTCAGAATATCTCCCGCGTGAGCGATCGCCACCTCATCGATGGCCTTCGGATCAATTTTTACAATTTCCGTCTTCATGGCAGCGCCTCAATTCGCAGCGCCGATAGACGTGATGTCGATGGTCTTGCTGTCATTGTCAGGTGACGGCTTGTCATCATCCTCCGCGTCTCCGCTCTTTTTTGCGTCCGCACCGGCTGCCTCGTCGCTGTCGTCGTCCAGATCAAGCTCGTCGGCCTCCTCGTCGAGATCGTCCAGGCTGAAGCCTGTGCTGATCGCGCGAAGATCGTCATCACCTTCGTCGTCGAGATCATCCTCATCATTCAGGTCCGCATCGTCAAATGCCTCCGGCATGCTGTTGATGATCTCGTGGACCTCCTTGTAGGACTGCATGAACTTTCTCTGGATCTGATTGAACATCCGTACAATGTCGTTCATCTCGTCATGGACCGCGCTGTAGCGCTTTCTGCCGTCCGTCAGCTTTGCGTCAATGACGCTCTCGACAGACTCGACCCGGCGCTTTGCCTCCGCGTCCGCATCGTCGAGCTTCTTCTGCGCCTTGCGGTTTGCATCATCGAGAGTCAGCTTCGCGCGGGAATCTGCCTCCGCGACCGTCTGCTTTGCCTTTGCGTCCGCATCCTTCACAGTCGTCTGTGCCTTCGCGTCCGCCTCGCTCACGGTCTTCTGCGCCTGTGCATTTGCGGTATCCACCTTTTCTCTGGCTTCATTTTCCGCATCCGTGCGCATCTTGTTCGCCGTAGCCGTCGCGTCGTTTACGAGCTGCTCTCCCCTTATCTTTGCTTCATAAGCGAGATCGCTGATCTGGCTGTATGTGTCAATATATTTCTTGTACTTCGTGTCAATCTTGGCTCTCAGATTTTCAACCTCATCGTCCTTCAGGATAATGCGCGTCTTCAGCTCGGAAATAATCTTGTCGCGCTTGCTGATCTCCTGCTTCAGAGATTCCTCCTTCGCAGCCATCTCCTCTTCCTTCTGACGGATATAGCTGAGGACCTCGTCCTTGTCAAACCCCTTGAACTGCTGCTTGAACATTGTATAATCTGCCACTTGGCAACTCCTTTCCGCCCGGGCCGTTCAGGCCAGATAATTACTTATAATCTCCCAGATTTCCTGTTTCTCGAGGCCGAGCTTCCACTCCGCCACACCGGCGCAGCCGGCCTCCTGCACGGCCTCCATCTTAAGGCCGATGGACTTTTCATTTTCAAGCCACATCTGATATTTTGTATCACCGGATGTCAGCTCGCAGTAGGTCTGTCCCGTCTGATCGTCCCATTTCTCGGACATGTTCATCGACGAGGCAGCATTTTCCGCGTCCGTCATCCCGTAGGCCGTACTCGTGACCTTTCCGCCCGCTGTCGTCCACAATCTTGTAAAGAACGGGATCGCAGCGATCGTCTTCTCAGCAGGAACGGTCTTCAGTGTGTCTTCGATTCCCTTCTTCACGAAGGACAGTGACGAGACCGATCCGGCTTCCTCGGAATCCGTGCTGTGTTCATCATAGCACATTGTGACAATATAGTCGCAGACTCTTGCCTGTTCCGCGCGGTTCATATATCCCGTAAATGTAGGGACATAGTCGTCGACGGAAAGCGTGATGCCCGCATTCCTGCACTCGACCGAGAATTCACGGATGAGCTCAAGGAAATCATTCACGCTGCTTTTCGTCACGTGCTCCATGTCGATGTTGAGGCCGTCGGCGCCTGACGCCTTGATGGACTGCATTACCGTATCAACAATTTTTGACCGATATGTGTCCGTCGAGAGGGAAGCTGCCGTATCGTCGGCCGAAGCGACATTTCCGTCGAAATCATTGAGAACCGCCCACACCTTCATGCCTGCGCTGTGCGCGGTCGCGACATAGTCGGCGCTCGAGAGGTCCTGAATGCCTCCCTCCTTGTCGTCAAGGAAGAACCATGTCGGAGCGATGACATTGACGCCCGTCACGTTCGCAATCGAGTTTGCCAGCGCGTTGTTCGACGCCTGGCTTGTCGTCTGATGGAAGACCATGTTGATTTTTCCATCAAATCCGACTGTCGTGTAGTCACCGATGCTGCTCGTGTGGTCCTCTGTCATTTCCCGTATATTCTTTATGTACTTATCGCTGATATAACCGACGTACCCGTCCTCCGACTCGACCTTCGTGAAGCCCTCCTGCTTGCCCTCGCCCGCACTTCCGTCAGCGCTGACGTCGAGAAGCCGGACGGTATCGCCGGATGACACATCCTTAATGATCGGCGCCTTGATGTCCGCCGATTCGCGGATGGCCGCATCCTCAGAGACATCTCCCGCCGGATATGTCCACGCCGACTTGATCACAAGGCGCGACGGGCTGTCGTACTGCGTGACCTCCGCGTCCGCCCACTGCTTTAAGAAATCCACGGACACATAGACGGTTCCGTCCAGGATTTCCGCCTCCTTATTCGGAGACGAGCCATTGGTCAAGTCCAGTGTCGTCTTCTTCGTCGGCGTCGTGACGACGAGAAGCTTTTCATTTTCTTCATAATAAAAAGAAGGATCGACTCTCTCTGCGATGACATCCTCGGAAATGTAGGTCGCGCCGTCATAGACGACCGCTGCATCCTTTGTGACCTCACCTCCTGCGGTAACCGCCATCGACGCGTCCGAGCCCCCGAAATATTCCTGAGCGCTCAGATGCTTTTTCGACGGAGTCCTGCTGTCAATAAAATAAAAGACGCCTCCGGCGACGGCGACGATCACTGCCAGCAGGAGCACAGGCAGAATCGGCTTCTTTTTCCTTCTGACTGCATTCTGCATATACTTTATCTATAACCTCGCATTTGGCATCATTATACCAAGGATGGAACCTTTCGTAAATTGCAATTATTCAGCACCCCTGGAAAACTGATGAAAGCCGGACGGAGAGCTTGCTCGCCCGTAATCAGCACCCCCAGACTCGGAACGCTGCGCGTTCCTCGTTGTGGGCGGACAGAGCGGCTTCGCCGCTTGTCCGCCCCTCAGCAAACTTCTGAAATCGTCCGGAGAGCAAGCTCTCCGTCTGAATTTCAGAAATTTGCTGAGGGGTGCTGATTAGATACAAAAAAAGGAACCGTGTGGAGGCATATGCACGCCCCGGAAAGATTTCCCTGGAAATCCTTTCCACACGATTCCATCTGTCAGTCTGCCTTTACACGGCAGTCTTTTGATTCTGTATGAAGTTATGTGTTGCCCGCAGTAATTCTTATAATGTTTGTTTTCGTGTTATAAGACTGGAATCAGCAGGCTCTGCCCCGTTATTCCAGATTGATTCGCTGAAAATGTATTCCGACCGGCCTCCCTTTCTGATCGTAGACAGTATCGCGCATGTAGGTCGCTCCCTGGTCCGTCGCCATCGTTTCCGCCATCTGTTTCGGCGTAATCTCCCGGTCGCCCGGATAATAAAGCCTGCATCCGCCGTCCCGCAGTGACTGAAGCTCTCTGCGGTACCGCCTGTACGGTCCTTTTTCCTGATAATTCTGTTTTTCCATGGTAGTTCCTCGTGTGAGTTTACAACTGCCCTCCCCGCTGCGCTGCCACGTATCGGGCACGCGGAAAGAAATCTCCGCCCTTTGCCTTCGCGGCGCCGCCGGCCGTGCCGCGCCGCTTGTCACAACAGATGCGCTTCTGTGCCTTGGATTATAGCGGATCAGGGATATTTGGCAATGGATTTTCCGAAACTCTGATGGATCCTGCAAAAAGTTCTGTGGATTTTGACAAGATCGCAGCTCATTTACAAGGCGATCTTCCCGGGGTATAATTACGGGCATGAAGATAGAGAAAATCAATGATAATCAGATCAAGTGCACATTGACCAGCCAGGATCTGGCGGACCGGAGCATCGATATCGGAGAACTCGTCTACGGCTCTGACAAGGCGAAGCAGCTTTTCCGCGACATGATGCTCGAGGCCAACCGCCGCTTCGGATTCCGTGCCGGAGACAATATTCCGATCATGATCGAGGCGATCCCTGAGGCGGAGCACGCGCTCACGCTCATCATCACGCGTGTCGATGATCCGGCCGAGCTCGACAACCGCTTCTCCAAATTCTCTCCGACGAGCATAAAGGCCGACGAAGGGATGGACTGGAGTGTCGAGGGCGCCGACGATATGATTGATGTCTTTCACAGACTGCTCGACGCAAAAAAGGCAGGCACTAAGGCTAAGAAAGGAATGCCCGCCGACAGCGCTCCGCGGTCTGCAGGCAAGACCAAGGCGGAGCCTGTCCAGCTTCTGCGTCTCTTCCGGTTTATGGACCTCGATTCCGTGATCGCGGGATCCCGCGCGCTGCGCGGCTTCTTCAAGTCGGCCAGCTCGCTGTACCGGATCCGGAAATCCGGGCAGTACCTGCTCGCGCTTCATCAGGGCAGCCACACGCCTGAGGACTTCAACAGGGTCTGCAACACGCTGTCCGAGTACGGCATAGGCGAGGCGCTCACAGCTGCCGGCGAGGCGCATCTCCGCGAGCATGAGGAGATTGTCGTCGAGGGAAATGCGGTCGAAAAGCTCGGAGAGCTGTGAATTTAAAAGAAAAAAAAGAGGGCCGGTGCAATCACCGGTCCTCTTTTTTTCTGTCTCACGCTTATCTCAGCCCTGGGAGATAGCGCCCGTCGGACATGCTGCTGCGCATGTGCCGCACTCAACGCACTCATCCGGATTGATCTCATAATGAGAATCGCCCTCAGAAATAGCTCCTACCGGGCACTCACCTGCGCATGTGCCGCAGCTGACGCATTCATCAGAAATAACATATGCCATGATTCATTACCTCCTTGAGTTGTGCATAAATGCTATACCGCTATTCTAATCCCTCTCCATGACAAATGCAATCAAAATAAATCCTTGCAAAATGGTCTGGTTTAGGCTTATACTGACACTATCTATCGACGAAACCTGTCTGTCCCGCATTTTTTGCGAAGGACAGCGTATAAAAACAATCTTTTCCGGAGGGATATTTATGGCACAGCACATCACAAAAGATATGACAATCGGCGACATTCTTCGCGTCGACATCAATATTGCACCGCTTCTCATGAGCATGGGCATGCACTGCCTCGGATGCCCGGCATCTCAGGGCGAGTCCCTGGATGAGGCCGCTATGGTCCACGGCATGGATTCCGACATTGTCGAGAAGGCCGTCAACGACTACCTTGACTACAAGGAGACACATCCGGAGAACGGCGCTGCAGAAGATGGCGCTCCGGCAGCAGAATAAGACGCGGCGAAAGGACTGCGGCCCGGTGAAGCAGACCGCTTGACCGGAGCAGTCCAAAGCAGACGTTTTTCTGTTTATAAGGTACAAAGAAGGAGACTGTCACACCGTTCCAGTATGTGACAGTCTCCTTTTTATATACTGCCCAGCCATTCTGCCAGGCCAGCTCACGTTTGATTTACATGTCATTTCCGTCCAGACAGTCCGTCAGTATCCCGGGACAGCTTCTGCCCCGCTTTCGTCAGTATTTCACCGTCCGGCTGCGGGCTTCCCCCTTGTTAAGACGCCTGATCAGCTGCAATATTCATCGCCCGGCTGCGGCAGCAGGCAGCTTCCCCTCAGCAGACTCTGCAGCCGCATCCTGCTGCGGTGCCTTGTCCGGCATGAACTTCTCGTAGTACTCGTCGTACATTTTTTCATTTTCCGGAGAATGATGCTTCTTGATGTCGTGCATGTAGCCCTCACCCGACGATGCAGTCGCGATGCGCAGAACTATCGCGGCGATGTTCATGCTGTGATCAGCGATTCTTCCGCAGCTGTACAGAACATCATTGAAAATGAAGCCCTGCTCCGCCGTACATACGCCCGTCTCCAGACGCTCAATGTGGCGCTCCTTCAGCGACTCGCAGATCACAGAAATCACGTCCTGCAGAGGCTCAATTCTTCTCGCCACGCCAAGATCCTGCTTCTCATAGCACTGGACCGCAAGCATGTAGATTTCCTGGACCGCCTCGAGAAGCTTCTTCAGCTCTACCTGCGCCTGCGGCGAGAACTGGATCTTCTTGTCATTTAACTCCTCGGCGGATTTCGCCATGTAGTGCGCATGGTCCGCGAGGCGCTCGAATTCACCAATGCCGTGAAGCATCGTCGACGCCGCGCGCTTGTCGGCCTCGGACAGATGCTGAGTCGTCGTCAGCTTCATGAGATAGGCACCGATGTGGTCCTCGTAGGAGTCGATCTTCTTCTCATTTTTCCCGACGAACTCGAACTTCTCCTGCGAATAGCCATCGCGCAGCAGATCGATCGCCGCGTCGAGACCCTTGCGCGCCTTCCCGACCATCTTGTCCATCGCATTCTGACACTCCGCGACCGCGATCGACGGAGTCACCATCAGACGCTCATCGAGAAAGAGCTCCTGCTCCTCCTCCGTGTCCTTGATCAGGATATGCGCGAGTCTGTCGAGCTGCTTCTGGAACGGGAACAGAAGAAGGATCGTCAGCAGGTTGAAGATCGTGTGGCTGATCGCGATGCCGACCGGGTTCGCCATGCTGTCCAGAATCGCAAAATGGAAGATCGCGTTCAAGACCTCAAAGACAATCAGCCAGAAAATCGTACCGATGATCTTAATGGAAATATGGACCGCCGCGACGCGCTTCGCCTTGCGGTTGACGCCGATCGAGGAGAGGATCGCCGTCATGCAGGTTCCGATATTACATCCCATGATGATCGGGATTGCCACCTTGTAGGAAATGAGACCCGTCATAGAAAGGGACTGCAGGATACCGATGGACGCCGCAGAGCTCTGAATGATACCGGTGATGACCGCGCCGATGATGACGCCGAACACCGGGTTGCTGAACGCGACGAGCGCGCTCTGGAATTTCGGGTCGTCCGCGAGCGGACTCATGGACGAGCTCATCATGGACATGCCCGTCATCAGAATCGCAAAGCCGATCAGAATCGTTCCGAGGTCCTTCCGCTTCTGCTTCTTCGATACCATCAGCATGAGGATGCCGACGACTGCGAAGACAAGCGAGAAATTCTCCGGCTTCAGCATCGAGAGGACCGGGCTCGCCGAGTCGTCGATACCGGTCAGCGAGAGAATCCATGCTGTCAGCGTCGTACCGATATCCGATCCCATAATCACGCTGATGGTCTGGTGCAGCTCCATGATGCCGGAATTGACGAAGCCGACCAGCATGACGGTCGTCGCAGATGACGACTGGATTGCAATGGTTATGATCGTTCCGACGAGAAGTCCCTTCCATGGGTTGTCAGTTGCCTTCTTGAGCATTTTTTCGAGCTGGCCGCCCGTCATTTTCTCAAGTGAACCGGACATCAGTGTCATTCCATACAGGAAAAATGCGAGGCCGCCGAAAAGCTCGACAAAATTCAGAATAGACAAGGTCTGTTCTCCTTTCCAGACTCCGGAGCCTCTTTGCCCCGGATCATTTCCATACTCCTTCAGCCTTCCTTGAAAAACGGGATCTGTGACGAGGCCGCTTTACTCAGATATTATATATCACCTTCTTATTTTACATAACGGAGATTTTAATTGCCATAGATTTTACATATACTTTACATTCTTGTTACATCAGGGGATAAAAAGAGCCGGAAAGACGGTTTCTGACCGTCTCTCCGGCTTGCGTGGCGAAATATCGCTGTTTTGTTCGAATATACGTTTGTTGTTTCAGTTTTTCAGAAGACCCTTTTCTCCGCTCGCGCAATGCTCATTTACTCCGCGAACGTCTTGTCCAGGCTGAATGCATCATGAATGGCATTCACGGCCTTCTCGCCGTCCTTCCTGCTGATGATGCAGGTAATCCGGAACTCTGAGGTCGATATCATTGAGATATTGATATTCTCGTTGTAGAGCGCCTCAAACAGCTTCGCGGCGACTCCCGGCCGGCCGATCATCCCGGACCCGGTCACCATGACCTTGGCCGTGTCTCTGTCGACATCAATTTTCGTGAACGGCAGCTTTTCCCTGCTGTTCTCCAGCGTCTCCACGGCCTTCTCCACCTGGTCCTCCGGGCATGTAAATGAGATGTCCTCCGACCCGTCATGGCCGAGAGACTGAAGAATCTGGTCCACATTGACCTGCGCCTTTGCAAGAATATCAAACAGCCGGTACGCGACACCCGGCTCATCTCTGAGTCCGAGGACCGATACACGGTCTGCCTTCTTGTCCAGCGCGACTCCGCTGATCAGGTTTTTCTCCAACACAGTCTCCTCTCTGACAATCGTTCCCTCCGTCTTGTGCTCCAGTGAGCGGATCACAAGCGGGATTCCGTATTTCTTCGCGCGCTCGACGCACTCGGGCTGTATGCTGCCCGTTCCGAGCGTCGCCAGGTCCATCATTTCCCCGTATGTCACATCCCGGAGCACGCGGGCCCTCGGACATATAGAAGGATCAGCCGTGTAGATGCCGTCGACATCCGTATAGAACTCGCAGCTGTCCGCCTTCAGGGCTCCGGCAAGCTCGACGGCTGTTATATTGCTGCCGCCGGGACCCAGAGTTGCCAGGTCATGATAGGCATTCACGCCCTGATCGCCGGCAACCACAACGATGGTCCGGTCGCCCAGCTCATCCACGATCCGGCTTCCGTCAATTTTCTTCAGGCGCGCCTCCCCGTATCTTCCCGTCACGTGAATTCCCGCCTGGAAGGCATTGAGAGAGATGGCGCGCACGCCGAGCGACTCGAGCGTCATGGCGAGAAGGGCAGCCGTTCCCTGCGCCCCTGTCGTCATGAGCATATCGAGCTCGCGCTTCGAAGGAGAACCGCTGATAACGCCCGCCTGTTTCCTCAGCGCTCCGGCCAGCGTATCGCCCGATGAAATGACAGCGACAATATCATCGCCCTTTTCATAGTCCTCGATGCACCGCCTGGCCACGTTCCGGAGCTGCTCCGGAGAGCCGGCCGAAGAGCCGGCGAACTTCTTGACTGTCAGCATTTACTGTTCTTCTTTCTTTCCTCTTCTGTACCACTTGATCACTTTGCCGGATTTCTCTGCCGCAGCCTTGAAATCGCCCTCCTTCATGGTCGGTGTAAGGAAGCCGAATTCGCCGCTCACGCCGTCAAGACGGATAACATCGTGGATATCACCGAATGCAGCCCTTGCCTCATCCTCTGTTCCGCTGAAGCGGACAAAGAACGGACGGGCCACGTTGTCGATCTTCATCAGCCGCATCGTGACGCCTGTGCCGGAATCTGTCTTGATTGTCGTGTGCAGATGCTTTGCCGCATCGATCACGTCGCCGCACACAGCGCTCGCCGTCGGGAGAGAGCCTGCGCCGCTGCCATAGAACATAGTCGTTCCGACTGCGTTGCCCTTGACCATGACCGCGTTCATGACACCGTCAACAGCAGAGAGCGGGTTCTCGCTGCCGATCATCATCGGTGCGACCATCGCCCATGTGCCTTCCTTCTCGCGGCGGCTCGTCGCAAGAAGCTTGATCACTACGCCGAGCTCCTTTGCGTAGCGGATATCCGTCGCATCGACATTCGTGATTCCCTCTGTCGGCACGTAGTTATAATTAACATGCTTGCCATAGGCAAGGGAGGAGAGGATCGCGATCTTGCGGCACGCGTCCATTCCCTCAATATCAGCCTCCGGATGAAGCTCCGCGAAGCCCTTCTTCTGAGCCTCCTTGAGCGCGTCGTTAAAGTCTGCGCCCTCCTGCGTCATGCTCGTCAGGATATAGTTCGTCGTTCCGTTCAGAATACCCGTCACTTCCTCGATTTCCTCGGCCGTGAGCGAAGAATTGAGAACGCGGATGATCGGAATACCGCCGCCGCAGCTCGCCTCAAAGAGATAGTTGCAGTTCATATCGTGCGCAATAGAGCGAAGCTCAACGCCGTGCTCAGCGACCAGCTCCTTGTTGGACGTGCAGACATTTTTGCCCGCGAGAAGAAGCTCCTTCGTGAAGTTATAGGCCGGCTTCAGACCGCCCATTGTCTCCACGACGATGCTGACAGAGTCGTCATTCAGGATGTCGTTGAAGTCGTGCGTCAGCACATCCTCAGCCGGATCACCCGGAAAGTCCCTGAGATCCAGAACATACTTGATATTCAGTCTGTGACCGACGCGGCGTGTGATCGCCTCGCTGTTCATTTTAAGAACCTTGAATACGCCTGCACCTACGGTGCCATAACCCATAATCGCTATATTGATCATATTTTCAGCCTTTCTTCTGAATCCCGCCTGACTCACTGATTCAGGCTCATCCGGCCGTTTTGCGGATGGCTGCTGCAATGCTTGTTATCTCGCTTCTGTCTTGTCCTTCTGATCCTTGTTCCCGAGTGCAATCCACTTGAGGTACGCGTTGATGAACGGATCGATGCCGCCGTCCAGTACCTTCTGCGCATTGGTCTGCTCCTCGCCGGTCCGCAGGTCCTTGATCAGCTGATACGGCTGCAGGAAATACGAGCGGATCTGGTTGCCCCAGGCGATGTCCGTGACCTTGCCGCGGATGTCATCGAGCTTCTCTGCATTTTCCTGCTGCTTCAGCATGAACAGCTTGATCTTCAGTTCCTGGAACGCCTTGTCCTTGTTCTGGAACTGAGAGCGCTCATTCTGGCAGGTGACAACGATTCCCGTCGGGAAATGCGTGATCCGGATGGCCGACGATGTCTTGTTGATATGCTGGCCGCCGGCACCCGACGAGCGGTATGTATCAATCCGGATATCCTTCGGATCGATCTCGATGTCAAGATCCTCCTCGATGTCCGGCATGACCTCGCACGCGGAAAATGAAGTCTGTCTCTTGCCGTTCGCGTTGAACGGGCTGATCCGGACGAGCCGGTGTACGCCGTGCTCGGACTTCAGAAGTCCGTACGCGTTCTCGCCGTTTACCTGGAACGTGATGGATTTCAGTCCCGCCTCATCGCCGTCGAGGCTGTCGAGGACCTCTACCTGGAAGCCGTGGGATTCCGCCCACCTCGAGTACATGCGATAGAGCATACTCGTCCAGTCCATGGCCTCGGTTCCGCCTGTGCCCGCGTGGAGCGTAACAATCGCGTTGCAGTCGTCATACTCGCCGGAGAGCAGTGTCTTCATGCGAAGCGTCTCGAATTTATTCTTGAAATCCTCGAACATCTCCTCGACCTCCGGAACGATGGACGGATCCGGCTCTTCGTCGGCCATCTCGATCATGTCCCGGATATCATCGTGGTCGGAGACGAGCTTATTATATGTCTCCACGTCGTTCTTCAGATTTCCGAGAAGTCTCTGCTTTTTTGTTGCCTCATCCGGATTGTCCCAGAAATGAGGATCTTCCATTTCTCTGTTTAATTCCTGAATTCTCTTCTCTTTGACAGCGAGGTCAAAGTGAGTCCCTCATTTCAACTAATGGCTGGTCGTAGGAATTCAGTTCAAGCTTGATCGGATCTAACTCTACCAATAGTCTCACCCTCTTTCACGCCTGTACATGCAGGCTTTTGTGATATTTTACTCGCCGCGAGTGAACGCGGCTGTACTTTTTAATATACCGAAAATGCGCTGATCTTGCAAGGTCTGGGACTTACATAAGTATGGCCCGCCCCAGGCGGAAGGACCAGATATAGGTCTCCTTCACGTCTTTGCCGGTCACGCGCTCCAATGCCTCGCGATACTGCGTAAGCTGCACGCGGTACCGGTCGGTCAGCTCCGCCGGGTCCCGCACGCGGTCTGTCTTGTAGTCGAGCAGAACGATACCGTCCTCCTCATAGAAGAACGCATCGATGATTCCCTGTACAAAGATCATCTCGTCGTCCGGCCACTCGCTCCGGATTTCAGACGCGGCAACTCCGAGAACGAAGGGCTGCTCTCTGTACAGATCGCCTCGCCTCTCGGCCTCTGCCATCCGTCTTCCCATCGGGCTTGCCGCCATCATTGCAACGCGCCGGAGATCGACGAGGTCTGCCTCCTCTGCGCTGAGCTTTCCGGATTTTTTCAGTCTCTCAAGCTGGCGGACGAGATTTCCATAGACACTTTCACAATCTGAGACCGTCCTGCTTTTCACCGATACTTTGCCCTCGGATGACGCTGTATCCTCGCCAGGCACAGCTGCCCCGCCCCTCGTCGGCTTCAAATCCGCAGTCTTCACTGGCTCTCCGCCGCCCTCATCTGCCTCCGCAAAGGAAATGAGCTGCATGACTCTGTGATACGCGGTTCCGCGCGTGGAGCCGGACGCAGCAAGGCCCGCCTCAGCGGCTGGCTCCGAAGAATCCGGAGCGGCGCCGGGCACTGTTTTCTGTTCAGAAGGCTTCGCTTCTGCGGCAGCCCGCCTCATGTCCCGCTGCCGGATGAAATCCGGCACTGTCGGTTCCTCATCCTCTTCCTCCGGATAGAGCTGCGCCATGTCATCGCTCTCCGCAAATTCTTCATCCCGGTCCGTGTAGCGGCCGGTTTTCAGCTCCGACACGGAGACCTCAACCGGGATCGTCTCACTGCCCGCGAACGGATACGTCCAGGCCGCCCGCGAGTTGATCAAAGAGCGCATGCCCGCGTCGTAGATATGGGCAGACCTCACGCTCTCAAGTGCCGTGAGCGCGTCCGCCCTTCTCACCTGTGTGTCCACCTCGTCCGCGGCCAGCTCGGACGGCCGGACCGGCGTAAAGACAAGGAAGGAGCCGGAGAGCTTTCTCCCGCCGTCATGCATCAGCATTTTTTCCCGCTCATCAGCCGTCATCGTCTTCATGGCTGCTCTGTTCTCCGCGTCCAGCATCCGCTTCGCCGCGGGAATGACCCAGTCCCAGAAGGTACCGGCCCGGACAATAAAGCCGGCCGAAAGCTTTGTCTCCGACAGCGGGGCATCCGATGTAAGGCTCTCAAAGCTCTCTTCATTTTTCAGAGAGCCGGTGAGAATCAGCTTCTGCTTCGCGCGCGTGAGCGCAACGTAGAGGACCCTCAGCTCCTCGCCGATCCGGTCGCGCAGAAGCCTCTGCTTCACGGCGCATTTCTTCAGGGTCGGCACGCGCACGCGGTGCCGGAAATCGACGTAATCAGACGCGACGCCCATCTCCGGATGAATCAGAACGGCGGCCTTCATTTCCCGCGTGTTGAATTTCTTGCCCATGCCGCACACGAAGACGACCGGATATTCCAGGCCCTTGCTCTTATGTATGCTGTAAATTCTCACGACATCCTCGTGCTCCGTGATCGTGCTCAGCTCGCCGAAATCGACATTTTCCTTCTGCAGGTTCTCGATGTAGCGGACGAAATTAAAGAGGCCGACATAGCTCGTGTGCTCAAATGCAATCGCCTTGTCAACCAGCATGCGAAGGTTCACGGTTCTCTGCAGGCCTCCCGGAAGAGCCGCCGCGTACTCACCGAAGCCGGACTCTGTGATGACACGGTCGATCAGCTCGTGCAGCGGCGTGTCGTGCACGCTGTCCCGGATTCTGTCATAAAATGAGAAGAACTCTCCGAGCTTTTCCCGAAGCGCATGCTCCTCTCCGTGCTGTGCGTAAAAGCGCGCGGCGTCATACATCGAGACATTTGCCCTCTCCGTGCTGCCGGAATAGGAGGCAGCACCGTCTCTTGCGCGGACAAGCGCCAGGTCCTCCGCCTCAAGTCCCGCAAATGCCGATGTGAGGACGGCCGTGAACGGGATGTCCTGCTGCGGGTTGTCGATAATCCGCAGATAATTGAGGACGGTGACGACCTCGAGCGCGCCGAAATAGCCCTCCTTCGAGGAGGTATAGCAGGGGATATGCATGCCGTCTAAGACGCGCGTAAACACGTCGCTCCACTCCGCCGTCGTCCGTAGGAGAATCACGATATCCTTATACTGAATGGGCCTGAGCTCTCCCGTCTTCTGATCGAGAATCTTCTCGTGTCCGACCATCCGGCGGATCCTGGTCCCGACCGCTCTCGCCTCGAGCTCCCTCGCGGCCGCCGATCCCGTGTCGTCCATGAGCTCCGCGTCTTCCTCCGTGAAGACGGGCATGATCTCGGTCCTGTAGTCAGCCGCAGGGTCCGTGATTTTTTTCTCATCCGTATCGGCAAATGCAGCGCCCTTTACAAGCGCGGCGTCATCGTCATAATCGACGCCGCCGACCTCGCTCCGCATGATCTGGCGGAAGATACCGTTGACTGTGTCGACCACCTCGCCGCGGCTTCTGAAGTTCCGGTGCAGATCGATTCTGACTCCGTCTCCGCTTCCGCCCTTGTAGCTATGGTATTTCTCCATGAACAGCTCCGGCCTTGCCTGCCGGAAGCTGTAGATGCTCTGCTTGACATCGCCGACACAGAAATAATTCGGCTCCCCGTCCTCGATCCGGCTCACTGCCGTGAGAATTGCCTCCTGCAGGTAGTTGCTGTCCTGGTACTCGTCGATCATGACCTCCCTGTACTGCCCTGCAAGCTCACGCGCCGCATAGGTCCGCTCCCCGTCCTTCCGGAGGATCCGGAGCGCATCGTGCTCGAGATCGCTGAAGTCGAGGACATTTTTCTCTTCCTTCATCTCGGCGTAGCGGTCCCGCATGCGCTCCGTGAGATCGAGCAGCATATCGAGCGGCCCGGCCCCGTCGCGGAGACTTGCTGCCGCGTCATCCGCCGGCAGGAAGAAGTACTGCTCCTTGAGCTCGTCTAAAATCTTTTTCAAGGCATCCCGCGTCGCCTTGAAGGTCTCCCGGAGATAGGGGTTCTCTCCCTCTGCCGGCTTCTTTCGGCTAAGGACCGGAATCTCCGTCCCGTACAGCGCGAGACGGGTCTGCCGGTAGAAATCATCGCCCCTGACTGCCGCAAGGACATTCTCCGCAAGTGTAAGATATGCATCTCCCGTCGGAATATAGGCGGACGGGCCCTCCGCGCTGTGCGCAAGAAGCGCATTTTTCTCTGCCAGGGAGAGCGCCATCTCCGCGTTCTCCTCCGCCGCCTCCCGGAACATCTTCATCCAATCTGTCTGAAAGAGCGTCTCCGGCGAGGAGGCCTCATTTTCATGGCGGCAGTGCGCAAGCCAGCCGTGCGGGTCCGGGCTGCTCTCGGCCGCCTCAAACACGCGGAGAATCAGGTCCTCGAGCGACGTATCTGTCTTGCCCGTCGCAAAGGTCTCGACAAATGAACCGAACCGCTCCTGCTCATCCGGGTCAGTCGACGCGTACGCTTCCTCGAGAATCTCCGACACGGCGTCCTTCTTCATCAGCTTTGTCTCGCCCTCCTCCGCGACGCGGAAGCCCGGCGCAAGCTCAATGGACTGGCCGTAATTCCGGATGACATAGGAGCAGAAGCCGTCAATCGTCGTGATCTGGGCCCCTCCGACGCGGCGTACCTGGTCCGCGAGATACGCGTTGTCCGGGTCCTGCTCTGCCGCGTCCTCAAGTCTGCTCAGGATTCGGTTCTTCATTTCTCCGGCGGCTGCCTTCGTAAAGGTCACGATCAGCAGCTCATCGATCGAAACGGGGTCCGTGTCACTCGTGATTCTGGAAAGAATCCGCTCCACAAGCACCGCGGTCTTGCCCGATCCCGCTGCCGCCGAGACGAGAATATTTTTTCCGCGGGTCGTAATCACCGCCTTCTGCTCATTTGTCCAGCTGATCGCCATCGTCTTCTCCCTCCATCCTGAGAACCGCGTCGTCCTGACTCATCTTATCGATCAGGCGGTACTGATATCCCGGTATCCTCCTGTCAAAGCCGCAGATGCCTCTGTACTCGCAGAACTGGCACGCCGTGTCCTTGAGATCGGCCGTCGCGTACGGATTGATCTCCGCGCTTCCGGAAAGAATCGCGCAGCCGGCGTCCATCACCTTCCGCCGGACATAGGTGCTGACCGTCCCGTAATCGCCGGCAGAGATCATATGCGACGTCTTCGAGATGCCCTTCTTCGTTCTCTTCACCGGCACGACGTCTGAGCCGGTCCCTCTCTCCTTCAGCGCATGATCGAAATGCTCCGCCGTCTTCTCGTCTCCAATCACGATGCCGGACGGAATCAGCTCCTTTAAAATCCGCTTTGCCAGCTCGCTTCCCGTCTCACCCGGCTGATACGCGACGACAGGGTCCATGACCCGGTAGTAGAAGATGCCCGCCGGGACCGGGTGCTTTCCCTGCTTCCTGAGCAGCTCAAGGGCCGCCTCCATGTAAATAACGAGCTGCAACTGCAGGCCGTAGTAGACGTCCCGCAGACTGAACTCCTTTCTCCCTGTCTTATAATCGATGACGCGGACCAGTGTCACTCCGTCCTCGTCACAGATGTCGATCCGGTCAATCCGCCCTGTCAGTGTGAGCTCCGCGCCGCCCGGGAGACTAATCCGCGCCGCTTCGATGTCCTCATTTCCGGAGAAGACGGTCTCCATCCCGGCGGGCACAAAATCTCCCGCTACGATCTGCTCGGTCTGCGCCCACGCGGTCGCGGACATCAGCCGGTCCATACGCCTGATCTGGTACTCATTTCTGGCTGTGTCGTGAAGCACGTCGCTCCCGCTCTCAGCGACGGCCTGCCGCATGCTGTCGGACGCTCGGCCGTTCCGCAGCTCGTTGTCCTCCGCAAAATGCTGCCACTTCTCTCTGTCCGGCCCGGCCGATCCCGCAAAGAGCTCGAGCGACCGGTGCATGACCGTTCCGAGATCCATCGGATTGAACAGGAACTCGGCTCTCTCCTTCAGTCTCAGCCCATACTTCAGAAAATGAGCGAACCTGCAGGCGCAGAACTGCTCAAGGCGCGACGCCGAATTGTGCAGATTCTTCCCGTACAGCGCCTCCGCGGCCGCCCGCCCGATGCGGTCCTTCGGCTTCCGCCTTCCCGCCGCCTCAAGGAGAATGTCCATCTTCCGGGCATACACCGGCTGCCGCCGGTACCACGAGAAGAGCTCGAGAAACTCAGGCGTCACTGCCTTCGTGTCAATGGACTCAAGTCCCTCCGTGACAAGGCGCACGCCTGTCTCCGGCCGCTCGAAGCGCTGCCTGATATCCGTCTGGGCATGTCTCTCCTCAAGCTTCGGGAAGAGGCGCCTTACCGCTCCGATCAGATATGCGGGCTTCATCACCTCACCGGCCATATTGGCCGCGCTGTACATGAGAATGAGCTTCCGGGACGGCTTTGCAAGTGTCATGTAGAGGTAAAAGCGCTCGATGTAGAGATTTTCACGCGCAGTCGGCTTCAGCGTGATCTCACGGTCGCTGAGTGTGCTGCGGTCCGCATCATTTAAAGTACCGCCTCCCCTGACCATTTTCGGGATCACGCCCTCGTTGACGCCCACAAAGAACAGGACCTTCACGTCCCCGATCCGGCTCCGCTCCACGTCGCCGACCATGACCTGATCCGATCCCGGCGGAATGATCGCGACGCGCGCCTCCGCGAAGCCGGCCTCCAGAAGCGCCTGGTAGTTCTTCATTGAGATCTTTTCCTCGCCGAGGACAGCCGTCAGCTTATCCAGAAAATGACAGACGTACGGATAGACCTGATCGTATTCTCTGGCGAGATCGGGCCTGCCATTTTCGTCAAACCATTTTGTGCGCGCGCGAAGCTTCTCCTCCGCGTGTGTCCGGACGCAGAAATCATAGACCGCCTCCGACTTCTCGCGCACCGTTCCGCCGCGGCGTCCGAATGCGTCCGCGAGCGGGTCCAGCAGCTCAAGAAGGCGCTCACGCACCCCGTCGAGCAGCGGGACCTCTCCGGGGTCCTCGCCCTGATAGCTCCTGATAAACCTCGTCCGCCATTTCTTCTTGCCGCGGATGCCGCAGCCCCGGACATAGTTCTCCAGATGCTCGATCTCATCCGCCGTGAAGTCCGTCATTCCGCTCTTCAGCATGCGGAAAATGCCCTCGTAGGAATAGTCCTCCGCGCAGGCCTGCATCGCGGCGCGGAGGTACTCGATAAACGGATTGCTGACGAGGGCCCGCTTCTGGTCAAGGAAATACGGTATGTTCCATTCCGAAAATACCTGCCGCACATAGTCGCCGTACGACGCAAGGTCCCCGGTCACGACGGCAATGTCGCGGTACCGGTATCCCTCCCCGCGCACCAGACGGCTGATCTCAAGCGCCGTCTCCTCGATCTCCTTCCGTGGATTCTGCGCCGCAAATACGCGGACATCGTGCGGCTTCTCCTGCCAGTGTCCGTGCCTCCTGTCGCGGAACAGAGACGCCTCGAGGAACTGCAGCTCGGGAGAGCCCGCATGGCGGCTGTGTTCATTTTCAGGAATAAACACAGGCTTTGCCACCGGCACGTGATGCTCCTCCGCGAGCTTCTTCAGGGCCTGCGTCGTCGTGTGGCTGAGCGCAAAGAGACCGGTCTTCCGATACGGCCCGAACGGCTGCTCATACTGATCCAGCGTGACTGTCACATACATATCCTTCACGAGGTCCATCAGCTTTCCGATCAGCTTCAGCTGAACAGGCGTAAAGCCCGTAAAGCCGTCGAGCGCAATCACGGAATCACGGACGAGCTCCGACCGGTCGACGATGTCGACCAGACGGTCAGGGACCTCCTCAGCCGTCATATAGGTTCCGGCGAGACGCTCCCTGAACTCGGCGTAGACATGTGCCGTGTCTGAAATCTTCATCGCAAACGGACTGCTCTTTGCCTTCTCCTCCGCCGTCACCGCGCCGGCCAGCTGCTCCGGCGAGACATCGTACAGCATCAGCTCGGAGATCAGCGCCTTCATCTCCGCGAGATTCTGCGGCCTTGCCAGCGTCGCCCCGTAGTAGGGAAGCTGCTTCTTCAGATCGAGCGCGATCTTCTCGAGCATAAATGTCTTTCCGATCTCCTCGAGCAGCTCCTCGCTCTCCTCGCCCGTCTCGGAGAAGACGCGGTAGGCCAGTCTGTTAAATGAAAGCACATCAATATTCAGAATGCCGTGGCGCGGATGCTGGCGGACCAGCATCTTCTGCGTCTGCATCGTGAACTGCTCCGGGACGAGGACGATAAACCGCCTGCCCGGCTCCCGCATGGACTCTTCAATGATGCGCTCAAAGACCGCGTGTGTCTTTCCGGCCCCCGAGCCGCCCGTATACAGTGTAAGCGCCATACCTTCTCCCTTCCCGGCCCCCGGCTGTTCGCATTGCCTGCGAAGCCTCGCCTCCTGCTGCCCTGCCTTTTCATGCGGAGCCATCAATGTCTTTGATCAATCTTACATAGAGCTTCCGTCCATATCTGCCCCATCCTCAAGGTCGAGGACCGATTTCGCCTCATCGATATCCATGTCGCCGATATTCCGCATTCTGCGCGTGATGATCTGCGTCCTGTGATGAAGCTTGTCCGTCGAGGACACCGCCTCGGAGAGCTTCTTCTGCGTCTTCGTGATCTCCTCGTCCATCCGGCCAAACTGGGCCTTCACGGCCTCGAGCAGCTTCATGACCTCGACGCTCTTCTGCGAGAGCGCAATGCTGCGGAAGCCGGCCTGCAGGGAATTGAGGATCGCCGTGATTGTCGTCGGTCCCGCGATAAGGATCCCGAGGTTCTGGCATTTTTCAGAGAGGCCCTCGATCCGGAGGACCTCCGCGTACAGCCCTTCCGTCGGAAGGAACATGATCGCGTAGTTCGTCGTGCGCGGCGGATCCAGATATTTGTCTCTGATGGTCCGGGCCTCATCCAGCATGCGGTTCTTCAGAGCCGTAACGGCCGCATCCATTGCCTCCTGATCCCCTCTGGAAGACGCGTCCACGATATGGTTGTAGAGATCGGTCGGGAACTTCGAGTCGATCGGAAGATAGACTGTGTCCCCCGTCCCGTCCTGGGCCGGAAATTTCACGGCAAATTCAACCCTGTCGGAGGAGTTTTTCTTCGTCGCGACATTCTCATCGTACTGGGCGCGCGTCAGCGTCTGCTCGAGAATCCGGCCCAGCTGCACCTCGCCCCAGGTGCCCCGCGTCTTCACATTGGACAGTGTCCGGTTGAGGTCCGTCACACCCTCCGAAAGAGACTGCAGCTCGCCGAGCGAATGGTACAGCCGCCCGAGCTGGTCCCCGATCGTCTTGAAATTCGAGTCGAGCCGCTCATTTAATGTCCGGTCGAGCTTGTCGCTGACGACGCCGCGGATCTCCTCGAGCTTTTCCTCATTTGACTGCTGAAGCCGGTCCGTCTCCGTCTGCAGCGTACGGATCACGCGGTCCTGCAGATTTACGAGCGAATCAGTCTGCAGCTTCGACGCATTAAGGAGCTGCTCGGACTGCGTCTTCAGTCCTCTCCGCAGCGCGTCCGACACCTCGGCCCGAAGCTGCGCGCTCGCCTCCTGGTTCGCGCGGTTGCCACTCTCGACCCGCTGCGCAATGCGGACCAGCTCGTCGTGACTGTCCCGTCCCGGGGGCAGTGTGCCACCCTGCCTCCCCTGACGAATCAGGATGACAGCCATGAGTAAAATTACCACCAGCAGCAATACATACAAGAAGATCATTTCAGCCGTACCCATTTTTCCTCTCTTCCGTTCTCTTACAGTTCACACGCATCCAGCATCACATGCGGTCGCGAATAGTAACCCGTTCTCTTCTCTGCCGCTGCTGCTCCAAGTTTCCGCTTGACACAGGGCGGCGCTGCGAGTATCGTATGGTTATTATAGAACATAAGTTCGCGCATGTCTATAAATTTTTGGGGAGGATTTTATCTGCTATGAAACGATACCTGTCTGTTTTTCTGGCCGCGTCCTGCGCAGCTGCTCTTGCCCTCACATTCGGCGGGAGTGCTCTTCATCTGACAGAAAGGGCCGTTCTCGCCGCTGAGACGGCGTCCGGAGCAGGTCCCGGCGGAGAAGCTTCCCCGGAACAGGCACGCATCCAGGCCGCCTCCGGACAGACAGTCGGCGCAGGAAACGGAGCTGAAACCGGTACGGCTTCACCGGAGGCCGCCGCAGCTTCCGGAACTGCTTCCTCATCCGCCATGCCGCCAGAAGACAGCAGTTCCACTCAGTCCGGCACCAGCACGGGCGGCAGTGCTTCCGCTCCGTCAGGCACCGGCACGAGCGGCAGCACTTCCGCTCCGTCAGACACCGGTACCGATTCTTCTCGGCCCGGCAGGGATGCGTCCGAAAGCGCCTCTGCGCAGACCGGAGAGCCGGAGGCTTCCGGGAGCTCTTCATTCTCTGCGGCGGACAGCGGGCAGAATTCCTCCGCGGCTCTTGTCGGAGCCGCGGCCGGATCGGATATGTACCGTCTCTACAATCCGAACTCGGGCGAGCATTTTTATACGGGAAGCACCGGCGAGCGGGACCAGCTGCGCTCGGCCGGATGGACCTACGAGGGAATCGGCTGGACGGCGCCTGTATCGTCGGGCTCGCCTGTATACCGCCTCTACAATCCGAACGCCGGCGATCATCACTACACGATGAGCGGCGCCGAGCGCGACCATCTCGTCGCTGTCGGCTGGCGCTTCGAGGGGGTTGCCTGGAACAGCGCCTCTTCGTCCGGCAGGCCGCTCTACCGGCTGTACAACCCGAACTGCACAGGGGCCGGCGCGCACCATTATACGGCGAGCAGCGGGGAGCGCGATCATCTCGTCGCTGTCGGCTGGCGCTATGAGGGGATCGGCTGGTACGGAATCGCAGGCAGCGGCCAGTCCGGGAGCACGGCAGCCTCCGCAAAGAACAGGTTCTGCATTTCCGGGCTGAATAACGGAGACGCAAAATTTCTCGGCGACCGGATCATCACAAGTGTCGGCGGAAAATTCGCGGTATTTACGCCGGACGGCGCCCGCTGCTCCGGCAATTACGGAAATTATAATATTTCCATGAACTGGTTCTCTGTCGATGAGAGCACGAGGACCATCCTGTACAGCAACGCCCTGAAGCAGGTCGGTATGATCCGTCTCGATGGGAATTATAACGTCGCCTTTCACAAGGTGCTCTGGAAGGCATCTGACCTCTGCATCGATCCGACGCTTCTCAATGTAAACGGGACATTTTATTTCACGGTCACAAAGATCCGGGGAAAGGTCAACAACGCGGACCCGAATGCCGCCAACGGAACCTATACCTTTGTCCTCTACAGGACGGACACCGCGGGGAATTACACGGAGATCGGGACCGTTCTCTCCAAAAGCCGGAACCTTGAGGACGCGGACCTCGTGCTGACCGGCGGAAGGCTCACGCTTGTTTATGAGGAGGAGCTCTATGACGGCGGCGTATCCGCGATCCGTCTGCTTCGCGCAAATGACAGCACAGGCAAATCTTGGACAAGTCCCGTGACGCTCGTGGACATGACCGCTGATGACGAGCCGGCCACCTTCACTTCCTCCGGCAATGGCTATGTCCTGTATTACAGCTCGGATGCCGGAAATGTCGGTGCCTCCTACCTGTGCGGAAGGGTCCACAAGGCTGTGTACAGCTCTTTATTTGCCAGACAGAGCGACACAATCATCAATATGGGTTCCTCAGAGGGAGTTCTGTTGTATGATGTAAGAGAATCATCCGGCAGGACGCAGTTCCTGTATGCGGGCAACTATCACAAGGGAAAGGCCGACCTGCTGCTCGATGAGCTGTAAATGATTCCGCCCGCAGCAAGGAGCGTAAAGCGCTCCGGCTCCGGGTGCTGAATTGAATACTTGCTGTTATTTTCTGAAAGGAGTATATATGCCGAAAATAGATCTCATCACCGGATTTCTCGGATCCGGAAAAACAACATTTATCAGACGCTACGCAAAGTATCTTCTGTCAAGGGGCGAGCGCGTCTGCATTCTGGAGAACGACTACGGCTCCATCAACGTCGACGCCCTGCTCTTAAATGACCTTCTCGGCGACAACTGCGACCTCGAGATGGTCACGGCACCCGTCGGCGACTATGACTGCCACCGACGCAGATACAAGACGAAGCTCATCACGCTCGGCATGCTCGGCTACACACGCGTAATCGTCGAACCCTCGGGCATTTACGACGTCGACGAGTTCTTTGACGTCCTGCACGACGATCCGATCGACCGTCTCTATGAGCCCGGCAGCGTCCTCGCAATTGTCGACGCGCGCCTCCCGGAGAAGCTCTCCGACGAGTCTGAGTACATGCTCGTCTCGCAGACAGCGGACGCCGGCCGGATTATCTTAAGCCGCACAGAGGACGCATCGCCGGAGGAGATCCGCGGCGCTGTCGCTCACTTAAACCGGGCAATGGAGCGCTTCAAGTGCCGCCGCCGTTTTACTCTCCCGGAAAATGAAGCCCCGGCGGACGGAAACGGAACAGACGCCTCCGCGCGCTCCGCTAAAGTGCAGCGGCCCGACCCGCACAGCGTCGTCGTTCTGAAGGACTGGAAGAATTTCACGGACGAAGACCTCGGGGCACTCGCCGATGCGGGGATTCTTCTCTCTTCTCATGTGAAAATGCCTCTCGAGGACGGAAACGGCTTCGACTCGCTCTTCAGCTACAACGTCCATATGACAGCCGCGCAGCTGCGCGAGACCGTAAAAAAGATGTTTGACGATAAGAAATGCGGTCATATCATGCGGATCAAGGGCTTTATCCCGGCCAGCCAGGCGGGCCTGAAGGAGGGCTTCTCCGTCGAGACCTCAGAGACCGCCTCGGCAGAAAAATCCGGGGCAGAGCCGGCCTGGTACGAAGTCAACGCGACGCGGGACGGTCTCGAGCTGAAGCCCTCCGAGGCAGGTCAGGAGGTCCTGATCGTCATCGGAGAGCATCTCGACGACAAGACCGTGCACGAGTACCTCCCATCGAGCGTCGCGCCGGCCCACGGCTGAATCCGATACATCACAGCACGGCAGCTGCAGACGTGGCAGTCGGTACGGCGCCGGCCCACGACTGACCCCGACGTGCTGAAGCCCGCCGGCACCGTCCTGAAGCATGCTTCCGCGAGCAGGCCTCAGCCCAGCTCGCGGGCGCTCACGTCGAGTGCCGACGCGATGACCTTATCCATGTCGTAATACTTGTACTCGCCGAGTCTTCCGCCGAAGATTACCTTCTTCTCGCGGTCTGCGAGCTTCCTGTATTCCTGATAGAGCGCGCCGTTCTTTTCATCATTAACCGGATAGTACGGCTCGTCGCCCACCTTCCATTCGGACGAATATTCACGGGAAATGACCGTCTTCGGCAGGTCATTTCCCGCCTCGTCCTTTCCAAACTCAAACCACTTGTGCTCGATGATCCGGGTCCACGGCGTCTCGCGATCCGTATAATTCACCGCGGCGTTGCCCTGGAAATTCGGCTTGTCCAGCACCTCCGTCTCAAAGCGGACCGAGCGGTACTCGAGACATCCGAGACTGTAGCCGAAGTACTCGTCGATCGGGCCGGTGTAGATCACCTTATCCGCGAGAGAATCGAGCTCGTCCTTCATTTTCAGATAGTCGCAGGAGAGCCGCACCTCCGCGCCCTCCAGCATGTGGCTGACCATCTTCGTGTACCCGCCGATCGGGATTCCCTGATAGAGCGCGTTAAAGTAATTATTGTCAAAGGTATATCGGACGGGGAGTCTCCGGATGATGAAGGCCGGAAGCTCCGTGCACGGCCGCCCCCACTGCTTCTCTGTATAGCCCTTGATCAGCTTCTCGTAGATGTCGGTACCGACAAGGCTGATCGCCTGCTCCTCGAGGTTCTTCGGCTCCGTAATGCCTGCCTCGCGTCTCTGCTCCTCAATCTTCGCGGCGGCCTCCTCCGGCGTCACGACGCCCCACATTTTATTAAATGTGTACATGTTGAACGGGAGCGAATAGAGCTCGCCCTTGTAGTTTGCGACCGGCGAATTCGTGAAACGGTTAAATTCCGCAAATGAATTGACATAGGACCAGACGCGCTTATCATTCGTGTGGAAAATATGCGCCCCGTACTTGTGGACCTGAATTCCCTCTATATTTTCCGTGTAGACATTTCCCGCAATATTCGGTCTTCTGTCCACAACAAGGACCTTCTTGCCCTTTTTGACAGCTTCAGCGGCAAATACCGAGCCAAAGAGGCCGGCGCCGACAATCAGATAATCGTACATTTCATATTCCTTTCTTGCAATGATTCAGCGTCTCTTGGAAACGATGAAATCCGGATGGAGAGCTCGCTCGTTATCTTTACCGGATCACCAGCTCCACCGGGCAGTGGTCAGACCCCATAATGTCCGTGTGGATGTCCGCACTCACGAGCCTGTCCTTAAGCCGCTCCGAGCAGATAAAATAGTCGATGCGCCACCCCGCGTTGTTCTCCCTCGCATGAAAGCGATAGGACCACCAGGAGTAAACTCCCGTCGTGTCCGGATGGAAATACCGCCAGGTATCGATAAAGCCGCTGCCGAGCGTTCTCGTCATCGCCGCCCGCTCCTGGTCCGAGAAGCCCGCATGGCCCCGGTTCGTCTTCGGGTTCTTCAGGTCAATCTCCTCGTGCGCGACGTTGAGATCGCCGCACCAGATCACCGGCTTCTTCTGATCGAGCTCCTTCACATAGGCGAGGAAATCATCCTCCCACTTCATCCGGTAGTCGATCCGCTTCAGCCCGTCCTGCGCGTTCGGCGTGTAGACCGTAATAAAATAAAAATCCGGATACTCCAGCGTGATGACCCGCCCCTCTGTGTCGTGCTCCGGGATCCCGAGCCCGTACGTGACATGAAGCGGCGTCTTCCTTGTGAAAATGGCCGTCCCCGAGTAGCCCTTTCTTTCGGCGTAATTGAAATACTGCTCGTAGCCCGGCAGGTCAAGCGTCGCCTGCCCCTCCTGCATTTTCGTCTCCTGCAGGCAGAAAATATCGGCGTCAAGCGCCGCAAATGTATCCATGAAATCCTTCTTCAGAACAGCCCGGAGGCCGTTCACATTCCAGGAAATGAACTTCATTTCTGCTTCTCCTTTGCGTATTCTGTGTTACTCATCTATTTTACCATAGCGGCGCTGAATTATGGCAAAAGAGTGGGAGGTCCCTGCCTTGCCGCAGAGACCTCCCGGAAGGAGAAGGTTTTATAAAATTCAGCACCCCTCAGAAAACCGAGGAACGCGCAGCGTTCCGAGTCCGGGGTGCTGAATAGTTTATCAAAAGAAATTCAGACGGCATACCGGAACGGCTCTACGCCAGTGTATGTCGTTTGCGGCTTCGTGAGCTCCCGGGCGTACAAGCCGCAGAGCCTCTCCGCCTCCGCGTGGTCATCATAATCGATCGTATCGACCATCCGTAATGTCTCCGAGCGGTCGTAGAAGTCGCAGTGCGCCTTCAGATTATCGCAGATATATGTTGTCCACTCGTCGATTTTGTATTCCTCATTTTCACGATCGGTCATGGCAGTCACCTCGTTGGAATTCTTGATGGAATTGTTTCCATTTCTGATGTCACTATCATAAGCTTCCAGAGGTGCTTTTGCAATATTCTATTGTCATATATTTTGTACTTTGTCGATTTCACACAGAGTTTCACTCATTAATTTGTGCATGTTGCGCAGGTTTTCTTCCTGTTATCTGCGTATGCAAAGGCAGAAATCGACCGTTACCGTTTCCATACTCTTCCGGCTGTCAAGTCAGGTCTCAAGACATAAAATTCGCGCGGAACACCGTTGCCATGGCCGGTTCCGCGCACTTTCTCAGGCCGGCGTCTGCGAAGACCTCAAAAAAAGAGGGCACCCCGACGCCGCGGAGTGCTCTCTTCGTTATTTCATTTATTCAGCTCCCGGACTTCCTCGCCCGGGGCGGACAGAGCGGCTTCGCCGCTTGTCCGCCCATTGGAAAACTGATGGAGCCGTCCGTCGAGCAAGCTCTCTGTCCGGATTTCATCAGTTTTCCAATGGGGACTGGACAATTACATATTATACGAGTTATACGAGGCTTCCGACCGTTCTCGGATACGGAAGGACGTCTCTGATGTTCTGCATGCCCGTCAGGTACATGACGCAGCGCTCGAAGCCGAGGCCGTAGCCCGCATGGCGGCAGCTGCCGTATCTGCGCAGGTCGAGGTAGAAGTCGTACTGGTCCATGCTCATGTTCAGCTCCTTCATGCGCCTCGTGAGCTTCTCAAGATCAGCCTCACGCTCGGAGCCGCCCATGATTTCACCGATTCCCGGGACCAGGCAGTCCATAGCCGCGACGGTCTTTCCGTCCGGATTCTGCTTCATGTAGAAGGCCTTGCAGTCCTTCGGGAAATTGATGACGAAGATCGGCTTCTTGAAGACCTTCTCCGTGAGGTATCTCTCGTGCTCCGTCTGGAGCTCCTTGCCCCACTCCGGCTTGTACTCGAACTTCTCGCCGGACTTCTGGAGAATGTCGATTGCGTCCGTGTAATCGACGCGCTCGAAGTCAGAGGACGCGACGTGCTGCAGTCTCTCGAGCAGTCCCTTGTCGACAAATGAATTAAAGAACTGCATTTCCTCGGGAGCATTCTCGAGAACGTAGTTGATGATATACTTCAGCATGTCCTCGGCGAGGTCCATGTCATCCTCGAGGTCAGCAAATGCGATCTCCGGCTCGATCATCCAGAACTCAGCCGCGTGGCGCGTCGTGTTGGAATTCTCAGCGCGGAACGTCGGTCCGAACGTATAGATGTTACGGAACGCCTGCGCGAACGTCTCGCCCTGCAGCTGGCCGGATACCGTGAGATTCGTCTCCGTGCCGAAGAAATCCTTGCTGTAGTCGACGGTGCCGTCTTCATTTTTCGGAAGATGCTCAAGGTCGAGCGTTGTGACCTGGAACATTTCGCCGGCGCCCTCTGCGTCAGATGCCGTGATGAGCGGCGTGTGGACGTAGACAAAGCCGCGCTCCTGGAAGAACTTGTGGATCGCGTAGGCAATCAGCGAGCGGACGCGGAAGGTCGCCTGGAATGTATTTGTGCGCGCGCGGAGATGCGGCATCGTGCGCAGATACTCGAGCGTGTGGCGCTTTTTCTGCAGCGGGTAGTCCGGGCTGGACGGTCCCTCGATGTCCACCTCATCGGCCTGAATCTCAAACGGCTGCTTCGCCTGCGGCGTCGCGACCAGTGTTCCGCGGACGATGACTGCGGTGCCGACATTGAGATGTGCGATCTCGCTGAAATTGCTCATCCCGTCGTGGAAAACGACCTGAAGCGTATTGAAATACGTGCCGTCATGAACGACCATGAATCCGAATGTCTTCGAATCGCGGATCGAGCGGACCCAGCCGCCGATCGAGATCTTCTTGTCCAGGTACTTCTCCCTGTCCTTATAGATATCTCTTACTGTAACAAGCTTCTCCATTTCGATGCTCTCCTCGCTGCTATACTTACTTCACGTAACAGCAACTATTCAGCACCCCAAACTCGGGACGCTTCGCGTCCCTCCTTGTGCTGAATAATTACACATAACTATCGAATCATATCACAGATCCGGCGGAAATGAAAGCCGCACGTCAGAACTGAAGTCCGTCAAAGCGAACCTTCATATACCCCTCGATGATTTTCACGCATTTCTCAAAGCCGAGTTTCGATGCGTCCACGCACAGATCATAGTTGTGGGCATCGTCCCACTTTTCACCTGTATAGTAATAATTATAGTCCGCGCGCCGCTTGTTCTCCTTCTCGATGTACTTATCGAGCTCCCTGTCTGTCAGGGAATTGCGCTTTGCCGCCTCCTGGCGGAGGAACCAGTACGGGGCGTGCACGAAGACGCGGACAAGATTCGCTTCATTTTTCAGAACGAAGCCGGCCGCCTTTCCCACGATGACGCAGGGCTCCTTCGCCGCGAGCTCCTTGATTGTCTTCGCCTGATACGCGAAGAGGTTCTTCTTTGAGGTGAACTCACTGCTCTCAGGGCCGATCATCGCCCCTGTATACGGCTCAGAGGCCTTGAAGAGCGGTGTGCCGCGGAAATCCATGGACGCCTTTACAAAGAGCTCCTCATTGATTCCCGAGAGCTCAGACGCCATCCTGTAAATGTCCTTGTCATAGTAGCCGATATTCAGCTCGCGGGCCAGCATCTCGCCGATGGTCCGTCCGCCGCTGCCATACTCGCGGTTAATCGCGATCACTATCTTCTGGTTCATCATCGTCCCTCCATTATTCACCGAGATACGCTTTTCTGACCTGATCGTTATTCAGCAGCTCCTTCGCATCGCCGGACAGCGTGATCTTTCCTGTCTCAAGCACGTAGGCGCGGTCCGCGATCGCGAGCGCCTTCTTCGCGTTCTGCTCGACCAGTAGGACCGTCGTCCCCTCGCTGTGGATCTGCTGAATGATATCGAAGATTTCATTGACAAGAAGAGGCGAGAGACCCATCGACGGCTCGTCCATGAGGACGATGTCCGGATGGGACATCAGGGCGCGTCCCATCGCAAGCATCTGCTGCTCGCCGCCGGACAGCGTGCCCGCCAGCTGATTCTGTCTCTCCTTGAGGCGCGGGAAGCGCTTGTAGACATACTCGAGCGTCTCCGCGATCTCACTCTTGTCCTTTCGCGTGTACGCGCCGAGCTTCAGGTTATTCAGGACGGACATGCCCGAAAAGACGCGGCGTCCCTCCGGGACCTGTGCGATGCCCATGCCGACGATCTTGTAGCCCGGCACCTTTGTCAGATCCTGTCCCTTGTAGACAATATGGCCGCCCGCCGCCGGGATCAGTCCCGAAATTGCGTGCAGCGTCGTCGTCTTGCCGGCTCCGTTCGAGCCGATCAGAGCGACGATCTCTCCCTTATTTACTTCAAATGAGATTCCCTTCAGCGCCTTGATCATGCCGTAGCTGACCTGAAGGTTCTCTACCTTAAGAATAGTCTCCATATCTAATCTCCGTTATTCATTTCCCAGATATGCCTTGATGACCTCCGGATTGCTCAGAACCTCCTTCGTCGCGCCCTGCGCCAGGATGCGGCCGAAGTTCAGGACTGTCAGCTTCTCACAGATACCGGAGACGAGCTTCATGTCGTGCTCAATCAGAAGAATCGTGATGCCGAACTTCTCACGGATAAAGGCGATCGTGTCCATCAGCTCCTTCGTCTCATTCGGGTTCATACCGGCGGCCGGCTCATCGAGCAGCAGAAGCTTCGGTTCCGTCGCAAGCGCGCGGGCAATCTCCAGCTTTCTCTGCTGGCCGTACGGAAGATTGGTCGAGAGCTCGTCGCGAACGTTCTGCATGCCGAAGACCCCGAGAAGCTCCATGGCCTTCTCGTCGATCTCCTTCTCCACCCGGCGGCTTCCCGGAAGCTTGAGGATTCCCGAGATGCTGCTGTACTTGTAGTGGTTGTGCAGTCCGACCTTGACGTTGTCGATGACGGACATCTGGTCGAAGAGGCGGATATTCTGGAAGGTACGGGCGATGCCGTCCTTGTTGATCTCCGTCGTCTTGTGTCCGGTGATGTCCTTGCCGTCGAGCTTAATGATTCCCGTCGTCGGCTTGTAGACGCCTGTCAGCATGTTGAAGACGGTCGTCTTGCCGGCGCCGTTCGGCCCGATGAGGCCGTAGAGCTCGCCCTTCTCTATATGCAGCTCAAAATCATCGACGGCCAGAAGACCACCGAAGCGGATACTCAGATTTGTAACATCAAGCAGTGCCATTCTTGCGACCTCCTTCAGCGGTGCCTTCATTTTTCCTGAAACGCGCAAACAGCTTCTTGCGGAACATGACCGCGGCCGGAGCCCAGTTGAGCAGCATCATGACGATGAGGACAATTGAATATACGAACATACGGTACTTGTTGAGTCCGCGGAGCAGCTCCGGGAGAATATAGAGGATGGCCGTCGCGATGACCGATCCGCGCATATTTCCGATGCCGCCGAGCACGACGTAGACCAGAATCAGAATCGACACGTTGTAGCCGAAATACTGGGACTGGGACACGAGCGTGGAAATGTTGTGCGAGTAGAGGACGCCTGCCGCTCCCGCGATGCCCGCCGAGATGACAAATGCAAGCATCTTATATTTTGTGACGTTGATTCCCGTCGCCTCAGCCGCGATCCGGTTGTCGCGGATCGCCATGATGGCGCGTCCGTCACGCGAATCGATCAGGTTCTGGACGATAAACAGGGAAATGAGAAGCACAATGACCGCGATCGTGAAGTTCGCGTCGCGCGGCGTTCCCGCGATACCCTGCGCGCCGTTGACGATCGGGTCCACACCGTCCTCGAGGTTCAGGTAGATGGCCGACTTGAGTGACAGGTGGATGCCCTTGCTGTCGATGCCGAGGAACAGGGCGCTGTTCAGGTTCTTGATGATCTCGCCGAATGCAAGCGTCACGATTGCGAGGTAGTCGCCGTTCAGGCGGAGAACCGGGATACCGATGATCACGCCGATGATCATCGCCGCCGCGATGCCGATCAGGAATGCGATGAAGAAGCGGAGCCCGGCCGGCATCGAAGTGCTCTGCATTTGATAAGACCAGATTGCGCTCGCAAACGCGCCGACACACATAAAGCCCGCGTGGCCGAGTGACAGCTCGCCGAGAATACCGACGCAGAGGTTCAGGGCGACCGCGCAGACCGAATAGTAGCAGACCGGAACGAGAAGTCCCTGCATCTGGTTGTTGATCAGGCCCGCGTGCAGCAGAATCTCAACGACAATATAAATAATAATAACCATTCCGTAGGTGATCAGATGATCCCTGCCGGTTTTTGACAATGTCTTCGTTTTGCTCATAAAGTGCTCCCTCCGTCAGACCTTGACCTGAACCTTCTTGCCGAGGATGCCCGTAGGCTTCACAAGCAGAACGATAATCAGGATACTGAATACGATTGCGTCGGAGAGCTGCGAGGAAATATATGCCTTGCTCAGGTTCTCGATGACACCGAGAAGAATGCCTCCGATCATAGCGCCCGGAATCGAGCCGATTCCTCCGAGGACAGCCGCGACAAATGCCTTGATGCCCGGCATTGCGCCCGTGTACGGAGTCAGGGACGGGTATGCGCTGCACATGAGAGCGCCCGCGATGGCCGCGAGACCCGAGCCGATCAGGAACGTGATGGAAATCGTGTGGTTGACGTTGACGCCCATCAGAGTGGCCGTCCCGTAATTCTCAGCGACGGCGAGCATCGCCTGGCCTTCCTTTGTCTTGTGGACAAACCACTGAAGAACAACAAGAATAATGACAGATGCAAGGATCGTCACGATCGTCGTTCCCTGGATCTTGACCTGTCCGCCGAAGAGCGTGACGCCCGACCAGTTGACGATGGACGGGAAGGCCTTCGTGTTCGACCCGAAAATGAGGAGCGCCCCATTTTCAAGGAAGTAGCTGACGCCGATTGCCGTGATCAAGACGGCGAGACGTGATTTTGCGTTGCGGAGCGGTTTATACGCGACCTTCTCCGTGAGAACACCGATGCCCGCGCAGCACACAATGGAAATGAGAAGCGCGGCGATCGGATTCATGCCCTGATTCGAGACGAGCACGTAAATGATATAGCTTCCGACCATGATGAAATCGCCGTGCGCGAAGTTCAGCATATTGGCGATGCCGTAGACCATCGTGTAGCCCAGAGCGATGATCGCGTAGACGGCGCCGAGGCTGATGCCGCTGATCAGATAATTCAGAAAGTTCATAGTTTTACCGGACCTTTGTCTTCAGTGTATTGAAAGCAGTTCGAAATGATTCGAAGCCTGGCCTCGAAACTCTTCGAAGCCGCTTTCAATGGGTTAAAATTGGCTGAAGCTGCCGCGTCGGAACAGGCCGGCGCGGCAGCTTCTTCTGATTATGTTATGCTTGGATTTCCCGTCATGAAGCAGTCGATGCTGCTGTGGATGTCGCTGCGGAATCAGATGTGGACTCCTCAACATACTCGCCGTTCTTGATGACGTAGACACGCGGGCTCTTTGTCGGAGCACCGGACTTGTCCCATGTGATGGAATCAGATGTCAGACCGGAGATCTGGATCTCTGTCATGCCCTTCTTCATGGCCTCGCAGATATCGGAGACGCTCATGGACGGAGTGACATTTTCCTTCTCGGCAGCAGCCTTGATCGCGTACAGTGTATCGTACTCATCAGCGCCGAACTGGTTCGGAGCTTCGCCGCCGGACAGCTTCTCATATGCTGTATCGAATGCCTGTGTCTTCTCGTCTGTCGCGGAAGCGGAGAACGGAGCCATCAGCATCAGGCCCTCGGCAAGGCTCTTGTCAAAGCCATCGACCGTAAGGATACCATCCATACCGTCGCAGCCGAAGAACAGCGGTGAGTAGTTCATCTTCTTCGCCTGCTGCAGAACGAGGGAAGCCTCTGTGTAGTAGAACGGAAGGAAGAGGATGTCAGCGCCCGCATCCTGAGCAGCCTGGATCTGGACAGAGAAGTCTGTCTTGTTGTCCGCGTTGAATGCCTCATCAGATACGACGTCGAGGCCATCCTTCTTTGCTTCCTTGACAAATGCGTCATGGATGCCTGAAGAGTAGGAATCGGACTGATCGTAAATGATACCGACCTTCTTGCCGAGCTTGTTCTCGCTCATGTAGTCAGCGGAAAGTGTACCCTGCTCCGGATCTGCGAAGCATGTACGGAAGACGTTGTCGTTCGCGATGCACTTCTCAGCGGAGCCTGACGGTGTGATCTGGAACATGTTGTCCTGCTTCGTGTAATCAGCGACCGCGATGCACGGATTGGATGTAACTGTTCCGGCAAGGATCTGCATGCCCTTGTCCTTCAGTGTATTGTAGCAGTTGACGGACTTCTGTGCGTCGTTCTCATCATCTGCGGAGACGATCTCGACCTGATAGCCGTTGATACCGCCGGCCGCGTTGATCTCATTTGCCGCAACCTGCGCGCCGTAGAGAACGGCTGTGCCGTATGCGGAAGCGCCGCCTGTCAGCGGTCCGATGACGCCGATCTTGAATGTATCGCCGCTGGAAGCGTTTGCCGTCGTTGTCGACGTGGTATCCGTCACAACAGATGCCGTTGCTGCCGCCGATGAAGCGGTCGATGAAGACGTTGATGAAGAGCTGCCGCAGCCTGCGAGAAGACCCGCGCCCATGGCTGCCGCCAGCACAAGGCTTGTGAATTTTCTCATTTCCATAATATACACTCCTCCTTTAAGAAATATACTACATCTCCGATCAGAACAGATGGACATGTCATCCATCACAATCTCTTATCAAAGAACGGAATTCGCCGATTTTCATCAGTTATTCTTATGCTTCGAGCAGATTTTCTGATATTTCTGATGCATAGAGATTATGATAGACATAAACGGGACCTGAGTCAAGGCATATACCCGATAAAAATCCTTTTTTGTTCACATTTTATTCACGAAAAATGCACAGCCATCTGTGACCCCTGCAAATCCAATGAATTCCTTCGCCGCCCTTTCACCCGCGCAGTCCGGCTTTAACAAAAAAAAGCAGGCCGCCGCCGGAAAGATCCGGCAGCGGCCTACTCGCTCATTTCCTATTGTTTTATATTTTTTCAGACTCGGAACGCGCCGCGTTCCTCGTCATGGGTGGACAGAGCGGCTTCCTCACTCTCAGCCGTCCTTCAGTGTCGCCTGCGGCTTGACATAGGAGACGAAGATATTGCCCGCCGCCTGCATGCTCGCCGTCGAGTCGTTGATGCCCATATAGTAGTGCTTGCCCGTGCTGAAGTCATAGAGCAGCGTGTTGTACTGGTTATAGCCGACGATCACAGCCGCTGACCCGTCCGCAAGCCTCGTCGCGACAGCGCGTCCCTGCGAGACCTCGTAGAGGACATCGTCGAGCGTGCAGCCTGTCAGATTGATCACCCGGATATCAGAACCCGAGGACGAAGATGTCCCTGACGCAGTGCTCTCTGTATCCTCTGCCAGTGAATCGGCCGAAGACGCAGAGCTGTCGGATGACCCGGCCGCCTCATCGAGCAGCTGCTGCAGCTTGTCCGCATTTGTCTCTCCGGACAGGAACGCCGACGGGATGTCATCATTGTTCAGCTCCGTCTCTGTCGCCCGTGCGCCGCGCTCATAGACATACTGGCCCTCCGAGTCAACGACCGTACCGACATCGGCATCCGCCGTCGCGACAGCTGTCGCCGCGGAGGAATAGACGCCCTGCAGGCCGCCGTACGCGTAGACATAGTAGTAATCCCCGCTGTCACTGCCAAGGTTTAAGTCCGCCGACTCACTGCCGGCATACTGGACCTGGAAGCTTCCGACCGCCGGCTTTATATTCGAGACCGTCGACGGCATCGCAAGCGTGACCGTCGTTCCCTGCCGCGTCGTATTGCTTGTCGAGACCTTGACCACAGAGCTTGAGCCGGCAGAGCTGTTCAGAATCGTGTCATCACTCGCCGCCGCATAGGATCCGTCGCTGTTCTTCGTCACGCGCGTGAGCTCGGCAAGTCCCGGCTCCATCGTCACAGACTTGATGTAGATGCCGTCCGCCTTGTAATCCTTCTTTACTGTCCCGTCAAATGCTTCGACCTTCAGCTCGCACATCGGAAATGTCACCGTTCCCGATGCGTCCGCGACGAAATCAGACTGGTTCGCAAATCCGTACATGAAGTCATCGCCGAAGAAGCCGAGCGCCTTGATGTACTGCCCGCTCCCCGCGCTGATTGTCTTCGTCTTCCCGCTGTCAAGGTCCATGACCGTGACCGTCTGGGACGCGTTCTCCTTCATCTCATTCTGGTATGCGACCATATTATTGTCCGTATTGGCCACGAAGCACTCCGGCGTGATGTCCGTGAGCAGCGTCTCCGCCTGATTGGTTCCGTTCTTGATCCGATACAGACTGCGGTCCAGGTAGAGATAGATATCGCCGTCCGTATTCATATAGGAAAGGCGGGCGATATCGTGCTTCAGCAGCTGCCAGGACTTATTGTACGGAATAAAGACCTGCTCCGTCACGACCGATGACTCCGCGTTGTAGTGGCAGACCATGATGCCCATCTGGCCCTCATGCTCTCCGCGGCTCATGTAGCCGTAGACCATGAAGTCCAGTCCGCCGCCCTCGTAGGTCCTGATAATCTTGATGTCGCAGTCCGTGTTGTCGTACCGCTCATCCGCCGATGTCCCATCCGAAAATGAGAACACCTCCGACAGCTTCTCCGATGACGAGTTGAATTCCCACAGAGCCCCGTTCTGGACAAATGCAACCAGATCGCCGGCATCGTCCGACATATACTGGACGGACTTGCTGGCGACTCCGAGATTGACGCCGGAGGCCGTGACCGCCGCCCCGCTGCTGCCGTCGTAGATCTGCTCCGCATCTCTCGTGAAATTGAGCAGGTACATCTTGCTGTTGTAGTAGCGCATCCGGTAGAATTCCGTGACGCGGTAGTACTCTGTCTCTCCCGCATCATTGGCGGCGCTCAGGATGTATTCATTTGTCATCGAGCAGGTGTTGTCATTGATCTCCGTGATCTTCGGGACTGCCTTGCGGAACAGGGTCGGCGCAAGTGAGCCCCAGCTGATCTGCTTCAAGGTCGACTGCAGGTTGACATTCGTATACGTGTTGTTTGTGATCGTATTGTCCGTCTCAAGATACGAATTCAGATCGGCGGATGTCTCCGCATTCAGACTGTTCTGATAGAAGTCATAGACGAACTGCACGTAGTTGCTCGTGACCGGATCAGAGCGCTGGATCAGGCTCGCGTAATAGTACACGGTGGTATCAGCGGTCTGAATCGTAAAGCAGATCGGGTACTCGCGGTTCATCAGAATCGGCTTGCTCAGCGTGAACGACGCCGTCATGTAGTCCCCGTCCGACGTAAAGTTGCCGATCTTTGCATTTTCGACAACCTCACCGGTGTCCGGAGTCGTCACCTCGTAGGACACAGACTGGATCGTATTCTTGTACGCCTTGTAGGAGACGGTCACCGTCCGCTTGGAAGAGATCGGAATCAGCGCATCGCGCATGTCCTGCGCGTTCATCTCTGAGGTGAACCCGTTCAGCTGGTCGATTTTATTCCCGTCAATATCGATGCACATGACAGGAAGCGTCGGATCTGAGAGATCCGACGCTGATAAGGTCTGCTGGCGGCTGATAAAAAACAGATTGGAAAACAGCGCCACTCCGCCGCAGAATATAGCAAACAATGCGATATACTTAATTATTCTCTTTTTCACTGTAGTTATGAGCGTCCTCCAGCATCATGTCTTTGATCTTCATCAGGCGGACCTGTGTGCTTCGCTCATTTTCATCCAGCTTCATCGTGATGTACCGGATTCCCTCCTGGGTCTCCGGAATAATCACATGCTCCAGCGCATTGACACGGCGCCTGGTCTTCTCGATTTCGGATGCCATCAGCTGGCAGGATTTTTCTACCTCTGCGAGCCGCAGCATATCCGGGAGAATATCTGACAGAGACTGAACAGCGCCATCCAGATCACCGGACGTAAAAGCAAAACCATAGGAGTATATATCATTTTTGTCCGCTGTTCTAGTATCGTAGTCAAAAACCGGGATGTCAACACTCATTACATTCTTTTTATCCTGTTTCAGATAAACTTCCTGCTTGGGCGCCATCAAAGCCGCGCGAAGCGTCTCCTCCGACATACCTGCCTTTGCGAGAACAAAATTTCTGTTTGCGTCTTTTATGCCCTTCTCGACCTTCACGCGGAGCTCCATGTCCTCCCGGACAAGATCGAGGAACTCACGCATGAGCTCGTCACGCTTGTCCTTCAGAAGACGGTGCCCCTTCACAGCCGTCACAAGCTTCTTCTTGAGACGGGTGAGCTCCATTCGGGTGGGGCTGACAGTTATACTTGCCAAAATCAATTACCTCCAAGGGCTTCGACAACTTTCGTCGGGCTTATCACTGGCCCGGCAACTCTCGTCGGGCTTATCACTTGCGCAGAACGAAGTTCTGAGCTCCTTGCGCAGAATGCGCAAGATGCTCCGACTGTCGTCGGATGCGTTCACAGGCGCTCTCAAAAAGATATGCAAGCATATCTTTTATCTGCGCCTGTGAACACGCCCGACTCGTAGTTAACGCTTATAGTATTCATCAAGCATCGCGTCCGGAATTCTCTTCAGCTCGGATCTCGGAAGGATTCTCAGAAGGTCCCAGCCAAGGTCCAGCGTCTCCTCGATGCTGCGCTCTGTCTTATATCCCTGGTTGACATACCGTTTCTCGAATTCGTCCGCGAATTTCGCGTACAGAAGATCGATGTCGGTCAGTGCGGCTTCGCCCAGGATAGTCATAAGCTCCTTGGCGTCCTTGCCGCGCGCGTACGCCGCAAAGAGCTGGTTCATGGTCGCCGCGTGGTCGGCTCTTGTCTTGCCCTCGCCGATACCCTTGTCCTTCAGACGGGACAGTGACGGCAGTACGTCGATCGGCGGCTTGATGCCCTTCCGATAGAGCTCTCTGGACAGAATGACCTGGCCCTCCGTGATGTAGCCGGTGAGGTCGGGGATCGGGTGCGTCTTGTCATCCTCCGGCATGGTCAGGATCGGGATCAGTGTAATCGATCCCTTCTTTCCTCTCTGCCGGCCGGCGCGTTCGTACAGCTGGGCGAGATCGGTATACATATAGCCCGGATATCCGCGGCGTCCCGGGACCTCCTTGCGGGCCGCGGAGACCTCGCGGAGCGCATCCGCGTAGTTCGTGATATCCGTCATGATGACGAGCACGTGCATATCCTTTTCAAATGCAAGGTACTCCGCCGCTGTCAGTGCCATACGCGGCGTCGAAATACGCTCGACGGCCGGGTCGTTCGCGAGATTGATGAAGAGCACCGTTCTGTCGATCGCGCCTGTCTCCCGGAAGGATTCCTGGAAGAAGTTCGCCTCCTCGAAGGTGATACCCATCGCCGCGAAGACGACGGCGAACGGCTCGTCCGTTCCGCGCACCTTCGCCTGCCGCGCGATCTGCGCCGCCAGCTGGTTGTGCGGAAGACCTGATGCCGAGAAGATCGGCAGCTTCTGGCCGCGGACCAGCGTGTTCAGTCCGTCGATCGCGGAGACGCCGGTCTGAATGAACTCCGACGGATACGCTCTTGCCGCCGGGTTCATCGGCAGGCCGTTGATATCCATACGCTTGTCCGGAAGGATCTCCGGACCGCCGTCAATCGTGCGGCCCATGCCGTCAAAGACACGTCCGAGCATGTCCTCCGACACACCGAGCTCCATGGCCCGTCCCAGGAATCTGACCTTTGAATTCGAGAGGTTAATACCTGTCGCAGACTCGAATAGCTGAACGAGGGCCTTGTCTCCGTCCACCTCGAGGACCTTGCATTTTCTTGTCTCGCCGGAGGCCAGCTCAATCTCGCCGAGCTCGTTGTACTTGACGTTCTCGACGCCCTTCACGAGCATCAGAGGTCCCGCGACTTCCTGAATTGTACGATATTCCTTAGCCATGGATCACAGGTCCTCCTTTCCGATTGTGTTGGCCATCTGCGTCGCCAGATCCTCCGTGATCTTCTGATAGCGCTCGCCGATCTGTTCCTCATGCGTATACTTGTAGCGTCCGATTTCCTCGCGGACAGGCAACTTGACGACGTCGTTGATGCTTGCGCCCTGCGCGAGTGCCTTCGTGCCCTGCTCATAAAATGCGTACACCAGCCGCATCATGTAGAACTGCTTCTTCAGGGACGTGTAGGTATCGATCTCATCGAAGGAATTCTGATGCAGGAAGTCCTCACGGATCGACCGCGCGGTTTCCATTTTCAGACGGTCCTGCGGAGAGAGCGCGTCCATACCGACCATCTTGACGATCTCGTTCAGGTTCGCCTCATCCTGCAGAAGGCTCATCAGATGCTGACGGGTCTCCATCCATGCCGGATCGACATGCTTGTTGAACCACGGCTCCATATCATCGAGATACAGGCTGTAGGATGTCAGCCAGTTGATCGCCGGGAAATGGCGCTGGTAGGCAAGGTTCGCATCAAGTCCCCAGAAGACCTTGACGATGCGGAGCGTCGCCTGTGAGACCGGCTCGGAAATATCACCGCCTGGCGGGGATACGGCTCCGATCGCCGAAAGAGAGCCCTCTCTTCCTTCCTTACCGAGTGAAATGACGCGGCCGGCCCGCTCGTAGAACTGTGCGAGGCGGGAGCCGAGATAAGCCGGATAGCCTTCCTCACCGGGCATCTCCTCGAGACGGCCGGACATCTCACGCAGAGCCTCCGCCCAGCGCGATGTGGAGTCTGCCATCAGGGCCACCGAATACCCCATGTCGCGGAAATATTCCGCCATCGTGATGCCTGTATAAATCGACGCCTCGCGGGCCGCAACCGGCATATCTGATGTATTCGCGATCAGCACCGTTCTCTGCATCAGCGATTCTCCGGTGCGCGGGTCCTTGAGCTCCGGGAACTCATTCAGAACATCGGTCATCTCGTTGCCGCGCTCGCCGCAGCCGATGTAAATGACGATATCTGCCTCTGACCACTTCGCGAGCTGATGCTGTGTGACCGTCTTTCCTGAACCGAACGGCCCCGGGATGGCCGCCGTACCGCCCTTGGCGATCGGGAAGAATGCGTCAATAACTCGCTGGCCCGTGACAAGCGGCATGTCCGGCGGAAGCTTCTTCGCGTACGGGCGGCCCTTTCGAACCGGCCATTTCTGCATCATCGTCAGATTCTTCAGTCCGTTCTTTGTCTGAACCGTTGCGATCGTCTCATCGATCGTGAAGCTCCCCGACTGAATGCTGACGATCGTTCCCTCCGTGCCGAACGGAACCATGATCTTCTGCGTGACGACCGGTGTCTCCTCGACCGTTCCGAGGATATCACCGGCAACAACCTGATCGCCGGCCTTCGCGGTCGCGTTGAACTGCCATTTCTTCTCATGATCAAGAGCCGGCACCTCGACGCCGCGGGACAGCAGGTTGCTGTGCGTCTTCTCCATGATTTTGTTCAGCGGACGCTGAATTCCATCGTAGATCGAGCCGATCAGTCCGGGCCCGAGCTCAACTGAGAGCGGCTCGTTCATAGATTCGACCGGCTCGCCCGGTCCGAGACCCTGTGTCTCTTCATATACCTGAATAGAGGCCCGGTCGCCGTGCATTTCGATGATCTCACCGATCAGACGCTCGCGGGAGACACGCACGACGTCAAACATGTTCGCGTCGCGCATACCTCCTGCGACAACCAGCGGGCCCGCAACTTTAATGATTGTTCCAGTGCTCATGTCTATCAATGCCTTTCTTTTGCGCAAGGCCGGTGCAGGTGCCCCTCACAGGCATCCCGTACCGCTCTTATATACTCCGTTTTTCGCGTTTGCTCAGTCGCTGCTGAACAGGATGTCGGAACCGACCGCCTGTTCAACCGATTTCTTTACCTGACTCACTCCGGCTCCCGTGTTGCCGCTGACCCCCGGAATCAGGATAATTGCCGGCAGGAGCTGGTCTGCGTACCGGTCAATCTCCTTCTTCAGCTTTGCCGCAAGCGCCTCCGTGATGTAGATCACGCCGTAGTCACTTGCCGCAATGGTCCTAAGCTCCTTCGCGGCCTCCTCCATATCTCCGTCCATATCGACCGGAAATGTCGTGAGGCCGAGCGCCGCAAAGCCGTAAATGCTGTCGTAATCACCCATGACCGCAATTTTATACATACATTTCCCTTACCCTTTCCCGGGTCGCTTCCTCCGAAAAGCCATTGGCCTTCGCTGTGAGGATGATCCGAACCGTCTTGATTTCGTTCTGACGGGCCAGGTAATAGGCAATGATCGGTCCCATAGATGCCGGATTGGTCTTCTGGGGGCGGATCGTCTCAATGAGACGGTTGTCGCACCAGCGCTCAAACGCGGACGGCGACTCCTTCAGTGCCTCGGCAGCCTCCCGGAAGCCATGTCCCTCAAGATAAGTGAGAAGAGACTCCTGATTCTCCGAGGCTGCTATGGCCAGCCGCCTGACATCGAGCTGCTCACACGGCGCCAGCGCCTCCTTCAGAAAAGCGAGGTTCTTCCCGGTTTTCTGGGCGCGCGCCGCGATCTTGATGTCCGTGACTGCCACCGTTGACTCCTCGTAGTCGCGGAGAACACGATGCTTCGACTTTCTTCCCGCCTGTTCCATTGCCTCCAGGCAGGCACGGTCAACGATGATATCGCACTTCTGACCGTCGCGCGTCTTCAGCATCGTCTCATAGGCTCTCTCAGCCGCCTCGCGCATATGCTCCGGAAGAGCCTTCCAGTTTTTCTCCTCAAGGATCTTCAGAATCTGTTCGCGTCCAAAGCGTTCATCCGGATAAAAGGCTTTTTTATTTTCCTCTGAGGTGCAGATCTCCTTGATCCCCGCCTTCAGATTGTGGTACAGCTGCGGATAGGACAGAAGGTCAAATACGCTCTGATCAATCCGAAGCTCTTGAACGAGCTTCCGGGTCTTCTCCTCCTCTGCCGCGAGCATGGCGTCCGCAGTCATGGCTGCGCCCGCATCTCCCCAGCCCCTGTCCGTCAAAAATGCCATGACGGTCTTTGCGTCCGGCATTCCGGCCATCTGGCTGACATCAGCGTCGGAGAGGAGATATTTTTCCTTCACACGGATCCTTGCAACTGCATAAATATAGCTGTTATCACCCATCCGTGAACTCCTTTTTTACCAAAGTACCTCGCGCACCCTGTCGCGGAGCTCGTCGATTTTATCGTCGAACAGCGCCTCCAGCGTGCAGTTCTCTTCAATTCCGCCGTAGCGCAGGATGAAGCCGTTCTCGATTCCGGCCGGGGTCTCTGATACCGTAAGACTCCCTCCCCGTCCGGCCGCCGCCTTCTCCACAGCCGCAGTGAGGCCGTCCGGAAGCCGCCCGAGATCACGGGCGGAGAACAAAATCTCGCCCTTCTCCGGCTGCGCGTACCGCCCGACGAGCTTCTCGATCATCTCGAAATATGCCTCGTCGCTCTGGCTGCTCAGCGTCTGATATGCCTTCTCAATAACTGTCTCAATGATATCCTGTCTGGCAGAGAGGAGCGCCTGACGTCTGCGAAGCCCCACCTGGGACTCTACGCGCTTCGCGTAGTCCGAGGCAGCTTTCTCCGCCCTCTCGGCAGCCGCGGACATCTCGGCCACTCCGTCCGCATGTGCGGAGGAGACGGTCATATCCGCCTTCCGCTTCGCCTCAGACAGCGTGCCGTCCGCCTTCTCCCGGGCCTCCCGCAGGATCTCATTGACAATGTTTTCTGCTCCTGCCATTACTTTGCCTTCTCCTTAGATATTTGTGACCGCAAGGATAGAAACAAGAAGAGAGAGAATCGCGTATGTCTCGACCATTGCCGGGAACAGCATCGCCTTACCGAACTGATCAGGCTTCTTTGCGACAAGTCCGATACTGGCCACAGACGTCTTGCCCTGATGATATGCGGAGATAAGACCGACAATCGCGATTGGCAGGCACGCGAAGAAATACATCATGCCCGTGTGCGTGTCCGTGATCTGCGTGCCGCCGAGGATACCGATTCTCGACAGCGTAATAAATGTAACCAGCAGTCCGTAAATACCCTGTGTGCCGGGGAGCAGCTGGAGAAGAAGAACCTTCGCGAACTGATCCGGATCCTCAGAGACGACACCGGCCGCCGCCTGGCCCGCAATACCGACGCCCCAAGCCGAACCGATGCCTGCGAGAGCAGTTGAAAGTGCTGCTCCAAGGATTGCCCACACCATACCCATACTCATAGTACCTGTTCCTCCTTGATCTCAATATATTTGTCTTCTGTATGAAATGGTTTGAACGGTCTTCCGCCCGCGTCGTAAAACTTTCCGAAGAACTCGACGTACTGAAGACGGTTCGTATGTACATATGCACCGAGTGCATTGATACCAATGTTAAGCAGATGCCCGAAAATGAAAATCACCACGAAAAGGATCGCACCGACCACACCGCCGCCGAACATGCTCGCCATCAGATTGATGACATTGGCGATGACGCCTGTCGCAAGACCGAGAGCAAGCAGTCTCGAGTACGACAGCACATCGGACAGCCAGCTCGTCACGCCGTACAGATCGTACGCGCCGAGAGCGATGCGGAGCGCCCAGTTCTTTCTTCCTCTTCCGCTCATGAGAAGAATGATGACCATGCCGATAATCGTGACCCACTTCGAAAGCTGTCCCACGAATGCCGGAAAATGAAAGCTCATCCCGGAGATTGACGCGAACAGGTCCGACGGAAGAAGCAGGAAAATCAGTCCCGTGAGGAACATGTACCATGAGACGATGTCGCAGATAAAGCCCTTCACATCGTGGCTCTTCAGCATCTCATAGCCCTTGATGCCAAGTCCCGTGTAGAGATGAATCACACCGAACAGCATGCACCAGACAAGGAGACGCATCGGATTGCTCAGAGGCTCGAACCACAGAGGCTTCAGAATCGTGTCTCCTGTGCATCCGAAGAAGGTCTTCGCGACCGTATCAATCGCATCTCCGAAGAAGCCGCCGTACATAAATCCCCAGAACGTGGTCGAGAGACCGCACCAGAAGAACAGCTTCAGCATTCTCTTCAGGCCGGAATCCATATTTGTGTATTTCTTCAAAAGAATCGCGCACGTTATAAACATCAGGATTCCATATCCCGCGTCGGAAAGCATCATTCCGAAGAAAATCACGTAGAAGATCGACATGATACATGTCGGGTCCACGCGTCCGTGCTGCGGCAGTCCGTACGACTCAAGAATCGCCTCAGCCGGCTCCGAAAATCGATTGTTGTGCAGGACCGTCGGCTCCATCTCATCGTCCGCCTTCTTTTCCGTCTCAACGAGCGCGCCGTAGCGTTCCGTCAGGAGCTTCGCCACGCGGTCCGCCTTGTCCTTTGTGACCCAGCCCTCGAGGAAGAAGCATTTCTCAGACTGTGGGATTGTGCCGAGCAGCTTGTATTTCTCCGCTCTGGTCCTGTAATAATCCGCCGCAATCCGGAACTCCTCCCTCTCTTTTCCGAAGGAGGCAATTTCCGACTCGAGCTCCGAAATCTTTTTCTTCTGCGCTTCGATGTCCGTCTCCGCAGTCGCCGTCAGCTCCCGCGGAATACCGTTTGCGAGCTGTGCGGGTCTTGCGAATCCGATCGTCCTCAGATTCTCCTCCACGCGGGCCTCGTCCCGTTTCAGGCACAGAACGGAAATGCAGGTCATCTCATTTGACGAGGAAATGACCTCTGCCGAGACGCAGACCGGCTCTTCAAGTCCCGCAGACGCCTGCGCATAGAGCGCGTCATCCGTGATCGGGTCCGGAAGCGTCCCGATCAGAGCGGCCGTCGTCTTCGTTCCCGTAAATCCCAGCGGGACCCCAAGCTTAAGCCACGGCGAAAGCGCCGCGATCATGGTCTCATCCTTTGTGATGTTTCCCCGGCACTCCGTCATCTCCTTGTCCGCGTGCAGAACCTGTGTCATATCGTCGAGATATTTCTGACGATCATCAACAACCTGGCTCAGCTTTGCGCGCGCAACCGGATCTCTTCCGTTCAGCGCCGCGATCCCCTTCCGGTTTTCCGGCGCATACACCGCGAGAAGCTTCAGTGCTCTGTCAAATGATTCTGCGCTCTTTACGAACGTATTCCTCATTGACGCCGTATCCATCTTCTTGAGATCCGGATCGTCGATATGAACCGTATCGACCTCCATGACTCCAAGATTCTGCAGCGTCTCAAGAACCTTCTTCCGATGCTTCTTGTTTGCACAGATACTGAGCTTCTGCATTTCAACAATTGCCATGCAAAATCTCACCTCCTGTCAGCTGATCATGCGGCCTGTATGCTCCGCAGCGTTACAAGCTTTGTCGCGCTGCTTCGCCGAATCCGCCAATGACTGTCTGTCCTTTTTCAGGCCAGAACGGCATCAATAACGGCCTGCACGGCCTCCCGTTCCTTCAGTGAAGCCTGCTTTTTCAGGTCCTCCGCCGCCTTCCGGTCGTCCGCGTCAGCCTTTTCAAGAACCTTGGCGCCGTCAGCCTTTGCCTGTTCCATGCGTTCCTCATAGGCAATGCGTGATGCCTTCTTCGATTCCTCGCGGATTCCCTCCGCATCGCTGTCGGCCTTCTTCAGCAGTTCATTGGCCTTCACCTCGGCATCGGCCGCTATCTGGCTGGCCTGCTTCTCGGCCTCCTTGACAGCCTTGATGGTATCTTCTATCATCTGTCCTACCGCCTTCCTTAGCTCATTACGTCAGTAACAATATGTTTAATATTACCACAATTACCCGCAATATACTATGCACTTTTTCAGTACATGTGCTGACCTGCGCATCCGCATATAATGATTATGTACATTTTCTCAGGTCTGTATCCATTATTTCTTACTTTATTTTTGCTGCATAAGTCCCGGCCGCAGTGCACAAGACCCGGCACGCCTGCGCATCAGCGGATGTGTTCATCAGCGGCATCAGCCGCGCTCAAATGGCTCGATCGCGAAGGTTTTCTTCTCTCCTGTCTCCGGATGGACAAATGAGAGGCGGCACGCGCTCAGATACAGCTTCGACTTGTTCATGCCGTGCCCGTATTTCTGATCCCCGCGGATCGGCATGCCCGCGTGCGCAAGCTGGGCCCGAATCTGGTGCGGCCGTCCCGTCTGAAGCTCAATCTCCACCTCATCAGCGCTGATCTTACGGTATGTGAGGACGGCCTTTTTTGCGCCGCGGACAGCTGAGCCGCTTCCACCTGCAGGCTTCTTGCTGCGGCGCGCATAATCTGCAGTTCCCGCAGTGTCACACGCGGGAGTTTCATTCTTATCCACGATCCGCGTGACATTCTTTCCCGTGTCGTGGATCAGCCTCTCATCCACGACCCGTGTGACGTTCTTTCTCGCGCCGCGGACCAGCCTCTCGTCCACGACTCGCGTGACATTCTTTCTCGCGTCGTGAATCAGCCAATCTGTCAGCGTCCCCTCTTCTGCCGGAATGGTCCCGTCAACCCTTGCGCGGTAAACCTTGTGCATCCGGCCATCCGTCAGCTGTCTGCTGAGTGATGCAGCGGCCTTCTTTGTCTTCGCAAAAACAAGCAAGCCCTCGACTGGCTGGTCCAGACGGTGCAGAACGTACAAAGAGCACGTTCCGCCGAGGTACCGGCGAAGCGCGCTCTCAAGGTCATCGGTTGTCACCCGCCGGGTCTGGACCGCCAGTCCCGCAGGCTTGTTCACAACGAGAATGCTCTCGTCCTCATATACAATATCTTTTTTCGGATCAAAACCAGCCATATGTCCTCTCCCACTCTCTATCCTCTTCATGCAGGGCAGCTGTCTGTCATGCACCCTCTACATATTAACGCGATCGATCCGGAACCACAAATACACTTTCATATCGTTGTTTACCAGAATTAGACAAAAAAAGAAGACGGCCGTCGCACTTAACATTCTTATCTGCTAAATACGGCGGCCGCCTAATTCTCTTCGTTATTCAATTAAGAATTCCTTTCTCATTGAACAATGTTGCCTTGTAAGATTCTCGTCACGTACTCGAAATCTCGTTTCTTTGCTTCTTGTGGATATCAGATTTCTCAGGCTGTTCTGCCTTCTTTCACTATTCGCTTTCGCGACTGTACTCGAAGTTTCCCGATTCCTCTGACCTTTTGCATCTCCTTATGAAGGAGTCTAACTACGGGATCCGCTGCATTGATTCTGAATCTATATCTGAAGGTTTATTTTTATTCCCGGCTCATCTCTTAGATTTTAGAAATTTAATATCACTTTTTCGATGTCGCTTGTATTCATCATTTCCTGACTTCAACCGTTTCCTGATTCCTCATCCGCCAGACACTGCATCTGATTCCTCTTCTTTACGGCTCTCAGCATGAACTTCGATTCTTTTCTTCGGATTCTTTCTTCAGATTGATCATTCTTTGGATATTGTTCCTCGAATCTTTCATCCAATTCCGCAACCACACTCGTCAATACTACCGGTACTGACTTTCCATTGTTCACGGGACCGATAAAATCGATCTTCTGAAATAACACCCTCCGATTTTCTCATCCTCGGATTTTCTCTTCGGATTCCATCCTCAGGATTTCTCTTCCTCCGATCACTCATCGGAATTTCTGTCCCAGGACCTCTTCAGATTCCAATTCTTCAAAGCTTTTTCGGAATTCTCTTCATCGGATTTCTCCTTCTGATATTTCCTCTTCGGCTCTTCCTCAAATCTTCCTCTCAAGATAACTGTCAGGTTGATTACTTGAACGTCGATCATCGATATTCCGAAAAATGAACTGATATCTTTCAGCTTCTGAACACCGTCGGCCTGTAACCTCGATCTCCTGGATCATCTGGACTCATGGCTTTCTGTCAGATAGCTGAGACAATTCGTTTTTCTTCAGCAGGTACCACAATATGACTAACCGGCTCGATATTTACCTTTTCGGTTATGAATTATAATCTCACTGATTATTTCTGGTATACACTATACCGTTCAGAGAAAAGGCTTTCACTGTCGGGAACTGCCGATTCTGCCTTTATCATATTGGGGAGCTTTGTAGATCGGATCTTCTAACGTATCCACTGGACTTCGCCCTCCTTTCTCTGCTGGTTCCTGATGGAAGCTTTTCCTTCTGATTCTCCCTTCTCGTCTTATAACTAGTCCTGGGAGCTTTTCGGATTAACCACATCCGAAATCTTTTCTTGAAGCTTCTCTTTCAGGTGATGTTTCGGAAATGAGGAATTTGTTCTTCATTTCCTTTGTTACTTGTACTATACCCCCGCTTAACACAATTGTCAAGTCATTTTTACAAGAATTTTTCGTTTTCCTTTCTACAATCTTGATTTGTTTATATTGTCTGATATTTTTTCAACAATTCGATCGACTCGGACAATTTTGTTCGTGTAAAAATACATAGCACACTCATAAAAAAGCCTCTGCCAGGCAGTCTGAGCTGCATGACAGAGGCTTTCTAATTTGGTAATTATTCAGTCCTGATTTGTAACAATTACCGCCTGTCCTTCCACATGGCCGCGTGCTCACCGGCCAGCTCCGTGCAGAGCCTGCGCGGCGTCCACACCGCATTTGTCGGCGTGAGCATTGCCTTGAGGTCGTTCTGCGTAATTCCGCAGCTGCCGATCATCGGAAGGAGAAAATCAAGATCGGCGTCCTCGATCCCGCCGAGGACCAGCATCCGGCAGGGAAGTGAGCCGCGGACAGGCGTCCCGCGGCCCTTTCTCCGGCCTCCCGCGCCGTGCATACTTTCTGCATGGTTTGATGAAGCCTGATTATCAGGAGTCTCATCCGTAAGCGAAAACAGCGGAGCGTCGTACCGGTCCGGCCCGACTGCCCGGATCCCGATATCGAGGATCTTCGCCTTCGAGGCAAGAGCGGAAGCCTGCTCCCGCCCCTTTTCATCATCAAAGCCGAACAGCAGAATGAACTTGTCCATTTATACCTGATGCTTTCTGTAGTAGTTGATCAGGCAGCCGTCCGTGATGATCTCGCGCTCATCATCCGTCAGATCACCGAGCGTCAGAGCGAATTTCTCAAGCTTCCCGTCTCTGACCGTGTATGCGGAAATTTCCGGCGCCTTCTCCTCGACAGCCTTCTTCACGCCCGGAATGAACAGCCAGTCGCCATTTGCGAACGGAAGTTCCTTGTCGTCGCCTGCGAACAGGAACGGCAGCATGCCCCAGTTAATGAGGTTCGAGCGATAGCGCTTCGTCGCGTATTCATTTGCGATATTCGCCCATCCGCCGAGGACCTTCTGGCAGGAGGCGGCCTGCTCGCGCGCAGAGCCGTCGCCCGGCTTCACAGCAAAGATCGTGGAGCCGATGCCCGTGTTCGAGAAATCCATATCTGCAAATGCACCGCGGACTGTCTCGGCGACAGCGCCGACCTCCGGAACTGCCTGGACCGGGTCCTTTCCTTCCTCGATTGCCTTCTCACCCTTCTGTACCTCCTTCGCGCGGCCGACATAAGCCGGGTCCTTTCTGGACAGGGCAAAGGATGCCAGTCTGAGCGGGTTCGAGCGGTAGGAGGATGTCTCACCGGACGGAATCAGCTCATCGGTTGTCGTGACCGGATCATGGATCTCAGAGACAACCTTGAGCAGAAGGTTCTCCGGAAGCTCCGCCATATTCGGCCAGTCCTTGATGTTCGGGCCGAGCTGAAGCTCTGTGTCCGGATCCGCGACGCCGTGGCTGTCGAAGACGCGGTTCGCATAGATCTGAGAATCGAAGAAATACTTCGGCTTCGTGTAATCGCCCGTGTACTCCTGAGCCGAGGTCAGAATGCCCTTGTTCGCTGCGGTCGCTGCGATTGAGCGCGCGTCCATCAGCGCGACGGAGGAAATCTGACCCTCCTGGACCTTCGAGCCCTCGCGGTTCGGGAAGTTGCGCGTCGAGTGACGGATCGAGAGCGCATTGTTTGCCGGTGTGTCGCCGGCGCCGAAGCACGGTCCGCAGAAGGCCGTCTTGATGACTGCGCCTGTCTCGATCAGGTCAGAGAAGACGCCGTTCTTCACGAGCTCCTTGAAGATCGGCATGGATGCCGGGTAGACATTCAGTGTGAACGCGCCGGAGCCGATGCTCTTTCCGCGCAGGATGTCCGCGGCGTCGCAGATGTTCTCGAAGCCACCGCCCGCGCAGCCTGCAATGATGCCCTGGTCGACCTGGATCTTTCCGTTATGAATCTTGGAGACGAGGTCCACCTTGACCTTATCGCCAAATGAAACCTTCGCGCGCTCTTCCGTCGCCTTCAGGAAATCGTACGGATCTGCATTTACCTCATCGATTGTAAATGCCATGCTCGGATGATACGGCAGAGCGATCATCGGCTTGATCGTGCCGAGGTCGATCTCGATGCAACCGTCGTAGTACGCGACGTCAGCCGGCTCCAGCTCCTTGTAGTCCTCCGGACGGCCGTGGATCGCGAGGTACTCCTCCGTCTTTGCATCCGTCGTCCAGATTGAGGAGAGGCAGGTCGTCTCCGTCGTCATGACATCGACGCCGATCCGGTAATCCATGGACAGGTTCTTCACGCCCGGTCCGACGAACTCCATGACCTTGTTCTTGACATAGCCGTTCTTGAAGACCGCGCCGATGATCGCGAGCGCGATATCCTGCGGACCGACGCCCGGCTGCACATCGCCTGTCAGATAGACAGCGACAACGCCCGGCATCTTGATGTCATAGGTACGGTTCAGCAGCTGCTTGACGAGCTCCGGTCCGCCCTCGCCCATAGCCATGGTTCCCAGCGCACCGTATCTGGTGTGGGAATCGGAGCCGAGGATCATCTTTCCGCCGCCGGCGAGCATCTCACGCGCATACTGATGGATCACGGCCTGCATCGGCGGGACATAGACGCCGCCGTACTTCTTTGCGGCCGTCAGGCCGAACATGTGATCATCCTCATTGATTGTTCCGCCGACTGCGCACAGCGAATTGTGACAGTTCGTCAGGATATATGGCAGCGGGAACTTCTCAAGTCCCGACGCTCTCGCCGTCTGAATAATGCCGACATAGGTGATATCATGGGAAGTCAGCGCATCGAATTTAATCTTAAGGTCCGTCATAGAATCCGACGTGTTGTGGGCCTTCAGGATTCCATAGGCCATCGTGCCCTTCTTCGCCTCAGCCGCGCCGATCGGATTCTCTTCCGCAAGCTCCGTGCCGTGCAGAAGATAAACGCCTCCGTCGTGAAGTTTCATAAATTATCCTCCTCGTTTTTTTTATATCGTCTCTGTCAAATGAATTCTCTTATGACCTGCTCTGCCTGTCCGGCAGACAGGTGTTCATGGCCCCCAGAACCTGTCCATCAGGTAGGGTCAGTTCTTTCTCTTGGCTTCCCGCTCTTTCATGCAGGCGTTCACCATCATCGCAAGCTTCAGCTCGACCGCGTCGTCAAAGACCCTGAGGTCAAGTCCCGTCGCCTGGCGGAGCTTTTCGAGCCTGTAGACCAGCGTATTGCGGTGAACGTACAGCTGTCTTGCTGTCTCGGAAATATTGAGATTATTTTCAAAAAATGCATTGATGATCGCGACTGTCTCATCATCGAAGTCATCCGGGCTGCCGTCCCCGAACACCTCACTGAGGAACAGCCGGCACGTCTCGTCCGGAAGGTCGTGAATCAGCCGGCCGATTCCGAGCTTCGAGTACTGAAGCACTGTTTCATTGCCATAGAAAATCCGGCCGATCTCAAGGGAGAGCCCCGCCTCCCGGCAGGCCCGCGGCATATCCGCGAGTGCCCGCGGCACCGGCTCAAATCCGACGCGCGCGGCGATCATCGCCTCCGTGTTCAGCATGTCGACAATCGTGTGCGCCTCCAGACCGGGCTTCATTTTCGACCGCGCCGTCTTCAGAAGCGCAAGCCGATGGCTGTCCAGTGTGACCAGAAGGTCCGACGACTGTGTGACAAACAGATGCTTCATGACCTTGGCCGCATCCTCAACGCCCGATTCGCATTCGATGACGTAGAGGATCCACCGTCCATCCTCCTGCAGATGAAAATGAGCTGCCCTCGTGTAGAGGTCCGCCTCCGGAATTTCACCGCGCAGCAGAGACCGGACAAAGCTGCCGCGGTCGTATTTTTCACGATAGGCGCCGACGAGCATCCGCAGCCTCTCGCCGGTCTCCTCATCTGTGTCCGAATCATCCGCCAGTCTGAGATCGAGCCCTGTCAGGCGCCTCAGCTCGGCGAGAGAGTTCGCAAGACTTGCATTTTCCGCCAATAGAAATACCTCGAATTTCAGACGGGACCGCTGCGTAAGGCGGCGGTCCCGTACATACATATCATGTCTGCCTGATCAGATTCCAAGCAGATCGCTGTAAACTGTGAGGGCACCCTCTGTGTCACGGGCAAGGACTCTCTTCGCGAGCTTCTTGCCGAGCTGAACGCCTTCCTGGTCGAAGCTGTTCACATTCCAGACGAAGCCCTGGAACATGACCTTGTTCTCAAAATGAGCGAGCAGCGCGCCGAGTGTGCGCGGATTGACCTGATCGCCGATGATGATGCTGGACGGACGGCCGCCCTCGAAGTTCTTGTTGAGGTTCTCGTCAGACTTGCCGCACGCGAATGCGACGATCTGAGCGGCGACATTTGCCTTCAGCTTCTGCTGGCTCGTTGTTCCCTCGATCACGACATCGTTCGCGAGCTGGCTGTTCTTGTAGCCGACGAACTGAAGCGGGACAATCGTCTTGCCCTGATGAAGCAGCTGATAGAAGGAATGCTGGCCGTTTGTGCCGGGCTCACCGAAGATGATCGGTCCTGTCACATAGTCGACCGGCTGACCGAAGCGGTTGACGGACTTGCCGTTCGACTCCATGTCGAGCTGCTGAAGATGTGCCGGGAAGCGGGACAGTGCCTGTGAGTACGGCAGAACAGCTGTCGCCGGCATACCGAGAATATTGCGCTCATAGACGCCGATCAGAGCATCAAGCATATCTGCGTTCTTCAGCGGGTCCTTTTCCTTTGCCATTCTGTCCTCTGCAGCTGCGCCCTCGAGGAAGTCCGCAAAGACGTCCGGACCGAAGGCAAGTGAGAGAACTGCTCCGCCTACCGCAGAAGAGGAGGAGTAGCGGCCGCCGATATAGTCATCCATGAAGAATGCATCGAGATACGCGTCGCTGTGTGCAAGCGGAGATGTCTCGGATGTGACAGCGATCATGTGCTTTGCCGGATCAAGACCCGCCTTCTTCAGAGCATCCATGACAAATGACTGGTTCGTCAGTGTCTCAAGTGTCGTTCCTGACTTGGAGACGAGGATGAACAGGGAATGCTCAACATCGACCGAAGCGAGGACAGCAGATGCATCGTCCGGATCAACATTGGAAATGAACTTCGCTTCCATCTTGAACTTGCCGTTCTTCTTCGCCCAGTTCTCAAGTGCGAGGTACATAGCTCTCGGACCAAGGTCGGAACCGCCGATACCGATCTGAACTGCCGTCGTGAACTTCTCGCCCTCCTCATTTGCAATCTCGCCCGCATGGACCTTATTTGCGAAATCAGCGATTCTCTTCTGCTGCTCAACATAGAAGTCTCTCTTGTTCACGCCGTCCGCGATGACGTCCTTGCCGAGCTGGCCTCTGCAGAGCTGATGAAGAACAAGGCGCTTCTCGCCTGTGTTGATCACATCGCCGTTGTAAAGATCCTCATATTTTTCAGCGAGCTGTGCCTCATCGGCAAGCTTGACAAGGACCGCGAGGATGTCGTCATCGACTGCCTTTGCCGCGTAGTTGTATGTGAAGCCTTCAGCCATCGGAACGCTGTACTTTTTGACACGTTCAGCGCCGTTCTCGCCGGACATGACTTCCTTCAGATTGACAGGAGTCGTCTTTTTCAGCTCATCATATGCCGCAAGCTCATCAAAGTTTTTCCAGTTGATCATGATTTTCATTTTCCTCCCATGAAAATAGTTCCGGCGCGGAAAAATTTCCACGCAGAAATACAGCTTCTGGATCCGCGTGCAAAGCACGCTCTACTGCGATTATATCATTCTCTGAAAGAATCACCAATAGCAGAATTCTGTATAGCAGACAAAGGGTTGCCGTTCACACGCGCCAAGAATCATACGCGGCCGTGAATCTCAGAGCGGTATCTATCCGGCTGCATACAAAAAAGGGAGAGCCTCCACGCGGAAGCTCTCCCTCTTGTAAATATCTCTCAGACCGGCGATCAGTCTGTGATCGTCTTCTGTGTGTCCTTGTCGAAATAATGTGTCTTGTTCATATCGAGCGCGAATGTGACTGTGTCGCCAGCACGTGCCGGTGTTGTCGGCATGACGCGGGCTGTCATCTGAGCGCCTGCGAAATCGAAGTACAGGAATACTTCAGCGCCGAGAAGCTCGTAGACACGGATCGGAGCAGAGATCTTGCTGTCCTGATGAGCAGCGACATACTCCTCGTCATCATGGACATCCTCCGGACGAATGCCGAGGACGACCGTCTTGCCGTCATACGGAACAAGCTTCTTGGACTTGTCTGCCGGAACTGTCAGTGTGTGGTCGCCGACCTTGACTGTGACTGTCTGGCCCTTGACGGAAACTGCAGCGTCCATGAAGTTCATCTGCGGAGAGCCGATGAAGCCTGCGACGAACTGATTGATCGGGTGATCATACAGGTTCTGCGGTGTATCGATCTGCTGAACAACGCCGTCCTTCATGACAACGATTCTTGTTCCGAGGGTCATAGCCTCTGTCTGGTCATGTGTGACGTAGATGATTGTTGCGCCCAGTCTCTGATGAAGCTTGGAGATCTCAGTTCTCATCTGGACACGAAGCTTTGCATCGAGGTTGGACAGCGGCTCGTCCATGAGGAATACCTTCGGCTTACGGACAATTGCACGGCCCATCGCGACACGCTGTCTCTGACCACCGGAAAGAGCCTTCGGCTTACGATCAAGAAGCTTGTCAAGGTCGAGGATCTTTGCTGCCTCGCGGACCTTCTTGTCGATCTCGTCCTTCGGAACCTTACGAAGCTTGAGGCCGAATGCCATGTTATCATAAACTGTCATATGCGGATACAGAGCGTAGTTCTGGAAGACCATCGCGATATCACGGTCCTTCGGCTCAACATCGTTCATGACCTTGCCGTCGATCTTTAATGTACCGCCTGTGATGTCCTCAAGACCAGCGATCATACGAAGTGTTGTGGACTTTCCGCAGCCAGACGGGCCGACAAAAATGATGAATTCCTTATCTTTGACATCAAGGTTGAAATCCTTGACAGCTTTGAATCCGTTCGGGTATGTCTTATCAATATGCTCCAGTGAAAGGCTTGCCATTTTCTCTTCTCCTCCTGATACATCTCTCTGCCGGCCACCGTTTTCCGCCGGCTGTTATCTTATGGTTACAGTATATCGAAGGAGAGACTCAGGCGCCATGTTCGAGCCGCACAAAGATTTCCCTGTTTCATTAGCAAATTGACGAACACCATCCGGCAGGTCCTCGGGCAGATTGACGAACGCCGCCTGACAGGTCGTCTGACAGCTCCGCACAAATGACATTCTGGTTAATGGGCGCCTCCCCGCTGGCCTTTGCTTACGTATCACAGCCAGACAGAACCTGCTTCTTCTCAGATCCCGTACATCGTCTCAATAAGCTTTATGCCGGACGCTGTCTTGAAAATGCGGTCCCGCACATGCTTCACGGCGCTGACCGGCTCCTTGTCCTCAAACAGATTGACGAGGAAGTCCGCCTCGACGAGGATCTGATAGTCGGCCCCATCGATGTTCGTGTAGGTGTGGTGATGGCCGATCAGGTACTTCACGCGCCCGATCAGCTCCTCGTCATCTACGCCGGCTTTTCTCATCAGGTCCTCCGCAACTGCGGGGCCCTCCTGCTCCTGCAGCTTGCCGTTCTGATGGCCGTATTTTTTCTCCGCCGCACGGATGCCGACGTCGTGCAGAATCGCCGCAATCTCGATCAGCTGTACCGTCTCCGCCGAGAGCTTTTCATTTTCCGCGATGAGCTTCGCGAAGCTGTGTACCTTGACCGAGTGCTGGATCCGGAGCGGATCGGCCTCATTGTAAAGGATCATGGAGTTAAGTAGTGTATTGATCACGCTGTCATTGTTCATTATGCTGTATCCTTTCGCAGTCGATCGCACATGCACTCCGGACTCAGAGTCCGCGTATCATTCGTCAAACGCTCTTGATCGTATCGTTGTCCTCCGACAGATTTGCAGAGTACAGCCGCGCCTGCCCACATTAGAAGCTCTTGATCGTGTCGTTGTCCTCTGACACAGCCTCGCCGATGTGCCGGATCACGACGTCGTAGCTCACCTGATCGTTCACATGGACCGTACAGGTGTCGCCGACCTTGTGGTGCATGATCGCTTTTCCGATCGGCGAATCAATGGAAATGAGTCCCTCCAGCGAATTTCCGCGGATGGTCGTCACGATCCGGTATGTCTCCGTCTCATCGTCATCTGGAAAATACACCTCGACCGTCTTGTCCATCGAGACCTCATCGGCTGCGCCCGTGTCCTCGACAATCTTCGCGGTGCGGATCATATTTTCGAGATAGTTGATCCGGCTGTCGTTCTGACGCTTCGCACGCTTTGCGGCATAGTACTCGAAGTTCTCGCTGCGGTCGCCCTGCGCCGCGGCGGTCTTGACCTCCTCGATCAGCTTCGGCCGCTCTACATTTTTCCTGTGGTAGATCTCGGCCTTCATCTTGTCAATGTCGCCCTGTGTCAGTCTGTCGTACATGTTTCTATCAACCTCTGTTTCCGTCACTCCTCGAGGATCTCGATCTCGAGGTAGTCAAAATCTATTTCTTCTATAAAGCTGTCCTGTCTGAATCTCGTCTTTGCGCGCCGCCCGAATTCCTTCACATTTGAGTCGAGCCACGCGGGCACCGCGAGGTCAAGCTGCATGCAGATTTCACTCAGCGCATGAAAAATGCAGTGCGTGCGGGTGTCGTCAAAGGTTTCCACGACGGCGTCCCGCAGGAGATGATTGTCCTTACAGATTTTTCCCCAGACCCGCATGACTTCAGAAATGTCTCACCATATATTCGACGAGCCTTGCGCAGTGCTCTGCCGCCTTGCCCTCAAACTCATCGTAGGACACCGTCACACTCTCGTCGGCCTTGTCGGAAATAGCGCGGACGATGACGAACGGGATCCCGTTGATCCAGGATGCCTGGGCAATCGCAGCTCCCTCCATCTCACAGCAGTCCGCGTGGAAGGTGTCGCGGATCCTGTTCTTCACCGCTCTGTCACAGATAAACTGATCGCCGCTCGCGACTCTTCCCTCGAAGACCTGAATGTCCGGGTCCGCCTCGCGAATTGCACGGACAGCCGACGCCCGCAGCATTTCATCAGCCGTAAAGGAGGCTGTGCCGAGCTGCGGCACCTCGCCCTTCGCGTAGCCGAAGACAGTCGCGTCGACATCATGGTAGAGGGCATCCGTCGAGACGACGATGTCGCCGATATTGATGTCGTTGTTCAGGGATCCGGCGACGCCCGTATTGATGATATGTGTCACATCGAAGAGATCTGCCAGGATCTGCACGCAGCATCCGGCGTTGACCTTGCCGACACCGCTCTGCACGATGACGACGTCCGTATTTCCGATCGTTCCCTCGCAGAATTCCATGCCGGCCCTTCTCTTCGTGCCGGCCAGCTTCATCTTGGATTTGAGCGCGGCGACCTCCGCGGACATCGCGCCGATAATGCCGATTTTCATTTTCTTATCTCCTGTCGGTTTTTCAATTGCGCAGCCGCAACGACTGCGCCTGTTTCGTTGGATTTATTCCGGATAAACGAGGTGCTTCTCGTCGATGTTGTAGAGCACATTGTTCAGATACCGGTTTGCAAGCCAATTGGCCATGCCGAGATTCTGATCCAGATAATTGCCGCAGTCGCGCGGAGCCGCTCCCGGAACCTCACCGCGGAAATCGCGGATGAACTCGAACATCTTCGTAACAAGCGGAACGACGTCCTTTGAGCTGTAGTCGCCCGCAAGCAACATGTAGAAGCCGGTCCGGCAGCCCATCGGTCCGAAATAGACCGTTTTGTCCGTGAACTCAGGATCGTTGCGGAGATAGGTGGCGCCGAGGTGCTCGATCGTATGAACCTCAGCCGTGTTCATGACCGGCTCCTTGTTCGGAGTTGTCATGCGGAGATCGAAGGTCGTGATGACCGCATCTCCGTATTTGTCCTTCCGGGATACATAGACGCCCGGCTCAAGCTTCAGGTGGTTGATTGTAAAGCTCGTAATTTTTTCCATAATATGTCTCCTTATCTGTACGGGCAGCCCGTACCCGTTCCGGTCCCGTGCGCACACGAATCTGTGCCGGAAATAACATTCCGGTCTCCAGTCGCAGCCGGACCCGTGCATATACATTTTCACGTCGATGTGCATTATAGCACAGAGCCGGACGTGTTCCAACGCCAACCGGGGATTGCCTTCCGGACGGGCTGTGTTATAATGCGACTTATTCGTGACAACATTCAGCATTCCCAGACTCGAAACGCTTTGCGTTTCCTCGTTGTGCTGAACAGCTATCAAATATGGAGGTAAGATATGCGATATAAAACAAAGGGCACCTGCTCTCAGCTCATTGAATTTGATCTCGACGGCAGCACCGTCCACAATGTGCGCTTCACAGGCGGCTGCAACGGAAACCTGAAGGGTATCGGCAAGCTGGTCGAGGGTATGGACGCGCACGAGGTCATCGACAAGCTCGAGGGCACGACCTGCGGCTTCAAGAACACCTCATGTCCTGATCAGCTCGCAAAGGCGCTGAAGGTAGCCCTGAACGAGTGAACTGTAAGCGGTCCGCCGGGGTATTTCCGGCGGGCCGCCTTTTGTTTATCAGCAGATCTGAGAACGTCCTGCACCCGCATTCGGCCTTGACATTCTCCCACGGTTCTTAATTATTTTGTAAAGAGCGGCTCAGCGTCCGCATGTTTCCTGATCTCTTCTTGAATTTTTGTCTCTGCCGCTGCTCCCGATGCCCTCCCATTTATTGAGAAGCGCCGTCAGCTGATCTGTATACTTGGCAAGGTCCTTATTAGTAAAGCCTCTCGCCTCATGCACAAATGCGAGAAGCCGCTCCGCCGTGTTCTCGAGCCGTCTGTACGGAGTCGACATACCGCCGCTCTCTGTCTCGCGGACCGGATTTCCATTGGCATCGCGCTTCACATACGGGACCGGCTTCGCCTCGAACTCGCATTTATCAGTCAGAAGATTCCAGACTGTTCCCGAATACGGCGCGACTGCGCTGTAGCCGAGCCGCTCATGGAGCAAACCCGCATAGATATCGACGACCGAGTCCTCACCGTGAACGACAAAGACGCGCCGCGGCGGCGTGCCCGTAAAGCCCGCCGCCCAGTTGAGAAGGCCCTGCTGGTCCGCGTGCCCGGAGATGCCCGGAAGCGCGCAGATCTCCGCTGCGACATGAATTTCCTCGCCGAACAGCGTGACCTCTTTTACGCCCTCCAGCAGTCTTCTTCCCAGTGTTCCCTCACTCTGATAGCCGACGAACAGAATCGTCGATTCCTCTCTCCAGAGATTGTGCTTCAGATGGTGCTTGATCCGGCCCGCGTCGCACATGCCGCTCGCTGAGATGATGACCTTCGGTTCCTCCACGAAATTGATGTTCTTCGACTCGTCCGGCGTCGTCGCGAGCTTAAGCCCCGGAAATGAAATCGGATTGATTCCCTGGTTGATGAGTGACTCCGCCTCCTCATCAAAGCACTCCCGCGCATTCTCGTTAAAGACGCTCGTGGCGCGGACGGCCAGTGGAGAATCTACATAGACATCGAACCCGTCGTGGTTCTGGATCAGGTGCTGTTCCTTGATCTGCCGGATGAAGTAGAGCATTTCCTGCGTGCGTCCGACGGCAAATGAAGGAATCACGACATTGCCGCCGCGGTCAAAGGTCCGCTGGATCACCTCCGCGAGGTCCCGGACATAATCGGTCCTCGGCCCGTGACTTCTGTCGCCGTACGTCGACTCCGTCACGAGATAATCCGCATCGGTGATGGTCTCCGGATCGCGGATGAGCGGCTGGTTCGTATTTCCGATATCGCCCGAAAAGACAATCTTCTTTGTCTTTCCCTCCTCCGTGAGCCACACCTCGATCGCCGCCGATCCGAGAAGATGACCGACATCTGTGAAGCGGATCCGGATCCCGTCGCAGACATCAATCTCCATGTTATACGGGCACGGAACAAAGTACTTCATGATGCGCGTCGCGTCCTCGGACGTGTAGATCGGCACATACGGGGCCTCTCCCTTTCTCTTGCCCTTGCGGTTTCTCCACTCCGCCTCGAATTCCTGAATTCCCGCCGAATCGAGCAGCATAGTCTCGCACAGATCTGTTGTCGCGCGCGTCGCGAAAATTTTTCCGTGAAAGCCCTGCGCACCGAGAAGAGGCAGAAGACCCGTGTGGTCAATGTGCGCGTGGGTCACAAAGACATAATCGATGTCCGCGGCCTTCGCGGGAAGCGGCACATTCTCCCATACGTTCCGTCCCTGCTCCATTCCGTAATCGACCAGGATTTTCTTTCCCGCCGCCTCGAGGTAATGGCAGCTTCCGGTCACCTCGTGATCAGCTCCGACAAATGTAAGCCTCATATAAAGCGCCTCCTTCCATCTCTGCCCGATGCTGCCCGCTCACAAATCCGGCATTTGTTTTCAGGATCTGCAAGACCGGTTTGCCAAACCGCCGTGTTCGTACTATGATAGCTGAGACAGCTGACAGGGCAGCCAGGCCATACTGTTCGCCCTGCCGCAGACAGGTTTCGTACATATCTGGCAATTATTCAGCACCCGCAGCGAGGAGCGCAAAGCGTTCTGAAGCTGAGAGCGCAAATAGTTACCGCTACCTGAAGTATAGCATAAAACATGTATTTTCTCCCGGAAAATGGAGGCCCCCGGCGTGTTTTATACCTAAGTCCGCGGACCGGCAGGCGGCGCCGGAAGCGCGCTCGGACACAGACAATATGTACTTCAGCTCACATCAGGAAGGAGGGCGGCGAAAGAGGCTTCGCCGCGGATCAACATGAAGAAAATCGTTCTGACAGGCGGAGGCACCGCCGGCCACGTAACCCCGAATATCGCGCTCATCCCGAAGCTCAGAGAGCTCGGATATGATATCAGCTACATCGGTTCCTATGATGGAATCGAAAAGAAGCTGATCGCGGATTTCGATATCCCGTATTATGGAATTTCAACAGGAAAGTTCCGCCGCTATTTTGATCTCAAGAATTTCACGGACCCGTTCCGCGTCATCAAGGGAATCGGTGACGCGAAGAAGGCCCTGAAGAAAATAAACCCCGACATTGTCTTTTCGAAGGGCGGCTTCGTGTCCGTCCCGGTCGTCAGAGCCGCAAAGAGCCTTCACATCCCGGTCATCTGTCATGAATCCGATATGACCCCGGGCCTTGCGAACAAGCTCTGCATCCCGGCGGCGACAAAGGTCTGCTGCAACTTCCCGGAGACCGTGAGTGAAATCAGAGACGGCAAGGGCATCCTGACCGGCACGCCGATCCGCGCTGAGCTTCTTGCGGGAAGTCGCGAGAAGGGCCTTGCATTTGCCAAACTTTCCGGAAACAAACCGGTCATCATCGTCATCGGCGGATCGCTCGGCGCCGTCGCCGTCAACAACGCTGTCCGCGCCGCTCTGCCGGAGCTCCTTAAGACCTACGACGTCATTCATCTCTGCGGAAAAGGCAAGCTCGACGAGTCTCTGAAGGGCACAGAAGGGTACCGCCAGTACGAATATATCAAGGAAGAGCTTCCGGACCTGTTTGCGGCAGCCGATGTCGCGATCTCACGCGCCGGAGCAAATGCGATCTGTGAGCTGCTTGCCCTGAAGAAGCCGAACCTGCTCATCCCGCTCTCCGCGAAGGCGAGCCGCGGCGACCAGATCCTGAACGCACACTCCTTTGAAAAGCAGGGCTTCTCCATCGTCATCGAGGAAGAGGACCTCTCGACAGAAAAGCTTGTAGCCGCAGTCAATGAGCTTTATACAGACAAGGACAAATATATCACCGCCATGGAGGGCAGCAAGAACACGGATGCCATCGGCATCATCACGAACCTGATCGAGACATACCGCCGGAAGTAATTCCTCAGCAGAGCGTCCGTCAATCATCTGCTCTTCAGAAACATCTGGTGAAAGCGACGTCCGTCCGGAAAAGATTTTCCGAACGGACGTCTTTTTATTACTTCGCCGGATGCAGTGGGAAATTCTTCCCGATGATATCGACGATTTCGTTCAGCTCCTCAACCGGCTTCACGAGAGCAAACCGGATGTAGCCCTCGCCCTTCGGTCCGAAGGCAGTTCCGGGCGTTCCCACGACGCCGCAGGTCTCAAGAAGCGTAGAAATGCAGGACTCGGACGTATATCCCTCGGGCACCTTGATCCATGTGAACATGGTGCCCTGGGAGTCCTTTGCGTCCCAGCCGATTCTTCTCAGGCCGCCGCAGATCGCATCGCGGCGCCGCTGATATTCATCACACTGAGCTCTCACCTCATCCATCGGGCCGGTCAGAGCGGCGATCGCAGCCTTCTGCGCCGGATAAGAAATACCGAAGTCATACTGGCTGCGGAGCAGCTTCAGCGCACCGACAATCGACGGATTCCCAATCAGGTAGGACAGACGGAGGCCGGTGAGATTAAAGGACTTCGAGAGCGAGAAGAACTCGACGCCGACCTCTTTTCCGCCCGGAAGCGAAAGCATCGAGAATGACTCCCTGCCGTCAAAAATGATATCCGAATATGCCATGTCGTTGATAATAAAGAAATCATACTTGCGCGCGTACGCAATCAGCTTTTCGTACATGGATTTCGGCGCGGCCGCACCGACAGGGTTCGACGGATAGGACACGACCATATATCTTGTCTTGTACAGAATATCCTCCGGAATATCCTCAAGGACCGGGAGATAGTCATTTTTCTCAAGAAGATCATAGTAGTAGACCTCCGCTCCTCCGAAATAGGATCCGGCCTCATAGATCGGATATCCCGGGTCCGGAAGCAGCACATAGTCGCCAGGATTGCACATGGCCATTCCGAGATGGCCCATGCCCTCCTGCGTGCCGTGTACGCCCGTGATCTCATCCTTCTCAAGCTCAACACCAAAGCGTCTCTTGTAATATCCGATCAGCGCATCGAGCATGGCGTCCGAGTCTGTGAGCGCATATTTGTAGTCCTCAGGTCTCCCCACCGATTCTCGAACTGCGTCCATGATATGCTTCATCGGTTTGAAATCAGGAGTTCCGATGGAAAGGTTATATACTTTTCTTCCCTGCCTGATGAGTTCGTCCTTTTTCTCATCCATTGCGGCAAAGATTCCTGTCTGAAAATGGTCCAGCCTGTCGGCATGCTTATAAATTTTCATATCGTTCTCCGTTCCTTGTAGGTCTTCCGGCAGTTTGCCGGCTGCTGTGCCACATTATAGCACATCTGTGCTATAATAAACGGAGTTTATGATGATTCAGCACCCCTCGGAAAACCGAGAAAACGGATGCTTTTCCGGGCGTCACAGGGAGGAAAGCTTGAGAAACAGGAACGCCTTCGTCACATACGCGCTGATCGCCATCAATGTGGCTGTATTTTTCTTCGATGAAATCTTTTTCGGGAGCACGCTTGACACCGGTGTCCTGATCAGGGCCGGAGGCGCCTATGTCCCGTATATCTCATCCGGTCAGTACTGGAGACTGTTTACGGCGATGTTTATGCATTCCGGCATGCAGCATCTCCTGAACAACATGGTCATGCTGTTTGTCCTCGGCACCAGTCTCGAGTACCTGCTCGGCCATGTAAAATACGCGGTCCTGTACGTCCTGTGCGGGCTTGCCGCCAACATCGCCGCCTGGCGGTATTACGCAGCTGCAGACGCCAACGTCGTATCCGTCGGAGCGTCCGGCGCGATCTTCGCCGTCATGGGGGCTGTCATTTACATCGTCATCCGCAACAAGGGCCAGGCGGCCGGCCTCAGTATACGGCAGATGCTGGTTATGCTCGCCTTCTCCGTGTATTTCAGCTTCGTCGGCTCAAATATCGCGGCCACCGCGCACATCGCCGGCCTGATTTCCGGATTTATCGCCGCTGTCCTTCTCTACAGGAAGCCGCGTGGGAATCAGCCACATGACAGATACAGAAGCATCATCTAAGGCGGTATTTTCCGCCGCCACAGAACATCATAAGGGAGGTAATCTTATGTCAGACTGCATTTTCTGCAAACTCGCAAACGGAGACATTCCGACAACCAAGCTCTATGAGGATGACGAATTCACCGTCATTCTGGACGCAGGCCCGGCTTCCAAGGGGCACGCGCTGATTCTTCCGAAGAAGCATTACGCGAATATCTATGAAATTCCGGAGGACGTCTGCGCGAGAGCATTTGTTCTTGCCAAGAAGATGGCGACCCGCCTCACAAAGGCGATGAACTGCGACGGCTTCAACATTGTCCAGAACAACGGAGAGGCTGCCGGCCAGACCGTATTTCATTTCCATATTCACCTGATTCCGCGCTACGCCGGTACAGAGCCGATCGTTGCGAACTGGAAGCAGGGTGAGCTGACAGACGCGGACAAGGCGGACATCGTTGCAAAGTTCAATGCTGCCGCTGACTGATTCGAAGGCATCTCTTCAGCGTACGGCTGCCCCGCTCGCAAACCCTATGATCACCTTCAAGTCAGCAATTCGACGCCCGGTCAGGCAAGACCGGGCGTCTTTTGGGATGACCGAGCGGGAATTCTCAGCCATTCAATGACCGAGTCGTTCACCTCCTGCTCCCGCCGCTTCTTCTGAACACATATTCCAGATCCGCGAATTTTACGCCAGCGCCGTCCGTCAGCCGGATTTCCTCATTGCCCACGGCCATGTGCCCGTCGACACTCGTCCCGTTTTTTGAACCGAGATCGGACAGGTAGTACTCGCCGCCACTCATAAAGAGTCTCGCGTGGATTCTGCTGACCGTTCCAGATGGCAGAACCACATCAACAGCCCGCGCGTGCTTGCCGACCAGGACTTCCCTTCCCTCGAGGCGGATGACCGGAAGGTCCGTTCCGCTGTGCGCCGGGACAAGCTCGGCGCTCATGCCGCGCGGCGAAGCATCCGCTATGCCGCCGGCTCCGAGAAGCACGGTCTCGTCCGAGTCATCTCCGTATATCTGACCATTTCCGGCTCCCGCACTCTGCAGGACAGAATCCGGGCGGAATTCTTCGCTCTCATCTCCTCCGTATTCTGCCCCTGGCGCTGCATAACGAGCCTGTGACGGACTTTCCTGCATGTTCATATGGGGCTTCTCCCACAGATTCATATCTGAAGCTGTCTCTGCACGATCCGCTCCCTGACGGCCCCAATACTCCGCAGGTGGTGAAGCTTCCGGATTCTGTCCTCCGGCTTCGGTCTGATGTCCCCGATGCGCCGCAGGCGGTAAAGCTTCCGAATTCTGTCCTCCGGCTTCGGTCTGATGTCCCCGATGCGCCGCAGGCGGTAAAGCTTCCGAATTCTGTCCTCCGGCTCCGGGCTGGTATTCCCGATACGCCGCAGACGGCTTTTCATGGAGGTTCTCCTCGTTTCTCTGCATCTGGCGGCTCCGCTGTGCTGCAGGCGAGCTCATTTCGGGCACTTCCTGGACGGTCCTTCCGCTCCGCTGCCCGCGAAGGTCCGCGACGTACGCCGCGCCTGCCGCTTCCTTCTTCCGGCGTCTCCGAATAAGGGCAAAGCCCGCCGCAAGAACAGCTGCAGCAGCAGCCGCGGCTGCCAGGGCCGCCTCCGCAGGGCTTGCGTAGATCAGAATGCCGGCATGAAGGAAGAGATATACCGCGGCTGCCACGGCGGCCCCCGCAAGCGCGATTTGAACGGTCTTTGCCTCCGGGATCAGCTTTCTTTTTTCTTCCGCGAGCACAGCTCGGACAGTATCCTGCCGGACAGCTCCAGCCGGATCTGTTCCTCGATTTCCGCCATGACGCTCGTCAGCAGCTCCTGCTCGAGCTCCCATACCGCTTCCTGTTCCATGGGCACCTCTCATTTTCCTGACAGGACCACGTTTCCTGTCCCGCCTTCGTTCACTCTTTTCTCCTGTGAAATTCCCGCCATCCGTACCCAAGCCGTCATATAGGCTCCGGGACGAACCGGCAGCCTCGGTGCGTGCCGCATCCGCAAGCAGCTCCTCCGGATCCGCATGCTCCGGGCCCGATGGGCGATGATGCAGGCCGTCATTTGTGAGGAGTCCCGGCAGGTCGGAGAGCTCTGTGTTCACTTCCTTCAGCTCGTGCAGGATTCTGCTCGCAAATACGACGCACTCCTGGTCCTCGTGATCGACGCGGAGAAGCAGGTATTCCATCAGCTCACGGAGCGACTCGCGGATATCCCGACTTCTGCTGGGCACATACGGAATCCGGAGCTCCTCTGCGACACCGTCGATGTACAGATACTCCGGGTCCAGAAGCAGATGGTCCGCATCGAGCAGGTAATCATCGAGCGCACCGAGCGACGTCACGAGGCTCACGAGCATCTTCTTCAGGTCGTCTTTTCCGATCCGCTTCATTCTGCAGAAGATATCAAACGGCTGTACCGATGTGACGTCATATCTGTAGCAGGTCTCATTGTCGATGTGCTCCTCTGCCATCGGCAGCAGTCCCGGAATCCGGTTCGCCTCCAGAATACCCGTCTGCCATTCCGGAGCCGCCTCTCCCTCTTCGTCTGTTTTCAGAATCATGTAGCAGTGATTGAGATCACGTCTGTACTCAGCGTAGTTCATGTTTCAGCGTCCATGCCTTTCTTGCGATGCGTATGGCCGTGACCGGCCGGATTTTCTGATAGGTCGCCGTGGATTCCGACTGCCACAGCTCACTCCCGCTGTAGTGGAGCGTCGCCGCCTGCGCGCTCACGGTCCGGGCATTCTCATCATCCGCCCGCTTCCATGAGACTGCCCCCGACGCGAACAGGACATTCACCTCCTGACTGCGCCCGCTGACAGCCTGTTCCACACACGAGGACGCGAGCACCGTCCTGTTCATCACGTGAACAGTGAGATAAACAGACATGATGATCGCAAAGATCAGGACCGGCATGAGAAGGGCCGTCTCGATGGTAAATGAGGCCCGCGCCATAAGGCGCCTGCGCCTCTCTTTTTCTCTTTTTCTTTCTCTCACTGACATATCTGTCCTCCCTTATCCTCCCCCGGCCAGCATCGCCGCAAGATACCCCGCGAGCAGAAACGGCACATATGGGATCTCATTCTTTCCTTTCCTTGTGCGGATAAAAAGAATGCCCGCCGCGACTGCCGCAAAAAAGCTTCCGGCAAGCCAGGCCCCGAGCAGCTGCCCCGGCTCAAGGAACAGGCCCGCAACCGTTATGACGATTCCGTCCCCGATTCCGACCGCGCCCCGCGTGAGCCATGACAGGGCCATCATCAGAAGGCCGGGGAGCACGCCGAGCAGCACCTCCTGCGGCGCGCGGCGACTGTATATGGCAAGACTGGCCCCAACGAGCGCTGCAACTATAGAAAGTAAAACCGATATACGCCTCGTCCTGATATCTGTCAGCGCACAGATGCCGAGATAAATTCCCGCAATAACCGCTCTTGTCATCGTGTTTTCCCTTCCCTCGCGTCCATCTGGGCGCATCTTGTGCAGAGCGGGAGATTCCCGCATTCATCCGCGCTCACAATGCTGACATGGCGCGTGAGGCTCCCGTAATTTTCCGTCGGATAATAATAGTCTCCGCTCTCCGAGACATAGACGGGTCCCTCATAGCCCTTCGGGAAACCGCTGCATGGCTTGTATTTTCCGCCGTCCGCATTCCGTAGGCTTCCGACCTCATCCGTCGTTGTCTTTATAATCGTGAGATCGAGGTGCGAACAGTCCGCGTGCGTGTGGTATACGCTTTCATTTTCAGTCACATAGACCATAGAAGCGCCCGCGCCGCCCGTCCCCTCTGAAAATGCGTCCGCATCCGCTCCAACCCACGGATACACCCTCGCCCTTGTCGCAATCCGGACACCCTCCGCTCCCGGAACAGAAAACGGATACCGGTAATAATAATTCGAGCTGATATCAATCCAGAACCCGTCCGCCCGCTCCCCTGCAAGGGAAGCTGCGGCCGCCATTTTCCGGGCCTTATTGGACAGCTCGAGATTCCGCTCTCCCTGAATTCTCACCGCGTTCATCACGGAAATGAGAACCACGCAGGCCATCAGGTACAGCGGCAGCACGAGCGCGGCCTCCAGCGTGAGAGATGCCTGCGCCGCGGCCCTGATTCGCCGGTTTTCCTGAGACGGTTTCTGATTTTTATACTCCGCGGCACAGCCATTCACAGCATTTCCTCCCTTCCCCGGTCAGAGATCCCTACAGATCTCTGTAGCCGGCCGTTTTTTCCACCTCAAAGGTCACCAGAGACTCGGATCGCACCTTGTACCTGACGCTCAGGGAATCGAGGCAGCAGTCGACGCGGAACTGTTCATAGCCGTTTCCGCTCCCGCGTATCTCCGACTGAATCATAGCCAGGGCCCGCGGGGTCAGCTCTGTATTTTTCTTTGTCAGAAGAAAGATCCCGAGGTATTCATCGTAGCCGAGTCCCCCGGGGATATCCTTTGTCAGTCCTCCCGGATTGGAAATGAGCGTCTCGAGCGAGCCGAGACCGACCTGCCAGCTCGACGGCGTCTTCACCGCCGCGACCCGCTTTCCCTCGAGAAGCGCCCGCACATCGATCACGCTCTCCGCATACGCCCAGCCTGCGGCCAGGACCAGCCGGACAGCCGGATACAGCTCCGGGATTCCCATAAGGCCCGCGATCGTGAGCGAGGTTGTATCCAGCTCCCTGCATTTTGCGGGATCCGCATAAAGGAACGCGATATTGATGCCTTCCCTCACAAGAAGGAGCCTCAGGACAACGGACTCGAGATTCTTTTTATCGGTCGCCTTCCCGCCGAGAATGTACTCGAGCTGATAGGCGAGGGCCGACTGTCCCGACGGATCTCCGTATGAGCTGAAATGTTCCCGGAGATATTCGACATACAGGAGATAATCGGTTCCTCCCGACGCGCAGCCGCTCACATCGATCACGCCGATTCCGGACTCCCTCGGCGATGCCCCGGACAGATCGTCCGCAGACGCCGATTTATCCGAGATTCCATTCGGTGCGACAAATTCAAGCAGACTCTTGCTCCTGATCGTCTCAAAAAGGGGAAGCGGATCCTTAAAGTCCGCCGGCGGATCCGGCACCTCCGAGGGAGTGTCCGACTCCGCCGCCTCCCCGGATTTCGCCTCCGCAGCCTTTGCCTTCAGATCCGCGTAGCTTGTCTTCTCCGCCTCCGCAAGCTCACCTGCCCCGGCAGCCTCCGTGCTCTTCGCCCCCGCGGCCTTCCTCTGCAGGGCCTCGATCACAGAGAGGGCCGCCGTGTCCTTCACGCACTGAATGGCCTGCGCCTCGAACGGCTTTCCCTGCTGGTCTGTGAGCAGCGTATAGCCCGAGAGAGCCGTCCCCTCATTTGCCAGAGAGAGGAGGTTCTTTCCGCCAAATACAGCCCTGCCTTTATTCGGCACAAGCAGATAATTCATGGAATCATCCAGCATATCCGTGACGCCGCCAAGGCCGAGCGCCTCCGCGGCTCCCGCGTTCACGCAGAAAATGCCGTATTTCTCCATCATCTGCCTGTCGTAGTGGGCGAGCACGGAAAAGACCGCCTGATCGGCCCCGTTCGCGGCTGCGGCGCGGCCCGCCTGGACCTTTGCCGCCTTGATGGCGCCCGTGATCAGGGACACCATGACTAGGAGCGTGAGCGTCATATAGATTGTGATGCCGGCTTTCGCCGTGCCAGTTCTCTTTTTCATACATAAATCCTGCTGTGTGTGAACGTCCGCGGCGCCTGCCATGCGCTGTCCTCTTCTGAGAGTCCTGACCTGATCTGCCACCATTTTCGGGCATGGTTTACCCATCAGGATTATTCTTTGCGCCAGACAGACGCCGCTTCGGTTCACGTTGTGGGGAGTGAGCAATCAGACACTATTGCTCTGGGATGATACCTTGCTGAGGATGTTCCTGAGAACAGTTGAGATCTGGGTCTTGAATACCAGGACGAGAGCGATCAGAACGAGAAGGATCAGGACGATCTCTACCGTTGCGACTCCGTCTTCCTCCAGCCAGAATTCGGACAGTTCACCCATCAGCGCACCTCCTTCCCCGCAGCTATGTTTAACGCCCGGAGGCGTACTGCGGCAAATGAAGTTGGATCTGATAATAGAAGGTTTTCTCAGGCGCCCGAGATGGCGCCGGAACATGAAGTGATTGGTTTCTGAAATGATTCCTGTGATTGTTCGTTGCGGTTGTTTGTTGTGATTGTAGTATAAGAAATGCGGTTGGATTTATGCAATATGGAAAATCATCCAAAATCTCTGTGGCTTTTTTGTCGCATGACGCAAAGAAACCGGCGCGGGCGGCCTCTGCCGCCCACGCCGGTTTCTGCGTTAAGGAAAGCTTTATCTCTTTCCGGAGCTTCATTTTTCTTGTGAGGTGTGACGCTTCTTAAGCTCCGCCGAAATTTCCTCCATGCGCGCCGCATCCAGGCGGAAGCATTTCCGGAAAATGATCATGCCGACGACAAGCAGGATGGCGGGCATAACCGTCATGCTCATGCGAAGACCGCCGAGCGTTCCCGCCGACTGGACGGCCGCGTTCCGATCGAGGTTAATCACGCGGATCACAATGCCCGCGATGAAGACGGCAAGTCCCGAGGCAAGCTTCACCGTGAAGGTCTGCATCGAGAAAATGACGGAATCCTCTCTCGTGCCATGCATCATTTCCCCGTAGTCGACGGAGTCCGCGAGAAAGACCGTGAGGAGCACGTTCTGGATCCCGTAGCCGCCGTAGACGAGGATGCCCGGGACGCAGAGAATCCACCAGCGGCCGCCGTCGTACGCGCGGCCCGCGGACATCAGAAGGATCACGAGAAAGCCGGCGAGCTGCAGGATAAAGCCGGCCATGAACAGTCTGATCTTGTCCGCCTTCCTGCGGAGCAGCGGAACTGCTGCCATGAGAAGGACCTGCGCAAGGAAGCAGACGGCCGTAAACACGCTGTATGCGCCCGTATTTCCGACATCGAACTGGAAGAAATACAGGATCAGGTTGCCAACGATATTGAGCGCCGTGTAGACGAAAATGATGGACACGACGATCGTCACCGCCTGGTCGTTGTGGAACAGGGCCCGGAACATCTCTCCGAGGCCCTCGCTCTTCATGTCCTCCTCCTGCGCCGGCTCCGGCACAAAGGCGCAGAACACGACCTCGGAAATGACGAACACCGCCGCGATCAGAATCGCCCACCAGCGAAAGCCGATGCGGTAATTCATGAGCGATGCGCCGCCTCCGAGGACGGGCACGACGACCATCGTGAGGACGGTCGGGACTGCGTCACCGACACCCGCGGAGGCGCGCGCAAGCGACGTCAGCCCCTCGCGGTCCTTCCCCGGCTCCGTGATCGCCGGAATCATCGACCAGAACGGGATGTCCATCATCGTGTAGGTAACGCCCCAGAGGACATAGAAGACGCTGCACCAGACCTTCATTGCATTTGTCGAAGCGGAAGAAGGCGCCGAGAACAGCGCGTAAATGACGACCGCATTGAGGACCGTGCCCGTAAAAATCCACGGGCGGAACCGGCCCCAGCGTGTCTTCGTCTTCGCGACGATAATGCCCATGAACGGATCATTCAGCGCATCAAAAATGCGCGCGGCCATCATCATTCCGCCGATAAATACAGAGCTGATGCCGAGGACCACGTTGTAGTAGTACAGCATGTAGCCCGATATCAGCATATACACGACATCCTTGCCGAACGCTCCGAATCCGAACGCGGCTCTGCTCTTCCCGCTCAGTTTCATCTGTCATGTCCTCCAGTCCCGTCACGCCGCACAATACGCTGCCCACTGCCAGAACATCGGACACCCGGTACGAGCCGCGCATTTTCTGTGCGTATTGACGAATTTCACGTTCTTAATATAACTATCATACAGCAAAATGCACCCGGTTCTCAACCATTCCATCAAAGTTTCCCCGGCACAAGCCGGCGTATATTTTCGTTCATATACCGTCCGGAATCGAAGCTGTCTTCACTTTTTTCTTCATCCCTTTGCACTTTCCCTCTGCGAGTGATACAGTTTTTGTAATTATACAGCACCCCTTGGAAAACTGATGAAACATGGAGGGAACGATTATGACATACGATGAATTACTGATGAACGCCAAGAACTGTGTCGGCCGGTACTGCCACGCGTGTCCGGTCTGCGACGGAAGAGCCTGCGGAAACCACATCCCGGGCCCCGGCGCGAAGGGAACCGGCGACGTCGCGGTCCGCAACTACGACGCCTGGCAGAAGATCCGCATCAATATGGACACCATCACGGAAAATAAGACAGTCGACACGACCTTCCGCGCCTTCGGTAAGGAATTCGACATTCCGGTCTTCGCGGGGCCGATCGGCGACGTGCGCCGGCACTACGGTGACAAATATGATTTCATGCAGTACAGCAATATCCTGGTCCGCGCATGCAGGGAGAACGGCATCGCCGCCTTCACCGGCGACGGCGTAAACCCGGCCATCATGGCCTCGGCTGCGGATGCGATCCGCGCCTGCGGCGGCCTGGGCGTTCCGACCGTCAAGCCGTGGGATGCCGCGACGCTCGGCGAGAGAATGCATGAGGTGAAGAAGAGCGGTTCATTTGCCGTTGCGATGGACATTGACGCCGCCGGCCTTCCGTTCCTCAAGAACTGTGTGCCGCCGGCCGGACGGAAATCCGAGGAGGAGCTCAGCGACATCATCGAGGAGGCGGGCAGACCATTTATCGTAAAGGGCGTCATGACCGTCGCCGGCGCTCTCAAGGCCCGCCGCGCGGGCGCGGCAGCCATCGTCGTGTCAAACCACGGCGGCCGCGTGCTCGACCAGGTCCCGGCGACCGCTGAGGTTCTCCCGGAGATCGCCGAGGCAGTCGGCGGCAGCATGACGATTCTCGTCGACGGCGGCATCCGCTCCGGCATCGACGTCTTCAAGGCGCTGGCGCTCGGCGCGGACGGCGTCCTCATCGCGCGCCAGTTCGTGACGGCCGTCTACGGCGGAGGCCGCGAGGGTGTCGCCACCTATGTCGACAAGCTGAGGGAGGAGCTCCGCGACACGATGTTCATGTGCGGCGCAAATACGCTGAAGGATATTAAGCGCTCCATGGTCCGCCTCTGATGATTGATTACAGTGTCAAAGGTCTGAGCCATGGCAAGCTTGCTTACCAGTGGGAAAGACTTTATAACATGCACCGACATGAGCAAGCAACAGGGCGCTGAATAGGCACCCTGTCAGAAAGGGAGAAAAAATGAGAACAGTCACACTCGGATCTACCGGTATCACAGTCCCGCAAAATGCGTTCGGCGCACTGCCGATCCAGAGGGACAGCAGGGAAACCGCTGTTCAGCTTTTAAGAGAGGCGTACAAAGGCGGCATGACATTTTTCGACACGGCCCGCGCCTACTCAGACAGTGAGGAGAAGGTCGGCGAGGCATTTGACGGCATGCGCGAGAAGGTCTTCATCGCAACGAAGACGAAGGCAAAAACGCCGGAGGAATTTAAGAAGGACCTCGCGACGTCCCTCCGGAACCTGCGCACGGACTATATCGATATCTATCAGTTCCACTGCGCGGACCAGGTCTTCGCGCCGGGCGACGGCACGGGGCTCTACGAGGCGATGCTCGAGGCGAAGGCCGCCGGAAAGATCCGGCACATCGGCATCACGGCCCACAAGATCAAGGTCGCGGAGGATGCCGTCTCCTCCGGCCTCTACGAGACAGTCCAGTTCCCGTTCAGCTATCTCGCATCCGACCGGGAGATTGCGCTTGTCCGCAAATGCAAGGAATACAACGTCGGCTTCATCGCAATGAAGGGCCTCGCGGGCGGTCTCATCAATCACTCCGACGCCGCGATGGCATTTATGACAGAATACGACAACGTGCTGCCGATCTGGGGCATCCAGAGGGAGTCCGAGCTTAAGGAATGGCTCTCCTATATGGACCATACGCCGGAAATGAGCGGCGCCATCGCAGATTATATCGAAACGGAAAAGAAGGAACTGTCCGGCGACTTCTGCAGAGGCTGCGGCTACTGCATGCCATGTCCCGCCGGCATCCAGATCAACCAGTGCGCGCGGATGTCGCTCATGCTGCGGCGCGCGCCGTCAAAGAACTGGCTGAGCCCCTACTGGCAGGAGGAAATGAAAAAAATCGAGGGATGCATAAACTGCCGGGCCTGCACGAAAAAGTGTCCGTACGAGCTCAGCACACCTGAGCTTCTGAAGAAGAACTACGAGGATTACAAGAAGGTCCTCGCCGGAGAAGTGTCCGTGAGCTGAAGCCTAAAACAAGAGATTCACCAACCAATGGCACATCTGCTTTCATAAATGACAGTCATAAAAAAGAGGCACCCCTGCAGGTGTCTCTTTTTATTTCCGGGTATCCGCCAGATACCCGCACTCGTTCAATTCTCTGGGCCGTCAGACCGGCCTGTCAGCTATGGCAGCAACTCGTCGGCTGCTATGCTTCAAACGGCCTTAGTCGCCGTACCCGTTCCTTTTCCAGGGCAACAGCTCGTCCGATCAGTCCCCGTACCCGTTCCTTTTCTATGGCAACAGCTCGCCTGCTGTTATGTCTCGATGAGCTTAGTCCCCATACCCGTTCGGGTTCTTCGACTGCCAGTTCCAGCCGTCACGGCACATATCATCGAGGTTCTTCTCTGCCTTCCATCCGAGGACCTTCTCCGCCTTGGACGGATCTGAGTAGCATGTCGCGATATCGCCCGGACGTCTCGGATCGATGACATACGGGATCTCCTTGCCGCAGGCCTTCGAGAACGCCTTGATGATATCAAGAACGCTGTAGCCAACGCCTGTGCCGAGATTGAAAATGTGAACACCCGTGCCGAGCTTTGCGAGGCCCTCAATCGCCTTCACATGGCCCTTCGCGAGATCGACGACGTGGATGTAATCGCGGACACCCGTGCCGTCCGGTGTGTTGTAGTCATTTCCAAATACGTGGACCTTCTCAAGCTTGCCGGCCGCAACCTGCGCGACATACGGCAGAAGGTTGTTCGGGATGCCCTTCGGGTCCTCGCCGATGAGACCGCTCTCATGCGCACCGATCGGGTTGAAGTAACGGAGCAGCATGACGTTCCACTCGTTGTCCGCCTTCCAGATATCGGTCAGGATTCTCTCCTGCATCGCCTTCGTCTCGCCGTACGGGTTTGTCGTCTTGCCGAGCGGGCACTCCTCTGTGATCGGGATCTGTGCCGGATCGCCGTACACCGTCGCGGAGGATGAGAAGACGAAATTCTTGCATCCGTGAGCTCTCATGACATCCGTGAGGATGAGCGTGGAAACGAGGTTGTTGTAGTAATACTCGATCGGCTTTCTTGTGGACTCGCCGACTGCCTTGTATCCTGCAAAATGAATAACAGCGTCAATATGCTCCTTGTCAAAAAGATCTGTCAGAGCCGCGCGGTCTGTGACATCAATCTCATAGAACTTCGGACGCTTGCCTGTGATCGTCTCGATCCGGTCCACGACGAGTGCCTTTGAGTTGTACAGATTATCCGCGATCACAACGTCGTAGCCTGCGTTCAGCAGCTCGACGCATGTATGACTTCCGATAAATCCTGTTCCGCCAGTAACAAGTACCTGCATAATTTCCCTCCTGTCTGATCATTCCATTACACCGGCATTCCGCCGGCACCGTAATCAGTGTAACACAGCATCCTCTTGTCAACTATGCAAAATCTACCAAATTTCCGGCGAAAAAATCGTCAGATGTTACATTAGCTCCGCACATACGCCGCGATGCCGGCGAAAATATCAGCGACATCAGCTGCCAGCGCTTCGACACAGGTATGAATCCCGTCATCACTCAACTGCAGACAGATAACCGTACCAGCCGATGCCCTCATATCTCCAGCCGAGCTTCTTCAGGATGTCGCGCTCCTCCGTGCTGCCCGTGTAGTGGTGAGCGCCCGTCCGTGCATTCGGATTGTACATGCGGTACTGCGGCGCGCCGCTCCCGAGCGTATACCAGCCGATGCCCTCGTATTTCCAGCCCTTCTTCACAAGGCCGTCTCTCTCCTCCGTGCTTCCTGTGTAGTGGTGGTCGCCCTCGTTCGGGTTGTACAGACGGTAGATCGGCGCGCCCTCAGCCGGTGCGGTCCACGCGATGCCCTCGTACCTCCAGCCGACGGAAATCAGATGGTCGCGCTCGTCCTTGTTGCCCGTGTAGAAATGCTCGCCGCTGTTCGGATTGTACATGCGGTACATGTCATAGCAGTCATTGCAGCTTCTGAGGCTGCTGAACGACGCCGCGCGATTCGTAAGCCAGCTCACATAGGAGCTGACATTTGCGTCATAGGTACCTGCAAATGAGTTGCCCTTCGGATCTGTCGTCCCGAGTACTTCCCATCTCTGGTAATTCATCGTGACGGACTTGCCGAGAGATGCCGCTGTGTTCTGTACATCGGACGCCATCGCCGCAAAATCAGACTTGTACTGCTGATAAAGCTTCCGGTACAGAGAGCGGAACTGCGGGTAAGCGCAGAGGCCCTTGTAGATCGGGTTGTTCTTCTGATAATAGGAATAATTCTCACCCTTGTAGGCACCCTCCGCCGCGGAATCAAAGTCCCATGCCGGACCCGCACAGATCTTTCCATCCGATCCGTCCTGATAGAAGTAGAGGCTCGTGTACCAGCACTCGACATTTGCCGTGTAGTCGTTCAGCATCATCAGCTTCGCGACCGACTCGACATCGAGATACTGGCAGAGGTCATTCCATCCGGCATCTGTCTTTGCATTTGTATCAATCTTCTTCTCGACTGCGTCAAATGCACTTTCAAATTCCGAGAAACGGCTTCCCACCTCGTCGGCATCGGGATCCTTCAGCGTGATATAGCTGCCGAAATAGTCCCTGAAATATGTCTCCTGCGCATAAAATGCATTGTCATATTCCGCGACAATGCCGCCGTCCCCGAGGTCCACGCGGTCAGAGCCGATCTCGATCTTCTCCGTGACCATGTAGGTTCCCTGGTACTCGCCATCGACCCAGAAATCGACGAACTGGTAGTCCGGCGTGTAGGCGAGGCCCATTTTCTTCGCCATGTTGAAGGCCGTCGCGTTGCGGACCATCGTCGGGTCAGAGCCGTTCGAAAGAAGGACCCACTTCTTGGCCTTGCCCATGCCGAGGACATTGGTCTTCTTCGCAAATTTGATCTGGTAGCCCTTCTTGTCGTACATCGTCCAGGACGTGTTGCCACGGCCCTTGAACTCGACATTTTTCGCATTGATGTCCTGCGATGAATCTGACGGGTCAGTCAGGACAACAGAATTGCCCGCATACTTTGCATCCTTCCCGTTTGTCTTGACCGTATCGAGCGTCGTGCCGTTCAGCGTGAGCGAAAGGCTCGGAAGCGTTGACTGCTCCGCAACGATTGTCGCCGTCGTGCCGTCAGCCCTTGTGACCGTGAGCGTCGCGTCCACCGTATACGGGCCGATCAGCTCCTTCTGGGTCTCATCGACCGTTCCCTCGGAAACTGCGCTGATATCGCCGTTATAGTGAATGGCGCTGACAGACGAAACATCCGACGGCAGGAACAGATAGTAGGTGCCGGACGAATTCTTGTACGCGTTTACGGTCTGCCCGTCATCTGTCGTGAAATAAAAATCCGCAGAGGATGCCGCCGCGCCGACGAGCGTCGTCTCTGCGCTGGCTGCAGAGGATGCAGCAGAGTCAGCGTCACTTAAGGAAGACTCCGCTTTGACTGTCTCACTCGTGGAAGCAGTCTCAGCGCCGCCTGCGGAAGCTTCCTCCCCTTCCGCAGATGCATTGCCTGACTCAGCAGAGCTTTCGCTCGCTGCACCTGCGTCTATTGCGTCCCCGGAGCTTCCACCTGTCGCGCCTGCATCGTTCTGAGATGCAGCGCCACTCCCGTTCGTATCCCCAGTGGCTTCTGCTACTGCCTCATTCCCGCTGGAGCCTGCAGAAGCTCCTGCTTCCTCAGAACCCGCAGAATTCTCCGTATTTTCTGTCGTCTGTGCTGTGCCTTCCGCAGCGCCGACAAGCCCATCCTGTGTACCTTCAACCGATTCCGTGCCCGACGATGCCCAAACAGTCGCCGGTGCCGTGCTGACCGTGAGCGATGCCGCAATCAGCAGGCTGAGCAATTTTGCATGCTTCATACCTTTTCCTCCCGTTTCCCTCCGCGTGCCGCCACGGAATAATCTCTGCTTCCAGTATACCGTATCCGCCGCAGGCCGTGTAGCGCTTAAAAAATGATCTTGTCCAAAAAATCTACAGTTCTTCCCATCTGTGGCGTTTGAAGGCTAGATCTTGCTCTGAAACCCTACGTTTTTCCCTTTCTGTATCGCCTGACGCAAGAGAGGGAGAGCAGCCCCTGCGGGCTCGCTCTCCCTCTCCGAAATTTCATTCTTGCTCAGACCGCCTCAGGCAGCTTCACTTCTTCTCTTCGATCGTCTTCTTCGGATCAGCCTCAGTTGCAAGCTTCTTTGTGGTCTTCTTTCTCGTTGTGACCTTCTTCGGCTCCGTCTTTGCCGTTGTCACCTTCTTCGGTTCCGTCTTCGCCGTCGTCACCTTCTTCGGCTCTTCCTTTGCCGTCGTCACCTTTTTCGGCTCTTCCTTTGCCGTTGTGACCTTCTTCGGCTCCGTCTTCGTCGTCGTGACCTTCTTCGGCTCTGTTTTCTTTGTCTCGACTTTCTTCGGCTCTTCCTTCACAGGCTCTGTCACAGCTGCGCCCTCAGCCTTTACGGCCTCTGCAGTCTTCGCCGTCTTTTTCGCCGCTGTCTTCCTCACAGCCGTCTTCTTCGCCGTTGTCTTCTTTACAGCCGGCTTCTTCGGCTCCGGATTGTTGTATTCGAAAATGCAGGCCCCGTATGCCGGAAGTACGAATCCGAAGCTGTACGGCTTGCCATCGCACTCAGACTCAACCGCCTTGAAGCTCTTCTTCGGGAACGTAAAGTTTCCGCCGTACTTCGGATCCATCGAGTTCATGATCAGCTTGTATGTACCCGGTACGAAGCAGCCGACGCGGTAGTCGTCGCGCTCCATCGGCGTGTAGTTGAGGACGAACAGAAGGTTCTTCTTGCCGTCCGGTGACTTCCGGACAAAGCTGTAGATCGATCTCGTCGCATCGTCCGCGTTGATCCACTCAAAGCCCTCCGGCGTCGTGTCCGTCGCATAGATGGCCGGATATTTCTGGCACATATGCCACAGATCACGCACATAATCCTTCAGCTTCGCGTTCAGCGGATTCTCAAGCAGGAACCAGTCGAGCTCCCGCTCCTCGCTCCACTCACGCTGCTGGCCGAACTCCTGACCCATGAAGAGAAGCTTCTTGCCCGGATGACCGGCCATATATGCGTATCCGGCCTTCAGGTTGCTGAACTTGTCCTCATAGATGCCCGGCATCTTCGACCACATCGAGCACTTCAAATGAACGACCTCGTCGTGAGAAAGAACGAGGACATACCGCTCACTCCATGCATAGGATGTGGAGAATGTCATTTTATAGTGATTGCCCTTGCGGAACAGCGGATCAAGCTTCATGTACTCGAGGAAGTCGTTCATCCAGCCCATGTTCCACTTCAGCGTAAAGCCGAGGCCGTTCTCCTTCTCGACATCGCCCGTAACATGTGGCCACGCCGTCGACTCCTCGGCGATCGTGACGACGCCCGGATTTCTTCCGCGGATCAGCGTGTTCAGGTGCTTGAAGAGCTCGATCGCCTCAAGGTTCTTGTTCTCACCGTACTTGTTCGCGACCCACTCGCCGTCCTTCTTGCCATAATCGAGGTACAGCATCGACGCGACCGCATCGACGCGGAGACCATCGACATGCATGTACTCGACCCAGAAGAGCGCATTCGCGATCAGGAAGTTCTTGACCTCCGGTCTGCCGTAATTGAAGATCTTCGTGCCCCAGTCCGGATGCTCGCCCTGGCGCGGATCCTTGTGCTCATACTCCGGATCTCCGTCGAAGTTCGCCAGTCCGCACTCATCCTTCGGGAAATGCGCCGGCACCCAGTCGAGGATGACGCCGATTCCGTTGTTATGGAAATAGTCGACCATCTGCGCGAACTCCTGCGCCGTGCCGTAGCGGGACGTCGGAGCGAAATATCCCGTGACCTGATAGCCCCAGGACCCGTCGAACGGATGCTCCGCGATGCCCATGAGCTCGATGTGCGTGTAGCCCATGTCCTTCAGATACGGAACTGCGCGCTTTGCGAACTCCATGTATGTGTAGAAGCCCTCGACTCTGCCGTCGCACTCCGGATGCTTCATCCACGATCCGATATGGCACTCGTAGATGATCATCGCGTCCTTGTTGACGTCAAATGTAGTCCGCTTCTTCATCCACTTGTCATCCGTCCACTTCAGGTGGGAGATGTCGGTCACGCGTGACGCCGTCCCCGGACGAAGCTCCGCCTCGTTGCCGTACGGATCCGCCTTGTAGAGACGCTGATCCTGCGCGCCGATGATAAAATATTTGTAGAGGCATCCCGGACGAACGCCCGGAATGAAGGTCTGCCAGACACCAATTTCATCGTGATCAGAAATTACATTTGCCTCCGTATTCCAGCCATTAAAATCACCGATGACAGATACGCTCTTCGCGTTCGGTGCCCACACAGCGAAATAGGTTCCTTCCACACCATCGATCGTCGTCGGATGCGCGCCAAGCTTCTTGTAAAGATCATAGTGTGTCGCATGACCAAAATAGTACTGGTCCGTCTTTGTAAATTCGTACTGGTTTACCATCACTATACCCCGCATATATTAATCGTTCCACTGATGTCCCTGTCCTGCCAAATATGGACAGAGACACATTCGGATTTACAAAGTCATTATATTCTTTTCGAGCCCTTCTGTAAATGCAATGTTCATATACAGGCCGTCGTTCGTGTCGTCATTTTCGTGAGAAATGCACAACCCGTCCCTCAACGATGATACCGCTCATCCGTGAGGTACCGCCCGATCATGTCCTCCGTCACACCATGGTTCCGGATAATCTCGCGGTAAAAATGTCCGCTCTTCTTCACGGTCCGCTCCTGCGTCTCGAAATCTACATGCACGAGTCCGAACCGCTTCGACGTTCCCTCCAGCCACTCGAAATCATCGAGGAATGTCCAGTGATAGTACCGCTCGACGGGGACCTTCGTCGCCGCGAGCACGGCCAGCTGGTCATAGAGATAGAGCGAATGGAATTTGTCCTTATTGTCCGCGACGCCATTTGCCGTGATCCAGATCGGGCGGTCGAGGATCTGCGTCAGTGCCTGCATGCACTCCTCAAGCCCCTGCGGGTAAATCTCATGGCGGATATCATCCTTCGCGTCGTACTCACGCGTGATGTCATCTCCCGGTCTCTTGCAGTGTGTCCGCGTAAAATAATCGATGCCGATGAAATCCGCGTAGACGCCCTTCTCAAAGCCGCCGAGATTCTGCATCGGAAAATGAAATTCTCCCTTCAGAAACGCCTCCGCCGGCCTCGTCTGGAGGACCGCCTGCCCGAGCAGGGCGGATCTCGATTCCACAAAACTGAGCGGGTTCACAGCCGCAAAAACCTGCGCGTTCAATGCCACTCCGACGCGCGTGTCGTCGTATCCCATCTTCTCCCGCATGCGGTGAATCTTCTCATAGGCGCGGATGTGACATCCGGCCATGACACTCATCACACGCCGGACCGTGACGATGTTGTCATCTCCCGGCGGGAACCCGAGGCCGCCGTAGGCCGCCATCGCATAGTAATTCGGTTCATGAAATGTCACATAGTCTGAGACCAGATCGCCGAACGCGCGGACAACGAGGCCGACAAAACGCAGATAGTGCTTCGCATTTTCCGGCTTCATGAAGCCGCCTCGCTCCATAAACCACATCGGCTCCGAGAAATGATGGATCGTGAGAAGCGGCCTGATCCCGTGCGACACGAGATATTCCAGCTCCTTCCGGTAGTGGGCGACAGCAGACCTGTCGACCGTCCCCGGCTCCGGCTGCAGGCGCGTCCAGTCCACGCTCACGCGCACGGTCTGCACGCCGAGAGCCAGCAAAAGGTCCGCATCGCTCTTCCAGCGGTTCCAGTGGTCGTCCTCCACGGTGATATCTGAGCCGTCTTTGATCCGGCCCTTTCTGTACCAGTAGTTCCAGCTTGAATCGACCGCTCCTCCCTCCGTCTGGGCCGCCGACATGGCGACGCCGAGCAGCATGCCCTGCGGCAATGTATATCCCTTCAAATCGCTGCCTCCCTTCTGCACCGATGCTGTGTTCTCATTTGATGCAACGAACAGCACCCCTCAGACTCGGAACGCGAAGCGTTCCTCGTTGTGGACGCTGAATAATTAATATTATATCAGTTTTCGTTTCTGCACGGTATCAAATGAACGGTAAGCGGCGAATTGTTTACAAAAATTTTAAAAAGAAAAGAGCCGCCCTGGCAAGGCGGCTCTTTTCTTCGCTTCCATGCGTATTTGGCAGGTACGCATTCTTGTCATAGGATTCTCTGGCAAAGAATCTGCACAGTGCAAACGGAACACCATGCGACAGACCGTCCTGGCACGACGGTCTCCCGGTTTCCCGGGAATTGAAGCGGGAGGTAAAACGGATGTATAGGAAAGTTGTCAAATATAAGTATCAGCAAAGCCCGGCTATGAACGGGCTCGCCATCATGTCAATAATCAGTCAGCCTGGCCCTCAAGAAGAAGCTTGACTGTTGCTGTGTTCAGCGGAGCGCCTGTCATGAAGGACGCTGCAGCCGCGAAATAATACGCGTTGTCCTGAACATATTTCTTGAATCTTGCACCAAGCGTGTTGCCGTCCTGGTGAATTGCCTCAAAACCGTTCATGCGGTTGTAAGAAGTAAGAGCCTGTGATGATGTCATAATGAACATCTCCTTTCAAATGAGTTGCGTATGTAAGTGCTTTCCGGATCATGCGCCCCGTCTCCGTACACCGGAGGCCGGCGCTCTCTGTATCAAAAACTTGCGCCCGTACTTGCAATCGATTTCATATTTCAGTCTGTTGTGTAACCGCTTCTCGATTACATGAGCTATCATACAGCCTGCGCTCCATTCGTATAAGGCCGGATTTTGACCGCTTTTATGTCGATTTTGACATTTTTCTATTGAAATTCGTGATTTTCCGGTTCATGATTAGGACACATAGAAGCAACGCATCGCCTGACAGAAAGAGAGGTCACGCAGCGTATGGAAGAGAGGAACGCATACACAGGTTCACTGACAGCAATAGATGAGCCGATCTCCATCGAGTACCTGACGGACAGCGGCCGCTACACGCCCGCCCACTGGCATGAGGATCTCGAAATGCTCTACATCTTAAACGGCACCGCGACCGTCATCGCCGACGGAATCAGGCACGTGCTCGTCCCCGGTGAGTGTATCGTGATCGACTCCAACATCCTGCATGAGACACAGTGCGTGACGTCGCTCATGATGATCTCCGTACACGTGAAGCGCGATTACCTGCGCTCGCGCGCGGGCGGCACGCAGCCGTTCCTGATCCGCTGCAGCCGCTCGGACCTTGTTCATGAGCAGCTGCAGCCATACCTCGAGATCTGCGACATGTTCCGCACGATCGTCCCGTTCTATATCCGCCAGAGAGATGGCTACCGCCTGATGAGCGAGGCCTGCATCCTGAGGATCCTCTACCTGCTCGTGCAGCATTTCCGGATCCCGCTCGGCGCGGACGATATCCCCGCCCTGACGGAGAACCGCGAGCGAGTCCAGAAGATCGCTTCATTTATCCGGGAGCACTACAGCGAAAAACTCACACTGAGCGGCACCGCGGAGCATTTCGGGCTCTCGGAGGCGTACTTCAGCCGGCTGTTCCGAAAGAACTTCGGCATCACGTTCATCCAGCACCTGAACCGGGTCCGGATCGAGCACATTTATCACGACCTCATCGCGACGGACGAGCCTGTCATGGAACTCATCGAGAAGCACGGCTTCACGAGCTACAAGCTCTTCAGCCGAACGTTCCGGCAGATCTACGGGTGTACGCCGCGGGAGGCGAGGCAGCGCTCGCGGAGCCGCGCGGAATAATAAATGACAGACCATCCACAGGATACCTGATAGCATCATCAGTTCTCAGCAATCTACTGCCGGGTGGACATGAGCCAAAGACAAAACCTGAACGCAATTAGAAAGGATTTGATATAACATGATATTTGACACACATGCACATTATGACGACCACGCCTTCGACAAGGACCGCGAGGCCGTCATCGCATCTCTAAAGCCCGCCGGCATCGGCCATGTCGTCGACGTCGGAGCCTCGAAGGAAAGTCTCCCCCGCGTCAAGGCCCTCGCCGATACGTACGACTTCTTCTTCGGCGCGCTCGGCCTCCATCCCGATGAAATCGGTGACCTTCCCGCGTGCCGCACCTTCATCGAGGACGGTCTCCATGACCCGAAGATTGTCGCCGTCGGAGAAATCGGCCTTGATTACCACTGGCTCGTGCGCTCGAAGGAGGAGCAGATTGCAGCCTTCCGTGAGCAGATCGAAATCGCAATCGCAAATGAAAAGCCGATCATCGTTCACTCCCGCAGCGCCGCTGCCGACACGATGGACGTCATCCAGGAATACTACGGCGACGGGACCTGGGCCGGCCTCAGCGCGGACGGCCGCGCAATTGTCCCTGTCACGAAGACCATTCACACAGGAGACGGAGAGACGAAGCGCGTGCTGACAAACGCCGCCGGCGGGAAGAAATTCATTTCCCCGGGAATCGGTCATGCCATGAGGAACAAGGGCATCATCCACTGCTACGCGTACTCCGCCGAGCAGGCAAAGCTCTACACAAGGATGGGATTTCTTCTCGGCATCGGCGGCGTCTCAACGTTCGGAAACTCCCGAAAGCTGAAGAAGGTTATTCAGCAGGTCCCGCTCGATTTTCTTGTGCTTGAGACAGACTGCCCGTACCTCGCCCCCGAACCGCACCGCGGCGAGCGCAACTCCTCCCTCTATCTGCCGCTCGTCGTGAAGGCGATCGCCGAAATCAAGGGCATGACGGAGCGCGAGGTCGAGGACGCGACGTGGAACAACGCGATGAAGCTCTTTCAGCTATCGTAAACAGTAACGGTTCAGCCGCACATGCCAGAACGCTTCGTGCGCTTCGTTGTACCAAATCATTGCATAAAAAAGGGCCGCAGAAACGCTACCGTTTCTGCGGCCCTCCAGCTTTCTTATATTTTCACCCGATCTCCGAGCCTCCGGGCGTCTCCGCCTTGTCCGGCGTCATGATGCTCAGCGTCCCGTCCGGCATCTCCGCGCAGAGGATCATGCCCTGCGACTCGAGGCCGGCCATCTTCCGCGGCGCGAGGTTCGTGATGACCATGACCTTCTTGCCCGTCATCATCTCCGGCGTGTACTGCGGTCTGAGTCCCGACAAGATCTGCACCGTCTTGTCACCGAGGTCCACCTGGCTGCAGAGCAGCTTTCTGGACTTCTTGACCTCCTCGCATTTCACAATCGTGCCGACGCGGAATTCGCATTTTGCAAAATCGTCGTACGTGCACTCAGGCTTGTGCGTGTACTCAGAAGCCTCCTTCTCAGAAGTCTTCTCCTGCTTTGCCTTCTCAGCGGCCTTCTTCTCAGCCTCAGCCTCTTCCTCGAGCTCCTTCAGAGACTTCAGTCCCTGCGCCTTTCTCTGCGCGTCGACCTTCTCCATGACCTCGTCGAGCTTCAGTCTCTGGAAAAGAATCTCCGGCTTGTCTGTGACCTGGTTCTCTGCCGGATAATTGCCCGCATGGCCGAGCTCGTCGTAATCGATCTGCGGCGCATTGATCTGCTTAAGGATCTTCTCCGCTGTCTCCGGCATAAAGGACACAAGGAGCGTCGCGCCCGTCTGGATGCCGTCGCACAGGTTGTAGAGAACTGTTGCGAGACGGTCAGCGCTTGCCGGATCCTTCGCGAGCTTCCACGGTTCAGTCTCATCGATATACTTGTTGCAGCGCTTGAAGAGGTTGAAGACCTCCGTCACAGCGTCCGCCATGCGGAGCTTGTCGACCTTTGCCTCAACCTTAGAGACCGTACCTGCGATGACCGACTTGAAATTGTCGTCGATTCCGTTCTCATCCGCCACGCCCTTGTCTGCGACCTTGCCGCCGAAATACTTGTTGCTCATCGCAATCGTGCGGTTCACAAGGTTGCCGAGCGTATTGGCAAGCTCGGAGTTCCATCTCTCGACCATGAGGTCGTAGGAGATCACACCGTCATTCTCAAACGGCATCTCGTGGATGCAGAAATAGCGGACCGCATCGACATTGAATACATCGGCGAGATCGTCGGCGTAAATGACATTTCCCTTGGACTTCGACATCTTACCGCCGGCCTGCAGGAGCCACGGATGACCGAAGACCTGCTTCGGAAGCGGTTCACCGAGCGCCATCAGGAAGATCGGCCAGTAAATCGTATGGAAGCGGATGATGTCCTTGCCGACAAGGTGAAGGTCCGCCGGCCACCATTTGTAATATTCCTCCGAGGAGTGGCCGTCCGCGTCGTAGCCGACACCCGTCGCGTAGTTTACAAGCGCGTCGAGCCACACATAGACGACATGTTTCGGATCGAAGTCGACCGGAATTCCCCATGAAAATGAGGTTCTCGATACGCAGAGGTCCTGCAGGCCCGGGAGCAGGAAGTTGTTCATCATCTCATTTTTCCTGGACTCCGGCTGAATGAAATCCGGGTGCGTATTGATATAGTCGATGAGCTTCGGCGCGTATTTGCTCATTTTAAAGAAGTACGCCTCCTCCTTCGCCGGATGGACCTCACATCCGTCGAGCGGGCATTTGCCGTCGACGAGCTGTGACTCCGTGTAGAAGGACTCGCACTCTGTGCAGTACATTCCCTCGTAGCTGCCCTTGTAGATATCGCCCTGGTCATACAGCTTCCGAAAGATCTTCTGGACCTGCTTCTCGTGGAAGTCGTCTGTCGTGCGGATAAAGAAATCGTAGGACGTGTTCATCTTATCCCAGATCCGTCTGACCTCCGCGGACGTCTTGTCGACGAACTCCTTCGGTGTCATGCCCGCCTTCTCCGCGCGCTCCTCGATCTTCTGTCCATGCTCGTCCGTTCCAGTCTGAAAATGAACGTCGTACCCCATCTGGCGCTTGTATCTGGCGATCGCGTCCGCCAGGATGATCTCATATGTGTTTCCGATGTGCGGCTTGCCTGACGCGTACGCGATGGCAGTCGTAATGTAATACTTTCCTCTCTTGGTCATATCTTCCTCCTGATCCGCTGATGGTGCGGGAATATCTGTCGCCGTGCGAACCCATCACAGTCCGTCCCGCAGATCGTCTGAGAGCCGTGGGAAACGGAAATCCCGGCGTATCCTTCTGTGGTTTGAATTCCGGGCGTGTCCGCCATCCGGGTCTGTCACGCCGTGGATGACGGCGGGCCGGCCCGATCCGGCAACAGTACGATTGTAACTGAAAATGTCTGTAAAGTAAATGTCCATGCCCTGCTTCGCGTGGCATCATAAGCCATAACAGTAAGCCCGGCGGATTGCCCTGCGGCTCCGCAGCTCCCGCATTCTCACTGCACCTTGAGAATATAGGTGTCCGCTCCGTTTGAATACACAGTCTCACCGATGCTCTGCAGGAGCGTGTCGTTTAAGGACGGGTATTTCTCGCGCTCGAGCCGGCCGATATAAATATAGGCGATATTGTATTTCTCGATCAGAGCCTTCACAGCGGCTGCGTCTGTCGACGTGTAGATCGTCTCGATGTCCGCGAGGCGCTGGTTCAGCTCCACCGTATCTGACCGCCACAGCCACTCGTGTACGTACCAGCCCGCGACAGTCGGAAGCCCCGTCGCGACCGACACTCGCTCATAGTCCGAGTAGCTGTCGCCCGGTGCCTCGAGAATCGTCGGCGTCCCGCTGACATGTGTGTTCAGCCAGCTGATCGCCTCGAAATCTGACAAAAATGACTCCGACACGAAAACTGAAGCGTCCGTGCTGACGCGATTTTCCGGCCGCAGGACATTGCCGAACCACGAGGAGCACGCCTTGAAAATGTACCCCCCTGTGAGGAGCAGGCACACGAGAGCCGCCGCACTGATCAGGCGGACGACGCGCCTGCGCGCGACTGACATATGAGGCCGGATGGAAGCTCCCGCGAGCGCCCGCGTGATGATGTATGCCATGCAGACGCCGAAGAGAATAAACGCCTGGTAGGTCAGCTTGAACATCGTATTCGCGCGGTAATAGTCACCGCCGTAAATGTCCTTCACATAGATGACCTCCGGCAGAAACACGAGACCCATCGCGCAAAGGCTCCACATGAGAACCGCAAGATCCGGCGTGTCGAGGTGATGGCGCTCCTGCCTGCGGTCAAGCACCAGACCCACGATATACGCGATGCAGCAGGCAAATGGCAGGCCCCACAGAACGACGAGCTGATAGAACGCGGTGTGGCTGTGCGTGAAGCCGACGTGCGACGAGATCATATCGAAATTCGCCGTAAACGGAAGCGCGCACACGGCTCCGACCGCGAGCATCACGAGCGCCTCCAGCACCATGATGAGAATGAATTTCGGCAGGTTCCGCCTGTACGTCCGGAGGTTCACGAAGAAGATAATCGATCCGCACGTCACATAGTAGATCGGGAAATCCCAGAAGTTCGTCCAGCGGAACACACCCGTCATCAGACCGACAAGCAGAATCTCCGGCGAGATAATCTGCAGGACCTCCTCCGTCGTAAAATGAAATCCGTCCTGCGCCTTTCCGCCTTTTCCGAAGTGCTTCTTTGCCGCGAGGATGCCCGACTCGAGAAGGCTTCTGTCCGCTGCAGAATCCTCTGAGGTGCCATTCACCGCGGACGCCGCCTGACCGTCAGCTGCAGCCATATCAGCCTCGGCATGTTTCCCGGCACGCGCCGCCTGGTTCTTCTCCGCCGCAGACCCTCCATCAGTCACAGAGACTCTCACCCCGGCGTAGTTCCCACCATGCGCCGCAGGCCTCCCTGCAGTCACTGCACCTGCGCGCACCGCGGCCGCAGAGAACGGGTTCGTCTCCGGCATTTTTACCTTCCGCGCCCACGCGTAGACAATCGCGATGACTGTCACGACAAAAATGATGTTCACGTAGTGGGCGTGCAGATCGCCGAGCACCGTTGAGTACGCCGGAAATTCGTGGATCGTCTTGTCGCCGACATCCGGGTTGTAGCCGATGTAGCGCGTCGAATCCGGGAACCAGTAGCTGTAGCTCTGACCCGTAAGCTTTGCGATGATCGGCTTTATAATGCCGTAAATAATATAATGACCATTTCCGCAGTAGGCGACAGCCGCTCCCGCGAGGGCACCCGTGAGATACGGAAGCTTCGAGCGCCTGTCCGCACGCCCGGACTGGCCTGCGCGCTTCTTTGACTCAGCGCCGGCTGACGCGGCATGACCCGTATGCTTTTCTGATGCAGCGCCGGCCCTCCCGTGAGAAAAGGCTCCCGCGTGGTCCGCACACCTCGCCTCCAGCTTGTCGCGCATCAGCTGATAGCCGAGCGAGGCCGGCAGACTGAAGGAGAGCGACGCGACGATCGCGCGCATCAGGTTGTAGCCCTCGCCCGTCGTCACGCCTGTCATTTTCACGAGGAGCGTCGCGATATACTGGCCGCCGTAGTAGTAGTTGACCTTGCTGCCCGCAAACCACATGTCCTCAAATGGCATCGTAAGCGAGCGCGTCATCGCGGTCATAAAGCCGTAGTCCATGAACTTCTCCGTCCCGTAGGCCTCCGGCTTGAAGCCGATGATGTAGACCCAGAGCCCGAACAGGGCGAGAAAAACGGCCTCCTCGATGAGGATCGTCGGAACCGAGACCGCACGCTCCGTGAAGGCTGAAGAACTCGTCCCTCTCCGCTTTGTCCTCATTTTCCGGAAAATGAAGAGCGCCGCGTAATTTACGGCGGCGAGGACAAGAAGCGTAATCACGATCGTGCTCTGCTGAAACAGAGCAAGGCCCGTGCAGTTCAGCGTCCAGACAAGCCAGGACACAAGGAAGAGGCCGATCGTCTTCGCGAACATCCATCCGCCGTCATCGAACCCCCGGAACACATATGTGGTGAGCGGCAGAAATCCCAGCCCCATAAGCAGGAAAATCAGCCACCACTGCAGAACAATACCCATCTGAATAAAAGTCTCCCTTCTCTGCCAGTACTGCTTCTATATTGATATAGTATAGCGGTTCCGGACAGGCATGTCGACCGGCGTCCTTTTGAAAGGCGTAAAAAAGGGAAGCGGCGCATGCCGCTTCCCTCTTCCTTCTAAAGATACGGAAATCACTTTCCGAAATATCTGTCATGCAGGCCCTTGAATGCCTTGCCGTGTCTTGCCTCATCACGAGCCATCTCATGAACTGTGTCATGGATTGCGTCGAGGTTCAGAGCCTTCGCGCGCTTTGCAAGATCTGTCTTGCCTGCTGTAGCGCCGTTCTCAGCCTCAATTCTCATCTCAAGGTTCTTCTTTGTGCTGTCTGTGACAACCTCACCGAGAAGCTCAGCGAACTTGGATGCATGCTCAGCCTCTTCGTGAGCAGCCTTCTCATAGTACAGACCGATTTCCGGATAGCCCTCGCGGAACGCGACGCGCGCCATTGCGAGATACATACCGACTTCTGAGCACTCACCTGTGAAGTTTGCCTCGAGATCCTTCTTGATATCTTCCGGAGCGTCAGCCGCTACACCGACAACATGCTCAGCTGCCCATGTCATCTCCTCGTCCTGCTTCACGAACTTGGAAGCCGGAGCCTTGCAGACCGGACACTGTGCCGGAGCCTGATCGCCTTCATATACGTAACCACAAACGCTGCATACCCATTTTGCCATAGTAGTTTCTCCTTTTGTGTTCAAAGTGCTGTGCGTGTCTGCCGAACCATCCGGCACGGACAGCAAAGCGCACAACCAGTCAGTGTTTGTAACCTTTCTCACTGTATCATAAAGCCCAAAAAATAGCAACTTGAGAGGCCGTCTGTTACAAAGCTTTTACAGGCCACAAGCTGGCTGCCCCTTCAATTGACAAAACATCTGCCCTTCCGTAAAATTAAAGATAGTATGGCTATTGCACAATCACTATGTTTCTTACACCTGAAGCCATATCCGACGGAGCACAGACATATTTATGAAAAGCAGACGCATTATCGGCTACGACGTCATCCGGATTTTCTCCGCATTTGTCGTGGTCGCCTATCATTTCGCAAGCACCGCCTCAGCAAAAAACGGATGGGCCTCATTTCCTTATTTTTTCAACTACCAGGGAAAGAGCTGGGGAGGCACGGCAGTCGGCCTGTTCTTTATTCTCTCCGGCGCGGCCATCGCCATGACGCACGATTTCGAGCTGAACCGCCGCAACATCCTGCAGTTCTACTGGACGAGGGCGAAGAAGCTCTACCCGATGTTCTGGATGGCATTTTCATATATTTATATCCAGAACGTGGTCATGAACCACAGCTTCTTTTATTTCGGGAAGCCGTGGCTCCTCCTGCTCAGCTTCTTCGGAGTCGACGGATATTTCAACTACATGGGGCGGACCTACTATCTGATCGGCGAGTGGTTTCTCGGCGCGATCATTCTGGTCTACCTGCTCTATCCGGTCATCCTGTTCTGTTTCCACCGCATGCGGTATGTGACACTGGCCGTCCTCATTCTGCTTGCCTATCTGAACCAGCTGAACGTATTCGGTCTCAAGATTCCGTTTCAGCAGAACATCCTGACGTGCTGCCTGCTCTTCTACGCGGGCATGCTGTTCGAGAGGATCCGCCTGAAGGTCACGCAGTACAGCTGGATCTTCGGTCCCGCCGCCATCGCCGGAATGATCTACCTGCTCGCGTGGCCGACGGACATTCCGATTGAGCTCTGCACGCTGGTCATGTCATTTGTCATGTTCGTCGCGCTGTTCTGCATCGGCTCCTGGATCAGCCTCGCCGGCCCGATCGAGTACGCCGCCGTCGGCCTGAGCGGCCTCACCTATCCGGTCTTCCTGCTGCAGCACCAGATCATCAACTGGGCGTGCAAGAGCTTCGCGGAATTTTCACTGACGCAGGTGCAGGAGTTCTGGCTCCTCGTCATGGTCTTCCTGCTCACGCTCGTGTATGCATGGATCCTGAAAATGATAAGCCTGAAGCTATCCGGACGGCTCGTGCTCCGGAAGCGAGGCGCGTAAAGTAAGAAGAACATAAAAAAAAGATCCCCGACCCGGACAACCCGGATCGGGGATCTTTTTATATGGAAAGCATATCAGGAGAAAGCCTTTGCTTTATGCATTTGCTTCAACTGCGCTGATGTTCTCTTTCTTCGCGAAGTCTGGCTTCGGTCTGAAAATGAAGTACGCTGCGAGGACGCAGAGCAGGAAAGCAACTGCTGTTCCGACAGTAAAACCCTTGCCGGAGACGAAGGAGCCGATCTGGTATACGCAGAGTGAAAGCGCATAGCCGATGCCCATCTGGAAGCCGAATGTGAGCCAGCCCCACTTTCTTGTGCCCTGCTCACGGAAGCCTGTAGCAATCGCGACGAGGCACGGAGCATCGAAAATGTTGAAGAGCAGGAAGCTCATGCCGGCAAGCGAGCTGCCGCCGAACATCTTGAAGATCGATGCCGCGACATCCGCCTCTCCGTCAGAAGCTGCGTGAGCGAGAAGACCGAGTGTTGCTGTCGCCTGCTCCTTTGCGAGCTCAGCGGATACGGACGCAACGGCAGCCTGCCATGTGCCGAGACCCAGCGGACGGAAGATCACTGCGATGCCCTCGCCGATGTAGCGGAGGATACTGTAATCAAGATCGCCTGCGAGATACTGCAGGGACGGGCTGAAGTTCATCAGGAACCACATAATGATGCAGACCGTGAAGATGATCGTGCCGGCCTTGATGAGGAAGGCCTTCGCACGCTCCCATACATGAATGAGGACGCCCTTGACCGTCGGAATATGGTAAGCCGGAAGCTCCATGACGAACGGAGCCGGATCACCGGAGAAATACTTTGTCTTCTTAAGAGCGATGCCTGCGAATACGACAATGCCGAGACCCAGGAAATACATGCCCGGAGCGACGAACTTGCTGCCCGGGAAGAAGGTCAGTGTCATCATCGCGACGATTTCCATCTTCGCGCCGCACGGCATGAAGGTTGCAAGCAGAATCGTCATGTGGCGGTCCTTCTCATTTTCAATCGTGCGGGCCGCCATGATAGCCGGAACACCGCAGCCCGTGCCGATCAGCATCGGGATGAAGGACTTGCCGGAGAGACCGAATCTTCTGAAGATACGGTCCATGATAAATGCGACACGCGCCATGTAACCGGAATCCTCAAGAATCGACAGGCAGAGGAACAGGAGGATCATCTGCGGGACGAAGCCGAGGACCGTGCCGACACCGCCGATGATACCATCAACGAGGAGGCTCTCAAGCCACGGCGCACAGCCGATCGCGTTGAGGCCGTTCGTTGCTGCATTTGTGATCCAGTCGCCGAACAATGTGTCGTTCGTCCAGTCTGTGAGGAATGCGCCGAGCGTCGTGACGGAAATGAAATACACCAGCCACATGATGCCTGCGAAAATCGGAAGTGCAAGCCAGCGGTTCGTGACGATCCGGTCGATCTTGTCGGAGGTTGTCATTTCGCCGGCCTTTGACTTTTTCTTTACGGTGCTTGCGACGAGTCTCTGAATGTAATCGTAGCGCTGCGCGGTGACGATACCTTCCGCGTCATCGTCCTCTTCCTTCTCGCAGTCCTTGACGTGCTGCTCGATGTGATCAAGAAGGGCCTTATCGAGGTGGAGCTGATCGGTCGCCTTGTGGTCGCGCTCGAAGAGCTTGATTGCAAACCAGCGGAGATTAACCGGATCGACCTTGTCCTGAATGGACTCCTCGATGTGGGCGATCGCGTGCTCAAGGCTTCCGTTGAAGACATGCGGCAGCTCCGTCGTCTTGCCTTCCTTTGCGGCCTCGATGCACATCTCAGCGGCCTGCATCGTGCTGTCGCTGTGAAGAGCGGAGATCTCGATGATCTTGCAGCCGAGCTCCTTGCCGAGCTTCTGGATGTCGATCTTGTCGCCGTTCTTCCGGACCAGGTCCATCATGTTGACGGCGATGACCATCGGAAGACCGATCTCGACGAGCTGTGTTGTGAGATAAAGGTTACGCTCGATGTTTGTTCCATCGATGATATTCAGGATGACATCGGGCTTATCATTGACGAGGTAATTTCTTGTGACGACTTCCTCGAGTGTGTACGGGCTCAGGGAATAAATACCCGGAAGGTCCTGAATGATGACATCCTTGTGTCCCTTCAGACGGCCTTCCTTTTTTTCGACAGTAACACCCGGCCAGTTACCGACGTACTGTGTACTGCCGGTCAGGTCGTTGAACAGCGTTGTCTTGCCGCAGTTCGGGTTTCCGGCAAGAGCAATTTTGATCTCTGACATAATTCCTCCTCATTTTCTGTTGCTGAAATCCGTGCGGCTCATGTCATCTGCCGCCGGTCTTCTGACGCTCTATCGCATCTCATTTTCTTCGCATGGCCACGTGTGCTCTCTGTCTGAGTCTTCCAGACTGAAGCGCCAGGCCGCATGCTGCGCAGTCTTTCACTGCGTCTTCAGGTTTCCTCAGGACATCTCGAGAATGTCCGCGTCTTCCTTCCTGACAGAAAGCTCATAGCCTCTGACCGTCACTTCAACCGGGTCTCCAAGCGGAGCGACCTTGCGGACATAGATCTCTGTGCCCTTCGTGATTCCCATGTCCATGATCCGGCGCTTCAAAGCCCCATTGCCATGAATTTTCAGGACGGTCGACGTGGAGCCAACCGGGACATCCCTCAGTGTTTTCATAATGCATCCTCCTCATATATATCTTGCTAAAGTTTTTGTCCATGCACTCGGATTCATGTGCATGTCTCAAAGTTAGCATTAGCTAACTTATGCGCAGACAAAAACTCAGTCTACCATGATTTTAGTCGCCATCTGGCTCGTGATCGCCAGGCGGGAGTCCTTGAGATTGACGATGATATTGCCGTCGCCCGTATCAGCAACAACGGTCACCTGCGCACCGACCACAAAGCCGAGATCCTCCAGATGCTTCTTGGCTTCATCATTTCCTCCGATTCTTGCCACAAGGACCTTGTCCCCGGCACTTGCCATCGCTAATGGAATCATATCTTCCTCCTGTCTGCACGCACGCTTTTGTCTCACATGTCTATCTCTGATTAAGTACATGTGAGTCACGTTGTTGTCGTTGTTCTATGGTTTATATAATTAAAGCCTAATTTGTCTCTGTGAAAAAATATTAGCTTTAACTAACTCCAGGTCAAATATTAACGTGGTTGACAGAGATTGTCAACCACGCGGCACGAATTTCTTCATTTCTTCGACCTTCTTCATCATTTCCTTGTCGAACTGCACCTCCTGGTCGTGGTACGCGCAGGTCCCGCAGCTGCCGCTTCCGCAGTGCGCCTTTCCATCGAGGCCGCAGGTCTCGCATGTTCCGTGCTTGGATGTATAGCGGATGGCAAATACGACCGCAGCAATAATAAGTGCAAGAATAATAATCGATGCAAGATTCATCATAGGCTTCTCCTTTCCGCCTCTCAGCGCCCGAAACCGAACAGGCCGTGCTTCTTCTTCTCGTACGGCTCTGTCGATGCCGACACGTAGTGGTACCCGGTCTTCTCGATCGCGTCCGCAAGGACGCCGCCGTCAACCTGGTTCTCTGTGAGGAAGGTCGCCTCATTTTTTGTGTGAGATGCGCTGACCTTTTTCGCGTCCGGGAACTGCTTCCGAATCACGTCGCAAATATGCGACTCGCACATTCCGCAGGCCATTCCATTGATCTTTACTGTTGTCTTGTACATCTATACAGCCTCCAAAATATAAGGATTCAGCACTCCTTCGAAAATTGATGAAATCTGAATGGAGAGTTTACTCACCAGACAGCTTCAGAAGCTCTCCGAGTCCAGAGTGCTAAATAGTTGCAGAAGTTTTTCTTTAGTTACTTGTGTCTAACTGCATGGTACCATCACTATTTTGCAAATGCAAGCATTTTCCCGGCTTCAGATGTATTGAATTGTATCCGCCCTGTACGCCTTCAGCGCCGCGCCCGGTCCTCCCTCGAAGACGCCGGTGCGGATCCCGAACCGCTTCAGCTCATGCAGGGCACGCGGACTGAAGCCGCGGCAGATGACGGCGTCAATCTTCATTTTCCGGAAAAGATCGACGGAGTCGTCGACGCGATTGACAGGCATTGAGAGCATCTGCTTCCGGACCTTGCGCCCGTTCTCGAAGACATAGACCTCGTAGTAGTCCGCCTGCTCAAAATACGGGACCAATCCCTTTCCCGTGTAGGCGACCGCAAGGAGCTTCGTCGACGGGGTCTTGGTAATTGCCACAATATCATGTTTTTTCTTTAGAAAATCAAACATAGCTGTTCTCCATTTCTTGCGAGAGTTTATCGCATCTAACCTCGATTGTCAATGGAAAATCTTCTTGCAGGTATTCTGGTTTTCCGACTTGTTTTTCCTGCGCGGGCGGTCTATGATTTATGCATAAGCCTGCGCAGAAATGCGGCCGGTTCTTGTGAAAATTGCCGGCAGCGCGGGGTACTACCCACGGATGGGGAATGACTGGAGGTAATGGCAGATGAAAATTGAAAATGTAAACAACGTAGAGGGCCTGATGAAGGTGCTCAGCGAGTGCAAGGGCAAGGTTGAGCTCGTATCCGATGAGGGCGACCGGATCAACATGAATTCCAAGCTCTCCCAGATGCTCATGATGTCCAAGCTTCTCGACAAGGCATACATCAAGGAGCTCGAGCTGATCGTCCATGAGCCGGAGGACATGAAGAAGGTCCTGAATTTCATGATGTCAGACGCAAACAAGGCTGGCTGATACTCACAGCCGCGAGGAGCCGCACCACAGGAGGTGCGGCTCCTTTTTTGCGCCGTTTACGGTTTGCACACATTCGTAATCGCATGCGTTCGCGAATATCAGAGCTGTGTCAGGCAGACTACGTTCTCACCGGCTTTTCCTCGGCATTTTCAGCTGCTTAAGACTCCTCCGTTTGACAGGATCCGCACTTTGGTGTATAGTCCAGATATCTATTTTTCTAGTATTTTGGTATGAAATATATGTTTTGTGGAGAGAGGTGCGGACATGACACTGCAGCAGATACGCTACGCGCTGACAATCGCGCAGACGCATTCCATGAATAAAGCGACCGAGAAGCTGTTCATTTCCCAGCCGACTCTGACGAGCGCCATCAAGGAGCTTGAGCGCGAGCTCGGCATCTGTATCTTTCTGCGCACCGGCAGGGGCATGGTCCCGACAAATGAAGGGGCCGAATTTCTCTCCTACGCGGCCCAGATCCGGCAGATGTGCGACCTGCTCGAGGACAAGTACCACGGCACAAACAGCACAAGACGCCGGTTCTGCGTGTCGACCCAACACTACTCCTTCGCGGTCCGTGCATTTGTCGAGACCGTCCGCGCCTTCGGGATCTCGAAATATGAGCTCGCGATCCGCGAGACGCGCACGCTCGACGTCATCCGTGATGTCGGCTCGCTTCGGAGCGAGATCGGCATTCTTCATATCAGCGACTACAACCGCAGGATCATTTCCCGATACCTGGCCGATGAGCACCTTCAGTTCCACCCGCTCGTAAGCTGCCGGGCCTTCGTCTACCTCCGCAAGGGGCATCCACTCGCAGACAGGCCCTCCCTCTCCCTGAAGGAGCTCGAGCCTTACCCGTGCATCGCCTTCGAGCAGGGCGACGGCGGCTCCTTCTATTTTGCGGAGGAAATTCTCCCCGACAATATTTATCCCCGGCTGATCCGGACCAGCGACCGGGCGACCACGCTGAACCTCATGACCGGACTCGACGGCTACACGCTCTGTCCCGGCATCGTCTGCGAAGAGCTGAACGGCAGCGGCTATGTCGCGGTCCCGTTCCGCGACGAGGGGGAGGACAGGAACGGCTCGATGGAAATCGGCTATCTCACCAAAAAGCAGAACATTATCAGCAAAATCGGCAGGGCCTATATCGGAGAGCTCCGGAAGAGCTGCGGGGCCAGTGCGTCGGAGTAGATATCCTTCCCATATAGCAGACACTGTCACGCCTCATCGGAATCACTCGCGTGAATGCCCGCACAGGCAGCTGCGCACGAGCTGCCTGCGAAATGTCTGGCCCCATAAAAATATCATATATTGGCCGTTCTCAAAATGCCAGTTCGCGGGTATAGTGTGCCTTGTCGGAAACATCAAGGCAGATTTGCATTAATTATTTTTAATCTATCCGTTTTTCAGGTTTATAGCTGACGGACATTGTACTTACCGCGGTTTCGTACAGGATTTTCATTTGAAGACAGAATTATTCACACATTCCGGCAGGAAGAAGGCTATTTATGGCAGATGAAAAGACACAGTACGGAAATGAACAGACACAGTATGAGCTGAACAAGGGACTCGCCCGAATGCTGAAGGGCGGCGTCATCATGGACGCCACGACTCCGGATCAGGCAAAGATCGCCGAGGATGCAGGCGCGTGCGCGGTCATGGCGCTCGAGCGCATTCCGGCCGACATCCGCGCCGCAGGCGGCGTGTCCCGCATGAGCGACCCGGCCATGATCCGCAGTATTCAGGATGCGGTCTCGATCCCCGTCATGGCCAAATGCCGCATCGGCCATTTTGTCGAGGCGCAGATCCTGCAGGCCATCGACATCGATTACATCGACGAGTCCGAGGTGCTCTCGCCCGCGGACGACACCTATCACATCGACAAGCGAAATTTCAAGGTCCCGTTCGTCTGCGGCGCGCGTGATCTCGGCGAGGCGCTCCGCCGCATCGCTGAGGGCGCATCAATGATCCGCACGAAGGGCGAGCCCGGCACCGGCGATGTCGTGCAGGCCGTCCGCCACATGCGGAAAATGAACTCCCAGATCGCACACGTCACGTCTCTCCGCGTCGATGAGCTCTTCGAAGAGGCGAAGCGCCTCCAGGTTCCCTATGATCTTCTTCTCCAGGTCCACGACACAGGCCGCCTTCCGGTCGTCAATTTCGCGGCCGGCGGCATCGCGACGCCTGCGGATGCGGCCCTCATGATGCAGCTCGGCGCAGAAGGCGTCTTCGTCGGGTCCGGTATTTTCAAGTCGGGCAATCCCGCAAAGCGCGCGGCCGCGATCGTCCAGGCGACGACAAACTACCGCGACGCTTCTCTCATCGCAAGGCTCTCCGAAAATCTCGGCGAGGCGATGGTCGGCATCAATGAAAATGAAATCAAGGTCATCATGGAGGAGCGCGGGCAGTAAATGCCGCAGCGTGGATTTCAGATTCAGGGAGGCGCAGATGATGAGTAAGATTGGCGTACTGGCGGTTCAGGGAGCATTTATCGAGCACGAGCATATGCTCCGCTCCCTCGGGGCCGACACAGTGGAAATAAGAGAGGCGAAGGATCTCGCCGGGATCGACGGCATCGTCCTTCCCGGCGGCGAGAGCACCGTTCAGGGAAAGCTCCTCCGGAGCCTCGGCATGTTTGAGAAAATAAGAGATATGATACGAAGCGGGCTGCCCGCTCTCGGCACCTGCGCGGGTCTCATTTTGCTCTCGCAGGGCGCAGTCAATGACCCGTCCGAATATCTCGGCACGCTTCCGGTAAAGGTCAGACGCAACGCGTACGGCCGCCAATCCGGGAGCTTTGAGACAAGGGGAAAACTCGTGGGTGAGCCCTTCACGATGACCTTCATCCGGGCCCCGTACATCGAGTCCGTCGGCGAGGGCGTGCATGTGCTCGCGCGGGTGGACGGAAAGATCGTCGCCGCGCAGTACGGGCACCAGCTCGGGCTTGCATTTCACCCTGAGCTCGGGACAGACCCGAGAGTCCACGAGATGTTCCTCTCGTGGTGCGGGTGAGCTCTCGCTGCAAATCCCTCCGAATCAAATATCGTGAATCGGTCTGATATCCATGATCACTCTCTGTCCCTTCGTGTAAAATGGCCTGCAGCGGATTTTTCCGGCTGCTTACGACAGCCCTCACAAAGCTCGATCTCACGATGGTTTTCCGGGATACTCAGGGCTGGCTCCCGTCGAAGTTTCTGGAAAAGAGGTCCATCATCGTGATGTCCGAGCTGAAATCGCCCGCGAGCATGTCCTCCATGTGGCAGATGGCTTCATTTGCCGAAGGAATGGCCTCGTCAAAGAAGCGCATGAGCCTCGCGGTGCTCTCAGCGCACGCGGGATTTGCTTTGGGGCTTATGATGTGGCCGCTCAGCTCATCGTATTTGCCGATCACCTTCATTGCGCCGTAGAGCACGTTCCGCTTCGCGTCATTCGGGCAGTAGAGAAGGCGGTGATTCTTTTTAAATCCCTCCAGAGACTTGTAGACCTGCATGGGATTCACGTCCGGATAGAAGCCGGCGATGATATGTGCGGCGCGGTGCGTCGGCACGAAGCGCCTGCACAGGTTGTGCTTCACCGGATTGTACCCGTCCGCCTCGAGCAGCGCGCGGTCGAAATCGCCCTCGATCGCCGCGTGGCTCGTCCCGGTCCTCTCCGTATACCCGAAAATGTACCCATGGCAGGTCGCGTCGAGCACAAAATGCGTGAGGCACCCCGCGAGGTACGAATGCGCGGCCGTCTCCCGCTCGCCGCTCAGCGTCATGAGGTGCTGGATGCGCGGGTCAAAAAAGACGCGGCCGCTCATTTCGTGGCAGGCCGTCCCGACCTTCCCGATCTCATTGTTCGTCAGCGGGTTATAATAAAAGAAAATGTCCGGTCCCTGGACACCGATATAGTACAAATCCTTCTCCTCGAGAATGTCGGCGCGGAGCGCGTCGGGCAGCGTCTCGAGGACTTTTTTACCGAATCGTTCATGAGCATAAGTTGAGGGCATAGGTTCCTCCTCTCGCGGCTCTTGCATGAGCCATCTCTCTTGCCAGAAGTCCTTGATTGTAGGGCTTCACTTCCGCAAGTATAGCACTGATCCGCCTTTCTTTTCCATATGCACTGCTCTGTGGATGTCGTCACACTTTCAAAAGCCTCACACTGAGCGAATAGTAGGGTTTCATCCCTAATTTTCCCATTGAACGATACTGTTGTAGGTGTTCTGGCAAGATTCGAGGCTCAGGCGCTACGATTCTGCTCGAGCGTAGCACTTTTGACCCGATCCTGCTCTCAGAAAACCCCTCGGATGAAGATCTCAAGTCCGATCGCGATCAGAATCACGCCGCCGATGATGGTCGCCTTGTCCGCCAGACGCTCACCGAACTTCTTGCCGAAGATAAGTCCGGCCATGCAGATGAAGAACGTGACGATGGCGATGATCAGCGAGGAAATGAACGCCTCGAGCGGGCCGTAGCCGGCAATCGTGAATCCGACGGAGAGTGCGTCGATCGAGGTCGCAATGCCCTGAATGATCAAGGTTCGGATTGTGAGGCGTGTCACTGCTTCCTCGTCCTTTTCAAGGCCGCGGACCTTGCGGATGCCCTCGATCAGCATGCCGCCGCCGATGTAAAGAAGAAGCGCGAGTGCGATCCACGGAATAAACGGCTGAAATGCCTTGAACGCCTTCGCGATCTGGTGAACGCAGAACCAGCCGATCATTGGCATGGCCCACTGGAAGAAGGCGTAACATCCGGCGATCCCGTAGGTCTTTTTGCGGGACATGTCCGGCTCGCCAAGCCCATTTGCAATTGATACGGAAAATGCGTCCATCGCGAGCCCGACGCCGAGCCCGATGCTGCTGATAAAGAAAAATGCATCCATTGTCTTTTTCCTCCCTGGAAACTGAGAACAAAACCTTCATGCCCTGCTTCGCAAGGCATGTATAAGTCCCGATGAATTGCTTCGTTGAGACCGGGATTTATACAGTAAAAAAGCCACAGCGTTTCCGCTGTGGCTGAAAGTTCATTTTCCAATATACCCATGCACAGCGAATCCGCTATCCATGAGTCTCGCATATTAAAGTAAGCCAGACCTTCACGGCCAGTATGTTGACTTACTGCAACGGGTGCTTGCTACTCCCTCATTTCTTCAAGAGTCTATCAGCCGTTCTGCGCATTAGTCAACCTTAATTTGCCTGTGATGGTGTCAGGCGTGCTCTGTCGCGCCCGACCGGCCTGCGCCCGTGAGCAGCAGGCAGATCAGCACGCCTGCGATGATGCACGCGGCCCCTGCAACAAATGAAAGCCCGATGACTTCGTGGAAGAAAATGACACCCATGACGGCCGAGGTGAGCGGCTGCACGGGATAGAGCGCCGAGCAGTTTGAGGCAGGAAGCGTCGCGAGCCCCTGGTTCCAGAGAATGTGCGCAAGACCTGTGCACACGATTCCGATGTAGAGGATGCCGAGCACGGCCGGCGCGTTCAGGCGGATGACGGTGTGCTCCGCGAAATGCTCGATGAGGAACAGGACGAAATTGCACGCGGCAGCGAGTCCCGCTGCCGCGCGCGTCACAGCATAAGTGTCATAGGTGGAGAGACCCTCGCGTGTGAAGACGGAGACGAGCGCCCATGTGAGGACGGACAGAAGCGAGAGCACGATGCCCGGGACATTGATCGATCCGCCTGTGCCGACGATCAGGTAGATGCCGAAGACCGCGAGAATAATGCCGATGATCTTATTTCCCGTGAGCTTCTCCTTAAGGGCCGGAACTGCGCAGAGCGAGATCGCGACGGGATTCAGTGCGTTGATCAGGGAAGCCATCGTCGAACCGGCGTATTTCGTGCCGAGAAGCTGCAGTCCCACGGAAATGACATACCCGCAGAAGCCGAGGATGAAGACGTACCGGCGGCCCATGCGGTCGAGATGGAGCTTTTTTGAAGTTTTCGCGCCCTTCATTTTTGAGACGTGGACGCGAAACATAACGCTCATCGTGATAAATGCGATCGCGTAGCGCATGAACGCGATGAAGAAGGTCGGCAGGCTCTTCAGCAGAATGTTGCTGACGACATAGAGACTGCCCCAGATGATAAATGTAAGAATCAGCCCGAGGTAGGCTCGGACTTCAGATGATTTTGAATGCATAATTTCCCCCTTCGTGTGCGGCAAGGGCCGCAAAACGACTGTATTCTAGCACGCTGTCGCGGTGAATACAAGAAGGCGGAAACCGCAGCGCTTAAGCATCAAATCTTGCAGGAACGCCTACTTCCGTATCGCCTGATCCGCAGATCCTGCCAGGTCCGCTATGCCCTGCGCCCTTTTCTCATCAGCAGGCACACGCACATGCCCGCCGGGAATATGATCGCCGAGAGGATTCCGATCCTGAGGTTGTCTCCGGCAAATGCCGCGACCTGCCCGGCCAGCGTCGGACCTCCGCCGCAGCCGAGATCGCCCGCGAGCGCAAGGAGCGCAAACATCAGCGTGCCGCCATTTTTAATGCCCGCGGACGCGAGACTGAACGTGCCCGGCCAGAAAATGCCGACCGCAAAGCCGGTGACGCCGCAGCCGAGAAGCGCGATGACCGGGTTCGGGACAAATGCGATCATGAGATACCCGATGACGCAGAGCAGACCGCTGAACATCATATATCGGTGAAGATCAAGACGCGCCCCGCATTTTCCGAAAATGAGACGCGCACTGCCCATAAGGAGGGCGAACAGCATCGGGCCCATGAGATCGCCGAGCGTCTTCGTGACGCCGAGCCCGGCCTCCGCAAATTCCGAGGCCCACTGGCTGACGGCCTGCTCGCTCGCGCCGGCACAGAGCATCATCACAAACAGCATCCAAAAGCTGCCATTTCTGAAGAGCTCGCCAATCGTCTTTCCCTTCTCGCCCTCCTCGACAAACGGCCGGAGCGGCACGCGCATGAACGCGATCATATTGATGACAGGAAGAACCGACCAGATGACGGCGAGAATCCGCCAGTTCCGGATCCCGGCCAGCGCAAAAAATACAGTCGATAAAAGTACGACGCCGGCCTGCCCCCAGCAATAGAACGAGTGCAGAAGGCTCATCGCCGTCTCCTTGTTGTCCGTCGGACATGACTCGACGACCGGGCTCACAAGCACCTCGAGCAGACCGCCGCCGAGCGCATAGATCATGACGGAAATGAGAATCCCGGCGAACGGATCGGGCGTAAGCTCCGGAAGAACCGTGAGCAAAATGAGGCCCGCTGCCGCAAAGAGATGCGCAAGCACCATCGACGCGCGGACGCCGAGCCGCTCGACGACGGGCGTCGAGCCGAGATCGACGAGCAGCTGCACCGCAAAATTAAACGTAATGAGAAAGGTGATCTTCGAGAGCGGAATGCCAAATTCCGACTGAAGGGTCAGAAAGAGCAGCGGCACGAAATTGTTCACGACCGCCTGCACAATATAGCCTGTGAAGCAGGCGTAGATAGTCTTCTGGTAAGCGCGTTCTTCAGGCATGGGCTTGCCTCCTTCCATCAGGTATGGGACTCAGATCTTTTCTTCGCCCATTGACGATCCATCTGCCAGGTTGTTACAATGGGGACGTTTCTTCATTCTGCATTATATAAAATCGAAAGCGGCATCGTCTATTTGAAATCAGATTGTACAGGCATGCGTGCACAGCCTAATCAAACTGTACAGACTGCGATTTACGATTTATTGTATGATTCAGCCCGACAATGTTCGGAGTCTGAATCGTTGTATTAGAAAAGAAGGTTTATGGCATGAACAGAAGTATACGAGGCGCCTTCATGACGCTTGGCGGCGGTATGTGCTGGGGCTTATCCGGCTCGATGGGGCAGTTTCTCTTTCAGCACGAGGGTATGGATTCCCGCTGGCTCGTCCCGATCCGGCTCTTTCTGGCCGGCGTGATTCTCTTCATTTTCTGCTTTGTGAAGCACAGGAAGCCCTTGTTTCAGATCTGGACGAAGAGGCGCGACGCGCTGCTTCTGCTCGCCTACGGTCTCGCGGGCGTATCGGCCTGTCAGTTCACGTATTTCCTGACGATCCAGCTCTCAAGCGCCGGCGTCGGAACGATTCTTCAGGACCTCTCGCCCGTCATGATTCTTGTCTGCGCGTGCATCGCGGGGCGCCGCGCGCCGAAGCCATATGAGATCATCTGTATTGCGCTCGCGCTCGCCGGCGTCACGCTCATCGTGACACACGGGGATTTCGGCTCACTGGCCGTCTCCGAGGGTGCGCTCATTTCCGGCGTGATCAGCGCCGTGTGCGTCACAGTCTACAACATGCTGACGGCGCCGCTCACGTACCGCTATCCGGTCGTCGTGCTGCAGGCGTGGTCATTTCTCATGGGCGGCGCGGGGCTCGCGCTCATTTTCCGGCCGTGGCAATTCGGATATGTGCCGGGACCCATGGGACTTGTGGGCATCGCATTTGTCGTTGTCGTCGGAAATGTCCTCGCGTTCACGCTCTATATCACAGGTGTAAGCCTCATCGGCCCGTCGCGGGGCATTCTCTACGGCTTCGCGGAGCCGGTCACAGCCGCCGTCATCGGCACGGCGCTGCTCGGCTCGCCATTTACGATCTGGGACGCATTGGGATTTCTTGCGGTCTTCCTCATGCTCACGCTCATTTCCGTGAACGGGCGGAAGCCTTCTACGCAAACATCACCTGGAACAGGTAGATCATGACCGGGAGTGTCACGACGCACAGCAGCGTCCCGAGCACGTTGTAGAAGCTTGCGCGGAACGGCTCGTTGCCGCAGGCGACGGCGATCTGAGTCACCGTGGCCGCCGGCGGCGCCGCCGCGCACATCATCGTGACCATGAGGGCATCCTTAAACTCCGGATGGACGCGGAGAAAGCCCGTCGCATAGAGAATCAGCATCGCAATAAATGGAAATGCGATGAGCCTCCCGAAATTGATGAGCCACGTCCGCCGGCTCCGGAGGACCGCGCCGAGGTCACTCTCCGCGATCGACATGCCGATGACGATCATCGAGGCCGGTCCGACCATATTTCCGAGGCTCGTCACGGTTGTCGCAAGGACGGACGGGAAGCGGATGCCGAGCGCCATAAGAAGGAGCGCGGCACCGAGCGCCAGGACATTCGGGTTGAGGAACATCTGCGCGGGCCGAAGGCTCCCCTTCCCGCGGATAATCGCCTGCCCGTGGCTCCAGCACAGCAGGTTGAACGGCACCTGAAACGCGACGCAGTAGAAGACCATGTCGTCGCCGAGTGTCATGCTAATGAGCGGAAGCAGCAAATTTCCGCAGTTCATGTAAATGAGCGTCGCCTGGTCGACGGCATCAAGCTTAAACGGCTTCTTAAGGAGGGCCGCCAGCACGATAAAGAGCAGCACGCACAGCGTCGCCGCGATCATCGCCACAAAGAAGCCCTTCATCTGCTCCGCCGTGATGTCCCGCTGAAATGCCTCAAGAATGAGGCATGGCGTCAGCACATAGGCGGTCAGCATCGAGAGCGGCTGCGCGTCACGGCTCTTTAAGAATTTTATTTTCACGATCACATACCCGATGATGACCATCAGCATCATCGAGATCAGGTTCTTCATTAACGCAAGACTCAGCGCCATAAATTAAATCCTTCTTCCGTCACAGAAATCCTCACGCACCTGGAATCGCATACAATCACGAATATCGGGGCGGTATGTTTTTCATCGTATGCTGTCAAGTATAGCTGTCACGCCCATGAACATCAATATGGCAGTGTGGCCTGAGAGAGTTGGGCAGGCCTGCACAGGCCGAACGAGTGCGGCAAGCATTCCATAAGGGCATAAATATGCCGGCGTGGTCCTGGCAAGCCACGCCGGCATTATTCGCAGAAATCTGAGGTTCTGCCTGTACGGAGTCCTTCTTCCTCCGACTCAGCCAGAGGGCTGTCTGCGTCAGCCCTTCACGGCACCTGCCATCATGCCCTTGACGAGCTTGTCCTGCATGATCGCGAAGAGAATAATCATCGGCAGTACTGAAAGCGTAAGGCACGCCATGATCATCGCCGTGTTGGTGGAATACTGGCCCTGATAATTCCAGAGAGCGAGCGGGAGTGTTCTATTCTCTTCGGACTGGGTCAGTGTAAAGGCGAAAATGAATTCATTCCAGATGTTGACGCCGTTATAAATTGCCAGTGTCGAAAGCCCCGGCGTCGACAGCGGAAGGATAACCTTGAAGAATCGGCCGTATCTGCCGCAGCCATCGATGTCAGCCGCCTCCTCAAGCTCCTTCGGGATTCCCTGCATGAAACCTGTCAGAATGAAGACAGAAATCGGAGTCGCAAACGCGACATTGACCGGAATCAGCGCCCAGATCGTATCATAAAGGCCCATGTTGATTGTCATGTTAAAGACCGGGATCAGCGTGACGTGCATCGGAACGGACATCGCTGCCACGATCGCACCGTAGATCGGGGCTCTCATTTTGAATTTAAAGCGTGAGAGCGGATACGCGGCACACGCGGAGATGAACAGAAGAAGCACAAGCGAAAGCACAAGAACGATGACGGAGTTCTTAAAATATGTCCAGAAGGCCGGATCCGTAAGAATCGAGATGTAATTGTCCGGATAGAACTTCTCCGGCATGTGGAATGCGTTGTACATGATCGTCTCAAGCTTCTGCTTGAAACCTGTAATGACCATGAACAGGAACGGAACAAACGTCACAAGGAGCCAGAAGACGGCAAGAATAATCGCGACAGTCCACTTGATGCGGCCGACCCGCTTCGAATGACTGATCGTTGCAACAGACGTATTAGCCATTATTCTTTATCCCCCTTTCTGTTCATCAGGAACATGAGAAGTCCGGCGATCGCCGTGATCAGTATGAACATGCCACCCGCGATTGCAGATCCATATCCCATGTTGTATTTTGAAAAAGACTCCTTGTACATGTAGGTCGCCATGAGTTCTGTTGAGCTTCCGGGACCGCCTCCCGTCATGACATAGACGAGATCAAAATATTTGAGTGAGCCCGTGACAGACAGGACAACCGCACTCTTGATCGTCGGAACGAGGAGCGGAAGCGCGATCTTGCGGACATACTGGCCTCTCGTCGCACCGTCGACAATAGCTGCCTCATAGAGCGACTCATCGATGCTGGAATATCCCGCCATGTAATAGACCATGTAAAATGGAATGAACTGCCAGCAGATGACGCCGATGACCGCGTAGAGCGCCGTCTTCTGATTTCCCAGAAGATCGATCTTTCCGCCTCCGAAGATCTGCGAAATGGATGTAAACAGTCCGCCGTTTGTCGCAAGTGCGTAGTGGAACAGATAGCCGACAGCAACCGAGCTCATGAGAAGTGGAAGGAACCAGATGATCTTGAAGAAATTCAACTTGCGTCCGCCCGCGTCGAGAAATGTCGCAAGCAGAATGCCGATCGGCATCTGAATCACGAGAGACAGAAGCATGACCTTGATGTTGTTGAGAAATGCCTGCCAGAACTTTGTGTCATGAATCAGCTTGTTCCAGTTGTAAAAGCCGATGAACTTCTTATTTGTCGAGATACCGTTCCACTGCGTGAAGCTGTTCACAAATGTCGCAATGATCGGATACAGAATATAGACGGCCATGAGAATAATAACCGGAATCAGAAAGACCGCCGCGCAGAGCGCTATTTTTCTCTGGCGGACAGCCGCGAGGGATGTCTTCTTAGTCACGTTCTCCCACTCCTTTCGGACCTGATAAGACCTGTGCGAAGCCAGATTCGCACGCAGTCTCCACGATTTTTCTTATACAGAAGGCTGCCTCATCGGCAGCCTCTGTATGGTTTGCATTTTGTTAATCATTCAGCACCCACTAAAGCGTTTCGAGTCTGAGTGCTGAATCGTTACGTATCTTTTACGATGCGGTAGATGCCGCAGTAGATGAGCCGTTCTCCTTGAAATACTCATCGAGAGCATCCTGCTGCTCCTGTGCGACCTTCGTCGGATCACCTGTTCCGTCGAACAGAGTCTGTGTCGCAGACTTGTGGACCTCAGCTACAGAGGACGGCAGGTACTGATCCCACCAGAGCTGTACGCTCGAAGCGCCCTTGATGATCGATGTGATATCCTGCCATGCCGGCTCGCTGGACGATGCGTCTACAAGAGGCGGAAGGTTGCCGCTGTCCTCATCGAGCTTCATCCATTCATCCGTCGTGTAATAAGCAGCCATCTTGACAGCTTCCTTCAGCTTCTCACCTGTGCAGTTGAAGGAAATGAAGTTATCACCGAGTGTTCCAAGGACAGTCGTCTGATCTGCGCTGGAATCTGTCATTGTCGGGAATGCGAATGCGCCGAGGTTCTTGTAGAAATCCGGGTTCTCAGACTTGATCGAAGCGACCTGCCAGGAGCCCTGGAGCATCATGCCGGCACCCTGATAAAGGAGTGCTCGGTCCTCGCCGTCATCTGCTGACAGAGAGTTGACGCCGTCCGGGAAGTATCCCTTGCTGACCCAGTCTTCAATCTTCTCGCCGGCGAACTTTGTCGCGTCATTTACAAGAGACCCTGTCTGGTTGTATGCATTTGTGATGATATCGGATCCGCCATAACGCGCGACCAGATAGCAGTAATACATGGAGCCTGTCCACTGTGAGCTGTTTGCGAGAGCAAACGGCGTAATTCCGTCGGACACCATCTTGTCGCAGAGAGTTTCAAGATCATCGAGCGTCTTCGGAACCTCATAGCCTTTTTCAGCCCAGAGGCTCTTGTCATAGAAGAAGACTGCAACGGACTGGTTCTTGACCGGCAGGGCGTAGATCTTGCCATCGACCGTGCACTGATCAAGTGCCGCCGGAAGGTACTTGTCACGAAGTCCGAGCTCATCAACGATATCCGTGATATCCTGCGCATAACCTGATTTGATGTACTCTCTCATCGGACCGCCGGTCCAGTGAATGTACATATCCGGGCACTGTCCCGCGCTCATCGCGACGGACAACTTCTGCTTGTACTGATCGTTCGCTGTTGCTACCTGATCGATCGTGTAGCCTGACGTCGGTGAATCATTCTTGTTGTACTGATCAACCGCGTAAGACCAGATCGTCTTATCCGGCTCATCCGTTGCGATGTTCCAGAATGTGATCGTTTTGTCGTCACCGGCCGCTGCCGTTGTCTCAGAGCCTGTTGATGTCACTGTAGAACCGCCCGCTGCTGTCGGGGTCTTGCCGCTGCAGCCTGCCAGCATACCGACTGTCATAGCTGCCGTAAGCGCTAACGCAATCTGTTTCTTCATAATTCTCATTCCTTCCTGAAAATCATTTCTGTGCGTATCTGCCATGTCCGAAAAATGAACTGTTCTCTGACAACCACTCACCTCCCGGATGCCCGTCATTGCGGTGACCGGAAAATGAACGACCCGCGCGCTGTCTTTCTTTCCGCTTCCCGCCTGCTGTACTTAAACTATATCGTCATGCAGCCAGCGCTTATATCAAATTTCTGCTATAATTATTACGTTTCTTTGAAACATACAAGTTGTACGTTGTACAGAATAAATTGTAGATGCATAACTGGTAATAATACCGTATACAGGCGGTTTTTACAGGATTCATTTGGCATAAATCTCAGTCTGTATTTTTATTTGCGGAGGAGACCCTATGGAAATTGACTACTCACTGATGCATATTTCTTATAATCTGCATACCTTCGTGCGATATGCGCGGGAAGCAGATCCGTCTGAGCTCCCGCCCGGCACAGAAAACCCACGTTCAGTCGTCATGGCCAGTCAGAAGACTCTGGCCTCACAGGATTCCATTGTCGACTTCACTGACGAGAAATTCATCAAACCAATCCTGTCCCAGACAGAGCTCTTCATGAGAGCCCGCCTCAGGCCTCTGATTTTTTCTATGGAAAATCAATTCGCGTATGCTCTCATCACGCTTAACACCGGAACTGTGATTATCGGACCGGTCCGTTTCAGCGCGCCAACATGGTTCCGGACTGTGTTTAAATTCAAAGATCTCGGCATATCGGTTGAATCAGAAAAATATACCTACTGGCTCCGCTCTGTGCCGGTCTGCGATCTGGACGCCTTTGCCACAGATATCCTGCTTCCTGTCAATCTCGAACGCGACGGGAGCGACGCAGAGCCCTATATTCTCCGCAAGGACGTCATCGACGAAAACTGCGTGGACAAGGAGCGCGTAACGGACGCGCAGAAGGAGCTCTCTAGGATGATTTTCGACCGCGTCGAGGACGGCGTCGTCCACAACCCGTACAATCATGAGCTGCGCGAGCGCCACTGCGTCATGACCGGCGACGTCGATGGACTGCACCGCGTTCTTGAGGAAGATTTCACCGGAAGATACGGAAAACTCGGCAGCGATCCGGTCCGCCAGGAGCGGAACATCGGCATTGTCGCTGTCACGATTGCAAGCCGCGCCGCGATTCAGGGAGGGCTTCATTTTGAGACCGCGTTCTCAATCAGTGATATCACAATTCAGCAGATGGAGAAATGCAATGACGTCGAAACCATCAAGCACATCTATCACAACGCAGAATACCAGTATGCATCACTCGTGCACGGCCTGAAGACAGAGGAAGCGAGACTTGCAGCAAAGACCCGGAAAGCAGAGGATGAAAAGGCAGAAGGTGCCGCGGAGCCTTTGCCGCAGACCGTCACAGATACATCAGCTCTGGACGTCTCTCATTTTCAGGCGAAGGTTCCGGAAAATGCACCGAAATTCACAGAGGATCTCCGCCGCGAGGAAGAGGAGAAGAAAAGACTCGCGAAGACGCAGAAAAAAGCGGGAGATCATGAGGTTCCAGAGAACCGTCACATCTCCCGCTGCAAAGATTATATTTTCACACACCTGCACGGCAAGATCACCGTACAGGAGATCGCGGAGGCAATCGGACTTGAGCCGAACTATCTCTCCGCCCTGTTCCGAAAAGAAGAGCACACGACGCTGAAAGCGTACATCATGCACGAAAAGGTCCATCTCATCAAGAACCTTCTCGTCTACTCACAGTATCCGTACGCAAAGATCGCGGCCTACCTCGGGTTCGCATCGCAGAGCCACATGTCAAAATGCTTCCGGCTCGAAACCGGGATGACACCCGGACAGTACCGAAATGCGTACCAGAGGGAGGATTTCATCCGGGAAAGTCTGGACGAGTGAGCTTAATGCACGCTCGTCCACATCTTCCACATAAGTTCCGGCGGCGTGCGCAGACAGCTTTTAAGCAATGCACACCGTCGAATGGTCTGATCTTCCAAAGACGTGGGCGTATCCTTAGAACAGCACCTTCCTGCTCTGCGCCGCGCCCTCAAACGGACCGCTCACCGGATTGACCGCGCGGTGGTCGCCGAAGTAATCCTGATTGAACGTGATCGGACTGCCGTCCGGGTTCTCGAACTTCTCTTCCGGCTCAAACGCCTCGCCAAGTACAGCTGTCGAGATCGTCTCATTTTTGCTTGCGGGCAGGAAATCATAGAGGTTCGTCTCAAGCTTCATATGCCCGTCCTCGGAAATGAGCTTCAGCATGACATGATCTGTCTCATCGACATAAGCGCCCTCCTCCGAATCGCAAGGCTCGGCGCCGTTGAAATAGACGTTTCCGCCCGTGTAGACCGGCATGTGATCGTAGAACTTGTCCTTAGATGATTCGTCCTCAATGTTCCACGGACCAAACTGCTCAAAATAAGCCTTCGCCGTCGGATAACCGTCATATGGCTTTGTGCCGCAGATGAAGTTATACTGCTTCTCTGTGCCGCACTCCTTCGCGTGCGCCACATACTCCTCATCGACCGGCTGCTGCACGAAAATGTTGTTGTAGAACCGGGCATCTCCGTGCTGGATCGTCATGAAGCCTGCGACCTCCGTGCGGTGCGGCACGTGGTACGGCGTGTAGCGCGGCGACGGCAGCCTGACAGAATTATTCATAACACCGTCACCAACCCAGGTGAACGAGCCCGCAATCAGGTTATGGACAAATGCAATTCCCTCTGTGCTGATACGTGAGGAGCACTTCGAGAGCAGCAGGTTGTTGTCAACAAGCGTCGGGCCGTGTGAAACCTCGATGAAAATATCTTCGCCGAGTCCGAGGAGCGGTGTGATATCCGTTCCGGCCGGCGGCGTATTGTCATGGAACAGGTTCTGTGTGACGCGCGTCCCCTGTGCCTGCCAGTCAAGCCACAAACCTCTCGTGCAGTGATGAATATGGTTCCGGCGGATCTGCACATCAATAGCCGCATGCATCTTGATGCCGCCGATCTCCGCGCCGGCCAGATCCTGCTTATTGTTGATGTGGTGGATCTCATTGTCCTCGATAATCGAGAACACGCCGCCCAGATGGCCGACAATGCCGGTCTGTCCGCAGTCGTGGATATTATTGCGGCGAATGATATGGGAGCCGATTCTCTCCTTCGTCCACCCCTCATTCTGTGCCTGCATGATGTTGTCACGCTCTGTCTGCGTACCGTCCTTTGTGTACTTCGTCGTCCACTTATTGTCATTGTTCGGCTGCAGATATTTGCCAAGCGTAATGCCGCTGCAGCGGGAATCCGAGATCTCGCAGTCCTCGATAATCCAGCCCTTCGACCAGTGCGGGCCGATCATGCCGTCCTGGTAAGCGGTCGGCGGGGCCCACTGTGTCGCAGCCTGACGAATAACAAAGCCGGAGACCGTAATATAGCCGATTCCTTCCTCGGACGGATAGAAAACATTTCTTCTGACGTTGATCTCTACATTTTCCTCATTCGGATTCTTTCCCCCGAAATTCGCGAAAATGAGAGTCGCTCCGTCCTCCTGCTTTGTATACCAGGTCTTCAACGTCGCCTCCGGATCCCAGGAGCGTCTGTAGACGACCGGATGGAGCACCTTTTCAAGGTCCAGGACCTCATACATGGCCTTTCCATTCAGATAAACCTCACCTGTATGGACCGGGTCCGGCGCAAAATACCAGTCGCCGCTGACCGGAACTGTGTACGGATTATAATCCCCGAAGATTCCATTCGGAATCCGGCTGACATATACGTCTCCCTGATACCTCTCCCAATTCTTGACCGGCTCCGCGCCTGTAATCACAGCGCCTCTCATTTCCTCAGAGCGGTAGGTGATGCGTGCATTTTCCGTACCTGCGTGCTTCGGGTTCACGTATTCACGGTATACGCCCGGAGCTACGATTACTTCGTCACCGGGCATCGCGATATTAGCAGCCTCCTGAATTGTCTTGAACGGGCTCTCCTTCGTCCCGCAGCCGCTGCGAAATGCAGAGGCCGATACATAGTAATTCATACCAGCAATCCTCCATATATATGTGTAATAATGTTGTAACTATCCGGCACCCTCGGGACTCGAGACACTTCGCTCCCTCGTTGTACCGAATAAATACATGTATTGCTAAAAGCTCTCGAATCGATATACACTGAATATTTCTCCCATCCCCGATTCCTGACTCTTCTCACTCGAGCTCACGGAACACGGGATCATAGATCTTCGCGCACAGAAAGCCCGGCAGCGAAAATCCATAGAGAAATACAAATGGCAGAAGCATCAGTCCGCCGAACATAGCCAGTGCAACCGGCACTATGCAAAGAAGCGTCATCAACAGTGTCCGCGGAAACCGCGCTGCTGCGAGCGTCATCGCAAGCTTCAGCGTGCCGGTGATATCATTTTTAAAATGAGCCTGCAGAGGAAAGACATATACGAGAAACATCATCATGAAAATCGCAACAACCGCCGCGATGATGACCATCGCTCTCGGAAGCACAGACGGATCGTACATGTACGCGAGAATCTCAATACCTGCAGGAAGAAGAATCGCAAGGAAGATCAGCCAGATCAGCGTCGCCTGCCTGAAGTTTTCACGAAAGGCAGCAAAAAACGGCTTCACAATATATCCGCCCTCGTGGCGGACCATTTTCTGAAGAACAGTGTGCATCGCTGTGATTGACGCACCGGCCGTAATGACCGGAAGGCAGCACAGGAGCGTCAGCATATTCAAAATGAACAGCTCTGAAATATATTCAATGATGCGGACAATCTTATTGTCTTCCCGCAGATTTGTATTCATTTCTCAGACCTTCCTCCGTAAAAGACTGTGAGATTCTTCCTGTCAGAATCACATCTTTATAAAGAAGCATACACGAAGACATGGCATTTCGATATCACAAATTCATGTGTTATGGCACAATTCTTTGATAACTAGTCAGTCCTCTCAGAAAAATGATGAAGTCCAGACGGAGAGCTTGTATACCAGATGGTTTTAGAAGTTTTCCCAAAGGCGAGCAAGGCCCGCTCACAGAAAAAATGAAGAGCATTCCGAGTCCGTGGTTGCTGAATCATTACCTACGAAAAATCAGTGTGCGCCTGCCTGTTGACACGAAGTATAACAAGATATAACATGAGGTTGCAGGTATAACAAGATATAACATCAGACGTGAGCTCTAAGAAATTTTCATAAAGAACATGGGATGACAAGTATCCCACATTCCAGAGCGTAACAAATGATTCTTCCTCAAAGGAGGCGCTTCCTATGAACAATCCTTTCACCCTCAGCTTCGGACTTGAGCCGGCCAGCTACATCGCAAGGCGTCAGCAGACGGACGAGGTCATCCGCAGCTTTTCATCCGATCCCTCCCCGTCTCATATGTACATGATCACCGGAATCCGCGGATCCGGAAAAACCGTTCTGCTCTCGGAGCTGGAGGATCATTTTCGCGATGACGGCTGGATCGTCTACGATCTCAGCATTGAGGCCGATCTGCTGCGCTCATTTGCGGCCAAGCTGTACAACGACGAGAAGCTGCATAGCCTCTTTGCGGGAGCGAAAATTAACCTTTCATTTTTCGGACTCGGCGTCGAAATACAGGGCGCGCCGCCGATTACAGACCTCGGCACAGCCATCGAGCGTATGCTCGCCATCGTGCAGAAGCAGGGAAAGAAGGTTCTGATCGCCATCGACGAGGCGGTCAATTCCGCGTCCATGCGTCAGTTTGCCAGTGAATTTCAGATTCTTCTCCGAAACCGGTACCCGGTTTACCTGCTGATGACCGGTCTGTACGAAAATCTGTATGAGCTCCAAAACGAAAAGACGCTGACGTTCCTGTACCGGGCCCCGAAAATCACCCTTGCCCCTCTGAATGCCACGGCAGTCACCGAGAGCTATCAGTCCATTTTCCACAATTCCATCCAGGATGCCCGCAGGATGGCCGCTCTTGCAAATGGCTACTCCTACGCGTATCAGGTGGTCGGTTATCTCTGCTGGGACATGCAGGTGACGACCGTCACAGACGAGGTTATCTCCCGGTTTGACACCTACATGGACGAATACGTCTACGGAAAAATCTGGGACGAGCAGTCGCCGGTCAAGCGGACTGTTCTGACCGCGATGGCCGACACGCCTTCCGGGCAGGTCACTGAAATTCGCGAGAAGATCCATATGAGCCCGCAGGAATTTTCCGTCTACCGCAGCCGCCTGATCCGTCAGGGGCTGATTCAGGCCGGCGGCTACGGAAAAATCATGTTTACACTGCCACGCTTCGGGAATTTCATTCAGAACCAGACGTACGGCCTCGATATATGAAATGCAGAATCCTCCGCATTCTAACAGAACGCCCCGGCCATATAATGACAAGCCGGAGCGTTCTGCATTTTTCATTATGCTTCCGTCTCAATGATCGCAAATTCCCAACTGCCGAGCGCGAGCTTTTCATTCTTCTCCACATAGCGCCCACTGAGAAGCTCCGTCCCACCGGTACTGTTTTTCACGGTCACATCCTCCGGCGAGTAGTTGAGATAGTACGTAACAATGTGCCCCGCGTCGTTCGTCCCTTTCCGCACAATCACCGGAAATGAGATGCCCTCCGGATAGTCGATGCCGGCTTCCTCCGCGGCGTGCGCAAGGAGTCTTCGCAGCAGCTTCTCCGGGAGCCCGCAGCCGATGTACATCGCCTTCCCACGGCCATACGCATTTTCCGTGACCGCGGCGTATTCTCCCCAGTACCTGTGGTCGTACGAGGCGAGCACCTCGCAGCCTGCATCCGGCATGAGGAGCTCCATGAAGAGGGAAGCCTGAAGGTCGTCTTCGCCCAGTGATTCCCCCATTCTCATATTCTCCTGTGCAAGAGCTGCGCCTTCATTTCGAGAATCCATAGACGCAGACATTGCTTCAGAAACTCCGACCTCTTCCTGCATCTTCGCAGATGATCCAGTCACGAAGTCATCCACTCCGGCATTGCCTCGTGCCTCATCAACCAGCTTCCCTCTCAGCCCGCAGTTCTTCGGAAATGTAAACTGCTGGTACGTGACGCCGACCGCCTCCCGCAGAATATGCGGCTGCGCGTCGTGGTACACCTTCACATACTCGTCCGCAAAGCCGCTCTTGAACGTCGTGACGAGATATCCGCCGTCCCTGACATACGCATTCAATCTTCGAAGCAGGTCCTCCGGCGCCGCGTAGAGGGCCGGCGCGACGACCATCCTGTAGCGGTTCATGTCCGCGGCCGTGGCCTCCGGCGGAAGGAAATCGCACTCGATGTTCATTTTATAGAGCGCATCGTAGAGGAGACGTACGACATCGTTGTAGGCGAGCTGCCCCGGACCCTTCGCCGTCGCGTCGATCCGGAAATACTCGAGCGCCGTCAGCGCCTCATTGCTCACGAGGATGGCCGCCTGGTTGTGCTTCTTCAGGTTGACGAGATGGCTCCCGAGGCGCTTAAAGTCCGCGCCGATCGTCTCGCACTCGCGGTAAATGGCATTTTCCGCGAGGTCGTGGCTTAAGACGCCCTTCCAGTACGTTTCAAATGAATTGTGAATCGAGTGCCAGTGCCAGTACTCGACCATGTTCGCGCCGGACGCGAGGTGGCTGAACGCCTGCAGGCGAAGCTGCCCCGGGTAGGGCGTCCAGTCCGGGTAGCCCTGCGCCTCCGTCTCGAGGACGAGGTAATTCCGAGAGCTTGTCATGCCATTTCTGGAAACCGCGCGGCGATCTTCGGATGCCTCCGCATAAGATGTTTCGGAACTTGTCATCCCACTCCCGTCCGCGCCGTCTCCCTTGATGGACCGCGTGAGGTCCCCGCCAAATGCAATTTCCGCGCCCGTGAGCTCATCCTGCGTCGGGTGATAGATATCGCATCCCGCAAGAGTCACTGCATTTGCCGCATGAAAATGATTGACGGACGGCTGGACGCCAAATGAATACCCTCTCCAGTCGAAGTCGAAGTTGTGCGTGATAAACTGGTCCGGCCGCTTATATTCCTTTACGATATTTGCCTGCCACATAAGGAACTCATCGACGAGGCCGCGGCGGAACTTGTCAAACTCTGCCGCAAGCGAGCCGTTGATCGTGCCGCGCACATCCGGGAAGTCCTCCCAGCGATTGATGCGGTTGCTCCAGTAATCAAGGCCGAACTCTTTATTCAGCGCCTCGATGTCGTCATGGAATTCATTTCGCAGGTAACGGACGAAGGCCTTTTGCACATTCGGGCCCGCCGTGTCGTAATACTTCGTCTCGTTGTCGAGCTGATAGCCGATTACGCATTTTCTGCCGGCCGTCACCGCAAGAAGCTTCCGGATCAGCCGCTCCGCGTAGAAGCGGTAGGCCGGACTCGTGATATCCATGATCTGCCGCGCGCCGTAGATGCCCGGGCCCTTGTGCGTCACCGCTAGGACCTCGGGATGTGCATTTACTAGCCATGAGGGAACGGCATAGGTCGGCGTCCCGATAATGACGGAAATGCTGTGCTTCTCCATCTCGTCAAGGACGCGCGTTACATGAGAAAAGTCAAAGACGCCCGGCTGCGGCTCCTCCGTCGCCCACGTCGACTCCGCGATCCGCACGACATTCATGCCGGCCTTCGCGAGCATCTCCGCATCCTTCTCGAGGCGCTCACAGGGCATGTATTCATCATAGTAGGCCGCGCCGTAAAGTAAGTGATCCATCATGCATTTGTCCTTTCCTTCACCTCGAAGAAATCAAAGTCCGCGCATTTTCTGTGGAGGAGTGAGTCCCGGCAGAAGAGCCCCGCCATGGTCCCCGTGAATTCCCCGAATTTGCAGTATTCATCCGAGAAAATCGAAGTATCGAAGATGCCGCCGATCCTCGTCCAGTTCTCACCGTCAAGGCTCCACGTAAAGAACGTGTCGCGGTCCCTGACCGTGAGACGAAGCCAGACCGGCGCGCCCTTTGTCAGCGGCACTCTGCTCTCTGTATACTCCGTCTTGTGCCCGTTTTCAAGCTGCACGATCCCGAGGGCCTCGCCGCCTATCGTCTCGCTGTAATACTTTCGCAGATAGAGGTTGTTCATATTGTCGTAGTACAGCATGAGCCCCGCGTCCTGCTGGTAGACGTCCGGACTGAATTCGAGCTTCGTAGTAAATATACAGCCAAGATTCGTGAGCTTTCTTGCAAGCAGACTCACGCGGTTTAAGCTTGCCTGCGACTCGCAGCCCCGCATGCGGAGCCACCCCGGACGGCTTGTAAGATCGCAGAAGCGCTGCGGCATCTGGCGCGGCGCATAGTAAAAATTCCCGAGGCCGCTTTCGTTAAAATCATCACGTTCCGGAATTTTCTTCATTTTCACAGAAGGAAGCGCCGGCTCAGGCACAGCTTCCTGCGCGAGATTTCCGCCGTCTGCCATGCGGAGCCAGCCGTCCTCCGTCCAGTGCATTTTCTCAATGGCCGTCTCTCTGCCAAGCGTGCAGCGGAGATCAAGAATTCCATCCGGCATGTACCCATCAGGCCAGACCGGCGCATACAGGCTGAGACGCGCCCTCTCCTCCGGCGTATCACGGATCACTCGCGGGCGTGCTGTCAGATGAACAAGATACGTCTCGCCGTCCGGAAGGTCCACATAGCTCCCGTGGCCGGATTTCTGGAGGACAGACTCCGGATTATAGTATTTCGGCTTCAGGTGGTCCGCGTCTTTCCTCTCATTTGACGCAGCCGGCTGGGACGTGACGAGCGGCCCCGCGGGATCCGGCTCGTACGGGCCGAAGACATCCCTTGATCTCCCCATGGTGACCGCGTGATTGTAGCCTGTCCCTCCCTCGGCGCACATGAGGTAATAATACTCGTTTCGCTTCGTGAGGTGCGGCGCCTCGATGCAGCCGCGGTCGGTCGCGCCCCGCCAGATCCGCTTCGGATATCCGATGATCTGTTTCTTCAGCGGGTCATATTCCACGGCGCAGATTGCGCCCGGCTTCTCATAGCCGTCTCTCGTCTCCCACATGAGCGACACAATATATTTTCTGCCGTCCGTGTCGTGCAGTATCGACGCGTCAAAGCCTGCGGAGTGAAGGTAGACAGGCTCCGACCACGGACCTGTAATCGAGCGGGACGTGATCACGAAATTGTCGACATCGAAGAACCGCGCGTTCATTGAATTCATCACGCCGTACACGACATAGAAGAGGTCCTCCTCCGCGCAGTATGTCAGGCACGGGGCCCAGACTCCCTTCGCGGACGGCAGATTTTTCAGGTTCACCGCCGTATCGTCCGTCAGGACATGCGTCAGCAGCTCCCAGTGCGCAAGGTCTCTGGAGTGGTAAATTGGTATACCCGGCATCCACTCAAAAGAGGAGACGGCCAGATAATAGTCGTCTCCCTTTCTGCAGATGCACGGATCCGGATTAAAGCCCGGAAGAATCGGATTGTGCATCATAGTCAAGCCTCGCCCTTATGCTTTCCAGCCGCGAGATCCGCCGCGATCTTCGCATACTTCTTGTCCAGATCAAAGAAAATGAGTGACACGACCGCAACGCACATCGCAATCGTCGGGACCCAGATGAAGGACATGTTGATCGACGCAATGGCGCCTGCCGTCTGGGACGCGAGCTTCGCGTCAAAGCCGCCTGCTCCGAGAATCCAGCCGAGAGCAGCCGTTCCGATGCCGGAGCCGATCTTCATGCAGAAGGAGGAGGCTGCATTTCCCATACCTGCATTGTTGAAGCCCTGCTTCCACTCGCCGTAGGTGATCGCATCCTGCAGCATGCCGAACATCGTCGCTCCGCCAAAGCCGAAGCCGATGCCCTTCACAACCGAGAGGGCCGTGACCGCTGCAACGGAATGAGCAAGACCTGTCGCTGCGAAGCCTGCCGTCGCGATAACCATGCCGATGAGGGCTGTATTTCTCTTTCCGATCCGCTTCATGATAAACGGCGCGCAGAACAGAGTCGCGATCTGTGCGAGGGAAAGCGCATTTGAAATCGGCGTGTAGTAATCCGGATTGCCCAGCACATACTGCGCAAAATAGACAGCGGAGCCAAAGAAGGTCGACATCATGAAGTACATCGAGAAAATGAGGAGCACCAGCATGACCCAGTATTTATTCGTCACGAGCGCCTTCAGGCCGCGGAGGAAGGAGACCTTCTGCTCCGGCTTGCTGTCGTCTTCCGACTCATAAGAATCGACTCTCTCGTGCGTGACTGCGAGCTGGAAGCAGGTGATGCCGATAAATGCAATCATCAGGACAACGGTCGTCAGTGTCCAGCCTCTCTGTGTGTACGGGTCTCCGCCGCCGAAGAAGGTCGTCAGCTTCAGCGTGACTGTGTTGATCGTCATCGTGCCCGCTGTTGCGAGAAGATTGCGGAATGTGCCGAGAAGACCGCGCTCATACTGGTTTGTCGTCATGAGGCCCTGCATCGTGGCATACGGAACGTTGATGCCCGTGAAGAACACGGTCGATACCAGGTTGTAGGTCAGGAACATGTAGACCAGCTGTGCGGATGAAGCCCAGCCCGACGGTACTGAGAACATCAGCACCTGGCAGACGGCGAGCGGAATAAAGAGCCGCTGGATCCACGGCTTCGCCTTGCCGAGCTTTGTGTGCGTGTGGTCGATGATATATCCCATGATGAGGTCGGAAATGCCATCAAGGAATTTGGAGACTGCAATCACCGAGGCCGCAGCCGCTCCAGGAAAGAAAGCTTTACATTTGCGTCCTTCACCGCCGTGGCGGTATGAATTCTCTCTTTACTCAATGTCTTATCCTCCTCACATATCCTTCAGTGTATCAAGCGGGAACCACCCGAAATCCACGCAGCGGCCGAGGTCCCATGAATCCCAGCCGATCCAGCCCGGCGTATTGACCGTATCTGTCAGCAGCTTATAGCTCCAGTAGAAGAAGCCGCTGCCCTTGCCCCAGGCCTCAAGCTGCGCCTTCGCGATCGGCAGATAAATCTTCCGCTTCTCCTCCGGCGTAAATACCTCGCCTTCGCCGCTGCCTCCCTGCTCGCCGTTCAGAACGGACTGGCCGCCATGCGTGTCCTTTCCGGTCGCAAGCGAATTGAAGAGGCACCACTCGCCGCAGTACACATCCACGTACTGCTGAACCTCCTCCATGTCCTTCGCGTAGTGCTCGCGGATATACTGAAGATATCCGTCCACCGTCTGCTCGCAGCCGAACATTTCCGCCATCATCAGGTACTGGTGCGTATCGAGCGCGACGTTCTTCAGATCTGCATTTGCAAAGAAGTCCTTCCAGTGATGGATGTCAAAGCCGTCGTGGAAGAGGATGACCTTGTCCTCCGCGAGATGCGGGCGCATGCGCTCGTACGCGTCGCGATAGAACTGATACAGGAATTCCCAGGACACAGGCGCGTTGCCCTCAGCCATCTTCGGATCGACAGCCGGATATCTGTGCTCAAAATCAAAGAGCTTGTAGATTTCCGGCGTCGCCGGCTCATTGAGCGGCTGAATTCCCCAGAGTCCCGGGCGATGACCGTAGCGCTCCGCGAGCTTCTCCAGAAGATCAAGGACAAATGAAACCTCCTCCGGTTCCTGCGCCCATTTGCAGACGCCGCTCAAGCCCCCGTTGTCAGATCCGTTCTGTGAATCCGGAACTGAGTGAAGATCGATCAGGATCTTGATTCCGTATTTTTCGGCCCAGGCAAATGCTCTGTCCAGTTCCTCGATGCAGCCGATGAAGGGTTTTCTGTCCCCGAAAATGAAGTACGGAACCGGAATCCGGACGGTGTTGAAGCCCCAGGAGCTGATCGTGACAAAATCCCGCTCCGTGATATATTCGCTCCGGTGCATTCTGATTCTCGCCTCATAGACAGCCGGATCCAGTCTTCTCGGAAGCCAGTACTCATCCTCCGCGTCCGTCCCCGCAAAGAGGGCCGGGTTCATCCATTTTTCAAGGACAAGCCAGTTTCCGAGATTGACACCCTTTACCTTCATTGTGATACCTCCTCATTTGACCATGACGTTTCGCTCAGGGAACTGATGCCGCTGTCACTCTGAATGCGATGTTCTCCCGCCAAGGAGCTCTCTCCGTTCCCGTTTCTGAGAGTATTATATTGTCCATGAAGAGGCCAAATAAGGCGAAAAACTGTGGAATTTACAGGTCGATCCTGACTTTTTATGATATGCTGGATTTGTTTAGACGTCAGATGCAGGCTGAGACATGACTTGCCGCCCGTAAAAGTCTTCCCTGTATCAATCAAGGAGTATCAAATGGAACATAAAAATTCAGATAACTCGTCAGCACCGGCAACAAGAGAAGTTTCTTCTGCAGACCACATCGGCATTCCGCACGAGATTGTCCGCACGACCAAGGACCTCGACATCCTGTTCCGGACATATCATGACTCCCATGATATGTGCTACCGGCACTGGCACGGCGACGTGGAGATCCTCTATATCACCGGAGGCTGTCTGCATTTTACGATCAATAATCACCGGGACACACTGCGCGCCGGAGACCTGATTCTCGTGAATTCCCGGTTCGTACACTCCACCGACGGGTCTCCCGGAAATGACTCGATTCTTCTGCAGATACCGGCGGACCTGATGAGAAGGTATCTCCCGGATTTCGATTCTTCCTACTATGATTTCAACACGCATCTGCAGGAAATGCACCACCAGACGCATCTTGCGCAGGTAAAAGCGACGCTGGAGAAAATGGCCCTGCTCGAGGAGCTGAAGCCGGACGGATATCTCCTGCGCTTTCACAGCCTACTCTTTGAATTTCTGTACCTGGTGCATCACTATTTCCGGATTCCACTGAGAGAGGCTCCTGCCGCACGGAGCAGAGAGGAGCTTGAATCCATAAGCCCGGTCCTCGATTACACCAATACGCACTATGCAGAGGCAATCAGCACGGCGGACGCCGCCGCACTCACGCATCTGCAGACGGAATATTTCTGCCGGAAATTCCGGCGTCTGATGGGACAGACCTACCTCAGCTATCTGAATGATGTGCGGATGACGCATGTCTACGAGGACCTGATCCACACGGACGGCCATCTGAATGTCATTCTCGAGCGGCACGGCTTTACGAACTACAAGCTCTTCCGCCGTCTGTTCCGGGAGAAATTCGGCTGCACGCCGATGGAGCTGCGAAAGAGAGGAATTGAGGATAAGGACAGTGTATTTCTGAAGCAGGAAATCTATGCGGGGAGCAGCGATCCGGAGGCGCCGGACCACGATCAAAAGTAAGCGTTTCTGCTTCACCAGCCTCGAAGAATCGAAACAGACATCGGGTGAGCGAACTTTCCCTCCATCTTTTTTATTCTCCAAGAGATGCTGAATAAGTACAAAAAACAGGCATTTCTGCTCCGTCATATACTTTGGGTCAGCCGCACGAAATATCAGCTGTGAAAGAGCGTGCCGTCAATTATCCAGCTTGACCAGCCGCCCCCTCTGCACAATCCCCCGCACATTCATCTCCCGATCCATAAGCACCACATTGGCGTACCGCCCCGGCGCGATGGACCCGTAATCCTTCTCTATCCCGATCGACCGGGCCGGATTTTCCGCCGCGGCGCGGACGGCTGTCTCGAGTGGAACCTTCATGTCGAGCACTGCCGTCTTCATGCAGTCAAAGAGATTTGTCACGCTTCCGGCGATTGTGTCTGGATCAGACGCCAGCGCTGCCCTGCGCCCGCGCTTTATGACGGCCTGTCCGCCGAGGCTGTACGTGCCGTCCGGGAGGCCCGTCGCCTCCATACTGTCGGAAATGAGGATCATCCTCTCCTCCCCGAAGAGGCGGAAGGCAAGCCTCACTATCGACGGATGGATATGAACGCCGTCGGCGATCAGCTCTGCGTCGGCGCCGGCCTCGAGGGCCGCCGGAATCGGACCCGGTGCCCTGTGGTGAATTCCCGGCATCGCGTTAAATGTGTGCGTGAGATGCGAAGCTCCGCTTTTGAATGCCATCCGCGTCGTCTCGTAATCCGCGCAGGTGTGTGAGACGGAGATAACGATATCCTTTGAGATCTCCCGAATGAAGCCTTTCGCGCCAGGCAGCTCCGGCGCGATGTCCACGATCTTAAGAAGTCCATCTGCCGCCTCTGCAAGGCGCCGCACCATCGCGATGTCCGGTGCGTGTGCGAACGCAGGGTTCTGCGCACCGAGCTTCTTCGGGCTCACAAACGGTCCCTCCATGTGGATGCCGACGAGATCCGCGCCGCTGCCATTTTTATGCGCGGCTGCCGCCCGCATGACCTTCATGAGCTTCTCCTCCGAGAATGTCATCGTCGCCGGGCAGATCGCAAGCACGCCGTGCTCCGCCTCGTACCGCGCGATTCGATCGATGCTCTCCTCATTTCCGTCGCAGAAGTCACAACCGTCCGCCCCATGAAAATGCACATCGACAAGGCCGGGGATAGCATAAAGGCCGTGCGCGTCGAGTGCCGAGGCGTCTGCAGAAGCAGGTCCCGTCTCGCCCGAGCCGTTTGCGCAGCTGACGCCCTTGTCAAGCTGTACGACTACCGAAGCAGTTCCCGTCTCGCCCGAGCCGTTTGCGCAGCTTCCGCCCGAAGTTCGGGCAGCCCCGCCAGGATTCCCGCAATCCATTCTCGAAGAAGAGCTGATTTCACTTTCCGCCGTCCGCACGCGGCTGATCCGCTCCCCTTGAATCTCGATCGTTCCCTTCCTGAATTTGTGGTCCTCACAATACACAAGCGCGTTTCTTATTTCCATGGCTGATGCCTCCCGCATTCTTACTATACCTGATTCATGCCGCCGTGGGTAGCGCCCAAGCTCCAATCTCATTCACAAGCCCTATCCAAGTAGCGTCTCAGGCTTGATTTTCTCCCCAAGCCCTACGGTTTTCTCCAGCCGTAGCGTCTCAGTCCCCCATCTTACCCACACGCCCTACCGCAGTAGTGTCTCTGGCTTGATTTTCCCTACCAAGCCCTACGGCTCGTTCCTCCCGTATCGTTTCAGCCCCAATCTCGCCCACACGCCCTACCACAGTAGCGCCTCTGGCTTGATTTTCCCTACCAAACCCTACGGCTCGTCTCTCTCGTATCGTTTCAGCCCCGATCTCACCCACACGCCCTACCACAGTAGCGCCTCTGGCTTGATTTTCCCTACCAAACCCTACGGCTCGTCTCTTCCGTATCGTTTCAGACCTGATCTCGCCTACGCGCCCTACTGCAGTAGAGTCTCTGGCTTGATTTTCGCTCCAAGCTCTACGGCTCGTCTCTTCCGTATCGTTTCAGCCCCAATCTCGCCCACACGCCCTACCGCAGTAGAATCTCTGGCTTGATTTTCCCTACCAACCCCTACGGCTCGTCTCTCCTGTATCGTTTCAGCCCCAATCTCGCCCACACGCCCTACCGCAGTAGCGCCTCTGGCTTGATTTCCTCTCCAGGCCCTATAACTCGAGACAGAATCAGGTCCGGAAGGCCCCAGACGATTGACATACGGCACCAACTGTATTAATCTAAATAATACAGTTGTTAGTATGCATGAGGTTGCCTTCCGTGGACTTAATCGATTATCAGGACAGTCGTCCGATCTATGAACAGATCTCCGAAAAATATAAAATATTGATTCTGAAGGGTGTGCTCGAGCCCGATGAGAAGATGCCGTCCGTGCGTCAGCTCGCGATGGACCTCTCGACGAACCCGAACACGGTCCAGCGCGCCTACTCGGAGCTTGAGCGGCAGGGCTTTCTCTACTCCGTCAAGGGCAAGGGCAACTTCGTAAGTCCCAATCCTCACCTGCGGGACTTGAAGAAGAAGGAGCTTCTGGAACGTCTTCGCGCGCTGCTGAAGGAATCGGAGGACAGCGGCATCCCGGCAAGTGAGCTCCTCAGTGAGCTCCGTTCATAACTCAGACACCAGGAACATACGCGATACAAACCGGTACAAGATATGGCCGGTTCCGACATAAAGCTTCAGGAGAAAAACCACAATGATCACGATTGACAAAGTCCGGAAGTCCTTCGGCGGCGACACCGCCGTCGCGGACCTCTCCCTCACCATACAAAAAGGCCAGGTCTTCGGCCTTGTCGGCACAAACGGGGCCGGCAAGAGCACGCTGCTGCGCATGACGGCCGGCGTTCTTGAGCCGGACAGCGGAAGTATCACCATTGACAACCTGCCCGTCTTCGACAACCCGGCCGCGAAATCGAAGGTGTATTTCATTTCCGATGAGCCGTACTTCTTTTCGAACAGCAGCGCGGCGGACATGCTCCGTTACATGTGCACAGCCTATCCGCATTTTGATGCGGACCGCTTCCGCGTGCTGCTCGGCGACTTCGGACTCGACCCGAAGCGGCCGATCTCACACTACTCGAAGGGCATGAAGAAGCAGCTCGCGGTCATCTGCGGAATTGCGGCGAATACGGATTACCTGCTCTGCGACGAGACATTTGACGGACTCGACCCCGTCATGCGCCAGGGCACGAAGAGCCTCTTCGCCCAGGAAATGACCGGACGCGGCCTTACGCCCGTCATCGCGTCGCACAATCTCCGCGAGCTCGAGGACATCTGCGACCACATCGGTCTTCTGCACCGCGGCGGTCTGCTTCTGTCCGAAGACCTCGCGGACATGAAGCTCGGCATCCAGAAGGTCCAGTGCGTCTTTAAGAATGAGCGGGAAATGAGATTCGCCCTCGCCGGCCTCCGCGTCGTTCACCGCGAGGACCGCGGGCGGCTGATCACGCTGATCGTGCGCGGCGAGCGCGACGAGATTATCCAGCATTTCAAGGGAGTTGACCCGGTCTTCTTCGAAATTCTTCCGCTCACGCTGGAGGAAATATTCATCTGTGAAACGGAGGTGGCAGGCTATGACGCAAGAAAACTCATCCTCGGGTAAGAAGCGCCCGGACTCTCTTTCTTCGGTCCACGAGAACGGGCCGGCGAAGGCGCGCACAGGCGCAGCCTCCTCAGACTCCTCTTCGGTCCACGAGAGCGGGCCGGTGAAGGCGCGCACAGGCGCAGCCTCCTCAGACTCCTCTTCGGTCCACGAGAGCGGGCCGGCGAAGGCGCGCACAGGCGCAGCCTCCCCGGTCTCCTTCTGGTCCCGCCAGAGAGAGCTGACAGGCCGGCGCTCGTGGACGCTTGCGCTCACGCTGCTCCTGTACGCGATCTTCCACATCATAGAGACTGTGCTCCTTCTTTCCGGCGCCATGGCCGCATACACGGCAGCATCCGAGAAGGCGAAGCACATCCAGAACCTGCACAGCACGGCAGTCAGTATCCTCGGGACGGAGAGCTGGAACTGGATCGTCACGATTATCTGCGGCCTGCTGCTCGCGATGCAGGGCTTCTCGTGGGTTGACTCGCGGCAGCGGCTCGACTTCTATGAGAGCCAGCCGGTCTCACGGAAGGCGCGCTTTATCAAAATCTCGCTGAACAGTCTGTTCATTTTCCTGACGGCCTATATAACAACAGGGGCTGTCGGCATGCTTATTATAACCGGCATGGGCGCAATGACCGGTTCTGTCTTCGCGTCCTGCATGATGCAGCTTCTGCGCTCGGTCATTCTGTTTGTGGACATCTACGCCCTGTCGGTGCTCGCTGTCATGCTGACCGGAAATATCATCGTCGCGCTGTTTCTTGACGGCGCCATGCTGCTCTATGAGCCGCTCATGCGCTATCTCATTCACGACTTCTGCGTCACATTTTTCCGGACGTACGTAACGAACGCCTCCTACGGACAGCAGGCGGATCACTCGCCGACCCTCTGGTTTGCCGTAAAGGCGGGCCCGCGTGCGCTCCTTATGGGCATTCTGCTTGGCATCCTCGCGATGGCGCTGGCATGGCTCGCATTCCGGAAGCGGAAAAATGAGATGGCCGGCCGCGCAGTCCTGTACAAGCCGGTCCGCATCATTCTGAAGATCGCGGTCTCATTTGCCGTCGCCATGATCGCGATTCCGGCCGTGTATTCCGTGACCCCGTCGACGCCGGTCTGCTGCGTGATCGCCGCGCTTGCCGCTCTGATCACGGGCTGCATCATGGAGGTCATCTACACCTTCGATTTCCGGCGCCTGACCATGCATCCCGCGGGATCCGTTGCCGCGGCGCTGCTCGCGGTCTGCGTGTTTCTCATTTTCCGGTACGACGCCTTCGGATACGACAGCTGGCTGCCGCGCGCGGAGGACACCGTGGACGCCTTCGTCGTCTATGACAACGGCTATATCACCGACCGCTATCTGGAGGACGGCACGGACGCGTCCTATAACGGAAAATACGAGGAGACATACATGCACCTCACGGATATCGACGCGGTAGACCGTCTGCTTGAGGCCGGCTACAACTGGACGAAGGCAAATGTCAAAAACGAATCGGGCAATATTGTCCTGACCGCACCTGACACCGACATCTCGTATCAGCTCGTCGTCGGCTTCCGCATGAGAGACGGCCGCCTTGTGACGCGCTCGGTGTACCTTCCGGACACGACAAATGCCGCCGTAATGGACGATGTCTTCGGGACGGACGCCTTCCGCGAGGGATATTTCCCGATCTACCACGACGGCGCGATCAGAAAAAAGCTTGACAAGATCCGCATTGAGTACACAGACGGAAAGAATATCTCGGACGATCTGCCGGCGGAGACATACTACGACGCGTTCAAAAATGCCTATGAGGCAGACCTGAAACAGTTCAGCTGGTCATTTGCCAAGAGCCGGGTCCCGGTCGGCAAGGTCAGCCTCATCTTCGGAAGCAGCGCCGACACGTCGTCCTCGTCGGTCAACTGCCCGGTCTACGCGGAGTTCACGCACTCGATCGCTTTCCTGAAGGAGAACGGCATCTATCTCGAGCCGCTTGACGATCTCGATGTCGATACGGCCTGGTCGCTGGCCGGACCGTTCTCCGAGACAGATCTAGACAAGGAAATGCAAAAGCTCGGGATGGAGTAAGCGCTGCGCCCTTGCCGTTTCAGCTCATACGCATCCAGAGCCGCATGCATTGCTGACACAGAGCATAAAACATAAGAAAGGGCCTGGCGTCCCGCCGGGCATAAGAAAATGCATACATACTCAGTTATACGTTCAAACCGCCGCAGCATCGCGCTGGAGATCCGTCCCGACCGGACGCTTCTCGTGCGGGCGCCGTACTTTGTGCCGTCCTCACAGATCCGCGGCTTCGTCATGAGCCGCGAGGACTGGATCAACAAGCACCTTTCGCGCATGGAGGAGAAAAATGAGGCCCGCCGGCTTCTGCCCTCGCTCACGCCGGATGACATTCAGAAGCTCACCAGAAGGGCGTGCACGGACATCCCCGCTCGCATCCGTCATTTCCTGCCCATCGTCGGCGTCACAGTCGGCCGCGTCACGATCCGAAACCAGCGGACGCGCTGGGGCAGCTGCTCCGCGAAGGGAAATCTCAACTTCAACTGCCTGCTCATGCTCTGCCCGGAAAATGTCCGCGACTACGTCGTCGTCCATGAGCTCTGCCACCGCCTTGAAATGAACCACTCACCAAGGTTCTGGGCCGATGTGGAGGCCGTGCTCCCGGATTACAGGGAGCCGAAGCGCTGGCTCCGGGAGCATGGCGGCGACCTCATCGCGCGGATGGAGGCAGGGATGATGGAAGGCGGCGCAGGGCGCTGAGGCCAGCGGGTTCTGTCCATGTCCGCGGGGCTCTTATTTCCCGCGGATCATCGTCACGATACCCTTCAGGCCATGACCGTTTGCCATCTCGAGAAGTCCCTGCATGATGCCGCCTTTGATGCCGCCGCTGATCTGCATGCTGCGGAGCGGGCTTCCCGCAGACGAGGCCATGAGCATGCGGAACTCCGGATTATTGTAGTCCTTCTTTCCGCCGAAGCCCTTCGCGACCGTGTTCTCCACAGCCTTGTACATGATCTTCATCACGAGTGAATCCTTCTTCATCTCAGAGACCGTGCTGTCCATTGTGTAGCTGCCCTTTGAAAGATGAACCGGCTCATAATGAATGCCGCTCATACGTTCAAAATCAGCGAGCATCGGAATGCCGCGGCAGGTTCTGTACCAGTCATCTGCCGGAGCGCCATCCCGTTCTGTCTGATTTTCTTCACGCGCGATGCGCACACCGCAGGTCTCCACAGCTTCCTTCCCTGCCGCCGATCTGTTCATTCCTTCGCTCATGACATGCGGACCGCAGTTTGACTCACTCATGCTTTCACGATCAGCATCTCTCATCTCATGGCTCGCAGTATTGGCATCAATCTTTATACTTGCCGTAAGCGGCAGCTCGCGCGAGGACGGGCCGACACTGATCTCATACTCGCCCTCCGGTACGATCCAGCCATCCTTCCAGATGGCAAAGTCCCTCATTTCCAGCGAAAAATGAACGGTCTTCTTCTCTCCGGCGCGAAGCTCCACTCTCTGAAAATGCTTCAGCTCGCGAATCGGCCGGTAAAGTCCCGTGCCCGTCTGCCCGATATAGAGCTCCGCGATCTCCGCCCCGTCTCTCTCTCCCGTATTTTCAACCGTAAATGAGATGTCCATCCCGTCACGCTTTATATCCGTATACACAAAATCCGTATAGCTTAAGCCATAGCCGAACGGATACCGCACCGCAAGATTTGCCTTGTCGTAATACCGGTACCCGACGTAGATGCCCTCCCGGTAGACGGCGTCCTTGTCCTTTCCGTACCACGAGGAGGAGACGCAGTCCTCATAGCGGACCGGCCAGCTCTCCGCGAGCTTCCCCGACGGGTTCACATCGCCGTAGAGAAGGCGGACGGCTGCACTTCCTCCGGCCTGTCCCGGAAGACCCATGTAGAGAATCGCGCGCACCTCGTCATTCCACGGAAGTTCCACCGCGCTTCCCGAAAAGAGCACAACAACCGTGTCCGGATTTGCTGCCGCAACCGCAGAGATCAGCTTATTTTCTCCCTCCGGAAGCTTCATGTCCGAGCGGTCAAAGCCCTCGGAATCACAGCTTGTCGGAAGGCCCGCGAAAATCACGGCCTTATCGCTCCTTTCTGCCGCGAGGACAGCCTCCGCGATCTGCTCCTTTGAGGCGCTCCCGTTCTCCGCGTATCCCTCTGCATAGACGCATGTTCCGGAAAAATAAGGAAGCGGCTCATCCGTGAGCGCCGCATGAATATGGCTTGAGCCTGCGCCCTGAAAATGCATGTCCTTCGCCATATAGCCGATGACAGCGATATGCTCCTCTCTGGCAAGCGGCAGGATGTGGTTTTCATTTTTAAGAAGGACAGCGCCCTCCTCCGCAGCCAGGCGCGCAAGCTCATGGTGACGGTTCGTCATGTCAGGGGCCACGGATATCCCGCCCTCCCTGTCAGCCGATGCAGACTGGCCGGTGACATTCGCTTCACCCGCAGCATGGGTCGCAACCGTTTCGCTTGCGACAAGGGTCTCAGCTGTTCCGTTTGCGGCAAGGGCCGCATCCGTTCCGCTTATGTCAGTTGCCGCGCCGAGCGTCTCCGCCGCCCGGAACACGACGCGCAGCACGCGCTCTGCCGAGCGGTTAATGTCCTCCTCCGAGAGCCGCCCATCCTTCACGGCCGCAAGACACTCATTTTCCATATAGGCGCTGCCTCCCGGCATATTGAGGTCGCAGCCCGCCTGAAAGCCCTTGATCCGGTCGTTCATCGCACCCCAGTCCGTCACGACCATGCCGTCAAAGCCCCAGTCCTTCCTTAAAATATCGGTCAGGAGCTTCCGGCTATCACTGCAGTGCACACCGTTCAGCTTCGGATACGCGCACATGACGGTCGACGGCTTTCCCTCCTTCACGGCGATCTCAAAGCCGCGCAGATAAATTTCCCGGAGCGTCCGCTCGTCCATGACGCTGTTGGACGAAAAGCGCATATACTCCTGTGAGTTGGCTGCGAAATGCTTGAGCGACGTGGAGACGCCTCTCCTCTCCATGCCACGGATATATCCCGCCGCCAGCTTTCCCGCCAGATACGGGTCCTCGCTGAAATACTCAAAGTTCCGTCCGCACAGCGGGTTCCGCTTGAAATTCTCCCCGGGGCCGAGGACCATGCCGACATGCTGCGAGACGGCCTCCTCCGCAATCGCATGTCCGATTTTCTCAAGCAGCTCCGGATCCCAGCTCCCCGATGTCGTCACCTCGGCCGGAAAGCAGGTCGCCGGATTCGATTCATTGACGCCGAGCATATCCGCGCCGCCCTCGCGCTCCTGCTTCCTTAAGCCGTGAGATCCGTCACTCATGAAGAGAGACGGAATACCATACTTCGGGAACGCCTTCGTCTCCCAGAAAGTCTTTCCGGAGCAGAGCGCGATCCGCTCCTCCAGCGTCATCGACTGTACAATCTTTCTGATCTCAGCATCACTCTTCATAGCTGCTCCTTCCATGCGTATTCTCTCGTCCCGGCCGTCTGTCTGACCGCCCTTCCGTCCGGAAGAACGACCTCCGCCTCGCAGTTCGCCGGAACCGTGACAAGAAATGAAATCCCTTCATCCGTTTTCTTCCAGCCGGACACGACCGTCCCGTACACGCTCCGGCAGGACGCGCGCGCCTGCTTAAAATGGCCGCCCGGCCTCGGCTCGATCCGGAACTGATTTTCTCCGGCCACATGGATCCCGCACATGCCATCGAACAGCCAGCGGACCACGGCGCCCTTTGAGTAGTGGTCGAGAGAGCCGATGCCGCTGTCTCCTGACGCAGGGCCCTCCCAGGCCTCCCAGACCGTCGTCGCGCCGTTCTTCGGCATAGAAAGCCAGCCAGGCAGCTCTTCATTTTCAAGAAGACGATAGGCCGCCTCAAGGTCGTACGCGGAGAGGACATCCATAATAAGCGGCGTCGAAAGGAACCCCGTGCCGACGCGGAAGCCATAGTGCCGGAGCGCCTCAAGGAGCCGCTTCCGGGCATATTCCGTCTGCTTTTCATCAAGAAGCCCGAACGCGAGCGGCCGCACGAGGCGCGCCTGCCGGTCCGTATCAAGCGTAAACTCCTTTGTCTCCGAAAGCGCCTCATAGCTCTTCACGCAGTGCCTGCGGAAATCCGCTGCCGCCTTCGCTTTATCCGTATGCCCGAGCGCTGTCTCAATCTCACTCATAAGCCCCGCAATATATGCGGTGTAGGCCGTCGCGACCTCCGGGTGCGGAACCGCGCAGTCCTTCCATGTCATGGCGTGAATATCCGCCGGCTCCGCCCACTCGCCGTAGGCCTGTCCGAAATTCGAGATGTATTTATTCTCCTCATGAGAAAGACCCGTCCTCTGCGCGGTCGGATACCATTTCCCGCAGCGTCTCTGCATAAAATGAAAATATCGTCTCATCCCCGGCAGGAATTCCTTCAGAATCCGCGCGTCGCCGTACTGCTTCCAGAGCACATACGGGATGATAACGCCCGCGTCCGCCCAGCCGACGGAGCCGTCCATCGCCTTCATGTAGAAGTCGACGCCGCCCGGCGGCGCGATCTGCGGAAGGCAGCCGTTTCTCTTCTGCTGATCATACATGTCGCGCAGACATTTTCTCTCAAACGGATACGCCTCAAAGAGGAAGCACTCCGTCGGCGCGAAAATCTGCGCGTCGCCCGTCCATCCGTGACGCTCTCTCGTCGGGCAGTCCGTCGGGATATCGAGAGAGTTGTTCCTTGCGCTCCAGATCGTATTCTTCACGAACTGATTCAGCAGCTCATTGTCGCAGGAAAACTCGCCCGTCTCCTCAAGATCAGAGCGGACAGAGACCGCCTCGAAATCATCGGGATTAACATCGTCAAGGCCCTCCACAAGCACGTACTGAAAGCCGAAGACCGCAAATCTTGTCCGGTAGTCATTTCTCCCCGCCCTGCACGTATAAATGACGCGCTGCAGGGGCGTCGTGACGTGCTTGTTTTTACACTGGATATTTCTCTGCGT
>Ga0256404_1000115_pt1 | contig 188131 bp, 139 predicted proteins | sample RumenRJG_01DNA_FD_185990 | JGI IMG/M metagenome (GOLD analysis project Ga0256404, IMG submission 185990) | Bovine rumen microbial communities from Lethbridge, Alberta, Canada - RJG_01 | ecosystem: Host-associated > Mammals > Digestive system > Stomach > Rumen | place: Canada: Alberta...
GATCATGGCTGGGACCTCCTACGCTTGTGATATGCCTTACACCGACAGTGACAAGGCTAACTCACGACGCCCGGCAAGGGCCATGCCCGCAGAGTGAGTCCCAGCCACCTCACTCCATATCGTCTAGGGGCGCCGACGTCGGGTGACGCGTCCGAAGTGTCACCAACGCCGCATCGGTGGCGTTACGCTGCACGTCCAGCGGCGCCGCGTCTAGCAACACCGCACGTACCAGCACGTTCATAGAGGGGTCGGCTCACTGCCGGCCCCTCTTTTCTTCTTCTCCGCCCTTCTCGCGTCGCGAGTAGACGCCACGGGCTGCGTGCTCAAACCCGCTTCGTACACGAACGGCCTCCTTTTCGCTCAATAGGGTTCGAGACCCTCGTTGGTGTACGAATACCCAGATAGCCCGACCGCGCAATCGCGCACCAAGTGCCCTCCTAGACACCTTTGGAGCCTGGGAGGGCCACTCGTGTATTAAATGGCATCAGCTCGCCCCTCCCATTCGTACACGAACGGGGTCGGGAGGAAGGAAAACCCCTTGCGGGGGGCACTTGGTGTACGACGGGCCAGATATTAGCCGGTAATGTGCGACGCCACGGCCAATGAGCCCTCTCCGGCATGGAGTCGCAGCAAGCCTGAAAAAATACTCGAAAAGGCGGGGAAAGGGCAGTCAGAAAGGGCGGGCCGGAAAGGAACTTGAGAGAAGTACCATGACGGGAGTGGGTTTGAAGAAAGAGTCTGGGGAAACGGCTTGGGAAACGACCCGGCAAGCGGCCAAGGTTGGCGGGTCACAGGTCGACGCACCTCCATAAGAGGGCGTGCGTGCGTTTTTTCTCAACTGGTTCGGCAGAAAACCCCGGCCTGAAGAGGAGCTCCTTCTTCAGGCCGGGATTGGTAAACCGTGTGTCAGGTGAATCGGAGCGGGAAACGCGTGCGATACCTGTAAATCAGTCAGCGACCTGGGTTGGTCAGTCGGCGTCGACCGGGGGAGAACCTGTTTGATCCGCTAGTCGGCGGCACCCGCGGGCGGGTCGATGCGGACGCGGAGGTCGGGCTCCACGTACACGCGGCCTTCGGCGATCAGCTGGATGGTGTCGGGGTAGAGCTCGTGCTCGATCTCGTGGATGTGGGCCTCGAGCTCGTCGACCGTCCAGCCCTCCTGCACCGGCAGCGCACGCTGGGCAATGATCGGGCCCGCGTCGTAGTCGGCGTTGGCAAAATGCACGGTGACGCCCGTGACCTTCACGCCGCGGTCGTACGCGTCCTGGATCGCGTGCGCACCCGGGAAGCTGGGCAGCAGCGCCGGATGGAGGTTGACGACGCGGTTGGGATAGGCCGCGAGGATCGGCGCGTGGACCATGCGCATGTAGCCGGCCATGATCACGTACTCGGCTCCGGCCTTCTTGAGGCTCGCAGCGATGATCTCGTCGGCCATCGCGGGCTCCGCGTAGATCTCCTTGCTGAGCGTGAGGGTCTGGATGCCGGCCGCCTCGGCGCGCTTGAGGCCGTAGGCCGAGGGGCGGGAAGACACGACCAGCACCACCTCGGCATCGAGCGTACCTGCGGCGATGCGGTCGATGATCGCCTGCAGGTTGGTGCCGGAGCCGCTAATGAGAACGCCTATCTTGAGACTCATCGATACACGACCTTTCCGGTGCCGGGGATGCACTCGCCCATCACGAAGGGCGCGAAGCCCTGATCGGTCAGCGCCTCGCAGACCTCGTCCACGTCGTCGGGCGCGCAGATCACGGACATGCCGACGCCCATATTGAACGTCTTGTAGGCCTCGTCGGGGGTCAGGCCCGCGGCGCGGGAGACGTAGTCGATGATGGGCGGGACGTCCCAGGCGGGACCCTCCTCGCCGCCGCGGTCGACCGCCGCGTCGATGGTGGCGGGCAGCGCGCGGTTGAGGTTCTCGGTGATGCCGCCGCCGGTGATGTGCGCCATCGCGTGGATGGGGGCGCCGGCCTTGAGCGCGCGGATGAGGCCGCCCGCGTAGATGGTGGTCGGCTCGAGCACGGCGTCGACGATGCTGCGACCGCCGAGCTCGTCGAGCGGGGCCGTGAGCTCCTCGTCCGTCTTGCCCTCGATCACGACCTTGCGCACCAGGCTGTAGCCGTTGGAGTGGATGCCGGAGCTGGGCAGACCGATGATCACGTCGCCCTCCTGCACCAGGTCGGGGCCGATCATCTTGGGCCGGTCGACCACGCCGACCACAAAGCCGGCCAGGTCGTAGTCGTCGGGGTCCATCACGCCGGGGTGCTCGGCGGTCTCGCCGCCCACCAGCGCGCAGCCGGCCATGCTGCAGCCCTCGGCGATGCCGCCAACGATCTCGGCCAGGGCCTCGGCGCGCAGCTTGCCCACGCTCACATAGTCCAGGAAGAAGAGCGGCTCGGCACCCGCCACCACGACGTCGTCGGCGCACATGGCCACGAGGTCCTGGCCCACGGTGTCGTTGCGGCCGAAGCGCTGGGCGATCGCGAGCTTGGTGCCCACGCCGTCCGTGCCGCTCACCAGCACGGGGTCCTCCATGTCCTTGTAGCCCTTCATCGAGAAGAGCGAGCCGAAACCGCCCAGGCCGCCGATGACCTCGGGGCGGTTGGTCTTCTTGACCGCGGGCTTGATCAGCTCGACGGAGCGCGCGCCCTCATCGACGTCCACACCCGCGTCCGCGTAGGTGATGTGCTCTTGTGCCATGGTGCCTCCTTGACCGAGGTGCTTGTCTTACTGTGCCGCGGCGGCCTCGGCCGCCACGACCTCGTCGTACGGCGCGCAGACCAAAAGGCCGCGGCCGTGACCCTTTGCGTACTTGCTGTAATACACGCAGGTAGAGAGCGTCATTACCTTGGAAACGCCGTTGATGGTGGTCTCGGCCCCCGCGCGCCGGGTGACCGCCTTGGCACAGCGGTCCGCGAGGTACGTGTGGAACGCGTCCTCGCTCTCGAAGGTCAGGGTGCGGGCCTCCGCGTCGTCGCGGTCGGTGTCGTAGAAGAAGAGCGGGAGCAGCCGCGTGGCCCCGTCGGGCGTGATGTACCAGACGTCCGTTGCGGCGTCGAATGTGTCCTGCTGGTCCATGCGGGAGATGGGCTCGAACATCGCGCCGTTGTTGAGGTGGTGGCCGTATATGAGCGACTGCTGGTCCACGAGACCGGGCGCCGTGTTGTCGCAGTCGAGGAAGATCTGGCCGCCGATGGTCCAGGTGCCCTCTGCGTTGTGGCGCAGGTAGTGCTCGTTGTCCTCGCCCTGGTACACGGGGAAGCTGACGGGCGTGCCGCCCACGTAGATCCAGCCGACGATATCGTCGTTGATCGCGCGCAGGCCGTCCCAGTCCACGTCCACCGGGCACTGCTCCTCGGGCGTATCGGCCTCGACCACGGCGTATTTGGCCAGGTCGGCGTTGACGACGTCCTGCTCGTGGTAGGAGTACTGCTGGTAGGCAAACATACCGCCCGCCACGACCAGCAGGATGATGCCGACGATGAGCAGCAGGTTGGACACCACGTGGCGCGCGCCCTTGCGGCGCTTGGCCTTCATCGAGTATTTGGCCGGCGCCTGGCGGCTCGGCGCGGCGCTCCGCATCGGGACCGCGCCGCGCTGCATCGTCGCGCCCTGGTCGGGCGTGCGCTCCGGTGCCGTATCCCGTTCGGGCGCGCGCTCCGGCTCGTCGTCCCGGCTCGGCCCCGCGGCCATGTGCCTGCCTGTCCCTGCCACGGGTTAGCCCTCCGCCATCGCAGCTTTGAACTCGGCGATCTTGTCACGCCACTCGGGCATGGTCGCGCCGAGGATCTGCGTGGCGTAGATGGCCGCGTTCTTGGCGCCGCCGATCGCGACGCAGGCCACAGGCACGCCTGACGGCATCTGCACCATGGAGAGCAGGGAATCCATGCCGCCGAGATCGCTTGTCTTCATAGGCACGCCCACGATGGGCAGCGGAGTGTACGCCGCGACGACGCCGCCCAGGTGCGCCGCCTTGCCCGCCGCCGCGATGATCACCTTGATGCCACGGTCGGCCGCGGTCGAAGCCCACTCGTGGACCTTTGCGGGCGCGCGGTGCGCCGAGGCGATGACCAGCTCGTACGGCACGCCGAACTCCTCGAGCTGCTTGGTGCAGGCCTCCATCGCCGGCATATCCGACTTGGAACCCATGATGATGCCCACCAGCGGGGCTTCTGTCTCAGCCATGCGGCCTCCTTTTTCATGTGCTGCGCTTACACGCGCTCCTCACAGTATAGAGAAAAGCAGGTAGCATCCTCTCACCCGTCAAGCTTTCGAAAAGAAAAACGGTCGCGTCCGACTCCCGTCGCGTCGGATGCGAGGCGATTGACCCGTGGCACGCCGGAGCTAGACCGTTTGCCTTCCCACACTCCGCAGATATTCCTCGACGTTTCGGTAGCGGATGTCGAATTCCTCGCAATCTGGCCCCCGGTAGAGCACTGCTCTCTCGGTGATGGGGCCATAGCGGTGCTCGAGCGCGGCGCATTTGTCGGTGTCGAGCAGGTGACGGCACTGTCTCCGGTCCCGCTGGTCGCTGTGCTTGATCTCGTATGCACGGCACGACCCCGCCGCCGGGTTGAAGACCACCATGTCAAACTCCCCGACCGCAAAGCGCACAGTGCACACCTCGCAGTCCGGCAACGCCAGCTTGGTATGCAACAGCACGAGCTCCTCAAGCATCCGGCCCGCCACCTCGCTGCGGATCCTCCCGAGCACATATGCACGCTCGTCAAACGAGAGGTCAGCCATCTGCGGGTCCTGCAGCAGGCTCTGTATCAGTGCGTCTACCTGCGTATATCGCAAGCCTGGTTGGGTGATGACCGTACGCGTGAGCGGCTCACCCGTATACGGCAGCGTCACGACGTCGATACGTCGTGTGAGGTCAAGCAGGCCGAGATACTCCTCTATCTCGCGCACATGCACGTCTGCCAGCGGTACCGTGCGCTCGGAGCCATCCCGTATCTCGAGAATCCGGCGCAGCCGCAGGGTAACGGCGGCAATGTCCACACGATCAAGCACGTCGCTCGGCTGTGCGGGGTCGCTCCGCAGGTTCCGCGCGGACAGGGCGAGGTCGCCGGAGCGAAAGTCCCGCGAGAGCACCTCGAGCGCAAAGCGATGGTTGGCATCCTCCACCACGCGGTTGACGGCCGAGGTCAGCTCGCCTGCCTCATACAGTTCCCGCAGGTGGCGGAAATGACCGCCATCCTGATAGCAGTGCAGGGAGTGTTGGATGTTGCGCGCTATCGCGCTGTCGACATATTCGTCCGTGCCTTCCTTGGTCGCAAACGTCGAGTCGCGATCGTAGTGCACGCCTCCCATGCTCATGGTGCCGCCGTAGCGCAGATACTCGTCGATGCCGTGGATGCCCAGGACACCCTCGAATTCTGCGTACGGAATCCAGGTGGTATGCAACAGGATGCACCGGTCATACAACTGCTCGTCCTGCGAGAACATGAAGCCCAGCGAGTCGGTACCGGACAGCACCACGCGCATGCCCAGCGCCGCGAAGACATCCGAAAAGACCGCCGCCCCCTCAATGAAGTCCTCCATGAGCGTCGCCTCGTCGACGAACACACAGCGGTAGCCGTCCCGCTGCAGTATGCGCAGGTCATGTGCCACATCCTTCATGGTGGTGCCTGCAACGACCTGGATGATGGCAGCATGCGCACGCTCGTCCGGATCCATATCGGCCAGCGCCTGGCGGATTAGGGTGGTCTTGCCCGTACGGCGCAGGCCGTACAGCACAAAGACCTTGTCGCGCGTGTCACCCCACACATAGTCACGAAGACGCCCGTAGCACTCGCGGCGCCGATACGATTCGACGGACTGCGCGAGCGCATCAAGCGCGTCGCCCGTGAGCACCATGGTCGCAAACGTATCCCGCCCCTTTCGGGAGACTCGCGGCGTGCCATGGACCACCCCGCCCTGCAGGCGGTGAAGCTCCTTCTCGAGCTCGCGACGGTACTCGATCTGCAAACCAAGCTGCTCGACCTCGTCCGCCGCGACGTATTTCTCCTTGCGCTTGCCTTCCTCGTACCAGCGCTGATAGAAGTAGTCCCTGCCTTTGATCCGCTTCTTGCCTAAGGATCCCTTGGGTAGCATCGCTATCTCACGCTGGAGCTGCTGTATGCGCGGGCCATCCATACACCCTCCCCTCTTTCCGTTATTATACCCTACTATTTTCAGGGTATAACTGGGGTATAACTACAACGCTCGTTGTCTTTTGTAGCGGGTGTAATCAAGCCCAAGCCAGTGAGCGACAAGTCGTGCCAAGAAAAGCGGTGGAACGAGATTGATCTCGTTCCACCGCTTGTTTGTCAGTTGCCGGTAGGTCCGTTGCCGGCTGATATACACCCGCCGTCAGCTGCGATTGGCCCAGCCGCCGTTCGCACTACGGGCGCGGGGTGCCGCACTCGTTGCAGAACTTGCCGGTGTTCTCATGGCCGCACTTGGGGCAGGTCCACGTGGCGGGCTCGGCGGGCTTGGGCGTGCCGCACTCGCCACAGAACTTGCCCGTGTTCTTCTTCCCGCACTTGGGGCAGGTCCACTCGGCCGCCGCGGGCTCGGGCGCGGGCTTGGGGGTACCGCACTCGTTGCAGAATTTGCCCGTATTTTGGTGTCCGCACTTAGGGCAGGTCCAGGTGCCCGCCGCGGGCGCCGCCGCAAAACCGCCGCCCTGCGCCACCGCGTACTGGTTGGGGTAAGATCCGCCCTGCGCCGGCTGGTTGGCCATCGCGGCGCCACCGGCCATGCCCGCCATGTTCATGCCGAGGAAGCCGTTCATCGCGCCGGCCTCGTTGCCCGCGGCGGTCTTCATGGCCTCGGCGGTCGCGTCGGCCATCACGGCCTGGCGCATGTCCGCATTGCGCAGCGTGGCGGAGCGCTGCAGGTCCTTGATCATCTTCTCGTCCTCGGGCGAGGCGGTGATCGAGTTGACGCCGAAGCTCGCGACCTCGATGCCGCGCAGGTCGCGCCACTTGTTGTCGAGCTCGTCGTTGAGCGCGTCGGCCAGCTCCTGCGTGTGGGCAGGCACCGCGCTGTAGCGGATGCCCATGGCCGAGATCTTGGCGAAGGCCGGCTGCAGCGCCGTCAGCAGCTCGCTTTTGAGCTGAGAGTCGATCTGGCTGCGGGTGTAAGGCTGCTCCACGTTGCCGCAGACGTTCTTGTAGAAGAGCAGCGGGTTGGTGATCTTGTAGCTGTACTCGCCGTTGCAGCGCACGGAGATATCGACGTCCAGGCCGATGTTCTGGTCGACCACGCGGAAGGGCACGGGGCTGGCCGTGCCGTACTTATTGCCGATGATCTCCTTGGTGTTGAAGTAGTACACGCGCTGGTCGTGGCCCGTGTCGCCGCCAAAGGCGAAGCGGCCGCCGATCTGCTTGAAGGTCTCGGCGATGGACTGGCCGATGTTGCCGAAATTGAAGGAGGGCTCGGTCGAGACGTCGTAGGTGTACTCGCCCGGGTCGCCGCAGAAGTCGACGACCGCGCCCTGATCGACGATGATCATGGCCTGGCCGTCGTTGACCACGACGCGCGAGCCGTTGGTGATGATGTTGTCGTCGCCGTAGCGGTTGGAGCTGCGCCCGCTCACGCGCTTCTGGCCCTTGACCACCAGCGTGTCCGCCGGGATGGCATCGCAGTAGATCATTTCCTTCCAGCTGTCGGCGAGCACGCCCTTGGTCGCGCCGACCGCCGCCCTGATGAGACCCATACCGTACCCCTTTCGTCGTGCTGCCTTGCTGTGCCTTATGTCTTGCTTGTCTTCTGTCTTGCTGTGTCTTGTACCCGTCTTGTCTTGCTTTGCTCATTAACTATATAAGACGAACGCCTGATAAAAGCCAAACATTCGAAGAGCGAACACTGCCCTTAATATCCTGGTCGGTAGCTCAGGGCCCAGGTCTCACGCCGGGTCCAGACCCTATGCCGGGCCCGCGCCTCACATTGGACCCGTGCCTCGCACCGGGCCCGCGCCTCACATCTTGAGGCCGGCGCCGAAACCACCGGGTCCTCCGCCAGGGCCTCCGTGACCGCCCGGACCACCCGGGCCCCCGTCGGGCCCGCCGTGGCCGCCTGGCCCGCCGCCGGGTCCGCCGCCAGCCCCGTCGTCGATCGGCATGCGCGACACACGCGTCGTCACATAGCGGTCCTCGCGCACGCTCAGACGCAGGCCGCCGTCGGTCACATATTCGGACGCCTCGTGGCGCTCCTTGGCCGTCCGCATCTCGCCGACGAGAATCCGCAGCACGATGCCCGCGATCACGGTGGCCATGGCCACCAGGATGAGCCAGAAGGTAGAGTCCAGTTCTTCTTCCATGGTCAGACCGAAGAAGTAGATGAGCACGGCCGTCAGCGCGAAGGTCCCCAGGAACCACGCCGCGGCCTTCTTGCCGTCGATCGGCAGGTCGCCCACGAAGCGGCCGGTCTGCCCGTTCATCGCGAAGAGGTAGTCCTTGCCCTCCCACTGCGTGTGCAGCAGCCAGACGGGCAGCAGCGCGTATGTGACATGCTTCCAGGCGACGTCGGCGTCGACGGCCTCGGGGGTCACGGTGTCGTAACCCTCCACGGAGGCCTCCAGCGCGTTGACCATCGAATTCTCCATGCGCTCGCCCACGCGCTTCTTCTCCTGGTCGGCGGCTATGTCGGGCCGCTCGGCCGCGTAGCCGGGCATGTAGCCGAGCGAAAAGCCGGTGAGCTCGCGGTAGTCGTAGGGCTCGATCGCGTCCATGTGGGCGTCGGGCATCTTGCTGGAGGAGTCGGCGGGCACGCGGCGGAAGTCCAGCGTGCCGGCGCGGCGAACGTCGTACACGCGGGTCTCCGTGACCTGCATGTTGCCCTCGCGATGGGAGCGCGAGCGGGTGCCCTCGAATGAGCCCTGACCGCTCACGCGCGCGTCGTACAGCCAAAACGGCACGTAGACGCCCTGTACGTGCGCGATGCGATTGGCGCTGGCAAAGGGCTTGGGCAGGAGTTTCTTGCCCTGGTAGTAGGTCTTAAGCGCCGCCACCGCCTGGTCGTGGTCGATCTTGAAGGGGATGATCTGCTCGGGCTTTTCCTTGTCCGTGTAGGCGCCGGGGACCACGGTCGTATTACCGCAGTAGGGGCACTCGGTGACGCTGGTCGCCGCGTCCACCATCAGCGCGGCGCCGCAGCTGGAGCAGGTGTAGGTGCGCAGTCCCGCGCGCTCGGACTCGTTCCAGCTCGCGCGGTCGAGAAAGGCCTGCACCGCGCCCGCCTCGCGCGTCTCGGCCTCGGTCGCCGCGCGCGCCTCGGCCATCGACTGCTTGACGGTCTTGGTCGCCCCGCTGCCGTCCGTGCCCGCGTTGGCGACGTCGCCCATGCGCTCGTAGTCGCTGACCTCGCCGGCCGCCGCACGCTGGTCGGCCGCCTGTGCCGCCGCGTCTGCCTGCTGCTGCCGCTCGGCGTAGGCCGCCTCGAGCTCCTGCGCCGTAAAGACGGACCCGCAGAAATCGCACTCCATCTTGCCGAGGTCGGCGTTGTAGTGCATCGTGCCGTTGCACGCCGGGCACTGGTAGTTGACTGTCTGCTCTGGCATCGCGCCCCCCGTCCGTCTTGCGTGCGCGTCGCAGTGCAAATGCGTGCGACTCGCGCATATTGCACATACTATCCCACTTGACTATCCCACCTGCGCGTGTGATTGCCGAACGCCAAATGTCCCGCTCCCGCACGTCGGGAAATGCCCCCTCCTGGCGTGATGGCGTCATTACGTTGCCTTTGTGCACGACTCCTCAGCGGTGACGCTGCCCCCACGACAGAGCGCGTTCCTAGTGACCATGAGAATTTGAGCTAAGAAAAAAGCCCCCGAAGGGGCTGAAAAGTCTGGTGCGGGCGAAAGGACTTGAACCTTCATGAGGGAACCCTCATACGGACCTGAACCGTACGCGTCTGCCAATTCCGCCACGCCCGCGTGCTGGAAAATCTTACTACAGACGCGCGCCGAACGCAACGAGAATTATTAGCTCGCCTCGCATTTTCGTCACGTTTGCGGGTGGGGCGACCCGACCTGCGGGCAACAGGCGCGAGCGGTCGGCGATGTGGGCGAGCGACGGGGCGGCGGCGCGGCGGTACGCGGGCGCGGTGTTCGTCTTATAAAAGGCAGGTAAAAAGCCCGCAGCGGCAGCAGCGTTGCACTATGGTTTTCTGCAGCGTCGGTCCATCAGTCCACGTTGAAGGGAAACCTATGACCACCACCAGGGACCTGGTCCTTTACAAAAGACCCGCCGGGTACATCCCGCGCGTCGCCGCCGTGCACGACCTGTGCGGCTACGGCACCTGCTCGCTGGGCGTCGCGATTCCCGTGCTCTCCGCCGGCGGCTGCGATGTGTGCACTGTGCCTACCTCGCTTTTTTCGGCCACGACGTACTTTCCGCACTTCTACGTGCACGACACCACGCCCATCCTCCCCGACTACCTCGACGCCTGGCAGCAGGTCGACGTCGCCCTCGACGCGATCTACTCCGGCTTTCTCGGATCGGCCGACCAGGTCGCGATCATCCAGCGCCTGTACGACGAGTACCCGACCGCCCTGCGCTGCGTCGACCCCGTGATGGGCGACGCGGGCAAGAAGTACCCCACCTACACGGACGAGATGTGTGAGGCCACAAAAGGCCTGGTCAGCGGTGCCGACCTCCTGCTCCCCAATCTGACCGAGGCCTCAATCCTCACCGGCATCGGCTACGTGGGCCAGGACGTCTCGCCCGAGTACGTCCGCACGATCGCGGACGCCCTGCTCGAGATGGGTGCGCGGACGGTCGTGCTCAAGGGCATCGCGCGCGGCGACGGCCTGATCCGCAACTACGTGATCGGCCGCGATATCGAGGGCGACGAGGTCACGGGCGAGGAGCTGCCCTTCTTGCTCGGCGGCACCGGCGACCTCTACGCGTCCGGCCTGCTCGCAGCCGTGATGACTGGCAGGTCGCTCCACGAAGCGGTCGAGTTTGCCGGCAGGTTCGTCCTGCACGCCATGCGGGTCACGCCGCAGCAGCCGGGCTACAAGTACCGCGGTGTGTGCTTCCAGAGCGCCCTCGGCGACGTCACCGATCTGCTGCGGTAGGTGCGACGGGTGCATCGCTCGCGGCGGCGTCCGTACCCTCGGCTCCATCCGCAGCGTCCGCCCCCGCAGCCTCGCCGCCTGCAGCGTCCGCGCTCGTGCCGCCCGCAGCCGCGCCATTCGTCTTCTCGCCTGCGCTGCTCAGCTCGTCTTCCGGCGCCTCGGTGATCGCGTTGGTGATCAGCGAGTACGGCGTGTGGCTCGAGGTGATGCGGTCGCGGAGGGCCTTTTGCGTCTTGGCGTCCATGCCGGTCACGGTGCAGTTGAAGACGACGCGCCCCTGCGTGGTGGTGGACTTGGTCCAGACGAAGGTCACAAATGAGCTCGTCTCGCCCGTCGGCCGCAGGAACTCAAAGAACCGCGACGTGCGGAAGTCGCCGTCGGCGTCCACGTAGATGTTGACGTGGTAGATCACGGTGTTGATGTCGGGGTTGAGCAGGGCGTTCACGCTGAGCGACGCCGCCTGGATCTGCGCCGTGGAGAAGCAGTCCAGCGCGTTGCCGGACTCCGTGTCGAGCACGGTGACCTCGATGCGGTGCGTGTGCTCGTCGGCCTCCTGCACCGTGAACTCGGCCGGGAACTGCGTGAAGCCGCCGCCCCAGTCCACGCCGCCGCGCATGGCCGACGCCACGGTCAGCACGCTCACGTCCTCGGAGAGGTTGGCGGTGTTGGCGCGGCGGATGACACCGCAGCCGACCTGCATCAACGTCACGGCCACCAGGAAGACGAGCACAAAGCCGACGGCCGTCTTGCGGATGTGCTGCTCGACGTCGTCGCCCGAGGGGTCGTTGCCCGACAGCGGGTCGACGTCCACGCCCTGGCCGGTCTCGCTGCGGTGGGCGCGCTCGCGTTTGGCGCGCTCCTCGTCGGAGTGGCCCGTCTCGTCGACGGTCTGAAAGAGCGCCTCGGCCTCCTCGGCGGTGAGGGAACCGCGCTCCTTGCGGAGTTTTTTGAAGACGTGCTCTCTGCGCTGCTTGCTCTTTGCCACGGTCCCCTCCTTTCCTCTCCGTTGCCAGGCGTCGACCGTTCACCCGCAGTACGGTCTGCCCGCTAGGCCTCCAGCCGGTGCGCCACGGCGTCGCAGATCAGGGCGCCGACCACGGTCTTTGCGTCCTCGATGCGGCCGTCGAGCACGGCGTCGACCAGCTCTGTGAGCGGGACGAGGTCCACGTTGATGAACTCGTCCGCGTCGGGACTCGAGGTCCCCTGCGTGAGGCCGGTCGCCAGGTAGATGTGGATCAGCTCGTCGGCAAAGCCGCAGGATGTGGCGATGGTGGTCAGGAAGGCGATCTGCTCCGCGCGCAGGCCGGTCTCCTCCATCAGCTCGCGGGAGGCGCAGTCGAGCGGGTCCTCGCCTGGCGCCAGCTTGCCGGCGGGGATCTCGACCGTCACGCGGCCGAGCGCCGTGCGGTACTGCCGGACCAGGCAGATCTTGCCGTCGGCGGTCAGCGCCACGATCGCGACCGCGCCGGGGTGGCGCACGACGTCGCGGACAGCCATGCGGCCGTCGGGCATCTTGACCTGCAGGCGGTCGACGTCAAAGATGCGGCCGCGCCAGGCGACGTCCTCGGTCTGGACGCGCTCCGCCAGGGCCGCGTCGCGCGGGTCGTCGTCGCCGAGCACCAGGTCGCGCATCTGCGGCATGCCGGACACGTGGTCCTGCGAGCTGCGGTCGCCGTCATACGTAAAGACGGACGTGGTCTCCAGCAGGTCCTCGGCCCCGGTGTTTGCGTCCGCGACCTCGGCATCCGCCGCGGCCTGGGCACCCGTCGTGACCTGGGCGTTCGCCGCAACCTCGGCATCCACCGCCGCCTGGGCCGTCACGGCCTGCGCCACCGTGCTCTGGTCAGCCTCGGGCTGGTCGTCCGCGGGCTTCGGCGGCTTGATCACGGCACCGCCGCCAAATCTATCGAGCATTCCTCTGAACTCCCCTTCGTGAAGAAAAGACGTGCGGTGCTACAGCGCGCGGTGCGCGATGTCGTGGCGCAGCTGCTTGCCCTCGAAATCGATGAGGTCGCAGGCGCGGTAGGCCTGGTCGCGGGCCTCCTGCAGGGTCGGCGCGACCGCCGTCACATCGAGCACACGACCGCCGCTCGTGTAGGTGCGTCCGTCTTCGCCGAGCTTGGTGCCCGCCTGGTAGACCGTGACGCCCTCGAGCTCCTCGGCTGCATCGATGCCGGTGATGACCTTGCCCTTTTCGTAGCTGCCCGGGTAGCCGGCGCTCGCCAGGACCACGGTGATGGCCCAGTCGTCGTCCCAGGCCACCTGGTCGGCGCTGAGCGTGCCCGCGTCGCAGGCGAGGAAGGCCTCGACCAGGTCGCCGTGGAAGCGCGGCAGCACGACCTGGGTCTCGGGGTCGCCGAAACGGGCGTTGAACTCGAGGACCTTGGGGCCCTCGGCCGTCAGCATAAAGCCGCCGTACAGGCAGCCGGAGTAGGTGATGCCGTCGGCGCGCAGCTGGTCGATCACGCGCTGCTCGGCGTCGACCATGGCCGCGAACTGCTCGGGGGTCACCGCGGGGACGGGCGAGTAGGCGCCCATGCCGCCCGTGTTGGGGCCACGGTCGCCGTCGTAGGCGCGCTTGTGGTCCTGGCTGGTCGCGAGGGGCACGAGTGTCTTACCGTCGGTCAGCGCCAGCAGCGAGCACTCGGGGCCGTCGAGCATCTCCTCGACGACGACCGTGGCGCCGGCCGCGCCGAAGTGGCCGTCGAAGCACTCGGCCACGCCCTCGAGCGCCTCCTCGGTGGTCTGCGCGACGATCACGCCCTTGCCCGCGGCGAGACCGTCCGCCTTGACCACGACGGGGCCGCCGACCTCGCGCACGTACGCCTCGCAGGCGTCGCGCTCGGTGAAGGACTTCCAGGCCGCGGTGGGCACGCCCGCGCGGGCCATGACCTGCTTTGCGAACTGCTTGGAGCCCTCCATCTGCGCCGCCTCTCCCGAGGGGCCGAAGCAGGCGATGCCCGCGGCGCGCACCGCGTCGGCGACGCCCGCGACCAGCGGGGCCTCGGGGCCGATCACGACCAGGCCCACGCCGTGCTCCTGCGCAAAGGCCGCGACCTGCTCGGGAGAGTCCTGGTCGATCGGGGCCGGCTGGGCCTCGGCCAGCATGCCGCCGTTGCCCGGCGCCACATAGCAGCGGCCCGCGCGCGGCGACTCCTGGAGCTTGCGAAGAAGCGCGTGCTCGCGTCCGCCCGAGCCCAAAAGCAGGATATCGATTGTCTCAGCCATCTTGTACTCCTTCGCTTGACGCGCCCGGCCTCGCCGCGGCGCCTCCGACCTGCCTGTCTGACCTACGCCTTGCTTGTCTTACTTACGTTGTATCCGCTTTGCCGACCGATGTACCCGGCCGGCCCGATTGTTTCCCATCCTGTTAAGCAGAACCTGCCGGCAGCGACCTGCCACGGGCGGGGTCCGCTATTGCGCCAGCAGCTCCCTGAGCTCGTAGGGGTCCAGCAGGGACTGCGGCACAAAGGCGATGCCGACCGTGCCCGAGCCGAGGGCCGCCTCGGTGGTGAAGCGCGCCCGCACGACGGCCGCGCGCTCGGCCACGAACTCGTTTGTGACCAGCGGCTTCTCGAGGCGGGAGAGGGTGTCGTCCCGTGCGGTCCACACCTCGATCGTGGTCAGCGGACCCGCCTCGTGCGCCCGCACGCTCATGGTGCGCGCCAGGTTGCCGGCCAGCCAGTCGAAATCGCTCGAGCGGCGCAGGATGTTCACGTCGCCCGTCTCGTCGATCTCGGTGAAGACGTAGTCGCCCGACACACGGAAGCTCAGCGCACGCAACGAGCGGCGCAGGCCGCGGGAGTTGCCGAGCAGGTGGGCGGCGCCGGGCTCGATCTGCGGGGGCAGCAGCATCAGCAGGCGCGACTCCTCGGCCACCTTGGCCGCGTTGCTCACGGCCTCCTCGACGCTCAGACCCGCGTCGCGGTCCATCACAAGACGGGCCACCACCATCGCCAGGCTCACCGACACGCAACGGGTGTCGATGATCTTGAAGCGCGCGCCGCGCACGCGGTGTGCCGCCTCCAGGGCGGAGCTGTACGAGCCCGACAGCACCGTCGAGGGTGCCGCGACGACGACCTCGGACGCGCCCTCCTCCACCAGGTCCTCAAAGGCGGCGGCGTAGCTGTCGCGGCCGGGGGCCGTCACGCGCACGCTGCCCCAGTGGGCGAATATCTCGTCGCGCTCCTCGCGCGTGATGCGGCGGTCCAGGTACTCGTCGCCCTTGATCGTGATGCGACCCGAGACAAGGGTCACCCCGAGGCGCGCGAGCGTCTCGGGGCTGAGGTCACAGCTGCTGTCAGTGACTATCGCGAAGGCGGGCGTGTCCGTCTTGTCCGCCATGCGCCACCCTACTTCCAATAGCGGTTGATGGTCTGCTCGCGGTCGGGGCCGACCGTGATGATGGACGCGCGGACGCCGGCGAGCTGCTCGAGGAAGTCGATGTAGTCCTTGGCCTCGCGCGGCAGCTGGTAGAAGTTGCGGACGCCGGAGATGTCGCACTTCCAGCCGGGCAGGGTCTCGTAGACGGGCTTGGCGTGGTAGAAGACGGACTGGTGCTCGGGCACCGTGGTGTAGGTCTTGCCGTCGCACTCGTAGGCCACGCAGACCTTGATCTCGTCCAGGCAGCCCAGGACGTCGAGCTTGGTGAGCGCGAGGTCGGTGAGGCCGTTGACGCGGGCTGCGTAGTTGACGACCACGGCGTCGTACCAGCCGCAGCGGCGCTTGCGGCCCGTGGTCACGCCGTACTCGTGGCCGACCTCGCCCAGCAGGTCGCCCGTCTCGTCGAAGAGCTCGGTCGGGAAGGGACCGGAGCCCACGCGGGTGAGGTAGGCCTTGGCCACGCCCAGCACGCGCTTGATGTTGACGGGACCCACGCCCGAGCCCGTCACCGCGCCGCCGGCGGTGCAGTTGGAGCTGGTGACGAAGGGGTAGGTGCCGTGGTCGATGTCGAGCATGGTGGCCTGGGCGCCCTCGAAGAGGATGTTCTTGCCGGCCTCGAGCTGCTCGTTGAGGAAAAGCGAGCTCTCCACGATATAGGGGCGGATGCGCTCGGCCATGGGCAGGTAGGTCTCGCAGATCTGGTCGACCGTGTAGGTCGGCATCTCGTAGACCTTCTCGAGGATGGGGTTGGTGTAGGCCAGGGCCGCGTCGAGCTTCTCGCGGAAGATCTTCTCGTCCAGCATGTCCTGGATGCGCAGGCCGGTGCGGTTCATCTTGTCCATGTAGCAGGGGCCGACGCCGCGCTTGGTGGTGCCGATCAGGTTCTTGCCCAGCTTCTTCTCGTGCGCACCGTCCAGATCCTTGTGGTAGGGCATCACGATGTGGGCGTTGCCCGAGATCTTGAGGTCGTCGCAGGAGATGCCCTGGGCCTCCAGCATGTCGATCTCGCCCAGCAGAATCTCCGGGTCCACGATGCAGCCGTTGCCGATCACGGGGGTCACACCCTCGTACATGACGCCCGACGGCACCTGGTGCAGGGCCAGCTTGTGCCCGCCGGCGATGACGGTGTGGCCGGCGTTGGCGCCGCCGGCGTAGCGGGCGACGACGTCGAAGTCGCCCGAGATGAGGTCCGTGACCTTGCCTTTACCCTCGTCGCCCCACTGGGTACCCACGAGTACAGATGCCGGCATGTGATTCTCCTTTGTTGTGGTTCAACAGCCTTTTTAGTATACGACGCGTGCCCGCTCGGCGCGACCCGGCAACGCCCCCGCCCCAAAGACTGCAGACAATCCATGAGCCTGCCATCCGTCCGCGGCGGAGGGTGCGGCCTACTCCCCCTGCGGGCGGAAGACCTCGTAGAACTTCGTGCTGTTGGGCACGAAGGCCAGGTCGATCGTGCCGAGCGGCCCCGAGCGGTTCTTGGCGATGATGAACTGCGTCACGCCCTTGTCGGGGCGGTCCTGGCGCTCGGCCTCCTCGTCGGAGGTGGAGCGGTCGAGCAGGATGACGATGTCGGCGTCCTGCTCGATAGAGCCGGACTCGCGCAGGTCCGAGAGCTGCGGGCGCTTGCCCGTGCGGCCCTCGACGGTACGGTTGAGCTGGGACAGCGCCACGACGGGCACGCCCAGGTCCTTGGCCATGACCTTGATGCCGCGGCTCATCTCGCCGACCTCGGTGGCACGGCTGTCCGCGCGGGCGCGGCCGGGCGGCGGGGAAATCAGCTGCAGGTAGTCGATGATCACGATGCCCTTCTCCTTCTCGTGGAGGAGGCGGCGGGCCTTGGCGCGGATCTCGGTCACGGTCGTGCCGGCGGTGTCGTCGATCTGCACGTCGAGGTTGGAGAGCGTGCCCGTGGCCGCCAGCAGGTCGGGCCACTGGTTGTCCTGGATGCGGGCGCCGCGGATGTCGGAGAGGGAGACCTGCGACTCGGCCGCCAGCAGGCGCTGCGCGATCTCGACCTTGCTCATCTCGAGCGAGAAGAAGACCACCGATGCGCCCGCACGTGCGGCGTTGACGCAGAGGTTGAGGGCAAAGCTCGTCTTGCCCACGCCCGGGCGGGCGCCGATCACAATCATCTGACCGGGACGCATGCCCTGCAGCGCGCGGTCGATGCTGGGGTAGCCGGTCTGCACGCCGAACTCGTTGTCGCCGGCGCTGGCCATCTTGTCCAGCTGGTCGTAGAGGTCCTCCATGATGGAGGCGAGCGAGGCCGAATTGTCCTGCACGTCCTTGCCCGTCACGTCAAAGATCTGCTTCTCGGCGAAGTCGACGACGTCGCGCGAGTCCTCGGGCGCGTCGAACGCCATGGCCTGGATCTTGGCGGTGGCGGAGATCAGCTCGCGCAGGGTGGTGTCGCGCCGCAGCATCTCCACGTGGTGGCGCCAGCTGGCCAGCGCCAGCGAGTTGCTGCCGAGCTCCAGGAGGTAGGACTCGCCGCCGATGCGCTCGAGCTCCCCCATGGAGCGCAGGTGGTCGGCCAGCGAGATGGGGTCCACAGGCTCGGAGTGCTCGAACATCTCCGTGATCGCCAGGTAGATGGTGCGGTTGGCGAGCAGGTAGAAGTCGTCGGGCCGCAGCTTGGTCAGGCACTCGTGCAGCACGTCCTCCGAGAGGATCATGGCGGACAGGACGGACCGCTCGGCAGCCACGTCCTGCGGCATGCTCACGTCGCCCGGCAGGGCCATGATCTGTCGGTTGTCGTCGCGGTCCCGTGCCGGCACGATGTCCTCCGTTGGGTCTGGTCGCCGTGCGCCTGCCCGCCCCGACACACCCGTCGGCGGCAGACGCCCGTTCGCACGCGTCGGTGCCCGCGCAGTCGCGAGGCACACGTTCGTCTTTGCGGGTGCATGGTATCCCATTTTTTTCCGGCTGTCCCCGCGCAAAACCGCCGATTTCGGGATTCAACAGGCGATTGTTGAATGTGATTCGCGAGGACCTGCGGCTTAGCGGGTTTTCAACGTTTTCAACAATTTTCAAAATTTTCCGCAGGCGGTCAGTAACCCCGTTCGTCCCACTTTTCAACATTATGCAAAAGTGCTCGGCGTGCCCTGCAATTATTACGAGAGATTCACGTCCGCTCAGGCAAACCCGCAGGTAAATGGCACGGCTTATACATCTCTTACAAAAAATCCCCCAGACGCCTCATGCGTCCGGGGGATGCTTTTTGCTCTAGCCGATACGGCGAACGAACTTTTCATCGCCGCCTGACCTGCGCTTTTTGTTGAAATCCGCAGGTGAGGGCATACGAACAAAAACGCTACTCGGCGGCCTCTGCAGTCGTCTCCTCGGTGGCCTCAGCCTCGGCTGCGACCTCCTCGACCTCGGGCTCGGGCTCCGGCTCGGTCTCGACCTCGGGGCCGACCTGGACGGAAACCTTGGCGTTGATGTCGCGGTAGAGGTTGACCTCGACCTCGTGCAGACCGGCGGTCTTGATGGTGCCGCCGCGGGAGATGCGCTTGCGGTCGACCTCGACGCCGAGCTGAGCCTTGATCGCGTCGACGATCTGGGCGGAGGTGACGGAACCGAAGAGCTGGCCGTCCTCGCCGATACGGGCGTCGACGACGACCTTCTTGCCGTCGAGCGTGGCCTTGGTGGCCTCGGCATCGGCGATGCGCTTCTCCTCGCGCTTGGCGATGTTGTGACGACGCTCCTCGAGCTGCTTGATGTTGCCCGGGGTAGCGGGCTGGGCGATGTTGTTGCGGAAGAGGTAGTTCTCCGCGTAGCCCTGGGCGACGTCGACGATGTCGCCCTCTCCGCCCTTGCCCCGGAGCTCGCTCAGAAGAATAACCTTCATGGGAAGCTCCTTTCTACCCGCGGTTGCGGGAGCCGCGGTTGGACACCACGGGGACGGTGTAGGGAACCAGAGCCATCACGCGGGCGCGCTTGACGGCGGTCGCGATGTCGCGCTGGTGCTGAGTGCAGGCACCCGTGACGCGACGCGGCTTGATCTTGCCGCGGTCGGTCATGAACTTGCGGAGCAGCTGGGTGTCCTTGTAGTCGATGAACTCGACGTTTTCCTTGCAGAACTGGCAATACTTGCGGTGCAGAGGACGCTCTTCCTGGCGCCTCTGACGCTGCCTGGGCTTAGCCATGGTCTATACCTCCTAGAACGGAATATCCTCGTCGTAGACGTCCTTAGAGGGGGGCGTCTGTGCTGCGGGAGACGCTGCGGCAGGCTGCGGCGCCGCGGGCGCGGGCTGCGGGGCAGGCGCGCTCTGTGCGGGGGCCGGCGCCGGGGGCACGGAAGCGGCGAACCCGCCGTTGCCCGACCCGAAGGTCTGGGCCGGCTGCGGCTGCTGCTGGTAGCCCTGCGGCTGCTGGTAGCTGGGCTGTTGCTGGTACGGCTGCTGGTACGGCTGGCCGCCCTGCGGATACCCCGGCTGCGCACCCTGGTTGCGAGAGGACATAAACTCGACCTCGTCGACGTAGACCTCGAGCTTGCTGCGGTTTGATCCGTCCTGGGCCTGCCACTTGCTGTAGTGCAGCTTGCCCTCGACAGCTACCTTGGTGCCCTTGGTGAGGAATCGAGAGAGCCCCTGGGCGCGGGCGCCGAAGAGCACGCAGTCAACATAGTTGGGGCGATCCTTCCACTCACCGGACTGCTGGTCGCGCACGCGATCGTTGACAGCCACGCTGAAGGACAGGACCTGGGTCCCGCTCGGCATGCTGCGCAGCTCGGGGTCGCGGGTCAGATTGCCCGAGATATTCACCCTGTTGATGCTCATACGATCTCCTCTCCTGGGTCCCTTGCGGGTCTCCCCATTTCCTTGCTTTGAATGATCGCGCTAGTCCTTGTCGGGACGGCGGACGATCATGTGACGCTTCACGTTGTCGTTGATGCGCAGAACTCGGTCGAGCTCAACGATCTGCGTGGGGTCGGCATGGAAATTGATGAGGATGTAATCGCCCTCGGAAAGGCCGTCGATCTCGTAGGCCAGCTTGCGCTTGCCCCAGTCCTCGACGCTGTCGACTACACCACCAGGAGTGACGACGGCACCCTCGATACGCTTCGAGACAGATGCACGAATCTCCTCGGTTGCGGCGGGATCGACAAAATACAGCAGTTCATAAGCCTTCATTACTTCACCTCCTCTGGACTAATGGCTCCGGTTGGTGAAGGTCCTCCGGAGCAGGAACGGTCGATAATCGTATCACAACGTTGCCGACCGCTCGGGCATTCTACGTCCCCACGTACTTTCCCCACATAAATACGGTACCAGCAGGCGCGATGCGGTCGGGGCGGGGAGCTTGCGGCAACCTTGTCACATGCTGGCGTGCAGCTAGCGGGGGCTCCACACGACCTGCCCGCAGGCGCGCGTTTTTCTTAGCTTGCAAAAAGCTGTCCTCTGGACCTCCATAGGATTTACACAAATAAGGAAGGTGTCCGCACCATCAGCTACCATGTATGACCAATGAAAGGACGGTCATGAACCCGTACGACGGACATTACTACGCGCGCTCGCGGGCGCTGCTCAAAAGCCAGCGCGGCTGGATCAAGCCCCTGCTCGTGCTGGCGGCGGCGCAGTTTGTGCCCGTGGTCGGCGCGCTCGGGGTCACGGGATACCTGCTGGAGTACGCGCGTCTGGTCGCCTGGGGCGTAGATGCCGCCCCCAAACAAAAGAACGTGCAGGTAGGCGCCTGCATACGGGCGGGCTGGCGCGGCTTTGTCGCCGGCCTCGGTGCCGCCCTCGCCGCCACGCTGATCGAGATGGGCCTGGGCTACCTATTCGGCGCGGATTCCGAGGTCGTCAGCTTTGTCGCGTCCGTGCTCTCCCTCCTTGCCGGCACGGTCTCGGTGGTCTGCGCGCTGCACGCGACGGTCTACCAGAACTTCCGCGCGGGCTACAAGCGCCGCATCGGCCAGATGCTCTCCGGCGACTTCGCAGGCATCGTCAGGATCTCGCTGGTCTACCTCACGGTGAGCATTGTCGTGGCGCTCGCCCTGGGCGTCCTCATCGCCTTCCTCTTCATCCAGATCATTGGCGCGTTCACGGACATCGCGCCGATGCTGGCCTACTCGGACACGCTCGAGGCGATGACCGTGGGCGAGGCCTATCGGTTCATGCAGCAGTTCCTCGCCGTCTGCAGCGCCTACGCGCCAGGCATCGCGATCCTGACTTTCCTGGCCGTGCTCGGTGCCACGTATGCGCAGCTCATCCTGGTCCTGTCGGTCGGCCTGTGGTTCCGCCGCTTCAACGTACCCGCGTGGGGCTCGATGGATGCGCCGCTGCCGCCGCGGGTCCGACCGGTCAATCCGCAGCTCCCGCCGTCGGGTGGCTCCGGCTCACAGTATCCGCCGTCGGACTACACGCGGTAGGCGCGTCCGTCTACCCCGTTTGTCTTCCCTGTTTGTCTTTGTTTCTCTTTGTTTGTCTTTGCAAAGAAACGCGTGAAGGATTGCGCAAAAAGACGACATGAAAAAAGCCGGCCACCTGCGTGACCGGCTCGTCTCATCTGGCGGAGAGGGGGAGATTTGAACTCCCGAACCCCGAAGGGTTAACGGTTTTCGAGACCGCCGCATTCAGCCGCTCTGCCACCTCTCCAGATAAAAGACGTGGCGCCGAAGCGCCACGTGGGTAATCTGGCGGAGAGTCAGGGATTTGAACCCTGGAGACCCTTTAGAGGCCTACACGATTTCCAATCGTGCTCCTTCGACCACTCGGACAACTCTCCAAAAGCGCATTGGTCAGTATACAAGAAGTTGGCACCGAATATCGCGGGAAGTTCAGCGTTTTTTGTGTGCGCCTGGCGAGGGCCCATATTTGTGTAAAGTGGACGGACGGAAAGGTCGCAGCGGCGGTGCGCTGGGCGTAGCGGTGGAGGGAGTCGGACGCGTGGGCATGTTTTTCTCGCCATACGGCACCACGAGCTACGCGGTGCTCCCCATCCCCGCCTGGCTGGACCTCGCCGCCGTGATCGTCGGCGCCTTCTCGGGCATCCTCGCCGCGCAGCAACGCCGCCTCGACCTCGTGGGATACGTGGGCCTCGCGCTGATCTGCGGGCTGGGCGGTGGCCTGATCCGCGACACCATCCTGCAAAACGGCGACGTCTACATGATGTCCTCGCCGTACGCGATTCCCGGCGCGGTGATCACGGGTGTCTTTGGGTTTTTCTTCCCCAAGCTGGTCAAAAACCACCCGGACCTCTTCGAGTGGGTCGACATCGTCTCGGTCGCGCTCTTTGTGGTCGCCGGCACCGACAAGGCCATCGTCAACACCGCCCGCCCGCTGGCCGCGATGCTGCTCGGCACGATTACGGGCGTCGGCGGCGGGATGCTGCGCGACGTCTTCCTCGGCGAGGTGCCCAAGATCTTCCAGCGCTCCAACCTGTACGCGCTCTGCGCCCTGGCCGGCGCGGGCTGCTATTACGGGTTCGTCTGCTGGCTGCGGATGCGCAAGCTGTGGGCGCTGGTCCTGTGCGTGGTCATCATCATCGCGATCCGCCGCTGGTCGCTGCACTACAACGTGCTCTCCCCCGCCGACGTGGACCTCGGGCCGCGCGTGGGCGCTGGCGCGCGCGTCGTCTATCGCGCCGCCGAGAACCGCGGCCGCCGTGAGGCCAACACGCTCCTGCGCCAGCAGGGTGTCGCCGACGGGCTCAGGGCAGGCGCGAGCGGCGAACCCGGAAAGTCCCGCCACACCAACAACGCTGGTACCGGCCCCAGCCGTCACTAGGTCGGACACAGCCCGCCGCGGCGTGCCCATCGCCCGGCTGCGCACCCGTTGCCGTGCGACGCACCCCTATTCCCTTTCGCGTCTCGCTGCAAAGTTGCTGTTGGAGCGTGATTCTTCCCAACGCCGCGTGCCGAGCCGTTCTCCCGATGGCAATTTGCAGCGATTTGCGGCAAAGGCCCGCCTGAAGCACGAATCCATCCGACGGGCAAACCGCGCATCAAACTTTGGGAAGGGTTTTGCAGCGATTCGCGGCGGAAACCCATCCGAAGAACGATTTCCCGCGCGACACCGCGACTACATCAAACTTCGGACGCGGTTCTGCAGCGATTCGCGTAGATTTGGCATCGGGAGTACGACGCGCCTGCCGCCAAGTCTCCAGCGCACTGATGATATCCTCCTCGTCGTCCGCGATCAAAACCACTGCCGCATCCGTCCCTCCTTCGCCTATTGTTGTATCGGAGGGCCGATTAAGAAAAAGCGCGCGACCGTGTAAGAATTGCTTAAGACGGACGTGTGAAGAGCCGCCCAGACGGAAGCTAGAGAACTGTCGAGCCGGGCTCGTGAAGACCTGCCCAAGATGGACAGCGTGCTCCTGGCACGGGACGCGCAGGCAAAGCGAGGCGAACGTGGATCCATTCCTCATCTATCTTATCGTGGTCAACGTCGTGACATTCCTGGCATTCGCGGTGGACTTCTTCCTCTGCATGAGGTTTCCCGCCCTCGACGACTCCACCGTCAACGCCCTCATCCTCGACATCTTTCCCGTCGCGGGCGGCGCGGTGGGGATGCTGCTCGCCCTGTTCGTCTTTGGCGGCAGAGGGCGCGGCCACCGCATGAACAAGGGCAACGTCGCCTGGTGGTTCCTCGCGATCGTCTGTCTCATCGTCTGGGGGCTCGTCATCGCCGTGCGGTACGGCTTCGTGACGCTGGACGCGGGGGTGGCTGACCTCGTGTCCGGATGGAACCTGGGCCGGCTCAAGATCCTGGGCGTCTACCTCGCCGTCATCAACGTCGTCACCTTCGCGGCGTTCGCCTGGGACAAGCACGTGGCGGCGAGCGGAAACGACTACGGGAGGCGTGCGCCAGAGGGGCGCCTGCTGGGGCTCTGCCTGATCGGCGGATCCGTGGGCGGCATCCTCGCCATGCACGTCTTTCGGCACAAGACGCAGAAGTGGTATTTCGTGTGGGGCCTGCCGGCGTTCATCGTCCTGGACGTCGCGGTCGCCCTGTTCGCGCATATGGCCGCGCTCATCTAGCTGCGGTTTCTTAGCCCACGCCTAGCTGCAGCCAGTGCGCTACCCGGCAGCGCGCACGCGGCACGACAACGAATACGTCGCCTTGCAACAAATCCGTAGCGCCCGACAACAAATACGTAGCGGCAAACGAAGAATCCGCCAAAGTGTGGGCTAGCAGCCGACAAACCGTCCCGCAGCTCACACTTTGACGGATTTGTTGCCGGCATCCACGTACTCTTTGTCGACGCCTACGGATTCGTCGTCAGGCAGCGGATTTGTTGTCGGCACCTACGTCCTATTCGTCAGCGCCTACGGATTCGTTGCAGGGCAGCGTATTTATTGTCAGACGACGGGTTTGTTGTCGGCACAGTGTCACAGCTCGAGGGTGCGGAAGTCATCCACGATCTCGTCGGCCTCCGACACATCGCAGCCGGCGAAGAAGCCCGTGTACCCGATCACGTACATCCCCGCAGCGTGGGCGGCAGCGATGCCCGCCGCTGCGTCCTCGACGACCACGCAGTTGGCAGGGTCGGCGCCAGCCAGCCGCGCCGCCTCGAGGTAGGGGTCCGGATTGGGTTTGTGCTTCTTCGTCGCCTCGCGCCCGACGATGCGCGACACGTACGGCGCCAGTCCGATGCGCCTCGCCGCACCCGTCACAAGCTCGGTCTCCGTCGAGGAGACGATCGAGACGCCGACTCCCCGCGCTACCAGCGACGCCATCAGCTCCGCGGCGCCCGGTGCGGCCTCGAGCGGCTCGTCGAAGTAGATCACCCGCTCGTCGGGGTAGTTGGCAAAGATCTCTTCCTCCGTCGCGTCGACCCCGTGCCGGCGCGCGATCGCCTCCGCCAGCGAGCCGTCCGCCGTGCCCATCAAGCTCGCGAGCTCCGCATCGGTCACGTGCACCCCCACGGACTCGAAGCCCTGCCTCGTGAACACCTTGTAGTACCGCTCGGTGTCGGCGAGCGTCCCGTCAAAGTCGAAGAAGACGTTCGTGATCTTGCTCGGCCGTCCCATGGCACCCTCCCTACTCCGCTAGTACGCCCCTACATCGCCAGTACTCCCTACGCCATCGGCGCTCCCTACGCCGTCGGCGCTCCCAGCGTCGCTAGTGCTCCGCTACGCCGTTAGTACGGCATGATATCCCTGATGGAGCCCGCTTTGTGGCCCGCTCCCACGCGTCATCCAGGTCGTCGTTGAGCGTACCCCTAGCTGCTATCGGGACGCTTGTGTTCGTCGCTGGAGGTGCTGGTCGTTGCCCCTCGAGCAGTTCCGTTCGTACCCACAAGGCCCTTTTGTAGCAGACCACCACAATTGCCGTGTGCGGGTACGATGACGCGCATCCTCATCGATCCTGGAGCGTACCTGCATGCGCCTATTACAGCGTTTTGCAAAGAAGCCCCTTTGCGGGTACGAATTTCGTCCCGCGTTGGACACTCGACTCGTACCCGCAAGCCCCATTCGCAGGATTTCACTCAGATGTGCGCTTCCGGGTACGACGCCCGTGGCGACAAAGCTGACCGTCGTACCTGCAAGCCCCATCTATAGAGCGCGAGGCCGCAGATGGGGCTTGCGTTGACATAGGATTCTTCAATCTCTGCGACGGGCAGGGGTTCACGCGCAACGTGGCTCCACGGCAGGGCAGGTCCCACGCTCGACGGGACCTCACGCGGCGGGCAGGGTCACCGAAGCCTTGAAGAGGTCGCCGTCGATCCGGAGGTCGAGGCGGCCGCCCATGAGGCCGCTTAGCGAGCGCGCGATGTCGAGCCCGAGGCCGCTGCCCTCGCTGTGGCGGGAAGAATCACCGCGCACGAACCGCTCCATCAGCTCATCGGCAGAGATGTTGAGCCGCTCGCGTGACACGTTCTTGATCTCGATGGTCACGAGGGCATCAGTGGGGAGGGCGCTTGCTGCCGCGGCACCGATCGCCGGGGCATTCATCGCCGCAGCACCGATCGCCGGGGTGCCCGTCGCACCCTCGGCCGCACCGTCCGTCTTACCTGCGCTGATGTACACGCGCGAGCCTGGGGCGGAGTACTTCGCCGCGTTGCTCAGCAGGTTGCGCAGGACGCGCCAGAGCAGCCGCCCGTCGGCCATCGCGTAGAGGTCCTCGGGCACGTCGATCACGCACTCGAGCCCCGCCGCGTCCATCCGCGCCTCGTACTCGCCGTATGCCTGGTCGACGATCTCCGCCACGGAAGTCCTTTCAAGCTGCACCTCGATGTTGCCCGAGTCCGCCTTGGAAGACTCCAGCACGTCTTCCGTGAGCTTGCGCAGGCGCTCGGTCTGGCGCGCGAGCACTGCCAGGTACTCCCGCTCCTGCTCGGGCGTGTGGTCGCGGCTCAGCAGGTCCACGTAGTTGGTGATGGACGTGAGCGGCGTGCGGATGTCGTGGCCCACGTTGGCGATGAGCTCGGTCTTGAGTCGCTCGCTGCGCATGCGCTCGTCCACGGCGCGCGAGACGGCGTCGCTGATGCGGTTGAGATTCCCGGCCTGCGTGCGCATGGCACCGTACATGCGTCCCAGCGTCTCTCCCGGGATCTGGTAGCTGAGGTTGCCGCCGCAGATCTCCGCCGCCGCGTCGCAGACCACCCGCTGCATCCACAGGGAGTGGAGCGCCACCGCCGCGACGGCCAAGCCGGCCAGGAAGTAGACCTCGCCCACCCCGCGGCCGAGTCTAGCGGCGGCGTCCAGCTGGATGTATAGGTAGACCGCCAGCACCAGCATGCGCTGCCAAAAAGCCGGGATCAGCGAGCCGAGGAAGCGCCCTGCCTTCTTGGCCCAGCCCCAGAGCCAGCCGGCCGCGGTGCCCTGCCAGAGCGTGCCCGCCTTGACCCGACGCGCCAGGCTCATCAGATATGTGAAGAAGACCAGCGAAAAGGCAAGGAGCTCGGCGGTCAACGCGGTCACCATCTGCAGGCCGTACTCCGGGGTGTTGAACACTTCGCTCAGCGTGAAGAACCCTGCTGGCATGAAGAAGAGCATCAGCCCCAGCATCAGGACCGTCATCAGGTCGAAGGGAAATCGGTCGATGCCAAGCAGGACAATCCCGTCGCGCCCCTCCCGATGGCCCGCCGCGCAGAACTCGTACACCAGCACCAGCACAAAGAGGGCCGCGAGGCACACGATCGCCGGCAGCGCGACCTGGCCGTAGTTGTCGGTCAGCGCACCCATGGCGTAGACGTCCGAGAACCCGTCGTTCGCAGTGAACGGCGTTACCAGCAGCACCGTGCAACGGTAGACGGAGCAGGCGTCCCAGTCCGCGTCGCTCATCTCCTTTACCTCCTGCTCGGTCGTGAACCAGGGCGAGGTGGACTCGGAGTTGAAGCAGAGCCAGACAGTCTCCTTCTGGAGCGCGGTCCGGTAGGTCGTTGTATCCTCCGCCGCGGTGGTTGGCGACGTTGCACCCGTTGCCGCTGCATCTGTTGTCGCTGCGTCGTCTGCCTTTGCAGCATCCGCATCTGCCGCATCGCTCCCGATCGTGTCGAGCAGCACCTGCTGCGTGCCGTCCTTCTTCACCTGCACGATAAGGTAGCGGAGGTTGGTATGCGACGGGTCTGTGTAGGTCGTCGTGCCCGCGTTCAGCTCGGAGACGATATCGCACGTCGTGCCTTCCATCCGCTCCCTGACGATGCTGGTCTGCGGGTGTCCGTCGCCGTAGGTCGCCCAGGTGGCCACAAACGACGCCACCACGATCAGCACCTCCAAGACGCACAGGGCGAGGATGCCCAGCACCTTCCATAGCGTGCTGCCCAAGCAGTGGTTGCGCGCGTCCTTCTTCCCTGCGGCAGTGCCGTCGTCGCTCACGGCAGACGGTACTGTCCCAGGCTGCGGCAGCTCGATCGTCTTCGTAGGCAGATCGGTCGTCTTCGTCGGCTCTGTCTCGGTCGTTGACAGCTCGGTCGAGCCGAGCTCGTACTCGTTCTTCTTCATGATGTCGCTCACTTTCCGGCGTGGGTATGTCCTGTAGAGACGAGCCCTTCTGCAGTGTGCCCCGTCGATGGTTGCCCTGCCGTCAGTTACTCTCCGGGGCGGGCGTGCCCCGCCGTCGGGTCTTCCATCCGGTAACCCTGGCCCCAGACCACCCGCAGGTAGCGGGGCTCAGCCGGGTTGATCTCGATCTTTTCCCTGAGGTGACGGATGTGGACGGCCACCGCGCCGCGGCTGCCGACCGGCACCTCGTGCCAGACCTGCTGGTAGATCTCCGCGGATGAATAGACGTGCCCGGGGTGCTGCATGAGCAGCCGCAGGATGTTGTACTCCACGGGAGTCAGCGCGACCTCCGATCCGTCGACCGTGACCCTCTTAGCGTCGTCGTCCAGGCTGATGGACCCGATCGTCGTCACGCTGCCTTGGCTGACGTTGCCGCCGAGCGTCATGTACCTACGGAGCTGGGAACGGACACGGGCGATGAGCTCTGCGGGATTGAAGGGCTTGGTGATGTAATCGTCGGCGCCGACGTTGAGCCCCATGATCTTGTCCGCATCCTCGGCGCGGGCGGTCAACAGGATCACCGGCACGTTGGAGACCTCGCGGATTCGCGCGAGCGCCGTGATGCCGTCCATGACCGGCATCATGACGTCGAGCAGCACCAGGTCGATGCCGCCGGCGACCACGCGGTCCACCGCGGTCTGGCCGTCGCGCGCGACCTCCGTCTGGTATCCCTCGGCCCGCAGGTAGATTTCCAGCGCGCTGGTGATATCCGCCTCGTCGTCTGTGATCAGGATGACTGCCATGCCTGTATCCTCGTCTGTGCCCTCAGAATTGCCTTCCCGTCAGGGTTGGCCGTTCCCCCTCCGATGGCATTGTTATATCGGAGCGGGGATTAAGAAAAAAGCATGCGGGTGTTTAAGAATTGCTTAAGACCAGGGGCGGTAATCGTGCGCCAATCCCACATAGGCGCGCAGGCAGCGACAATGCAACTCTGCTCGCAAAGGCGCATGGCGGCAGTGTGTGCGTCAGCTCACGCACCGATTGCGCATCATTGTTGCTTCGAGCAATATCCGAGGGACCCCTCTTCGAAGATATGACCCTTTTGAGTCATTCGGCTGGTTTTGTGATCTTTGCACGCAATCTCGCATATTCGCGCATGCAGTCTACCTGCGGATATGTGAATTGCAACCACCGAAAAAGTACCGTGTTTTCCCAGGGTTTGCTGGCGAGCCGTTTACCTGCGGCTTTGCAGACACGCCAAGCCCGCCAGATGACTCAAAAGGGTCATATCTTCGAACAGGGGTCGGCACAAGCAGCCCGAGGCGTCGTTATGCCGATTTCTCATGACAGCTGGCACTACAGAAGCGGCGCATGGAGGTCACCCGACAACAATGCTACGGGTCTCCCAACAAGTCACGCCACAGCTTGCGGAAAAGTACGCAGCCGTTAATAAAGAAAACGCAGAAGTGCGCGTTTGGAGCGAGCGTAGTCGGCTTCGAACGCGCACTTCTGCGTAGTTATTGTTTGCCCGTTGCGTATTATTTTTCAGGCACAGGTCAGTGCGGGGCGGAGTCAGCGGAGCAGACTGCAGGACGATTTGCAGGCGGCTGGCGGGCAGCCGGCGGTGAGATAGCAAGCTGACGAGCTGCTGGTGAGGCGGGCCAGATGCCGGATTAGAGCTTCTTCACCAGGCCGTGCTTGACGTTCCACTTGCGGCGGTCGATCTCGGAGAGCAGGCGCTTGCGCATGCGGATGTGCTTGGGCGTGACCTCCACCAGCTCGTCGTCCATGATGTACTCGAGCGCCTCCTCGAGCGTGAAGACCTTGGGCGGCGTGAGCTGCACGGCGATGTCGGCGGTGGAGCTGCGCTGGTTGCCCAGGTTCTTGGTGCGCGCTATGTTGACGACCATGTCGCCGGGCTGCGGGCGCTCGCCCACGAGCATGCCCTCGTAGCACTCGTCGCCGGGGCCGACGAAGAGCGTGCCGCGGTCCTGCAGCGTGCCGAGCGCGTAGGCGACGGCCTTCTCGGTGGACATGGAGATCATCGCACCGCCCTCGCGCGCGCCGATGTTGCCGGCGAAGGGCCCGTACTCGAGGAACGTGTGGTAGAAGACCGCGTCGCCGTGCGTGACGTTCATGATGCGGGTCTTGAGGCCCATGATGCCGCGGGTCGGGATGTTGAACTCGAGGTGTGTCTGCGTGGTACCGGCCTCCATCGAGGTCATCGTGCCGCCGGCGTTGCCGAAGACCTCAATGACCTTGCCGGAGTACTCGCCCGGACACTCGACCACGGCCTGCTCGATCGGCTCGAGCTGCTCGCCGTTCTTGCCCTTCTTGAAGAGGACGCGCGGGCGGCCCACCTGGAATTCGAAGCCCTCGCGGCGCATCGCCTCCATCAGGACGGACAGATGCAGGATGCCGCGGCCCGCGACCTCCACGCCCGTCTTGTCCGGGAGCTCCTCGATGCGCATGGTGACGTTGTTCTCGGCCTCGGTCATCAGGCGCTCCTTGAGCTGGCGGCCTCCGACGATGTCGCCGTCCTGGCCGACGAGCGGCGAGGTGGACGCCTCAAAGACGACCGCGAGGGTCGGCGGGTCGATCTCGATCGGCTCGAGCTCCACGGGGTTGTCGGGGTCGGTGTAGACGTCGCCGATATCCGTGCGGTCCACACCGACCACGGCGCAGATGTCGCCCGCACCGACCTCGGAGCACTCGGTGCGGCCCAGGTAGTCGAAGGTGAAGAGCTTCTTGACCTGGCTCATCGCGCGCGAGCCATCATTCTTGACGACGAGGATCTTGTCGCCGTCGTGGATCGTGCCGGAGTACACGCGGCCGATGCCGATGCGCCCCAGGTAGTCGGAGTGGTCGATGGTCACGCACTGCATCGCGAGCGGGCCGTCGGGGTCCACGTCGGGCGCGGGCAGGGCGTCGACGATCATGTCGAGCAGGGGGTACATGTCCATGTTGCCGTCGTCGGGGTCCAGGCGCGCGAAGCCGTTGACCGCGGAGGCGTACACGACGTGCTCCATCGCGAACTCGAGCTGCTCGTCGGTGGCGCCCAGGTCCATCATCAGGTCCAGGGAGGCGTTGAGGGCGTTCTCGGGGTTGGCGCCGTCGCGGTCGATCTTGTTGATCACGATCATGATCGCGAGGTGGGCGTCGATGGCATGGCGCAGGACAAAACGGGTCTGGGGCATGGGACCCTCGGCCGCATCGACCAGCAGCAGCGCGCCGTCGGCCATCTTGAGCACGCGCTCCACCTCGCCGCCAAAGTCGGCGTGGCCCGGCGTGTCGATCACGTTGATCTTGACGTCCTTGTAGGCGATCGAGATGTTCTTGGCCAGGATGGTGATGCCACGCTCGCGCTCCTGGTCGTTGGAATCCAGCACGCGCTCCTGCACCTGCTGGTTGTCGCGGAAGGCGCCCGAGGCGCGCAGCAGCTTGTCGACCAGCGTGGTCTTGCCGTGGTCGACGTGGGCGATGATGGCGATGTTGCGGATGTTCTCCTGAAGCATGGGTCCCTCTTGGTCGTAATCGCATGTATCCGCACAACTTTAGCGCGAGAGGTACATCAACGTGAAGCTCCCAAGCAAGAAACCCGTGCTACTCCATCTACTGAAGCGGACTTCCATCTGGCATCACGAGCGCCCATGCACCAAAGGGTCAGACTCCTTTGGCTAAGCACGCCCGATAGCTCACTTGAGACAAGTTATAAAGAGATATAAAATGAACACTGACTTATAATGAGTTATAAAGAGATATAAAACTGCATGCGAGGTCGATTATGCCGGGCACCAATCCCTTCAATCCAAGCTTTGGTAGAGTCCCACCCATCTTCTTGAGTCGTGACGAGCAGCTCGGCGCGGTCGCCAATGGAATCAAAGCGCCCAACAGCCCATTCCAGACCACCCTCGTGTATGGTCAGCGCGGCGTCGGCAAGACGGCCTTCCTGGCGGATGTGTGCAGGTCCTTCTCAGACGATTCCTCGTGGATTGTCGTCAACCTTCCACCAAGCGGCAACCTGCTCCAAGGGCTTGCACAGCAAATAGTGTCCAAGTCCCCCGCCGACCTTCGAAAAGTCCTCGAGTCCCTCGACGGCATCTCGGTTTCCGTCTTTGGCCTTCAGTTTGGCTACGACCGCTGCGACCTGCTTGGCACCGACTATCAGACTGTCCTAGAGAGGCTCCTGCAGCGACTGAAGGACAAGGGCATCTCTGTCCTCGTAGCTATCGACGAAGTCACGGCATCCGAAGACATCCGACTATTCGCCTCTGTCTATCAGATTCTCATGCGCGAGAACCTACCCATAGCGCTTATCATGACCGGCCTCCCCAAGAACGTCTCCGAGCTGCAGAACGACAAGGTCCTCACCTTCCTCCTGCGTAGCGCGAGGGTGATGCTGCCGCCACTTGACCTTGTCTCCGTCAAGATCAGTTACAAGAGGACCTTTGAGCACGGTGGCCGGATTGTTGACGAAGACACACTCGACTGCATGGCGCGCGCAACGCAAGGGTATGCGTACGCCTTTCAGCTGCTCGGCTACCTGCTCTGGGAAACCGGCGCCGAGACCATTGCCCGAGGCACCTTTGACGAGATACTGGACACCTATCGCGAGCAGCTCTATCGCAATGCCTACGCAAAGATCTACGAGGTGCTCTCGCCCATGGACCAGCAGTTTCTGCTGGCAATGGCTCATGAGAATCAGCCCGCCATTGCCATGAGCGCCGTCGCCGAGCGTACCGGCAAGTCGAGCAATTACCTTTCGAACTATCGCCGACGGCTGATAGATGACGAGGTGATTCAACCCGCAGGATACGGAAGCGTGCGGTTTACCCTCCCCTTCTTCGCTGACTACGTGCTTGACCGTGAGAGGCTTTACTAACCAGGCAGACACGTCAAAGCCAGAGTCGTTTTAGGACAGGTCTGATCTGGCCGTCGTGCGGAAGAAGTGCAGCGCGGAAGATGAACAGCGTGAAAGAAGAGCGGCGGCCTAGAGCAGCGGCTCGACCTCGCCAGCGGGGGCGGCGTCGGTCCACTGGAAGCGGTCGCCCGTACCTTTGCCCTTGACGTAAGAGTAGGCGGAGTAGGCCTTGTAGCCCTTCTCGCCGAACTCGAAAAGCAGCGCGTCCTGGTAGACGCCGGCCTCGTCGGCCACGGCGCCCTCGTACGCGAGCGAGTAGCGCACGGGCTCGCCCAGCTCGGCCTCGCGGTCACCATGAGCGCGCACGGTCGCGGCGACCTGCTCGCGCGCGCCGGCCAGCAGCTCCTCCTCGCCGTCATCGGCGAAACGGTAGCTAGCCACGTGCCCCGCGTCGTCGCCGATCGCCAGCAGCACGCCCAGGTCCTCGCCCGCGGCGAGCAGGTCCAGCGCGTCGCCCAGCAGGGTCGATGCGAGCTCGTCGGTCCGGGGCGAGACGCCGTCGCGGCGTTTGTCTTGGTGGTTTTTGGCCATGCGCGTCTTTCTCGAGTGATTCAAGCCTTTGCGATGGTACCGCATCGCAGGCAGGCACACTGATGCATCACAATACGGCAAGCAGCGCGAACTTTATATCGTCGGGTATTAATAGTGGCTCTCGTAGTACGCCCTTATTTATACTTTTCGCCCATTTGTATAAATAAGAGCTGGCTCTGGCTCCTTTTTTTCTTACTTACCACAGAGTTTGTAAATCGCGTTTTAGTAAACTTGAAAAACACGTTTTCGTTTTCTTGCAAAACACAGTTTATCGAGGTAGATTTAGTGCGAAAATATGTTGGGAGGAAGGTTTTTCATGCCTAATCGATACATACCTCGGTTGGTTGACGAACAATTGGAAGACTATCTCTCTACCTTTGGCGCAGTGAGCGTCGAAGGTCCCAAATGGTGTGGCAAGACGACCACCGCCTCGCAACATGCCCGTTCAAAGACAAACATGGCCGATCCTACAGGCAGCTATCAGGCACGACGGTTGGCAACACTCGAGCCGTCACTTGCCCTACAGGGTGATCGTCCACGCCTCATCGATGAGTGGCAGGAAGTCCCCTCAATCTGGGACGCCGTGCGCTATCAGGTAGATTCGGACGGTGCGCGAGGGGCGTTCATCCTTACGGGGTCAGCGACTCCGCGCAAAGACTCCCAGCCCTCCCATTCTGGTGCGGGCAGGATCGGCCGACTCCGCATGTCGACCATGACCCTGCAGGAGCTCGGGATTTCGACAGGCTCCATCAGCCTCGCAGGTCTTTTTGGCGGGGAGCATTACACAGCCGCCTCGTCCATGACGCTGAGTGACGTGGCGAGGCAGGTCTGCCGCGGGGGATGGCCCGGCATCATCGGGCTGGACGATACCCAAGCGATGCGCGTCGCGCGCAGTTACGTGGACGCCATCGCAGAGACCGATCTTTCGGCAGTGGATGGAGCGAACCGTGACCCGGAGAAGGTTCGCAGGCTCCTGCAATCCCTTGCGCGCAACGAAAGTTCGCTTGCCACCCTGAAGACGCTTGCCCGCGACACATCACCCACTGAGGAAGACGGCGAGATTTCCCTTTCAGCCGCTGCCGATTACCTCGCGGCCCTCGGCCGCATGTATTACACCGATGACATCCCTGCATGGGATCCCGCGCTCAAGTCCCCTGTACGCATGCGCACCGCCGCCAAGCGGCACCTGGCCGATCCGTCCCTTGCGGTTGCGGCCCTTGGTTCAAATCCCCAGGCGCTTCTGGCAGATCTCAAATACCTGGGAAACCTCTTTGAGTCTCTCACCCTGCATGACCTCGAGGTTTACGCGAGGAATTGTGATGCCGAGGTGTTCCATTACCACGATTCCACAGACCTCGAAGTCGATGCCATCGTGCAACGTCGCAACGGTGCCTGGATGCCAGTCGAGATAAAGCTGGGCGTCGATCAAGAAGACGACGGCGCAGACAACGTGATTCGTTTGGCAAACAAGATGACCAAGCGTGGCGAGCGCGAACCCGCTGCTCTACTCGTGATTGTTGGGGTCGGTGCAGTCGGCCATGTGCGGAACGATGGTGTACAGGTTGTCCCGCTCGACGCTCTCGGGGAGTAATGATTTCACCGCCGCCGAATCCTTAACGCCGCCGGGCCCTCAAGATTTTTCTGTACGCTGCACCTTTTTGTTTTGTACGCGGTTTGGACCGTAAATCCCCGGCGAAGAAGGGGGCTTTTTGGTCCAAACCGCGTACAACTCAGAAATGCAGGCGTACAGAAAAAATGTCGGGACGAGAAATGCCAGGGCACTGCAAGTCCGCTGAGGTCCGCTTAGGTCCGCGCGGGGCAGGAACCCGCGGGACCTGCGGCGAGCGTGAGCCCATGGGCGACAGGCCGCCTTCTAGCTCGACGGTCGGCCCCCGAAATCGGCGACTAATCGTCAAGGTCGATGGGCATCCCGTTGCCGGTGTTGGGGTGCGTCTTGGCAAACTCGGCGCTCTCGGCCTTGTACTTCTTGCGCCGCTCGCGCATGACCTTGGCCTCCTCGCTGCCCGCGTTGCGAATGATCTTGATAGCGCGCTTGGCCGCATAGCCCGCGAGGCCCGTGACCTTGTCCTCCGCGAAGCGCATGTCGGTCATCTCGGGGTGGTCGCGGTGCAGGTGGATGGCGTCGAACTCGCAGCGCGTGGTGCAGATGCCGCAGCCGATGCACTTGTTGGGGTCCACGCGGGAGGCTCCGCAGGACAGGCAGCGCGAGGTCTCGGTGCGGACCTGCTCCTCGGTCAGGGCGTCGCGGTACTCGTCGAAGACGCCTGCCTCGTGCGTGGGCTCCTCCTGGCGCGGCGCGTGGTCGTAGTCGGGGAAGAGGATGTCCGTCTTGTCCAGCGGCGTGAACTGGTGGCGGTCCAGGGCGATCGTGAGGTCCGCGTCTGGGCGCACGTAGCGAGCCAGGACGTCGGCCACGTGGTGGCCGGCCGCGATGGCGTCGATCACGAAGCGGGGGCCGGTGTAGACGTCGCCGCCCACGAAGATGTCGGGCTGCTTGGTCTGGTAGGTGAGTTTGTCGGCCACGGGGTAGTTGCCGTGCCAGAAGGTCACGCCCTCGCCGTCAAGCAGATCGCCCCACTCGATGGCCTGGCCGATGGCAAAGACGATCCGGTCGCAGTCGATGGTCTTGGTCTCGGACTCGTCGTACTGCGGGTCGAAGCGCCCGGTCTCCGGGTCCGTGACCTGAGTGCACTTCTTGAAGACGATCCCGGTCACCTGGCCCTCGTCGCCGACCAGGACCTCCTTGGGGCCCCAGCCATTGACGATGTTGATGCCGTGCTCGGCGGCTTCGCGCACCTCGACGGCATCGGCGGGCATCTCGTCACGCTGCTCGAGCGAGACCATGCTCACCTTGGCGGCGCCGCGGCGGTTTGCATCCTCGGCGCAGTCGATGGCCACATTGCCGCCGCCCACGACCACCACGCGGCCGGTGTAGGCGGGATGCTCTGAGCCCAGGGATTCCTGCAGGTAGTGGACCGCGATGTCGGTGCCGAGCGCGTCGTCGCCCGGCACGCCGGGACGGCGGCCGCCCTGGCAGCCGATGGCAATGTAGAAGGCCTGAAATCCCTGCTCGCGCAGCTGGGCCAGGGTCACGTCGCGACCCACCTCCACGCCACAGCGGATCTCCACGCCCAGCTCGCGGATCACGTCGATCTCGGCGTCGATCACGTCCTTGGGCAGCTTGTAGGTGGGGATGCCGTAGGTCATCATGCCGCCGGGTTTGTCGTTCTTCTCGAAGACGACGGGTGAGAAGCCCATCACGGCCAGGTAGTATGCCGCGGAGAGGCCGGCCGGGCCGGCGCCGATGATGGCGATCTTCTCGTCGAAGTGGCCGTGCATGCTGGCCACGACCTTCTTGGGCACGTAGCGGTGCTCGGCATCCAGGTCCTTGTCCGCCACGAAGCGCTTGACCGCGTCGATCGAGACGGGGTAGTCGACGTCGCCGCGGGTGCACTCGGCCTCGCAGCGCTTGTTGCAGACGCGGCCGCACACCGCAGGGAAGGGGTTTTCCTTCTTGATCAGCGCCAGGGCCTCGTCGTATTTGCCCTCGTGCGCCTTGCGCAGGTAGGCCTGCACGGGCACATGGGCCGGGCAGGCGGCCTTGCAGGGGGCCGAGCCGGTGGGCCAGGTGTTGTGCATGCGGGGCGTGTCGCGGTAGTTCTCGTCCCAGGCGTACTTGCCCCAGTGGATGGCGTCGGGCAGGATCGCGGTGGGGTACTGCTGGGCGGAGCCGTCCTTGCGGCAGAGCTTCTGGCCCAGCTTGACGGCGCCCGCGGGGCAGGACTCCACGCAGTAGCCGCAGGCCACGCACTTCAGGGGGTCGACCTTGGCGGTGTAGGCGCTGCGCGACATGTTGGGCGTGTTGAAGAGCATGCTGGTACGCAGCGCATTGCAGATCTTGACGTCGCAGTTGCAGATGTCAAAGATGTGGTCGGAGCCGTCGATGTTGGTGATCTGGTGGACAAAGCCGTTGTCCTCGGCCTTCTGCAGGATCTCGAGCGCCTCCTCGGTGGTGATGTAGTGGGCGCGGCCGGTCTCCACCGTGTAGTCGGCCATGTCGCCCACCTGAATGCACCAGTCGTCCGGGTCGTCGATGCAGCCCTCGCCCAGCTTGGCACGGGAGTAGCGGCAGGAGCAGATGCCGGCGGAGAGGTGGCCCTCGTACCGCTTGAGCCAGTGGGAGATGTGCTCCAGGTCCACGGACATCTGCTCGGCCTCGATGGCGCGCTCCACGGGGATCACGTGCATGCCGATGCCGTCGCCGCCAGGCGGCACCATGTGGGTGATGGGCGCGAGCGGCTCGAAGGTCATGCGCTCGAACATGTTGGCCACGGCCGGGTTTTTGTCGATGCGGTCGATGGAGGAGTTGAAGAGCTCGGCCGAGCCCGGCACGAAGTAGGGGATGCGCCAGCGCTTGGTGCGCGGCTCGTCCGTGGGGCCGTTGTCGTCGTAGCGGTCGGAGTAGTCGTACTCCAGGATGCCCGCCACGCTCATACGCTGCAGGAGGTCCTCGAGATCCTCCTTGCCCATGCCCGGCTCGAACTTCTGAATCTCCTCGAAGGTGTAGAAGTGGCGCAGCTTCATCTTGTTGGCCAGCTCCACCATGTCGTCGGTCAGGATCTCGCGCAGGCCCCAATACTCGGGGTCGGTGGATTTGACGCCGCGAATCTTGTGGGTGACGGTGTCGGTGATCTTGCGCGCCAGCTTGGCATAGTCCTTCTTGATAGGCTCGCCGTCGTACTGGGAATGGTGTGCCTTGTACTGCTCGGGCATCGGTTCTCTCTTTCATGGGTCCGTGGGCACGGACCGTCGGTCTGGCCAGGTTCTTCTTACCTGCGCCCCTCGGTCGCCTCTTGGTACTGCTTTCGGCTTGGTATTGCCACGTGCTGGCTACTACAGCTACGCGAAGAAACGACGGACCAGGTCGCGCGAGTACTCCGCGGTCTCCTCCATGTCGCCAAAGGCCATGATCTCGCCGGCGTAGAAGGTGTTGCGCTGGCCCTGCATGGCCTCCAGTTTGTCGTACCAGCCGTTGGCGTACTCCTCGCTGTTGACATGCGGGAAGTAGTACCAGTCGTCGATGCGCTCGGTCTTTTCCACGGGCAGGCCGGAGATGGCCATGTCGTCGAGGGTGGTCTGCTTGGCCTGGGCAAAGGGCACGTCCTCGGCGCCCTCGTGGTTGCGCAGGGTGAAGGTCACGAGCGGCTGCGGGCCGCAGTCGGGCCAGCGGTGATAGAAGACCATCAGGTGGCCGCGGGTCTCGGGGGTCATGTTGGAGAAGTAGTAGTAGGAGATGTCGGGGCTCTTGTCCTCGGCCGTGCGCACGGCCATGGTGAAGTACTCCTTGTGCTGGATCTTGGAGAAGAGCTCGCACTCCTCGGGCGTGGCGTCGCCGTAGCCCATGAAGAGCTCCAGCGGGGTGCAGAGGATGATCCGGTCGAACTCCTCCACACGCTCGCCCGCGGCGTCGCGCACCGTCACCTTGACCTTGTCGCCGGTGCGGTCCACAGCGACGACCTCGGTCTTGAGGAGGGCGGGGTGGCGCAGGTGGGAATTGACGCCGGTCCAGATGGACTGGGTGCCGTTGCGCCAAGTCCAGAGCTTGCCCGTGGAGAGGAACTGCTTGACGGTGAAGGCGTCCAGGTACTTGAGGACGTAGGCTGCCGGGATCTCGTCGAAGTAGCCGTACCCGAAGGAGGTGAAGGGGCCCTTCCAGACCATCTCGGCGTCCTCGCAGTGGTTGAGCTTGAGGAACTCGTTGAAGGGCATGCAGAGGTCCTTGAGATTGGGGTTCTCGCCCTCGATGTGTGCGAGCTTGAGCTCGGGGCTGGGGCAGGGACCCTCGTAGCGGCCCTGGGCCACGCCGCGGTGGCCGTTCACGTCGTAGCCCTTGTACTTGGTGGCAAGCAGCTTGGAGAGCTTGCGCATCTTCATGACCTTCTTGAGCAGCTCGAGCTTGCTCTGCTTGAGTGGCGTGCCGTCGGTGTTGCGGAAGGAGCGGCCCATCGCGGGGCCGTCGGCGTGCGTGGTGCCGCCGAACTCCTCGCACTCATGCACGGCGAAGTAGGTGTCGCAACCCATGACCGCGCCCATCTCGATGGTGCGGTTCTCCCATTGGCCCTTTTTGTTCTTGACCTGCATGTAGGGCGAGAAGGCCTTGCCGCCCACGTGGTCGGACTTCTCGTAGATCACGTAGTTGAAGTAGCCCGCCTTCTCGAGGTACATGGCCGCCGAGGTACCGGCCGGACCGCCTCCGACGATGCAGATACGCTGGTTCCTGTCCTGATTTGCCATGTGTGCTCCCCTATTCAAAATCCCTACCATGCGAGACGCAGCGCCGTTGTGCGGCCTCCCACCGCGCGCCCAACAAAGCATACACGCAAATAGTTTCGCTTCAGGAAATTGTATTGCAATAAAGATTACGCACGTGAATCGGACAAAGAAAAACGGACCGGAGGTGCGACCCCCGGCCCGTGCATGTACATGGTGGAGACGATGGGGATCGAACCCACGACCTCAGGCTTGCAAAGCCCGCGCTCTCCCAGCTGAGCTACGTCCCCGCGTGTGCGGTGCGCCCATCTCTTGAAGAATAACCGCCCCAACGGCGACTCGGCTAACGTTGGGGCGGCTATTGCCAAAAGAAGTGGTGGGCCTGACAAGGTTCGAACTTGTGACCTCCCGGTTATCAGCCGGACGCTCTGACCAACTGAGCTACAGGCCCAACGCGAGGAAATACTTTACTCAAACCCCATATGCGGGTCAAGCGGAGATTGGAAAATTTTCTCGTCTCACAGATGTCCCACAACTCGAGCACGCGGCTACGCGCATCGGGTGACTATAGGCTACGTGCGTCAGGTGACTATAGGCGCAGGTGAGACTACACGGCTGGGTCGGACACCGGGCTGCAGGCAATCAGCCAAAGAGGTGCTTGAAATAGTCGTTGTACAGAAAGGCCTTGCTGTACGCGATCTTGCCCTTGACCACGTCATTCATCTCGTCCACGTAGCCGTCGGGCACCGTGACGCCCTCGGCGGGCGTGAAGGTGCCGGTGGACGCGCGGTACGTGCCCAGGTCCGTCTTCCAGTCGTAGGAAGGGTTATAGACGAGCGGGTCGCTGCCCGAGAAGACGTCGCGGCCGGGCAGCAGGCGCGAGTCCCACTCGCAGCCGAAGAGGTTGAGCAGCGTAGGCAGCACGTCGATCGAGCTCATGGGCCCGTCCACGACGATGGGGTCGGTGTAGGTGCTCTCGTCTTCCAGGCAGCCGCTCCAGATGATCAGCCGATTGTGGTCGCGCTGCCATGCGTCGTCGGCGTTGTGGCCGTAGAGCTCGGCGAGCGCGTCGTCCTGGCCGTAGCCCAGACCGTAGGGATAGTGGTCGCCGCCAATCACGATCACGGTGTCGTCGGCCTGGCCCGTCTCCTCCAGGCGGCCGACCAGGTACTCCACAGCCTGATCCAGCTCCACCTGGGTCGCCAGGTAGGCCTTGACCTCGTCGGAGTACGGCAGGTCGGCCACCGCGTCCCAGTGCGGCGCGGCCATCGTGTCGGTCGGCGCGTAGGTGCCGTCGGTGCAGTGACCGCTCACGGACATGTAGTAGACATTGAAGGGCGCGGCGTCGCCGTACAGGTCGTCAAAGGTTCCGCGCATCATCTCCACGTCGCTCTCGGGCCACTGCTCGGTGACCCAGCGCTCGATGCCGTTGCCCAGGCCCATGTAGCCGTGGGAGTAGCCGAGTGCGTTGTGCGTGGTCCCGCGGTTGTAGTAGTCGTAGTCGCTGTTGTGGAAGACCCAGCCGTTGTACCCCAGGCGGTCCAGCACCGAGCCCATCGTGAAGTAGTTGTCGTGCGTCGCGGCCAGCTGCATCGAGTCGCCGCCGGCCTCCGCCAGCACGCCGAGCAGGTACTGCGTCTCGCCGCCCGTGGTGCCCGCGCCCGCCGGCTGGTAGAACTCGGGGACCTGGATGCCCTTGTTCGCCAGGCGGTAGAGCGTGGGCGTCGTGTCGGGCCGCACCGCTTCCGCGCAGAAGGCCTCGGCCGTGATGAAGATGAGGTTCTTGCCGCGGAAGACGCCGGTCATAGCGTTTTGCCTGCTCGGGCGCTGTGCCGCGCAGTAGTTGTCCATGTCGACCAGGGCCTGATCATCGGTCGAGGCGGCCTTTGCGGCAAAGTCGATGTCCATCGTGCTGAAGCCATACACCGTCGGGATGTCGCTCAGCACGCTCGTGGGCGGTACCGCGTCGGCGGCGGCCGCGTCCGCGAGGCTGGTGCCGGCGTCTCCCCCGCCCGCCAGAAAGACCTCGCGAGGCAGATTGACCGCGAGCCCGAAGTCCTGCACGCCGAGCGCAAAGCTGTACTGGCTCCCCCACACCGCCGCGTAGGTCGCGCTGGCATGGACCAACAGCACTGCCAGCACGCCGACGCCGCAGGCCTGCTTTGCCGCGAAGACAAACGCACCCCTCGCCGGCCGCTCCGGCTCCGGGACCCTCAGCCGCGGCAGCGCGAGCCATGCCAGGTACGGCGCCAGGAAGACGAGCAGGTGTGCGATGCCCGCGGGCGACAGGACGATCGCCGCCGCCTCCCCGCCGAAGCCGGTCGCCACATTGTGCGCGCCGACCACCACGGTCCGCAGATCGTAGTAGACGCCGAACGCCTTGAAGACGAAATATGTGGTCGCATATGCCGCGCAGAGCAGGGCGAGCACGGTGCCGCGCAGGCGGCGCCGGACCTTAGCGCCCCGCGGCAGGTTGCAGAGCACCGTGAGTGACAGACCGATCGCATAGCTGAAAACCGCCAGGTAGATGACTTGCGGCCACCACGCACCCTCGGTCGAGAGCTTGAGCCACACCTCCAGCCACAGCAGCGCCTCCACGACGCCCCAGCGCCCCAGATGCGTCCCGACCCGTTGTGCGGCCGCCTCGCGCGACACCGCCCCGTCCTGCTCGCCAGCCGCATCGGACTGCTTATCGTCCGCCTCAGTCTGCTCGGCGTCTGCCCTGTCCCGCTTGTCGTCCGCCTCTACCTGCTCGGCGTCCGCCCTGTCCCGCTTGCCGTCCGTCTCTACCCGCTCGGCGTCCGTCTCGTCCTGTCTGTCGTCCGTCTTGTCCTGCGTCACTGCGCCGCCCTGTGCCCCATGTGTGTATGGTTCTGCTTCAAGCGCCTCATTGTACGTCTTGTCGCGGGCACCTTGGGGTACCATGTGCGCAAAGGAGGCGACTGTGCTGGTACGCATGGACATAAAGACTATCGTCGTCGCGGGCGGGCCCATCCCGTCGCTGGTGGTGCTGACGCCGCGCCAGCGCGCGGGCAACGCCGCCGTCGACCTGCCCATTCGCATCGGTGTGGTGGAGGCCGCGGCCATCTCGACCGCCGCCGACGGCCACCAGGAGCGGCCAAAGACCCACGATCTCCTGCTCAAGACCATCACTCGCCTGGGCGGCAAGCTCACGGGCGTCGCGATCGTCGACGTGCTCGACACGACCTTCTATGCCAACCTCATGCTGGAGGACGCAGGCGGGCGCCGTATCGATATCGATTGCCGCCCCTCCGACGCGCTCGCGCTCGCCGTGCGCCAGGGCGTCCCCATCTGGGCGGAGGAAAAAGTCCTGGATGCGGCCACCATGCCCGACTTCGCGCAGGTAGAGCGCGACGAGCGCCAGCAGGAGCTCGCACGCTTCCACGACTTCGTCGAGGACCTCAACGCCGACGACTTCAAGGACTAGCCACGAGGTATCGCCCGACTTCCTCGGTCCGCCTTTCTTCTATAGCTAGATCTGCTTCACTGTTCTATAGCTAGGTCTTCTTATCTGACTTGTCCTATTTCTCTGCTCTCGTCGTCTGTCCTTGTAGCTCGCTCCGTGCCTTCACCACGTAGCTAGCCCACCACGCACTACCGGCCTTTTTCTCGGCAATCGGCAAGAATCTCGATGCTAGTGCGAGATTTCACAGCAGGGGAAATAAGAAGTTCAAACACTAGTAGGCACTTTCTCTCGTTTCGCCGAGAAAAAAGCCGGTAGTGCGAGATTCAGTCACTGTCGGCAATCACAAATCTCGCACTAACACCCCTTTTCTGCACGAATGTATAGAAAATGACCGTTAGTGCGTGGTCGCCATTGATTTGCGACAGGACTGTTGGGGAGGCGCCACTGCGAAGGTACCGCTGGGCACCATTACCGGTGGTCAGGACCGGGAAATGGTGTGAAACGTGGAAGGGAAGTGCCAGAAAGGCCGGGAGAGCGCCGGGAGGCCGGATGGGCCCCTTGGGCGACTCTGCAAACTGAAACGGCCCGGCGAGGAGCGGACGTCTCGTCCGGCGAACGTATCTTGTTCGCTTCTCGAGACGGCTCCTCGCCGGGCCGTTTCGCTCTTGTGAGCATGAGCGTGAGCCCGTGGGATCATCCCTGCCTCCCGGCGCGGCGACCCCCACGGCCCTACTCGTCGTCCACCAGCGTCTCGTCCATGGACTCCTCACCGCCGACGTCGATGGGGTCGTCCTCCTCACGGGCACCGGCGGCTGCGAGGTCGAGCATACCCTGTCCCGCGGCGGCAGGCGCGTCCTTCTTCTTGCGCGCCACCATGCGGGCGACGGCGGACACTCGGTCGCCCTCAGCCAGGTTCATGATCTTGACGCCCGTGGTCTGGCGGCCGAGACGGCTGACGTCGACCGCCTTTACGCGAATCATCACGCCGGCCTCGGTGACGATCATCAGCTCGTGCTGCGGGCCGACCACGCGGCAGGCCACCAGCGCGCCCTTCTTCTCGGTCATGGCAATGGTGTAGACGCCCTGGCCGCCGCGGTTGTGCAGCGGGTACTCGGAGATCGGCGTGCGCTTGCCGTAGCCGTACTCCGTGATCACGAAGAGGTCGCCCGCGCCGTTGGAGATCTCCATGCCGAGCATCGCAGCGTCGCCGCGCAGGGTGATGCCCTTGACGCCGGCGGTCGCGCGGCCGGTCGGGCGGACGATGGCCTCGTCGAAGACGATCGTCTTGCCGTCGGACGCGGTCAGGATCACGCGCTCGCCCTGCTTGACGCGGCGGACCGAGACGAGCTCGTCGTCGGACTTGAGGTTGATGGCGATCAGGCCGTTGCTGCGGACGCTCGCGTAGTCGCTCATGGCCGTCTTCTTGACCATGCCATTCTTGGTCGCGAACATCAGGAACTCGTCCTCGGGGAAGTCGCGGCACACGAGCACGGCGGTCGGGTGCTCGCCCTCGGCCAAGTCGAGCACGTTGGCCATCGCGGAGCCACGCGCCTGGCGCGAGCCGATCGGCAGCTCGTGGACCTTGAGGCGGTACACCTTGCCCAGGTTGGTGAAGAACATCACGTAGTCGTGCGTGGACGCCACGAAGAGGTCCTCGACGAAGTCGTTGTCCTTAAGCGACAGGCCCTGGATGCCCTTGCCGCCGCGCTTCTGGCTGCGGTAGGTCGCCACCGGCAGGCGCTTGATGTAGCTGCCGTGCGTGACGGTGACCACCATGTCCTCCTCGGCGATGAGGTCCTCGACGTCGAGGTCCTGGGCCTCCGCGCCGGAGATGGTGGTGCGGCGCTTGTCGGCGAAGCGGTCGGAGATCTGCTGGAGCTCGTCCTTGATCACGCCCAGGATCTTGTCGCGGTGGGCAAGCAGGTCCTCGTAGTAGGCGATGCGGCTGCGCAGCTCCTCGATCTGGGCCACGAGCTCCTCGCGGGCCAGGCCGGTCAGGCGGCGCAGGCGCATCTGCAGGATGGCCTCGCCCTGGATGTCGTCGATGCCGAAGCGGTCGGACATGCGCTTCTTGGCCTCGGCGTCGTCGTGGCTGGTCTTGATGATCTGCACGATCTCGTCGATGTTGTCCACGGCGATGAGCAGGCCCTCGCGGATGTGTAGGTCCTTCTTGGCCTTGGCGAGGTCGTACTGGGTCCTGCGGGTCACGACGTCGATCTGGTGGTCGATGTAGTGGCCGATCATCTGGCGCAGGGTGAGCGTGCGGGGCACGCCGTCCACCAGCGCGATGTCGATCACGTTGAAGTTGGACTGCAGCTGCGTGCGCTTGTAGAGGTTGTTGAGCACGACCTGCGGCACGGCGCCGCTCTTGAGGTCGATCACGATGCGCATGCCCTTGCGGTTGGACTCGTCGCGCATGTCCGAGATGCCCTCAATGTGCTTCTCATTGACCTGCTGCGCGATGCGCTCCTGCAGGGTGCCCTTGTTGACCTGGTAGGGGATCTCGGTCACGACCAGGCGCTGGCGGCCGTTCTTGCGCTGCTCCACGTGGACCTTGGCGCGCACGGTGATGGTGCCGCGGCCGGTCTCGTAGGCCTCGCGGATGCCGTCGGTGCCCATGATGATGCCGCCGGTCGGGAAGTCCGGGCCGGGCAGCACCTTCATCAGGTCGTCGGTGGTCGCGTCGGGGTTGTCGATCATCAGGCAGACCGCGCGCGTGACCTCGGCCAGGTTGTGCGGCGGCACGTTGGTGGCCATGCCGACGGCGATGCCCTGGCTGCCGTTGACCAGCAGGTTGGGGAAGCGCGACGGCAGCACCGCGGGCTCCTGCAGCGACTCGTCGTAGTTGGGCTGCAGGTCCACGGTCTCCTTGTCCATGTCGCGCAGCATCTCCATGGCGGAGTAGGTGAGGCGCGACTCGGTGTAACGCATGGCCGCGGGGGGATCGCCGTCGATGGAGCCGAAGTTGCCGTGGCCGTCGATCAGCGGCAGGCGCATGGAGAAGTCCTGGGCCAGGCGGACCATGGCGTCGTAGATCGAGGCGTCGCCGTGCGGGTGGTACTTGCCCATGACCTCGCCGACCGTCCAAGCCGACTTCTTGTGCGGGCGGGACGGGACGATGTGCGCCTCGTTCATGGCGTAGAGGATGCGGCGCTGGACAGGCTTGAGGCCGTCGCGGACGTCCGGCAGGGCGCGCGCGACGATGACGGACATGGAGTACTCGAGGAAGGACTGCTTCATCTCGGTGGCCATGTCGGTCGGCTTGAGCGTGCCGCCGTGGATGTCGGTGAGCGACAGGCGCGTGCCCGCCTCGTCGGAGATGGTGTGGTCCAGGCCGGCGCCACCGAGGTTGAGGGCCGAGACGTCGTTGCCCTCCCCGTCGTCGTCCGCGGTCAGGTCGACGTAGTCGTCCGTGTCATCGGAGCCGTCGAGGTCGTCGGTACCGTCGAGTCCGTCTTCGCCCTCGTAGTCCTGCCCGTCCTCGGCGCCCCCGAGGTCGTCGTCCTCGTAGGAGCCGTCGTCGGTCAGGTCGACGAAGTCGTCGTGGTTGTTGCGATCGTCTGCCATATGCAGGCCTTTCTATGAATACGCGTGCGCGGGTGGGTTAGATGTCGAGGAAGCGGACGTCCTTGGCGTGCGTCTGGATGAAGTCCTTGCGCTTCTCCACCTGCGTGCCCATCAGGTCGGACACCGCGCGCTCGGCGGCCATCGCGTCGTCGATCGTCACCTTGAGCAGGATGCGGTTCTTGGGCTCCATGGTGGTGCTCCACAGCTGCTCGGGGTCCATCTCGCCCAGGCCCTTGTAGCGCTGGACCGTGTAGCGGGTGGAGTCCTCGAACTTGGCGGCCTCCAGCGCAAGCTCCTCGTCGGTGTAGATGTACTTGCCGTTCTTCTTGCCCTTGGGCTTGAGCTGGTAGAGGGGCGGCTGGGCCACGTAGATGTAGCCCGCGTCGATCATCGGGCGCATATAGCGGTAGAAGAAGGTCAAGAGCAGGATGCGGATGTGCGCGCCGTCGACGTCGGCATCCGTCATGATCACGATCTTGTGGTAGCGGGCCTTGTTGATGTCGAACTCCTGGTCCACGCCCGTGCCGATGGCGGTGATCAGCGCCTGGATGGTGTCGGACGACAGGGCGCGGTGCTCCTGCACGCGCTCCACGTTGAGGATCTTGCCGCGCAGGGGCAGGACGGCCTGGATGGAGCGGTCGCGCGCCATCTTGGCCGAGCCGCCTGCGGAGTCGCCCTCCACGATGAAGAGCTCGGTCATCTCGGCGTCGCGCACCGAGCAGTCGGCCAGCTTGCCGGGCAGCGAGGCGCTCTCGAGCAGGCCCTTGCGGCGGGTTGCCTGGCGGGCCTTCTGCGCCGCCATGCGACCGCGGGCGGCCTGGTTGGCCTTTTTGAAGATCTCCTTGGCCTGGTTGGGGTGCTCCTCCAGGTACTCGCTCATGCCCTGCGACACGATCTTGTTGGTCAGCGTGCGCATGTAAGAAGAGCCGAGCTTGGCCTTGGTCTGTCCCTCGAACTGCGGGTCGGGCAGCTTGACCGAGATGATGGCCGTGAGGCCCTCGCGCAGGTCGTTGCCCTGGAGGTTGGCGTCCTTCTCCTTGAGCAGCTTGTGGCTGCGCGCGTAGTCGTTCATCACCTTGGTGAGCGCCGCGCGGAAGCCCTCCAGGTGCATGCCGCCCTCCTCGGTGTAGATGTCGTTGGCAAAGGACATCACGTGCTCGGAGTAGCCCTGGTTCCACTGGATCGCGACCTCGACCTCGCCCTTCTGCGAGAAGGGGGCGTCGGGGTCGGACTTGCCCTCGATGTAGATGGGCTGGCTGCAGCGCTCCAGCACCTTCTGCTCGGAGTTGAGGTACTTGACGAAGTCCACGATGCCGCCGGCGTAGCAGAACTCGTCCACGCGCGGTACCAGCTCGCGCTCGTCGGTCAGCGTGATCTTGAGGTTCTTGTTGAGGAAGGCGGTCTCCTGCAGGCGGTCGTGCAGGGTGTCGTAGTCGTAGACCGTGGTCTCAAAGATCATGTCGTCGGGCCAGAAGGTGATGGTGGTGCCGGTGGCCTTGGACTTGCCCACCTGCTCCATCTTCTTGGTGGTCTTGCCGCGCGCAAACTCCATCTCGTAGATGCCGCCGTCGCGCTTGACGCGTGCGACGAGCCGCTTGGAGAGGGCGTTGACGACGGAGATGCCCACGCCGTGCAGGCCGCCGGAGACCTTGTAGGCGTTGTTGTCGAACTTGCCGCCGGCGTGCAGGATCGTGAGGACCACCTCGAGCGTCGGCATCTTGCGCTTGGGGTGACGCGCCACGGGGATGCCGCGCCCGTTGTCCTCGACCGTGATCGAGTTGTCCGGGTGGACGGTCACGTTGATCTTGGTGCAGTAGCCGGCCATGGCCTCGTCGACGGAGTTGTCGACGATCTCCCACACCAGGTGGTGCAGGCCCGCGGAGCTGGTCGTGCCGATGTACATGCCGGGACGTTTGCGGACGGCCTCGAGGCCCTCCAGGATCTTGATGTCGTTTGCGCCGTAGCTGTCTTCTTTTGTGGTGTCGTTTTTCTTGCCTGTTGCCACGTATCCCCCTTCCAGGGTCGAAACATCTTTCCTATTCTACCTTGCCGCAACAAAAACCGTGCCCTCGCGAAGCAATACACACCAATTACGGACGTTCTGACGGCCCGATTCGCCGCCGAAAATTTTTTGGCGGTAAAACATCGCCCATCTGCGATTTCGCGCCTCACCGCCGCCTGAGGCGGCGCGCCCGGACCGCCTGACGCGCAGGTAGTGGTCCTGTCTGCGGGACTCGGCAGGCCGTCGGCGCCTGATGGGTCTACTGCTTCGGGCGCGGGGGCTGACAGGCCGGCTGTCCTCGAGAGTCAGCGGCCCTCGAGGTTTTCCCTCCGGTAAAAGACGGACATGGCGCTCGCCGCCTTGTCGCGGACGCCGTCGGGCAGGTCCGCGGTCAGCTCACCGATCTCGCGCTCCTGCGCGGGCGTGAGCGGCGGTAGGTCTGGTTCCCCCGGCACGCCGCCTGCGACGAGGCCGGTCCCCGCCGCATGCCCTGCCACATGAGCACTTCCCGCCGCATCGCCGGCGGACGGCACTCCCCCGCCGCGGGCCCCCTGCGGAGCGGGCTGGCCCGCCGTGCGGCTGAGGCGGAACTCGAGCGAAGACACCTTCAGTCCCCACATCGAGAGACGCCCCAGGTAGAGCTCCGTATTGGCCCGGAAGTCGGAGAGCAGGACGTTGGAGTCGACGTACACGATCATCCGGGGGTCGGCGCCGGGCTTGCGCGCCGTGACCAGGGTCACGCCGCGGGTATGGGCGCGCTCGCGGTCGCCGTTGGCCTCGTTCCAGGCGATGGCCGCCCGCGAGGTGCCGCCGATGCCGCGGCGCAGGTCCTTGCCCACCACCTGCTTGAGCAGGTCGTCTATCGAGTCCACGTGCGCCCGCTCGGCGGCGGCGCGGATGATCTCGTCACTCACCGAAATCCACCACCTTCGCCGCAGCGAGGAGCTCCTCGTCGAAGTAGCCCAGGTTGGTGGTCGTGATGACCGTCTGGATGTCCTGGCCGACGAACCCGACCACGGCGCCGCGGCGCGCGCCGTCCAGCTCGCTCATCACGTCGTCGAGCAGGAGCAGCGGCTTGTCGCCCAGCACGTCGTGGGCCACCTCGACCTCGGCCATCTTCCATGCCAGCACCACCGTGCGCTGCTGGCCCTGGCTGCCGTAGGCGCGGGCGTCGCGTCCCCGCACGCTGAAGGCCAGGTCGTCGCGGTGCGGGCCCACGCAGGTCTGCTGACGCCGCAGGTCCTCGGCGCGGCCCGTGGCGATGGCGTCGGCCAGGCGGCACTCGAGCTCGGGCCGGTCGACACCCACGACGTCGCCCAGGGCGCTCACGTATGCCGTCCCGAGCTCCTCGCCGTCGGCGATCTCGCGGTAGATGGGCACCATCTTGTCCGCGAGGCGGCAGTAGAGCTTGACGCGGGCGGACAGGAGCGCCGCGCCGCCCACTGCCAGCGACGCGTCCCATGCGTCGAGTAGGGCGAGGTCGGGATAGGGGTCCTTGAGCAGGCGGTTGCGCTGCTCGACCGTGCGCTGGTAGGCCGCGAGCAGGTTGCCGTAGTTCGCGGACGCCTGCCGGCCAAAGGCGTCGATCTCGTCGCGGCGCTGGCTGGCACCGCGCTTGACCAGCGCGAGGTCGTCGGGGTTGAAGAGCACGGACATCAGCGTGCGGGGCATGTCGGCCGCCTTGCACGTCTTGCCGTTGTGGGAGAAGCTGCGCTTACGCGGCGTGACGTCGCACGCCTGGTCGATCACGCGGCCGTCGCCGAGCAGGTCCGCGTGTATCCGCGCCGCCTCGGCGCCCTCGCGGATCAGCTGCCCGGGCGTGGGACGGCGGAAAGACGCGCCCGCCGTCAGCAGCTGCAGCGCCTCGACCGAGTTTGTCTTGCCCACGGCGTTGGGACCCACGAGAATCGTCACGTCGTCGGCGAAGTCGATTGTCTTGTCCTCGAAGTTGCGCCAGTCGCGCATCTCCAGGCGGTGTACGCGCAGACCCATACGCTCCCTGTCGCTCGATGGCCGCGTGTACCCGCAGCCTTGCGGTCACGCGGGTGTCACGGTCTCCGACTCTGTCCTGTGCCCTACAGGCGCACCGGCATGAGCAGGTAGAGGTAGTTGATGGTGCCGAACGACTTGAAGATGCCCGGGCGCATGGACCCCTCGAGCTCGAGTGTCAGCACGTCGGAGTCGGAGGCGGCGTTGACACAGTCGGAGACGTAGCGGTGGTTGAGCGCGATCTGCACGCTATTGCCCTCGGCGTCCACGGCAATCGTCTCGGAGGACTCGCCCTGGTCGGGCGCCGACGCGCCCAGGGTCATCAGGCCCGCGTCCGCGTCGACGTCGAAGCGCACCGACGGGTTTGAGGTGGCGATGACCGACACGCGCTTGAGCGCGGAGGCAAAGGTCGCGGTCGGAATCTTGACCGTGGTCGAGCAGGAGCCCGTCAGCAGCTGGCGGTAGTTGGGGAAGTTGCCCTCGATGCGGCGGGAGATGAAGGTGGTGTTGCCAAAGACGAACACCACCTGGTTGTCCGTGGTACCGATCAGCACGCTGTCGGTCATGGACGGCAGCGAGAGGACGTCGTGGAAGGTCGAGCCCGCGACGATAGCCGTGAAGGGACTCTCCACGCCGGCGGTGTCGACGTGCGTGTCGCACACGGCCAGGCGGTAGGAGTCGGTGGCGACGAGGCGGATCGTGTTGTTCTCCACCGTCAGCTGCACGCCGTGCAGGATCGGGCGCGCCGTGTCCTTGGAGGTCACGCGGTAGACCTTGTTGACCATGCTGGTCAGCACGGCAGAGGGCAGCTCCACCGACTGCGAGAGCTCGAAGGCGGGGAACTCCGGGAAGTCCGCCGGCTCCAGCGCGGTTAGGCGGAAACGCGACTTGTCGCAGATAATCTGCACGCCGTGCATCACGGTCTCGAAGGTCACCGCCGCGTCGGGCAGGGTCTTGACGATGCTGGTGAGCATCTTGCCGGAGACCACGGCCTCGCCCGGCTCCTCGACATTGGCGGCGATCTTGTGGCGGATCGAGATGGTGAGGTCGGTGGTCTGCAGCTCCAGCACGCCGTCGGCGGCCTTGAGGTAGATACCGGAGAGGATGGGGATAGTCGACGCGCTGGCCATGCCCTTCGAGACCACGGACAGGGCGACGTCGAGCGCGGACTGGCTGACAGAGAACTTCATGCTGATTCCTCTCTTATTAGTACTTTTATATATCTATAAAGACAGTAGTAATAGTAGTCGGTGTTGAAATGTTCAAAAGCAAGACGAACTGCAGGTAGAGCGTTTGTATTTGTTGTCCGTCCCTTCTGCAAAGATTCGCGGGTTTCCACACGCACGAGGGGGCGGCGCAGTTTGTCTTCACCCATCACCAACCTTTCAACACGCAATCTCGTGGGTTTTCAACGTCAGTCGGCGTCGTTGAGGTCCGAAATCAGGCGGTCGAGCGTCTCGCCGAAGGTGCGGCTCGCCGCCTTTTTGTCCTCCACCCAGGCGATGGAGTGCTTGACCGTCGCATGAGACCGGTTGCCGAACCTCTTGCCGATGTCCGCGAGCGTCTCGTCTGTCTTGTCGCGCGACAGCCAGATCGCCACGTGGCGGGGCTCCATCAACTCCTTATTGCGCTTGGAGCCGATCAGGTCCTCGTGGCTGATGTCGTAGAAGCCCTCGATGGTGCGCTGGATCTGCTCGATCGTGATGATGTGCTGCCCGTTGGGCCATTTCTGCAGGGCGATCCTGACCACGTCGTCGCGGCTCAGCTCCCCGCCGCGACGCTCGCGCTGGCTGGCGGTCATCAGGCAGCTCTGCACGTAGCTCTTGATCAGGCGGATGGAGTTGCCCGCCTTCTTGGCCATCAGCTGACGCAGGTCCTCGGAGATGGTGCCGTCCATGCCCTGGATGTGCTCGGCCAGTGCGTCGGCCTTCATGCTCTCGTAGAAGGCGTTCACCAGGTTGAGCTTGAGCTCGTAGTCGGGCGCCTGGATGGAGACGGTGATGCCCGAGTCCATGCGGCTGGTGTCGCGCTCGTCGAAATTGGAGTCGGCGCCCATGCCCAGCTGGCTGGGGCTGCGGTCGGCGGCCAGCACGATCTGCTTGCCGCGGCTCATGAGCGTGTTGAAGGTGTTGAAGAAGAAGCTGATGGTGCCCGCCGCCTTGCGCATGTTCTGGATGTCGTCGATGATCAGCACGTCGACGTCGTCGTAGCTGCGGGTGAGCACATCGCCGCTGTTGTTCTTCATGGCCTTGACGTAGTCGTCCACGAATTGTGCGCCGGAGCGGTAGATGCAGAAGCGCTCGGGGTCGTTGGCCGCGATGTAGTTCTGGATCGCGCGCAGCAGGTGGGTCTTGCCCAGGCCGCTGCGGCCGTAGATAAAGAGCGGGTTGTAGTTCTTGTTCACGCCGTTGGCCACCTGCTTGGCCGCCTCGAGCGCGAGCACGTTCTCCTCGCCCTTGACGAAGCGGTCGAAGGTGAGCTTGGAGTCGGACTCGGGGATCTCCTCGGCCAGGATGTTGTCGTCGTGGGCGGTTCGGTCATCGGCGGGGCCGTCGGCGCCCGATGCGATCCTGCCGAAGGAAGAAGAGCCGCCGGCAGCGAGGCTGCCGACAGTGGAATTAGCGGAACTGCCCGCCGCCCTACCGGCGGATGCCGCAGCCTGCCGCTCCGCGACCACGGACGGCGCGTCGGGCTCAATCTGGGCGAGCTCCTCGCTGGTCACGATGACCGGCGCCGGAGCCGGGGCCGCGGGGTTGCGTGAGAGCACGACGTTGAGTTTGAGCGGCTGGAAGGCCGCCTCCTGGATGCACTCCTCGATCGTCTGCTGCTCCTGCTCGATCTTGCGCCGGGCAAAAGACATGCCCGTCGAGATCGTCAGCTGCTCGTCGTCCAGGTCCTCGGGCGTGCAGCTCTTGAGCATCGCGACGATCGCCGGGGTCAGGCCGCGCTCCTCGAGCAGTTGGAGCACGTCGCCCCAGAGGTACTCCGCGTCTGTTTTTCTGTCTGTTGCCATGCTCCGCATCCGTCCAAATGTCGAAAAGTACCAACAGTATAGAGAGTGAAAAGAAGAAAACTAGCCCCGTTGTGTTACTTTTCAACAAATTCGGCGAGTGGTCGCCGACGACAGAGGACGAAAAACTCGCCGGAAGAAAAACTATCGGCAAGAAAAGAGGGACAGAAGACCAGCGTGCGGCCTCTATAGCAGCGCGTGGGCGGCAGCGGTGAGGTGGTACTTCTGCCCGTTTTGCTCCTTGTAGACCAGGCCGGCCTCCGTGAGCTTCTTCAGTGCACGTGACCAGGTGGAGTTGCTCTCGCCGTAGGCCGCGACAAGCTCCTTGGGCCCGACGGAGTCACTCTGGGCCAGGTAGGCTATGATTTTCTGCCCGCGCTCGTCGACCCGCGGTGTGGGGTGTGTCAGGTGACGGGGGTCTGCCACGCGGGGGCCTGCCATGGGTGACACTCCCCCGCCCCCTGTCACGGGGCGTGACAAACCCCCGTCCCCTGTCACATGCGGGGCGTAGTGGATGCCCGGCGTCACATGGCTCTCCCCCAGCGAGATGGTGACCACGGTGCCGCGGCTCATGTTGTCCTCGATGACCAGCGTGCCGCCCTTGTCGAGCAGGTACTGTTGCGCGAGGGGCAGACCGGACCCGGTGCCGCGGATGTACCTCTTCATCTCCTTGGTCGCGGAGGTGGTGCCGAACTCCAGCGCGCGGTCCTTCTCCTTGATGCCCGGCCCCTGGTCGGCGAAGCGGATGGTGTTGCCACCCGGCAGGATGGAGATGGCGGGCTCGATGAAGTAGGCGTGGACGAAGTTCTCGACGATCTCGCGGATCACGGTGAAGGGGATCTGTCCGCCCTGCTCGTGGGAGAGGCGGGTGACCTCGTTGGTGATTTCCTCGAGGTAGGAGCGCACGTCCTTGGGGTCGACCACGATCACGCGGGGCGCCACGGCCGCGTCGTCGTAGACCGCGATGCGCGCGGGGAACTGCGGCTCGCCGAGCGGGCGGTCGAGCGAGGCCGCCACCGGAGCCGCGCCGCGTGCGCCGCCGGCTTGTGCGGGAGAGACAGGGGCGGTAGGTGTGTCTTCCAGTCCGTCGTTGTCGACAAACGGGTAGAACGCGTGAGCCATGTCCCCTCCCAACCGGGTTTTCAACATCGTTTCATCCGTGGTTGAAAACTTTCAGGCGAGAAAGAAAATGCAAGAAAACTTTCAACACCCGTGAAAAACTTGTTGATAACTCGGCAAACAAGCACCTCACGGGATGAAAATCATAGCATCTTGCACAAGCTTTTGGGACATTTTGCAAGGTTTCTTGCAATGCGCACGCACAAAGTTGCACGACCTTGCAAGTCACTCCTGTGGATAAATAGCGGCAGGCGTCTGCTTTTGTTTGACATACCCAAAGGTAGACCCTACAATTTGAAAGCTCATTTGCCAGTCAGCCGGGCCCGGAGGGCCCTATGAGAGGATTCGAATCATGAAGCGTACGTATCAGCCCAACAAGCTCAAGCGCGTCAAGACCCACGGCTTCCGCGCCCGTATGGCCACCAAGGGCGGCCGCAAGGTCCTGTCCCGTCGTCGTGCCAAGGGTCGCAAGCAGCTCACCGTCTAGTATCCGATGCAGACCATCAAGTCCAGGCGGGAGTTCGGACAGGTCTTCACTCACGGCGAGCGGTACGGCAGACGGCTGGTACGTATCACAGTGATGAGAGACGCGGAAGGCGGCCCTGGTAAGGTCGCCTTCGTTGCGCCGAAGAAGCTTGGCAACGCGGTACACCGCAACCGCTGCAAGCGGGTGTTGCGCGAGGCCGCGAGGCAGGTAGGGCTGCCGAGGGACGGAGCGCGGGTCATACTTTTCGCCACGCGTCGCACGGGCGAGGCGCATCCCGCAGATATAGCCTCCGAGCTGGAGGTTCTTCTGACCAAGGCAGGCGTGTGAGAGAAAGCCGGACACATGAAGAAGGTCTTGCTTTGCCTCATACGCTTTTACAGGCGGTGGATCTCCCCGCTCCTCCCCGATTCCTGCATCTACTCCCCCACATGCTCTGAGTACGCGATGGTCGCAATCGAGCGGTATGGCGCGGCAAAGGGAGGCTGGCTCGCGTTCAAGCGCATCATGCGGTGCCACCCCTTCCACGCCGGAGGCTACGACCCCGTCCCCTAGGAAGGCTCGGAGGAACAATGTGGGATTGGTTTATTAATTTCCTGTACGCGATCCTTGAGGGGCTCGCGGGATTCTGCGGCGACTGGGGTGTCGCCGTCATCGTGCTGACGATCATCATCCGCATCATCATCATGCCGCTGATGACCAAGTCGACCGCCTCGTCGGCCAAGATGCAGGCCCTGCAGCCGATGATGCAGGAGATACAGCAGCGCTACGCCAACGACCCCGAGCGCCAGGCCAAGGAGATGCAGAAGTTCTACGCGGACAACAAGTTCAATCCGCTCGGCGGCTGCCTGCCCATGATCGTCCAGATGCCGGTCTTCTTTGGCCTCTTCTCCGTCGCTAAGATGGTGCCCAAGGGCGAGGGCTTTCTCAACATCGTCCCGGAGCTCTCCGAGTCCGTTTCCAACATGATCCACACGACCGGCCTCGCGGGCGGCGCGGTCTATATTCTGTTGGTCGTCGCCTTTGGCGTCCTGACGCTGATCCCGATGCTCATGTCGGCAAAGAACATGCCGCCCGAGCAACGTCAGTCGTCGCTCTTCATGGGCATCGCGATGGCCGTCATGATGGTGTGGGTCGGCTGGAAGCTGCCCGCTGCTGTCATTCTCTACTACGACGCCTCCGCCATCTGGCAGGTAGTGCAGCAAAAGGTCGTCACCCAGCGCGTGATGGACAAGGTCAAGGCCGAGACCGAGGCCAAGCTCGCCGAGCAGGGTGTGGACTCCAAGATAGAGGTCGTCCGTCGCGAGAAGAAGGCCCGTCCCCGCAAGAAGGGCTAAACGGTCGGACGTGTGCGAGCTGTGTGTCATATAGCACTGCTGAGATTTAGCCGGCACGCAGCAAACTATAGATCCAGCGCTTACTTATATCGAGGTCATTGAACACAAACAAGTGTTCTTACACGAGGAGGACCCGGTGGAAGAAGAGAACGTCACAGAAGAGGTCGAAGAGGTGGCCGCGGTCGCATCTGATACCGATGACACATACGTTAGCCTGCGCGAGCACTATGAGGCCGACGGCCAGCTAGACGACGCCGAGCTCGACGCGGTCGCAGATCTTGCCGTGAACTTCATTAAGAGCATCCTCTCCTACTTCGGCGAGGAGCATGCCAGCATCGACGAGTACGACGGCGACGAAGGCGAGCTTATCCTCGATGTGAACGGTGGCGACCTGGCGGTCCTCATCGGCCGTCATGGGCGTACTCTCGAAGCGCTGCAGACCATCGTATCTTCGTACATGAGCAACACCCTCAAGTTTCACTACCCCGTGGTTGTGGATATCGAAGGCTACAAGTCGCGCCGCAAGTCCAAGCTGCAGTCGCTTGCACAGAGTGCCGCCGCGCGAGCGAAGCGTCAACATGGCCGTGCCAGCCTCCCTGCCATGAGCGCCTACGAGCGTCGCATCATCCACATGACCCTGCTCGACGACCCCGAGGTCTCTACGCACTCCGAGGGTGAGGAGCCCGAGCGCCACGTCGTCGTGACGTATGTGAGGAGCTAGAGCCTCTGCCCTGCCTCCAACAGACAGCGCGTAGAACAACCCTTACGCCGTCTTATATAAACGATGCAATCAGAGCGACCGGTACGAGCTGGCCGCTCTTTTATATTGGTGCTCGAGTGTGGATGTGGATGCTCGTAGGGATAGCGGCATGGCTGGTATCTTGCATGAAACCCTGCTCAATCAACCTGGAGAGTTCCTACTCGGACCGGCTGTACCTAGTTTAAAGATTGAACAGCTATATATGCTTTCTTTTTTGCCGTCTGGTGCCCGCCTAGCAGACAGAGCACATAAGCATTGACATAGCAAAAAGATTCCAGCAAGGCTGACACGAGGTTAGTGAGTGTAAAAAGATATGGTGCCCACCCTATCTGATGTGTGAGTACCCGTAGGCACATGGGTCATATAAAGTAAACATCGACAGGTAAATAGGTCTGCAGTTAAGCAAGATAGATAGAAAGGGATATATCTTATATAAACCTGCTATCACGATAAACTCTGATAACGGTAGTAGTGACAGAAATCTTCGCCCTGATTGTTTTTGTCATATAAGGAGTATTCATGCGTGCATGTACTGAAGAAAACATAGCTGTACTCTTAAATGAAATCTCTTTATACGACCTTGAACTCACATATGATCAAGCGACACTGCTATTGAAGCATCTCGACCTTGTGATTGAGAAAAACAAGGTGATGAACCTCACAAGGATTGTCACAATCCAGGAGGCAATCGATAAGCATATTGTTGATTCACTTCTTATCCTCAAAGTGATTGAAAACAAAAGGTTACTTGAGGGTAAGAAACCTGGTAACGGTCGCTTCCTTGATATTGGCTCTGGTGCCGGCTATCCCGGTATTCCTTTAGCTATTACTACATCACTACAGGGGACCCTTATTGATTCAGTTGGCAAGAAAGTCAAGGCCATACAAGAGTTCATTGAGCATCTAGGACTGAGCAATGCTCATGCCGAGCATATCAGGGCAGAAGAACTCGCAAAGACAACAAATAACTCTTTCGGCTTAATCGTTGCACGTGCCGTTGCCGAGACAGCAGTATTGATGGAATATGCTGCACCATTACTCCCACTCGGAGGTCAACTGATTGTCACGAAGGCTCTACCTTCTGAAGAGGAGCTTCAACATGCACAAGCTGTCGAAGACCTTTTAGGCTTACACAGTGTTTCACGTGAAACATTCGAGTTACCCAATGAATCTGGTATGAGAACAATAATTACCTACGAAAAGACTTCAAAAGAGAAGATCAAGCTCCCTAGGAATACAGGGATGGCCAAACACCATCCTCTATACGAGGGACAGTAGTCCCAACACAGAAGTTAATTTCAAATACTGAAGAGCCATATCGAAGATTCTTATTTATAGGTAAATAGGGATTCAAAGCAGAAGATCGGCATATTTGGTATTTGCGAGCATAAGTGACGAATTCCATTGTTTCACGTGAAACAATGGTCAAAATCACTATTGCAAAATAATAAGACTGAATAGCATAATGGCATTGTTTCACGTGAAACATGAAGAACGTTTCCAAACGTGATTACAAACGAAGCAGTAAACGGACTAACAACGATAAAATTGGAGGAAACGTGCCTTATAAAGAGGCGAAACGTGCATTTCCAGACAGGGATGCAAAGGTAATCGCAATTATTAACCAAAAAGGCGGAGTCGGAAAATCGACAACAGCCGTAAATCTGTCGGCATCTCTTGGCGAACAGGGTAAGAAGGTCCTTATTGTGGACCTCGACCCCCAGGGAAACACCACAAGTGGTTATGGTATCGGAAAAGAAGATCTCGAGAACGATATCTATAACACACTTCTAGAAGATTACTCGATTGAGGACCTGATTCACGACACTGTCGAGAAGAATGTGTTTCTCATTCCGTCGACGATTCAGCTAGCGGGTGCTGAGATCGAGCTCGTTTCGGTCATGGCGCGCGAGAGCGTGCTCAAGTCGAGCCTGGACACAATAAAGAACGATTTTGACTATGTCTTTATCGATTGTCCCCCGTCACTTGGTCTTCTTACCGTAAATGCACTCGTAGCAGCAGACTCACTGCTTATTCCGATTCAATGCGAATTCTACGCGCTTGAAGGTGTGACAAAGCTCCTTGAGTCGATGAAGATGGTAAAGAATCGCCTCAATCCAGATTTGTACGTCTTCGGTGTTGTGATGACCATGTTTGATTCGCGTACAGCACTATCGAGGCAGGTTGTCGATGAGGTACGGAAATACTTTGGCAAGACTGTGTTCAAAACTGTGATCCCCCGCAATGTTAAGCTTTCCGAGGCACCAAGCCACGGTTTGCCGGTATCTATGTACGCTCATGTGAGCAAGGGTTCTCTTGCCTATTCAAATCTCGCGAGGGAGGTCGTGCGTCGTGGCTAGAAAAAGTGGACTTGGTAGAGGTCTCGAATCTCTCATGGGAGAGGCGAATGCGGAGGTCGGCGGAGAGATTAAACCGACGACGACGCTGGCTGTCTCCGATATCAAGCCGAATAAAGGCCAACCCCGCAAGAATTTCGATGAGGACGCACTGTCGGAATTGGCAGACTCAATCAAGCAAAATGGAATCTTACAACCGATCTTGGTTCGTAAACAGGGAACCAAATACGAAATTATTGCAGGTGAGCGCCGATATCAGGCTGCAAAGAAGGCAGGCCTCAAAGAAGTGCCTGTCGTTGTGCGTGAGGTAAGTGACGAGGATGTATTTAAGCTTGCCCTCATCGAGAACTTGCAGAGGTCAGACCTCAATCCTATCGAGGAAGCCCAGGGGTATAAAAAGCTCATTAAGGAAGGTAATCTGACCCAGGAAGAGTTGGGAAAGATTCTATCTAAATCCAGGTCAGCGATTGCCAACACCCTCAGGCTTCTTGATTTGCCAAAGGAAGTGCAAGACCTCATGGCAGAGGGGTCGATATCTGCCGGCCATGCCCGGGCAATCCTAGCTGTACCTTCTGAGGAAGGTCGTATCAAGCTAGCGGAGAAGGTAGTGAAGGACAATCTGACGGTACGTCAGACAGAAAACCTCGCTCCGCTCTTTTCTGGCACGACGGAGGAGAAGCCGAAGAGGGAACCGACGCCTCAGTCCTTCAAGCGAGCTGCACGTCAGCTCCGGATCGCCCTGGATACCAACGTGAAGATCAAGAGGGTTCGGAACAAGAACAAGATCGAGATAGAGTTTGCCGACGAGGATGAGCTTGCTCGACTCGTGCAGCAGCTCGGCCAGGTCGCGATGGAGAGTGACGATGAAGAAGCTTAAGGTGACGCTCTTCTTGTTGGCAGTAGCAGCCGGTGGCGCATATGCCGTTTACCAATTTCTCTTGACGGATGAGGCGAAGGAGAGCATTGCCAACGGCTGCGAAAGCCTGACAAGGGGATACGCGGAGATCAAGGATGCCCTTCAGGAACATTATGGTGTCGTCGCGGAGGACGATCAACCCCTCTTCAACGTGGAACAAACGAAGCGGGAGTGGGAAGCCCTCGGATTATAAGGACCGCGTTGGTAGATGAGAACAAGGTCCTATCCATCTAAAAAAAGAACAAACATTTGTTACCAGTACATATGTATTAAAAGAGCGGATCTCCGAAGTAAACTACGGAGGTCCGCTTTCTATACGCTCTCACCTATAGAAGAAAATCTTATCCATTGAGGACGTTCTGGCGGAGCTGTCCGCAGGCGGCGTCGATATCCTGACCGCGGGAGTTGCGGATCGTAGCCTCAACGCCGACTTTGCCCAGCTCACGGACGAAATCGAGCGCGCGAGCGTCGGATGCGGGCTTGAATTTCGAGCCCTTTACGTCATTGAGCTTGATAATGTTGACGTGCGCGAGGTTGTCACGGCAGAAATCGCAGAGGGACGCGAGCTCCTCGTCGCTGTCGTTCACGCCCTTGATGAGCGCATACTCGTAGGTTGGTCGGAGTCCCGTCCTGTCCACGTACTCTCCCATCACTTCGTAGAGGTGCAGCAGGGAGTACTTCTTCACGCCGGGCATCAGCAGGTTGCGGGTCTTCTGCACGGCAGAATGTAGCGAGACGGCGAGCGTGAATTGCTCGGGCTCCTTGGAGAAACGGCGGATCATAGGGATAACGCCGCAGGTAGAGACCGTGATGTGACGCGCGCCGATGCCAGCTCCGTCGGGGGAGTTGAGCCTGCGCATCGCAGTGAGCGCGTTGTCGTAGTTCATGAAGGGCTCGCCCTGGCCCATCAGAACGACGCTGGTCACGCGGCTGTCAAAGTCATCGCGCACGTGCATGACCTGCTCGTAAATCTCACCGGCGGAAAGGTTGCGGTTGAAGCCCGACGCACCGGTCGCGCAGAAGGCGCAACCCATCGGGCACCCCGCCTGGCTGGAAATACAAACGGCCAGCTTGGAACCCGAGGGCATACCGACGCACTCGACAGAGACACCGTCGGGGAAGCGCAGCAGGTATTTGCGGCTGCCGTCCTCGGACACCTGCCGTGCGATCTCCGTCGCTCCGCCGAGTGTGCAGCGGGACGCGAGCTGCGCGCGCAGGGCCTTGGGCAGGTTGGTCATATCGTCGAATGACTGGGCGTTCTTCTCCCAGATCCACTCCTCGATTTGCTTTGCGCGGAACTTCGGCTGGCCGAGCTCCGCGATCAGGGCGAGCAGCTGACCGTGGGTGAGCGTATGCAGGTCCACGAGGGGCGCACTCTGCGACGCGGAAGCCTCTTGCGCAACTTCCTGTGCGACCTCCTGAGCGTCGATCCTGTCGGCGTTTGTTGTCATATCTGTTGCGTCTTGCATGGTTTTGTCCCCCGTCGGCGCCGCGGTCGGGCGCGGGTAGTATCCTCAAAGTCTGATGTGTTGAGTTTAACGCACGTTTCCGAAGCGCTGGTACAGGCGTACACGAGTACACGAAAAGGGTTTCTCATGGCACAGAAAGACGTACTTGCAAGCAAGGTAATCGTGCTAGCCGGCGGCTGGTCGGACGAGCGCGACATCTCGATGGAGTCGGGCCGCGCCTGCCAGAAGGCGCTGCTCGAGGCAGGGTTTGCCCAGGTAGACCTGATGGACGTGGCCGACGCCGACTTTGTGCAGCGCCTCACTGCGGGCGGCTACGACGTCGCCTACGTCGCGATGCACGGCCACTACGGCGAGGACGGCTGCATCCAGGGCCTGCTCGAGATCCTGCACATGCCCTACACCTTCTCCGGCGTGCTCGCCTCGGCGGCCGGCACCGAGAAGGAGGTCGCCAAGGCGATGTACCGCAGGGCCAACATCCCGACCCCACGCGGCTACGACATCCCCGGCGACACCCGGCTCTCCGAGGACGACGTGGAGCAGATCGTGGACGACCTGGGCCTGCCCATCTTTGTGAAGCCCGCGGCCAATGGCTCGAGCTACGGTGTGACCCGCGTGACCTCGGCTGACATGCTGCCCGGCGCTGTGGTCAAGGCCGGCGCCCAGGGCGACCGTGTGCTGATCGAGGAGTGCATCGAGGGCACCGAGATCTCCGTCCCCGTGATCGGCAACGATGACCCGCGCGCCCTGCCCATCATCGAGATCGTCACGGGCTCCGAGTTCTACGACATCAAGGTCAAGTACGAGGCCCCCGAGCTGCACCACGTGATCCCCGCCCGCCTCGACCCCGAGGTCTACCAGCGCGCCCAGAACGAAGCCGTCGCCGCCCACAAGGCCCTCGGCTGCCTGGGTGCCTCGCGCTCCGACTTCATCGTCAAGGCCGACGGCACGCCCGTGATCCTCGAGACCAACCTCATCCCGGGCATGACCGAGCGCAGCCTCCTGCCCGACAGCGCGCGCCACGACGGCATCGAGTTCCCGCAGCTCACGCGCATGTTCGTCGAGTGGGCCTTTGAGGCGTACGAGAAGAAGAACAACAAATAGGGGGTGACGGCCTGGGGGAGTCTAGGATACCCTTTGCAAAACACCTTCGCCTAAACGAGCTGGGGACGCCCCTCTTCTCGGCGCATAACTCGCGGCTACGCCGCTCAAACAATGCGCCGAAGCGAAGAGAGGCGTCCCCAGCTCAGGCTCAGAGATGTTTTTCAAAGGGTATCCTAGACTCCTCTGGGCCTGTCCTCTTCATTGATTGATTGCGAGAGACGTGAAGGAACTACTTGACCACAAGACACTCGTGGATGAGCTGCTGTTGCCTGGAACTCCAGAGGCCATCAGGCAGCGGTATCTCAGCCTGGAGGAGCGGGCGCGGACCACGGACTTCGGCCTGCTCGAGGAGGACATCGTCGTGCTCGACACCGAGACGACGGGTTTGTCTTTCCGCGACTGCGAGCTCATCCAGATCTCGGCGGCACGCATCTCGGGGCGCGACATCGTGGAGCGCTTCGACACCTTCGTGCACCCCAAGAAGCTCATCCCGGCCGAGATCACCAAGCTCACGCACATCACCAACGCGATGGTCGCCGACGCGCCCGACGCCAGGGACGCCGTCGCCGCGCTCGCGGAATTCGTGGGCGGCGACCCCGTGCTCGCGCACAACGCCACCTTTGACCGCACCTTCATCACCAAGGTCCCCGGCGGCGCGGGCGTCACCGACACCTGGGTCGACACCCTCGCGCTCTCCCGCATCGCCCTGCCGCGCCTCACGTCGCATGCTCTCGGCAACATGGCGCACGCCTTCGGCTGCGACGCCGTCACGCACCGCGCGACCGACGACGTGGATGCCCTACGCGGCATGTGGCGCATCATCCTGCTGGGACTGACCGATCTACCTGCGGGTCTACTGGGCTACCTCGCACGCCTGCACGAGGACATCGACTGGCCCTTCCGCCCGATCATCGGCCACCTGGCTCTCGAGATGGGGGAGCCCGAGACGCCCTTCAACCTCAAGGAGGCCCGCGCCGCCCTGCTCGGCCAGGTGACGAGCCGTCCCCACCGGGACGCCGCCGAGGCGGACAATCTCCTGCCCGTGGACCCGGCGGAGATTGAGGAGGCCTTCGCGCCCGGCGGGGTCGTCTCGCGCATGTACCCCGCCTACGAGACCCGTCCCGAGCAGGTCGCGATGGCCACCGAGGTCGCCGCGGCGCTCTCCACATCCACGCACCGCGCGATCGAGGCGGGCACGGGCGTCGGCAAATCCATCGCCTACCTGCTGCCCGAGGTGCTCTTTGCCCAGCGCAACGACCTGACCGTGGGCGTGGCGACCAAGACGAACGCGCTCACCGACCAGCTGGTCGCACACGAGCTGCCGGCGCTCGCGGCGGCGTTGCCGGAGGGGCTCACCTTCACGAGCCTCAAGGGATATGACCATTACCCCTGCCTGCTGCGCCTAGACCGCGCGGCGTACGGCGAGCTGCCGATCGACGCGATGACCGGCAACGGCAAGACCCACAACACAGTCGCGACCGAGATGATGACCGCGATCGCCGTGACGTACGCCTTTGCCTGTCAGTCGCCCGACGGCGACCTCGACGCATTGGGCATCCGCTGGCGCTACGTGCCGCGCCAGTTGCTCGCGACCACATCGTCGCAGTGCCTGCACAACCGCTGTCCTTATTTCCCGGGCGAGTGCTTCGTGTACGGCGCGCGCCGTCGGGCCGCCGCATCCGACGTAATCGTGACCAACCACTCGCTTTTGCTCCGCGACGTCGAGGCAGAGGGGCGGATCCTGCCGCCCGTGCGCCACTGGGTCGTGGACGAGGCCCACGGCTTCGAGGCTGAGGCGCGCAAGCAGTGGGCCCGCGAGGTCTCCGCCGAAGACGTGCGCCTGGGCTTCGAGCTGCTGGGATCCACCAAGACGGGCGTGCTCAAGACCCTGCTGGCCGACACCGGCAAGCTCGAGGACCCCGCGCTGGGGACCCGGCTTTTGACCAAGACGTCCGCCGCGGTCAGCCGCGCGTCGGTGGCGATGGCGGCGTTCTTCGACGACGTGGCGGGGCTCGGCCGCCTCGGCCGCGGCGGGGACGTCTACGACCGCGCGACCGTGTGGATCGACGCCGGTCTGCGCAGCTCAGACGCCTGGGCCGCCGTGGTCGGCTCGGGCCGGGAGGCCTACCGCGCCGTGGAGGAGGCCAGCAAGGACGCCGCCGACACGGCGAACGCGCTGGCCGGAAGCAACGCCCGTCTTGCCGCGGACCTGACCGAGGCCACGCGTTTCTTGGCGGAGCTGCGCGACAACCTGCGGCTGATCCTCGCAGGTGACGACACGAGCTACGTCTACTCCGCCGACCTGCCGACCCGCAAGCGGGACACGGGAACCGAGAAGCTGCGCGCCGAGAAGCTCGACGTGGGCGCCGACCTGGCCGCCCGCTGGCTGCCCGAGATGCAGTCCGTGACCTTCACCTCCGCGACGGTCGCGGTCGGGCGGGACTTCACCCATTTCGATCACGCCGTGGGTCTGGACCTGGTGGGCAAGGCGAACCATCGCGACGTGGCGCTGCCGTCGTCCTTTGACTTCGACCGCAACATGGCGGTGCTCACCGTGCGCGACATGCCCGAGCCCAACGCCCCCGACTACCTCGACGCCCTGGAAGACCTGCTCTACGACGTGCACGTCGCGATGGGTGGCTCCGTGCTCACGCTCTTCACCAACCGCCGCGATATGGAGACGGTCTACGCCGGGCTGCAGCCCCGCCTCGCGGCGGAGGGACTGGAGCTCTGCTGCCAGGAGCGCGGGTCTTCGCCGCGGCGGCTGCGTGAGAGCTTCATCGCGGACGAGAGGCAGTCGCTGCTAGCGCTGCGGTCCTTCTGGGAGGGCTTCGACGCGTCGGGCGACACGCTGCGCTGCGTGGTGATCCCCAAGCTGCCCTTTGCGAGTCCGCGCGACCCGATCGTGCGCGAGCGCGACCTGCGCGAGGACCGCAGCTGGTGGCGCTACTCGCTGCCCGAGGCGGTGCTCACCGTGAAGCAGGCCGCCGGCCGCCTGATCAGGACCAACACGGATACCGGCGTGCTCGTGCTGGCTGACTCGCGCCTCGTGACCAAGCGGTACGGGCGGCAGTTCGTGGACTCGATGCCGTCGCGCACGCGCAGCGAGCTCGAGCGCGGCAACGTCGGCCGCTACATCGAGATGTGGCGCAAGAGCCACAGGTAGGGCAAAAACCGCAGGCAGGGTAACAAGAACTAGGTTGGGCGCGGTGCACGGAGCATGGCTGGTGCGAGGTGGTCGCTCAGCTGAGGGCGACCTCGCTCAGGTCCTGCGCGTAGGCCGCCGCGGCCTGAAGGAGGGCGGGGTCGTCCACGCACACGCCGCCACCGCACGCCGCGACGTGGCGGGGGAGCCACTGCCCGGTGGGATACCAGGGGATCTCGCAGGTGATGTGTCCGTCCGTCTTGTCGAGGACCCGCAGACCGGGCCACTCGAAGAGGTCGAGCAGGCTCGGGTCCGTGAAGGTCAGCCGCACGGTCCGGTCGCCCTGCGGTGCGGGCTTCTCGGAGCGCTCCCAACCCTCCGTGCCGGTTTTCAGCCCGGTCATGCGATCCACGCGAAATACCCGGTCGGCCCGGCGGTCCAGGTCGTAGGCGTCGAGGTACCAGTTGCCGCGCTCGTGACGCAGGTCGACGGGCCCGACGTGGCGCCGGCGCAGGGGGGCGCCGTGGCGGTGGGTGCCGGGCGTGGCCTTCTCGACGGGCGCGTAGTCGAATTCCACGCGCCTCTCGTGAAGAATAGCCTGGGACAGGAGCGTCAACCGATCGGCGATCCCCGCGGTCTCGTCTGCCTCCAGGATCATCGCCAAGCCGTCTACCTGCGGTTCGACGGGATAGTACGCATCGGTGATGCGGCTGCGGAGGTCGTCCGTCTCGTCGAGGTCCATCGCGTCGAAGGCGGCGTCGAGCGCCGTGGCCTCCGCCCTGGTCAGACGGACGCTCCGCCCGCGCACCGTGTTCGCAAAGGCGGCGATCAGCGTGACCGACGAGTCGTCATCGGCGGCCAGGGGCAGGGAGTTGGCGTAGGACTCGCCGCCCGCCTGGGTCAGCAGGTCCAGCATGTGCTCGGCGCGCTGGGGGGTGATGCCCAGCCGCGCGGAGACGGCCTCGGCGTCGAGGGTGTCGCCGTTGTCGCGCAGGGCGCCGACGAGGGCGACGAGCTCGCGTGCTTCCTCTATGGCGGGACGGCGCCTGTTAGCAGGCATGGGTCGCCTCCTTCAGCAGGTCGCGCCATACCTCCGCCAGCGCGACGGGGCTGGTGGGAACGAGGCCGTTTGCGACGGCCCAGCGCGCGGCGGCGTTGAGGTCGCTGGCCTCCACGGTCCAATACTCGCGGCCGGTCTGCGGGTTCTCCTCGACCTCGCCGTTGGCGGCCATCGCGCTGCGGGCCTCCTCGGTCGCGGTCTTGGGCACGCGGAACGTGACGTACAGCTGCGCTGCGCCGATCTGGAAGGGCAGGCGCCGGTAGTCCTCCGCGCAGAAGTCGGGCGGGATTCGGTAAGACACACCGCCGAGCTCGCGGACGCTGCCGAAGCGGTCGTCGCGCCAGGTACGCGGCTCGCCACGCTCGGCATCAAGCTCAGGTGCGACGAAATAGGTGTGGCCGCGCAGGCCAAAGACACCCCAGACCGCGAGGGTGCGCTCGGAGGTGCGGCCGTGCGCGTCCGTGTAGGTGACGCGTACGGCATGGCGCGCCTCCTGTGCACGCAGGAGGGCGAGCACGTTGCGGTCCTGGGCGCTCGCCTGTGGGGCCGCTGCCCGCGGAAACGCCTCATAGCCGCTGTCGATCTTGGCGAGCGCCAGGCGGAGGTCGTCCCGGTAGGGGAACGAGGGGTCCTCAACCAGCTGCAGGCAGGTGATATCGAGGGCCGCGACCTCGGTCGGGTCGAGGTCGAGCCGGTCGGCAAAGGAGGTCTCGTCGGCGGCCCACCCGCCCCGCGGCGTCTCGCGCACCGTGAGGCCGCAGAGCACGAGCCGCTCGCGGTCGCGTCGGAACTGCTTCTGGAACGTGTCGACCGAGACGTCAGGGTAGTACTCGGAGCGTATGTCTTCGCTGCTCAGAGGGGTAGAGGCATTGGAAAAGGCCACGACGAGCGACACGAGGCGGCGCACGAGGGCGTCGTTGGACGACGCTGCGCCATCCGCTTTGCCGCGCACGTCTGCCACACCCGCCCCTCTCTTCCAAAGGCGCATCCACCGCAAGGGTCGACGCTATCGAAACGACCCTTTGAAGGTAGCACGTTTTCTGGCATGCGGCGGCGTATGGGGTGAGAGGGCAAAGACGAGAGGACAAAGATGCGAAGGCAAAGACGGTCTCGCTTGCAGCGCCGGGGTCGTCTTCGCGACGGAAGCCCGCAACGGCTGCCCGCCTTCCGCGACGGAGAGCCGCCCCGTGGCGGGGATCGTCTTCGTGGCCGCCGCGGAGCTATCGAATAAAGGAACTATCGCATAAAAAATGCCGCTTACAGCAGGTTTTAACATGCTCGTTTGCCCGTCTTTGCACCATAAGACGTATACTCGAACAATCGAAGAAATAAACGAGTCCTTCGAGAAGGATGTATAGCATGTCCACAACGCGCGACTACCTTGAATACCTGAGCCAGAAGATAGACATTGCGCCCGTCAACAGCGAGGAAGAGTACCAGGCTGCCGCCCTGCTCGAGAGCCTGATGCAGAGCCACGGGCTCGAGACGCGGCTGCAAGATTTCGAGGCGCCGGGCGCAGGACGCCTGGCGTACAAAATCTGCGGCATCGTCCTTTTCGTCGGTGTGCTGCTTGCGGGTTTCCTAGGGACGGCCATCTCCATCGTGGGCCTGCTGCTCGTGCTGGTCACCGTCGTCCTGCTCGGGCTCGACTACCTGGGCATCGCCGACCTGCTCTCCGGGCTCGGCCCCAAGGTGCACAGTCAGAATGTGATCGGCGTACACCGCGGCACCGGTCCCGCCGTCGTGAAGGGCGAGCGCCCCATCGTGATCGTCGCCCACTACGACACGCCGCGTGAGAACCTCATGTACGATCCCCGCATCGAGCCCTACCAGGCCCGCCTGCGTAAGTACTCGCCCCAGCTCACGGCCGTGGCGGCCCTCTTCGGCCTGGTGCAGGCCTTCGGCTTCATCGGGGCCGGCGTCCGCCACATCCTGTGGGTCGTCGCGATAGTCGCGGCGCTTCCCCTGCTCCTCGAGGGCATCGCTGCCGTCCAGCAGCGCTTCGCCCCCTGCACCGAGGGCTCCAACGACAACAAGTCCGGCGTCGCTGCGATGCTCGGCGTGATGAACATGGTTCACCCGGGCGACGATGACGCGAAGGGGTACGACGAGATCCGCGCCCGCCGCGACCGCGAGGCTGCAGAGCGCGCGAAGAAGGAGGCCGAGGAGGCCGCGGCAGCCGAAGCCGCAGCTGCCGAGGCCGCAGCCGCAGCGGAAGCTGCCGAGGCGGAGGCACAAGCCGCGGATGAGGAAGAAGGACAGGAGGAGTCCGAGGAAGCGTCTGCTGCCGAGGTCCCGACGTTCAGCATCGTTCCCGATGTCACTGATGAGGAGACTGAGGAAGACGTTCCGTCTGACGAGGTAGTCGACGAGACCGAGTCCTACGACGACTCTGATGCGACTGAGTACGCACCTGTGCCCGCCTACGAGCCCACGGTCCGCGAGGAGGTCGAGGTCGAGCGCATCGTCGGCGCCCGCCACGGCAAGGAGACCCTCGAGGGTCTGGGCATCCTGCCCGAGGACTGCGAGATCGTGTACGAGGAGCCGGCGCGCCAGACCGTGCGCTATGTCGAGGAACCCGAGGAGACGCCGTATGTCTCCGCAGGCGATGAAGGCGATTACGACCAGAGCGCTTGGGCCGGCGAGGAGAATGCCGACTACGAGGAGAGCGGTGCGGGCGCTGCCGTCTCCGAGGTAGCGTCGCGCATCGCCGATGGGGCGAAGAGCCTCTTTGGTCGTGCGAAGAATTCCATCTCTACGAAGGTTGCCGAATACCGCGAGCGCAGGGCGGAGAAAGCAGCGGAGAAGGCCGCAGAGGCTGAGGCCGCGGCCGCCGAGGCTGCCGCAGCAGAAGCCGCAGCCGCCGAGGCCGCTGCCGCGGAGGCAGCCGCTGCGGAGGCCGAAGCTGCTGAAGCCGCCGCTGCCGAGGCAGAGATGGCTGACGCTGAAGAAGAGCCGGCCGATACCGTAGACGAGACGACCGACGTACCCGAAAGCAACGTCGATGAAATTACAGCCGAAGACGATGAGGTTGTCCCCGCCGAGGAAAGCGATGATTCCGAGGCCACCTACTACGAGGATTTTGCTGACGAGTCAGCGGAGCCTGCGGACGAGGATGCCGTGGAGCTGACTGGCTTTGGCGGCTACGCGGATGCCGAGTACATCCAGCTCGACGAGGAAGAGCCCGCCGCCGATGCAGCTGAGCCTGTCGACGATGCGGTCGATGCTGCTGAGCCCGAGGCTGCCGCGCCTGAAGTTGGTTCTTCTTATGCTGACGAGGCTCCTGCCGTCGCTGAACCCGCCGATGAGACTCCCTCCTACGATGAGCCCGCCGCTGAAGCACCTGTCGTTGCATCTGCTGATGACCAGGCGCCTGCCGAGAACGACGAGTACGACGAGGCCTTTGCATCGCAGCCGACCAATGTGTCCGAGCCGATTAGGCCCGTCTTCATCCCTCTCTCCTCTAGGCCAATCGCAAGGACCCTGCCGACGGTCGAGGAAGATAGCACGATTCCTCTCAAGACCCGCGGTACCTTCGCGGACGGTCAGACGGTGGACACCGAGTCCGTCAAGGACACCTCGGGCCTCAGCCGGCTCGCAACGGATGAGACGGTCATCGCCTCTGCAGGCCCGGACGTAAAGCCGCAGCCCATCGCCCCCAACGACCCCGAGTGGGGCAAGAGCTCCTTCAAGCCCGCCGTGAGTAGCGTTGCCCGCCGCGCTGTGCTCTTCGACCTGCCCGATCCCTCCGAATTCGACGAGGTCGATCCCCTGGGCAACACTCTCGGCGACACTGCGCACACCATGCGCAGCAGCGATGTGGCGGCAGCCGACCTTGCTGCCCGCCGTCGCGCCGAGCGCCTCAACCTGCCCGACCCGCTCTCTGACGAAGAGTCTCCGGTGCTGCCCTTCCCGGCGCCGACGGCCCCGTCGGACTCCGTGCCTGAGCCCATGCCCCTCAAGACCATCCACGCCGAGGGTGACGACAAGCCTCGCAAGAGGGGACGCCGCCGCAACAAGAAGAACGGCGGTTGGAAGGGTGGCGCAGCTCAGCGCTCCGACCTCCGCATAGTCGGCGAAGAGGACGACGTCCGCGTGCAGGAGGACCTGCGCGAGAGCGTGCTCGGCATGGGTGACGACGAGCTCATCGCCCACGACATCTGGTTCGTCGCGCTGGGCGGTTCGTACGCAGACCAGGCGGGCATGAAGGCCTTCCTCGATGAGAACCGCCGCAACATCCGCGGCTGCTTCCTCATCAACCTGAACTGCGTCGGCGCGGGCGACCTTGCTATGCTGACCAACGAAGGCCTCACGGGCACGCGCAAGACCGACCGTCGCCTCGGTCGCCTGATCGTGCAGGTCGCCGGCGACCTGCACATCGATCTGGCTCGCCGTCCGCACGACTGGGAGTCGACTGACGCCACGCCTGCGATGCAGCAGCGCGTGCGTGCGGCCACGGTCTGCGGCCTGACGCCCCACGACTCCTTCGCGCTGTCGCAGGTTGCCGACGACGACCCGGATCTGGTCGATCCCACCCAGACCGCCAAGGTCTCCGAGCTCGTCGCGGAGCTGATTCGTCGTTCGTAGCTCCTCTCTCTATCGGGTTGAAATCATGGTTTTGAACGTGCCGGGGCGCCACAAAGGTGCCCCGGCTTTTTTACGATGAACGTCCGGGTGTGAGCTGCAAGGGACGGGAGCAAGGTGCGTGACCCTTACTTGCGGGGACGAATGACCCTTACTTGCGGGGACGAATGTGGCGGGGAGCGCCAGAGCGGGCGCGGAGCCGTGCGGATACCGCGACGGCGATGCCGCCTGCCACCAGGAAGAAGGACACGGGCAGCACGAGGTCGGACGTCTGGGGCAACACATCGGACGAGGGAAGCTCAGGCGCGGATCCGACGGTAACGGTCTGCGCCTCGTCGGTGAGATCGGCGTGCTGGGCGACGACGTCCCCGTTGAGCGAGAGCTCCTCACAGGCGACCAGGTGGCAGTCCTTCAGGTCGAGGGATCCCGCGTCGACCTCAAAGGTGACGGTCGCCGTACCGTCCGCCTCCTCGGGCGTGAAGCTCGTCTTTGCCGTGGTCACCTGTCCTCCGTCGGTACCGTCCTTCTTGACCAAGTGGAGTGTGCCAGTGAGCTGGTACTCCAGGCCGGGAATCAGGTTGGTGTAGGTCACGGTGTCGGTGAGCGTGAAGCGCTCGGCGTTGTCCACCTTGTGGCTGCCGTCCTCAGCCGTGAGCTCGGTGTGGACGTCGGGGAACTGAACGGTCTGCGACTCGGCGTTGAGGTCGGTGTGCGTTGCGATGACGGTGCCGTCCTCGTGGGCGACCTCCTCGTAGACCACAAGTTTGTCGCCGGCGTTGTCGGCCAGATAGGCGGTGATGGGTACCTCGACGTCACCCGACACCGAACCCTCACCGTCTGCAGCTGCGGGCGTCGTGAAGCTTACGGTAATCGGGCTGCCCACGGTACCGCTGTCGATGGGACCTCCGAGCGGTGCTGAGGTAGCGCGGTGCAGGGTCGCGGTGGCGGTATAGGTGGTCTTGGGCAGGAGCCCTTCGTAATGGACCGTGTCGGTCAGCGTGGTATCGCTGCCGGCCAGGGCAATCTGCTCACTAGAAGCGCCTGCGGCCTGCGTGTGGATGACCGGCACATACACGGTTTGGTCCACATCGTCCGGGTTCTCATGCGTGACGAGCTCATGGCCTTTCTCGAGCAGCGTCTCGTAGGCGACGACGCGGCCGCCGGCATAGGGACCCAGGTCGGCCGCCGGGAAGACGAGCTTGACCTTGCCCTCACTCTTCTCGGCCTTGAACTCCGTCTCGGCTGTCGCAAGCTCGACGGGCTCGCCGGACTCGGCGTTGAAGCCCATCAGGCGGCCGCGCATGGTGTAGGTGTGGCCGGGCGTGAGGTTCTCGTAGCTGACCAGGTCGGTCACGACCTGCTCCTCTGCGGCCGGTGCGTCGTGATTGCCGTCGACCGTCGCCGTGGTGTGGATCCTGATCTCGTCGTCATCGAAGGTGCCGAGGTCGAGATCGACCTTGTTGCGACTGACGGAGACCGAGGTGGACACGAGGTCGTGGCTGGCGTTGGCGCTCGATCGCAGCTCCTCGATGGTATAGCCGCCGCCGTCCTTGGAGTTGTCGTAGGGGAGGGCGCCGAGCGAGTCGTCGGGAGCGGAGATCGCGACGGAGCCGTCCGACAGCTTGGCCTGGCCGAACCAGACGCCTGCGGCGGGGTCGAGCTTGTCTTCGTCGACCGAGAGGCCGTCCTCGCCGCGGACCAGGGCGGCGTCGTTTGCATTGGTGTTGCGGGTGTGGGGGTTCCAGTCCGCGCTGGTGTCGACCATGCCGTCCTCGTCGGCCACCACCACGTGCGCCTCGCCGGTCGTCTTGCTCGTCACGAGGAAGACGACCTCGGCCATAGAGCCGCCCGTGCCATCGTCGTCGTGCTTGGAGAAGTTGATGTCGCCGCGAACGACCTGCTCGGGGTCGGTGGGCTCCAGATAGGTCTCGACGTACTCGGCGTCACCCTTGGCCGTGACCTGCACGATGTGAACCGGGGCCTTGCCCAGCACGTAGCCACGCGGTGCCTTTGTCTCCTGGATGGCCACAGTGCCGAGCGGGCAGACGACGTTGCCGGCGCTGTCCTGGTAGCGCGCGTCACCGGAGATTGTCGAGATGTCCGCGACGCCGTCCTCTCCCGTGACGACCGTCCAGGTGCGCTTCGGGGTCTTGGGCAGGTTGTCGGCATTGTAGTACCCGTCGTAGTAGCGCACGGTGTACTGCGCACCGGCAAGTGAGGCCGAGCCGAGCGGGGCATTTTTCTGCAGCTCGCGGTCGATCTTGCGCACGATCACACCGAGCTTGTTGACCTGGGGCTTGTCGGTGAGGTCGAGCGTTGACGTCTTACCGGCGTCGACCTTGACAGTGCTGGTAGTCGTGTCCTTGGCATAGCCGGTCGGCGCCGCGGTCTCGCGGACCCAATAGGTGCCCGCGACCAGCTCGAGCTCGTTGGACGTACCGGTGTCGTCGCAGACCAGCTCACCGACCTTCTTGGTGCAGGCCTTGTCGGAGTAAACGCTGTACGTCGCCTTGCCCAGACTGTAGGTGGCCAGGCCGTCGGAGATCAGCGGGTTGGCGCTCGCCTTGTGCAACTTGACCTTGCCCTTTGTGGGGCCGCAGACGCAGATCTGTTGGATGCTCTTGCTGGGACTCTTGTAGACACGGGAGCAGCCGGACCACGGGCCCTTGCCCGCGGCGTGCGCCTTGGCGATGGCGGTCTTGATCGCGGAAGGGACATGCGTGCTGCTGTCGTCGAACCCCTGGCTGCGGGGCGTGCCCATGATGTTCCAAATGGCGTATTGGGCGGCTACCTGCGCGTACTGGCCCTTCGCACCAAAGAAGCTGCCGGAGTAGCCGGGTCCTCCCGGCGCATAGTACACCAGGTAGTCCAGCGCAGAGGACCCCGGGGCCCACGAGTTGTATTTCGTCTTGTTCGGCGGGTATTCCGCGTCCGCATCGCCACAGTACACGACTTGCCCGCTGCTCGATTTCAGGAACCTGCTGTGCTCCGATAGCGGATGGAGTCTGCCCACGACGAGGGTGAGCGTGTCTCCTTGTGCCAGGGCGGTAAACGGGCTGAAGACGATCACGCAGGCTGCGACCAGGGCGGCAGCAAGGCCCGACAGGAAGAAGTGCGGATGCGTGCGTCCTGCGTGCCCGACGCCGCGCGCGCCGGCACAGGGGTCCCCGCCGCGCAGGGGCGTGCGGGGCGGACGGGGTGCGCTGCCTGCGCTTGGGTGTCTTCCACCCTGCTTGTTCCCGGATCTGCCTGACGACTCCTCCAGTAATTTCAACATGCTTCCTCCTTCGCTTGGCGGGCGGTGCGACGGGGATGGCGCACCGCACGGTGGTGCCGCGACGGTGGGCCGCGGTGGTGCCGCGACCTGTGTCGCGGTGATACGCGGGCCCGTGACGCGTGCGGATGGTTTCGCGTTTTGATGGAGGCGCGCCCCACGGAACCCGCGGTGCGAGAAGGGTAGGGGACGATACTTGCAAATCACTTGCGGGATTCTGGCGTGCAGCTGCACGCAAGCTAGCGGATGCAGCTAGCAGGCTCGTTCCCCTGCGGGTAGGCGCGCCGCTGGATAGTGTGCATGGCGCGTGCTAAAAACGTCGTGTCGAAAACTCCGGGAACCGCTATGATAGAATCTCCATAAACGCGGGCATCGCCAAGTGGTAAGGCAACGGCTTCCCAAGCTCTATCAGCCTATCACTTGGCGTGTCTATATAGCCCCTGAGCTGGGCATTTTTACCCTTGATGAGACTTGCTGGGACCCCTCGGGACTGACCAAAGTCCACCAAACATGTCCACCAAAAAGAGCGGCCTCCGTTGATGGAGACCGCTCTGTTTTTGCCTGGAGCGGGCGACGGGACTCGAACCCGCGAATGCGAGCTTGGGAAGCTCGTGCCGTACCACTTGGCGACGCCCGCGTAACGCGAAATCTTAGCACAACAGCGGCCCGAAAGTGCTATGCCAATCGGCCGAATTCGCAAGCGTTCACGCAAAACCCAGAGGCGGTCAACTCCGCCATCACAGCTGTATCTAGCTGCAGTTCGTTTACATTACTTATGAGTGATAAGGAGTACCGAACCATGATTAACGACACCACCTGGACCGAGCTTCAGCAGGCCGAAGACATGGCCTATTTCCGCGCGGATCTCTGCCTGTACTCGCCCGAAAGCTACACGCTCGAAGAGAAGCGCGACATCTGCAACGACATGATGAGCACAAGTAAGGCGATGCTCGATGCCATGCGCGAGGATTTCGAACGGCTGCCACCCGATGTACGCAGCAAGCTCCTCGACATGCTCTGCCAGTCGGGAGTCGAATCGCCCGAGTGGTGGTGGGATGTTCTCGTTGGAGAAGGCGACCCGCTGTATCGGGATCTCGAACCGCTGAGCTAAGCTCATTAAGAGTTGAGTTCTGGGGTCAGGCTGCGGCTTGGCCCCATTCTCTTTTGTGGCTGCTTCCCAAGGGTTGTCTTCCTGCTGGCTTTTTGGTGTGTCGCAAATGCTTTAGCATGTTAGTCGCTGAATCAGACACGGCAGGAGTGTTGAAGGTGGCCAGACGAAAGACGCACAACGAATTTGTAGCCGAAATGGCCTCGAAGAATCCCGACATCAAGATTGAAGGGACCTATATAGATTCGACTACCTCTATCGATGTCCGATGCCTTTCGTGTGGGAACGTGTGGCACGCTCGACCCGCTGAGCTGAGTCGGGGTAAAGGTTGCCCTGAATGTGCTAGGGTGCGTGTAGCAGCAGCACGCCAAAAGACTCCGGAACAATTCCTCGCTGAGGTTAGCGAGATGCATCCAACAATTGAGATACTTGAGCCCTACGTACGCTCCGACATCCCAATTAAAGTGCGCTGTACGGTTTGCGGAAACACATGGAGGTCTAAGCCGAATACGCTGCTGAATGGTCACGGCTGTAGGCCATGTAGCTTTGCCAGAGGGGGCAGAAAGCACCGACAAAGTGCCGCGGAGTCGTTCTACGCTCGAATGAAAGACAACGATAAGTACGAGGTCAAGGGTGTCTATCGTAGATCAGATTCTCCCATCGAAGTGCAGTGCAGACGTTGTGGCACCACGTTCGATGCGACACCTACGAGCCTGCTTAACGATACGGCTGCGTGTCCCCGTTGCTCAACCAGGCAGTCCTCCTTCATGGAGAAGTACATACTCAATGCCTTGAAAAGCGCGCTCGGAGAAGATAGTGTGATCTCCCGCGACAGAAGCACTATCGGCATGGAGCTTGATATCTATCTACCCGATATGAATTTAGCAATCGAACCGGGAGGATGGGTCTGGCACCAAGACAAGCTTTCTCGCGATGAAGAAAAACGCACCAGGTGCGAAGATGCAGGGATTCGGCTGGTTACCATATATGATGCCTGCCCCTTGGATAAGGCTCCGTTTGAACATGATTGCCTGATATTCGCGTATGACCTCGGCTCCGAAGATGGGCACGTCACATTGAAACGCATCGTGAGCGAGCTTCTGGATGACATCGGCAGAGCAGACGGTTCCGAAATGATCGACTGGGCTGAAGTCGAACTCGTCGCTTACGACGAATCGCAAAGCATGACCACAGAAATGTTTGCCGCAAGGGTTGCGACAATCGATCCAACAATACAAGTGGTGGGCGAATATCAAGGGGCCAACAGAAGAATCGACGTGTGTTGTCTCGAATGCGGATACGAGTGGAGCCCGTATGCCAACAACCTCGTCCGAGGTCAGGGTTGCCCTAAGTGCCATGGAGCGTGGAGAAGGAACACACAGGAATTCGTCGAGGAGTTGCGGCTAATTAACCCGACGATAGAAGTGCTGGGCGAGTTTCTTGGCAGGCATCAGCCCATTGAGGTCAGATGCAAGAAGTGCGGACGAGAATGGACCTCCACGCCGGGTGGCCTGCTAAAGGGAGATGGCTGTGCAAGGTGCTCAGGAAAGCTGCAAAAGACCACCGCAAGCTTCGCTGAAGACCTTGCCAAAGTGTCTCCTGACCTGCTTGTCATAGGAGAGTACGTCAACAGCAAGACACCAATACTTGTCCGAGACTCGCGCTGCGGGCACGAATGGTCCGCTCGACCAAATAACCTACTCAACGGCTCAGGTTGCCCCGTATGTGGAAGGGCGAGCGCAAACAAAAAGAACCTCACCCATGCGAAACGTAGAACAAAGACAACGGAGCAGTTCAGGAATGAGGTTGCGGAAATCAATCCAGATGTTCTGGTTATTGGCGAGTACGTCAACAACAAGACACCTGTTGAATGCCATTGCTTGGTTTGTTCGCATGTCTGGTCGCCTTATCCAACGAACCTACTCAGAGGATCTAAATGCCCCAACTGTTCTAGAGAAAACAGACGCCGCACTGTCTGACGGATAAACAGGGCAAGCACGAACGATGTCACCTGGCAGTTGACCACGGTGCATTATGCGCACCTTATAATGGGTACCATCAGCAGACTCCAATGCAAATGAGGTCGATCCATGGGTGAGTACGTCAAAAAGAAGAAGGACATGATCTTCCAAAGCGGCGATTCCCTGCAGCAGGTCGTTAACGTGGTCAACGAAGCCGCAGTCGCGCTTGACGACAAGAAGCGCACTATTAGGGAGAGCTCTATTCCTGAAGTGCTTGCTGGTGCACTTGGCGCGGGCATCGGCGGAGTCGGCTCTTTTGCTGCGCTGTACGGCCTTGGAACAGTCGGCCTGTCTGCTGCGGGAATCACCTCGGCACTCGCCACCGCAGGAGGCATCGTTGGCGGCGGCATGGTCGCGGGGGTATTTGTTCTTGCGGCTCCGGTTGCCGCCCTAGCCGCTGTAGGCGTTGGAACGGCCTCGCATCTCAAGAACAAGCAGCTTCGCCAGGAGAAAGAGCGTCTTTATAAAGCGGCCTTGGAGAAGCATCAAGCGATTATCCAGGCGCTCAAAGACGAAACGGATGCGAGCAAGGAGCGAATCGAATATCTCCAAAGCCTAAACATCCTTCTTGAGCGCGCCGTGAGAGACCTCCGTCAAGATCTGGGTGAAGACGAGGCGGCATAGTCTATGGAAGGTGAGAATCGTATCGACAGTGTCCTTGCGTATCAGGATGCATTGCTTTCTGAAATCCAGCCGCCCGATATGTCGGGCGTCGAGGAGCGTATAGAGACAAGCGAACAACTACTCACCGAGCTGGGATACGATCTTCCCGCCATGTCGAGCAGGCAGCGCATCGTTACAACGTCGAAGGCTCTTGTCCTGCCATCATGGGAAGATCTTTGCAGGGAAGCCGTCAAGGCGGTCGGTACCGACGTAACCATCGAATCGCTGTTCACAGAGGAAGAGCTGCTTGAGAACGCCCTTGCCGTGAGACGGCTAAACGAAGAGTACAACCAGATACATCGTCTGGATAAGTTCGACGTTGCCATAGCGGTAGCTGCTGGTCTGCTTGCGGGTGCTGTTGACATCTTGCTCGTAGGTATACCGCAGAAGACGCCGGGCGGCCTTAAGGCTGGACCGCTCTCGAACTACATCCGTGATGCCTTCGACAAGAAGTTCCCGCCAGATGAAATGGAAAAGCTCGCCAACTCGAAGGTGAGCAAAGTCCCGTACGATGCCCAAGACAACCGAAACACAACGGTCAACGTGGAAGGGCTCTCGGCTTACTACCATCGACTGTTATCGCTTGGTCATGACCCGCTGCTTGGATTCGTTTTCGGCGTAGCCGACATACTCTCTGGGCGTATGACAACCATAGACAAAGCTGGGAAGGTCGTTTCGCAGGTCATGGAGAACTACGCCGACCGCACCGAGGCAGACGTATTCGCTGCCATCGCTAAGCAAATCGTTCACCTCAAGTCGGACATGACCACATCTATGGGTCTTCCCGCTCCGCTCATGAGCCTGTTTAACCTGCTCCAGTTCGGAAGTATCGGCGAGTACGAGCAGACAATCGCTGAAATCGTCCAGGGCATGTACTACGAGGGGTACGACTTCATTCACTTCTGCTCGATGTCTGTTAGCGCCATGCTTGTTGAGGTCGTTGTCAGAATCGGCTACGCGATAAAGCGCATCAAAGAGGGTGTCGCTATAAAGAACGCCATTCCCCTTAGCACGAACCATGAGAAGATGCCGAAGCTCGGGACCATGCTCTTCACGGCTCATTCCGCAGCCACCGCCATCAATACCGGTAAGGTGCTCTTCACGGAGAATCCCATGGCCATCAATTACCCGCAGTGGATAGCGTTCGCAAAGTACTCCTACCAGCAGCTCAAGTGGGGTCTTATTACAAAGCCTACACTTCGAGAAAGATACGTCCTGGATGCCATAGACGGCGAGCTTCAAGAAGTTTACGAAGACATCGACCTGCTGTTTGAAGATATGCAGGGAGGCAGAATCATCCTGCTGCCATCTGCTAGCTCGCAGTGAGATACCCAGCCTGCCCAGTCCGGTCAATCCTCATGTACGTATACCCCGTGTTCGAACTCGACCAAGCCGTGCCGTTACCGCCGACAAGGTTTCGGCAGTTGTAGAAACACTGCGACCCGCTGATGCCGCTCGAAGGCAGCGTCCACGTCGAATCTGCGTAGATCGTCGTGAGCGACCCGCAGCCGGCGAAGCAGTAGAAGAGATCGGTCAAGTCTGACGGGTCGAATCCGCGGAAGTCCAGCGTGGTTACCGCACAGGACGAGAAGGTATAGCGCATCGAGCGCACGCCGGAGAGGTTGCCCAGCCCGGTGATGGTCGCGAGGTTCGAGCAGCTGTAGAACAGGTAGATCAGGTTCAGGAACGAGTACGATGCCATGTCGGACGCAAACGCCACGCTCGTGAGCTGGGGTCGGTTCGAGCTGTCCCACGGCTGGAAGCCGAGCCCCTGGTACTTCGCCTCGGCGCAGATCCGCCCGCTCGCCAACAGGGTTCTCGTGGCATCGGGCGTGCTCGTCGCCGTGATGATCGCCTGCCCATCGGAGTAGAAGTGCGCGTAGAACCACGTGCGAGCGTCGTTTGCCGGGTCGGTCAGCACGCCGCCGGTCCCCAGCTTGCAGACGCTGCCCGCGCTCGTCGTGGAGGGCACGAACCCGTCAGCGCCGCCCACAAGGCGGCTGCAGCCGTAGAACATGGAGCCGCTGCTCGTGATGTGGTTGGTGAAGCTCGTGGCGTAGATCGTCTCCAAGGCCCCGCAGCTCGTGAACATCTGCGTCGCGTTGGTGACTGAGGTAAGGTTCTCGAAGCCCGAAACCTCGGTGCAGTTGGAGAACGAGTTGAACCAGTACGCGCAGTTGGTCAGGCCGAGCGGTCCGATGGAACTGTCGATGTAGACCTTCTTCACTAGCAGCTTGATAGAGTCCCAAGATCTCGCGCTTGCGCTTGAGTATCCGCTGGTGTCCACCTCGAACACCTGCTGGATCGTCCCGCCGTGAATCGTACGACGACGGTCGTAGTAGTTGAACTCGAGCGTACCGTCGGAGAGGAACAGCGCCCGCACCTTGTACCCCACATCCCATTCGAGATCGAGTATCGCCTGAGCCATGTCTCCTGGCTGATACTGAGTGGAGAGCCCGTTCTGCCCGCGTATCGCATCTGCGATGTCCTCGAAAACATGCTCGGAGAGTATGCCCGACTCAAGCTGCATGTACTGTTGAGCCTGATAGTTGCCGGCATCCGTGCCGTCGAGTGCCGCCACGGCAGCGGCCATCTGCCCCGGCTTGTAGAGCGTGGCCACGCCTGCCTGGTAGCGGATCGCGTTGGCGATGTCCGTGAGGATGTGGGTGGAGATGGTCCCAACTGCCATTAGAAGCTCACCTTCGAGAGGTCGTCCAGCGCGGCAATGGCTGCCTGGATTTGCTGTGTTACCCAGCTCTGCGTCGCGTAGCTGCTTAGGTCTATCGAGAGAACCCCGCCCGATAGAGAAAGCGGGGAAGCCGGGGTGAACGTCGTGCCGGAAGCGCCTGCCGGTCCAGTCTCACCCTGTGGTCCTTGTGGCCCGGTAGCACCAGTAGCACCGGTCTCTCCCTTCAGACCCGAGAAGGCGAAAGCGAAAGTCCTGGCTGAAGCCGTCCCGCCAAGCGTCACGCTCACCGAAGGAGTTCCGGTCGTCGCATCGACCGTGGCGGAAGCTCCAGTAATAGTGGCATCCGCGCCGTCGTTCCCGTTAGCACCTGCAGCACCCGTAGCCCCTGTCGCGCCAGTCGGCCCCTGCGGCCCAACGAGGTCAGCCGAGCTCGTGCCGCTCGCGCTTGTCACAGAAAGCACGGTGCCGCTCCAGGAATGCGTACAGGAGATGCCATCGTTGCCGTCGGCACCAGCAGCCCCCGTGTCACCTTTCGGCCCGGTGTCACCAGTTTCGCCCTTGGGACCCTGCGGGCCAGTCGCGCCAGTCGCGCCAGTGTCCCCCTTGTCACCTTTCGGTCCCTGGGCACCAGTAGCGCCCGTATCGCCGGTTTCGCCCTTCGGACCCTGCGCACCAGTTGCACCGGTATCGCCCTTGTCTCCCTTCGGGCCGGTCTCGCCCTGGATGCCCTGCGGCCCTTGTTCGCCAGTATCGCCCTTGTCGCCTTTGGGGCCGGTCGCGCCGGTGTCTCCCTTGTCGCCCTTCGCTCCCTTGGCGACGTTTGCCGTGGTCGTGCCATCCTTGTCGGTGATGGTGATGGTAGCGCCTTCAGCGGTCTGCGTGACGGTCGCCGTGGGGCTGAACCCGTCCGCTCCGTCCTGGCCGTCGGCCCCGTCGAAGTCACCGCGCTGCGCCGCCGCCTGGATGCCCTCGGCAACAGACGTCGCATTGCTCGCCGCGTTGTTGGCGGCAGTGGCAGCCGCATTGGCGGCAGTTGCGGCATCGGTCGTGATCTCGGTGGCGTGCTCGTAGGCGTTGATGGCGTCCACGAAGAGGGTGAACCCGTCCTCGTGCTCCCCGCCGCCCACGATGACCGGCTCCACGCGGATCGTGAAGACGCGCGAGCTGACGTAGGTGTCGTCGCCCCGCGAGACCATGACCTGCGCCTGGACGGCACCCTCAGCTTCCTGCATCGCCGCCGGGTAGTAGACCGAGAACGTCCCGCCGGACGCGTTGACGGCAGTGAATGGCTCCGTTCCGCGCTCCCCGGTCACCTTGTGCCGCCACACGAGGTAGACCGTCGCGCCAGTCAAATTGGCCGCAGCTCCGTTTTGGCGAACTGCCAGCGATATGCCACGACCCTGCGCATCGGCAGGCGAAGCCACGAGCACGTCGCCGAACCGCTCATCGCAGGTGTCCCAGGTCAGTTGGTGAAGTCCGTATCCGTCGAGCACAGCATGCCTCCTTGTCTTTCCAGGAAAGGCTACGCCCGCGTCACAGGATGGGTAATCAGAAGTCCAGGTCCGCCAGCTCGTCCAGGTCGTCTATGGCCTCGGTAACCGTCTCCTGCACGTAGACCGTGGAGGTTGCAACGCTCATGTTCCCGTCGATGCCCGCAACGTCGTCCTGCAGGGCCGCGACGTCAGCTGCCAGCGTGCTCGTCACCGCGTAGTCGACGGGCTGGACGGTCCCGATGGTAACGCGGCAGATCACGGCATCACCGAAGGTGCGCACGCGCTTGACCACCCGCGCCTTCAGACGCCACTCGGGAGTGCGCGATGAGTCGATCACGGCAACCGTGTCGCCCAGGTCGCACTCGCCGCCATCGAGCGCGGCAACGTCAATCTCGTAGGAGACCTTGGGCTGAGCCGCATCCACGAGTGCCTTCCTCGTCAGCGCCAGCAGTTTCGTGGGATCGTCGCAGTCGCTGAACACTACCTGCCCGAAGCTATGCACCTTGGCCGTCCTGTCGGCGTTCCACCGCCCCCATACAAGACGGGCCTGCTCGTCGCCGACCCAGTTGACGCCGCCGTTTATCTCGCCAAAGGTGAGCTTCTTGCGGTAGCCGCCCGTGTAGCGTCCGTCCTCGTCGGTCACGGGAAGGCCGGCACCGAACCCGTAGAGCGCCGTGTACACGTCCTGCTCCAGCACTGTGCGGGTGCATCCCGCCATGTTCTTGCCGTAGGTGAAGCGGACGCCGCGCCATGAGCCGCGCTGCTCGTCTAGGCGTACCGAGCGGGAAGAGACGCGCCCGTCTGAAACAGCGATTACCGGTGTAACCTCGCCGCCCCAGACCTCGGCCACCCTGCATAGCGCCCACAGCGCGTTCACGTGGTAGAGAACGCAGCCAGCGGTCCCGGTCACGTCGCAGCTCGCTATCGTCCACCGCGTGGGAGCTAATGCCACGGCCAGCGCCTGGGAAGCCGTGCGCGAGACAAGGTGCTGCTCCTCGATGAAGTCGTCCAAGAGCTCGCAGAGGGAAGATTCCGCGTACACAGAGCACAGCCCCTCAAGTGGCTCGTCCGTGCGCACCACGACGTGCTCCCGCCAGGTTTCCCCGTCGCGCCACAGCAGCCGATCGCCCTTCGCCGGGACTTCGCGCGTTTCGAATTCGATGGTGTCCTCACCGTTCAGCTCTTCGGTGTGCACCAGCTCGCCAACCACGGGCAGGATGCCGATGCGCTCGTCGAAGCGGTCGAACCACCAGAGTTGGGGAACAGCGCCAGCCATCACAGCCACCTCTCGTGGAAGGCGGTCATATAAGAAGAGCACCCGGAGAAGGCAAGCGTGCAGATGCCAGGCAACAGCGAGAAGAAGTCGCTCGAAAGCGTCACGTCCGCGCGGGCGTCAACGCCGCCAATGGTCACGCCCTCGCTTGCGCAGTCGATGGAGACGACCTCGCCGCCGGAGAATGGACGCTCAACGCGCACGACCTTCCCGCCGCACCCGACCTGCACGGCAGAGCCGGCTGAAGCCACGAGCTCGAACGTCGGCCACGTAGGCCACGTCCCGCCGACCTCGAACGACGTACCCACCTCGCGCCGTCCCATACCATAGGCCACGGGATCGAGCAGCGTGAAGTCCACGTCCCCGTGCCCGTCCTCGAAGAGCGAAGACCAGGCGCCGGCATCGGTGCACACAGCATCGCGGTACTCCCACTCGGGCTCGTCAGGAAGCCGCAGCGTGCCGCCGTCCGTGGAGCACAGCGCCGAGTAGACCCTGTGACGTATGTCGGCCAGGCCGTTCGTGCCAGGCTTGTACCCGGCATCCATGTAAAGGCGAACGCGCACCAGTCTCGGCGGTATGCGCCCGGAGACGAGCAGGGCGCCCGCACGACCCGGTACGACCATAGTGTTCGCGGCGATGGGGAACGCGACCTTATCTATCACCTCAGTGGAGGAGAACTCGGAGAGGTCCAGCCCGTTGTAGACGATCGACCTCATGAGCGCCCCCTCGCGCGTCCGTAGGCTATTGCACGTCGCTGGGATGCGAGCGAGTACGTATCGACCGAGATGGATCTTGACGTGGGCGTCGAGGGCTTCTGCCCCAAAGCGTCAAGGCGCAGCTCGCGCTTGTCCTTGTCCTCGTCTTTCCTCTTGGAATCGCTCACAGCGCCCTCACCACCGTGCATGCGACTTCGAACGACCACACGAACCGCCCGCTCGAATCGCGCTCCTTGAAGACAGGTGCCGTCGTGTCAATGCCCACGATGCGGTAAGCACCTGCATCTGCATAAGGCTCCCAATCGGCACGCCGAACGGCATGCTCGGCAGCGGTAGCCACGCTCTCTGTGTCAGCCAAGGTTTCGCGCACGACCAGCACCGTGACGGCCACCGTCCCGCGCTCCTCCTCGGTCATCCGGGAGTCCCTTTCGAACTCGCCATCCAGCACAACGATCGGCTCAGCGCAGTCCAGCGCCGAAGGCGAAACTTTTGAGAAGTAACATGAGAAGTGGGCATCTGCCAGCAGTTTTGCAATCGAGTCAGAGCAGCTCATCGTACCGTCAGCTCCCAATGGTGCACATGCCCGTTGAAGTCCTCGCACCGCTTGCACTCGGCCACGTAGTACGAATGCCCGCCTATGTCGATGCGAGACCCGGCAGGCACCTCGAACGCACCGATGCTGTTCATCGCGTCGATGTAGACCTTCCCGGCACCAGCGTCCGCGCTTCTGTGGTCGTCGTTCACGACCGTCTGCGTCCTGCGGAACCCCACGCGCGACACCGCCACGCCCTCGGCGAAGCCACCAGCCCCGTCAGGCACCCTCACCACGGCGTCTTCAGCCAGCAGCCGCGCCGGTATCGGTCTCAGCGACCTCATCAGCGCACCCCGCAGAACACGAGCGACGTCCCCGCCAGCTCCTTCAAGGCGTCAGCCGTGGCGATCTCCTCGCCAGTTGTGCCCTCATCCTCGTAGTGCGTCACCTTGAAGTCGCCCAGTGCGAACCCGCCGACCTGCCCCTCACCGAACTCCGCGAAGGCATCAGCGGCAGCGCAGACGGCCCGCTTGTACGGCACAACCTCGCACCGTGCGGGAACGCGCCCATCGCAGAGCCACCGAACATGCCGCTCGGCAGCGGGCAGAACGAGCCCGAAGGCGGCCTCCGAAAGACCGCCCCCGTACGTCTCGCTGTAGAACTGATATGTCACCGCAGTGGCCACGTTGTTTCCTAGGAGGTCGATGCGGAAACGTAGACGCCATCGAGCTTGTTGTCAAAGAGCTCCACGATGCCGTACTTGCGATACTTCATCATGTACGAGTCCAGCGACTCAAGCTCGTCGGGAGAGAAGACGCGCGACGCCACGTGCTTGTCGAACTTGATGACCGCACTCTTCTCCACGACCATGAAGTTGATGTCCAGGCCGGGCGTGGTGGTCATCTCGTAGTACGTCCCCAGGTTCGACTTCGTAGGGCTCGCGACCTCGGTGTACACGTAGGGGCTTGCCGACGTTCCGCTGCCGCTGCGCGTGTAGTAGGTCTTGTTGGAGTCGACCTCGGTGTCGCTCGTCAGCTCGTAGGTGGCCGCACGCTTCTGGTAGCCGAAGCCGTCATCCCCACCAGAAAGCAGGTCGATGGCCGTGTAGAAGCGCACCTGCGGCACCTCGACAACGCGGGCGAAGCGTTCTAGCACGCGGTTGCTCATCGTGGTGTTCGCCAGAGAGAAGTCGTCGAGCACGCCCTTGAGCGTCGGCGTGATGAACAGGATGCGGCTCCCGGTGGAGACCTGCGCCTCGTCCATCGCGCCCGTCACCGTGCGAAGCGATGCCAGGACGTCGGTGGCGGCGGCCTCGGACAGGTCTTCGCTCGCTACGGTCACGCCCGTGTGGCCCGCGATCTCGGCGAAGGTGAAGGCGTCGGCTTCGGGGGCAACCTGAGTGCGCTGAAGCTCGGCCCCTGCTTCGACGAAGCAGTCCAGGACGCCGGCTTCCTCCACGTCCATGACGTCTGCCATCAGGCGGATGCCGCGATCGTAGTTGAAGGTCTTCGTCTCGAAGGCATAGTTAATGCTGCCCGTCTTGTAGCCCACGTTGCGCGTGTAGTCGCCCAGCCCAGAGACCTCGATCTTGGGAATCATGATCTCCTTGGCATTGCGGCCCGCACGCATCATGCGTCGCCCGCTCGTCAGGCACCCCGACACGCTCGCGCGCTGATAGACGGCATCGAGGATAGAGGTGTAATTCTTGGTATAAGCAATCGAATTGGACATTGGTCAGCCCTCCTATTCGTCGTCGGAATCGTCCAGGCCGGCGAGCTTGCGCCAGCGTTTCATGGTCTTGCCCTCGTCGGAGCTCGTGCCTGCGTTGGGAAGCCCTGTCTTGCCGCCCTGCTGGGGTGTGGGGGCGTCTACGAAGAGCCAAGGCTCCTCGGCCTTGAGCTTGTCGATGTCGCCGCCGTGGTCATCCAGAAGAGCACGCGCCGCCTTGATGTTGCGCACGCCGGCCAGCTGCAGTTTGAAGTCGATGCGGTCAGACTCTCCCTGGGCCTTCAGCTCGGCAATCTCGCCACGCAAAGCTTCGGCAGCTTCTGCGTTCTTCGCGGCATCCGCCACCTGTTGCTCAAGCGCCGCGATCTTCTCGTCGCGCTCGGCGATGGCCTTCTCCCAGTTCACACCGCTCACCTGCGGCTGCTCTTCCTGCGCTTGCTCGTACCCGAGGTCTTGCGCGGTTTGCGACTCTTCCTGCGTTTCTGCGCCATGTGCATCACCTGCCATGTCGGCCTGCCTTTCTGTGACTGGCCGACAAAAGCAATCGGCCCCTTAACCTTCATCAAGGCTAAAGGGCCGTCACAAACTGTCGTCTAGACCAGCGAACAGGCTAAGCGAAAGCGAACGCCATCTGCGTTAGTGGTGCTTTACAGCTTCTCAAACCCATCCTTCACCAGCTGCGCCATCAGAATCCGTCTCTGAGCAAGGAAGTCCTCGTAGTCCATACTCTCGAATCCTTCGGGCAGCGCGTGCTCGCGACAGCAACGCCTGAACTCGTCATCGCCAAGCGCGTCACGATAACGAGGCACATATTCGGCAGGCGCGTCGTCTTGGATGTAGATGTTGTTCTGGTAGTCGAGATACGTGAAGTTTGCCCTGCTGCTGCGGTTGGAGAAGTAGCCCTGCTCCTTGAGGTAGTGGTCGGGGAACAGATGGTGCTTGTCCAGCGCGTTCTTCTTGCCGGATGAGCCCATGGTGAGGAGCTGGGCAAGCGGTGCGGTGCTGAAAAGAACCTTCGCTCCGAGCACGATTTGCGCCGCAACGAAGCCCTGCCAAGACGGGCCGGTCGCCTCGTTCGCGTCGTAATTGAGCGGAAGCGTCACGCGGAAGTAGTCGTCCGTGAGCATTGCGCCAATCTCGCGTTCGAAATAGGCTACGTATTCGTCAGCCGTGTTCAGCGCCGACACATCGTTGAGTTGCCGTTCGAAGTCAGATTCGAACGAACCAACGTAGAACGCGGTCAACGCAGAGGCGTAGAACCAGCGGCGCGTAAGCTTCTGCAACGGCAGTGTCTCCATGCCGAACTCGTACTTGCCAATGAGGTAGAAGGCGTAGCAGAAGAACAGGGCATTTGCCGAGGTCACCTGACTTGCGCTGATGTAACCCGCCTGAGCGAGAATGTTGATGTATGCGTGCCAGTTGTTCAGGTCGAGTACCTTGTCGAGCGCATCGCCGAACTTCTCGAAGTTCTCGGCTCGCGTCTTTGCGCTGGTCTCCTTCGTCTTGAGGTCGCGTCCGCGCATGATCTGATAGGCGTAGCGCAGTCTTCCGCGTTTGAATCCGAGGCCAACGGTGGCGCGGATGATGTGCGTGGGAGACACCTTGATGAGCGGGTTGTATGAGGTCCCGGATGCGGGCACGTGGCTATTGGCGCAGAATTCCTCGATGCGCTCGCGCATCTCCGGCTCATACACTGAGAGCAGCGTCATGATGAAGTCGTCCTGCCCGAGCGCCTGTCCCTTCGAGTTCACGCGTACGAAGATGTCTGCCACCATCTCTTCATCCGCCTGACTCGTGATAGAGAGCGTCGGCGTGATGTAGTTCTCAAGCGCCAGCAGGTCGTCGAAGCCGCGACGGATGGCGTACTTGTCCTCGTTGCTGATAGGCTCTTCGCCCTTCTTGGCGTTCGACTGGTTGATTCGCTCGTAGAAGGCATCCAGATAGTCGTAGTAGGTTTTGTCCCGGTCGGCCTGGAAGACCTCGGTCACCGATGATACGTAGCGAGGGTCGCGGTCGGTAGCGGCGTCGGCGTTCTTGAACACGCGCTCAATCGGGTCGTAGGCGATACGGATAACGCGCTCCTTATAGCTCTTGTCCTTGACGGGCTCGCCGTAGAACACGCTGAGAAGCGCGGTCAGGCGCTGCTGGCCGTCGATGACGAGCTCCTTCGGCGCTTTGTACGCCTTCTCGCCGGTACCGATGAACGTCGCCTTGTCGTCGGTATCACCCGGCGCTTCCCATAGCATGATGTAGCCAATGGGGTATCCCTTGAGCATGGAGTCGAGCAGGTCACGAACCTTGTCGTTTTTCCATACGAATGGGCGCTGGAGGTCGGGCAGGCCTATCTTGCCGGTGAGTACGTCCTTCAAGATGTTGCCAATCGCCAAGGGTATCGGGGTGTAGATTGAGCTTGCCACGGTCTTTCTCCTTCGTCGCTCTACGAAAGCCTACTTGCCGTCGGATACTTCGGCAATGGCCGCATCTATTTGTTCCTGCGCAAGTTTCGTCGCTTCGTTCTCAAGGCGGTCTGCCGCTGCTGACATCCCTATTGACTCGTCCATCAGGTCGGCAATGGCTTTCTCGTTGGCAGCGCCGAGTCGTGGGATTCTGATCTTCTTGATGTCCATCGGACTGAACTGAGGCACCGAGGTTCCGTATGCGCAACGGACGACAGCTGGCCTTCCGACAACAGGGTCATTCAGAAAGGCGAGTAGGTAACCCGGCAAGAGCTTCTCGGCGTCAGGGTAGATTCGTAGCAAATGATTGCTTCCAAACATGCCCTCGTGGTTAGTAGTGAGCAGTTGAGTTCGCCCAAGAAGGCCGTATTTCTGTCCAGAACAGGCCATAACCATTGTGCCGGCGTGAAGGATATATCGCTCCCAGTTCTTTACGAGTTTTGCGTAGACGTATTTGGTTGGCCGGGCGTTAACGTCAAACACCTCGGAAGTACCGACGAAAGGAACGTCTGAGTCGCCGTAAAACCTCTTGAACCTTGGCAGCTCCTCCACACCAGCCGTCAAGTCCTCCATATAGCCCCAGCCTGTAGACTCAATCAAATCGTCAACAAAGCTTATCTGTCCTGCATAGCTATCGGCATCGAGGCGCGATCTGTTGGGTAGCACCTTCGACAGATTAACGATGGTCTGGTTTCCAGCAACAGGCTGATGGGCGCTCATGTCTGCACCCATGGCCTTCTCCAAAAGATTAAATGCCTCATCGCGCAATCCCCAAGCTTGCGAGCGCATGTGAATTGCTCTGGCCGCCTTGTCACTAATCTCATTGCGAATGGCGTCCTCTGGCATAATCACAGGAAACTCGATGGCGTGCTCGACCTCAATGTGCTTAATCATGTGGCCGTACTGTGCGGCCTGCGCGATTTGCTTGAAGAAGTCGGTCCTCATATAGGCGTAAAGCCAGCCGTATTCGTTCGCTCCCTTTGGCACTATTCGCAAGAGATCGTGAGTGATGACCTTGCTCAAATGGTGGGGGTACACAGCGGTGATGTTGCCCACGACGCCGGAGCATGTAAGCAGTAGCCAGTCCTGCTTGACATATCGACTTTCTACTTGAGGAACGAACGGCGCAGCCAGCCATTTCCGGACTCGTGGAAAGTCCTCAAATGCCTGACCGGCGGTTAAGAAAGGTAGACCCTTGCCATCAGGCACGGTATATCCGGCCAACCTACTTGGTTGCCATATATCCGCCAAATCACCGAGTCTCACATGATTTGTGCATTGATTGGCAAGTCGCACGAAACCGTATCCATCTCGCAGGTAGGTCGACGCCTCAAGTCGCATGTCGCCGCCGAGAATGGTGGATAGACGGACAGACTTTGTCAGGGGCTTGGCCGTCACTGGTCTCGCCTCCACTCGAGGAAGGCATCGGCAATCGCCATTGTCTCATCGTCCACCACGCGCTCCTTCGATGCGTGCTCGCTCTCATCGTCGGAAGCAACGATTCCGGTAACGGCCGTCGTTTGCTCACGTACGATGGGGTATCCCTCGTCATCACGAACGTAAGTAGTCTGTCCTCGCTTGTCGTGACCAACGTGATCGCAGATTGCCATGAATATCTTGTAATCCTGGAACGTGCCATCCTTACAATAGGCTTCCTCGTCGTGATCCCAGCGGCGTAGCACTAGTACGGACGTTTGGACACCGACGTTGGGCTGGAAGGCGTCGGGGTGCATATCAATCGAGCCGAGAATCTTTGCGTGGCGAAGTATCCACTGCCTCACGTAACCCAGACCAGGATTACCCAAGATGCCGTTCGGGATGACGAGGGCGGCAACGCCAACGCCGGGTTCCAGAAGGTGGATGCACCGTTCGATGAAGAGGATTTCGGGCGGGCGGGCAACGAGCCTAGCGTCCATTTTCCACTCGAAGTCGTCCTCGACATAGTTCCACGAGTGTCCGAGGTCGAAGGTTTCGAGAATTGCAGGGTCTTCGATGGGTATCTTGGAACCGAATGGAGGGTTGGTCATGATTGCCGTTACGCCATGCCCCTCCTGTAGAGCCGTGTTCTCTTTCACGTCCTGGGCATCTAGGCGCAGCGCCTTCTGCAGTTCGGGGGAGAAGGATGAGAACGGTTCAAGCGAATTGGCGTGGAAGAGCTGACCAGTGCCGTCGTTGTTCATAACCATGTTCATCTTGGATGCTCGTACCAGGATGGGATCGAAGTCGACGCCTACGATATGACGCGCAAGGAAGTCATGCTTTCTCCTTGCAAGCGCCTCTTGCTTCACGGTCTTATTGCGTCCGCTTGCCTCGACGGAATCGCGAATCTTATCGAGCACGTAGTTCATCCCGGTAACCAAAAACCCGCACGTCCCCATTGCCGGGTCGAGGATAACGTCATCCTCCCCGGGGTCGACCATGCGCACCATCATGCGGCACATGTTGCGCGGCGTGAAGAACTGGCCCTTGTCGCCACGAAGGTTCGAACCCACGATGGTCTCATAGGCGTGGCCCTTCACATCAACGTCGCTCTCAAGCAGCGAATACATCTGGAGCTGCGAGACGATGTAGGCGAGCACGTCGTCGGTCAGGCCGATTTGTTCATCGCCCTTGAAGATAGTCTCGTAGGACTGCTTCACGCTTTCGAACAACTTCTCGATGCGCTTGCGGCACTTCTTCTTGCCAGCGGCACCTTGCCGTTCGGTCGGCGTGATGTAGAAGGTGGGTGTAGAAGAGTCGCGCTCATCCTGAATCTTGCAGAAGATAATCTTGAGAAGCTCGAGAAACGCTTCGGCCTTCTGGATGCCCTGGTTACCCGCGATGTAGTTGTGGCAACGACGGAACGAGTAGAGAAGCGAATCACTTGCGGCGGGGCGAAGCTGGTCGAACTTCGGCGCATCGTCCGGCACTTCGCCTCCTGCGTGCGGGATGTCGGGAACTGGATCGGGAATACGCTTGCCATCCTTGTCTACGACGTAGCGGAAGGTGAGAAGCTCGTCTCCGTTGGTCCACATGCCATACGTCGAGTTCATGCAGGCGGAAGCGTAGGAGTGCATCTGGTCGACGCCGTCTTTCTTGCCGCGGCTCTTGGTCTTGGGGTCTTTGCACTCCACGATGATGTAGATGCCCTCTTGCGTGTGCGGCTGTCCGGGCTTCCAGATGGCAACATCCACCGCCTTGCGATTGCTGCCGAACTTGATGGAGTACTCGACCTCAATCTGATCCTTCTTGTAGCCGTACTCTCTCACGAGCGACTTGAGGATTTCCTGCCGCACGCGCTCTTCTGGAGTGTCCTTGCGCTGCGTGGTTCCATCGATGAAGTCCAATATGGTTTCCGGCTGGATGACCGAAGCCTTGTCTACTTGCATCATTACGAATCCGCCCTTCCAACCGAGTCCAACTCACCATTGTACGAGGAACCACCAGCAGACGCCCCCCGGTGTCCTGCACCACGCTCTGACCTGCGCGTTTCTGCCGAACGAAACGCCGTTGTGGCTTGACCGCCTGGCGCGGCCTCCATCTCCCTGCTAATCAGGCCCTTCAGAAAGCCCTGCTTGTTCTCCTGCTCGGAGAGGAACGTCCATATCTCTGTTTCGGAGGGATAGAAGCGCAAGCAGAATTGCCGAGTCTTCTCGTGCTTGTACTTGCGATCAGCCCTCTTCTGAGCCTCAGACGGCATGGCACCTCCAATAGACACAAATGCAGCATCATGATTACAGTCTAGGTCTATACCTAGATTCTGTCAAGATGTTGACCTAGAAAATGAGCAGGTAGTTTGGTGAAAAAGGAGCGAAACGGAAACGAAGGATGTTGGCAGCGCCTGCGCGACGCGCATAGGCGAAAAGGGCGTTTGCCATGGCTGTGGAGCGAGCGAAACCTGCATGCACGTCGCAGTTGAAGATTGTTTTGCCGCACACCCTGGCCGCTAGCCCGCACGCGCGCTACCAACCTCGGGTTGTCCGCAGCCCGGCCGCCCACGCTCCGGGTGTGCGCTCGGGCCGTTCGTGCCACACGCCGCCCATGGCGCAGGAAGTCAACCTTTACGGCCGCGCTGGGCATGGGCGCGCGTCTTCACCACGGCTACGCCAGCCCGCTTCGCGGTCTGGCTCCGCATGGTCGGGTTCAGCCACGCGCCCATGCCCAGCGCGGCCTACTGCGAGTCGGTACGCGCCATGGCCGTCGTGCATCACGCCCGGCCAGCGGCGCACACCCTACGCGTGGTCGTCCGGTCTGCTACGTTATCTCGCTTGTCCGCGCACGTACGGTCTAGCGTCCAGCGCGGGCGGCAAAGGCTTGCTGCAAGACGTCACCAACCGGAAGCTCGAACCTTACTCGGACCTACTCGAACCTGCAGGTGCGAGCTCGGCACACCCCCGAACCTGCGAGAACCCCTCGCCACCCTGCCTCTACTAGGACTTACTAGGACCTGCTCACACCAAGCGCAAGGTGAGACAGCAGCGTTCTGTCAACAGCTATGGAAGCCGGTGACCGCCAGTGAGATAATGTTCACCCGTCAAACGAAAGGCCGCCATGAACGAAGTCGAAACCACAACCTGCGAGCGCCTGCTCGACAAGTCCCAGGAAGCTTTCCTGCTCGCTATCGAGCTCTACAACCGTCCCACCATCCGCTACCACGCGGAGGGGTGCTGCTTCTTCCTGTGCAACGCATGGGAGCTCATGCTCAAGGCGTACATCATCCGCGAAGTCGACTACGGAGCCGTCTACTATCCTGACAGCGACCGGACGCTGTCCCTGTCCGACTGCCTCAAGAAGGTCTTCACCAACGAGAACGACCCGCTGCGCCTGAACATGGAGGTCGTCGGCGAGTTCCGCAACACCAGCACCCACTTCGTCACCGACGAGTACGAGCTGTTCTACGGCCCCATCCTGCAGGAGTGCGTGAAGTTCTACGAGGAGAAGCTGCGCGAGCTGCACGGCATAGAGATCAGCGACCGCATCCCCGAAAACTACCTGGCGCTCTCCGTCCGCCGCGGCGACGTGGACTACGACGTCATCAAGGCTCGATACCCGCGCGAGGTCGTCGAGAAGATGCTCGAGCTCGGCTCATCCATCGTGGCCAGTCGCCCCGATGGTGCCGGCATCGGCTATGCCACCGAGCTGCGCCTCACCAAGAAGAAGGGCGAGGGCATACCCGTTCGCATTGCCAGTGACGCAGACGCCGCCGTATCCATCCTTCACTCGCTCACTGACCCCATCAACAAGTACATATACCGAACGAAGAAGGGTACCGAGTTCATACGCCGAAAGCTCAAAAAGGAGGGCATCGTCCTCAAAGTCAAGGGCGAGCCGAAAGAGTTCAACGATTTCCATTTCAGGGTATTCGTCGACTTCTACAACATGAAGGGAAACGACGCCTACTCGTACAACCTATCGTTGCGTGACGAGCAGCCTAGTTGGGGGTACTCCCAGCAGGCCATCGACCTCATGCTGCAGGAGATAAGGCGCGACCCGGAGCACGTCATCGACAGCATGCGTGCCGACTTGTCGAAGAGGAAGTCGCGGAAAGACCGCTAGACAGCAGGAAAGCCGACCCCAGGAGCAAGGGAATTCTAAGCAATCCGAGGACGCCTACCCCCATTCGGGGACCCAGCTTTGTTCCACCCAAGTCGGCTTCTCTGTAGTTGGATTTTACCACGCGCGCGCATGCTTTAGAACCCCTGTGGAGCTTTCGTTGCTCTCGTCTCCATAAGTGGTTGCAAGCAAACTAATGGAGAACGACAGGCTATTTCCATTACCTTCCATACCGTATGAACTGCGGTTTTGCGAAAAGAGGTGTTGGGGACTAATGTAATCGCGCATGGAAGATTCTGTAAGCGTAGCCGTTTTACATTAGTTCTCGCGCGGCTCTACCTGCTCACTTTTCTTGCCGAGACCCCGCGCCCGCGCCTTTGCGACCTTCTCCTCCTCGCCGTACCACTTCTGGCGATACTCCCATGCATGCATCGTGATGCCCACCTCGGCCATGTCCTGCGCCTTCTCGGCGGCAGTGTCGGTGATGATGGAGTCATCAAAGATGGTGTGGATCTGTCCCTCGTCGGGAAGCTCCTTGCCGAACGACCTCTCCATGTGAAGAAGGGCATGGGAAATGCCCGCGATAGAAGCGTCTAGCACGTGCTCGTGCCGCGCGATGTTTCGCATCAGCTGCGAGTTGTCCGAGCTCACCTCGGTGGCGGTCTTGACGTATCCGGAAGAGTCCAGGTCGAAGTAGTTGATGCCGAAGCCGCAGAGGTCGCCGAGCATCTGAAGCGCGATGCGGAAGGCGGCCGCTTGGGAGTCCGTGCGAAGTGCCGGCGCGAAGTCCTGGACCATGTCCTCCGTGCTCATCACCTTGCGAAAGACCGTGCAATCCGACTTGCCGAAGGGGATGGAGACGCGCTTGCCCTTGCCGTCTGACTCCTTGTCGAAGAGGACGTCGGAGAGGAAGATGCGCATCTTCGAGACGTCCACCTCGTTGATAAGAGCGTCGAACGAGAGATCCACCGCCTGTATGGCGTCTATGGCATCAGCAAACACCGACTGCCCGTATGGCGACATATCCACACGCGTATTGTCGATGGCGGGCTTCACGATGGAGAAGGTGGGGAAAGGGCATCCCGTGTCATAGCTGGGAAGAACCCCGTCGGCTTCTATCTGGTTCCTCTCGTGGTCGAAGCAGACGGTGTCGATGCGATACGTGCCGAGTTCTCCCAGAAGGTGCATCTGAAGCTGGTCGACGGCCCTCCCGCGATAGAAGACGCGCGTAACGAAAGCGCACTCGGTCACGCCCTCCTCGTCCCACGTGAGCGGGATGACCATCCTCGCGTCGTAGTGCCGAATCTTCACGGCCTTGTTGCCCGTGTCCGCCCACAGCGCCCACGCGCCCGTGCCCATGCCGAACGCCCTCACCACGGTTGCCTGCGCCATGGGCATGAAGCCAGAGGAGGTGAAGAAGGTGCCGAGAAAATCAGTGCAAGCCTGGTCGTCGCACACCACCGAGGTCTTGTCGTTGAGAAGAAGAGAACCCCATTCGCGGCATACCCGCATGGCTGGGTGAATGGACCGCCTGTGCACCTCATAGATCCGCCCGAACCCGTCCGTGTCGCGGTAGTTGTAGAAAGACCCGCTCGCCTCCATCCACTCATGCCACGAGCGGATAAACCCCTCCATCGGCTCGACGGGAAGGACGAAGCCAAGCGAGCGCAGGTACTCGCGAACATGCTCCGGCACCCAGTATTCCTGCTCCATCTCAACACCCATGCGAAACCTCCCATCGGCCACGTCATCTTGTCGAGAGAAGCATCCCCCTATGTCACAACCCCACCCATGCCTTAAAATGCGGAGAAGGTCATTGGAGGTGAAAGTTCGTGGCCACGTACGAGATGAAGTTCATGTTTGATTGGCTTTCAGGCACATGCGTCTGGAGTGTGAACGATGCTGCGCACGAGAAGTACGACTACCCCGTTGACCTTTCTGAGCTGCCAATAACCCCAAACCTGCTCAAGCGCCTTCAAGACCTAGTCGAATGGCACGATGAAGCCTTGAATTGGGATGACCCAGGCAGCGGTCTCGTTTGGGATGAAGCACAGATTGCGACATTCGACGAGAAGGCCATCGCTCTATACCACGAGCTTTGCGAAGAGCTTGGCGAAGATTATGAGATAAAACTCTTCGAAGGTAGCCAGGTCTAGCCCTTACCCACGCAACACGTCATCCATCATGGCATAGCGAATAGCGTCTATGGAATGGTCCTGCCCATCGGGTATCTCGTCCAGCCAGTTCCCATCCCTGTCCCGCAGGTACTCCTTGTTGACGAACTCTGCGAAGGTGAGCGGACAACGTTCCGAGTCAATCACGATCTCCCGAAGGTTTGCAAGCCACTCATAGCTGAGCTTCCGCATCCGCCCCTTGCGTGCCGGTCTCGCTCGAATGCCGAGGTCGCGCCTGTACACGTTCATCTGAACCTTCGCGTCCGGCGTGTCGTCGCACCAGATTAGCTCGTCATGGTAATAGGGCTCCTCGCCAAGCTCGTCCGCATAGGTGAGAGATTCGAGAACGATCCGCCCGGTATCCTCCGGTCCCATCTTGTTCGCCGTATGCTCCTCGAAGACGAGAAGGCGCTTTGCGGAAGGTTCCCACCCGCATCGTATGAAGCGCCACGGGTCAGGGAACCAGCCCCAGTCGATGCCGTTCCTCGTTCGCTCGAACCCACGAATACGCTCATCGGTGATCCGCTCGTCCCGCACGTTCCCGAACACAGCGCCGCCAGTGCCGGTCACCTCGCCCAGGTACTCCCACTTCCATGCCAGCTCGTTCACCTCGTGAAGGTAAGCGGCTTCCTCGAGAAAGGGTTGCCCCAGCCATTCAGGGTGAGAAGACATCACGTCGAGATAAGAGGTCTTGCGAACGAGCGTGTCCGCCCTATGCATCCGCTCCATGTGCTCCTGGTTCACCCAGCTCCACATCGTGCGCGGAGGGTTGTACGAATAGAAGCACCAGAAATCATCACCGCCACGCCGAAGAGAGTTGAGAATGGACCGCACCGCCTCGATGCCCTCGAACTGGTCGAGCTCTTCCAGCCACACCACAGCAGCATACCCCGTGGGGAACTTCACGCCCTTCAGCTTGAGTGGATCGTCAGCCCCACGAAAGATGATTTTCTGCCCAGTCGGCAGGTACGTGATCTCCATGGGAGAGAGACGTGCGCGGAAGTACGAGTCCAGTCCCAGTTCCGAGATAGCCCAGAGAAGCTGCTGATAAACGCTGTCCCGCAGCGTATTCCCGAAACGCCGAACGACCACGGCGTTGGCAAAGGGGAAGTTCACGACGAGAAGAACAATCGCCAAGCTGATAAAGGATGACTTCGTAGAGCCGCGCCCGCCATGAAGCCAGTAGTGAACATGCCCCCTCGCGAAGATGTCGCCCAGCACGTCATGGAAGGCGGGGATGATGAGGCCGGAAGCGTTAATGCTCGCCATCGCCGTCGCTCCCAGCAACGCGCACCTCGACGCCGAGCGTGATGTGCGGGGTCTCGTCCACGTCGGTTTCGGTCTTCCTCGTGGTCTGCGCGTACTCGTCGGGGTACTTGCGCTCAAGCAGCCAGGCCGCCGCCGTCCACTGCGGATTCTTCTCGCGCATGGCCGTGCTCATGATGGCCTGCAGCAGAGTCTCCTTGTACTCGGCCTCCGCCTTTTTGATGCCCTCACTTAATGAGCGTTTCAGCCTGGTATCGTCTTCGCGCAGCCACCTGTAGAAGGTTTGCTCGCAGATGCCAAGCGCCCGGCAGATGTCAGCGTTGGTCATGCCGTGGGACTTCATCTCCACGACCTGCTCGACCATCTTTGCTGTGAGCTTAGGCTTCCGCATGGGACATCCTCCTTCCCGGCCTTGTTGCTCGGAAAGAATCGTGCCACCTCGTCACAAACCTACTCGCGCTCCCGCTTGCTCTTCAGCCCGTGCTTCCTCATCAGGCGCGAGTTCTTCTGCCGCAGCTGAGCCCAGCGCCGGTGGAGCTCGTCGTACTCGGGGCCGCCATCACACCCGGAGGCTTCCGCTTCGAGCAGCTGGTTGTAGGCTTCCTCCTCGGCCACATGGGCAGCTTCGGTGCACCGCTTACACATGCCGGATTGTCTGTTGATGCGAACGCCCAGTGCATGGCACTCGGGGCATTCCGTGAGCACCTTCAAGCTTGCATGGATACGGGAAGCCTGGATCTCGACGGCACGCAACGTGTGCACGACCCCATAGCGTTCAATAATCGCATCGCGCACCACGGAAGCGCCCTTGTACCCAAGCTCGCGGATCACGTCGTTCTGCCCTGTGCTCCACATGCTCATCGCGCTTCACCCGCACAGCTCGTCAAACTCTGTGAAAGCCAGGCGCGGGAATCAACGCCATAGAAAAGGTTGTCAATCAACCTTTCTATAGGTGTTGATTGCCTAGCTTTCCCGCACCCATTGCTCGTCAATTGACAATCTTGATGACCTTCAAACCTTTTCTGACAGGCTTTCGGGCTACTCATCGCCATCACCGTCTTCGGTAACCAGCTCTGCGCCGAGAGGCGCCTGCCAAGCAGCCCAGGCGATATGGTTGCGCTTCTGCCCCTTGCCGTCTACCTGCATCTTCACGAGCTGGTACTCGTCCATGTCGATGAGGTAGTCCTTGATGGTGTTGGCGGACGTCGCGGTCAGGTTCTCCACGGTCGAGAACAGCACGGGCTCGCCGTCGTTCTTGTCAAGAAGCTCCTTGATCTTCTTGCGAACCTTCTCCATGCGCTTTTCCTTCTGCGCGGTCTTCTTGTTCGCCTCGGCCCGGCGTGCGGCTTCGCGCGTCGGCGTCTTGTCGAACTTGCCGTCGTCGTCGCGGAAGAACATGCCATTCATGCGCACGGCGTTGAAATCGAGGTTCTTGTTGCCCTTGGACTTCTTGAAGCTGCGCAGGTCGATGGATACGCGCACAACCACGGAGCCGTCGGGGAAGCCGGCCATGTCCTCCTCGCTCGGCGCGAGCTCGGTCAGCGACCACATCGCGCTGTAGTTGCGGCCGAGGGTGCCGGCGCCGCTCACACGGTCACGGGCTTCCTTAAGATCCTGCGGTCCCTTGCTGAAGTGATGCATGTAAATGACGCCTGCGCCGGTCCTGCTCGCGATCATCTTGAGGTAGCCCAGCGTCGTCTTCGCGTCGGCGTTGCTGTTCTCGTCACCCACGAACAGCGGATAGATCGGGTCGATGATCACCACGTCGGGCTTGTAACCGCTGTCGCAGATGATCTTAGCGATGCCCTCCACGGTAAGCTCGGGGCTGTCGTCGGTATGGGCGATGCGCACGTGCTTGGCGACCTCGGCCGCAGTCTCGGGGGAAAGCGCCGCATCGATGACGCGGTTGTCGTACTCGGCTTGGCTCATCTCGGAGTTCACGACCAAGATGCGCTCGCATTGCGTGAATGCAAAGCCCAGCACTGAGGTACCAGTCGCGAAGCCTACGGTCATCTGCGCCGCCAGGAAGGTCTTGCCCACCTTCGGCGCAGCGCCGATGAGCATCACGCCCTCCTTGCGGAACGTGTTCTCTATGAGCACGGGCGGCAGCTCCTGCCTTTCGGCGGGCATCGGCTTGAACAGGCACTCGAACTTCTGGACGGCGTCTTGCTCGTTCTCACCCTCCTCGGGCTTGCGCCGGTGCGCTTCTGCCCAGGTATGGAAGTCCTTGGCTCCAATGCCGGTATAGAGAAGCGTCTGGCGTTGGTCGCGACGCCGAATGCCCGCGAACCGGGTAAGGCGGCTGCTGTCCTTGTTGGCCGGGTCGACTTTGAGTCCGGCCTCGTTGCACAGCTCGTGGAGCAGCTGGACGCGCTCCTCGTAGTGGTTGGGGCCGTCGGCATCGATGCGGACCAGCGCGTGCACCGACTTGCCACCACTCATGGTAAGCGTGGTGATGGGCAAGTCGAGTTCCCGCATTATGCGGATCTGGTCTGCAACCGGGATGTTGTCGCTCTCGACGAGGGCGTGACGCCACCGCGCCGTGCAATCCTTGCCGCGGCCCTTTCCATTCGTCGGGTTCTGGCAAACCCACACGCCTGCCTCGGGGTCGTACCCGCTGAGCACGCCGCCGAAGTCCTCGTCCTGCAGCTTCTCGATGAGCTCGTCGCGCTCGTAGCAGACGCCGCCATCGGCAGGCTGCCATTTGTGTGTCTTGTCGCTCCACTTCGCCTTGACCGAGACGTTCACGTACTCGCCTGGCTCGAACAGCGCCTCGATCTGGGCAATGGCCTGCTGCACAGGCTCGAGGTCGAGGGGCTTGGGGGCGTCGTCCGTCTTCTTAGGCTTCCAGCCGTCGTCATCGCCGCAGAAGCCGCCCTCCCATCCGTTGCGGTAGGCGTGCCAGAACAGCGTGCCCGCCGTGATTCGGCCATCCTCGTTCACATGCTCGAACAGCCTGCGCGCCTGCGCCTCGTCGTAGTTGTCGGGGTCGGAACCAGACCAACCCAAGAACGTGTCGAGGTCGCCACCCGCCGCCTTGTAGCTGATGCCGATGTTCTTCCAGGTCTCGTAGTCGCGCGGCGGCGACATGGAGAGCAGCGCGGAGTCGGCCTTCTCCTTCGGTGACGCGAACGCGCTCATGCGGCATCGCCGCCCGTGCGCTTGTGACGCTTGCATACCATGGAAGTCAAGCAGATGGTATGCTTTGCACGCAGTCCCTTCGTGGCTGCACTCAGGGCGTCCGCCGTGCGCTGTCCTCGCCAAAAGACCAGCACGGTGGGCGCTTCCGTGTAAGTAATCATGCACCCTCGCTCTCAAGAACATAATCAACGAGCGCCTGCTTGGTGATTCGTACACGCGTCCCCACGTGGAAGCAGCGGAGTTTGCCGCGCTCGATCTCGCGCTGAATCGTCTTGCGGGTCACGCCTAGCAATCCAGCGGCATGGTTCATGTCGAACGCATCCGGCTCGTTTGCGAAGAGGGGCGGCATCTCGTTGACCGGAACCTCGGAGATGTAGACCACGCGGCCATCGGTCGTAGCGGGCATCACTTCACCTCCAGTTCGGAGAACAGCTCGTCAATCGTGCCGCGCCAGCCAAGGGCGTCGGCAATGCGGCGGCCGCGCTTGGGGTAGGCGGGTTCCTTGCCGTTCACGATGCGGCTCAGAGACGCAGTGCTCACCCGCGCCTTCTCTGCGAATGCCGCCTGAGTCATTCCCAGGCGGTCGAGCTCGTACTTCACACGCAGCATGTCAGTCCTTTCTACTCGTGCTCGGACAGTCAATTTCTTGTTGCAATGCCGTCCATTAACGTGTAATCTAACTCTAGCAAGAATTTACCGTTAGCAAGTTGATTAACGGCAAATTGGAAAATGAGGAGTGTGAATTGATGGACAGGCTGCTTGCGGTGAACGAGGGAATGGCCGTGTACTACCACGACGAGTCGACCCCCTCCAAGAAGATCGATCCGTTCAAGTATCTCAACGAGCTGCTCAGCATTCGTTCGGCGAAGGGTCTCGTGTCCTTCCTACAGCAGTATCCCGACGAGCTCGTCATCATGCATGAGGCTACGGCGTTCAAGAGCGACAAGGACGCCGGCTATGTTGTAGGCAATTACAGGGCGAAACGGCTGAAGACAGAGCGCTCAAAACGTGGCCTAGCATATGGCAGCGGCGATCAGTGGAAGCCCCTCCCCAAGAAGGAGGGGGTGCCTACGGAGGACGATACTGCAGAGCCAGAGGAGTCTAGTCAGGAGCCCGAGGGGCGCAAGCGCACGCCGATGTATGCGTATGGAGAGACGGCCATCATGAACGCTGCCTCAGAATACAACGTGGACTACTTCGACGCTCTGACGGACCTCGAAAAGTACACCCATTACGGTGAAGCCCTTGAAGCATGGAGCAAGAACTTCCCTTCCGAGGACGAACAGTGGACTGCGGAGGACGCCAAGCAGTTCTATGAGACAACGTCGGCAAGGCCAAAGCCCGACCTACGAGTCGTCTTCTTCGAGGAGCTTGAGCTGCTGTCCTTGCGGTTGGGCGCGATCTTGGATATGGCGGCGGTGTCCCACGGTCTCAGGGACAGAGTCGTGGATGACGAGGTCATGTTCGAGTTCGAGCATGTCAACGGCCCCATGGGGCTTTGTCGCACGGTGTTCCCGGAGCGATACATTGCCGACCTGCTGCCCATCCCGCAAGCCCTGTATGCTCTCGACAACTTGCACACCGACTTCTACTCTCACAGGCCCACCCGTCTGCACCTAGAAGAGGAAGGCGGCGTCTCGTTTCTGGCTCACACCAACGACGAGAAGCTCGCAACGCAGGATGCTGCGGGCTGCATCATCTCGTTTGTGCTTGCAGAGTGGTCCCACTACTACAACAAGACTGACACCATGTCGTTTGACGTGAACTTCGGATACCAGCTTTACGAGCAGAAGAACAACCCAGTAGTGACGGAGCTTTGCCGAATAATCGCGGAGGGGCGCTTCGGCATTTGTCCGGTATGCGACCGCCCCTTCGTGGTCAAGCGCCGTCCCACCAACGGAGTCATCAACAAGACGTTCTGCACCAACTCCTGCAAGGTAAAGGGATTCGCGGAAAGGAGGAGCGAGGAAGCAGGGGAATAGCGCAGAAGCTTGATGAGCAGTAATAACCACGCGACACACAGAAAGGAGTGAAGAGCATGGCACGTAAGAAGCAGAGAGAAACGTATGGCAACGGTTCTATCACGCCCAAGCTGGACAAGTCCGGCAAGCAGATGACCGACAAGCAGGGCAAGCTGCTGTGGCTGGTATGCCTGTCGTTCGGCAGCGAGACCGTCACCGATGAGAACGGCAATCAGCGCAAGAAGCGCCGCAAAGTCCAGCGCGTCGCCCATGGCACGCTCGCTGAAGCACGCAAGCTTGCCAAGGAGCTGTCGGCCCAGTACGAGCATGTTGACGTGACTGCCTCGAAGGAGCGCACGTTCGGCGATGCATGCGTCTCTTGGGAAACCTCGATGCGCAACGCATCAACGGCAACCGAGAGCGCCATGAACGGCTACCTCATCAACCTCGGTCACATGCGCAGCCGGATTGGCAACAAGGTGCTCACCGCCATCACCATGCAGGACATAGAAGATGCCCTTGCATCCATCAAGGCCGAGCGCCGGATCAGCAACACCACGCTGCACAAGGTCTACGCCGTCACCAAGCGCGTTTTCAAGTATGCGGTGAACAACGACTGGCTGGTCCGCAATCCCTGCGACAAGATAACCGCACCCAAGATTGACGAAGTTACCAATCGCAGGTCACTGTCGGCCGAGGAATGCGCCCGTTTCCGCGCTTGCCTCGACCAGGCAGAAGCGGATGCGTTCGCCGAGTTTGACGCCAAGGAAGAACGTGCTGTCGGCTTCGGCACCAAGGAGGGTCGCAAGCTTGTGCGCGGCCTGTCCGCAATGTCGTGCCTCATGGCAGTTCGTATCGAACTTGCCACTGGTCTGCGCCGTTCCGAGGTTCTCGGGCTCACCTGGTCCGCCATCGACTTTGAGCGCAGCCAGATCACGGTCCACCAGAAGCTCGTCATCGAGAAGCGCCGCGGCTCGAAGGAAGCCGGCAAGCTTAAGGTCGGTACGCCCAAGACCAAGATGGGCACCCGCTCGTTGTTCGTCGACGAAGACACCATGGCGCATCTCAAGCACTGGAAGGAAGTCCAGGCGCAGGCACTCGCGCTTGTCATGCCTGAAGGCGAACCGCTCAAGCAGACGGAGGAAACCCCGGTATGCGTCGGCGACCGTGGCGGCTGGATGCGTCCGCCTACCATCTCGCGTTGGTGGGAGGGTTACGACCAGAAGAGCCGCAAGAAGGGCGACGAGGGAAGGGTCTATCGCAAGCCCGGCTTCCGTGACGAGATTGGGTTCCCCGGCCTGTGCATGCACGAGCTGCGCCACACCCAGGCAACCCAGCTGCTCGGTGCTGGCGTCGACCTTAAGACCGTCCAGGCTCGCATGGGCCACGCAAAGGCGTCGCACACACTCGACCTCTACGCCCACGCGATACCGGCCAACGACCGCGACGCTGCAAACATCATGGGCTCGCTCTACAATGTGCCTGCAACACCCGCACCGGCGAGTGAGGCCCCCGAGTTGGATAAGTCGGCGTAAATCATGAAGAAGTCCACCAACAAGTCCACCAAGGGTATAATGTCCACCTCGACGTCCGCAGCAAATGGGCCATTTACCTGCGGATTTTCTGGAACTGGAGACAGGGTTCAAATGCGCGAATATTGGCTTCCCAAGCCGTCATCCGCGGGTTCGAATCCCGTTGCCCGCTCCAGAAATAACCGCGGGCCCTTCGGGGCCCGTTTTGTGTGAGTCGCAAAACCGCAGCTACGACACCAAAGGGGGAGATATGGGCAACGATATTCCGATGACCGACGAGGAGTGCGGGCGCGCGATGGACGCGCTCTCGCGCCGTATCGACGGCTACGCCAACCTCATCGTCCGTGTGGGTGCGGCGATCAAACCCGGCCAGGAGCTCGTGGTGCAGGCACCGGTCGAGGTCGCGGATTTCGCGCGCCGCGTGGTGCGTGCGGCTTACGCGGCGGGAGCCGGCCATGTGACCGTGATCTGGGGCGACGATGCGGTCACGCGCATGGAGTACGAGAACGTCGACCTCGAGTGGTTCCGCAAGACTCCCTCGTGGAAGGTCGAGCAGCTCAATTCCCTGGCACGCGCGGGCGCATCGTTCCTCTTCCTCGAGGGGTCTGACCCCAACGCCCTCAGGGGCATCGACCCTGCCAAGCCCGCCGCCGCGCACCATGCGCGCAACACCGAGTGCAAGGACTTCCGCGACGGCATGGATTTCGGCCGCAACGTCTGGTGCATCGCGGGCGTGCCGGTCGCGGCCTGGGCGCAGCAGGTCTTCCCGGGTGTGTCCGAGAAGGAGGCGCTCTATCGTCTGTGGGTCGCGATCCTGCAGGTGGCGCGCGCCGACAACGACGACCCCACGGGTGCCTGGGAGACGCACAACGCCGCCTTTGAGAAGAACAAGCGCCTGCTCAACGAGGCACATTACGACCGCCTGCACTACAAGAGCTCCAACGGCACGGACTTCACGGTCGGCCTCAACCCCCGCGGCATCTGGGAGGGCGGCGCCGGCCGTACCGTGGACGGGACCGTGTATTTCCCCAACATGCCGACCGAGGAGGTCTTTACCTCGCCCGACCGCCTGCGCGCCGACGGCACCGTGCACTCCGCGCTGCCGCTCGTGCACAACGGCCAGATAGTGCGCGACTTCTGGTTCCGGTTCGAGGACGGCGCCGTGGTCGACTACGGCGCGCGCGAGGGGCTCGAGGTGCTCGAGCACATCCTCGCGACCGACGAGAACGCCTGCCGCCTGGGCGAGTGCGCCCTCATCAGCAAAAACACGCCGATCCGCGAGAGCGGCCTGCTCTTTTACGACACGCTCTACGATGAGAACGCGAGCTGCCACCTGGCGTTGGGCACGGGCTTTGCCGACTGCCTCGAGGGCGGCTACGACCTCGGCAAAGACGAACTCATCGCCGCGGGCGTCAACCAGAGCGCGACGCACGTGGACTTCATGATCGGCGCTGACGACCTCGATATCACGGGCATCAAGCCGGACGGGACCGAGGAGCAGGTCTTTGTCGGCGGCCAGTGGTTCTGGGAAGACTAGGACACGGGGTTGGGTACGGGGGCGCATCGCGAGGCGGTCTGTGCCCACAGCCTCAGTCTGTAGCAACTACAAATAAATATTGTTACTAAAACCATAAATGGTTGATATATAGTTGTGCGTGGGAGAATTCCCACCCACGAGTAGCGCCGGCACTGCATGGACCTATGATGCATACCTGTAGCAATGGTATGCAGATGGAGGTATGAATGCGCGCGTACGAACGTCTCTTGAAATATGTCGCCTACCCCACGGGCTCGGACCCCGCGGCGGAGAAGACGCCCAGCAACCCCACGGAGTGGGACCTGGCCCGCGACCTCGCGACCGAGATGGGCGAGCTGGGTATGACCGACATCGTGGTCGACGACGCCTGCTATGTGTACGGCACCATCCCCGGCACGATCGCCGGCTACGCGGGCCCGACCCTGGCGCTGATCTCGCACATCGACGTCTCGTCCGCGGCGCCGTACACCGACATCAAGCCGCAGATCATCCACTACGAGGGCGGCGACCTGGTGCAAAACGAGGCCACGGGCGCCACGGTCCGTCTTGCCGACTACCCCTTCCTCGCCAACTACATCGGCTGCGACATCATGACCAGTGACGGTTCGACCCTGCTGGGTGCCGACGACAAGGCGGGCGTGGCGGAGATCCTGACGTTGGCAGAGCAGCTCCGCGACGACCCCTCCATCAAGCACGGCCCCATCCGCGTGTGCTTCACGCCGGACGAGGAGATCGGCCTGTCGAGCGAGTTCCTCGACATCGACCGCCTGGCGGCCGACGTGGCCTACACGGTGGACGGCGACGCCTTCGGCGAGGTGTCCTACGAGACGTTCAACGCGATGACTGCGATCGTCACGATCAACGGCTACAACATCCACCCCGGCAGTGCCAAGAACATGATGAAGAACGCCTGCCGCATCGCCTGCGAGTTCGACGGGATGATCCCTGACAGCGAGACCCCGGAGCACACCGAGGGGTACGAGGGCTTCTACCACCTCTGCGAGATGGCCGGCGACGTCGAGCACATGCGGCTCGAGTACATCCTGCGCGACCACGACCTCGCTACCGTGCGCGGCCGCGGCGCCTGGACGCAGCGCGTCGCGGACTTCCTCAATGCCAAGTACGGCGAGGGCACCGTGGAGGTCGAGCTGACCGAGGAGTACAAGAACATGCGCGAGGTGCTCAAGGACCACATGCGCCTCGTGGACATCCCGACCGAGATCCTGCGCGACATGGGCGTCGAGGCCGACAAGAGCCCCATCCGCGGCGGCACCGACGGGGCCACGCTCTCCTTCCGCGGACTGCCCTGCCCCAACCTGGGCACCGGCGGCCACAACTTCCACGGGCGCCGCGAGTTCGTGTGCGTGCAGGCGATGGACCAGACCGCCGAGCTGCTGCTCCGCCTGGTGCAGGCCATCGCCCGGGAACCCAAGAACCTCTAGGTCATTTCAGGGACGCAATCGGTATCCCCGCTGGTTGCGTCCCTGTTTTTGTCGAGTTTTTGTTTCCAACACATTTCGTGAGAAAGGAAAGACGTAATGGCTGAGACGTCGCTGGAGGCCCCCGAGGCCGACCGTCCGGAGGGGAAGAAGAAACACCACCTCTCCTTCCCCTCGTCCTACACCGTGCTTTTCATCGTCCTGGTCCTCGCGGCGGTGATGACCTACCTGATTCCCGCCGGCGGCTATTCCAAGCTGCTCTACAACGCGGACTCGGACGTCTTCGAGATCACGAGCCCCGAGGGCGAGGTGACCGAGGAGCCCGCCACGCAGGAGACGCTGGACAAGTACGGCATCAAGGCCGACCTCGACAAGTTCCTCGACGGCACGATTTACAAGCCCATGGCCGTGAGCGGCACCTATGAGTCGCTGCCGCAGAACGGCCAGGGGATCCAGGAGTTCCTCCTGTCCGTGCCACAGGGCATCGCCGACTCCATCGACATCATCACTTTCATCTTTATGATCGGCGGCGTGATCGGCGTCATGAACAGCCTGGGCGTCTTCAACGCGGCCATGGCGGCGCTCGCGCGCGTCTCCCACGGTCACGAGGAGATCATGATCGCCGTGGTCTGCTTCCTGATCGCGATGGGCGGCACCACCTTCGGCATGGCCGAGGAGACGATTGCCTTTTACCCGGTCATGATTCCGGTCTTCATCAACGCGGGCTTCGACGCCATGGTCGCCATCGCGGCCATCTGGTGCGGCAGCTCTATCGGCTGCATGTTCTCGACCGTCAACCCCTTCTCCGTGGTCATCGCGTCCAACGCTGCCGGTGTCAATTTCAAAGAAGGTCTCAGCCTCCGCATGATCGGCCTGGCCATCGGCCTCGTGATCACCATCGCCTACATCGTCCGCTACGCCCGCGCCGTCCGCAAGGACCCGACCAAGTCCGTCATCTACGCAGACAAGGAGCGCCTGGAGGCCAAGTTCGGCGTCAAGCAGGACGAGGGCGCCGGCAAGCTCAGCCTGCGCTTCAAGCTGATCCTGGTCGTCTTTTTCGCCATGTTCGCGATCATGATCATGGGCGTCAGCCAGTGGGACTGGTGGTTTGACGAGATGTCCGTCGAGTTCATGTGCGGCGGTATCCTGATTGGCATCCTCGGCGGCATGAACGAGGCCGAGATCTGCGAGAAGTTCGTGGGCGGCGCGGCCGACCTCGTGTCTGTCGCGCTGGTCTGCGGCCTGGCGCGCGCGGTCAACATCCTGCTGGAGAACGGTCTGGTGTCCGACACCCTGCTCGAGGTCATGTCAGGCTGGGTCGCAGGTATGAACCCGGTGCTCTTCATCTGCCTGATGGAGATCATCTTCATCATCCTGGGCTTCTTCATCAATTCCAGCTCCGGCCTGGCCATGCTCTCGATCCCCATTATGGCGCCGCTGGCCGACGCCGTGGGCATCTCCCGCGCCGCGGTCATCTCGTCTTACCTCTACGGCCTGGGCCTGATCGGCCTGATCACGCCGACCGGTCTCATCCTCGCATCGCTCGAGGTGGCGGGCGTGAAGTTCGATCGCTGGATGAAGTGGTGCTGGCCTCTGCTGATCGTCTGGACGGTGCTCGGCATGCTGATGCTCGTCGCGGAGATCTATCTGTAAGAGGTACGTTCGTCTTTGCCGCGCAACGTGATAGAATCAGTTCGCACGGCTATGCACGCCGCGCCCGGGCCCTTAGCTCAGCTGGCAGAGCAGGGGACTTTTAATCCCAAGGTCAAGGGTTCGAGACCCTTAGGGCCCACCAGCACAAGACAGCAGGTAGATGGCATCGTCCGTCTACCTGCTTTTGTTTTGTCGCCACAACCTTTGCCGCCCCAGGCACGTAAATCATCTCGTAGCCGTATTCAAAGTAATTAGTATTAAATAGATGTCAATATGATGCCAAATTGTGTATACTTATGGTCATAGGGAAGGAGTAAGGTTTGCAAGACGACCAATTCGAATGGGACGACGAGAAAGCGGAGACCAACGAAGAAAAGCACTCAGTCTCCTTCGACTATGCCGCAGAGCTCCTGCTCGGCGACTACGTCGCGTTTCGCGCTTTCGTGAAGGGGGAGACACGCTTCAAGGCCCTCGCGCGCGACCGAGGTGAGTACTTCGTGGTGGTTTACACCGAACGAGAGGGGCGCATCCGCATTATTTCTGCAAGGCACGCCAGCGAAAAGGAGGCATCTAGTTATGAGCGCTATTTCAACTGAGGAATTTGACCGCCGCGTGGACGAAGGGGAAGACATGGAGGAGTTCCTCGATATGGAGCACCCCATCGTGCACAAGGCAAAAAAGAATCCGCGAGTGATTCTGAATCCGCCCGCGTGGCTGCTGGAGTTTTACGATGCCGAGGCAAAGCGCCGTGGGATTGCCCGTAAGGCCGCCATGAACACGGCGCTTGTCGAATGGGCAGACCAACAGCGCGAACGCGAGATGAAGCTAGCATAAAGCCCCTGAAAGAAGGGCTTATAAACACGACATGGTCCTGGCTATCGGGCGAAATGTGGTTCTAAACAGGAGATAATGCCGGCTATAAATTTATCTCGGGCATTATCCCTGTATCTCAGGCACATTTTGCCCAAGATGACGAAACCGGCTTTCATCCGTTCGAGCGCATCCCTTAGCTCAGTTGGCAGAGCAGGGGACTTTTAATCCCAAGGTCAAGGGTTCGAGGCCCCTAGGGCCCACCAGCAAGAAATAGCGGGTAGATGGCATCGTCCGTCTACCCGCTTTGCTTTGTACCCACGAAGGCGTGCGATTGCGTGCGATTGGGTTTCCGGTAGTGGGATGTGCATAAATGTTTAAACTGTATGGCTTCAGACTGCGGTTCGTGTATCCGTGGAATACGTCTACCGCGACGAGAAGCGCCACAGGGTCGACGCGAGATGCCGCAAGCTCTAATCGCGAGGTACCGCAAGCTCTAGCCGCGCGGTCATTGTGTGCTCGGCATGGGGCTAATGTTTCCTGATGTTTTCCTTACTGATTTTTTGTTGCACGGGAATGCATAGCGGGGTTAAAGTACCCTGCAACACAAGCGCGAACGGTCGTAAATGACGCGTGAGCGGTCATGAGGAGTCCGCAACGACGATATGACCGCGAAAGACAGCCGAGAGGAGGCCCGACATGCAGCACATCAGCAACTTTGCTCAGGCACAGGGCCTTCGACGCCAGAATCGACGTATCAACCGGCGACGCCGCGCGCTTCTTTAGTCTTAGGCAAAATAGCCTGCTCAACCAGACAAGACGTGCCCGGCGGAAGCCGGGTTTTTCTTTTGCGCCGCCGCGAAGGTCGTCTTCGCGGGAAGGGGCGCTTATACGTTGCCAGCACAAAGACCAGCTCAGGACAAAGAAAAGCGAGGGAGCACACCATGACCGACATCCATTTCGAGACCTCCAACCCCACCATCCCCCAGACCGGCGAGAAGCAGAAGGTCGTGCTCGCGTACTCGGGCGGCCTGGACACCTCCGTCATGTGCAAGTGGCTGCAGGTGGAGAAGGGTCTCGACGTGGTCGCCATCTGCGGCAACGTGGGCCAGAACGCCGCCAACCTCGAGTGGGTAAAGCAAAAGGCCCTGGCCATGGGCGCCATCGGCTCCGAGGCCGTGGACATGCGCGAGGAATACGCCGAGGAGATCCTGCCCAAGGCCATCGCGGCCAACGCCCTCTACGAGAACGAGTACCCGCTGCTCTCCGCCCTGAGCCGCCCGCTGATCTCCAAGCACATCGTGGACATCGCGCACAAGTACGGCGCGACCTACGTGGCCCACGGCTGCACGGGCAAGGGCAACGACCAGGTGCGTTTCGAGACCTCCATCCACGCGCTCGACCCCGACCTCAAGGTGATCGCCCCCGTGCGTGGCTGGGACCTGCTGACCCGCGAAGACGAGATGGTGTGGGCCGCGGACCACTCCGTGCCTGTGCCGACCACCGCGGCCAAGCCGTACTCCATCGACGACAACCTGTGGGGCCGCGCGATCGAGTGCGGCGTGCTCGAGGACCCCTGGGCCGAGCCGCCCGCGGACATCTGGACGATGACCGTGGACCCGACCGAGGCGCCGGACGTCCCCGAGGAGGTCACGCTCGCCTTTGAGCAGGGCAAACCCGTGGCGCTCAACGGCCAGCGCATGGGTCTGGTGGACATGATCGTCGAGCTCAACAAGATCTGCGGCCGCAACGGCTACGGCCGCATCGACATGGTCGAGAACCGCGTGGTGGGCATCAAGAGCCACGAGTGCTACGAGGCGCCCGCCGCGCTCGCGATCATCCACGCGCACCAGGCGCTCGAGACCCTGTGCCTGGACCACGACACCCTGCACTTCAAGCACGGCATCGACCAGAAATGGGCCGAGACCATCTACGACGGCCTGTGGTTCTCGCAGCTGCGCGAGGCGCTCGACGGGTTCTGCGCGAGCACGCAGGAGTTTGTGTCGGGCGAGGTCCGCTTCAAGCTCTACAAGGGTTCGATGACCGTGACCGGTCGCCGCTCCAGCTACGCGCTCTACGACTACAACCTGGCTACCTACGGCGACGGCGACACCTTCGACCGCACCGCGTCCGCCGGCTTCATCGAGCTCCACAGCCTGCCCAGCCGCACCTGGTCCAAGGTGCAGGGTCCCGCGTCCGTCTTTGCCGCGCAGAAGGCCACGGCCCAGATCGCCGCGAGCCAGCTCGACCACCTCAATTTGGTGGAGAATAAGAAAGAGGCGCACGGCGAAGGCGAGATGGGCGCCACGGCGTAGGGTCGGCGAGGGCCCGCCGGACTAGACTCGGACGACGGGCTCGGTAGACGCGCTCGGTAGACGCGCAACGTCTGACGTTGCGGCGGCCGACAAGACAACCGACTGTTGAGCGGGGCTGGGCGACCGGCCCCGCTAGCAGCGAAAACGAAGGGGAGTAGAGATGGCACTGTGGTCCGGGCGATTCGAGCAGAGCGTCGACGAGTTCACGCAGAGGTTCGGCGCGTCGCTGCCCGTCGACAAATACATGTATCGCCAGGACATCCGCGGCAGCATCGCCCACGCCAAGATGCTGGGCAAGCAGGGCGTCCTCTCGCGGTCGGACGTCGAGCATATCGAGGTGGGTCTTCTCGAGATCGAAAACCAGATCAACCAGGGCCATTTCAAGTTCGACGTCAACGACGAGGACATCCACATGGCCGTGGAGCGCGAGCTGACCGAGGACATCGGCGCCGCGGGCCAGCGCCTGCACACGGGCCGCTCGCGCAACGACCAGGTGGCCACCGACACGCGCCTGTGGGCAAAAGACCTGCTCGACGGCCTGATGGCCGAGAACTACTCCCTGCGCAAGGTGATCCTGCGCGCCGCGCACAAGAATTACGGCGTGATCATGCCGGGCTACACGCACATGCAGCATGCGCAGCCCGTGCTCTTCTCGCATCACCTGCTGGCGTATTTCTGGATGTTCACGCGCGACTTCAAGCGCCTGCACGACGCCTACGTCGCGGCGGACGTGTGCCCGCTGGGCTCGGCCGCGCTCGCCGGTACCACCTACCCGCTCGACCGCCACTATACCGCTGACCTGCTGGGATTCGACCACCCCACGCCCAACTCGATGGACGCCGTGAGCGACCGCGACTACCTGCTCGACCTGCTCTACGCCTGCTCGGTGAGCATGATGCACCTGTCGCGCCTGTGCGAGGAGATCGTGACGTGGTCGACGACCGAGTTTGGCTTCATCACGCTCTCGGACTCCTACTCCACGGGCAGCTCGATCATGCCGCAGAAGAAGAACCCGGACTTTGCCGAGCTCACCCGCGGCAAGACGGGCCGTGTGTACGGCGACCTCTTTGCGCTGATGACCACGATGAAATCCCTGCCGCTGGCCTACAACAAGGACCTGCAGGAATGCAAGGAGGGCCCGCTTGACGCGGCCAAGACCCTGCGCGACTGCATGATCTGCATGGAGGGCATGATCGACACCTGGACCGTGCACAGTCACGCGATGCTGGCCGAGGCGGGGCTGGGCTTCACCGCGGCGACCGATGTGGCCGACTACCTGGCCAAACGCGGCATGCCCTTCCGCAAGGCGCACGAGATCGTGGGCGAGCTGGTGCTCTACTGCGAGAAGCACAAGGTGGGCCTCGAGGACCTCACGCTGGAGGAGTTCCGCAAGTTCTCGCCGCTCTTTGGCCGCGACGTGGTGGGCACGCTCGACCCCGAAAAGATCGCGCAGGCCCGCAACACCTACGGCGGCACGGGCCACGAGGCCGTCCGCCTGCAGATGCACGAGGCCAGCAAGGCGCTCAAGCGCGACCGCGCCACCGTCAAGCGCATGCGTGCCAAGAGCGCGGGTACGGACACCACGGCCGAGTAAGACGGACACTCACACTCCAGAGGCCAGTTCGCCGCGCCTCGCTGCAAAACCCTATCGGAAGTATGACGCCAGCCGATCCGCGGAGGACGGGTCGTACTTCGGATGGTGTTTTGCCGCGATTGGCTGTAATTGGGCATCTGGAGCATGATTGCGAGGCCGCTTCGAATCACTGGTCGTTCTTCGGATGGCATTCTGCCGCGATTCGCTGTAATGCGGCATCTGGAGTATGATTGCGAGCTCGCTTCGGGCCGTCGGTCGTGCTTTGGACGGCATATCGCCGCGAATCGCTGCAAACTAGCTGTTGAAGTACGAAGCAAAACCACCTTGCTTCGCGATTCGTACTCCCGAGGCCGCTTTGCAGCGGGTCGCTGAGCAGCGGCAGAAAAGTCAGTGTGTCGATCCCCCGTCCCCTGTCACGTCCCCTGTCACGCAGGTGCATTTTGCGACGTGTGATCGCATGATGGTATGTCCGTCTTGTCGCGCTAGAATTGGAAGGTGCATAGGCGCAACTGCCACAATGGCGTATGTTGCGCACGTCGCGCGACCCAATAGGTGCGCACGACGGTATGCGAGTAGAAAGACAAACGAAAGACAGACGTTCGCGCAAACGACTCCTCCATCGGAAGGACCGAGATGATCGACCGCTACACCCGCCCCGCGATAGGCAACATATTCGAGCTCGAGAACAAGTACGCCATCTGGCAGGAGATCGAGGTGCTGGCCTGCGAGGCCCAGGCCGAGCTGGGCAAGATCGGTATCACCCGCGAGGAGGCGGCCTACATCCGCGCCCACGCGCACTTCGAAAAGACCGAGGTCGACGAGATCGAGGCCGTGACCAACCACGACGTGATCGCCTTCCTGACCAACATGGGCTCCTATATCGACAAAGACGTGCCCGAGGGCGAGCCCAAGCCCAGCCGCTGGGTCCACTTCGGCATGACCAGCTCCGACCTGGGCGACACCGCGCTCTGCTACCAGCTGACGCAGGCGACCGACGTGATCATCGAGGACGTCCAGCGCCTGGGCGAGATCTGCAAGCGCCGCGCCTTTGAGGAGAAGGAGACCCTCTGCGTGGGCCGTACCCACGGCATCCACGCCGAGCCCATGACCTTTGGCATGAAGTTCGGCTCCTGGGCCTGGGAGCTCTACCGCGACCTCGAGCGCCTGCGCGACGCCCGCAAAAACGTGGCCTTCGGCGCGATCTCCGGTGCGGTGGGCACGTATTCCTCCATCGACCCCTTCATCGAGCAGTACGTCTGCGAGCACCTGGGCCTCGTGGCCGACCCTCTCTCCACGCAGGTCGTCAGCCGCGACCACCACGCCTACCTGGCCGGCGTGCTCGCGACTACGGCGGCCACCTGCGAGCGCATCGCGACCGAGGTCCGCAACCTGCAAAAGACGGACACGCTCGAGGCCGAGGAGCCCTTCCGCAAGGGACAAAAGGGCAGCTCCGCCATGCCGCACAAGCGCAACCCCATCACGGTCGAGAAGGTCTGCGGCCTCTCCCGCGTGGTCAAGGCCAACGCGCAGGTCGCCTTTGACAACGTCGCCCTCTGGCACGAGCGCGACATCTCGCACAGCTCGGCCGAGCGCGTGGCGCAGGCCGACAGCTTCATCGCGCTCGACCACATGCTGCAGTGCCTGATCCGCATCATCGACGGCCTGATCCTCTACCCCGAGCAGATGAAGGCCAACCTCAACAAGACCCGCGGCCTGATCTACTCCAGCAAGGTCCTGCTGGCCCTGGTGGAGACCGGCATCACGCGCGAGGACGCCTACGCGATCGTCCAGCGCAACGCCATGGACACCTGGCACGACGTGCAGCAGGTGCGTCAGGGCCCGACCTTCCGCGAGCGCCTCGAGGCCGACTCGGCCTGCACCCTCTCCGCCGACGAGCTGGATGCGATCTTTGACCCGCAGGCCTTCCTGGCCCGCAAGGACGTGGTCTTCGACCGCCTGCAGGACCTGAGCTTCAAGTAGGGAATGGATAAGACACGCGGCCCGGCCCGGGGACGTCGTACGGCGGCGGGTCCCGGGGCGGGCCGTTCGCGTACGGGGGCACCGATGCCGCAGACTGGGAAGACAAGACATGCGCTCACCCGCCGCGGGCTTTTCCGCGCATCAGCGGCGGCGGGCCTTGCCACGGCGGCGGTCGGTGTGCTCGCAGGCTGCAAGCACGGCGCGGACGAGGTCTCCTCGGACCCCGTGGTGGTCGACACCAAGAATGCGACCTACGTGATCGACCCCAATACAAACGAGTCCAACTACAAGTCGGTCAACCTCTGGTGGGACGACCCCGCATCCTACGACATCGCGCTCGGCACCGTGCTGCGGCCGGGGGAGGGCGACTGGCTCGCCGCCACCTCGGTCGGCACGACCACCTCGCCCATCGTCAAGGCCGCGGCCTTTTCGGTCACCGCCGGCACGCTGGTCGACGTCGTGACGACCATGGTCACCCAGGGCAACCCCAACATCATGATCTACGACGTGCGCTGCTCCGACTCAGCCTACGCCTGGGTCGAGATGAACCTGCTCGACAAGTCCTGGGCGCTCTACGCGTCGGCGTTTGAGGGCGGTGCGCTGATCGGCTCGTCTTCCACGCTCTGGCAGGCGGACGGCAATTGGGACCCGCCGCAGTTCGTCGTGACGGGCAATAAGGTCATCTGGCAGGTCATGCCCTCGCTCAGCGGCAACAAGACGGCCGAGAGCTCGGTCTGCTACGTGTGGAAGCTCGGCGGGTCGGAGGCGACGGCGGCCGTGGAGTCGCCGGGGCGCTTCGCGACGCCGCCCGAGCTGTCCGGTGACGTGGTCACGCTCTGCCCGCGCGTCCGTGCCGACGAGGGCGTGTACTACGGCATCACCGCCTACTCGGTCCGCAGCGACCTGGACGAGATCGTGGACCAGCTCGTTCTGCCGCAGACCGTCAAGCCCCTGCGCGCGACGCGGATAGGGGAGCAGTTCGTCTTTTCCATCGAGGCGAGCTACCAGTCGGGCGGCCTGCTCGGCACGATGGGCACCTACATCGGGACGAGCGAGGGCAAATTCGTGGTGCTCTCGCGCGAGCCCTACTGCGAGGCCGCGGGCACCGACGGCGTGTACATCATCAAGAGCCGGACCTCGTATTTTGTGGTGGACACCCAAAACGAGCAGTACGCGATACTGTCGCCGGCCAACCGCGCGGTGGACTACGGCGATTTCCCGGCGCGCGACGGCGAGTGCTCGACCTTTGTGACCTTCGCGACGATCAAGGACCCCGACACCGGCTATCCCAGCGGCGTGCGCGTGCGCGCGTACGCGGTCTCGGCCGGCACCGGCAAGGAGGAGTCGACGTCGGACTCCGACGACCAGGCCGGCGGAGACTCGGGTACCGCGTCCGACAGCACGGCGGCCACCGGCGGCGAGTCCGCGTAAGCGGGCGCCGTCCCGCGCACAGCCGGCTATCGCCGTACAGCCGTCTGCCGCTGCAGGTGTGACGCTGCCCGCAGGTCGGCGCGCGCACAACCCGAGCGTCCGCCTTCATTTGTACCATCTCGCGGACCGTCTGCCCGTCTTGACGCCAGGGGTCGCGAAGGGTGCTAAACTACTGTTGAATGTGTTTGTTCTGTGCTGAACTTATGGAGAGGGAGGCCTGTATGGCAGGAGAAGAGAAGCGCATCCTCCTGGTCGAAGACGAAAAGACGATCCGCGACGCTGTCGCGGCCTACCTCGAGCGCGAGGGCTACGCCGTCCGCGGCGTCGGCGACGGCCAGAGCGCGCTGGAGGAGTTCGAGAAGCACTCCTTTGACCTGATCATCCTGGACCTGATGCTCCCCAAGCTGTCGGGCGAGCGCGTGTGCCGCACCGTGCGCGAGACGTCCAACGTGCCCATCATCATGCTGACGGCAAAGGGCGAGGTGGAGGACCGTATCATCGGTCTGGAGCTCGGCGCCGACGACTACCTGATCAAGCCCTTTAGCCCGCGCGAGCTGGTGGCCCGCGTGCGCGCCCTGCTGCGCCGCGCCCACACCGAGAGCGAGCCGGCGCTGGAGGTGCTGGACTTCGGCGACCTGGTGATCGACATCACCGGCCACAAGGTGCTGGTGGAGGGCAAGGAGGTCGACCTGACGGCCTCGGAGTTCAAGCTGCTGACGACCCTGGCGCGCTACCCGGGCCGCGTGTACACCCGCATGGAGCTGGTCGAGAAGGTGCTCGGCTACGACTTCGAGGGCTACGAGCGCACGATCGACTCCCACGTGAAGAACCTCCGCGCCAAGCTGGGCGACGACCCGCGCCACCCGCGCTGGCTCTACACGGTGCACGGTGTGGGCTACCGTTTCGAGGCGCCTGCCGCGGAGGGCGACGCACAGTAGCGTGCGACATGCATGCGAGGCGCCGGGTGAGCAATCGCCCGGCGTTGTGTTTTGCGGGAGGTCTGAGGCAGCGGGCCCGCGGCGCGAGCGGGCGCCGTCGGCAGACGGGCCGGCCGTGTGGGTGCGGCCCGTCGGCGAGGAGGCAGCGTGACAGAGCGCTTTGTCATCGGCCGCGACTTTGAGTCGGACAAGAGGGACGGCTCGGCACGCGGCTCCTACAACACGATGAAACCGGAGCCCGCGAGGCGTCCCACCAAGACGTTCCGCGCGCGCATGGTCTTCTTCTTTGCCCTATCGGCGGTGGTCACGGCGGTGCTCTTCTCCGCGATGCTGGCCTATGTGTGGGAGGACCAGTTCCAGGGGTACACGCGGCAGAACATGCAGGCCGCGGCCCAGTCGGCGGCCGACACGCTCGCCGCGCACTACGAGCAGGCGGGCGGCTGGTCCGACGAGGTCACGGCCTTTGGCGACACGATCGTCAAGGACAACCGCGAGGTCGGCGTGCAGATTCTGGACGCCCAGGGCAAGGTCATCTACGACCGCGACCCCATCACCGCCAAAAACACCGGCGAGGCGATCGACAACAACGCCGTGGCGCTCGTCTCGGCCGACGTCAACAACTCACTCGGCCGCAAGGTGGGCAGCGTGCGTCTGTGGGCGACGGGCGCGGGGTCGCTGCTGACCGAGACCGACGCGACGTTCCGCAAGAACTCCTACCGGACCATCCTGCAGGCCGCGCTGATCTCCGTCGCGATCGCCTGCATCATGGGCTATGTGACCTCGCGCTCGCTCGCGCGGCCGATCAACCGCATCACCAGCACCGCCGCGCAGATCCGCAACGGCGACCTCACGGCGCGCACCAAGCTCACCGGCGAGGACGAGATCGGCCGGCTGGGCGAGACCTTCGACGAGATGGCCACGACGATCGAGCGCGACATCAAGCACGAGCGCCACCTGACGGGCGACGTCGCGCACGAGCTCCGCACGCCGCTCATGGCGATCCAGGCGACGGTCGAGGCCATGCAGGACGGCGTGCTGCCGGCGGACGATGAGCACCTGCAGACCGTGGACGACGAGGTCCGCCGCCTGTCCCGCCTGGTGGACGCCATGCTGCACCTCTCGCGCCTCGAGAACGGCAAGGCCTCCTTCAACCCGCAGCACACCGACGTGGTCTATCTGGTGCGCAGCCTGGTGGACATGCAGAGCCGGCTCTTTGACTCCAAGGGCGTGCGGCTGCGCTTCGACGACAAGACGCTTCACAACGAGCTCTACGCCGACGTGGACCCCGACGGCGTGAGCGAGGCCGTGACCAACCTGCTCTCCAACGCCATGCGCTATACCTCGGAGGGCGGCTGGGTCGTGGTGACCGTCAAGCAGGACCGCAATGACGTGCTGATCTCCGTGCGCGATACGGGCATGGGCATCGCCAAGGAAGACATACCGCGCACCTTCGCGCGTTTCTGGCGCAGCGACGCCAGCCGCGAGCGCGCCGCGGGCGGCCTGGGCGTGGGCCTCGCGATCACCAAGGGCATCGTCGACCAGCACAACGGCACGATCTCCGTCGAGTCCGAGCTGGGCAAGGGCACGACCTTCACGCTGCGCCTCCCGATCGACCAGCAGCGCCACGGCCGTCACCACGAGGAGCGGGCGGAAACCGAGGCGTAGGCGTGCGGGCGCCGGGCGCCACGTGTGTCTTCCCGCCCGCACGACCGCCCGCGCATGCTGACGATTACGTGAGCGGCGCAAACGCAGGTGGTGGGCAGCTAACGCTTCCCGTATAATCTGTGTGTTTGCCTGCGGCGAGATTGCAGCAGACGTGATGAGAGGAGTTCCATGACTGCACTGAACATGCGCCCCGACAGCCAGGGCAAAGTGCGCGACATCTACGACTGCGGCGACAAGCTGCTGATGGTGGCCAGCGACCGCGTGAGCGCGTTCGACTACATCCTGCCCGACGAGATCCCGTACAAGGGCGAGATCCTCACGCGCATCTCGGCCTTTTGGTTCGACCGCTTCCAGGACCTCATCCCGACGCACGTCATCTCCTGCGACGTGGCCGACCTGCCCGCCGAGTTCGCGCAGTACGCCGACTACCTGGCCGGCCGCTCCATGCTGGTCAAGAAGGCGCAGACCATCCCCATCGAGTGCATCGTCCGCGGCTACCTCACCGGCTCCGGCAAGAAGACCTACGACCAGGACCGCACCGTGTGCGGCATCAAGCTGCCCGAAGGCCTGGTCGAGGCGTCCAAGCTGCCCGAGCCCATCTTCACCCCGTCCACCAAGGCCGAGATCGGCGACCACGACGAGAACATCTCGTTTGACCGCTGCGCCGAGATCGTGGGCGCGGACCTGGCCGCCCGCCTGCGCGACGCCAGCCTCGCGATCTACAAGGCCGCAGCCGAGTACGCGGCCACCCGCGGCATCATCATCGCCGACACCAAATTCGAGTTTGGCCTGATCGACGGCGAGCTCACGCTGATCGACGAGTGCCTCACGCCGGACTCCAGCCGCTTCTGGCCCGCCGAGGGCTACGCCGCCGGGCACGTCCAGCCCAGCTACGACAAGCAGTTTGTCCGCGACTGGCTCAAGGCCAACTGGGACATGACCGGCGAGCCGCCCCACCTGCCCGCCGAGGTCATCGAGGGTACCTCCCGTCGCTACCAGGAGGCGTTCCAGATCATCACCGGGCGCGAGTTCAAGCCTATGAAGGAGACCCATGTCACTGCGTGATACCCTTGCCGGCGCCCGCGAGGAGGTCGCCCAGTCCGGCAACCCCTTTGAGCGCACCAACAAGAACGCCGCACAGGCGGATGCGGATGCCGCTGCCGACGGTGCGGCCAGCGCTGCCGGCAGCGGCGCGAACGGCGCAAGCACGGGATTTTCCCGCCGCTCCGTCTCGCGCGCCAAGCCCAAGCGCGAGGCTGCGGGCTCGGTCCGCTACGTGAGCGCCGAGGATGCGCGCAACGGCGAGACCGGCAAGTCCGAGTCCGAGATGACCAAGCAGGAGCGCAAGGAAAAGCGCATGCGCGAGCGCGACGCGGCCGACCGCCGTGCCGACGCCTCCCGCGCCATCCTCGCCGGCCACGACTCCTACAAGCGCAGCCAGCGCATCTGGTGGATCCTGCTGGGCGTCGGTATGGGCTTCACCGTGCTGAGCTTCATCGTCTCCGCGATCTTTGGCAAGGACAAGGAGTCCGCCCAGTCTGTCACGGTCCTCATGGTTGTGCTGCTGGTCATCGCGTACGCGTCGATCATCGGCGGCTTCATCTACGACTGGCGCGTCGTGCGTCCCATGCGCCAGGCCGCGGACGCCGAGGTCGCGAGCATGTCCGACAAGCGCGTGCGTCAGTTCCTCGCCGCACAGGAAGAGGAGCGCGAGGCCCAGGCCCGCGCTAAGGAGAAGGCCGGCGCCGGCCACAAACCCTCCGCGCGCCACGAGCAGCACAAGTAAGGGTGCGGCGTTGCGGTGCGGTGCGGTCCGTGGTGCCAGCGGTAGTCGGTGGCGCGAGCGGCTTCCGTGCCGGCACGGGCAAACCGCACGAAGGTGCGGGCAATCTGCACGAAGGTGCGGGCAATCCGCGTGCCACGCGAGGCGCAAGTAGGCTAGAATGTCTTACGCACGGCCCCGTAGCTCAGGGGATAGAGCACAGGTTTCCTAAACCTGGTGTCGACGGTTCGAATCCGCCCGGGGTCACCAGCACGTTATAGCAGGTCGGATGCGCATTGCGCCCGACCTGCTTTTCTTTCGCGCGGGCTGATTCAATCACGCGTTCAATCAAAGGTACCGCCGCCCATTGGCCAAAGGCACTGCTGCCTCTTGACCAAAGGGCGGCGCCCCAGCAAGAATACGTTATCCCCAGCAAGACAACGTTACTCTTCGGCTGGGAGACCAAATGAGTCGCGCAACAGATCGGGGTTGACGAGGTCCGCATGAACCAAGGCCTGCTTTTCGCGATTGCGGGTGGAGGGAGGCTCTCTGCTGAACCTGAGGCGCGCAACGATGGACTCCGCTATTAGGGACCAGCGCGAAAAATCCGCGAATTCGTCCCAGCTGACAGCGACCACGTCATAACCGTCACGCTCGAGGGCCTGTCTTCTCTTGTTGTCCTGCTTCCAAGAGCTGCCGTGCCAGACGTCACCGCCGGGTTCGACGTCGACACGCTGCCGCCCCCTGCCAGAGTACAGAGCGTCGGGCACGCAGGTTTGCTTATTGTCATAGAGGGCTTGAGCTTCGGGAGACAGGTGGACTGGGGTATTGAGCGCGGGGATTCCAGCCGAAAAGCCGCCGAGTGGGTAGCGGGGAGATAGCGAGGTGTGAGTGTCCGTTTCAAACGGAGATGCGCTGCCCGAAATGATGTAGGGGCCTGCCGCTTTGGCGGTCGAATAGCCCGCGCATCCAGGTGTCAGTGCGGCGCTGAGGAGGGAGGGATTCAGCACAGGCTGCGAATGCGCGTAGCCATCGCCGAGCAAGGTCCCATCCTTGGCGATGAAGTCTCGCCCTTCATCTATCAATTTGCCGCAGTCAACATAACCGGGCGGCAGGAGCGAGTAAGTACCGGCAAGCTCAACACCGCCGGCAATAACGATATGGGGTTGTCCGACGCACTGGCCTGCGAGCTGGGCGACCAAGAAAGCGGGAGAAACTATGAGCACAGACTGGTTGATGCGCCATAATGCGCCCCTGGGCAGGGGCTGCCGATGACAATGGGGCCGAATCGTCGATGACGGGCATCGGGCGCCGCGTTCGCCCAGCAAGACATCGAGCGGCAGGGGAAACGAGTAGCTGAAATCGGGCCGCTCCGGTGCGGTCTGCAGCCCTATGAGCCCACTGTCCGTCTTGCTCCACAGCAGACGGACCAATTCGTGCAAGATGCTCCGCCTGCATCGGGCTGTGTCCGCTGATGGGTCGACGGCGCTCGCCAAATCCTTGAATGCGGGGATTGCGCCGCGGCTGGCAAGGAGCCTCAGCCCAGGTTCGAGGGCGGAGCGCGGTACGATTCCGTGTTCGGTCAAGACGGCGGGAGTGATAGTCCGCCATGCCAGGTGTGCCGGATTGATGTTTCTCAGGGTGCTCGTCGCCTGCGAGAGGTCGTTCACGCGGCATCTCGTCGGCATGGCAATAAGGCCGGCCGAAGCCAACCTCCAGTACCGAAAAGCTGTCATATGGCTAAGAACGATGTGTTCCTGTTCAGCTCCCATAGCCCGTCCTTCCTCAAATTGACTCGCCGCTGTACCCGCGCAATACCTCCCCGCTGTGCCAGCGAAGTATCTCCCTGACACCGTGGTCGGGTGGTGGCAAGGCTAATACCTGAGGTGTTGGGAGTCGGCTACTTTCTCAACTGAGCTTGTCGGCAGCTTGCACGCAGCTTGTTACAAACTTGTCGAGTTAGCTTGCAGTCGCAGGTCAGGCATCGAAAAAATCGAAGCTTGCAAGGTGGGCCTTATCCCAGAGGTACTTCGCACGGCTTTGCATTTTTGTGCAAATCGTGGAGAAAGCACCCGTTCATGCGAAGTGGCATGGATTGGAGGCGGCGCGGTACAAGACGAATGCGCTGTGACGCGTAGCCGACCTCGCACAACAGCATGGAATCTTGCAGCCGGGAAAGAAACGTGCCGCTAGTGCTAGATGCTCAAATACCCGTGCACATTCGATTGGCTTATGTACCAGCTACAAGCGTCTATGCATCTCGCATGACCGCTCATTTTCAGGCGAACTCCCAGAAAAGTGACGGATCGTGCGAGATTCGCGACTGGGGAGTACAAGCAGACCCGCCTTGAGCCTAGGACGAGGCTCACACAATCGATGCGCTTCTTACGAAGCGAGAAGGAAGGACCCGATGGTGCGAGACGTTTTGGCGTCCGGGAACCGAGGATTTCGCACCAAAAGGCAGATTCTCGGAAAAAATCGAGGAACCGGCCGTCAGTGCGAAATAGTTCGACGTTGCGAGCACCTCTATCTCGCACGAGTGAGAAGAAAAGGCGCAGGTTGCAAGAAAGTGCCTGGTTGTGCGAGGGACGCGCGGGCCGGGCAGGCAAGACGGAGTTAAAAAGGGCGGCGAGCTTGGGAACTCGCCGCCCTGAGGGACGCGTGATGCGGGGATGGTGTGCCGTGGTGTGGACGCGGGCATGGAGCAAGACAGTGCGGCAGCGGCGCGTTCAGCGTGACGGGGCCAGGCACGGGATTACGCGCGGACGAGCGCGCGAAAGCCGGCGCGCTACTGCGCTACTGGCCGGTGGTGTCCGTCGAGTCCGCGCCGCCGTTGCCACCGCCGCCGTTGCCGCCGCCGTTGTCGGAGGCGGGGCCGGTGGAGACCGTGATTGTGACGGTCGTGCCGCTGGCTGCGGACGAGCCGCCGCTCGGGGTCTGGGAGATCACGACGCCGGCGGCGACCGAGGAGCTGGACTGCTCGCTCACGCTGACCGCAAAGCCGCTGTTGCGCAGCTCGCTGGTGGCCTCGCTCTCCGACCAACCGACCACGGAGGGCACGTCCGTCTTTGCGGAGCCGGTGGAAACGGTGATGGTGACGGTGGAGCCCTTGTCGGCAGTGCCCGTGACGGACTGGCGGATGACCAGGCCTTCGTCGACGGTGTCGCTGTCGTCGTAGACGACGTTTACCTCAAAGCCGGCCTTTTGCAGCTTGGCGGTGGCGTCGCTCTCGCCCCAGCCGGTGACGTCGGGGACGTCGACCTCCTCGGCGCCGAGAGAGAGCTGGTAGGTGACGGTGTCGCCGGCTTTGACCGTGGTGCCCGCGGGCGGGTCCTGCTGCGCGACCTTGCCCACCTCGACGTCGGAGCTGTGGACACCGTCGCCGGCTTTGGGCACGAGGTTGTACTTGGCGAGCTCGGCCTCGGCCTCCGAGGCGGTCATGCCGGACAGGTCGGGGACCTCCTCGTCCGCCGCGGGCTCCTCGCCCTTGGAGACGTAGAGCGTGATGGCCGTGCCCTTGGCAAACATCTTGCCGGCGGCCGGGTCCTGGTCGATCACGTTGCCGGACTCGACGGAGTCGCTGTACTCCTGCTTGATCTCGCCGACCTCGAACCAGTCGGTGTCCTGGATCGCGGCGACCGCGTCCTCCTGGCTCATGTTGGCCAGGTTGGGGACGGGTTGAGTGCCAGAGCTGGAGGAGATGAAGGAGTACAGGCCAAAGACGAGCACGGCCACGGCGATGATGCCCACGATGATGCCGGTCGCGAGGTTGCGCTTGTGCTTCTTTTCCTCGGCCTCCTGCTGCTGGCGGGCGAGCTCGGTCGCCGTGGTCTGGCGTGTGCGGACGTTGCCGGTGGCGGCGACGGGCCGCATCGGGCGGGTGGCGTTGTTGCCGATCTGCGAGGCGGCGGGCACGGCCATCACGGAGGTGGCGGTGTTCACGGCCTGCAGGCGGCCAGCCAGGTAGTCGTGCAGCACGCGCACGAGCTCGTCGGCGGTCTGGAAACGGTTGGCCGGGTCCTTCTGCATGCACTTGAGGATGATGCCCTCGAGCGAGGGGTCGATGGCGGGGTTGCGCTGGCTGGGGGGCTGGGGCTGCTCGTTGACCTGCTTGAGCGCGACCGAGATCGCGTCGTCGCCGTCAAAGGGCACGGTGCCCGTGGCGGCCTCGTACATCACGATGCCCAGGGAGTAGATGTCGGTGGTGGGGCCGAGCTCCTTGCCCTGCGTCTGCTCGGGGGAGACGTAGTGGGCGGTGCCGAGCACGGAATTGTCCTGCGTGAGGTGGCTGTTCTTGGCGCGGGCGATGCCGAAGTCCATCACCTTGATGTTGCCGTCGGGCTGCACCATGATGTTCTGCGGCTTGATGTCGCGGTGGATGATGTCGTGACGGTGCGCGACCGAGAGCGCCTGGGCGATCTGGCTGCCGATCTGCGCGACCTTCTTGCAGTCCAGCGCTCCGTGCTTGCGGATGCCGCTCTTGAGGTCGGTGCCGCGCAGGTACTCCATCACGATGTAGTAGGTGTCCCCGTCCTTGCCCCAGTCGTAGACCGAGACGATGTACGGGCTCTGCAGCGCGGCGGCCGCCTGCGCCTCCTGCTTGAAGCGCGCGGCAAAGGAGGGGTCGGACGCATACTGCGGCAGCATCGTCTTGATGGCCACGGTGCGCCCGAGCACCTGGTCGAGGCCGCGGTACACGATGGCCATGCCACCCGTGCCGACCTTGTCCTGCACTTCATAGCGTCCGCCGAGAATCCTAGCTGGCATCTACTTCTCCCTTTCCCACCTCGTGGCCCCCGCCACGCTTGCGTATGTCAATCGCAGGGCGTGCGCCCTGCCTGCGAAGACGGACGTGCCGCTCGCACCTCCGCCGTGTGTGTCTTCCCGCGGCCCGTGGTGCCCGGCCGCTCGTCGTGGTCCGCGGCCGTCAGGGTGACCGGCCGTACTGTCAGTGCCCTCGGCCTGGATGCATGTCCCGGCCGCCCCTCATCAGCTCGCCCCCGCGGCCTGCACCGCCAGGCAGCTCGCGAGCACCTGGCCCGCCACCTGGGCGGCGACGCCGTGCACCGAGCGGTTGGGCTCGGTCTGCTCGATCACGACCGAGATCGCGAGCGTCGGCGTGTCGTACGGCGCATAGCCGATGAAGAGCGAATTGGCCGTGGACTGGCTGGTCTCGGCCGTGCCCGTCTTGCCGGCGACCTGCACGCCGCTGACCGCGGCCGCGCTACCGGTACCGGACTCCACGACGTCGAGCATGGCCTGACCGACCTGCGCGGCCGTCTGGGGAGAGACGGCCTGGCCGAGCGCGCGCGGCGCGGTGGCGTCCATCTCGGTGCCCTCAGGCGTGAGCACGTGGTCGATCACGTAGGGGTTCATGGCGATGCCGCCGTTGGCGATCGTGGCGGCGACCACGGCGTTTTGCATCACGGTGGTCTGCGGGCCGGCGGGGCTCGCGTGCTGGCCGACCGGCTGGCCGACGGCGGCCCACGCGGTCTCCCACTCGGTCATCTCGGAGGGTTCGGGCATCAGCGACGCGGTGGTGTTGAAGTCCTGGCCGAGGTCGGTGCCGTAGCCGAACCCGTTGGCGTAGCGCACGAGCGCGTCGGCCCCGAGCTGGTCGCCGACCTGCGCAAACACGGTGTTGGCCGAGTGCGCGTAGGCCTCCTGGAGCGTGAGCGAGTCCCAGCCCTCGTCCTCGTAGTTGGTGACCTTGCCGCCGCCGATCTCGATCGAGGAGGGCGCGTCGTAGCTGGAGTCCAGCGTGGCGGTGCCCGACTCGAGGGCCGCGGCGAGAGAGACCGTCTTGAAGGTGGATCCCGGCGTGTAGAGGGACTGCGTCGCGCGATCGAGCAGCGGGCCGCCGGAGCTGCCGGAGGAGATGAGCGAGCCCACGTCCTCGTAGTCGTAGCTGGGCGTGGAGGCCTTGGCCAACACGGCGCCGGTGGTCGGGTCGAGCACGACGATGGCGCCGGTGTAGCCGGCGAGCGCCTGCTCGGCCGCGCGCTGCATCTGCGAGTTGAGCGTGAGGACCACGGAGGAGCCCGGCGTCTGCACGCCCGCCAGCGACATCAGCGCATTCTGCCAGGTGGAGAAGTCGGCGTGCCCGGTCAGGATGTCGTTGGCGCGAGCCTCGACGCCCGTCGCGCCGTACTGCGTGGAGAGGTAGCCCACGGTGTGCGCGGCGAGCGACCCCTGCGGGTAGCTGCGGACGTAGGTGCCGTCTTCCTGCGCCACGGACTCGGCCAGCGTCACGCCGTCGGACGTGAGGATGGCGCCGCGCTGGATGTGCTCGGACTTGGCGATGGTGTGGTTGTTGTTGCGCATGTTTTGCAGGTCGTCGGCACGGACCACCTGGATGTAGGTGAGGTTGGTGATCAGCGCAGCGATCATCAGGGCAAAGACGGTCACCACGACCACCAGGCGCTTGGAGAGGGCGACGCGGCCCAGCACGCCGGACTCGGGTGTGTTCATGCGGAAGCTGCCGCGGGCGTGCGCGCCCTGGACGATGGCCTCGCGCCGGCCGGAGCGGGTGCGGGTGAAGATGGGGCTGGGCGTGCCGGTGTCGGCCGCCGCGACCTCGGCGCCGTGGCCGGTGGCCTCGTCGCCGCAGCGCAGCAGCAGGCCCACGATGATGAAGCTGGCCAGCAGCGAGCTGCCGCCCTGGCTCATGAAGGGCAGGGTGACGCCCGTCAGCGGCAGCAGCTTGGTGACGCCACCCACGATCAGGAAGGCCTGCACGACAATCGCGGAGGTCAGGCCGACCGCGGTGAAGGCGGACACGTCCGACTTGGCGCGCGCCGCGGTGGACAGGCCGCGCACCGCCAGCAGCAGGTAGCAGATCAGGACAGCCGACCCGCCCAGGAGGCCCATCTCCTCGCCGATTGCGGAGAAGATGAAGTCGGACTCGACTACGGGGATCAGGCGGGGCAGGCCCTTGCCGATGCCGGTGCCGACCATACCGCCGTCGGCCAGGGAGTAGAGGGACTGCACGATCTGCAGGCCCTTGTTGCTGGGGTCGACGAAGGGGTCGAGCCAGATCTGGACGCGCGTCTGGACGTGACCGAAGAAGTGGTAGCAGAATACACCGCCCACCGCGAGCATCAGCGCAAAGAAGATCACGTAGCTCACGCGGCCGGTGCAGACGTACAGCATGATCACAAAGAAGGTGAAGAAGAGCAGGGCGCTGCCCAGGTCGCGCTCAAAGACGACGACCAGCAGCGAGAGGCCCCACATGACCAGCATCGGCGCGAGCATGCGCGGGCGCGGCAGCGAGAGCGGCCCGACCTTGAGGGACGAGGCCGAGAGCATCTCTCTATTCTCGGCGAAGTAGGCGGCCAAGAAGAGCGTGATCAGGATCTTGGCCAGCTCTCCCGGCTGGAAGGAGAAGGGACCGAACTGGATCCACAGCTTGGAGCCCGAGATCTCCTTGCCGATCAGCATGGGGAGCAGGAGCAGCGCCACACCCGCGATGCCGATGGTGAACTTGTACTGCGCGAGGTCGTCCAGGTTGGGCACGAGGACCAGCGTGGCGACCATGGCCGCGACCGAGAGGAAGAGCCACATGACCTGGCCCGTCGCGAGGTCGGGGGCCAGGCGGGTCACAAAGGTGATGCCCACGCCCGACAGCAGAAAGACGAGCGGCAGGATCGCGGGGTCGGCGCCCGGCGCCAGCCTGCGGATCGCGAGGTGGGCGACGGCAAAGGCGCCGAAAAGCCCGAGGGGCACCGACAGCGAGGAGAACGAGAGCGCCACCTGCATGTTGGTGAGGTACATCGCGTAGAGCAGGATCACCGGGACGGCCGCGAGGACCAGCAGCATGAGCTCGGTGTTGCGGCGCGTGTTGATGGAGCGCGCGTTCATCAGGCCTCGCCTCCCTCGGTCGTGGCAGTGGGGTTGATCGCGCCGGTAGCGGAGGCGCCGGTCGCACCGGCATCGCCGCCGGCAGCTGCGCCACCGTCGGCGGAATCAACGGCATCCGAGTCCTCGCCGCTCACGGTCTGAGCCGTCTGCGCGGCGTTTGTCTTATCCGCGTCGATCTGCGCGCGATAGTCGTCGACGACCTGGCGCGCCTCGTCGGCGGAACTCACGGAGATGCCCTCCTGCAGGTGCTCCTGCACCGTCTGCGGCAGGTCGTCCACGGCGACCGAGGTCTGCGTGTCGAGCTCCGAGAGCTGGATGCCCGCAAAGCTGCTGTTCACGCCGTGGTAGATGGCGACCTTGCCGTCGTTTGCGCCCAGGTACCAGGACGAGCTCACATACAGCATCGTGAGGCCGGTCAGCACTGCCAGCGTCGCGAGGATGGACAGGACGATGAAGGAGAGTCGGCGCATGCGGTGTGCGCGGTGGGTCTCGGCCAGACCGTCGTCGAGGACGTCTACCACGACCACGGTCACGTTGTCGTGGCCGCCTGCGGCGAGCGCCTCGCTGACCAGCGTGTCCGCGGCCTGCTGCGGGGTGGCCGTGGAGACGGCGATGGCCTCCATCAGGGAGTCCTCGACCATGCCCGACAGGCCGTCGGAGCAGATGATCACGCGGTCGCCCGCGGAGACGTTGAGCGTGAAGTGGTCGGCGTACATGTCCGGGTCCGAGCCGAGCGCGCGCGTGATCACGGAGCGCGACGGGTGTACGCGGGCCTCGTCGGCGGTGATCTCGCCGGCGTCCACGAGCTCCTCCACGTAGGAGTGGTCGTGGGTCAGGCGGACGAGCGTGCCGGCGTGCAGGAGGTAGAGGCGCGAGTCGCCGACGTGGGCTATGGCCATGCGGTTGCCGTCGATGATCGCGCAGGTGCAGGTGGAGCCCATGCCCGGCTTGCCCACGCCCTCGGTGGCGCCGCGGATCACGGCCGCGTTGGCGCTCTCGACGGCGGCGCCCAGCAGGATGTCGTCGGCGGTGGCGGGGGCCTCCTCGGCCAGCGTCTGCACGGCGATCGAGCTCGCCACCTCGCCGGCGGCGTGGCCACCCATGCCGTCGCACACGGCGAAGAGGGGCGCACGGGCGAGGTAGGAGTCCTCGTTGTGGCTGCGGACCAGGCCTACGTCGGAGCGGATGCCCCAGGCGAGGCGGCTGGAACGGCCCGAGAGGGCCTCGGAGTCCTCGCGCGACTCGACGTCGATCGCGGCGTCGTGGCCGGGGCTCGCGACGGGCGCGGGCGCCTCCTCCACGACGCGGGAGTATTCGGATGCGTGCTGCTCGTGCGGCTCGTAGGGACGGTCGTCCAGACCGTGCGGCTGACCATTGGCGCCGTCCGTCTCGTCCGTCTCGTACGGGAGGTCGGTCGGGGCGTGCGTCTCGTGGGCGCTGCCAGCAACGGCGTGCGTCTCGTGGGGGCTAGCAGCCGCCCCACCCGCGACGTGCGCCCCGTGAGGGAGGTCGTCCGCATCGTGCGGGTCCACAGCGGGCACGTCACCGGCGGGCACCGGGCTCGCAGGTTTGTCTTCGCCGGGGTCGTCGGTGTAGACGTACGGCACTGTGTCGTAGTCCTCGTGACTGACCGCGCCGCGCAGCGTGTCGTCTGTGGAGTCGTAGCGTCCCATGGAGGCCCCTTAACGCCTGCTGATGCGCATGATGGCGTCGCCGACCTGGACCTCGTCCTCGTCGCGCAGAGTGACGGGCTGGTCGATCGGGTGGCCGTTGACGAGGGTGCCGTTGGTGGAGCCCAGGTCCTCGAGCACCAGCGCGGGGCCCTGCAGGGTGTAGCGCGCGTGGTTGGCCGAGACGTAGGGCTCGTCGATCACGATGTCGGAGCTGGGCGCGCGGCCGATCACGACCGGGCCCAGGATGTCCACGTGCAGGCCGCGCAGGCCGGCGGGGCCCTTCTCCACGTCGACGGACCAGATCGCCGCGTCGCGGCGCTGGCCGCGCACCAGGCCGATGCCCGTGCGCATGGTGACGAAGAGGAAGACATACAGGAGCGCGACCAGCAGGATCCGCCCGATGAAGAGGACGAGGTCGATCATCAGCCCTCCCGGAACTCGAGGTTCATGAGGCCGACGGTGATCAGGTCGCCGTCGCGCAGGGCGCACTCGTCGATGTCGACGTCGTTGACGAGGGTGCCGTTAGTGGACTGCAGGTCGCGGATGTGCCAGCTGCGGCCGTCGAAGCTCAGCTGCGCATGGCGGCGCGAGACGTTGGGGTCGCGCAGGACGATGCCGCCCTGGCTGCGCTCGCGGCCGATCATCGCGCCGGGGGCGGTCGCGGTGTACTGGCGGCCGGATTGGTGGTCGATGAGGACGCAGGTCGCGGGGGTCATGCGCGCGGGCGCGGCATGAGCGGGGGCGGGGGCGGCGTGCGCACCCACCATCGGGCGGCGCTGGGTCGCGGGGATGCGCTGGGGTGCGGGCGCAGGTGCAGGCTCGGGCATGGGGGCGGGGGCGGGTGCGGCCGCCGCCTGGCTCTCCGCGAGTTCGATGTACTGGCTGTCGATGAAGTCGCTGGGGATCACGCCGAGACCCACGGAGTCGTCGGACAGCTCGCCCTGTGCGGGCGGGACGTCGGCCGGGTCGGTGACGGGGATCTCGCGGATGCCGGGGGCGCTGATCTCGGGCACCGGGGTCAGGGGCGCATCGGCGGCGGGCGCCGCGGCCTGGTCGGCGGCGGGTGCGGCGGGCGCGTCGGCGGCGGGCGCGACAGGAGCGGCGGCTGTGTCGACGACGGGCACCACGTCCGCGCCGGCCACGGGCACGACGGTCCCGCTGGCGACGGGCATCACGGCGTCGGCCGCCGCGTTGGTCTTCTTGGCCTTGCGGGCGCGGCGGGCCGGCTTGGCCGCCTTGGGGGCCGGGGTCACGGAGAGCGGGGAATTGCTGCTCACGGCGCCGACGACGCTGGATGCGGCGCCGCCCACCACAGACGCGCCGGAGAGGAACGCCTCCTCCTCCGCGCGCAGGCCGCCCAGGGTGCGGGCGTCGACATTCTCGGCAAAGACGGCGAAGCGGCCGCTGCGCAGCGACGGGTCCACCATGAAGCGCGCGAGCGGCTTGCCGACGAAACGGTAGCCGCGGTTGGTGCCCTCCGCCTGCACAAACGAGCTGATCTCGCGGGTGATCTGCGGGTAGAGCGGGCGCATGGCGTCGTCGTCCGCCGAGGCCACCAGGATCGTGTAGAGCGCCGGGGCGGTGTCCACGCCGTCGACGACAAAGGTCTCGCTCTCCATCTCGCGGACGGCGCGCTTGGCCAGTTTCTTGAAGGAAATGGGCGCGGTGAAGCCCTGCGGCGCGGCGCCGAAGGCGTCATTCATGCGCTGTTCAAAGGTCTTGATGACGTTCATATCAGTCCTCGTCCTCTCCGTCCGGGTCGCGCGGGCCGCGAAGCGCGAGCGCGATGCAGACAAAACTACCTAAGGTTACCGCAACACCCACGGTCGACCACGCGGGGGCGGGCCATATACCGCCATTCTCCAGACGAGCGGCGAACAGTTGGGCGGCGACCACGACGGCCGCGGCAAGCGCCTGGCCCACGACGCCGCGCGCGACGCTGCCGCCCGACCGCGTGCCGGACGCGCCCGAGTGCGCGACGGCCGCCGCTATAGCCGCGCCAGCAGCGACGCCCGCGCAGGATATAGCGCAGGCCGCAGGCCCGGGTAAGACGAACGCGCTGGTCAGGGCCTCTACGAGCAACGACGAGGCGAAGGCGCGCTGGGCGAGTGCGGGCACCAGGCGGGCGGCGGCCCAGGCGAGGGTGGCGGTTGCCGCAGCCTTGACCGGGGTCAGGGTGGCGCCTGCGACGGCGGCCGCGGCTGCGGGCTGGGCCAGCGCCGGTGCCACGAGCAGGGCGAGGGCGGCGGGTTTGTCTTTGCGCGTGCGGAGCCACCAGACGGCGCCCAGTGCGACCACGATGCCTGCGAGCAGGATCGCACCCGCGCCCGACGTGCGGGCGGCTGTGGCTGCGGTGGTGCCGGCTGCAACCCCAGCGCCCGACGCGGCACCAGCTACAGCACCGGCTCCAGCGCCCGACGCGGCTCCGACCGTGCCCGCCCCCGTGCCGGCTACCACCGCCATCGCGAAAAGCAGCAGCGCCGCGGCGCTCGCGAGCGGGGTCCAGGCCGCGCCCGCCGCGCCCACGATCAGAGCCACGAGCTGCGCAGGTATGTCTTCCCCCGGGAGGGCGTACGGTGCCAGCGAGTAGGCGCAGGCCCCCGCCGCCAAGCCCGTGCACAGGCGGATAAGCAGCGGATACGCCCACGGGAAGCGGACTGAGAGCGGCAGGCGTTCGCCCTGCCAGGCGTCCTCGTCGTCCTCGTCGCCTGCCGCCTGGCCGGTGAGGTCAGCGATCGAGGCGGCGCCCTCGTCGGGGTCGCCGAGGCCGAAGGCGAGGTCGTTGCCCACCTCGGCCGCGTTGGTCGGGCGGGCGCCCGGGTCGGGGGAGAGGCAGGCGAGCAGGGTCTCCTCGGTGATGCCCGCGAGGTAGGGGTCGGCCTTGGAGGGCTTGGGCTTGGGGCCGCGGTCGATCAGGGCGAGCGACTGCTCCGCCGTCGGCGCGAGGAAGGGGTCGTAGCCAAAAAGCGCCTGGTAGAGCACCACGGCGAGGGAGAAAATGTCGGTGCGCTCGTCGACCAACTCGCCGCGGATCTGCTCGGGCGGCATGTAGCCCACGGTGCCGCCGCGCGCGTCGGCGTAGCCTGCGGCCGAGGCCAGCGTGGCCATGCCAAAGTCGCAGAGCTTGACCTTGCCGTCGCTGGTAAACATGATGTTCGAGGGCTTGATGTCCAGGTGGAGCACGCCGTGCTCGTGCGCGAAGCCGAGCGCCTCGCCCAGCTGCTGCGCGAGGTAGGCGCACTCGTCGTGGGTGAGCGTGCCGCCCTCCACACGGCTGAGCAGCTCGGTGAGGGTCATGCCGTCCACGTACTCCATCACCAGGTAGGCGACGCCGCGGTCGACCTCGAAGTCGTGCACGGTGACGATGCCCGGGTGTTCGAGCCGGCTCGCGGTGCGCGCCTCGCCCAGGGCCTCGCTGATGGTGGAGAGGTTTACCTGGCCTGCGACAACGGTGGCGGCCGGGGCGCCCGGCTGCGCGCCGGCGCCACCCGCGATTCCGGCGCCGCCAGCGGCGGCTGCGCCAGCTCTACCAACGGCGCCTCCGGCCGCCAGCTCCGCCGCATCGGCCCCGCTACCTGCGGGAACGCTCGTCTTCTCCGCGGCGAGCGGCATGCGTTTGATCGCGACGCGGCGCTGCAGGCGGGTGTCCCAGCACTCGAGCACGGTGCCGAAGCCGCCCGTGCCGCAACTGCCGAGCACGGTGTATCGACGCAGGATGTATTCGGGCGCGCGGCGGACTTGCTCGCTGGCAAGCCCCAAGCTCTCGCTCAGGTCGGAGGAGGCGTAGCGCTGCCTCGTGTGCATGTGATCGGGCACGCGCGCCTCCTTCTGTCCGTTTGAGCTGCAATTTTGCGGCGGCATGTCTTGGCGTGCGGATGCATGTCTTGGCTGCAAATTCTACCACGCGGACCCCGCGCCTATACAACTGCACCCTATCCCCATGAGGGTTTGTGTGCTCCTTTGTCGCGCCAGCACGTTCGAGCATGTGTGCGGTGCTGTCGCCCTCCTTCCTCGCCGGTCAGATACCCGTGCACGCTTTGCCTGCTGCAAACTACCATCGGAAGCGCGACGTCGAATCCTGACTACTGCAAACAAGGGTCTAAAGCGCGGTACTGCCGCACGGCAATACGACCGTGATTCATCGCTGCTGCAAATCTGCGTCGAGAGAGCGAGGATGGACACGACGCCTCGTGTTTGCAATCTATTTCTGCTGCAAATCGCCATCGGAAGTGCGGTGCCGGTGCCCACCGGCTGCAAATGCCCGTCGGGAGAACGAAGGCGTCCGTCCCCTTCCTGTCGCGACAGCCTCGGCCCGCTGCAAACTGGCGACCGGAGAGCGATGCGGCTGCCCACGCATCGCCGGCAACGCCTCCCACCGCTGCAAAGTGGCGTCGGAAGCGCGCCGTCCGTCTTCCCCGCGGAAAGAGGCGTGCTTCAGAGGCCGAATCTACGCGAATAGCTGCAAATTGGCACCCGGAGTTTGATGCTGGGCGCGGCTGGGGAAGAAAATCGCGCTTCAGAGCGGGTTTTACCGCGAATCGCTGCAAAACGCCGTCCGGAGAACGACTCACCGTTTGGCTGCTGGCGGGAATCGCGCTTCCGACGCTGATTTGCAGCATCCCGCGTAGATCTGCCGTCCGGAACACGATTCAGTCATTGCTATCACAGCTGGAGCGGGCGAAACCATTGTCGCGGTCTGGTTGGGCATGCGGCACCTCAAGCGGAAGCGAAGTATCGGAGGGTCGCATAACCCGAGCGTTGTTGTTTTCCTGGAGGTGGAACAACAATCCGCAAGGACGGGTGCGCCAGGAGGGGAGGACGGCGGGAGGGGAGGACACCGGGAGGGGAGGACGCCGGGAAGAAGAGGGGTTCCGATAAACCTAGCGCGTTGGGAGCCGAGCATGAAGACATGCCGGGGCGCGGAAGGTTTTGGGGGACGGAAAGCCCCGGTTCAACAACCGCTGCAAACGAAGAGGACGATATTTGTGTGCAGAATGTGCAGGCCGAAGGTGACAGGTTTTTGCAAGTTTGGGTTTTACTATGCGCGCACAGGCCCGCGAGCAGCCGTGTCGAAAAGTTCGGCAAGCTGCGTGCCAGTTTTCAACAAGCTGCAGGCAAGTTCCAGAAAAAAGTCATCGGCTAGTTGTGCGTGCCGGGTCTACCCTGCTTCCCACGTCCGTGCGGGCGACGGCGCCCGGTCGGGCAATCGCCCGATGAGGGAGACGTACGAAGCGGAGGGATATGGGTACCCACATCGTTCTCAGCCATGCGTCGGCTTTGCAGTATTGGCGGTTTGCCGCGGCGGGGCTCGCCCCGATGCCGAGGCGGTGCCGGGTGGCTGACCTGTCCCAGGCTACGAGCAGTCTGCGGGACATTCCGGCGGGGGACCTCGCGTGGCGAACCATCGATCCAAAGACGCTCACATCGCATGGTATCGTCCCGCGCGCAGCTGTCGAACCCGGCCTCGCCCTGCTGGCGCAGCGCGGAGGCATCCCGACAATGGATGCCCTGATGCAGTCCCTTGCCCAGGACCCATCGCTGCGGCTAACGAATAAGGAAGAAGTGCGGAAGGCGGTCCTGCGCAGGCTCGTCGGCATGTCCTGGCGCGCGCTTGATGGGGCGGCGACGGTAGATTCTGCGACAGGTGCTCCTCCGACAGGCGCTCCTTTCAATGAGTCAGACAAGCCCCGCATGGACTACGTCTTTTCGCAGCCGATTGACGTCCTGGTTGGCAGTCTGACGAATCGACGCACTTCTTCCTCCGTGCGCCCCCATTGCTGGTCGCGCGAGCTGCCTCCGGGTGCCCTCTGGCGCATCAACGATTCCGTCTTGATCGTTTCGCCGTCGCTCCTGCTCGTGCAGCTAGCGGGTTGCCACACGGGTAGCCCTCATATCATCGCGGCCGCCGGCCTCGAGCTCGCCGGTACCTACTCGCTGCTGCCTCGTGGCTATGTCGACTGCAGCAATCTGATTGACGAGGGCCGTGAAATAACCGACGCGAACGGGCGGCTGCTGGGCGACGGCTACTCTCGGGCGCGTCAGGTGCTCGTGCCAGAGGATTTCAAAAAGACGATCGCGTTTGTTTCGGCGTTGGCCTACTGCCGCGGAATCGACGCCTGCAGGGCTGCCGCACGCTGCATTGTGGCTGGTAGCGCGACGCCGTTTGAGACGGGGGTCGATGCTTCACTTGCGCTCGTGCGATGGCACGGCGGGTTCTGCGCGGGAGTGCCGGAGCTCAACAAAGCAGTCACGCTCTCACCCGAGGCCCGGGCGCTGTACAACGGCAGGAGGAGCTGCGCGCCCGACGCGCTGTTCGTCGGGCGGCGCGGCAACAAGGTGGATGTCGAGCCGTGCGGTGACCTGTGGCATAGCGGCGCCTGGAAGAAGGACAACAGCCGCCGGCAGGCATTGGAGCACGATGGCTACGTGGTTGTGGCGGTGAGCTGGGACGAGTTTGTGGACTTTGCGCGCTGATCGATGCTCGCTGAGTCCGTCGCGCGCAGTCTGGGTCGCTGCACGAGGCAACCGTCAGAGCGTACGCGTGAAAGACAAGCGCGGGTCCACGCGGATCTCGTCGACCTGGATGTTCTGCGTGATGCGTTCGGATGAGCGCGCGTGTGACAGGGGACGGGGGACCGTCACGATGTGACAGGGGACGGGGGACTGTCACGTCACCTGTCACGTGCTAAGCAGGCGCACAAGCAAGAGAGGGCCCGAGTCGCCGCTACCTACTTGTTGTCCTCGTCGAACTCGGACCAGCCGCTCTCGTCATCGTCGTCGAAGAGGTCCCAGTCGTCCTCGGACTTCTCGTGGTTGAAGTACTCCTTGCGTGTCTTGATCTCCATGCGCCACGCGAGGATGAGGAAGAAGACCACACCGCACCCGAGCAGCGTAAAGACGCCCGGCTTGGTGCCAAAGAGCCAGCTGAAGAAACCCGTGATACCACCCATGTCAAACCGTCCGATCCTGCCGCCTGGCGCGCCGCTGGCGCGGGCTGGCTTTGTGGCCAGCCGCCTCGGCGACTCTTGTAAACGTCCTGTTGAAACGACCAACGAGAGCGGTCGTCTTCGCGAAGTCAGTGCCCACAAGTATATACTCAGGAGTGCTGCTGCGGTTTCACGTGGCATACAGATTACAGAGAGGATATACCAGCATGCTCGATATCAAATTCGTGCGCGAGAACCCCGACGTTGTCGACAAGTCCTGCGCCGACCGCCAGAACGCGCACTGGGACCGCGAGAAGTTCTTCGAGCTCGACGAGCAGCGCCGCTCCATCATCGTGGAGGTCGAGCAACTGCAGGCCGACCGCAACGCCAAGTCCAAGGAGATCGGCCAGCTCATGAAGGCGGGCAAGAAGGACGAGGCCGAGGCTGCAAAGGCCCAGGTCACGGCCAACAAGGACCGCATCGCCGACCTCAACGACAAGCGTACCGCGGTGGAGAAGGAGCTCTTTGACCTCGTCGCCGCCATCCCCAATATCCCGCACGAGTCCGTGCCCTACGGCAAGGACGACTCCGACAACCCGGAGGTCCGCCGCTGGGGCGAGCCCACCCACTTCGACTTCGAGCCCAAGGCCCACTGGGACCTGGGTCCCACGACGGGCATGATCGACTTTGACCGCGGCATCAAGCTGGCGGGCACCCGCTTCTATCTGCTGGGCGGCGCCGGCGCCCTCATGGAGCGCGCGCTCATCAACTTCTTCATCGACGAGCACGTCAAGGCCGGCTTCAAGGAGTGGTGGCCCCCCGTCATCACCAACTACGACTCCCTCTTCGGCACGGGCCAGCTGCCCAAGTTCGACGAGGACCTCTACCACGTGTCCGGCGGCATGTACCTCATCCCGACCGCCGAGGTCATGCTGACCAACATCCACCGCGACGAGATCCTCGACGGCAAGGACCTGCCCCTGTGGTACACGGCCTTCACGCCCTGCTTCCGCGAGGAGGCGGGCAGCGCCGGCCGCGACACCCGCGGCATCATCCGCGTGCACGAGTTCGACAAAGTCGAGATGGTCAAGTTCGCCAAGCCCGAGGACTCCATGAACCAGCTCGAGTCCATGGTGGGCGAGGCCGAGCACGTGCTGCAGGTCCTGGGCCTGCCCTACCACGTGGTCACCCTCTGCACCGGCGACATCGGCTTCTCCGCCACCAAGTGCTACGACCTCGAGGTCTGGCTGCCCAGCTACAACAACTACAAGGAGATCTCCTCCTGCTCCAACTGCTGGGACTTCCAGGCCCGCCGCGCCAACATCCGCTACAAGGACCCCAACGAGTTCAAGGGCACGCGCCTGGTCCACACGCTCAACGGCTCCGGCCTCGCCGTGGGCCGCACGATGGCTGCCATCATGGAGAACTACCAGAATGCCGACGGCTCCATCACGGTGCCCGAGGCCCTGCGCCCCTACATGCGCGACATGGAGGTCATCAAGCCGATCGCGTAGCGCCTGCAAGATGACGCGCTGATTAGCAAGCGTGTCTTTCAGCCGTGCGTCGCGCCAAGTGAAGACAAACGCCCCGCTCGTACCAACAAAGGTGCGAGCGGGGCGGTTTCTATCGCTCCGGCACATCCACCGAGCTATTGAACCTGTCGAGCGCGAGGGCGGAGACCACGCCGGCGGCGAGGCAGACGGTATTCACGAGCGCCGAGCCCGCGCCGGCCGCGAAGCTGCCATGGGGCACGATCGCGACGGTCGCCGCCACGACGATGCCGATGATTCCGTGGAAGGCCACGCTGTAATGGTTGTCCATCAGGCTGTTCACGGCGCGCGACAGCAGCGCCATGGTCGCGACCAGGCCGATGCCCACGGGCACGAGCACGCCGAGGTCGAAATTGCCGATACCGGTCACGAGCTGCGTATAGAGACCGAGCGGCATCGTCAGCGTCGAGAAGCTCATGCCCGGTGCGATGATGCTGAGTCCCATGCAGCATCCGCAGAAGAGGTTCCAGCCAAAGCTCGGCTCGATATCGACATGGACGACCTGCAGCGTCCCGAGCAGCGCGAGCACCACGACGAAGCAGGCGCCCATCGCCACGTAGGACGCGCGGCTGCGCCCCTGCGCGCCCGCCTCGCGGTAGAACGAGGGAATCATCCCACCGATAAGACCCACAAAGAGGCAGACAGACGGGTCGGGATAGCGGTCGAGCAGCACGCCCAGCGCCTTGGAGATCACGACGAACCCAAAGACAAAGCCCAGCACGAGCGGTACCAGCGTCCGCGCGTTGCGCTGCAGCGACCGCACCGGCGCGGTAAGAAACTCCATAAAGGTCCGGTACACGCCAAAGACCACGCACAGCACGCCGCCCGAGACGCCGGGCAGCACGGCGCCCAGGCCGATGAGGGATCCCTGCAGGAAGCGCAGGCCCATATTGGAGCGGGGATTCCCGTCTGCGGTCGGGCTCTTGTCGGCGGTGGTCCTATTTCCAGTAGCGTCTTGAGACATACGGCGAGTTCCTCGGCAGCGGCGTGCGTGCGAAAGGCATGCGTGTGTGTAGGTATACATACAGTTGCATGCAGGACATGGTAGCGACGTCGACGTGTACCGTGCCACCCACACACATTTCTTCTAGAATCAGAGGCGTACGAGCGCGCATCCGCGTGCGGCGGGCCCGACCCGCCCACGCAAAACGAGAGGAGCCCACATGCTCACCGCAGTGCAGGTCAAACCGGACGTCTACTGGGTCGGCGCCGTCGACTGGAACGCCCGCAGCTTTCACGGCTACACCACCGAGGACGGTATCACCTACAACGCCTACCTCATCATGGACGAGAAGGTCACGCTGATCGACACGGCCAAGGCCCCCTTCAAGGACGAGCTGCTCCAGCGCATCTCCGCAATCGTCGACCCGGCCAAGATCGACGTCCTGATCGCCAACCACGTCGAGATGGACCACTCCGGCAACATCCCCACGATCAAGGCGCTCAACCCCGACGTCGAGATCTACGCCTCGGCCCCCGCCGGCGTCAAGAACCTCACCGCCCACTACGGCGACCTGGGCTACAAGGGCGTGAAGACGGGCGACACCCTCTGCATCGGTAAGCGCACCCTGACCTTTGTCCAGACCCCCATGGTCCACTGGCCCGACAACATGGTCACGCTGGACGTGGAGGACCGCATCCTCTTCTCCAACGATGCCTTCGGCCAGCATTTCGCCAGCTCCAAGCGCTTCGACGACGAGAACGACTACTCCGAGATCATGAAGCAGGCCCGCAAGTACTACGCCAACATCGTCCTGCCCTACCGCATGCAGGCGGCCGCGGCGGTTAAGGCGGTCCGCGGCATCCAGGACCAGATCGATATGATCGCCCCCGCGCACGGCGTGATCTGGCGCAGCCACGTGGCCGACATCCTCGACGCCTACGAGCAGGAGTTCACCAGCGGCAAGCTCGTGGACAAGGCGGTCATCGCCTACGACACCATGTGGCAGTCCACCGACAAGATGGCCCACGCGATCGCGGACGCCTTCCTGGCTGAGGGCGTGGAGGTGCACCTCTTCGACCTCAAAGACACGCATCCCTCCGACGTGATGCTCTACCTGATGGACGCCAAGTACGTGGCGGTCGGCAGCCCTACGCTCAATAGCCAGATGCTGGCCAACGTCGCCGGGTTCCTCACCTACATGAAGGGCCTCAGCCCCAAGGCCAACAACAAGGACCGCGTCGGCATCGCCTTCGGCAGCTACGGCTGGGCGCCGCTCGGTCCCAAGAACGTCCAGGCCGAGCTCGAGGCTGCGGGCTTCCAGATGCCTCTGCCCGTCCAGGCGATCAACTGGATTCCCAGCCAGGACCAGCTCGATGCCCTTCGCGACTCCGTCCGCGGCATCGTGGAGAAGTAAAGAAGGACCGTGGCAGCAAGAGGGGCTCGCATTTTGCGGTGCAAGGCAGCTGCCGACGATTGAAGAGAAGCGCGAAAGAATAACGGGTGCGGTTGGGATTTCCTTCCGCACCCGTTGTTTAATAGGGCTTTTTAAGTATGGACGTCGAACGCGAACGCCAGACAGCGCATCAACTCAGTTGCCTTTGACCTCGGATGTGTGCGGTTGTTCTACCGGGTCGAGGTCGGCTAGCAACCCGATGAGGAAGATGTTGTACGCGAGATGCAGGAGCCATGCCTCAGATATGCAATATATGCAAATAATAGCCATCGCCACCGCCAGCCAATAATTACCCGTGCGTATACCACGGATGCTCGTGAGCGTACAGGCTGCTATTGCTGCAAGAAAGGTGATGTATCCGTACTGCAGTAGCACACGCGTATAGCCGTTATCGAGTGCAAAACGCGCGTATCCTCCCACGCTGGTATAGAGACGAAGCACCTGGCCAAATGGCTTCGCATTATACATATCGAAGGCAATCCGACCGAGCTCGAACCGTCCCGACATCAGCACGTTGAGCTTTGCCTCCCAGGGGATGGACGCATCGTAGTTTTTGCATAGGAGCACGGAGAACGCAGCGCAGGCAAACGGTATGCACACGAGGATGACGCCGGCGACCTTGAGTAGGACCCTGCTCGCGTCGGGCGCTTTGCCCTCCACCGCTCCAAACACCATTGCGGCAAGTGTCGCGAGTGCGAGCAAACCAATGCAGACGACACAGGTGCGCGAGTAGGGCACGGCATAGCAAAAGGCCATCGCTGCAGCGTCGATGAGGAGGCCGATGACTCCTGGGTGGTTGCGCCTGAGGTAGCTGATCGCCACACAGGAGAAGAAGACCTGACAACCGAGGGTATTGGGGTGGGCCGTTCCGAGCGCGTACCGCATCTGTCCCGTCTTGCCGACAAATCCTTGTTCCAAGATGAGCCCGCGCTTGACCAGCACAAATGCGAACGCGAGTACACAAAGGCTCGAGATGGCGTATATCAGGGCGACGCGGTCGAACTTCACGCCCTTGGCGCACACAACCGGCACGGTAAACCAGAGGATGTAGTGATAATTGGACATCAGCGCGACGTGGCGCGCGACGAGGATGGCGAGCGCGGCAGCCAGGAGCTCCCACCAGCGGTACTGCCCGCTCAGCACCGCATAGAGGCAGAGCACGCCGCAGCTGATGCGGCAGATGTCCTCCGCGTATGCCATGGGACAAAAGTCGCCAATGCTGTAGTAGATAAACGTGGTCTTCCACAGGCAGTGCGTGGTTATCAACACCGCGATACCCACAAGGTATATCCACGAAAAATCGCGGCGTGTATTTGGCGTCAGCATAGTCTCATCTCGACGGGAATCAGGACGGTGGCATCGCCGTTGGCAAAGATGACGCTCGGTCGCCATTTTGGCCGACCTTTCGAATCGAGTGGTTTAAAAGTGATGGTCTTCGGTGCATTCGTGGTAAGACGGACCGTGCGCTCGGTGCCATCGCGTTCAAACGTGACATTAAAAACACTGTCCTTCTTCGACAAGGTGGGCCGTGTGATTACGAGCGTGATGGACGTCAAGAGTCGGTTGCGATCGACGACGAGGTGGGGGTCATGCGCCAGCAGCCGAACGCTCAGGTTCCCATACGCGGTGGTATACAGGGCAACGACGTCCGGTCCGTCCTCCTGGGTGAGGGGATGTGGCATGCGTGCGATTCCGTCCGAGTTGTTGCCGTGAGAGGCAACCCGCTTGAGACAGACAAAGCCGTTGTTATACACGCCTTTTATGAAGAAGTCCCAAAATTTGACGCCGGCGGTATCAAAGCCCACCAGCGAATTTTCATCCCGTGAGACGTTGGCTTGTGCGCCGCCTGCAGGCGTGGCCCTGCCTTCTGCATCGTCCGCGAGACCGCGCAGGTATGATGCTGGGAGTTCAGCGGACCAAGGCACCGTATGCGTCTCATCGCCGCCTTGCCCAATTGCAACAGGTACCTCAACGGCCAGGTCCCGGAGGTCTCTCGGCTGTACGACAAGCGAGACGCTTTCGGCACCGTAGAGGTCTCGTGCGTTGAAGGACCCAGCGATTTGTAGGACAACATCATCCCATGTGCATGAGGTGATGCTTTTTCCGAGGCCGGCATATCTGCCGATGGCGTCGAGACGATATGTTGCCCCGCTCGCGCTTGTCCAGGCGAGCTGCGCGTCGCGCGCGTCGTCGTCAAAGACGCACGCACTATCGTCGAACCGCAGGTCGATGGTGTCGTCCGTGCAGAGCTCTAGCCATGATGCCAGATCGCCGGCCTTGAACGCCTGCAGCATCATGCCGCGTCGAGCACCGAGTGCGAGGCACCCCCGATCAGTGATGTAGCCAGCGAGCCTATCCCAGAGCTCGCGGAAGCAAGAGCCCTGCTTCTCCACGTCCATTACGCTGACTTTGCGCCCGGCGTCGAAGAGCCCTTCGTTGAGGACGCGAGGGAGGAGCTCCTCATGAGCTCTGTCGATATCGCCGTACTGCTCAACGACATCGGTCATCTTCCAGAGAAATTCCTTGACGCTCTGGTAGGAGCTCCTGTCGCGCGAGGTCCGGGAGCTGAGCCCTTCTTCGTTGTCGCGCTGCACGATGTGGTAGTAGGGGAGGTCGACCGCGACAGAGACCGTCCGGGCGGTGAGGAGCGCCTGCGTCACAAAGGGCGGGTCCTCCCTGAGCGGCCAGGTCTCCACGAACCTCAGATGCTGTCCCTCGATGAGGCTGCGCCGGTAGAGGCGCCAGGGGCCGAGGGAGCGACAGATCTCGCTGTAGGGGTCTGCCTGCGGTCGTGTGAGATCGTATACACCCTTTGCCACGGAGCGCCCGTTCTCACCGATGACGCGTACGATGAGCATGTCGCTGTCCCAGTCGCGCGCGTGTGCCAGCATACGCGCGGTGGCCTGTGGGTCGAGCCAGTCGTCCGAGTCGCAGAAAAAGACAAACTCTCCCGTCGCATGGTCCAGTCCGATATTGCGAGGGCGGCCAGCGCCACCCGAGTTGGGCGTGTGGATGACCTTGACCTGCGGGTGCGTTGCCGCGACGTCATCGAGATAAGAGGCGGAGTCATCCGTGGAGCCGTCGTCGACGAAGATGAGCTCTACGCGTTCGGCGGGGTAGGCCTGCCCGATGAGCGACGCGACGGTCTTCTCCAGGTAGGGCAGCGAGTTGTATACAGGGACGATGTAGGAAATATCAATCATATTTGATATGCCTCTGCCGTGTGGCAATCGTAATGGGCTCTGGCATGTAGACGTCATCATAACACGTGATGTCGCTGCGTCTCCCAGGCTCTATTTCACCGTGTAACCTTGGGCAAGACACACTGCGGCGGCCTCGCGTGTCTTCTTACCGGACTTGATGAGCCCCGTAATGGCACGGCGCTCACAGTCGAGACCCTTTGCCATCCACATGAAATAGGAGCCGTCGGGCTCGAGGCAGCAGATCTGCCGCGGGTGGAAATCGCCCAGCATTTGCCCCGCCTCGCGCGCGAAGTAGTCCCGCAGGCGCCATTCGAAAAGGCGATTGAAGAATTTGTTCCGCTGCGCCAGCTCAAAGAGCCTTTCTTCCTCACGTGTCTGCACATGGCGGCGCACGATCACGAAGAGGTGGATGTGACCGTCGAGCTGTCGGAACGCCTCGATAGTGCCCTCGCTAAAGGTGGCGGTGGTGATGAGCGCGGTATGCTCGTCGGCGCGTGCGAGCACCTCGCGGACGAGCGCGTCCGTCTTGCCCTTCTTGCCAAGGTTGTTGACGTAGAGGGCGGTGTCGATCAGTGCGGGGGTGCAGGGGATGGCATTGACGCCCTTGGGCTGTCCGAAGAAGACCAGGTCAAGCAGGTCCTTGGTCGCGTGCCCCGTGTGGTAGGCGCAGAAGCGCTGTTGGAATTCCGGATAGATCACACCAGAGAGGTCGCCCGCCAGCAGGTCCGTGAGCTCTTCGGCGGTGTTTGCGATGGGGAAGGGCATCTCGCGATAGGGGAAGAAGAGCTTCTTGTCGCTCAGGTACTCCTCCTCGTCGTAGGCGAAGAGGAGGATGGGGCGCCCGGTCACGGCATAGTCGAACATCACGCTGGAGTAGTCCGACACGAGGACGTCGCACGCGGCGAGGAAGTCGTACGTCTCGAGCTCGCGCGGGAAGGGGCGGATGTGCCGGTAGTCGTCATACGAGAGCTGGCTGGACACAAGGAAGTGCAGGTTGACGAAGAAGAGCTGACCATCGCGGAGCCGTGCGTCGATCAGCGCCAGCTGCCGCGAGATGATCTCCACCTGCTCGGCGCCCTCCGCCGTGCGTCCCGCGCCACGCCAGGTGGGCATGTAGGCGATGACTTGCTGTTCGGTGCCGATGCCCTGCTCCGCACGCACGCGCTCGTACAAGCCGCGGTTATCGAAGACATCGTTGCGTGGGTAGTCGTGCATGAGGCAGGTGCCATTGTAGAAGGGCGCGAGCTCGTAATTGCGCAGGTAGGCGTCGCGCGTGACCTCGCTCGGGTAGACCATGTAATCGGCCGCGAGGAGGTTCTTCTGCACGTTGGCAAAAGTCCGCAGCGAGTTCTGGATGTCGGGCATACCAAGGAGCTTGGGACCGGACCCGTGCCAGGTGTTCACGTAGACCTGACCCTCGCGCTTGGTGAAATAGGCGGGAAAGGTGTTGTCGTTCCAGAGGTATTTCGCCCGCGCCAAGTAGCGGTTGTACTCGTCAGACTCCGAGATGACGAAGTACACGCGGTCGAGTCCGTAGGAGGCGAAGCGCTCGCGGGCGGCCGCAAGCAGCGCCTCGCGTACGGAGTAGACGAGCTCGTAATCGGCGTAGGCAGAGTCGGTGCACATCATGCGCACGAGGGCAAACATGTTGCCGTTGATGTTGCGGCCCACGCCGCCCTCAAAGAGGCAGGTGGTCTTCATGAGCGGCTGGCTCAGGTAGTGGACGTATGCGTCGTAGGGAGGTTTGGTGGGCATAGGAGAACGGGCCCTTTCTGTAGGGGCTGCTGACGAACGCGTCGGCGTGCGTGGAAGTTGGCGCCGGGATACGCGTAGACCGCAGGCCGACCTCCTTGACTTAGAATACTCTCCGCTTTTCGCGCTATCGTATACTTTGATGAATAAACACGCCTGCATCAGACGGGAGTCACTATGAATTACGCGGTCATCATCGCGGGCGGGCACGGCGCCCGCATGGGGCAGGATATCCCCAAGCAGTTCATCAACGTCTACGACAAGCCCGTCCTGGTCTACACCTTGGAGAGCTTCCAGCGTCACCCCCTGGTCGATGCCATCCTGCTCGTCTGCATCGAGGGCTGGCAGGACATGGTGTGGGCTTACGCCAAGCAGTTTGGCATTGACAAGCTGCGCTGGATCGTGCCTGGCGGGGCTTCTGGCCAGGAGTCCATCCGCAACGGCGTCTACGCCCTCGAGGGCATCGCGCAGCCCGACGACATCGTGATTATCCACGACGGAGTGCGCCCGCTCGTGGAGTCCGACGTGCTGACCGATGTCATCCGTACCGCGCAGAAGTACGGCAACGGCGTGACCTCCATGCCTTACAACGAGCAGATTTTCGTCGTGGACGAGGAAGATCCCTTGACCACACTGCAGTACATCCCCCGCGAGACGCTGCGCCGCGTGTCCACCCCGCAGGCTTACCGTTTCGACCTCGTGGACGATGGCTACCACCGCGCGGAGCGCGAGGACATCGGCATGAAGGGCTCCAACTATACCAACACGATGATGGTCCAGCTGGGCGTCCGCCTCTACTTCGCCGCCGGCTCGGATAAAAACATCAAGCTCACGACCAAAGACAACCTCGAGATGTTCAAGGCCTACCTCAAGCAGGACGATGACCAGTGGCTGAAGTAGGGAGGCCTGACGTGCAGAGGCTGGAAGACAAACTCTATATGGAGGACGTGGACCGCGTGGCGGCGTTGCCGCTCGACTGGTCGGCACTCGACGGGCATACAGTCGCTATCACTGGAGCGACGGGCATGATTGGGACCTTCCTAGTTGACGTGCTGATGCGCCGCGTCGACATTGACGTCGTCGCTCTCGGCCGTAGCGAGGACAAAGCGCGCACACGTCTGCCCTACTTCGAGAGCCCGCACTTTTCCTTCGAACGCTACGACGTGAACGACCCCGATGCGATGCCGCAGGTCCAAGCCGATGTCGTCTTCCACCTAGCCAGCAATACGCATCCGCGTGCCTACGCGACGGACCCCATCGGTACCATCACATCAAACATGCAGGGTCTTCGCAACCTGCTGGAGTGGACTTTCCCGGAGAAGGCTCCCGAGGGTGCGACCACAACTCGCAAGCTCGTCTTTGCCTCGTCGAACGAGATCTACGGCGAGAACCGCGGCGATGTGGATCTCTTCACGGAGGATTACTGCGGCTACATCGACTGTTGCACACTACGTGCCGGCTACCCAGAAGCCAAGCGTTTGGGCGAGGCGCTTTGCCAAGCTTACATCGCACAGCGCGGGGCGGCTGTCTATATCCCGCGCGTCACGCGCACGTACGGTCCCACGATGCTGATGAGCGATACCAAGGCCATTTCACAGTTCGTGAAGAAGGGCCTGGCGGGGGAGGATGTGGTGCTCAAGAGCGAGGGCACCCAGCTCTACTCGTACCAATATGTTGCGGACACGGTCGCCGGCCTGCTCTATGTGCTGCTGACTGGCGAGCCAGGGTGCGCCTACAACATTGCAGACCCTGCTTCTGACATCACGCTGCGCGACCTTGCTGCCGCCATCGCCGATGCGGCAGGCACGCAGGTTGTCTTCGACCTGCCAGACGCTGTTGAACGTGCTGGTTATTCCACGGCGACGAAGGCCTTGCTCGACGGCTCCCGTCTCCGCGCGCTCGGCTGGCAGCCCGCCTACGGTATCCGGGAGGGTATGGCCCGCACGCTGCGCATCCTGGCGGAGATTGCATAGATATACAGGGATGCGGACAAGAGGGGACGTTTCTCTTTTGTCTTGTGGCTGTGGGACGGCTCCCTTGTTACTCCAAGGGCCATTTGAGCTGTTGCTGTGTGCCGCCATCGCTCGCGCGGGCGCAGCGTAATGCCCGTGTTATGATATTTTGCTGTTTCAAGATAGCTCATATATCTGATAGCTCGTATTTTCGTACATCGCCCTGGAGGTCTGCGTGTTCAACACCTTTCGGCAGGTGCTACATGACAACTGGGAATGGCGCAAGCAGTCGTGGAACCTCGCCAAGATCGACTTGGTCAAGACGTACCGCGGCGCCGCGCTCGGCTGGATCTGGCTCTTTGTAAAGCCTGCCGTCTACATCGGCGTCTACTACTTCACCTTCTCCGTCGGTATGCGGTCCGCTGCCCCCGTCAACGGCATGCCCTACCTCCTCTGGATGGCCTGCGGCGTCTTTCCCTGGTTCTTTATGTCCGATATGATTTCCACAGGTAGCGACGTCTACAACAAGTACTCCTTCCTGGTAAATCGCATCAGGTTTCCGCTCTCGGTGATTTCCACCTTCTACGCGATGTCCAAGCTGATCGTCTTCATGGGGACGATGGCCTTCACCATCGCGATCTGCCTGATCACGGGTGTCAAGCTCAGCATCTACCTGCTGCAGTTACCGCTCGTCTTCATCCTCATGCTCTACTTCTGGATCATGTGGTCTATCTGGCTGTCGCCCCTGTCGGCTATCTCCAAAGACTTCGCCAATCTCGTGAAGACGCTTCAGACCCCCTTCTTCTGGTTGTCGGGCGTGCTCTTCCGCCTGCAGAAGCTGCCGCATGCCCTGCGCGTACTCATGTATTTCAACCCCGTCTCGTGGGCTTGCGAGGCGACGCGCCACAGCTTCGTCGACTTTGCCTGGATCTGGGAGTACCCCAAGGAGCTGGGCGTCTACCTCGCGATGTGCCTGCTCGTGACGATTCTGGCGATGCATAGCTACAAGCGCCTTCACAAGGAGGTGCCGGATGTACTCTGATATCGAGCATGTGGAGGACGACGAGGCGACCGTCATCCGCGATATGGACACTTCGAACCCGATTGCGGTGCGCTTCAGCCACGTCTACAAGACGTACTACCTCTACAAGAACGACAAACAGCGTCTGCTGGGCGCCTTTAGCAACAAGGTCAAATGCGAGGTGATCAACGCCTCGAGCGACCTGAGCTTCGAGGTACGTCGCGGCGAGTCTCTCGCTCTGCTGGGCCTCAACGGCGCGGGTAAGTCGACCGCCCTCAAGATGATCACGGGCGTCTGCTATCCCACGCGCGGCGAACTCGAGGTGCACGGCCGTATCTCGGCGCTGCTCGAGCTCTCCGCGGGCTTCGACAGCAAGCTCAGCGGCACCGAAAACCTGGAGATGCGTTGCCAGCTGTGGGGCTTCAGCCCACAGGAGACTCGCGAGCTCATCCCGCAGATGGCCGAGTTCTCGGAGCTAGGCCACTACATCGACCAGCCCATCCGCACCTATTCGAGCGGCATGAAGGCACGACTCGGTTTCGCTTTCGCCTCGAGCATCAACCCCGATATCCTCGTGATCGACGAGGCGCTGAGCGTGGGCGACAAGCGCTTCCGCGAGAAGTGCCGCAACCGCGTGCAGGAGATCATGGACAAAGACAACCTCACGCTGCTCTTTGTGACCCACTCGCCGGAGCAGGCGAAGCAGTTCTGTACGCGCGGTATCGTGCTACAAAAGGGCACGTCGGTCTACGAGGGCGACATCGACGGAGCGTGCGCGTACTACGAGGCGCACTAAGGCAGGCGCCTACCCAGCTCATGGACTATCGGACCTATCTATATATAAGTAAGACTACGAGGTGATGACATGCCAGAGATTACCGGCAGCGGAGACTACAAGGGTATCAAGCGCGTACTGACCTACGGCACCTTCGACCTGCTCCACTACGGCCACATTCGCCTGCTGCGTCGCGCGGCACAGCTGGGCGATTACCTGATCGTCGCGCTCTCGACCGACGAGTTCAACGCGTCCAAGGGCAAGACGTCCTTCTACGACTACGAGACCCGTCGCGAGATGCTTGAGGCCATCCGCTATGTGGACCTGGTCATCCCTGAGCGTTGCTGGGAGCAGAAGATCGACGACGTGAAGGATTATCACGTCGACACCGTGGTCATGGGTGGCGACTGGGCGGGTTCGGACCGCTTCGAGTACCTGCGCGACTACTGTGACCTGGTCTACCTGGACCGCACGCCTGGGATCTCGACCACCGACGTCAAGGCCCAGCTCAAGCAGTAAACGCTCGGGCGGCGGCCGCTCTCGCTTGGAAGGCGTCAGTATCGACACAAGAGGGCGTCATAGTGCGCAAAGCATCAAAGGGATGACGCTTTCATGCTTATGCAGCAATTATTAAATCTACGCTCGTGACCTTGCCCTTTCGTGGAGATTCGACGTACAAAAAGATTTATCTGCAACCGTAGACGGAGTCTTTATATGTATCTTCAACCGCACTCACACACCCTCTCTCTTCGCCGGCAACCTGAGGGTCTGCTGACATCAATCTTTGTGGTAGCCCTGACTGCATTTACCATTGCCTGCCTGGCTGCCCCGCGCCTCGCTTTTGCCGACGATGTAGAGCCGACGGCGGTCGTCGAGGAAGCCGCTGAAGCGACCAGCGAGACGTCTGTAGGGAGTGACGACCCAGACAAACAAACGCCCGTTGCAACTGCTCCTGAACAGAGCATGACCGTTGTCGATAAGACAGACTCTTCCGGCACATCGGTCACATCGGCAGATGACGCCAATGGCTCGGACGACACACAGACCCTCTCGAATGACAGTGCCGACCAGCAGACTGAGCAGGGCACCTCTGCGGAGGACAACTCTGACTCGGCGGACGGTAAAGATGCCGGCGCCGACGCTCTGGACGCCGAGACGGACGATACGTCCGACGCGTCCACTGACGATCAGAATGCCGCGGGTGATACGGGCAACTCCGCCGCCCAGAGCGACGCTGCAGAAGAGCAGGCGACTGAGGACAAGACGACCGAGAACAACAAGGACGCGCCATCCTCATCCGTTACGACCGAAGAGAAGACCGACACATCCTCCTCGGCTGAGGCGGCTGAGGCTGCAATCGCAGAGAGCATTGCCTCTCAGCTCAAGCCCGTGGTGAAGAGGTTGGCTGCTAGCACGTCAACCAAGAGTACTGACCCCTTCGTTATTGTCATCGACGCTGGCCACGGTGGTTTCGACGTCGGAGCTGTGGGCAATGGCCTTGAGGAGCATGCGCTCAACCTGAGTATTGCCAAGCACATCCAGGAGCTGCTGCAGGGGTTTGCGAACGTTGTTGTTTACATGACGCGGACGACGAATACGTCTTTCACGTCTGTTACCAAGACGGACCTCCTGGCGCGTGTAAATTTTGCTGTGGAACACAGCGCCGACGTCTTCATCAGTGTGCATACTAATTCGGGTCCGTCGTCGGCGCATGGCATCGAGGTCATCGCGCAGAACGACAGCTCGTATCGCTATGCGCTGCATACGGAAAGCATGGGCCTCGCAAACGCGGTCTTCTATGCCGAGCGGGCGATCGGGCTCGCATCGCATTCTGGTGTGTATACCAGGGACTACGGTTCGGGCGCAGAGGGCAAATACCCCGACGGTAGTAATGCCGACTACCTGAGTCTTCTGCGCAACTGCCGCAGGAACAACATCCCCGCCATCCTTATTGAGAACCTCTTCATCTCGAACGCGGGCGATGCCGCCTACCTCAAGAGCGACGCGAATCGCCTCAAGATTGCCCAAGCCATTGTCAACGGTATCGTCAAGTACTACAGCCTCTCTAAGAATCTCGTTAGCGACGCCAAAGGCCTGCGCTATCTCAATAATGACAAGACATACGCAACGAACACCTTCAAGACCGTCGGCAACAAGACGTACTACTTTGGCAGCAATACATACGCAGTGAAGTGGGAACAGAAGATTAACGGCAAGGTCTACTACTTCGATTCGGATTATCACATGTGGACGGGCTGGCTCACCTGGAACAAGGACAGGACCCGCTCCTACTTCGGCGCGGACGGCGCCGCCCTCTCCGGCTGGCAGACCGTGGGCGGCAGGAGGTACTACTTCGACCCGGCGAACTGGTGCCACGGCTACCGCTGGGAGCACAAGGTTAACGGCAAGCTCTACTACTTCGACTCCGACTGCCACATGTGGACCGGCTGGCTCACCTGGAACAAGGACAAGACGCGCAGCTACTTCGGATCCGACGGCGCCGCGGTCTCCGGCTGGAGGGACGACGGCAAGAAGCGCTACTACATCAACCCCTCCACACTCCGCACGGTGCGCTGGGAGCACAGGATCGGCGGCAAGGTCTACTACTTCGACTCCGACTGCCACATGTGGACCGGTTGGCTGACGTGGGGCAAGGACAGGACCCGCTCCTACTTCGGCGCGGACGGCGCCGCCCTCTCCGGCTGGCAGACCGTGGGCGGCAGGAGGTACTACTTCGACCCGGACAACTGGTGCCACGGCTACCGCTGGGAGCACTGGATGGGCGGCAAGCTCTACTACTTCGACGCCGACTGCCACATGTGGACCGGCTGGCTCACCTGGAACAGGGACAAGACCCGCTCCTACTTCGGCGCGGACGGCGCGGCCCTCAGCGGCTGGCAGACGGTCGGCGGCAAGCGCTACTACTTCGACCCGACGAACTGGAACCACGGCTACCGCTGGGAGCACAGGATCGGCGGCAAGGTGTACTACTTCGACGCCGACTGCCACATGTGGACGGGCTGGCTGACGTGGAAGAAGGACCAGACCCGCTCCTACTTCGGCGCGGACGGCGCCGCCCTCTCCGGCTGGCAGACTGTGGGCGGCAAGCGCTACTACTTCGACCCCAAGAACTGGTGCCACGGCCTGCGCTGGGAGCACACCGTTGGGGACAACTTCTACTACTTCGACTCCGACTGCCACATGTGGACCGGCTGGCTCACGTGGAAGAAGGACAAGACGCGCAGCTACTTCAATACAGACGAGAGCAGCGTAGACTACGGCGCCATGCTCTACGGCGTGCAAACGATTGCTGGAGTGCCTTACGACTTCGGCACGTCAGGCAAGTATTACCCGCAGTCCATCATGGGCGCCACACAGACAACAGTGACACAAATGGTGCGACACTACCTTGCGAATATGGGTTCAAACGCATACCCCGCTGGTGTCTATACCAATAAGGGGGCGAAGTCTCTCAACGATTTCTGCCAGCTCATCTATGAGGAGGCTACCGCAGAGGGCGTGCGTGCCGAGGTGCTCTATACGCAGGTTATGCTGGAGACCGGCTACCTCCAGTTCGGCGGGGACGTGCTGCCCGAGCAGTGCAACTTCGGAGGAATCGGCGCGACGGGCAATGGCGTCCGGGGCAACTCCTTCAAGGATGTCAGGACGGGCCTGCGTGCTCAGACGCAGCATCTCAAAGCATACGCTTCGACCGAATTGCTCAACAACGCATGCGTCGATCCGCGCTTCTCCTATGTCAAGCGAGGTTGCGCCCCGACCATCGATGGCCTTACGGGCACTTGGGCTGCTTCGTCAAAGTATGCGGATAGTCTCAAAAGCATCCTTAACAGTCTGCTCAAGGCATAAGCCTTTAGTAGACAGACCGGATTATCTGGCGTGCCCTGGCATATATGTCAGGGCACGTTTTTTCGACGGCTGCACGTGGCGGCAAACAGTGACTGGCGCGTTAGTGACCAGAGTCACGAAGGCGATGCATAGGCGTATTAGTGTCATTCGCTCCCATCGATCGGTCAGAGCTCTTCGAAAATATAGCTGGCTACGGCGCGCGTTGAATTAGAGTCGAGGCCATCGAAGTAGCGGGAGGCGAACGAACGACAGCGTGCTGTGCAGCCTTCTAGCTCTGTAGGGTCACTAATGACGCGAACGATGTCTGCAGCATGCGGAGAACCCGTTAGCAAGAGATTATCGACGGGGTCCACATTGAGACCGGGGGAGAGGCGATACTCCTCGATATCAGGTACGTAGAAGAGCACGGGAAGACCCACGAGGCAGGCCTCAAGTGCGATAGCGGAATAGTCGCTGATTACGACATCGACCACCGAGAAGAGTGTCTCTGTAGTGACGTGGGGGATTGTATGCACAATCGGTGACGGTACCTCTCGTGAAGACATGAGGGGATGCTTGGAAACGATGAGGTTGACGTGCGAATCTCCGAGGGCATCGGCGAGTTCCGCTATTGCCTTCTGCATCCAGCTACCATCATCGCCGCGGCGGAAGGTCGGAGCGTAGAGGATGTTGAGCCCGCCGTTGGTGAGCCAGGGGTGCATGTCTATGAGCTGGCTACGTGTCGTATCCAGCGGGCTTTTCTGCGTACCCCTATCTTCCGAATTGATATTGCGCTCTTGGGCGAGACGGAGCAGGCGGTCGGTCCGGGGGAGGCCGAGAGGCAGTACCTGCTCGCGGGGATAACCGAACGCCTCGGCGAAGGCGTCGACGGCGCCGAGGCCGCCCGCGACCACGAGGTTGTAATTCTGATGCATGTGGGCGATGCGGGCATCCGCGCTGCTACGGCCCGCGGGGGTATCCAGGCACTGCAGGCCGAACTTCTTGATGGCACCGACGGCGTGCCAGAGCTGGATTACGTAGACGCCCTTCCGCTTGCGGGGAATGCAGACGCAGGGGTTGTAGCCGTCCAGCACGACGACCCGCGAGGTGCGGGCCAGCCAGAGCTGCCGCAGCATGTGGCCGATGAAGCGCAGCTTACCCTGGGTCTCGGGAGCGCTGAGGTCCATCACGACCTCAGGTGCTTCTTCGCGCGCCCTCAGCTCTGAAGCCAACCGCTCGAAGTCATACGAGGGCTTCTCACCCTGCCGCGAGAGGAAGGCCACCCGACGGCGGAGCGGAAAGAGGCTGAAAATCGCCGCGAGGATGCGCAGGCAGATCGAGAGCAGGCGCATCATGCCGCGGGACCGTCGCTCTCGGCGGGCTCTGCAGAGTTGTCCTTCTTACCGAAGAAGATATGCTCGATGGCGCGCTCGGCGGCGTGGCCGTCATCCTTGGGCAGGAAGTATGCGCGGAACTTCTGGTAGTCGTCGCCGTAGGTATCCCGCCAGCTGTCGAGGTCTTTCACTGCCTGTACCACTTCGGGGGTCGTGAGGCACTTGGGGCCAGGAATCTCGTGCGGGTCGAAATAGAAGCCGCGGACGTGCTCGTCGTAGTAGGCGTAGTCGGGCCAGTAGAAGAGCATGGGGCGATTGGTGACCGAGTAGTCGAAGAAGACCGAGGAGTAGTCGGTCAGCAGGGCATCGGCGATGATGTAGAGCTCGTTGATGTCGGGGACATTGGCCGCGTTGTAGACGAAGTCGCCGTACTTGTCGAAGTCGAACTCGTTGGCGATGTAGTAGTGCGGGCGGAAGAGGATTGTCCACTCGTCACCGAGCTCCCGTTGTAGCAAATCGAAGTCGATGAGGGTGTCCTGTACGTAGCCGACGCCGGCCTTGTAATCGTTGTCGCGCCAGGTGGGGGCGTAGAGCAGGAGCTTCTTGTCCGTGGGGACGCCGAGCGCCTCCTTGATGCGCGCCTGCGCACGGGCGAGCGTCTCGGGGGTCTCGCAGGCGCGTGCCACGACATCGTTGCGTGGATAGCCCACCTCGAGCACGACATCACCGCGGCGCTCCTGGGGCAGGCCAAAAGCATCGCTCAGGTGCTGGGAGGTGAAGGGCGAGGGGGAGATGAGGTAGTCCCACTTGCTGGAGTCCAGCTCGAAGCGGCGCGCGAGCTCGAGCGTGGTGTTGAGCGCGTTGGTGGTCTCGACCTGCACGTCGTAGCCCAGGCGCTTGAGGGGGGTGCCGTGCCAGCACTGCACGTAGGTCTGGCCGGGACGGGGATACATGTACTCGGGGCAGCGGTTGTTGATGATCCAGTAGCCTGCGCGGCCCATGACCCGCTGATATTCCTCGGTGCTGCGGACGACCAGATGGGCGCGGGCGAGGCGGGGGTCGTCACGGAAGGCGTCGATTTTGCTCTCACGGAAAACCCAGTAGAGCTCGTAATCGTCAAAGCGGTGATCGGTGCACATGGCCTCATAGATAGCACGAGGGGAGTCTGCATAGGAGCGGCCCATGAAGCAGCTGAAGACGACGACCTTGGGGTCGACGGGCTCGCTGGCGATGAGCCGTTCGTACTGCTTCTGCTCGTGGTCCCACCAGTGCTTGCGCGCCCACTGACGAGTGTGAGGAAAATAACGTAGGACGGCCTTGGCCGCCACACGCGCCTTGTGCGTGAAAGTGTCTTGAGGAGTGCCCATGAGTCTCCGTTGATTGGCGTGAATTGTTTTGTATTCGTAAGAATAAACCAAAGAGCCGCAGGTCGCGGTTTGAGAGGCTGACTCAACACGTACGGCTCAGATTCAGGTTCGCGAAAGCCCCAAGGCTTGCAAGGCGTGAGACAAGCCCGTTTGGAAACACGATGCCCACCTCGTGACAGAGCACACTTAAGGTATAATATGAGAACTGCAAAAACAGGACAAACTCATATTCCATGTGAAGACAACGCGTGGACAGCAGAATGCCATACGCCCAATAGGAGAGAATCATGAAGTTCCAGTCTTGGCACACATCGTTCGCTACCGTGGCGGCTCCATTGACATTGTCGCTGGCGCTTTCACTTTCTGCGATTGCCCTGCCTTCGGCTGCGCTGGCAGAGGAGACGGTCGACGCCGCCGATCGGCAGGCCCAACCCGTGGCCGTTGCTGTGGATAGCGCAGAGGTCATTACCGAAGGCACCGACATATCGGAGCTTGAAGAAGACAATGCTGTTGTTCAGTCAACGGTGGCACCTACCGTGGATTCTGATGTCGATTTCGTGGTAGAGGAAGATGTTGCTGCAATCACGGATACCGCCACGCACGATGCGGGTACCGATCCTGCTGATACCGATGCCGCTGGCGCTACTGGCGAAAACAGCGCATCGCCCGAAACTTCCCCGACCGACGCACCTGTTGTAGCGCCCGCCAAAACTCCCGCTGCAGAGACCGTGGACGCCAACGAGGAGCCCAAGGAGACGCTGACCGGTGAGCAGTACATCGATGGCCATTGGTATTACTACGACGAGAACGGCAACCCCGTGACTGGTTGGCATACTTGGGCTGACGGTACACGCAGCTACTTTGGGCCCGATGGTGCAGCACTCGAGGGCTTACAGGTCGTAGACGGAGAAACTTACTATTTCGATCCTGATAACTCCGGTCATAGCGTGCGCTGGGAAAAGAAGATTGACGGCAGGGTCTATTACTTCGATAGCGATTTCACGATGTGGACGGGTTGGCTCACGTGGAACAAGGACCACACGCGTACCTACTTTAGTAATGACGGGGCAGCCCTTTCTGAGTGGCAGACCGTCGGCGGCAAGCGCTACTACTTCGACCCGGATAACTGGTGCCACGGCTACCGCTGGGAGCACAGGATCGGCGACGACGTCTACTACTTCGACAGCGACTGCCACATGTGGACGGGCTGGCTGACGTGGAAGAAGGACAAGACGCGATCGTACTTCGGCGCGGACGGCGCGGCCCTCAGCGGCTGGCAGACCGTGGGCGGCAAGCGCTACTATTTCGACCCGGACAACTGGTGCCACGGCTACCGCTGGGAGCACAAGTTCGGCGACGACGTCTACTACTTCGACAGCGACTGCCACATGTGGACCGGCTGGCTCACCTGGAACAAGGACAGGACGCGCAGCTACTTCGGCAGCGACGGCGCCGCCCTCAGCGGATGGCAGACGGTCCAGGGCAAGAAATACTACTTCGACCCGGCGAACTGGTGCCACGGCTACCGCTGGGAGCACAGGATCGGCGGGAAGGTCTACTACTTCGACGCCGACTGCCACATGTGGACCGGCTGGCTCACCTGGAACAGGGACAAGACCCGCTCCTACTTCGGCTCCGACGGCGCGGCCCTCAGCGGCTGGCAGACGGTCGGCGGCAAGCGCTACTACTTCGACCCGACGAACTGGAACCACGGCTACCGCTGGGAGCACTGGATGGGCGGCAAGCTCTACTACTTCGACTCCGACTGCCACATGTGGACCGGCTGGCTCACGTGGAAGAAGGACAAGACGCGCAGCTACTTCGGAAGCGACGGCGCGGCCGTCTCGGGCTGGAAGAGCGACGGTTCTAAGCGCTACTACATCGCCGACAAGACGCGCCGCACGGTGCGTTGGGAGCAAATCATCGACGGCAAGGAGTACTACTTCAACGGCGACTGCGTGATGGTGACCGGTGTAATTACGTTCACCAAGAAAGGTATCGTTAGAGTCTACGGCGCTGACGGTGCACAAGTAACGCAGGACGGCTTTGTGACGGTCAACGGCTCCACCTACTATGTGAAGAATCTTACTCCGCTGCGCTGGGAGCACACAATCGATGGCAAGCGGTACTACTTTGACGAAAACTACCGAATGTATACCGGCTGGCTGCAATGGAAAAAGGATGGCTCTTGGTCGTTCTTCGGCAGCGACGGTGCGGAGACCACGGGTCCCAAGGGTTGGTTTATAGCCAACAAGAAATACTACTTCTGCGCACCGGGTGGGTCGGTATCCACTTGGAAAAAGGCAGTGTACGACAGCTGGCAGCGGATTAAGGGTAAGACCAGTGGTACGCAGTATCTCGGTGTCGTCAGCATCGGCGATACCTATGTCTCCTTCTTCCAGAGGCAGAACTCCACATGGGTGCCCATACGAGCGTTTTACTGCACCGTCGGCGCACGGAAAAGAGGCAGGTCTTTGACCCCTACAGGCACATTCAAGACCACGGGCAGGAAAGCCTATAGGAGCTCATACGATACCGAGACGGGTTATTACGAGATGTACTGGACAGAGTTCATTCGCCAGAAGGCGGGAGAGCCCGGCCTCGGTAGGTCATTCCACTCCATTCCCATGTATAACAAGACGACGAAAAAAGCAGCGGGTAGGCAGGGCATGCTCGGGCAGCGCATCTCGAGCGGTTGCGTGCGCCTGGGTGACGATGACGTCAAGTGGGTGTACTACAACGTGAACAAGGGCACGACGATTCATATCTACTAGGTTCCGTAGTCTGATTGGTGAATATAGCGGGGGATGGTATAAAGAGCGACCATCCCCCGCTTGATTTTTTCCCGTATGAACTGGCAGCCAACAGCGCTGCGGTCGCAACTCTTATGTCTAGAGGTGAAACTAATGCCCAGCCGTTTATCGCAGAGCAGCACCAAGCTGACTAACGACCGATGAATTGCTTCAGCGCACGAAGTAATGTCAACGCCTCGCTGCGATAAAGCACAAGTTCCAGCACGAGCAAGGCAAGCTCGATGAGATAGACCGCTGCGGTATCGGCAGGCAAGACAAGCAAGACAATGGACTGCGCGACAAGGACAGCATAAGAGGCGTAGTCACGTGTCAGCCTGAGGTCGACATGGATGAGCTGCATCATCTTATGACGTCTGATGACCCAGACCACCCAGTACGAAATAGCCGTGGCGATCGCTGCGCCGAGCGGACCCATCAGGGGGACGATCACAAGGTTTATTGCGATATTCACACAGGCACCGATGGCGGTCGAGGTAGCGTAGGGATGTGGGTCCTTTACCGCGGCAAAGACGCCGCCAATATGCCCTGAGAGCGCACCAAAGACGATGCTGAGGAGCAGGAAAGGCACGAACCGCCAAGCAGCAAAGAAATCGTCGGCGTAGAGGAAGCGTGCGAGGGGCCTGTCGAGGAGGATAAGGGCGGAGCATGCACCGACCATCACAAAGCCGTACATGCAGTAGGTCTTGCGATAGAACCCGTCCTTGTCCTCTGGATCGAATTCGTGTACAGCCGAGAGAATCCACGCCTGATTGAAGATGATCTGCACGACATCGAGGATGCTCGGTATCTTTGTGGCGACAGCGTAGATGCCGTTTTCCGCCACGCCGCAAAAGGCGGTTACTACATAGCGATCTGCCACATTGTTGACCCACCAGGCTACACTATTCGCCATCATAGGCGTGCTGTATTTGCGCATGGAGAGCCTGAAGTCGTGGACTGGTGCGGAAGGTTTGACGTAGCGCCAGAGCTTTGCGGTGACGGTGAGGTAGCCTGTCTGCGCGAGTGAACCTCCTACGGTGGCGATGAAGTAACCGAGGAGTCCCATGTGGAGCGGGAGGAGCAGAATGATGTTGAGCGCGATGGTCACCACGGAGCCGATAACGCCCGCGACGGCAATCTCCCGCATCTTGTCGAGGCCTCTGACCTCATTGGAAACGATCACGGCAAAGGCATAGCAGACATACATCGCCAAGAACATCGGCCACCACTCGGTGATCTCGGGAAATATGCCGAGTCCCCTTGCCAGGAGCAGAAGAACCGTGACGATGGCCGTGCCGATGAGGGTGTAGCGTACGCCGACGGTGAAGACGGCTTGTTGATCGGCATCCTTATCAAGCGCGAACCGTATGACGCCCTCGGCGATATTGAGAGTGAGGACAGGGACCAAGAGGTTGACCGTGGTGTTGATTAGGTCGAATGTGCCGAATTCAGCCGTCGAGAGCGCCGACGTGTACAGCGGCACCAGGAAAAAGGTCAGGATCTTCGAGGCAAAATTGCTGATGGTGAGCACGCCGATGTTCTTGGCAAGGAAACGCAGGCCAGCGGCCTCCTCATGCTCCCCGCCTGCTGTTTTCATTGGTTCTGACACACTATACCGCCGTTCAACTATTGCGTCTGCACGAAGGGCCGACCTACCGATGGTCGGCGATGTAGATCTTTGTGTCCGCGTACGCGTTCCGCCCCATCTTGGCCACCGATCCGAGGGGGATGTGATTCTTCCAGAGGACGTACGGCAGGGCGAGCTGGTCGCGGCCGCTTCCTGACCGTGAGTACTCGTCCCACCAGTCGCGAAATACCGATCGGGCGATATCGCTCTGTAGGTCCGTAGCGATCACATTGCACTCGAGGAGGCCATAGGAGAGGGGGTAACCCTCCTCGGTGTAACGGCGGACCTGCTGATCCATGAGCTCGGCGTTTCCCTTGCCCAGCGCCTTGCAGGCCTCGACCTCCTCTGCGATGGTGTTGCGGGCACGGTGGTAATGCAAGGCGATACCCGCAGTCGGATCGATAAGATCTGCGTAGTAGCTGAGGTCGGAGACCGGCTGTATATTGCCGTCGATGTAGATTGCCGCGTCGTAGTCGTCGGCGAAGAGCTCATGCGGATGAAACTTGATGTATCTGTTGATGAAGGCGTTGTCGTCATGGTCCGTGATGCTGTCGGGGACTGCGCGGACATCCCATCCGGGTGCTGACGAAGTAGAAGTACCTGCCAGGTATAAGACGTAATCGACACAGGGGCTCTGGTAAAGCGGCTTTTGCGGGAGGTCGTAGTTTCCTACGATGCAGGAGTACACAACGACCTTCTTGTCACCGCTGCCTGGACGCAGGCTCGCCTCCCACTCATCGGGGCTCAGGTTGGGCAAGGGGGCGTGGCGCGGCACCTTCGCGAACCGGCGCGCTGTCTGCCATTGAGCGAAGCCGTCCGCGATCTTGGCCGGGCTTAGGTCGTTGAGCGCGCCTTGGACGTTCTTCTTGTGCACGCCGACCGCATATTCCTCGGAGTTCCTCAAGGCCAGAGTGCGCGCATTGAGGGTCTCTGCCATCCGTATGACAGCCGCGTCGTCCATGGGTGCCACCTTCTCATAACAGATATACTTGTATACCGTAACAAAACATCTGGTACTTTCTCATATCTGCGTGTGACGGATTTCGGCAATTCTGTTAAACGGGAAAACGTACACGCGGCCCACGGCCGATAGCGCGGCCCACGACCAACATGATTGTATGGGGGCTTTTATGCAGGTAAAGCAGGCGATTAAGGAATGCTATCCGTTGCGTTGGATGTATTTCGCCATCAAGTTCAAGCTCCCCATCGCCGTGTTCGGCGAGGAGAAGGTCGAGAAGCGTACCTTCAAGAGCGTGCTGGGGTACGAGCCCGACTTCGAGCACCCGCATACGCTCAATGAGAAGATGTGCTGGCTCAAGCTGCACGACCATCGTGATTTCTGCACGATGGTGGCCGACAAGTATCGTGCGCGTGATTATTTCGCTGAGCACTTCGGCCCGGAGCATCTCGTGCCCTTGGTGCGCAAGCTGGACTCGTGGAAGGATATCGACCGGGGCGCATTTCCCGAGTACCCCTTCATCATCAAGTGCAATAGCGGCGCAGGGACTTGGCAGATTATCCGCAATCGCGACGACGTCGATATTGCCCACCTGCGCACAAAAGCCCGCGCATGGATGGGTCTGAACCACTACTACGAGACGCGTGAGTGGCAGTACAAGAACATCAAGCCCTGCCTCATTATCGAGAAGCTGCTGATGGACTCGGACGGGCGCGTGCCCGCCGATATCAAGCTGCACTTCTTCAACGGCAAGTGTGCCTTTGTCTACAAGGTGATCGACCGTGAGGGCGACAGCTACCGTGCGTTCTTCACGCCTGAATGGGAACTGCTGCCTTTCCAATTCACCTCGAAGGCCAAGCACAAGCCCATCCGCGACCATGTGGACGAGCCGCGACCGGCCTGCCTGGACGAGATGATCGCCATCGGCACCGAGATCGCCAAGAACTTCAAATACGTGCGCGTCGACTTCTACGATATGGGCGACACGTTCTACTTCAGCGAGATTACGCTCTATCACGGCGCGGGCTATAACCAGTTCTACCCGCCGGAGTACGCCGAGCAGTACGCGGAACTTCTCGAGATCTAGCGAGCCTTGCCCGAGAGCTTCTTGACCGCCTTTACGAGGGCGCTGTCTGACAAGAGGTCCAGGTAGTACCAGCGGCCCTGCTGCTTGATGCAGTATTTCTTGACGGCTGCATAATCGCCCGCACGGAAAAGCTCGAGGACCTTGTCGCGGTCCGCAGGCTGCTCCTGTGGGGCGCGCACCGCCGCTCCTCCGGGGGTGACTTCAGCCATTGAGGAGGGTTCGAGCACCAGGTCGGTCTGTCGGATGAGCGCGTCGCCCGCGGGGGTATTGGCCAAGACGGCTGAAATGCCGAGGCCATCGTCGAGCGGGCCGCCTGTGCCCTTGAGGAGGCCGGGCCGCTCCTTCTCGATGCCCCAGAAGTCGCCGAGGGAGATATCGCTGACGCGTCGAGGTGAGGCGTAGGGGCAGTGGTAGCACGACTCGCGGTAAAACTTGGAGGTTGCGAAGAGGTACCAGTAGGACTCCTCGAATGTGGTCATACGTACGCGCGTGCCGTCCGCGAGGATGGCGACGGGCTTGTAGCCGTTGCCGCGCTCCTTGTCGCGGAATATGTAGTCCGCGATGTCTTGACCGTGCTTCTTTTTAAGGTAATCGAGATAGACGTTGAGGTAGTACAGCGACGTGTTGCCGTGGCAGAAGATGTCTACGGTGATCAGATTGTCGTACGTCTGGCCCAGGTAGGCCTGTAGCCCGGCGACCTGGCAGGGCAGACCGGAAAAGAGGACGCGCTCTCCCTCGTCCAAGCGGCGCTGTATCTCGGGGAAGACGGGATAGGCCGACCCTTGCGCATACTTCGACCCCTGGAGCTTGTGGAGTCCCTGCTCGTCTGTGGCGGCGGCATGGGAGATGGTGGCGGTGGAATGGTCGATTGTCATCTCGACGCCGTAGACGATGCCACCTTGCTGCTGGAATGCCCGAGCGATCTCGTAGAAGGCGCCGCCCGACGCAGAGTGCATGAGCGTGTCATGCGCCTTCGATTGGGCTGCGTAGACCGACTGTGGTTCCCGCAACGGCAGGGGATTCAGGGCGGGGCAAATATGCCGGCAGAGGTCGCAGCCGATGCAGACATCGTCGTTGATCACGGCGTGGGCAAAGCCGTCGGGCTCGGTGTCGAGCGTGATGGCGTCGACGGGGCAGTGCGGCGTGCAGGCCCCGCACCCCGTGCAGTCTTTGATCGGCGCTACCTCGCTCACGACAGGTGCCTCCACTCGTCCTCGATGAGGTCCTGGAAGATTTCGTGGTGGGTCTCGCAGGAGACCCAGTTGTCCAATATGAGCCAGTCCGTCTTCTTGAATCTGCGACGGAGCTTCCAGAGACGGTAATGACCGCCCGTCAGCTTGTTTAGCCCGGCGTACACAAGCGATCTGCCGTATTTGCCCATCAGGCGGTCGAGGTAGAAGTACTTCTTTTTGGCCAGATGCTTTTTGTAGATGTCCGCAAGTGCGTCTGGGTCGGTGATTTCTGCACTGCGCTGCTCAAAGGCATCCAGAATGTCGGACTTTTCCTGCTGCGTTGCCATGCGGATGGTGTTCTCGGGCTTGACCCTGACGTTGTAATCGACGGAGAGCCCTTCTTTGGTCGCCTCCACCTCGATGAGGAGGCCCGAATAGCGATATTCGTTGCGCGTGGGACGGGCAAAGAAGAAATCACCCTGTCCGTAGACCAAAGTCTTGCCCCGGTAGACCTCGCGGCAGCCGATGCAGTGCGTGTGCTGCCCGATGACCAAGTCTGCGCCGCAGTCGACAAACTTGTGGAAGACGCGCTGCTCGCCTGGCAGCGGATAGCGATATTCGATGAGCCCGCCGTGGTAAAAGACGATCAGATAATCGCAGCGGGACTTCATCTCGCGGATGTCGTCAAAGGTCGTCAGGGGGTCGTAGGGGTTCACGCCAGCCGTGTCGGCAGAGGCGGAATTGAACTCATGCTCTGCGCAGGCGTAGAAGCCGAGGGTAATGCCGTCGCGCGTGACATACAACGGCCTACGCGCCTCGTCGAGGTCGGCACCTGCGCCTACATAGGAGATTCCGTTGCTGTCGAGGAGCTCCTCCGTATGCTCGATACCGGCTTTGCCGAGGTTGTTGATGTGGTTGTTTGCCAGCACGAAGAGATCGGGGTGTATCGCCGTGATGCCGGGGAGGGTTGATGCGGGTGTCGTGATGAGCGGCCCGTGCTTTTGGATCGGCGCGCCCTTGCCCTCGAAGACGGTCTCAAAGTCAAAGACTCGGTAATCGAACTGAGCGAGGTACGAGAGCATCTCCTCGCCGTACAGCTTCTGCACGTCACCCTGCTCGAAGAGGTCGAAATTGAACTCGGTCGGGGAAAAGTCGCCGCCAATCAGGATTTTCATGGAACGCCTTTCTGGTCTGCCGCACGTTATGCCACTGCGCTCTCGTTGATACTACCCCTGCTCCGAGTCCGCCGTCTCGATACGGACGCAGGAGAGAGCGTCCTGCGCCAGGCGCTCTGCGTCACCGACCTCCGAGGTGCATATCGTCAGCTGTCCGATGCGGTCGGTGCCGTTCCTCATAGTGTGCACGTAGTCGCCCACCCTGTAGTCCAGGCTGACGGTCTGCGTGTCATTGCAGAGCGCGTCGATGCCACGCTGGTCGATGGAGGTGATGACACCGCTGCGAGGCGCGCAGAGGAGCATGCCGATGCAGGGGTTGTGCGTGACCGGGGTCAGCTCCGGTCGCTCGCTCAGCGCGGCGCGGATCATCTGCCGGTAGTAGTCGATGCCAGTGTGGAGCTCGATAAGCTCGGGAATCGTCGTCGCGCCGCAACGTCCGCCTGCTTCGATGACCGAGATGCCGCCGTCCTCATCAACGAAAAGATCGAGGTTGAGGGCGCAGTTGTCGGCGCCGGTTGCGCTCGCCACGCGGGCGACCTCTTCCCTCAGCGCCTCGAGGGTCTCGAGGGAGTTGACATAGGGGAATCCGTGGCCGACAGGCATCGTGACACCGCCCGTGCGATAGACGTATTTCACATGGGGCAGGCAGAGGACGACTTCACCGTCCCAGACGAAGGCGTCAAGGCCGATTTCGGTGCCGCGAGCGACGCGCTCGACGAGGAAGTGGTCAGTGTGCGAGACAGAGCGGGCGGCGGAGAACGCCCGCAGGAGCTCAGTATCATCGGAGACGCGCGCTATGCCGCGGCTGCCCGAGACGTCGACCGCCTTCACCATCACGGGGTAGGCAAAGGCGTGAGCCGCATCGAGGGCCTCGGTCTCGTCGTGCACGACCGCGAACTCGCTCGTGTGCACCCCGCCGTCGCGGAACGCGCGCTTCATCAGGGCCTTGTCCGTGAGGGTCCTGGCCGCCTCGTACGAGATGCCGGGCAGCCCCAAGCGCTCGCAGGCGTACCCGATGGATCGCACAGCGACGTCGGTGCCGGTGGTGATGATGCCGCGGGCGCCGATTTCGCGTGCGGTAGCGAGCACGCCCTCCTTGTCGCGCGTGTCGATGTAGCGCACCTCGTCGGCCCAGGTGAAGCCGGGGTACGAGCCTGGGATGCTCGCGACAACCGTGCGAAGGCCCATCGCGCGGGCGGTCTTGATCAGCGGCACCTGATAGATGCCCGCTCCGAGGATGAGCAGGGTGCCAGCCTCGGGGTGCGTATCGCCGCTGCCGGGACGGGCGTCACAGAACGGTGCGCTGATGCTCGTCTTCATCGGGCGTCCTCGGGCTCGGGGAGGTTCACAGTCTCGCGGACGATGTACTGGGGTGTGCTGTTAATCGCCAGCAAGGCCTTGCCCAGGTACTCGCCGATGATGCCTAGCGCGAGCAGGATAACGCCGGAGAAGAAGAGCACGATGCAGACCAGGGAAGACCAGCCCATGGGGGTCGTGGGGTCTACGAGCTTGTGGATGATGGCGACGATGCCACCGATGAAGCCGGCGACCGCGGTGATGCCGCCCACGACCGAGGTGATGTGCAGGGGCACGGTTGAGTAGTTCCAATATGCCAGCCACAGCTTGACGAGCTTGGAGAAGGTGTAGCCGGAGGAGCCCACCTCGCGCGCATGGTGCTCGATAACGACGTTGCCGATGTTGTGGGTCGTCCGGTAGAAGATGGCGTCGACGTAGGGGCTGAAGTTGCGGTACTTGATGACCTCGTCGCGGACCGCCCGCGTGATAAGCCAGAAATTTGAGGACTGCACGCCCCTGGGTCTGCCGAGTAGGATGCTCGATGAGACCCTGTTGAGCCAGTGCGTGAAATTCTTGATGGGACCGTTCTTGCTCTCGCGATAGACGCCGTAGACGACGTCGTAGTCGCCCGCGGTCATCGTCTCGAGGAGCTTGTGAATCTGCGAGGGATGGGTCTGGAGGTCGTCGTCCATGCCGAGCACGAGGTCGCCGCGCGTGTAGTGCATCGCGCACATCAGGGCGTTGTGCTGGCCGAAGTTGCGCATCAGGTTGACGCCGTGGACATTGGGCCGCGCGGCCGCGAGCTCGCGGATGACATTGAAGGTGCCGTCGCCGCCGCAGTCGTTGACCAGCACAAACTCGCACTCGAAGCCGTCCATGCGGCTGAACTCGTCGTCGACCATCCCGACGACCTTTGCGATGGTCCGCTCGGAGTTGTAGCAGGGGATGACGACGGAGACGAGCATGGGCAGCCTTTCTATCGGAATGCATCGCATCATTATAGACAAGTCATCGAGGGTCCCTTGGCGCGGGCCATGCGGGTGTATAGTTTCTCGGTAAGACATATATGTGGCGGATAATAGCCTGATAGCACCCGTGCCACTCAACGGAAGGTATTTCCATGATCGACTTCAACGTGCCGCCCTTCCTGGGTCCCGAGCTCGACTATGTGCGCGAGGCCGCGGCGGTAAACCATAAGATTTGCGGCGACGGTCCCTTTTCGGCTCGCTGCCATGCCTGGATGGAGGAGCGCTTCGGCGCGAAGAAGGCCCTGCTGACGACCTCGGGCACGGCGGCGCTCGAGATGGCGGCGATCCTCTGCGACCTGCAACCGGGCGACGAGGTGATCCTGCCCAGCTATACCTTCTCTTCCACGGCAACCGCTTTCCAGATGGTCGGTGCCCGGCTGGTCTTTGTTGACGTCCGCCCCGACACCATGAACATCGACGAGAGCAAAATCGAGGCGGCCATCACCGACCGTACACGCGTGATCGTGCCCGTGCACTACGCCGGCGTTGCCTGCGAGATGGATACCATCCTTGACATCGCCGAGCGCCATCACCTACTGGTGGTCGAGGACGCGGCGCAGGGCGTTATGAGCTCGTACAAGGGGCGCGCCTTGGGCACCATCGGTACCTTTGGCTGCTTTTCTTTCCATGAGACCAAGAACTACTCGATGGGCGAGGGCGGCGCGCTGCTGGTCAACGACCCGAACTACATCGAGCGTGCGGAGATCATTCGCGAGAAGGGCACCAATAGGCAGCGCTTCTTCCGCGGGCAGGTAGACAAATACACTTGGGTCGACCGCGGCGGGTCCTATCTGCAGAGCGATCTGAACGCCGCATACCTCTGGGCTCAGCTCGAGCATGCGGACGAGATCAATGACAACAGGCTGGCGACCTGGCGGCACTACGACGAGGGCCTGAAACCGCTGGCTGAGGCGGGCAAGGTGGAGCTGCCGGTGGTGCCGGCAGAGTGCGTGCACAACGCGCATATGTACTACATCAAGTGCGCCGACCTTGCGGAGCGCACTGCGCTGATCGCGTATCTCAAGGAGCGGGAGATCCATGCGGTCTTCCACTACATCCCGCTGCACAGCTCTCCCGCGGGTCAGATGTTCGGCCGTTTCTCCGGAGAAGACGTCTGCACGACGAGTGAGAGCGACCGCCTTGTGCGTCTGCCCATGTACTACGGCCTGACTCCCGAGAACTGCCAGCGGGTCATTGACACCGTGAAAGCGTTCTACAGCGCAGAATAAGCGGCTTTCACCTGTGTGTGGATACGCTTCACGCGTGCCGCGACGCGACGCTCTACGAGTTGGTACATGGCGATGCCAAAGGCCTCGATAGCCAGGGCGCTGACCAGCATCGATAGGCGCGTTTCGCGATAGGGGATGCCCAGGAGGGCGAGTACGAGGGCAGCGGCCACCTCGAGTGGCGTGTGCCAGAGATACACCTCGTACGACGCGCGGCCACACAGCGAGACAAACGGGTGGGCGAGCAGGTGGTTGAGGCGCTTGCTTTCGCTGGCCACCACGATGAGTGCGGGATAGAGGACAAAGGTGACGAGCGCCCACTGGTTGTCGATGAGTACGTCGGCGCCGAGGCACACGCCGGAGCCACAGGCCATCAGGACGCAGAAGGGCAGGAGTTTCTTCCAGAGACGCATGTACGGCAGGGCTTGAGCGAGAAGCGCACCCAAGAAGAAGGACGCATATCCCCTGGCGCTGCTTTCCATGAGAAACGGCAGTGCGAGATGGAAATCAAGCGCTCCGACACCGAGAAGCATGAGGAAGAGAAAGACCGGCCACGTCCGAATATGCAGTTTGTCGGCCAGCCACATGCCCAGATAGAAGAGCGCGTAGCAGACAATAAGCACGCACAGGTACCAAGTGGGGTTGTTCATGCCGTGGATGCTGGGGCTCGCCCAGCCGGAGTAGATCAAAAGGAGACTTGCCACTGCCGACCACAAGCCCTGCTTTTGGCCAAAGATCCATGAGCCGGTCAAGGCGCGATACCCCCAGCAAAGCGGTATGTAGCAGAGGATGGAGATCGCCGCCATGGGCCAGATGCGCTCCCAGCGGAGGATGAAGGATTCCGCCAGCCCTGGACGGTCGGCGCGCCCTGCCTTTCTCCGCTCGCTCTGCATCACGAGGAAGCCGGAGATGATGAAGAAGAACTCGACGATGTAGCCGAACTGCAGGTGGCCGCCGTAGAAGTTCAGACCGTGGAAGTGCACCCCCGCATCTTGTTGCAGGTGGTGCAGGACGATGCAGAGCGCAGCCAGCGCTTTGAGCGCGTCGAGACAATAGTTGCGAGAGGGGGCTGCCGTGCCTTTTTCCTGCTGGGTCATGCGAGTGCCTTTCTTTGCTTTCCGGTCTCTACGCGACGTGACGAGGCACATGCTCTGACGGGGTGTCGCCGTTCTTCGTGCAGGACGAGAGCCAGATGCCAAAGGCAGCGAGCGCAATGCCTACGGCCGAGACGCACGCGCCGATGAGAAGGCCCGCGGGGCGATAGTGTGCCTCCACGGTGTGGTTGCCGGCCGGCAGCTCGAAGCCCACGAAGGCGAGATTTGCCCGGAAGGTCGGTACTTCTTCCCCGTCGATGGATACGATCCAGTCGGAGGTGTTGGGTACCGTGAGGCAGGCGACGGAGTCGGTGGAGGAGCTCACCGTGCCCTTGAGTGAGCCGTCGGGCTGCTCTCTGATGTCTGCCTCGGCTTCCACGGGATCCCCGCTCTGCAGGTCGATATCGAGCGCGCGCTCGTCTTCCACGACGAGCATGTCGTCGAGCTGTGCACGACGCTCGTCCAGGCTCATAGCGGCAAGGTCGCTCTCGGGCATCACGATGGTGCGCAGGTAGAGCGGACTGATTTCGTTAGCGCCATAGCTCACTTTGTAGACATAGGCGCCGTGCTCGGTCGTTGTGAGCAGGGTCGCCCAGTCGTAGTCGAGCGGCTCGCGCGTGATGACATACCGTATACCTACCAGGGACATCATCTGGGGATTGTTGGCATTAATTGCATAGGAGTAGCAGGAGAAGTTGTTGGTTTCTCTCTTGATTGCCTCTGGCCAGAGGTCGTGAAAGAATGCGGATAGGTCTCCGTCCTCCGAGGAGTTGTAGCTGGTGATACCCCGATAGCCAAAGACGAGCGCATCGTTCCAAGCGTTGTAGCTGGTGAAAGTGCGCTCCACACGGTAGAAGGCGCCCGCTCCCTCGATGCCGTCCAGATACGCGAGAGCCTCCTGCGTATCGAGCGCAGCATCCGAGAGGCCCGAAAGCGGCATCTGCTTCGGCGACACGTGCCTCTCGTTCAGGTTAATTTCGCAGAACGAGTCGGCGGTGACGGTCGCGACGAGGACGGCGCACATGAGAACGGAGAGAGTGCCCGCTAGCTGGGGTTTACGCGCAAACGCGAGCATTATTACGACGAGGGTAAGCAGGGCGATGGCATAGACCGCGCAATCGATTCTCCCATTGACGGCGTGCAGCCATGCCCAGGCCAAGACGAGGGCGGTCAGCGCAAACGTTGCAATCAGTGGCGCAATCGCGGGCGGCCGCTCGATGAAGCGCTTCTCAACCGCGGTGCTCATCGCGCAGATGATGAGGGCGTCGGCGACAAGGCAGCCGCGGTAGGTGGGGTAGCGAAAGACTGTGAGGAGCGAGGGGAGGAAGTAATCAAGGCAGTAGAAGGCGATGAGCGCGGCACCGATACCGATGGCGATCTTCTGCCTGCGGCTGCCGTCGGTGAGTGCCCAATGGAAGAACTGTCCGAGCAGGATGAAGATGCCGCACGAGAGACCGCCCTGGAAAAACTCCAGCTCGTTCAGGCCGCCGAGCTCGAGGTAGGTGTAGCGCGTGCCGCTCTCGACGAGGGAGTTGCCGAGCATTCTGCTGAAGAGGAGCTTGATACTGCGGAGGGGGAGGATGCTGAGCAGCATTTTCAAAACGCTGCGATGCGACCCCGCCTTGGAGCTGGTGACGCGTGCCGTCTCAAAGACGGTGTAGTAGGCGCTGGGCACCAGCAGGATGCCAGCCAGCAGCAGCCCGCTGAATACCGCCAACGCGCAGATGCCCAGGGATCGCCCGTACTCCTTGGCGCCCTTGCCGTCGCAGATGACCAGCAGACGAAGGGCGACGTAGATGGGGATGGCGACAAGTACCATAAAGGCTGCGTACGGGCTGAAGCAGGTGAGGAGTGCGGTGACGACGCTGGCAAGCGCGAACGACCTGCCACGGCAGTCGGCCATGAGCCACTCGAGGGCGACCATGAGGAAAATCATATAGACCCATGCGCTGCCAAAGAAGTAGTGCTTGCCTTCCGTGAAGAGGTAGCCCCCGAGACCAAAAGCGGCGGATCCGAAGATACGCGCGAGGGGGGTCTGGCAATACCGTTTCAACAGCCTTGAGGCGAGCAGGCCCGAGGCCATCGAGCGACAGGCAAACGTGATGGCCAAAGCGCGGCCAAGGAACCCGTCACCAAAGGTAAGGCAGAGCGGGATGAGAATGAGGTTGAAGGGGTCGAAGGAGGACATCTGGTTCGCCAGGATGCTGGTGCCCAGACCGTAGCTGCTCATCCATAGGGGGAAGCCACCCTCGCGAATGCTCCTGATGAGGGAGAGGTAGTAGGGGATGTACTGGTCGTAGGTATCGCTCGCGCTGACGCGATATGCCACGGTCGTCTTGCCGAGCCCCATGATCTGGTTTCGCAGGATCGCCGTGATACCCAGGGCGAGAATGGCGACCGTCAGGAACATTTCCAGCTTGCTGCGCCTGGCTGTCGGTCGGGTGAGCTCGTCGGACTTCTGGATGGCGATGGCTACGACAACAAGGGCGCACATAAGGACGGCAGCTAGATACAGGTAATGTCTCAGATGCATGGGGTCTCCAGGTGGTGCTGTGCATGGCGAAACAACCTCTAGTATTGTACTAGTCGTGTTATCAGTCGGGTTCCCCGAACGAGGCGCAGTCAGTGCGAGGTGGAGCGTGAACGAGACCGTCCAAATACTGATGGCAACCTACAACGGCGCACCATATGTGGCGCGTCAGATCGAGTCCATTATGATCCAGGACCTGCAGGACTGGTCCCTGCTTGTCTCGGACGATAGCTCGCGAGACGATACGGTAGAGGTGGTAGAGCGCTACGCAAGTGCGGATGCTCGCATGCGCTTGCTCGACGGCGGCACTCACGGTGGGGCGCGGAATAATTTCCTCTACCTTCTTTCACAGGCGACGGCGCCCTATGTGGCTTTCTCTGATCAAGACGATGTATGGCTCCCTGACAAGCTGGCGAGCGAATTCCGGGAGATGCGCCGACTTGAGGGTCTGTATGGTGTCGACGTACCCTTGCTGGTCTTCAGCGACCTCGCCGTCGTAGACGAGGGTCTCGAGATCATCGCGCCGTCGTTCCTGGCGTATAGCGGCCTTGACCCACAGCGCACATCGCTGGCAAATCTCCTCGCGCAAAACGTCGCGCCGGGCTGCGTGATACTTGCGAATAGGGCGCTCTATCGCGAGGCGCTTCGTATTCCCACCGATGTCAGCGCCGTCTCGATGCACGACTGGTGGCTGATGCTGACGGCGGCCGCACTGGGCCACATCGGATTCGTGAAAAGCCCGACGATGCTCTATCGCCAGCATGGGGACAACGAGGTCGGGGCGGCCTCGGGATCGGCACGTGACATAGTGCGCAACATAGGCGCGTATGCGCGGAAGCTGCTTCCCAATGAGCGCCAGCTCGAGGGCATCGATATCCGTGTCCGTCAGGCGCGCGCGTTCCTCGAGACGTACGACGATGTCCTGAGCCAAGAAGACCGGATTCTATGCGAGGGCTTTGCTTCGCTCCTGGACAAAGCGCCTGCGGAGCGCGTCCGCTGGTGCCACGAGCACGATGCGCTGAATGCCTCGCCCGCTATGCGTCTCGGTATGGATTGGGAGCTGTGTCTTTACGACGTCGCGCGTAACCACATCAGCCAGCCGCAATGCAAGGATGATATGGACCGTGGTAAAGAGAGCCCCAGCGAGGAAGGCGGACTGTGTGAAAAACAGCGCAGCGAAAATGTCGGGCAGGCTGGGCCCATTTCGGTAGCCGTGGTGATGTCGACGTATAACGGAGAGCGCTTCATCGCCCAGCAGGTCGATTCAGTGCTCGCGCAGGATATGCCCGGCGTCCGTCTCTTTGTCCGCGACGACGGCTCGAGCGATGGGACCGTTGACATCTTGCGGGAGTACGAGAGCCGCGGGCTGTTGACGTTGCACGTCGGCGAGAACAAGGGCGTCGTCGGCTCGTTCCTCGATGCTCTCTCAATGCCGGGGGAGCAGTACGCATACCTCGCCTTTTGCGACCAGGACGACGTTTGGCATGCCGACAAGATCAGCCGGGCGGTGCGCTTGCTCGAGCAGAGGGACCAGAGCTTACCCCAGCTCTATTGCAGCGAGTACGATTTCTGCGACGAAGACGGTGCCTTTGTCGAGCGCTCCCAGCTGAATCGTATCGGCGTCGGGTTCCGGCAGCTGCTGGTAGAGAGCGTGTGCTCGGGCAACACTATGGTTATGAACCGGGTCCTCGCCGACGAGCTGCTGGCCAATGGGACTACGGGCGTCTACACCCATGATTGGTGGGCCGCCCTGCTCGCGGCGGGACTGGGTGAGCTGACCTTCGACGAGTTCGACTCACTCGACTACCGGCGCCTCAGTTCGAGTGTGAGCCCGACAGGTTCGCACGGTCTCTCCCTCCTGCTCTTCCGCCTGCGTACCTTCTTGGGGCAGGGTCAGCTGCAGGACATCATGGACCAGCTGCGCCACTTCCGCGAGGCTTACAGCGACCGTCTCGACGCGGAGGACCTGGCCACGCTGGACCTGATGTTGAACGGCGGGCGTCTGCAAAAAGCCGCCTTCCCGGCACGCCTGCGCCAAAAGCTGCCGGAGGAAGTAGCCGTCAGGCTGCTCTTCTTGGTGGGACTGCTCTAAGCGTCGCCTCCAATGGCACACCGGATCCGTAGGCGAATTGACGGTCTAGATATACGAAAAGGCGGCTCTTGATGAGCAAAGACATACATATGCACAAACATGCTGATCAGGCAGCTGCCGGCGTGAAGGGAGCCGTTGAGAGGGAAACGGGTGTCGACGCCGAGGATCATACTCGGTCGGCGTACTTGTGGAATACGGCCGGAAGCCTGCTCAACGCATTCCAGTCGGTGATCATGCTGATGGTCATCACACGCGTCTCCGATCTGGAGACCGCAGGTGTCTTCACCCTTGCGTATGCCTCGGCGAATCTCTTTCTCAATATGGGCAACTACGGTATGCGCAACTTCCAGGCTTCAGACGTGAAGCCTGAGTACCCCTTTGCCTCCTATTGGCGCAGCCGCCTCGTGACCGACATCGCTATGCTCGTGTGCTCGTCTGCCTATCTTCTGTGGTCGGCGACGAGGCTTGCGTACCCGTCCGCCAAGAGCGCCGCTATCGTTGTGATGATGCTGCTCAAGCTCGTGGATTCCGTCGAGGACATCACCGACGGCAATTGCCAGCAGCACGGCAGGCTGGACGTGGGCGGCAAGCTGCTGACCCTGAGGACGGGCAGTTTTATCTGCGTCTTTATTGCCTCTATGGTGCTCCTGCGCAACCTGGTCGCTTCGCTGACGATCACGGTGGCGTGGTCCTTGACCTTCTATATCGTCGGCATCATGATCATCCGACGCAGGGTAGGGCTGCCCACGGGCAAGGGTGATCCAGATGTGCCAGCGTGGCATGGTGTCTGGCAGCTCCTCCGTGAGTGCGCCCCGCTCTTCTTGGCCGCATTCCTGCTGTTTTACATCGGCAACGCGGCGAAATATGCGATTGACGCACAGCTTGACGATACGAGCCAGGCCATCTACGGCTTCATCGCGATGCCCGTCTTTGTCGTGGGCCTGCTTGCGCAGTTCATCTACATGCCAATTGTGGAGCCGCTCTCGCGCACATGGGATGCGGGCGACGCGACTGGGTTCAGGCGCGAATTCGGCAGGCAGGCGCTCTATATTGCAGGCATCACCTTGGTGTGCGACCTAGGCGGCTTTATTCTCGGCGAGCCCGTGCTCGGGTGGCTGTATGCGACCGATCTCACGGGGTACGGTCTGGACCTGGTGGTCCTCGTGACGGGCGGCGGGTTTCTTGCGCTCGCGCAGCTTTTCACCATGGGCATCACAGTGATGCGCCGGCAGCGGCTACTGACGCCGGGCTATGTGGCGGTGGCGCTGGTTGCCCTGCTGACCGCCTCGCCGGTGGTGGCCAGATGGGGCATCGATGGCGCGAGCTGGGCGTACATAGCCTACATGGCGGTGCTGGCGCTGCTCTTCGCTGGCATCTTTTTACGGTGCTCCGCCCATCCAGTGAAGCCGACTACCACTTGATATCGACGTGCAGACGGTCGATAGCGAAGCGATAGACCGCGAGGAAAGGCCGCATGAGGTGGGCCCGGTAGACCTTTTGCGCCAGCCAGAGGCGTTTGAAGGCGCCGCCGTTCTTGCGTGCGTATGACCAGGTGATATAGGGGTTGTGCCGCCAGGTGGGGAAATGTGCGTCCAGGAAGGCCGTGCATTTGCGGATCTCGGCACCGAGGCTCACGTCGCGGTTGCACGAGACGCGGAACATCATGGAGACGCCCAGGTGCTCGAAGGCGACGGCGTCGAAGGCGCGCAGCCGCTCGGGCGACGCGCCGTCCGCCTCGTAGTAGCCGCGGACCTCGAGGAAGGCGTCGTAGCCGGTCTGGAGCTTGTCCAGCGAGATGGTGTTGATGATGGAGTCGGGCCTGATCATGTAGTTGACGAGGTCGTGCGGCGTGAAGACCACGGTGCCGTGCATATCGAGGAAGGCGAGCATCTGGAAGAGCATGTCGTCGAGGACCTTGGGCGGCGCCGTGAGGTCATGCATGTTCTTGAGGATGCTCGCGCGCCAGAGCTTGTTCCAGGGGGCGCCGTTCATCTCGATGAGGCGGCCCGGGTCGTCGTCGATGCAGAAAGACGGACGCGGCGCGCACATCTCGTGCGTGAGCCTCTCGCCCGTATCCATGTCCACGCGGCTGAAGCCGCAGACGGCGAGGTCGGCGTCCGCTGCGACTGCCGCCTCGTAGAGGCAGCGCGCGAAGTCGGGCTCCACATAGTCGTCGCTGTCGAGGAAGCCGATGTACTCGCCCCGCGCGATGCGGATGCCGTCCCAGCGGCCGCGCCAGACGCCCTCGTTGGGCTTGTCGATGACGACGACCTTGCCGGGGTAGCGGCTCTCGTATTCGCGTAGGATGTCGATGCAGCGGTCGGGGGATCCGTCGTTGATGCAGATGGCCTCAATGCCGTCGAGCGTCTGTCCCATCAGCGAGTCCAGGCAGCGGGGTAGGTAGGCTTCGACCTTGTAGCAGGGTACGATGATGCTCACGCGGATATCGCTCATCGGCCGTCACCGTCATCTCGGACGTTTCTCAAAACTACCTCCCGTGCCGACCGCGTCCCGTTCGCGGCATATCGATGTGTCGATTCTAACCCAAGCGTTGGGAGAGACCCCACCACGCCCGCTGACATCACAAAGGCATTGCGCGCGCAGTGATGATTTGCGGGGTTGGGTGGACCATGAGGCTACTTTGTCCGACAATACGGTGTACTTTGACCTGCATCGACCCACCCGACCTGAGCTCTGCGTGGGCGATTCATCGAGTACCCCGTGATTGGAGCGCGTGATGTGGTTGCAGTTTGCGCTTGCGATAGCGCTGTGTGCCGTGATTCTGTATGCGCCTGGTTATCTGCTGACGAGGGCCTTTTCCTCTGACCGCATCGGCTGCATCGCGCTGGCCCCGGCCATGACTCTCCTGCTGTATGAGACCCTGTGTATCCTATGCGGGGCAGCAGGCATGCGAACCGCTGCCCTGAGCCTTTTGGGGCAGACGCTGGCCGTGGTGCTGGTGATGTGCGCGATTGCCCATATCGCGAAAACCCACGGCACGAAAAGCGGTGCTCGTCACGCAAGGGATGAAAAAGGCGACGGAAAAAATCACATAGTCGATAGGGCCGGGTTGCGCGACGAGCTCACCGCGTATCTCCCGTACATCGTCTTTGCCTGCCTTGTCTGCGCGCTCTGCTTCGTCAAGCCGCTCGACGGCCCAGACTCCTTTGCCGGCAAGACCGACAACACCTACCACCTCAACCTCATCAGGACTTTTGTCAACACGGGCAATTGGTCGCTCTTTCACGCGAACATCTACAGCGAGACGGCGGCGGCTGGATCGCCTGGGAACGTCTATTACCCTGCCGCCTGGCACGTCGTGCCGACGATGTTGTGTGAGCTGCTTGGGTGCTCGCCCTCCCTAGCCTCCAACGCGCTCATAGCGGTCATGCTGATGCTCGTGGTCCCGACGTCTGTTTATATCTTCTTACGCACCGTGCTGCGCAAGAAACCTTTTGCCCTGCGCCTGGGCGCCGTTATCCCGCTTGCCTTTGGCGTGTATCCCTGGCAGCTGATTATGGAGACCAAGTTTCCCTTCCTACTGGGTATCACCATCTCCATCCTCAGCGTCGCGCTCCTGATCTCTTACCTGGAGTCTGTGCTGACCGGCGAACGCCGCCCGATAGCCCTCGTCGCGTTCCTGCTGACGCTCGTTTCGTCCGCGCTCGTCCACCCCATCTCGCTTTTCTCCACGGGGGTCATCTGCGTGCCCTACATCGTCTGGACGATCTGGCGTGCGGTGACCGCCAAGGGAGAGACAAAAAAGTCGCAGGTCAAAGCTGTCGTGCTGATAGCCCTATTCCTCGCGTTTGTCTGCGCGGTTTGGACCGCCTGCTACTACATACCGGGCATGCGCGCGATTACGGAGTGGGCATTCGAGCCCTACGCAAGCATCTCCCTGGCGGTGACGGAGGCGATCCTCCTGGGCTTCAAGAACTTCCCGCCGGAGATATTCCTTGCCCTGCTTGTGTGGCTTGGCATGTTCTACTCGGTCTATCGCAAGCGCTATCTCTGGCTGACGTTCGTCTTTCTCTTTGCCTGCGGCCAGTTTATCCTCGGCGCGATCAGCGACGGCTTCCTCACGCACTTCCTCACAGGCTTTTGGTACTCGGACTACAAGCGGGTCGCGACGACGGCTTGCATCGCGGCCATGCCTTTGGCGGCGCTTGGCCTGGAGATTGTCGTACGGATCTGTCAGCTGCTCTTCCGCAGTTTGACGCGCGGCACACGGGAAGACGTGCATTTCGGCCGGGTTACCGTCCCTCTGGCATGCGCGCTGGTCTCCCTGGCGATCATCTTCTATCCGAGCTTCAAGCTCCCGGGATCCTCGCACAAGACGCCCACCACGTTCGGCCGCATCACCAAGGAGCTGAGGGACTGGAACTCCCTCACCAACTCCTACGCGGTGCTCAGCGCCGACGAGATGGAGTTCCTCTCCGAGGTCAAGGATGTGACGGGCGACGACGTCGTACTCAATTTCCCGGCGGACGGCAGCGTCTTTGCCTACGCAGAGGACAACATCAACGTCCGTTACCGGCGCTATGGGCCCTTCAATGCATCGGAGGATATAGTCATCCGCACGCGTCTCTGCGATTTGTCCTCCGATGCGGAGGTACGTCAGACGGTCGATGACCTGGATGCCCGCTACGTGGTGCAGCTAGACGCGGACCTCGATGACGACGCGACGCTCTTCCCCAACGGGAGCGCCGGCGCCTGGCCTGGTATCGTGAACCTCAACGACCAGACCCCGGGCTTCGAGCTCGTGCTCTCCGAGGGTGATATGAGGCTCTACCGCATCGAGGACGCCGCCTAGCGCCCCATCTCGCGCTCGATCCGCAGCGCGCACTCGTAGATGCGCTGGCAATTGTTGCGGTCGCGGTGGGCGAACCAGCGAGAAGCGACCTCGCACTGGTGCTCGGATGACACAAAGCCAGCGTCGGCACAGCGCTCGAGCCCGTCGACGAGGGCGTCCGCGTCGAAGTAGCAGTCGCCTGGCAGGTCGGTCTCGAAGTCGATGTACGAGCCCGTCTTTTCCAGATAGAGCGGGCGGTCGAATTGGAAGAAGAGCGCGGGCTTGTCCATATAGATCGCGTCCCAGACGGCGCTGGAGTAGTCGGTGACCATGGCCGAGCAGCCCATGATGATCTCATTGAGCGGCGCGTCATTGGGCTTCAGCACCTGCACGCGGCTGCTGGGCGAGTGGAAGAGCTCGGCGCGGTCTAGGAAGAGCGGGTGCAGGAAGACCTGCAACGTCGCGTTGTGGGCCTCTAGGAACGCGTCGAGCCGCGGGCTATTGAGCAGGCGCTGGTAGCTCTGGTAGAAATCGGTCTGCTCGAACTCCTCGTCGCTGGCGTCTCCCAACCACTCGCGCCAGGTCGGCATCAGCAGAATGGTGGGAGCGTCGGGGGTGCGGAGGTCCTCCAGGGCGTCCCAACGGGCCTGCCCCAGTACGGGCACGTGTGCCGCATCGTAGCCGAAATTGCCGGTAATCACGTCCTGCTCCGCCTCGGACGACACGAGGAAGTAGTCCACGGGGTGCCAGCCCGTGGCGCCCATGCGCTTGTCGGTGCGTTTGAAGGCCATCACGCCGTGCTGGAGGAAAAAGGTCATGGTCTTCACGAGCTTGTGCTTGGTATAGCTGGGACGCGACCGCTGAGGCGAGAGGTGGATCTTGGTCTCCGAGCCCACGAGCATCTCGGCACCCAGGCAGTAGAGGAAGTACTTGAAGCTCATGAACTCGAGCACGTTGTCGCGGTAGGGGGCGACGCGGGGATAGTCCGGCGAGTTCTTATCAATCACGAAGAAGATGCGTCTGCGCTCATCGGGCGGCAGGTTCTCCATGCAGTATTTGAAGAAGTAAAAGCCGTTGTCCTGTGCGCGCATGCACTGCTTCTCATACACGAGCCAGATGCGACGGTCGCGGAGGCTGCTCTTGTGCAGGCGGTAGACGGCCATGGCCATCAGCTCTTTGCGCAGGTAGGATGGCGCATCGTAGGGGGTGCGCTCGCGGTAGATAAGGTCGAGGCAGCGGCGGCTGCTGAGGTAGGGAATCACAATCGCATTGCCGGGGAGGTAAGCCTGGGTCGCGGTGAGATAGAGGCGCTTGCGCTGCTTGAGGCTTGCCTTGAGCTCGTAGAGCTGTCCGGACCCGCCCGCGGATCCGTCTTTGCCTGCGGCCCCGTCGGGATTCACCTCGACGATGATGTCCCAGCGAGCCTCGTGCCACTGGCAGCTGGTCAGGTCGATGTCTGCCTTATAAACGCCGCGGTTGCCGTCGTCCGACCGAGCGCCGAAGTAGTTGCGGATGCATGGGGCCTCGGCATCATACTCGCCAGAGCCGTCCTCACGCTGGGCAATGATGATGCGCGCGGCGTCTGCTGCATTGGTATCGGGAATCGCGAAGCTGATGCGCAAGCGACCACTTCTGCTCAGCGACCAGTCTCCCAGCGGGATTGACTCCATGCGTGTGCCTCCGTAGCGTCTCGCAACGTCAAGGTGCCTCTCTATCAGACCTAATGTACCAGCTTTGGCCGTGCCGTGGCGCTGCCCTACGGCTAGGATTGGGTAATGCCTGGCCACGATGGTTCCATCAACCTTCCATCATCGTATGCACAAGAGCTGACATTTTGTATTTGTTGCGCAACAAATACGAGCTATCAATGGCTAAGATAAAAAGGATGCGTGGATACGAGAGCGGAAACAGGGACTTTCTCTCCACAGATTTAGAAAAGAAAGCAGTGATATGAGAAATATGGGATCCAAGGGTCCGATTCGCTGGCGTCGCGTCGCGGTGTGCGCAAGTGCGCTCTTGATGTTTGCGGTACCGAGTGTGTGCCTCGCGGAGGAAGCGCCGGCTGTCGATGAGGCGGCTGCGATTGTGACGGAAGTCCAAGAGCAGACTCAAACGTCCGTGGAGACGCCTTCGGAGATTCCCGCGGAGACGCCAGCGCCTGACGTCCCGCCTGCCGAGACCGAGCAGACGTCCACGGGGGGGCAGTCCCCCGAGGGCGAGCAGGCGTTCAAGGGTGACACCGCTGCCGACCACAAGCAGCAGGCGAAGCCAGCTCCATCTACTGAAGCCATACCAGCGGCCACACCGTCCAATAGCACCGAGCAGAACTCATCGGACAGCGATGCGAATGCCGACACGCCGAGCGATGGCAGCGACCAGCAGGACAAGCCCCTGACCGGTGTGCAGTACGTCGATGGTGACTGGCACTACTACGACGAGTCCGGCAACCCCGCCACGGGCTGGTACACCTGGGAAGACGGCGCCCGCAGCTACTTCGAGGACGGCGTTGCGGCTACCGATTGGACGCACATCGACGGCAAGACGTACTACTTCGTGCAGGATGGGGAGCATGGCTGCCTCATCTGGGAGCGCAGGATTGACGATAAGGTCTACTACTTCGACGCCGACTGCCACATGTGGACGGGCTGGCTCACGTGGAAGAAGGACAGCACCCGCTCCTACTTCGGCGCGGACGGCGCCGCCCTCTCCGGCTGGAGGAACGACGGGGGCAAGCGCCACTACATCGACCCCAAGACGTTCCGCACGGTGCGCTGGGAGCACAGGATCGACGGGAAGGTCTACTACTTCGGCTACGACACCCGCATGCACACTGGCTGGCTCACGTGGAAGAAGGACCAGACCCGCTCCTACTTCGGCGCGGACGGCGCGGCCCTCTCGGGCTGGCAGACGGTCGGCGGCAGGAGGTACTACTTCGACCCGGCGAACTGGTGCCACGGCTACCGCTGGGAGAAGAGGATCGGCGGCAAGGTCTACTACTTCGACTCCGACTGCCACATGTGGACGGGCTGGCTCACGTGGAAGAAGGACAGCACCCGCTCCTACTTCGGCGCGGACGGCGCCGCCCTCAGCGGCTGGCAGACCGTGGGCGGCAAGCGCCACTACATCGACCCCAAGACGTTCCGCACGGTGCGCTGGGAGCACAGGATCGGCGGCAAGGTCTACTACTTCGACGCCGACTGCCACATGTGGACGGGCTGGCTCACGTGGAAGAAGGACAGCACCCGCTCCTACTTCGGCGCGGACGGCGCCGCCCTCTCCGGCTGGCAGACCGTGGGCGGCAGGAGGTACTACTTCGACCCCAAGAACTGGTGCCACGGCCTGCGCTGGGAGCACACCGTTGGGGACAACTTCTACTACTTCGACTCCGACTGCCACATGTGGACCGGCTGGCTCACGTGGAAGAAGGACGGGTCGCGCTCCTACTTTGGGGAAGACGAGAGTGGCGTCAACTATGGTGCCGCCCTCTCCAAGTGGAGGAACGATGGCGAAAAGCGCTACTACGTCGACCCCGAGACCCTGCGCACGCTGCGCTGGGAGCAGACCATCGACGGCAAGCCTTACTACTTCGACGGCGACTACTCGCTAGTGACGATGAGCTGGATCCAGTTCAAGTACGACAACTGCCCGACCTGGGCTGACTCCGAGGGGCTCCTCACCAAGGTCCCCGGCGCGTCCCTCGACTCAGCAGGCATGCTCAAAGGCGCGAGACCCGGCTGGCTCTTCATCGGCTCCGACAGGTTCTACATCAAGCCCGATGGTACGCCGATGACCCAGTGGATGACCGTTGGGTCCAACCGCTATTGGTTCATGAAGAAAACAGGCGTGGCAGCCGAGGGCGTTGTGCTGATTGATGGCTACCGCTATTTCTCGCCCACGACCCAGGCGATGGAGACGGGCTGGAAGACCGTGGGCTCCCATACATACTACTTTGACCCGTCGACCGGCAAAGCCGCTACTAGCTCCCGTAAGGTCGATGGCAAGATGCATTACTTCGATACGAACGGCTGGGAGTTCACCGCCCTTCAGCTCAAGTTGATTCAGGCGGCGAAGAAGACCCCGACGACTCCTGCTGGGTACTGCTCCGAGTGGATCAGCAACGTCTTCAGGAACGCCGGCATTGCCAGCTTTGATGGCGACGCTTGCGACCAGTACAAATGGTACTGTCGCAGCTCCAACAGGAGCGAGCTGCGTGTCGGCATGATCGTCGCGGTATCCAAGCACAGCAACACGCGCCTGGGTCGCATCTATGGACACGTTTGCCTTTATATAGGCGACGGTAAGATAATGGACAGTATCGGTAGAGTCAGGACCATGAATCTGCAGCCGTGGTTGAACCACTACGGCAACATGGTGACCCCGAAGTGGGGTTGGGGCGGTGACGTCGCTCTCGCGTAGGGCAGAGTTCTCTCATAGAGAAGAAAAGAGGAAGGCATGACAAATAAGCGCACGGTACTGTGGAGGGCGACGGCATTTGCCCTTACGCTCGCGATGCTGGCAAATCCCGTCGTCGCGCGTGCGGCTGGCGATGATGCCACAGCCAGCACGCCGGTGGTGACCGAGACCCCCGCGATTGAGGGCGCACCCGACAGCACGCAGACCACCAGCTCGACGGACACGACGCCGTCTGATTCCTCCGACAGCACGAGCGCGGATCCTACGCCGAGCGATACTCCCGCCCAGGATCCTACCGGCACCCCCGCGAATGACACCGAGCAGGACGAGCCCGCTACGGACTCAACGGATACCACCGACACCACGGACGACACTACCGACGCCGCTGATCCCACCGAAGCCGACAAGAATTGTTGGAGCACGCTCGAGGACGGCAGGGTCTGCTACCTGGGTGAGGACGGCCTGCCCGTCGCTGGTGAGCAGCGGCTGCCCGTGGACGAGGGCGACCCCGAGAAGCTCGCGTGGTTCTATTTCGACGAGGACGGCGCGCTGGTGACCGGCTGGCACACGTGGGATGACGGCACCCGTAGCTACTATGAGCCCAGCGATACGAGCGGCAAATATATGCTCGGCGCTGCTCATGAGGGCTGGGACACCATCGAGGGCAAGACCTACTACTTCGATGCTGAGAACAAGTGCCATGCTCTGCGGTGGGAACACTACGTCGATAGCAAGATGTATTACTTCGATGCCGACTGCTCGATGTGGACGGGCTGGCTGACCTGGAAAAAGGACGCCACTCGTTCTTACTTCGGCGCCGATGGCGCGGCCCTCTCCGGCTGGCAGACCGTCGGCGGCAAGAAGTATTACTTCGATCCCAACAACTGGAACCACGGGGCCCGTTGGGAGCGCTGGATCGACGGCAAGCTCTACTACTTCGACGCCGACTGCCACATGTGGACGGGCTGGCTGACGTGGAAGAAGGACCAGACTCGCTCCTACTTCGGCGCGGACGGCGCCGCCCTCAGCGGCTGGCAGACCGTGGGCGGCAGGCGCTACTACTTCGACCCGGGCAACTTGTGCCACGGCTACCGCTGGGAGCACAAGATCGGCGGCAAGCTCTACTACTTCGACTCGGACTGCCACATGTGGACGGGCTGGCTCACGTGGAAGAAGGACCAGACCCGCTCCTACTTCGGCGCGGACGGCGCCGCCCTCTCCGGCTGGCAGACGGTGGGCGGCAAGAGGTACTACTTCGACCCGGCGAACTGGTGCCACGGCTACCGCTGGGAGCACAAGATCGGCGGCAAGCTCTACTACTTCGACGCCGACTGCCACATGTGGACGGGCTGGCTCACGTGGAAGAAGGACCAGACCCGCTCCTACTTCGGCGCGGACGGCGCGGCCCTCTCCGGCTGGCAGACGGTGGGCGGCAAGAGGTACTACTTCGACCCGGCGAACTGGTGCCACGGCTACCGCTGGGAGCACTGGATGGACGGCAAGCTCTACTACTTCGACAGCGACTGCCACATGTGGACCAGCTGGCTGAAGTGGGGCAAGGACGGTACATGGTCCTATTTCGGCTCCGACGGCGCCATGTATACGGGCAAGAAGGCAGTGAGCGGCTATACCTATGACTTTGGCACGACGGGCAAGATCAAGCCGGTGAACGGCAAAATCGGCTACCAGAATCCGAGCGGCTTCTACCAGGTGAGCGCCAACAAGGTCAGGCTGCCAAGCGGCGCCTACCGTACGGCTTTCAGCTACGTTACACCCCCCCGCATCACTGTGTATGCCACACGCAGCGACTGTGTGAACGCCTTCCTCAGGCGAGCCAGGCAGTACAAGGGCACGCCCTACGTGTGGAACTACTCCCGTCAGCCGGGCGTGGGCGTGGACTGCATCGGTCTCGTGTACCAGTGCGCCTATGCCTGCGGTATGAACCTGGGCGAGTTCAACCCCTGGGATCACTGGCGCACCGGCGCGAGCGGCTGGCACAGCCACGATGCCAACAACTTCTGGAACTACGGCAAGGCGCAGCGCGTGAGCCTCAAGAACAGGAAGAAGGGCGATCTGATCTTCTGGAGGGGTCACG